>Ga0207703_10000002_pt1 | contig 600711 bp, 552 predicted proteins | sample KBSSwiS12_FD_184304 | JGI IMG/M metagenome (GOLD analysis project Ga0207703, IMG submission 184304) | Switchgrass rhizosphere microbial communities from Kellogg Biological Station, Michigan, USA - KBS Switchgrass S1-2 (SPAdes) (version 2) | ecosystem: Host-associated > Plants > Roots >... | reverse complement strand
GTGATCGCCGCCATGCCGCGAACGATACAAGGTCCCCGGCCCGCCGGCACCGCTTCCACTGGCGGTCAGCCTGTACTGGGGAGCTGGTCGGCCCGCACGACGGCGACGGAGCAGGCGGCGTGCTGGAGGCACTGGTGGCTGACCGAGCATTGCCGTCCTCCCCGCCACCGTCCCGCTCCCGCGGGAACCACTTCTCCGGGTAAGGGTTCCGCGTCGGCGCCGCCGCCGGACGTGCGCAAAGGGCCGGCCGGGCTGGCCGTTGGTCCGGCGCCTGGTGACACAGGTCCCCCTTGCGCGGCCGCCGGGGTGAGTAGACCGGGTAGTGCCGGCCGACGGTCGGCCGGCGGGAGGGACGGCCGTCATGAACGCGGTGGGCACCTCATTCCCCGCGATTATCCGGGTCGTCGGCGATGTGCCGGAGGCGGAGCGCCGGTACGCGCTGGACAAGACCGGAGCGCTGGGTCGTTTCGCGGGCGGGCCCGTTCTCGGCGCGCATGTCACCACGTGGGCGGGGCGCCGGGGCCGGCTGGCGGCCGTCGAGGTGGAGATCGACGTCGACGGGGACCCGGTCCGGGCGCGGGCCGAGGCGCCGTCGCTCACGGAGGCGGTCGACCTCGTCCACGACCGGCTGCGCGCCCGCCTGACCCGCCACGCCGAGCGGCGCCCGGCCCCGCTCCGGCGCCGGGACACCATCCGGAGGCCGGCCGGTCGGGTACCGCTGGAAGCCCTGCCGGTGACCGGCGCGGACGGTGTGTACCTGATGACCGAGGACGCCGAGACGGGCGCACGTGTGCCGGCCGGCGGCGGAGGCGGACGGTGACGGGACACGCCCGGGTCACGGCCGGACGTGACGCCCGGCCAGGGCGGACCGCGGCTGCCGGTTCGCCTGGCCGACCGGGCGGTCACGGCCGGACAGGCGAGACGGTCCGCTTCGGGGGGTCCGAAGGTCCCTGTCCCCGGCCGGTGCCGACAGAGATCCTGGCGGCACCCGCTCCGGACCCGGCGGGGCGAGCCAGGACCCGCCGGCCATGAGACGCGCGGTGGGTCGACCCGACCGAGGGAGCCGCCAATGATCAGGACCTCCGTCGATCGCGCCGCGACCACCGGTGCCGAGTCGTTGCGGGCCTGGTGGCGCCAGGAATCGGCCCGGGGCGCGGCGGGGGGTGACTGGATCGATCTGGTCGAGCTCCCGGGCGGCCGGCTCGGGCTGACGATCGGCGACGCCTCCGGCCATGACGACCATGCCTTCGCTCTGGCCGGCGTCCTGCGGGCCGTCATGCGCCAGTGGCTGCTGGCGGGCAGCGAGCCCGACGACGTGCTCCGCCACGCCTTGGACGAGGTCGCCGTGCTCGGCGACATGGGCGAGATGTTCGCGACCGCCGTCGTCGTGCTGGCCGACCCGGCCGGCGGCCGGCTGACCTACGCGAACGCCGGGCACCCGCCGCCGCTCCTCGTCGCCGCGCCGGCCGGGGGCCCGGCCGGCGCGGGCTCGGCGGGCGGCCCGGCCGCGGCGGCCCGCGGGCTGGACGCGACTGGCCCGGTCCTGTCCGATCTGTTCGCCGGCACGTGCCTGTGGTCGAGCCGTTGCGTCAGCCTGGCTCCCGACGATCGGCTCCTGCTCTACACCGACGGCCTCACCGAGGCCCGCGACGCCACCGGCCGCCAGTTCGGCGTCGAGCGCCTCATCGCCGCCGCCGGCCGGCGCGGCTCGGCCGACGCCGTGCTGCCCGCGCTGTTCGCGGCGGTGGCGCAGCACTGTTCGCGCCCGCCCGCGGACGACCGCTCGGCCGTCCTGCTGGCGTGGGCGCCACGCCCGCGCCCGGCCGGCTCGGCTCGGCCGGGCGCGCCTTCCTGTCCGTCCCGGAACCTCCGCCGGCCGGCTCCAGCCCGATAGCGCTCGCGGGAAGGAGCATCCAGCCATGGCGAGCGACCCGGCTGGAGCCGCGCCGCCGGCCCCGGCCCCGGCGGAGTCTCCCGATCTGCACGAGTCGCTCGTCCTGCTCTTCCGTGACCTGGGCACCGGCGCGGCCGGCCTGGGGAGCCGGGAGGCCGAGCGCCGGCTGGTCACCTACGGCCCGAACGAGCTGACCCGCCGGGGCGGCCGGCACTGGCCGGGCGACCTGCTCCGGCAGCTGACCCATCCGCTCGCGCTGCTGCTCGCCGCGGCGGCGGTGCTCGCGGCCTCGACCGGCGCCTTCGTCCTCGCGGTCGCGATCGTGGTCGTGGTCCTGGTCAACGCCGGCTTCGCCTTCCTTCAGGAGGAGCAGGCGGAGAAGGCGGTCGAGACCCTGGCCGCCTACCTGCCGCCCCGGGCCCGGGCGCTGCGCGACCGCCGCGTCGTCGATGTCGACGCCCGCACCCTGGTCCCGGGCGACGTCGTCGTCATCGCCGACGGTGACCGGATCAGCGCCGACGCCCGGCTGCTGGAGGGCACCGTCGAGGTCGACATGTCCATGCTGACCGGCGAGTCGGTGCCGGTGACCCGCGCCGCCTCCGGCGGCGGCCCGGACGTCGGGCCGCTGCTGGCCGCCCGCGACCTGGTCTTCAGCGGCACCGCCTGCACGGCCGGACAGGCCCGCGCGCTGGTCGTCGCGACCGGCATGATGACCCAGATCGGCCGGGTGGCCGCCCTGTCCCAGCGGGTGCGGCGGGAGGAGAGCCCGCTGGAGCGGCAGGTGCTCCGGGTCGCCCGGCTCATCGCGTTCGTCGCTGTCGGGGTCGCGCTGGCCTTCCTGCCGATCGGCTGGGCCGCGGGGCTGTCCTTCGTCGAGGCGCTGACGTTCGCCGTCGGCCTGCTGGTCGCCAACGTGCCCGAGGGTCTGCTGCCGACGATCACCCTCGCGCTCGCGGTCGGCGTGCGGCTGCTCGCTCGCCGCGGCGCCGTCGTGCGGCGGCTGAGCGCGGTGGAGACGCTGGGCTCGACCACCGTGATCTGCACGGACAAGACCGGGACGCTCACCGAGAACCGGATGACCCCCGTCCAGCTCTGGACGGCGGATGTCGGCGCGGCGGCGCCGGCCGACCTCGACCAGAACGACGGGGTCGCCGCCGACCTGGCCGGCGCGCTGGCTGCCTGCTCGAACGCCGACCCCGGCGACCCGGGCCGGGGGCGGGAGCCGACCGGCGACCCGACCGAGATCGGACTGCTGCTGGCCGCGGCGGCGCTCGGCCGCGACACCGATCCGGGCCGCCGCCGGGCCGCGCGCCGAGCCGCGCGCCCGTTCGATCCGGTCCTGCGGCGCATGGCCACCGTGGACGAACGCGCGCCGGGCCGGCTCGTCCTGGCCGTCAAGGGCGCTCCGGAAGCCGTGCTGGATCGGTGCACGTGTCTCGCCACCACCGCCGGCTCCACCACCGCTACCGCCGACACCCGCTCCGCCGGTACCCGGCCGCTCGGCCCGGCGGAGCTGGTGGCGGTCCGCCGCTGCCTGGACGCGTTCGCGGCCGACGGCCTGCGGGTCCTGGCGGTGGCCGACCGGGAGCTGGCCGCCGTCCCGGCCGCGACGGTCAGTCGGGACGAACTGGAGAGCGATCTGCGGCTGCTCGGGCTGGTCGCCCTGGCCGATCCGCCGCGGCCGCACGTCGCGCCGGCCGTGGCCGCCTGCCACCAGGCCGGCATCCGGGTGCACGTCGTCACCGGCGACCATGGGCTGACCGCCGCGGCCATCGCCCGGCAGGTTGGCATCGGTGGCGCCGGCGGCGCCCGGGTGGTGAACGCGGGCGAGCTCGACGCGATGTCGGAGCGGGAGCTCGACGAGCTCCTGGCCGGCGGGGAGGAGATCGTCTTCGCCCGCAGCTCACCAGAGGCGAAGCTCCGGATCGCCGACGCCCTGCGCGACCTGGGCGAGGTCGTCGCGATGACCGGCGACGGCGTCAACGACGCGCCGGCGCTGCGCCGGGCGGACATTGGCGTCGCCATGGGCCGTTCCGGGACCGACGTCGCCCGCGAGGCGTCCACGATGGTGCTGACCGACGACGACTTCGCCACCGTGGCCGCCGCCGTCGAGGCCGGCCGGAGGGTCTACGACAACGTCCGCAAGTTCGTGGTCTACATCTTCGCCCACGCTGTTCCCGAGATCGTCCCGTTCCTGGCCTTTGCGCTCTCGGGTGGCGCGGTGCCGCTGCCGATCACAGTCCTGCAGATCCTGCTGATCGACCTCGGCACCGACACCCTGCCGGCGCTCGCGCTCAGCCGGGAGCCGGCGGAGCCCGGGATCATGGCCCGCCCGCCCCGGCGTCGGGACGAGGGGGTCATCCGCCCCGTCATGCTGCTGCGGGCGTGGGGCATCCTGGGCCTGCTGGCCGCCGGGCTCACGATGACCGCGTTCTTCGTCACCCTCACCCGGGCCGGCTGGCGGCCGGGGGACCCGGTCGGCGCGGGCAGCCCCCTGCGTTCCGCCTACCGCGAGGCCACGACGGTGACCTTCCTGGCCATCGTCTCCTGCCAGATCGGCACGGCCATGGCGGCGCGGACCGAGCACGCCTCGCTGCGCGCGGTCGGAGTGTTCACCAACCGTGCCCTGCTGGCCGGCGTCGCCTTCGAGATCGCCTTCGCGCTGGCCGTCGTCTACACCCCGGGGCTGGGACCGCTGCTGGGCAACGAGCCCGTCAGCCCGGAGAACCTGCTCATCCTCATGCCCTTCCCGTTCCTGATGTGGGGGGCGGACGAACTCTGGCGGGCCTGGCGGCGTCGCCGGCCGACCGAGGACCGCCGGTCCGCGGGACGGTCGCGGACAACTGCTCGGTCGCGGACAACTGGGAGAGAACATGTCGATTGGGACGCGCTCTGAGCCTGTGGCCGTCCGACGGATCGTCGTGGGCGTGGACGGGTCGGAGCACGCGCTGGCGGCGCTGCGCTGGGCCGCGTCGGAGCGCGCGCTGCGCGGCGCCGAGCTGTGGGCGGTGCTGGCCTGGCAGATGCCCCCGGCCGGCCTGCTCCCGCTGGACGAGGAGCCGTGGCGCCAGGCGGCCGAGCAGATGTTGCGGGAGTCGGTCACGGCCGTCTTCGGGGCCGACCCGTCAGCCACGGTCCACCCGCTGCTCCGCTACGGCGCGGCGGCCCCGACGGTGCTGAACGCCGCCGCCGAGTTCGACGCCGACCTGCTCGTCGTCGGCTCCCGCGGGCACGGCGGGGTGGCCGGCCTGCTCCTCGGCTCGGTGAGCACGGCCTGCGTCCACCGGGCTGGCTGCCCCGTGCTGGTCGTCCGCCCGCCCCAGCGGTCGAAGGACAGGACGCACGAGTGAGGACGGTCGGCTGCCGGTGAGTGTCCAGGCGGCTGGGTGGCCTCACCTCGGGTGAGGTCGCGCGGCGGCTGAGCGCGGACGGGCCGAACCTGGTGCCGACGGCCCGGCGGACGCGGCTGGCCGAGCGCGTCCTGAGCCAGTTGCGTGATCCGCTGGTGATGGTCCTCCTGGTCGCCGCCGTGCTCACGATCGCGACGGGAGACTGGACCGATGCCGGGGTGGTCCTGCTGGTCATCGTCGTGAACACGGCGGCCGGCGTCACCCAGGAGGTCCGGGCCGACCAGGCGATCGCCGCGCTGGGCGCGCTGCGGGCGCCGGAGGCCCGGGTGGTGCGCGACGGCCGGGAGCGGGCGGTCCCCGCGCGCGACGTGGTCGTCGGCGATCTCCTGGTCCTGACCGAGGGAGCGATCGTCCCCGCGGATGCGGTGGTCGTCGAAGCGGCCGGCCTGACACGGCGATCAGCCTGGCCGTGGCGGCTGTGCCCGAGTCGCTGCCGGCGGTCATCACGCTCGCGCTCGGCGCGCGCCGGATGGCCGCTCGCCATGCTCTGGTCCGGGGCCTGCCGGCGGTCGAGACTCTGGGGTCGGTCACCGTCCTCGCGACGGACAAGACCGGCACTCTCACCGAGGGCACGATGACCGTTCGGGCGCTGTGGACACCGGTCGGCGACGCGAGCGTCGGCGTCCCGGGGCCCGGCGCACAGCGCCAGGTCAGCCGGGACGGGCGGCCCGTCACCGGCGATGAGGCAGCCGACCTGGCCTGCCTACGCCATGGGCGGCCGGGGCAGCGAGGTGGCCCGGCAGGCGGCCGACCTGGTCCTCGCCGACGACGAGCTGGGCACCGTGGTCAGCGCGGTCGAGGAGGGCCGGCGGGTCTACGGCAACATCCGGCGGTTCCTGCTCCACGCGCTGGCCGGTGGCACGGCCGAGATCCTGGTGATGCTCCTCGGCCCGCTCGTGGGCCTCGCCCTGCCGCTGCTGCCGGCGCAGATCCTCTGGATCAACCTGATCACCCGTGGTCTGCCCGGCGTCGCCCTGGGCGGCGAGCCGGTCGAGCCCGGGGTGATGCGCCGGCCGCCCCGGCCGCCGGCGGAGAGCGTCGTCGGCGGCGGCCTGTGGCAGCGCGTGCCGCGCGTCGGCGCCGTCATCGCGGCGCTCACCCTCGGCGTCGCGGTCTGGGGCCACGCCAGCGGCCGTCCCTGGCAGAGCATGGCCTTCTTCACCATGAGCGTCGCTCGGGTGATGATGCCGAACTGGCCAAGCCCCGCTCGTACCGAGTCGAACAGCTCTGGGTTGTCCCGCGGCGAGCAGGTCACGATCCTGCCCGCGCCGGTGACGACCTCGAGTTCGCACACACTGTCGGTCTGCATGCCATACCTGTGCGTCGTCCCGCCGACCCCGCCGATCGCCAGGGTGCCGCCGACGGAAAGATCCAGGAAGTTCGCGAGAACCGGGGGGACAAGCTGGTCGGGCAGGGTGGCGGCGAGGACCGAACGCCAGGTGGCACCGGCACCGACGGTCACCGGTGGACAGACGGGCTAGATTCAGGCTGTGCCAATACGCGATCTTGCCTACAGCGTGTACGCCCGTCGGCTCCGCGCGTCGCTCAAGGGAGCCGAGCTACCCAGGCACGTCGGCCTGATCATGGACGGCAACCGCCGCTGGGCCCGCCAGATGGGGATGACCAATCCCAGCCTCGGCCACAAGTTCGGCGCCGACCACGTCGAGGACGTGCTGTCGTGGTGCGAGGCGGCCGGGATCAAGCACGTGACTGTCTTCGTCTGCTCCACCGAGAACCTGGCCCACCGCGAGGATGCCGAGATCGCGTTCCTCATGCGGGTCATCGAGCAGGTTGTCTCCGACAAGATCGCGACTCCCGATCCGGCGTGGCAGATGCACGTCGCGGGGCTGCTCGACGCGCTGCCGGACAGCACGGCCCGCGCGCTCAAGAACGCCGAGGAGGCCACCCGATCCTGCTCGACGGGGGCGCACGTCACCCTCGCCGTGGGGTACGGCGGCCGGCAGGAGGTCGTGGACGCGTTCCGGGCCCTCCTGCACGAGCAGGCCGAGACGGGCGGCTCGCTGACCGACCTGGCCGACACCCTCACCGCCGCCGACGTCGCCCGGCACCTCTACACGGCCGGCCAGCCCGACCCCGACCTGGTCATCCGCACCAGCGGCGAGCAGCGCATGTCGAACTTCCTGCTCTGGCAGAGCGCGTACTCCGAGCTGTACTTCTGCGAGGCGTACTGGCCCGCGTTCCGCGAGATCGACTTCCTGCGGGCGCTACGCAGCTACGCCGCCCGTGGCCGTCGCCACGGCGCCTGACCCGGCGGCTTCCCGCTGGCCCGCTGGCCCGCCGGCTCTGCCGCCGGTTCGCCGGTGCCACCGCCGACGCGCCGAACCCCCAGGTGGATGTCGCGCAGCGCGAGCGGCTCGTCGTCGCGTGGGTCGACGGGTATGCCGGGCCGGACGGTCTACCAGTTCCGCCCGACCCGCAACGCCGCCCTACCAGCCGAGGACCAGTGCACCGACAGCGCCACCACCCCAGCCTGACCGGCAGCGAATGCCCGTGAGGAGCCGCTCCGCTCAACACCCTTGCCGCGGCCATGGCATGGCCGCCTAGGCTCTGTTCGCGAGTTCCGGCACGAGATGTCGCTGAGTTTCGGCACCAGCGAGATCTCACCGCTCTCGATGTTCGGGAGTTTGGGCACCACCCCTTGGTGGGACCGGCTACGCCTATCGTCGGGCAGCGCACCGCTAACGCACGGTGATGGGCGTGAGAGGCGGGATGCGCCTTGTCTGCGGCAAATGCGTGCGTTACCCGACGTGGCCTACGTCTGCGGCGACGACTCACATGTCACAGGCTTGTGGGGCTGTCTCGTCTCGGGCCGAGAGGCGGTACCGAGATGAGGAGCGTGAGGTCATGCGTGTGTTCGTGGCGGGCGGGACCGGTGTCATCGGGCGGCAGCTGGTGCCGCGGCTGGTGGCACGCGGTCATCAGGTAACTGCGACGACGACGAGCGCGACCAAGCTGGAGTTTCTGCGAAAGCTGGGCGCCGACGGGGTTGTGATGGACGGGCTGGAGGCGGTGTCGGTCGGCGAGGCGGTGGCCGCGGCCCGACCGGACGCGATTGTGCACCAGATGACGGGGCTTTCCCAGGCGCACGCCGGCAAGCCCAACCTGAAGAAGCCTGAGCGCTTCTTCGCCGTCACCAACCGGCTGCGCAGCGAGGGGACCGACCACCTACTGGCCGCGGCCAAGGCGACCGGGGTAACCAACTTCGTCGCACAGAGTGCCGCCATCTTCAGCGGAATCCGCGAGGACGGACCGGTCAAGACCGAGGAGGACCCGTTGGATGAGGTGGAGGGAACGCGGGCGCTCAACCACCTCGAGGACGTGGTTGTCAAAGCAGGCGGCGCGGTCCTGCGCTACGGCGGGCTCTACGGACCGGGTGCCACCGACGATCAGGTCACGCTCGTGCGCAGGCGGCTGTACCCGCTCGTAGGGGGCGGCAGCGGCTACTTCTCGTGGGTGCACGTCGGCGACGCGGCGAGCGCTACCGTCCTTGCGGTGGAGCAGGAAGCAAAGGGTGTGTTCAACATCGTCGATGACGAACCGGCACCGGTCAGCGAATGGCTGCCCTATCTGGCCGAGTGCGCCGGGGCCAAACCACCGCGGCGGCTCCCGGCGTGGCTGGCCAGGATGCTGGCCGGCGAGATGATGGTCGACATGATGACCAACAAGGGGCGCGGCTTCTCCAACGCCAAGGCCAAGCGGGAGCTGGGTTGGCAGTTGCGCTACCCGTCGTGGCGCCAAGGCTTCAAGGAAGAATTCGCATGACGCGGGCCGAGGAGTTCGAGGAGCTGCGGCCTCTGCTGTTCTCGATCTCCTACCGGATTCTCGGCAGCGTGGCCGAGGCGGAGGACGCTGTCCAGGAAACCTGGCTGCGCTACGAGTCCGCCACGGCACGACCCACATCGATCAAGGCATTCCTCTCGGCCGTCGTTACCCGGGTCTCGGTCGATGTGCTGCGCTCGGCGCGCGTACGACGAGAGACGTACGTCGGGCAGTGGTTCCCCGAACCATTGCTCGTCGACCCCTATGAGGATCCGCAGCGATCGGCGGAGTTGGCCGACTCGGTGTCGATGGCGGCCCTGTTGCTGCTCGAGCGGCTGACCCCGCTCGAACGGGCAGTCTTCGTGCTGCGGGACGTGTTCGGGTTCAGCTTTCCCGAGGTCGCGGGCGCCGTCCGGCGGTCGGAGGCGGCGTGCCGTCAGCTCGCGGTGCGGGCGCGACGGCACATGGATGCCGGGCGCCCTCGGTTCGAAGCGGACCGCCGGGAACGCGATGAGCTGGCGGCCCGGTTCTTCGATGCGCTCCAGGATGGTGACGTCGACAGACTGACGGAGCTGCTCGCTGCCGACGTGCAGATGGTCGGCGATGCAGGGGGCAAGGCGCCTACGCTTCCTCGGAGCGTGATCGGTGCCGACAACGTGGCCCGCGTCCTCGCGTCGATCTTCCCGATGCTCGTCCGCATCGACGCAAGGCTGGAACCACACGAGGTGAACGGCCAGCCGGGCGCGATCCTTCGCGATCGGCAGGGCAACATAGCCGGCACGATGACGCTCGATGTCCTCGGTGGGCGGATCCAAACCATCCGCTCGGTGGTCAACCCCGACAAGCTCGGGCACTTGGGCCCGGCGGCGGATATGTGGGCAGTTGCACGCGAGGCGAAGCAGGCTCGCCGCCAGAACGACTGAGCCTGTGCACTCAATGAGGCAGATCCGCTTACCCACACCGGGGCCCGGCTCTACGGACCGCCTCACTACCGCCGGTGGGCTCGGGGACGGCGAAGTGGCCTGGCTGTCCTGGCCAATGGACCTCCTCGACCAGGCCCGCCCGGGCGAGACACAGCCCAACGACCCGTACGGGTTCGCCGAGTGGTTCACGACAGAAGCTTCACCCGGCCGGGCGCGAAGCCTCGTCGCCCGGGCGTGTCGCCTACGCGATGTTAGTCCGGGGCGGTCGCGTCTCCGCCGCGCGAGCGACGCGGGCGGCTGCCGCTCGCTCCCACGCTGGCCGGGCGGACCTCCAGATCCGTAGTATGCTTACGTACTGATCCCTCGTGACCCTGGGGACGTGCCATGGCCTATCGGCTGGAGATCGTCAGTGAAGTTCGGGACTGGTTGCACGACCTGCGTCGAACTGATCGGCATACCGCGATCCTCGTCGGACAGGCGGTGACCGCGCTTCTCGGCGAAGGACCCGGCCTTGGCCGGCCCCTCGTGGACCGGATCAAGGGCTCGCGGCTCCACAACCTCAAGGAACGAACTCAGACCCCCGTCCAGCGGCGCCACCGAAGTCCGTCTCCTGTTCATCTTCGACCCCGAGCGCCGGGTGGTCCTGCTCGTCGCCGGCGACAAGGCCGGGCAGTGGTCAGCCTGGTACCAGCAGGCGGTAGCGCTGGCCGAAGCCCGCTACGCTCTCTACCGCAAGGAGCGGCAGCTATGAGCGCTACCCACGGCTACGACAGTGACGGCTTCCTGGCCGAGTTCTTCCCCGACGAGACCGATCGGCGGGAGGTCGAGGCGGGCGCGGCGCGCCTCGTCGCCGAGAACCGCGCCCACCGGCTCGCCGAGGTCCGGCGCCGTCTGGGCCTGACCCAGGCCGACGTGGCTGACCGCATGCACGTCCGCCAGGAGCGTGTCTCCGCGATTGAACGCGCCAACGTCGACGCCAGCGAACTGCGCACCCTTGCGGCCTATGTCAAGGCGTTGGGTGGCCGCATGGAGATCGTCGCCGACTTCGGCGGCGAACGACTGGTAATCGGATGATTCGTCGCGGCGACGGGTTCCCGCGCCGGTGACGGAGGCATAGCCTCGGCCGCCGGTCACAGCCTCCCGCTGGGCTGGGAACCGAGGCGAATGCTTGTCTCAAACCATCTCCGCCGAGCGGAACTGACTAACAAAGATCGATGACTCGTTCACGCGCTTCTACGATTTTTCCAAGCGCGGTGGCCGCGTTGAGGCGGGACGATGCAGTTCCTTCCAAATCTGTAGTCAGCGTGTACAGATTTCGGATAGCCTGCCGGCGGTTCTCCGGCCCCGTTGTGACAAGCGCGACGGCGATTTCTGTGCGCATTCTGGCTGCGATCGTGGGTTCGGCGACGAGCGCGCGAAGCCTGCGCCCGACAGAGAGGACCAGGGCTGGGCGATGGGCGGCGAGCGCGTGCGCGACGAGGGCGAGCTCGCACCCCGCTGGATCGAGCGAATCGCCCGCGTCTTCTGACGCCACGAGCTGGTCGAGGGTCGCGATGGCGGCAGGCCGGGAGCCGTCGTAGTCGGTAAGCAGTTGGGACGCCTCGCGGCGGGCGGCGGGCGCCTCGTGCTCGTCGTGGGCGACGGCGCTGAGCGCCGCGGCGGCGGCGTGACGGCGTTGGTAGTCCCAGGCAGCCAAGTCGTGGTGGGCGAAGGCTCGGTCCAGCGGCGCGGCCGACTCGTCGATCGAGATCGTCTCCGCGAGATCGATTGCGGTGGCGTGTGGCTCCGGTCCGAGGGTAAGCAGGAGACGAATCGCCGCGCGACGGTCGCCGACGCCGATGCTCGAATCGGCCGCGATCTCGGCGAGGGCCGCCGTCGCTCCGAGCCGGCAGGCCGGTCCACGGCGCAGCAGGAGGGTGACGGCGTGCAGGCGCTGGTCGGCGGAGAGAGACTCGTCTGCGGCGGTCGACGTAATGATGTCGATCATCTGGTCTCGCTGGCGGAGGTCAAGGGTCCAGGCGGCGCTCGCGGCTTCGGTGCGTTCCCACGGGTCGGCCGACGTGTCGCCGACGATCGCGAGGAGCAGGTCGCTGGCCTGGCTCCGCTCGGGCCGGCCGTGCCCGGCGAGGATGTCCGCGGCGCGGCGGCGCTCCCAGGCACGGAGGGTGCCGTCCGCGCCGAGAGCACCGAGAAGGTTCAAGCCCAGCGCCCGGTCACTGGGGCTGAGCTTGGTGATGGTGGTGGCGGCCTTGACGCGGTCATCGACACGGGCGGTCGGGTCGGCTGCCACCCGCGCGAGCTGACTGATCGCACGATGATGGAAGCCGCTGTCCAGGCACGCCGCGACGCTCGTTGCGGATGCACGGACCGCAGCCGGCGCGGCTAGGTCGGCGGCCAGACCAGTGGAGATTTGAGCCGCCTGCGCGCAGCCCGCGGCACCCATGCCAATCAGCGCAACGGCTGCGTCGAACCTATCCTCGGCGTCCGCTTGGTCGTCATCGCCGAGCGCGGCCAGGATACTGATCGCCTCGTTGAGCCCGCTGATCCCGAGGGTGGCGAGATGCTCGGCGGCCTCGCGGCGGACGATCGCATCGAGCTGATGGCCGTGCCCTAGATTCGTCAAGATCGTTCGTGCATCGGAGAGGGCGCCGGGGCCCAGCGTCGCCAGAGTCTGGGCAGCGTCACGACGGTGGTCGGCGGGCAGCGTCACATCAGTGGCGATCGCGTGGAACAGCCCGAGAGCGGTCGAACGATGCTCGGGCAAGGAAGCTAGGTTCTGCGCTGCGGCGCGGCGTTTGGCTGGCTCTACGAGGACGCTCTCGGCTAGCTCAGCGAAGGCTTCGGCCGCAGCGGAACTTGTCCGGTCGACCGTGAGGAGGTTCCTCGCGGCGGCCCGTCGGACTCCGGCCGAGACTCGAACATCGCGCGTAAGTTCACACAACGTGGCGGTGACCCGGGGCAGGGCGTCCGGCTCCAACTCGCCGAGCAGCATCGCGGCGCGGCGGCGCTCCTGAGGTGGGCTGGACCGGTCAGAAATGAGCCTGGATGCCTGTTGGGCGGCCTCAGAGAGCGAGTCAGCGGCGGTGACGCTGGCCTGTAACCGGTGCCACGGGCTGAGGGTGAGGTCATTGCCGAGCCGCCGCGCCGACATTTTTCCAGCGCCCGCTTGATCGTCGGTGAACTGGGCAAGTTGGGCTGCGGCTGCCACCCGATGCGTCGGGTCCACCGATGGGTCCGCGGCGAGTTGGTGGAGCATCCCGAGGGCGCGCCTGCGCGTGTGAGCGATCGCGGAACGCGGCGGCCTGCCAGGCCGCTTCGCGTCGTTGCCCGGCGTCGGCCGTCGGATCGTCGGCGATGTCGAGCAGCGCCTCGATCGCAGCTTCCCAGAAGCGCTCGTCGACCTTGGCCGCCGACCAGGCCGCCTTCCGCCGCTCCTCGGCCGGACATGTCGAGTCCGTCGCCAGGCCGAGCAGCGCCGTTCCGGCGCCTTCGGTGTGATCTCGGTCGAGCTGGACGAGCAGGTCCGCGGCACGCCGGCGGGTCTCCGGCGGGCTGGTCGGGTCGGTGGCCACTACCAGTAGCGCCTCACTAGCCGCGATCTGGTCGTCGGTATCGAAGTCCGCCAGCAGCTCCGCCGCCTCGACCACGACCTCGGGATCGCTCGGATGGGGGAGCAACAGGTCGCGCAGGATGGCGGCCGCATGTTTGGCGCATGCGGGCGGTAACGAGAACATCACGGTTGCGGCCCAAAGGCGCCACCGAGGGAGAGCTGCGGCTCGGTGGCCGATCTCGTCCATGGCCAGAGTAGCCAGCGCTGCCGCTGATGGGTCCAGGCTGGCGTACACGGTGGCCGCGACGAGCCGGTCGGACAGGCACGCCGGCCGGCCCGTCAGCATGGTTTCGGCGAGGTTGACAGCGGCGCCGCGATGCTCTGCCCCGGCGGACGATCACCTGCTGGCGGTCGTAGACGTGTGCGCCGACCTCCGGACCGTTCGATGATCGGTACAGGGCTTTCCGTCCAGGCTCGAAAATTCATGATCGCTCGCGAGTGAAATATGCCAGCTCATGGCACTTGTCGATCATTCGATCGCGGCCTTCGGGGGCGTCGGCGGGTCTGTGAAGCAAGATCGCTCGCAACGGCTACTATCTGGCCAGGTCAGGGCACCCGTGCAGCGGGTGCCCTCGCTAACCCCCGCCCGATCATGAGGGCATAGAAACCCAGACGAATCTGGTTTTGAGGATTCTTGGTGTATCCTCGCTAACCCCCGCCCGATCATGAGGGCATAGAAACCGTCCGGGTTGCCGCCATCGATCGCGGCGAGGCAGGCTCGCTAACCCCCGCCCGATCATGAGGGCATAGAAACTGTCCCCGAGGCCCAGCCACGGGAACGCGTTGTCCGCTCGCTAACCCCCGCCCGATCATGAGGGCATAGAAACTTTGTTTCCGTAGTTGTAGATTGCGCAGATGAGGTCGAGCTCTAATCCTCGCCCGATCAGGAGGGCATAGAACTTCCACGTACTGTGGATTCCGCCGTGGCCGATGTCTCGCTAACCGCCGCCCGATCAATTGCCCTGTCGGGTGGGTGCCGGGTGGGGCTTGGTGTGCCAGGTGAGGTTGAGCGCGGGGGTTTGGAGGAAGGCCGCTATCGTGCTGTAGGCGGTGGCCTCGTCGAGGGTGACGGTGTGCCGGTTGGATCCGGCCTTTATCCGGACGGTGGAGCCGGCCGGCCCGATGCGGGCCTCGAAGACGTGGCAGAGCAGGTGGTAGCGGCCGTCACCCGCCGGGTGGATACGAATCCACAGAGGTGATGCGCGGCGCAGCGGTTTGTCGTCGTCGGCGAGGTCGACGAGGTTGATCGAGCCCTTGGTGCCGAAAAGCAGAGGAAGACCGAATGAGGCGATCCTGACAGTGGGATCGGCAGGTGAATTCCCGGCGGTCACCGGCAGGAGGGCGTTGCCGTATTCGCGGGTGACGTACCGCTTGTGCCGGTCCTTGCCGGGCCGGTCGACGGGGGCGCGGAAGGCGCGTAGTTCACGTCCGACGGTACTGAGCAGGCTGGACAGCCCGACGGTGGAGGTTGAGGTGTAGACGTGCCACCGGCTCCAGGTGGGGGCCTCGGGCCACGGGCCGGCCCCGGTGCCAAGCGCGGCCAGCGCGGGGAGCTCGGGCGGCGGCTCCCAACCGGGGGCGTGGCGGCTGGCGACGAGGTCTTGGAGGCGGCGTATTGCATTGTGGTGACGGCTGGGACGTGGCGTACCGGTCAGTGTCGGGGACAGTGCGTCGAGGCCGGCGAGGCTGAAGCCGCCGAAACCGCGCCGGGTCCGGGCGCCCAGGCCGCCGAAGGTCGACGCCGCCCACAGGCTGATCCCGGCGACCTCGCGCAGGTAGCCGGCGTCCGGCCCGGACCCCGGACCGCCAGGGACGACCCGCACGTCGATGGCGCCCTCGGCGCCCGGGGCGAAATGACTTGGGCAGGTGAGGCTGCCTGACGGCTGGAAGAAGCCCTGGCCGAGCAGGTAGCCGATGCCGTGGACGGGACGGTCATGGTCCCGAGCCGGTTCGGCCGTCAGCCAGTCCGGCGTCACCTTCTGGTTCGGGTTGGGGGGCTGGCGGAGGCGGAAGACGACTCGGGACGGGCCTCCGGTTTCGGTGCCTTGCACGAGTTGCCGGGCGGCGCCGAACACCTGGGCCTCGGCCCGGGCCAACCCGAGGTAGTCCGTGTTCGTCGCGGTCTCGAACACCGGCGCGGCCAGCGCGCGGAACCAGAAACGCGCCACCCCGCGCAGCGAGGGAATGCGCATTTCGGCTGGGCCGCCGGGCCGGGCGGCCAGGAACATCGGCGTCCGCACGGTCAGGGTCAGGGGGATCCACGGCTCCATCAGCGGCTCCGGCCCTTCCACGGGAGGTGGGTCAGCGGGTAGGTGGCGGGCCGGTCGTCCCAGATGATCTGAAGGAGCACGGCGGCGGCGAGGCCGATCGAGGCGGCCAGGGTGAGGACCTGGCCGGCGGCCAGCCCACGAGATCCGCTGATCTTGCCGGCGAGGTCGGGGGCGAGCGCGGCGAGGGTCAGCGCGGCGAGGGTCAGCGCGGCGATCCCGACGGTGTGGGCCCAGGCGAGCGCGAGAACCGAGCCGACGCGGCCGGCCAGGGCCAGGGCTCCGTGAACGCCGTGGCCGACGGCCTCGACGAGGAGGTAGCCCTCGCGGCGGCCCGCGCCGAGCCACCAGGCCAGCGCCGGGCTGGTCGCGACCACGCCCGGCGGAGCAAGCACCGGCAACACAGCCAGGTGGCGATCAGCGCGACCTGGTGGGAACGGTCGGTGGCTGGCGGCGCGGCTCAAGGCTCGTCCTACCGTCCCGGCGGCCGAGATCTCCTCCCGGGCGGTCGATCGCGAGCCGGACCGTCGTGGACCCGGTGGCGATTGATCCACGAGTTGAGCATGGCTGACGCCGGTCTCGCGGTAACAGCTCACTCGCGGGCGCGGCGAGGCGCGAACGGGCGGTCGCTGGTCTGCCGAATACGGCCAAGGCCACCGGGCGCTGGCCACCCGACGGGGAGGGCAGCCGGCGATCCCCAACCTTGCCATAGTTGCAGAATTGATGGAAAATGGTTGATCTGTAGATTTTACGGGGGGTGTGGTCATGGCCGTAGTCCTTCCGGTACGAACGGGTCAGGCGTTCGATACATTCGCGCGCAACGTCAGTGTTCGCTCCTCCGATCTCAAGATCGCGCGGCGTCGTGTCAAGAGAGTACGTCGCGCGCTGAAAAGGGACCGCTGCGTCCGTTCCGTACTCACGTCGGGTTCATATTCCCGACGGACTCAGTGTAATCCGATCCACGATGTCGACCTGATAGCAGTCTTCGACCGCAACGCGCGGCCAGACTGGGATCGTGACGAGGGGTCCGCTGAAGTAGCTCTGCGCGATGTCGAGGAAATTCTGAAGAGGCATCTCGGTCGGGGAGACGGCAGTGGGTCAGGCCGCATCAAGGATATGGAATTGCGGAATAGGGTGGTCGAATGTCACCTCGATGTTCGAGACCAGGACGGAAACCCACAATCCTTCGCGGTTGAGATCATGCCGAGCTTGTGGGGCACGGAACTCGCCCGTGGGGTCCGCTTCAGCTCCGCTCTCCGTGCGCCGGGCCGGCGGCAAGATAATTGGATAACCACTGACCCGCTCTATGTGAGGCGAAGATTCACGCTTCGGCGGTGGTGCTGGCGCCATTTCGCACCGCTGGCGCGAATGCTGCGAGCGTGGAAAGAGTATAATTACCCAGACTTGAAGGGTCTAAGTATCGATATATTAGTACTCCATTGTATGCCCCGTCGGATCCGACAGCCCTTTATGACTCGTCAGGAGGCGCTGGCCGAGTTCTTCACGGCGGCCGCACTAGCGATCAACGAGGGTGTCTATGATCCATCGGGTCGCTGCGGCGAGATACAGCCCAAGCCTGAGGATGGGGTTCTGTCCCAGAAGCTCGCGGAATCGGCCGACAGGGCCAGACGTGCGATCCAGCTTGAGCGCGAAGGCAAGCATCGCGCGGCTATATGCGAATGGCGCGCGATCTTCGGACCGAAGTTCCCGCCGCCGGCCGGCGGGTGTGGGCGTCCATCGCGGGCAGTATCGACGGCGAGTCCCGAAAGCGGTCTCACCGCTCCTGGGCAAGGTGGCGCTGGTGCGCCTGGTCGTTCACCCCGGCCATCCCACCCGCCTCGTCCTACTCAGCCGCCGGCCCCAAGACCAGCCAGGCCGGTGCCCGCGCCAGTCGGGAAGGGGGGCGGAAGTGCTGGTGGATCCCGCGCCGCGGGCAGCGGCGGTCCCCCCACCGGTCGCGTGCCATCGACCTCTGGCGGACGCCGACCGCCTGGCCCACGCGGTGGCAGCTCGAGTCCTGCCCCGGGTCCGCAGCGCGGCACTCCAGCGGCTGCCGCAGTGCCCGCCGATTGCTTCGAAGCACTTCAAGGAGCGATCGCACAGGCCCGGGGCGACGATGCCGCGCCCGCGCAGCCGATCGTCTTCGGTGTCCGATGACGAGCGACCCGAACAGCTTAGATCTCACGGCGGGGCAGCTCCTGGCCTTGGAGCAGCTCGGCACGGTGGCCGAGAGCGCGTTCGATCGGCTCAAGATCGGGAAGCCCTACATGACGCGAGGTCATATGGCTACCGAGATCGAGCTTGATCTGTCAGGGGCCAAGGCTAAACCCGGCGGGGTTCGCCTGCAAACCTGGGAAAAGGTTAGGATACTGATTCCGCAATATTTTCCCTTCAGTATGCCCTCCGTCGAGGTGGACCACCTTCGGTGGGCTGGCCTCCCACACGTTCAGTTCGGCTGCCAGATCTGCCTCTACGCCTCACCTTCCGTGGAGTGGGACCCTTCCGACGGGATGTATGGATATCTGGGACGTCTGGTGACGTGGCTGCAACGGGCGGCTGCGGGTGAACTCACCCCGGTGGGACAGCCCCTGCACCCACCGGTTGCCTATGCGAGGTGCGACGATGTTGTCGTAGTCGGCAAGGATACCGGTCTAAGGGGCGGTTCCGTTCCCTGGCTGGGAGCTGTTCTGCTAAAGAAAGTTAAACCGTGGCGTGCGGACGTGGTGAGGTGGTTGACCGAAGATGAGATCGTGGCCGGGAGTGCGGCGGAAGCGGGAATCACGGGGCGCGCGGACTCCCCGGGCGAAGCGCGTAGCATGTACGGCCCCGCCATAGTCCTCGGGGAGGAGATCGGGTTCGAATATCCTCTCAACACCTCGGCCCTCATTGAGGCGCTCGCCGCTGCGGGAGTTTCTCGGACTGCGCTGCTACGTCTCTTCTACTCGGTCGCCTACCGTAGTACCCGCCTATATGGTCAGCTGGGCGATCCGGGCGCAAGTGTCTCCGAGGTCGACCTTTCGTCTTACTTCCTCATCGGAACGCCCTCGATCGGGATTGCCGGACAAAAACACCGTGATACCTCGTTCGTCGCCTGGAGGACGCCGGACGAGCTCAACTTGGTTCTTGCGGCCCGAGTGGCGGCGCACCTCGCCTCCGACTCGTTCAGGGATTTTGGTCTGGTGCTCCAAGGGCTTGTCGACGAGCATTTGGAAAGCCATCCTATCGAGTGGGCCACCGTGCTTGAGGCCCGTCCGGAGCTTGTTACAAGGCGAGACGCGGCCGCGCCCGCTGGCTGGCTGTCTGGGAAGCGCGTCCTCGTGCTTGGAGCGGGCGCCCTCGGCGCGCCAGCAGCTGAAGCTGTCGCGCGTGGCGGAGCCGCCGAGGTCACCACCGTCGACCGCTCGGATGTGCATCCCGGCATCTTGGTGCGTCAGCCCTACGCTGACGCGGAGATTGGACTTCCGAAGGCGAGGGTCCTTGCCGGTCGGCTCGGCAGTCTTGGTCTTGCTTGCTCGGTCAGGCACATCGTTGGCGACGCGGCCGAACTGCTGCGCGGAATGAGGAGCGGCGGCTGCGACTATGATCTCATCATCGACGCGACAGCCGATCGAGCCCTGCGCGAAGAACTAGAAAGCCATCGCTCGCCTGCTCGTGGTACTTGGCCGCCTACCGTGTCTCTGATGATCGGGCACACCGCGCGGCACGGCATAGCGACGGTATCGCTGCCGCACGGCTCGGGTGGCCCAGCCGACATCCTCCGGAGACTGAGTCTGCTTGCCCGTGCTGAAAACGACGCGGAAACCGTCAATGACTTCTTCCCCGACCCGCCGCGCACCGACCTCTTCCAGCCCGAGCGCGGCTGCTCCGAGGCAACCTTCATAGGCGGACTATCGGATGTCACCGGACTCGTCGGTCAACTCCTCACCGGCGCCCTCGACCTGCTTGCCCAGGGAGCAAACGATCCTCAGACGCCGCCGATGTTGGCGATTGTCGTGCACGCTCCCGACCGAAAGGAGGTGCGGGCTGGAGTATCGCGGAGCGCCGGCCCGACCTGGTATGGCTGGCGGAACGATAGGGTGATGCGGGACGCGAGCGACCGGTATGAGATTCGGCTTTCCGGGGCGGCGTTCGCGGCAATGCGGAAGGAAGCACGATACACGAGGGATAGTGCGGAGCCCGCCGCTGAAACTGGCGGGCTTCTTCTCGGTGCCGTTGATGATGGCCAGCGGGTTGTCTGGATCGACGAGGCGACGGAGCCTTCGCCCGACGCAGATCGTTCTCGGTTCTCCTTTACTCAGGGAACCGAGAACATAGAAGAATTCCTGGCGGAGAGAAGGCGTACGACTTCCCGCGTCAGTCAGTTCGTGGGGATGTGGCACACCCATCCTCACGGCGTCGCGTTTCCCAGCCCGACCGACGAGGCCGGTATGGCCACCCTTCTCGTCCCGCTCGCGCGGGCACCGCGCCGAGCGTTGCTGCTCATCGTCGGCGGCACGGACCCGCACTGGTCCGACTGGCTTGACAACGACGGGCCGCCTGACCTCTACGCGCGAATCGTGGAACGTCGCGATGTGTCTTCGACCGAATAATCATCGGACATACGTTATTGAGCCGACTGCTCCTCCGCCGGTCTGGAGCAAACCGTGGCAGGTGGATACGCCGCCGGTGGGCGCCACGCATACGAAGACGCCCTCCACCTGATGAACGAGGAGCACCACGGGCATGGATACTGCTCAGCAGCTTGACGGATCGCGGCCCTACCTGACACCCAGCGCGGCGAGATCGTACTGGCCGACCGACTCGAGCGGGTAGACGTTCGTAGTCTGCGCGCTGGTAATCCGGAAATCGAGGCTGTGCGCGACGGGCATCACCACCGCGAGGTTCAGCAGTCTTTCGTTGACCGCCGCCCAGGCGCTTCTCGCGGCCTGGGGGTCGACCTGAACGCTCGCCTGGTCGATGAGTGTGTCGAGGACAGCGTCGGAAAACTGGGTCGGGTTTGAGTTCGCTCCGGCTGGCCGGTTCGAGTGAAACGCCCAGAAATAGCCATACGGGCTGACGACAAGAGGCTCGATCCCACTCCAGATGAGTCCCCAGTGATTCTGTCGGATAACGTTCGGATCCCGAATGAGGTGATCATACTGTCGGGCTGGCACGTCCTGGGTTTGAATAACTATTCCGAAGGGCCTCAGAGAGTCCCGCAATGCGTCGGCGACACGCTGGGCGTTGTTCGATCCCAACTGCTGAGGCTGGGCGTCGCGAACGGGGATCGTGACCGAGAAGCCGTCCGGGTGCCCGCACAGCCGCAGGGCCTGCTCCACCCGTCCCTCACCGTGCGGATAACGCCCTGCCAGGTAGTCGCTCTCTTTTCCGGTGAGCACCTCGGGAATCGCAACGGATCCAATTGCCCGCACCTGGCTCGCACCTCCTAGCGCTTTCAGTAAGTTAGCCCGATCGGCCCCGTAGAAGATCGCGTACCGGCAGTTGATATCATTGAGCGGGGCAACGGTCGTCGCCAGTGCGAGAAAGTAACTGAGTCCGTCCGGCACTAGGGCCGACCGACTTGTCAGATCAGGAGTGGTGGCCGCGCTTTGGATGTCCTCCAGCGCGCCCGAATGCCCGAGGTCGACGTCCGCGTCACCGTTGACGAGCGCCTGGTCAACCTGGTCCTGGGTAGGAAGCACCTTAATGGTGATCCGGTCTGGGAGCGCCCGCCGGACGGGATCGGCCCGTTGGCGCCACGACGGGTTTCGGACAAGCACCGCGTTTCTCCCCGGCATCAGCGTCTGCACTTGGTAGGGGCCGGTGGAGGCGGGATTCAGCCCGTACGTGGCGCCGTCGTCGTAGGCTCGCGGCACCGGCGCGCTCATGGGCAGCGCCATGTAGCGGGACCAGTCGGCGCAGGAGCGGGTCAGATGGAACACTATCGTCCGGTCATCGGGCGTGCTGATCGAGCTCAACCTCGGATGATTCGGCCCGAACGGTCCGGCGTACGTCCCGCTCGCGTCGAGCAGGCTTCGGAGGTCCAGCACATCCGCGCCGGGCAGGCGACGCCCGCCGAGCAGCGTACCGGACGCGAAGCTACGTTCCAGGGCGTAGCGCACGTCGTCGGCGCGAACTGGTAGGCCGTCATTGAACGTGATACCCGCGCGTAGGTGATAGGTCCAGGTTCTGGCGTTGTCGCTGGGCCTGCCGACAGTTTCGGCAAGATCACCTACCAGGTCAAGCCCTGCCATGCCCGGACGCGATTGAAAGGTCACGAGCGTACGGTTCAACACCCGCTCCAGATTGACACCCGAGGGCGAGTCGTTGATGGCCGGATCGAGAGAATCCAGGTGAAGACGATCCTCCTGGGCGGACACGACCAGGCGAAGGTCGCCGCCCGGCCGGTCCGAGGGATGGCGAATCAACGACACCGCGGGTCGGCTCGAAACCAGGACGACAACCAGCGCCGTCGCCACAGCTACCGCGACGACAACCGCAAGGAACGGTGAGCGGCGACGCAGGGTCTCCCGCCGCACCAGGGTGTGTAGGCGAGGTGACCGTGCCGCGATGTCGCGCAGCGCGGTGGCGTACAGATCGCCTCCAACTGGACGATCTCCAACGCTCAAGAACTCACGGACGATCGCAATGGCCTGTCCGTGGCTTCGGAGACCTCGGCCGCGGCCCAGTACGACGGGTCCCCCGGAGAATCCCGGCACCGCTGGCGGCTCCGGAGCCGTCCCCTCCTCAACGTGCACGTTGATCGCTGGCGCGCCGTTGGACGCTCTCCCGTCGAGTTCGGTCACGCGGCCCACCCAGGTGTCGCCGCTCTCACCCGGGTTGCTGCTGGAGAAGCCGTGTACCACTACGTCCGCCAGCAGGGTGGCCGAGCGGCGGGGACGTAGCGCGCGCCGCTTGAGAAGCGATCGCCGGGCGCGTAGCTCGGTGGGGCTGAGCGCGGCGGCATCGATCCGCAGCAACGCGACATCCAACTGGTCGTCGGTCCAGGCGACAACCACGGGAACGTCCAGTCCCGCGCCGTCTTCCGCCACGCCCGGCAGACGGAACCAGATCCCGCCCGTCCACCACGGCGGTTCTACTTGATCGGCCGTGCCATTGACCGCGCCGCGGGTGACAGTCTCGGCTGAGTCGTCAGACCTACCCGCGCCGCTGGGGCGCGGGCCCGTACCGTCCGATGCCTGGCTGAGCGACCGCGGTTGACCCTCCCGGAACAGGCAGTGGTAGGCAGTGAGAATCTCGTCCCGCGACACGATGAAGGCGGAACGGCGCGGCGCGTCTATCGGAGTTGCCAACTCGTCCGCGCCCAGCAGAATACGGCCTACTCCATGGCGCATGAGTCTACTCAGGCCGCCGCGAAAGAGTGACAGAAACTTGAACGGTCGCCTCGCCACCTGCCGTCAACAACGCTTCCATAAACTTGCCACCGCTCGCCGTGAACATCAGGCCGAAGGCGATTTCGACCGTTTCGACCGCCAACTGACCGGGGTCACCCGCGCCGATAGGGCTACTGGCGAGCTCTGATGCGACCCGTCCGGCGATGGTGGCGACCTGGCCGGCGATCGCGTCGCCGGCCGCCGAGAGCGCGGCGTCTCCAGCCGCGACAGCCCAGGCACGCGTGCGGGAACCACCCCCTGAGGCGGACTGAAACTGCCCTACGGATCCCTGCGCTCCGCTGGCCCCAGGAGCCAGCGCGTCGGCCGGTCGTAGAAGTACGCCCATCTGGTAGGTCGCCGCAGTCTCCCGCCGCTCGGAGTTCCCAGGTTGAACCATCGGGTCGCTCACTGCCATCTCCCCCATCCCGCGTTGGCGTGAGCGAGGTTAGCAGCCTCCGGCAGGCAGCCACATAGCCCCGAGTCGTGACCCCCATTCAGCGCCCCTATTTGGGTGCGGGGCGAGCCCGAAGTCCGTGGCCACGTTTCGACACCATCGAGCACGGTCGTCGAACAAACTGTCACATCCTGGCTGACCGGAAACTCTTGTCAGCCTCACCTGAAGCTGGTCTAGACTGGATCCCTGGCGGTCTTGCCGGAATTCAGACGGGGGTTCGACCATGCGACCAGTTCGAAGAAACGCGTTCAAAATCCTTCTCGGCATTGCTGTTGCCATCGGCCTGACCGGTGCCTCGTGCGCGCCAGCCGCACTGCCCGTGCCCCTGGCTCCATCGGGCGGTGGAAGCGGAACACAGTGGGGTCAGCCCACTGTCGAAAACTTTGACTCGCTAGGCGGCAGATGGTTTGTCTACGACTTCCCCACGACCTCGCCACGCCGTTCGCGCGATCTTGTCAGCGTTTCCGGTGGGATACTGAAGCTGCGTGGCGCGACTAACGCTGCCGGGCTCGACGTCGGTTCTGGTGTGAGCGACAACGAGTTCCATCAGAAGTACGGCCGCTGGGAAGCGCGGTTTCGAGTGACGAGCGGCGCCGGCTTCGGAGTCGCCATCCTGCTATGGCCCGAGAATGGACGGTGGCCCAAGGATGGAGAGGTCGATCTCGTCGAGGTTCCCTCGGCCGACAGACAGCGCGCAGTTGAGTCAATTCACAACGGCCCTTCGAACCTCCACACGACGCATGGAATAGTCAGCGATTTCACCACCTGGCACACCGTTGCTGTTGACTGGCTACCAAGCGGGCTCACGTACTACGTCGATGGACAGGCCACCTGGAACGTTAACAATCCTGCCTATATTCCTACGACAGGGCAACTGCACCTCACGCTCCAACTGGACGAATGCGCACCCACCGTCTACGGCGGTTTCATTCCCTGCCGCACCGGCGGTCCCAGCGCGGGTACCGTACTCGAAGTCGATTGGGTAAAGGTCTACGCGCCGCCCGCGGGACTTTAGCCACGACGCTCCAATTTGGTGACTGGTCGCCAGTCAAGTGCTCCAGGCACAGCCCGTTCCAGGAGCGACACGAACGGTCCCGGCGAGCATATCTGCCTGCCGGGACCGTTCACGGGAACGCAATATTCGGGGCAGTGCCGCCGCGCCGGATCTGCCGCAGGAGCTTTGCTATCGGCCTTGGCGCCGATACCCTCGCGCCGGCGGCCGTCAGCCTGAGGAGGAGCCGCTGGGGTGCGACTCCAAGCCGCGCAACCCTTCGATTCGGATGGCGGCCGGTGGATGTACTGTGCCGGTCGCTGCTGACAGCGGCCATCCAGTGGGCGGTGGCTTGCGATCGTTGTACCCGGCGCTGCCGGTGGTCCCGGCGCGATGCTACTGTCACACGACGAGATCATGCGATACGGGGAGAGTCGGATGGATGAACGGGCTGAGCCCATTGCGTTGAGGCTGGCTCCTCGCCGGTCGATTCAACCTACGGGTCCTGGCCGGGCACGGCGATGAGCCATTCGGGGCGGGTGTTCGTCAGTTACAAACGCGAACGTGCCGCCGAGATCGCCGCCGTCGTCGACGCGCTCCACGACATTGGTGTGCCGACATGGCTCGACACCGATGACCTGCGGCATGCCCCGACCGAAGTCGAGATCGAGCGGGCCGTGATGTCGGCTAGCGGCGCGATCCTCTACGTGACACCCGAGGTCGCCCGTAGCTCCTTCATTCTCCGCGCGGAAATCGGCATGATCTTCGATCGATATCGTGACGGCGACGGTTTCTGGGTCCTCCCGGTCGCGGCGGCGGGCATGTCCGTGGATGACGTCGAGGCGACGCTGTCGCACGCGATCCGGGCAGACAGTCTGCGCCGGTGGAACCTCCTGCTGCTCGCCGGCACTCCGGGCGATGCGCAGTTGGTCGCGCGGGCAGCGATACGTGCGCGGCTGGACGCGGTCACCGAGGCCTCGGCGGCGGGTTCCCCCCTGACACTGAGTCTCTCGACGTTCCGCGCGGATGGTGCGTCGCAGGCGAACGTGACCATGGATTGGACAAGGTATTATGCGGACGGTGCTCGGCCCTCGCCGGACGACTGGACTGGCCGGCTTCTGCCGTCTCTTCGCGACATGCGGGACGCGGTGGAGCGGGTAGCTGGAGACAGAACGCTTGAGGCCGACGGCAAGCTGTCGCTATCGGCGGCGTTCGCACTGGGCTCGGTCTTTCAAGCTACGCGCGGGAGTCATCTGGTGTGGCGACAAGCGCTTGGGCCCGGCGCTCAGGCCGCGAACTGGTCGCTGGGGGAGAGCGCCGGCGCGGCATTGGCTCATGATCGGGGATGGCGGGCTCGAGTTGACCCGGCGGAGCCCGGCTCCCGCCATCTCGCTGTTCTGCTGAACATCAAGGCATCGGTGCGCAACGAGGTCGAACGCTGCCGGCAGGAACTTCCTTCATTTCGGGCGATTCTCACCATTGATCACGTGGATGCGATGGGCGCGGTGCGGCGACGGGAACGACGCCCGGCGTCCGCGATGATCCAGGACCCGGCCGAGGCCGCGTCGCTGGCCCGGCTCATAGCGGATGAGATCCGAGCGGCGATCGACCGGTACGACATTGGCATGATTCACATCTTCTTCGCCGGTCCGGCCGGGCTGGCGGTGATGATAGGTCAGCTCACGAACACATTCCCTTCGATCGCCACCTACGATCTTGTCGACGAGATCGATGCGGCGGGACTGGCAGACAAGCGTTACCGCCCCGCCGTGACGCTGCGTCCACGTACAGCCAGCGCGGCTGGAGCCTGACGCGGGGGGCCGAACGTTTTCGCCTCCACGCGGCGATCACCTGTGCGCCGCCGACTCGTGACGATGTCGATCGAAACGATCATAGCCAGCCGACTATGGCTCGCGCGCCGCTGAAGCGGATTAGAGGCCGGTCGGTCGAAGCTGAAACCAGCGGCGGATGAGGTCGTTGACGGCGTCCGCTGTCGGCTTTCCCAGCGGGGCGGGCGGTGGCGTGCCATCCTTCCCTCGCACCCAGAGCTGCGCGGTTTCGGGAAGCCACTCGGCGAGAAGCGCCAGCGACCGCAGATGCCAGCGGCCGGTCGAGTCTGGGTAGAGCCGCAGCCAAAGCGGGGAAGCCCGCCGTAGTTCCTCGCTGGCCGCGTCGCCGACGCGGGGCGCGACCGTCCCGCTGGCGCCGTCGGACTTTCGAGTGAAGACGACGGGGAGGCCGAGCGCGCCGATGGCGAAGGGCTTAGCAGGGTCCGGACGATTGTTGTTCAACCAGGGCCTGATCAGGTCCTTGTAGGCACGGGTGCGGTCGTCGCCCTCGGTGCGGAACTCCCGCAGAGTCCGGCCGGTCTGTGCGAGCGCGCGGCCGAAGTCGCTGGGGCGAGCGCCGGCGACCGTGCGATCACCGAGTTCGTACGCGCCCGGCCGGAAGCACGGGTAGCGGGGCGTCGTGCCCGCGTCCGGCGGCCCCGGCGGCCCCGGCGGTGCCTGCTCGGCGGGGTCCTCCGCAATGCCGAGAGCCGACACCGCGCTCGCGACGCAACGCAGCACGTGCTGAAGGGTGTCAGCGATCGACGCGCACGAGGACACGGACGTGGACGCGGCGAACCAGGATTCTGTGAACTCGCTGGTCGGAAGGCCCCGCGGCGGTCGGGTGACTTCAATCGTGCCGAAACCCCGACGGGCTCGGGAACCGAGGCCCCCGAAGGTCGCCAGCGCCCAAAGCGCGGCGCAGAACAGGTCGGCGACGGAAGCGGTCTTCGGCGCGCGCGGGTCGATGCGGATGGCGAGCCGGATCGCGGAGCCTGGCTCGACGTGGCCGGCGAGGTTCCAGTCCCGGGTGACCGGGTCACGGGACCAGAGACCCTGGCCGAGCAGGTAGGCGACGGTGCCGTCGCCGGTCATCCAGGGGGCCCGGGGGCCGGCGACCACGAACGGGACCTGACCGCGGCTCCGGAGCGCAACAGCCGACTGCCAGCGCGGTGGATCGTCGGGTCCGTGTCGGTCGTCGCGGGAGGCGGCCCCGAAAACGGCGCGCTCGACGGCGGCGAGACGGACGAGACCGCGGTCGTCGTCGGTCGGAATGGTGGCGCCGACGAGCGCGCGCAACCAGTAACGCAGGGCCCCGCGAACGCTCGGGACGGGGAAGGTGATCCGCGGCTCGGTCTTCGTGGGGCCAGCGGCGCCGATGAACATCGGAGTGCGGACGGTCAGCCCGATCTCGGTCCAGCTCGCGATCATGGCTTGCCTTCCCGACGTGTATGGCGGCGCCCGGTCGGCGCGGATTCGGTGGTCATCACCTGGATGCCGCCCCCGCGTCGATTCGCCGGGGGACCGCCACGGCCTCGTCCATGTACCCGTAGCCGGCCGCGGTCTTGGCCCCGAGACCGATAGTCACAGCGGCGGCGGCCAGAAGCTCCGCAGCGGTCTGCGCGTCCTCAGGCGAGCCGAGACAGAACGTCCACCAGTCGCCGGCGCGCACGGTGAGAAAAGGCACCGGGACGGGCTGCCAGTACTCGGCCGGCGGTTTCCCGTTGATGTAGTACTCCTTCGCGTGCGGGGTGAGGACATCCTCGGCGATCTCAAGGTCGGCGGAGGCGGGCAGCGCGTCCAGGAAGGTCACGCCACCGCGGGCCGCTTCCTCGCCGACCCCGTCGCCGCCGGGCCGGGGCGAGCCGAAGATCCGTTCACGCTCGCCGGCTTCCATCCCCTCCTCGTCCCGGGCGTAGGCGTGCGCCGCCCCCTTCAGCGCGCTGCCGGGGATGATCGGCCAGCCGTAGGTGCCATGCAGCGACATGCCCACGTCACGGATTCCCCGCTCGGCCGCGCCGACGAGCACTGGCCCGTCGGGCCGCAGCCGGATCAGGAAACAGGCCGGCTTCGGCCCGGCCGCACCGTCGCCGTTCGATCGTCCGGGATCCTCGGTCAGGGCGTGGACGGCGGCGACCCGACGGCGGATGACCGCCCGAACTATCGGCGATGGCTCCTTGTCCGGGCCTCGCTGCCCCAGCCAGGTTCTGGTTGCCCAGTTCCGCGCGGCGGTATCGCTCAGCTTGGGCGAGCCGCCCCGATCGTCGGCGGGAACCGCGACCGCGGCCCGCCGCAGGATGGTGAGCGCGTTCGCCGTCCACGGCAGGCCGCCGCCCGGGAAGCTCAGCTGTTCACCGGCCTGGTCCGTGCCCACGACCTGGGACAGCGGCCCGATGACCATGGCGGCTCTGATCGGGCCAAGCTCAGGCGGTACCGGTACGGCCACCCCGTCCGGTCGCGCCCGCTCCCGGGGCTGCTCGGCGAGCGCCGCCTGCCGCCGGCCACCGGGTGGCGGGCCCGGCTTCGGCCGAGGCCGCGACGGCTCGGCCAGCCCATCAGGTCCGGCGGGCCCGGCCGGGCCGGTCACTGGGCGTCCCCGTTGTCCCGCTCCGCGGCCGGAGCCGGTTCAGGGGTGCGGCCGGCCGCCGCGCGGGCGCGGGCCTGCTCCTTCTCGGTCGCTTCGGCCAGCCGGCGCAGCCAGCCGGCCAGGGACTCGACGGTCGCGGAGGCCGCCGCCTGCTCATCGATCGGCGCCTGGGCCAGACGGTTGACGAGGGCGATCGTCCCGGTCGTCGGGCCCTGGCCGGTAAGGCAGCGGGCGACGGTGGTCTGCAGCGCGCTGCTGACATCGCCGTAGGCCTGGCCGAGCCTGTCGGTGCCGCTCTTGGCCGCGAAGAACGCCAGCGTTCCCGGCAGTCCGGAGACCCGCAACATGACGGGCAAGCCCATCAGTCGAGCCAGGAGCTCAACTGAAATGGCGTCCCCGGAGGCGAGGATGGCGTCGAGAATCCCCGCGGCCTCCCGTGCCGTGTGCAGGTCGACGCGGTCGAGTGAGTCAGCCACGGCCAGCTCCAGCTTCCGCGAGCGCCGCGCGGCCGGCGGCTGCGGGTGTTACCGGGTCGGGCGAGGCGAAACGACACCACATGAGGCCCTTGCCGATCGTCTCGTTGCCGCCGAGACGCAGCACCTTGTGGTCGAGCAACTCCCGCAGTGCGGCGAGATCATCCGGATTGGAGCATTCCAGCAGGGCGGCAAGCAGCGTCTCGCAGGGCAGGTACTCGCTGTAGAACGGGCCATGCGCGACCGTCTTCTGGTCCGCCTCGAGCTGGACGCGGGCCGACAGCTCGGCGCATTCGGTGGTGATCGGGGCGAGGGCGCCGTCCGGGATGGTGAGAAGGTCGGCGGCGAGCTTGCGGGCGAAGAAGTCCGGGATGGCCGCGCCCGGCAGGCCGACTGTTCCCAGCCAGCTGGCCCAGGCCGCCGTCGCCGCGTCCGGCGTCGGGGTGCCGACGTACGGGCCAATCAGCGTTCGGGTGCACCAGCCGTCGCTGGCGGCGAGGATCTGCGCGCCGCCGGGCCGGGGGATCAGGCGGGCGTCGCTGAAACCGCTCAGGCTCGCCTTGCGGGCCAGCCGGCCGAGCGCCAGCGGGCTGGTGACCCAGGCGAAGGTCTCCCGGATCGTCGGCACCGGGAACGCGACGAGCTGGGCGTCACCGACCGACAAGCTCCCGGGGCGTAACGACCGGGTTCCAGCGGCCGCGCCGTTGCCGTTGCCTTCGCTGGCCGCGGCTGCCGCCGCCTCGGCAGCATCGTCCGACCCGGGCGGAGGGTCGCCGAACAGCCGGACGGCGCGGCGCGCACCCCAGGCCGTCCGGGCATGGCTGCGTAGCGCTCCCTTCAGGGACTGACCCCAGATAACGGGAAGGCCAGTGCCGGCCTCGCGCTGGATGGGTAGGTCGACCGCGCCGAGGCTGGTGTCCGCGCCGGCATGGACCGGTGACTCGGCGTAGAGGAAGAGCAGGGTGCGGATCATTACCACCGTCCAATGAGCGCGAGGCCGAAGCCGGCCGTGACCAGCCGGTCGTCGATCTGGGGGAAGGGGCTGCCCGCGGTCAGCAGCTGGTCGTGGCAGCCGCGGGCGAACGCGGCGGCGTCGGCCGAGCTGTCGGCCTGGAGGAAGTAGACGCTGCCAGCCGCCGCCGCCCACAGCAGGCGGGCGCCGCCGACCGCGCCCAGGGCGTGATCGGGTCGGGCGGTGGAGATGACCCGGCTTCCCGTCGCGGCGGCGATGAGGCGTACGCCCGGCCGGAACGGCCCGGGGCCCGGCCGCCAGCCGTCGGCGAACAGGGCCGGGGTCGCCAGGTAGAGCAGGACCCGGCCGTCGGGAAAGTCGGCTGGGGCCGTCGGCGGGGCGAGCGACGCGCATTCGTTCGGGGTGAGCCGGTGGACCTCGGCCCGCCGGCCCTCGCCGCCGAACCGGACCGTCGCCCGGCCGGTTGGCGCCAGCGCCGTCGTCGATGCCGCCGTCGCCGACCCGGCTGGCGGGAGCGGGATGTCGAGGCACCGGGCGGCGAATCCCGCGCGATACCTGGGCCGTAGTTGCTCGGCCGAGTAGAGCAGGCCGTCCTGGGCCGTCCGGTCGCCGGTGCGGGCCAGCCCGACCCGGCGTTCCGGCGCCCACGGTGCGTCCTCGGCGCGGCCGAAGCGGTCGTCGCGCAACGACTCGCGCAGCGCCGAGCGGTCGGTCAGGTAGGTGTGCAGCGTCGCGGCCGTCCACCAGCCGCTGACCGGCCCGCCGTCGCCGCTGAGCGTGGTCATTCCGGCCGGGAGATCGGTGAGTGGGGCTGTTCTCTCGCGTCCGGCGGCGGGCGCGGCGGTCGGCTCGAGCAGGGAGCAGGACATTTCGTCGCGGGCGCGCACGACGTCGGCGGGGATGGGGAACAGCGGCTCCCACTGGCCGCCGTCAGGCGCCCGGCGCACGACCAGCGGGCCGTGGACCTGGCGCGGATCGCCCCGCACCACCTGCGCCACCGCGCCGGCGACCGTCGACGGTGCCGGCTGCGTCCCGCCGGCCAGCGACCGTTGGCCCGCGTCGAAGGCCCGGCCGTCCCGGACCGTGACCGTGTCGAGCGGCTCGATGACCAGCCACTGGACCGCGGTGCTGACCTGGGCCGGCGCGGCGCCCGCCGTCATGATTCCCGTCCGGCGTCGCTCCGGTCCGGGCGGGCCTCGGCGGCGATGAAATGCGCGACGAGCGCCAGATCGGTCGCGCCGCCGCCAACGGCGGCAAGCGCCCGGCCGGCTGGCGCGTGCTCGTGGACCCGGCCTTCGTCGTTCGCGCCGAGGACCGCCAGGGTGCCGGCGATCTCGTCCGCGCCGCCGTGCCGGCCCATCAGCCGCCGGATCTCCCGGTCCCGCCAGCGCGGCGGCAACGAGGCCAGCGCCACCCGGTCCCGTTCCAGGCTGCTCGCCAGCCGGGGGGAGAGACCGCTCGCATAGGCCTCGGCGAGGTCGGCGAGCAGAGCGACGCTGGGTTGGCGGGCGTCCGTGCCCGCGTCGGGGGCGGGCGGCTCCCACGGCAGGATGACCCGGGCCCGCTCGCCGCCGCGGCGCAGGACGGCGGCGCCGAAGCCGGGCCGGCCGTTCTGCTTCGCGTCGTCCAGCAGGCCGTGGGCAGTGCGCACCACGGTCTGCAGCGCGGTGCCCGCGTGGAAGTAGACGACGGCGGTGCTCGCCGTGACCTCGGGCAACAGCGGCTGGGCCAGGGCGGTGAAGACCTCGTTGAGCGTCCGGGCCGCTGTGAGCGCGCTTGAGGCGGGGGTGAAGCACAGCAGGTCGTCGCCGCCGGCGTACACGGCTCGGCCGAGCAGGCCGGCCTCGGTCTCGACCGCCCGGACCTCGCGGCGCGCGGCGGCGACGAGCATCCGCGAGACCTGCCCGTGCCAGCGCAGCAGGTCAGGGGCGCCGGGCGGCGGATTCGACATCGCCTCGCCCATCCGGTCCGCGTCCTGCGCGATGACGGCGAGGTAGGACGTGGGGGGTGGGATGCCGGCGTTCTGGGCGGCTCGTCTGAGATCGTCGGCGGACCGCTCGCCGCGGCGGCAGGCTTCGCTGTCCGGGGCGGCCGGCAGGCCGTGATCGCGGGCGAGGGACGTCGGCTCCCACGTTCCCGGATAGACCCAGGCGCCCTCGACCGCGGCCAGCCAGGCCATGTCGGGGCCGGCGTTTTCGGCTGCCCCCAGCCCGGGGAGGTCGGACGAGCCGCGCAGCGCCGGATGGTCGCTCGTCAGGTCCTCGTAGGCCTTCCGCAACCCGGCCACGGCTTCCCGCAGCGCCGGCCGGGTCTCCGCCGCAGCGATGATCTTCTCGCGGTAGTCGGCCGAGGCCAGCGACAGCGTCGACGGGAAGCCGCGGCCCGACCGGAACGCCCGCTTGACGTGGGCCACCGTCGAGAGCTCCTCGCCGGTGCGCCGGTCCCGGCCCGAGGAGGCCCACCGGGCCGACAGGGTGCAGACCGGCCTTCCGGCGGCCCGGTAGCCCGGGAAGTCCCGGGTCCGTCGCCGGGCGTCCATCGCGATGCCGGCCTGGGCCCAGGCCCGGGCGTAGGTGGCTTCGGTCGCCTCGGGGACCACCACCCAGCGCACGGACGGGAAGCCCGGGGTCTCCGCGTCCCGCGCGCGGACGGCGGCCGGGAGCCGGTCCACCATCGCCTTCCAGGAAGTGCGGACGGCGTCGGCCATATCCGTCGCGACTTGGCGCCCGGTGCCGGGTGGGACCAGCGCCACGACGCGGTTCGGCAGGCCCACGCTGTCTGTTTTGGATGGTGCCGGGCTCGGCGGGGCGCCCGCGTTCCCCGCGTCCTCCGCGCCCCCCGCTTCCTCGGCCGGCAGGACGACCCGGCCGCGGTCGCGGGCGACCGCCCGCATCGCGTCGGTGAGCTGGGACACCAGCCGGCTGCCCGCGTGGAGATCGGCGGTCGTGCGCGACTCGGCGATGAAAGCCTGGACCCCCGGCAGCGTCGCCAGCACGAGATCCCACATTTCAGCCATACGCCCCCCGTTCACGCGCACGACGTTCTACCACGGGCCGTCCCACCGCTCGCGACTGATCGGTCACCGTCCCGGTGTCGGGACCGCTACCAGTCCTTGACGGACATCGCGGCGGGTTGCCCCTGACCGCCTGTGCTCGGCCTGGGGCGGCTGGGTGAGGCGGACGGCGTGGCCCATGCCGACGGTCGTGCGATCGCCGAGCCCGGCGAACGCCGCGAATGCCGCCAGCGCGTCCAACGCCCGGCGGTCGCCGGGCGGGACGCGCTCGGGCTCGGCCAGCGCGACGCTCACTGTGCCGCGGCAGCCGCGGGCGAGCGGGGCTCCAGGTTTGACGAGGTGTTTGGCGACCGTCAGTTCGCAGTCGACGATCTCCAGGTGATGGGCGATGGTGGAGGGGAGGGTTTCTGGTAGCGGGGTGTCGGCCAGGGCCCGCCAGCGGGCCAGTAACGAGCCGAAGATCCGTTCGGGGTCGGGTAGGGGACGGCTTCGGCGGACGCCCTGCTCTTTGGCGGTGCTGAAGCCGGTCGGGGTGACGCGGCGGAAGGCCCAGCGGCTCTCCGGCCGGGCCTGGCTGAGCAGGTCCGGGTACGTCACGACGGCGCGGATGTCGGTCGCGGCCCGTTGATAGGCGACGCGGTCGATCCGCCACGGTTCGTCCGCCGTCAACGCCGTGTAGATCGGCGCGAACAGGCTGTCGGTGAGGACGCCGACCTCGAAGCGGGTTTCGGTCGATGCCAGCCGGGCTGGGGCGCCGTCTTCGCCGAGCAGCGGGGTGGTCGTGTAGCGCTTAGGCGGCGGCTCGTCGTGCAGCTGGGCCGCTGTTCTCGGGTCGATCTTCTTGATGGCCAGGAGGAAGGCGGCGGCGACGGCCGGGCCGGTGTGGGGCGGGGGCTGGGACGGCCGCCCGGACTCCGTCCGCAGCGTCACCACGATCCGTGCCGGCACCAGCGCCCCCATCGTCCCGTTGGCCGTCTCAGCGGTCGATCAGTGAGTGATACCAGACGCGCCTCGACCGCCTACGCAGTGTCGTCCCCTCGCCTCCGACGGCCGCCGTCCGCCTGTCGCCGCGACCCCGCATCTCTCCACTCAGACGGACATTGGACTCGCGCCGTCGATCACGCGTCATGGACGCCGCCCCAGCCTCGGAACCCCAAGCAGCGAACTCTCCAGCGTGACCTTCCGCAGCAGAAATCCCCATAAACCGGACGTGATCAAGCCGCGTGCGGAGCGGCCCTCCGCTGCTATAGTAGGAACTTGCAGATTGGACAGGGTATCACTTTTCGTTTCACACCGAACCGGATTGAAATCGGTCTGGCTCAAGGAGATCGGACACGTCCGGATAGGGCGTTATCCTTCGTCCCGGATCGAATCGGATTGAAATACGACAATCACCTTATTGAACGCCGTGTACTGAAGTGTCACCCTTCGTCCCGCGCCGAACCGGATTGAAATCACGACGCGGGGGTGAACTGGGCAATGCCGTCCGCGGTGTCACACTCCGTCCCGCACAGAACCGGATTGAAATCCAACTCGTGGCGCGGTAGCCGTACAATTACGGCTGATCGTTGGGCTGGGAGGGGGACGGTGTGAGTGAGAGTCGTTTTGTGATCGAGGGGCTTCGGCTTGTTGTCTCGCCGGGGCTGACGGTGCGGCTGGAGGAATTACCGCCCTACAGCATCGCGGTGGATGGGGTCGTGCAGGGGTCAGTGATTGACGCGGAGCAGGGCAGGTTCAGCTTCGATCATCATGGTGAGTGTGTTCGGCTGGTGACGAGCGCAACGTGCCGTCAGGTGGCGGACGCTTTGTTGCTGGGTGTCGAGCCGGGCGAGTACACGGTCTACGTGAACGATGTCGACGCGGACACGGTGCTCGCGGTGGCGTTGTTGGCGCATCCGGAGTGGCTGGCGGCGGGCACGCCGACGGTGGTTCCGGTACGACGGTTGGTGGAAGCGGCCGGCGGGCGGGACGCGCACGGGCCGGCCTATCCGGTGCTCGAGCCGGACCTCCTGGCGCGGTTCAGCGAGATGGTCCCGCTGCCGTCCAGACGGTCCGGAACCAACGCGGACGAGATGGCGGCGGATCTTGCCCAGGGCGTTGAGGGAGTCGCCCGCCTGGTGACCGTTCTGGCGGGCAAAGGAAGCGCCGAGCGTCCAGAGACTAGAAATGACGATGAGAACCAGGCAGAGGCGGGACGCGGGACGGCGTCGTTTTCGGTGACGCATACTGGCGCCGGCTGGGTGATGGCGACGAGTGACGCCGACGCCCTGGACGAGGGATATGCGCGCGGCTTTCCCCGGCTCGTGATGTGGCGGCGGCTGGAGGACGGTTCGATCGCCTACACGGTGGCCCGGCGCAGCGACCTCGTGAGCGGATTCCCCGTGGGGCCGGCGTCCAGGCCGGGCACGATTCTCGCCGCCCTGGCCAGCCGTGAGCCCGGCTGGGGCGGCGGCAGCTCGATCGGCGGCGCGCCGCGCCACCCCGACGGCAGCCGAAGCAGCCTCACACCGGACGACGTCTTCGCGATCGTGGAACGGGTAGTCGCCGGGGCCCGCTGAAGATGCACCCGCGAGGACGGACCCCGCCGCGCCAGCCAAGAGCCGATGTCGTCTTGCGAGAGAGCGCGTCCCCGTCAATGCGCCGGATCTGATCCCGCTGCGCGGCGCGCCACCGTGGTGCGCGACGATGATCGGCATGGAGACTCCCGTGCCAGCGGGGCGCTACCAGCCGCTCGCCGACACCGCCCCGAGGAACCGCCCGGAGCAGGCCCGCTGGGCCGACGCGATGAAGCGGGAGCTGGCCCGGACGCGGATGAGCCAGCAGGAGCTCACCGCCCGGGTGGCCGGCGAGTTGGGCCTGGCCGACGGCTCGGACAAAATCCGGCGGTGGCTGGCGAACGACACCCAGGTCAACCCGCACGCGATCCCGGTGCTGGCCCGCGCAGTCGGCGTGCACCCGCTGGCGATGCTCGAGGCGTACGAGCTGGTCGAGCGGCCGTGTCGTCGCTGGCGCTGCGGCTGGCGGCGTGCGAGCGCCGGTTCCAGCGGCAGCGGACGCTGCTGGCCGAGCAGCACCGGGCCAGCGGCGGCGCGCTGTTCGCCGAGGCGGCGCTGCGGGACGGCCGGTGGGCGGCGAGCGTCCTGCCGCACTGGCGCGGCCGGCGCCTGCGCTACCACTTTGCGGACTATGTCTTCCTGGCCCGCGTCGACGGTCTGCTCGACCGGGACGAGGCGGCGGTGACGTTCGCCGACGCCTTCCGCCGGACCGGCGCGGACTGGGACGACGGGCCGTTCGACGGTGACAGCCCGCTGTCACCGTCCTGGAAGCAGGAACGGATCTACGTCCCCCGGCTGACCGCCGCCCGCGCGCCCGAGCCGTACGCCCGCACGGTCGACGGCATGCGGGGGATCGTGATCGCGGGGCCCCGGTGGGCCGGGATGTACACCGTGGCCGCGCTCGTGTCAGCCGCGCTCGGCTGGGGCCGGGAAAGCTTCGAGTTCCTAGCCCGCTCGCTCAACCCGACCGGCGGGCCGAGCGTTCCGCTGGCCAACGAGCTCCTGCGCGGCTGGTTCGCCGACGCGTCCGAGTCGCCCCATCGGGTCTGGGCGCACATCCTGACCCCCAGCGCGCCGGACGAGCCGGGGGCCGATGTGGCCGCGGCCGACGTCCGCCTGCTGGCCCAGGCGCCCCCGGACGTCCGGGTGGTGCTGCTCGTGCCCGAGGACGACCCGGCCGGCGCAGGGCAGGGCGGGCTGGCGGCCGCCGCGCGGCTGTCCGGCTCCGACGCCGAGCGGCTGCGGGCGGCCGTCGGGAGCTGGCGGGCGGCCATCCCGGCCGGGCTCGGCGTCGCGCATCTGGCGGTGCCGACGCCCCGGGGCCGGGACGGGGCGCCGGCCGGGCCGGCCGACCGCGGCTTCCTCGACGGCTACTTCGACGCGGCCCTCGAGGTGGCGCTGAAGGTGTTGGCGTTCCTTGCGGGCGGTGCCCCGGCGGGGACGCTCGTCCCGGCCGCGGCGGCCGCCGGCGATCCGTTCGCCGCGTTCGCCGCGCGATCCTCCTGACCGGGGCCGGCCCCAGTTCCGGCCCCGGCCAGTCGGCCCGCCCGCCGGAGGAGCTCGCGGTGGCGGCGTACGAGGACGTCTGGATCAGGCTCGGCGGCGGCGAGGGCTGGATAGGCGGTCCGCAGCGCGTCCCGCAGCTCGGTCTCGGCCTCGGCCAGCAGCTGCCTGATCTCATCGGCTGAAGGGACGGTGATGCGCTCCCGTTTCGCGTCCCGCTTCTTCTTGCGGTTCTCCAGCGGGTCGTCGATGCCGTGGGAGAGCGGGTGGTTGTTCCGCCAGGTCCGCAGGGCGGACGACGGTCGGAGCCCGTTCTGCCGCAGCCGCACCGTCTTCCACGGGGCGAGGAAGTCGAAGTCCTGGGGGTTCGACGCGGGCTGGACGTCCGGGCCGACCACCCAGCCCCAGCCGGCCGTGAGCACGGCGTGACCGATCCCGTCGACGTCGCAGGCGCGGACCTTCCCGGCCGGCATGCGGAACGTGTGGTCGGCGACGCTCGAGGCGAGGTAGGCCGCGTCCCAGGGATGCCGATCAGCGATCGTCGCTACCAGCCTCAGCCGGGCACAGGCGTACGCGAGCTCGGCCGCGGACGTGCGGTCGGGCCGGCCGGGCCGGCCGTCCGCGAGCGGGACGACGCCGAAGGCGTCCCGTCGCAGGTTACGCACGTCGTCGGCCAGCGGGTGCAGGCGCGCGGAGCCCCGCCGCAGCAGTCGTTCGGCCACCGACAGGTCGAGGTTCGCCATCGCCGTGCTGGCCAGGTCCGCGAGCACCGGGTCGAGGCCCAGGGAGGCCAGGGCGCGGTCGCTGTCCTCGCCGACCCGCGTGGTCGTGACCGGGCCGTTGGCGCCGTGGGACGCGGATGGGGTCACCACCCGCAGCGGGACAGCGGCGCGCAGGGAGAAGTCGACCGCCGCCAACATCGCCGCTGTGACCAGCGCTTTCGGCCCCAGCGGCACGACGACGGCGACCTCGTCCACGAGCTGCGCGCCCGGCATCGTCTCGAGGAAGCTGGTGAGGACCGTCCGGTAGCGGCTGGCCAGGCTCGGCCTCGACGCGATGTCGCTGTCATCGGCGCGGACGCTGAACGGGCCGACCATCCCGGGCGCGGGCGACGTCATGACCGTGGCCGGGGTGGTGAACTCGACGAGGAGGACCCCGCCGGCGTCGAGATCGACCAGGACCTGCCGGACGTCGTCGTCGTTCTTCGCCTGGCTCGTGCCGGCGACCCGCAGCAACAGGACTTGGCGCTCACGCGGCGCCGGCTCGCTGACCGGCCAGGCCGGATAGGCCGCAAGCGGGCCGGATTCGTGCTGGCGGCGTATCCCGGCGTCGCACGAGGCCAGGATGCTCGGCGGAGGCTCGGGGACGACGTCCAGGCTGCCGTGGCTCAGGGTCTTGACCTTGTCATGCCAGGCGACGACATCCGTCCGCAGTACAGTCGCCAGCGGCTGGCCGGCGTCCTTTACGAGGCTCGGGTCGATGGGGCGGCGGACCCGCGGGACGCAGCCGAGCATTTCCAGCACGTCGTGGCGACGGTCCTCGGGGGCGTGCGCCGCCGCGAACCGTTTGAGCCAGGTCCGGGCGGCCGCGCCGTCGGTGATCTCCTGCCTGGCGATGCCCTCCGCGAACGACGCCTCGACCGCCTCGAACAGGACGGCGCGGGCGCGGTCGTCCAGCGCCAGGTCCGATCCTCCGGGCGGTGGCCGGTCGCGGTCGTGAGCAGCCACTCGACGTCCACGGCTTGGCGGCGGGCCAGCTGCTCCCAGGTCGGGTCGAGCGCGGCCAGCGCGTCGTAGAAACGGTGGCGGACCAGCCAGCGGCGCAGCGCGTCGACGGAGGCGTCGGCCGTGAGCTGTACGAGGGCCGCCTCCTCGTCCTCCGTGCGCAGGGCGAACGGGACGGCCCGCACGAGCAGCTCAAACATCATCCCCAGCAGGAGGCCGGTGGCGCCGGCGCCGAGCGGCAGCTCCCACGCCGTTGTTGCGGGGCTGGTTCGGGCCAGGAAATCCTTCGTCCAGGCGCGGGCCGACGCCACCGTCGGCTCGAGAAGCTGCTCGACGCTGACGTCCAGATGCGGCAGCCGCCAGCCGGCGTACTCCCGCACAACCTGGGCGATCGGCATGGTCGGCCGCGTCGGGCCGGTCGTGGCGAGAAGCGCCACCGCGACGCTTTCCGTTTCCTGATGGCCTTCCGTCTCGACCGCGAGCCGATTGAGAAAGCGTTCGACCGGGGTACCGGCGAAAGGATCGTCGGTGCCGTTTTCGTTTTGGCCGCCGTAGGGGCCAGCGCTCCGGCCGAGCCATCGCCGCGCGTCCGCGAGCCGTCTCGCCAGCTGCCCGGACATTGCGTCGCCGGTCGCGCCGCGGCCCGAGTCCGGCAGACCGATGTCGGAGCCACCGACCACGTGCACGGCTATCCGACCCGCGGCTTTTCCTTCTTCGGTTGCTGCACGCATGATTCCTCCCCGTTGGCTGCGGCCGCCTACGCCGCCGCGTAAATCTCATCGAACACCGACACCTCGTCGAACAGGGCGGGCATCCGCGCTTTCGCGGCTAGGGGCACGGCCAGATAGCGGACGAAGCGGCGCGGATCCCCCTCGCGAACCGCGCTGGCGACTCGCCCTACCCAGGCGCGCATGACCGCCTCCGGGAGGCCGTACCGCTGGGCCCACCCGTCGATCGGCCACCCGGCGTCGCCCGCCGCCGGCGCATCGCTGCCGAGCCAGGTCAACATGTGCGCCGGCAGCAGCCGGTCCCGCTCCTCCGGCAGGATGCGCTCGGCCCAGTCCGCGTCCCGGACCCGCTCCGGGCGTTGCGGCAGCCCGAGCCGCTTGCGTCGCTCGCGGTGGAGCTGGCCCAGCGCCGCTCCCGCCGTCCTGGCCGCGTACGCGTCGAGCGTCCCTTCGCGCTGACGGACTTCCCTGCTGGTGACGCGGGCCAGGACGTCCTCGAGCAACGTCGCCGCGTCGTCGAAGCACCCGCGTTCGCAGTAGGCCAGGACGGTCCGGCCCGCGTCGTCCCGGGCCCAGCGGCCCGGGCAGGGACGGCCCTCGTGACGGCTGGAGCCCCGCCCCAACACCCCGTTCACCGCGAGAGTGCAGGCCACAAAAAGATTCTCGGCCGGCGGCTGCGCCGCCGCGCCGGGACGATCGTCGATCACGGTCACGAGCCTGGCCTACCGCGACCCCCTCCAGTAGCCCAGAACTTGCCGCGATGGACCGGTCCGTCCGGCACCTTCTGCCGGCACACCCGGCCGGCCCCCGTATCTCGTTTCTCGCGACGCCCGACAGCCCTCCATAAGGACGACTCGGTTCTCGGAGCGGACAGGGGGATCTGCGTCCGAATGTTCGGACAGGGAGAGTCGGACCTACCTACAGAACGCGGTCGGGATTGACCAGACGATATTTCTATGCCCTCGTGAATCGGAGGATTCAACGGCTGGCCCAAAAACCAGGCTGGTCTGGATGGCTGTTTCTATGCCCTCATGATCGGGCGGGGGTTAGCGAGGGACGCCTACATCGAACTCATCTGGAAGCCGATCGACGTTTCTATGCTCTCCTGATCGGGCGGGGGTTAGCGAGACGACCGGGTGTACCGTCCTGAAGACCTAACGGAGGTCGTTTCTATGCTCTCATGATCGGGCGGCGGTTAGCGAGGCTCGGGCGCCAGGGTCTCGGAGCAGGGCCGCGAGGCCTTGGTTTCCATGCCCTCATGATCGGGCGGGGGTTAGTGAGGGGCTCCCGCTGGGCGGGAGTCCTGATCTGGACCGATGGTAGCGTCTGCGAGCGATCTTGTGCTGCGGGCCTGCTGGTGCTGCCGATGGCGGCACGCTACTGATCGCCATGGCTTTGAGCTGCGGTTTTTCACGTGCGGGCGATCATGGATCTTGGCGCTTTGGCGGAGAGTGCTGTACCGATCATCGAACGATCCAGTAGTCGGCGCGTTCCTCGAGGGTACGGGCGCCGATGATCGTCCGCTCGCTGAACGTGCCGGCGGTCGTCGGGTAGATGCGTACCTGGTCCTCGAGCGGGTCGATGCGCTCGCGGATGGCCGCGCGCAGGTCACGCAGCGCGTCGCCGTCGGTCACCTCGCATTCGAAGACCGAGAGCTGGACGCGCGGGCCGTAGCCGGAGAGTAGGTCCGCGACCTCCTCGCGCCGGTCGTCGTCGGCGACGTCGTAGCAGATGATTGCGATCATCCGGGCACGATCACTTCCACCGGTGCGGCGTGTAGGGCGCGGCGGGGTCAAGGAGCGCTCGGGCAACCGCCTTGGCCTGGAGGTGGAGGGCGATCCGGTAGGAGACGCGCCGGCCGGTCTGCTGGTGCGTGGTCAACGTCAGCATGCGTTTCTCGTAGGCCTCAATGAAGGCGTGTTTGGCGTCGGGCGCCATGCGGCAGCCCAGGGGCGGCTCGATGGTGAACTGCTCCGGCCGGATCCGTCCAGGCTCGATGATCCGCCACATCGCGACGTCGACGGTGACCGGGCGGAACTCCTCCATCAGGTCCAAGGCGAGCGACGGCCGTCCCCAGCGATGCTGGTGCAGGAACCCGAGCATGGGGTCGAGGCCAGCGGTCTCGACGGCCGCCATCGCCTCGTTCGCGAGCAGGGTGTAGCCGTAGGAGAGCATTGCGTTGATCGGGTCGGGCGGGGGACGCCGCATCCGGCCCTCGAAGCCCCAGACCGGGTCGGCGAGGCGGCGAAGAGCCTGGAAGTACTCGCGCGTGCCCGCTCCTTCGTGCCCGAGAACCGTATCGAGCGTTCCCGCGTCGGCCAGGGCATCCGCGGCCGCCGCGACGGTCTCGGCCGCCGCGAAAGAAGCCGCGTCATCCCGGCGGTTGGCGGCCCGCAGCAACGCCACCCGCATGTTCCGGAGCTTGCCGTCCACGAACGCGGAGGCGAACCGGACGGCTGTGTTTTCATCGCCGGCCGCCCGGTACTGCGCCCGGCGCAGGCGGGAATCGCCGGCCGCCGGATGCGCGAACCGCCCGACCAGGCCGCCGCTCTCGGTCAGCAGGACGACGTCGATGCCCCGTTCCGCTGCCGCGTGGAGGAATGGACTAGTCAACCCGACCCGGCCAAAACAGACGACCTGCCGGACGCGGCGCAGGTTCAGGCGCAGCAAGGACTCGGCCGCGGGGGCCGGCTCGGCTTTGTCGCCGTCTTGATCGGCGTCGTTACCGTCCCCGGCCGGATGGGTGACGACGAGCCGGTCGCCGCGGGACCGAACGGTCGCCCCCTGCCGGTCGAGGTAGACGACCGTCTCGACCGGATGGGACAGCAACTCGCCCCGGCTGACGGTTGAGCTGGTCGTGGTCTCGCCCAGGAACGGGACTCCCTCGTCGAACGACACCACGATCGATTTCCCGCTGTTTACCTCTAGGCGCAGGTCTTCCAACTCGGTGCTGGCGACGGTCAGCGCGTGTTCCGCGTCCGCCCGGCTTGCGGCCGGGACCGCGAAATCGTCCGAGTACCGGATGACGCGATAGCCCGCGCGCAGCATCGCTCGGTCGAACACGTCCAGGTAGAGGTTCGCGAGCAACGGTGACAGCGGGCTGCCTGATGGAGACCGAGGCCCCGTCGCTCCGGTGATTCCCGGCCGCCGATGACCGGCCGGTCGAGTAGAAGCCCGACGAGATGTACGGCCCTCTCGTCGTCGACGGCGTCCCGCAGCCGCCGGAGCATCTCCCATTGGGGATCGACGAGAAGCAGTCGGTGATGTCGGAGCGGGCCACCCAGCCGAGGCCGCTGTCCCTGGCGTCAGTAAGCGCGGCGAGGGCATCCCGCACTCCCATACCCCGCCGGTAGGCGAAGCTCCAGGGGAGCAGCAACGGATCAATGAGTGGGTCGAGCACGCGCAGCAACGCCCGCTCGACGATCCGGTCTGGCAGAGCCGGCACCCCGAGGACGCGGACGCCGCCGGCCGGCTTCGCCAGTTCCACCCGGCGGACCGGGGCTGGCGTCCACTCGCCGGCCTCCAATGCGTCCCCGAGCTCGGCCAGGCGTCGGGCGGCCCGTGGCTCGAACGCGGCGACCTCCGCGTCCACGCCGTCGGCCAGCGCGGCCACGCGGACCTCCTCCCAGGCGTCCAACAGACCCTGCGAGGTGAACGCCCGCGCGTACAGCTCGCCCACGGTCGGCTCGGCCTCTCGTCAGCTCGACGAATCCGCTGGCGCGGACTGCTCGGCCGGGCGGCCGGGCGGCTCGCGGTCGCCGCCCGTCGTCACCGTGACGGCGCCGAAGCCGTGGGTGGTCTGGGCGCCGATGCCGGCGATCGCCGCGAACCCCATCAGCGCCCCGAACGTCTCGGCGGTAGGCCGGTTCGCGGACCGGTGCAGGCGGAGATCGAAACGGCCGACGAAACCGACCGGCCGCCGGGCCTCGTCGACCGTCGTGGTCTCGGTGTGGCCGCGCATTGATTCCAGGTAGACCGCGTCGCTCAGGGCCCGGGCCGCGTCGGCGTCGATGGCGAACGGCTCCGGCGCGTGCGCGTTCCAGCGGGTCGCCAGTGTCCGGACGACCAGCCACGGGTCGGGCAGCGGTATGTCACGGCCGCCGCGGGAGAAGAACATCGGTGACCGGGTCTCGACCCGGGCTGAGCGGGCCGCCCCGGTTGCGGCGAGCCGTGCGAACGGCCACAACTCGACGCCGAACCCGACGACCATCCGCTCGCAGGCGCCAAACCGGACGCTGCGCGGCGGCCAGCCCGGAGGCATCCCGTCATCGGCGAGCCAGCCCAGACGCCAGGCCGCCCCGTCGCCCGCGCGGTCGACCGGTCCCGCCGAGAACGGTTTGACCGCCTGGTGATGCTCGGAGCCGGGCGTCTCCCCCAAGGCCGCGGCGGCGCCGTGTAACTGGCGGGGCGACGGCACGATCGGCAGGGGCTCCAGCCGCAGCGTGAGTTCAGCAGGCATTCGACCCCCGTCTGCCGCGCCCATCCTATGTCGATCAGCACAGTAACAGGCGGTTTCATCGTTCGCTCGGCTGCAATCCAGATTGCGATTCCAGTGGAGACCCGGTGAAGGTGCCGGATTCGATCCGGTCGTTGATCACGTTGGCGGGCTGGCGGGGAGCAGCGGGCTACGCGGGCCGTTCCAGCTGACGGCGAGGACGTCGCGGGCCCGGGTGGCGGCGACGAAGAGCAGCGACCGCGCCTTCTGGAGCTCTCGGACGTAGCGGGCTGGGTCCTAGGTCGCGTAGCGGTAGACGGCGGCCCGGGGGATGATCCCGTCGGAGACCGCGACGATGGCCAGGTTCTGGTACTCGAGGCCCTTGAAGCGGTGCATGGTGCCGACATGGATCTGGCCGTCGCCCCGCAGGATCATGTGACGCAGAGGTATCGCAGGTCAGACGGCATGTTGATGTTCTGGGAGCCGGAGGGGGGGATTGAACCCCCGACCTACCGCTTACGAGGCGGTTGCTCTGCCACTGAGCTACTCCGGCTGGCACGCTGGCGACCCACAGTATGCCAGACCGGGGCGACGACCGTTGATCGCGATCGGTCCCGGGGCGGGGACAGGGCGGCATACGGGTGATCGTTGAGCTGTGGGTGGCGGCGTGGTGCTCCAGCGGTGACATTCGTATCGAATACCACACGTAGTTAAGTTGTTACGGAAGTTTTACGACCGTCCGGCTTCGGGCCAGTCGGGCATACCCCGGCCGCCGCTGTTCTGGAGAGGTTGCGTAGGGTTTCCGCCATGACCGCGGAAGCCGCTGCTAACGCGACCAGGGGCGCTTCCCTGCTGGTCGCGGAAGATGATGAAGCATCCCGGGTCGCTCTCGCGCGCAGCCTGGAGCGGTTCGGATACCGCGTTCTCGAGGCGGCCGACGGCGAGGCGGCCCTGAAGATCTTCCAGACCACCGAGATCGATCTGGTCGTCCTGGACGTCGCCATGCCCCGGATGGACGGGTTCGCCGTGCTCAGCCGGCTCCGCCAGTCCAGCGAGGTGCCGGTGATCATGCTGACCGGCCGAGCCGAGGAGGTCGACCGGGTCGTCGGCCTGGAGCTGGGCGCGGACGACTACGTGGTCAAGCCGTACTCGCTGCGCGAGCTGGTGGCCCGGGTGCGGGCCCGGCTGCGCCGGCGCCCGGTCGAGCCGCCGCCGCAGCGCACCGGCGAGGGCAACGACCCGCTGATCTACGGTGACGTCTCGATCGACCTGCAGGCCCGCGAGGTCGCGGTCGGCGGCGAGCGGGTCGACCTGACCGCCCGCGAGTACGAGCTGCTCGCGTTCCTCGCCCGCCACCCGCGCCGGGTGTTCAGCCGCGAGGAGCTGCTGGAGCAGGTCTGGGGGACCCGCTTCCAGGACCCGGCGACGGTCACCGAGCACGTGCGCCGCGTCCGGACGAAGGTCGAGGGGCGGCCGCCGCAGCGCCGCCTGGTCACCACCCTGCGCGGGATGGGCTACCGGTTCGACCCGTGATCCAGTCAGGGTGATCCGTCAGGCCGGGTCCGAGGGCGACGACGGCGGGACCGCGCCGCCGCGCCGCCGGACCCGGCGGGAACGGCCGGGGGCCGGCTCGTCGCCGGGCGCGGGCGTCGATCCCTCGCTCGTCTCGGCCGCCTCAGCCGCCGGGGGTGGCGCCGGGGCCAGAACCGGGGCCGGGGGCGTAGAAGCGGGCGCCGGGGAGTCAGCGCCGGCCGAGCCCCGCGAGTAGGTGGCGTCGTACGCCTTGCGTGACCCACAGACGTCGGCCCGGCTGCACGCGCACCGGCTGCCGTCCGCGTCGAGCCGCACCTTCACCTCGTCGCGCGGGACGTCGTGGCCGACGACCCGCCCCGGCCCGGCCGGCGTGGTCACCTTGGCCCCGACCGCGGGTGCGCTGGCCTTGAACGCCTCGTAGACCGGGTGCTCGTAGCGCAGGCAGCACATCAGCCGCCCGCAGGCGCCGCTGATCTTCATGGGGTTGAGCGGCAGGTCCTGGTCCTTGGCCATCCGGACACTGACCGGCTCGAAGTCGGTCAGGAAGGTGGCGCAGCACAGGTCCCGCCCGCAGGAGCCGATTCCGCCCATGATCTTGGCGCTGTCCCGGGCGGAGAGCTGGCGCAGCTCGATGCGGGCGTTCAGCGTCCGGGCCAGGTCGCGGACCAGCGCACGGAAGTCGATCCGGCCGTCGGCGGTGAAGTAGATGGTGAACGCGCCCGCGCGGTCCAGGTGGTCGACGCCGACGACCTTCATCGGCAGGTTGTGCTCGCGCGCCAGGCGCTTGGCCGCGATCCGGGCCTCGGCCCGGCGCCGGCGGGAGATCTCGGTCCGGCTGAGGTCGTCAGGGCCGGCCATCCCGACCAGGACCGGCAGCCCGCCGACGTCCTCGCTGACCCACTGGGGCGCCCACATGCACTGGGCCACCTCCGGGCCGGCGTCGGTCGGGACCAGGACATGGTCGCCGATCTTCGGCTGGAGCGGGCCCGGGTCGACGTAGAACAGCTTGCCCCGCGGGCTGAACGTCACCGCGCAGATCATCGGCATGGTTCCCGCTCCTCGGCCGCTAGGTCGGCCGGCAGCCGCCGGGCACCTGCCCACCGGCCATACCCGACACCTGGTGATTTCGCCGTCCGGTCAGGCTACGTCCCGGGCCAGGCCGGCGCATGCGGTCGCGCGGCGGGCCACCCCGACCAGGCCATCCCGACCACGCCTCCCCGACCAGGCCGGGCCGGACAGCCGGCCGCGATCAGGCGGTGGGGACGCGCCGCGCGCTGGGCAGCTCGTAGACGGCGTACGGCGCGCGGATGACCGGCTTGGCGACGTTGCGGACGGGGATGCCGCCGTGGGTCTGGCCGGTCTCCGTCCCGTAGTGCGCGTGGCCGTGGACGGCCAGCACGACCGGCTGCTCGCCGGCCTCGCCGTCGGTCCGCTCGTCGGCCCGGTCGATCGCCTCGCCGATCTTCTCGCTGCCCAGCACGAGCATCAGCTCGAGCGGCTCGCCCTCCAGCGTGGAGCGGGTCGGCGAGTAGTGGGTGAGCGCGATGCGGACGTCGGCGTCGTGCGTCGCGGCGACCATGTCCCCGAACAGCGCCGCGGTCGCCGCGACGTGCTGGGCGGCCAGGCGCAGTTCGCGCTCGCCGAAGTCGTGCAGGCGGAACGGGGAGAACCCGCCGCCGGTGCCCATCATCCCGGCGACGCCGAAGTGGACGCCGCCGGCGGTGAAGGTGACCGCCTGCTGCTCCAGCATGGTGAGCCCGGCGTCGGACAGCATCGCCGTGATCTCCGCCGCGTGGCCGGAGTGGTGGTCGTGGTTGCCCAGGATCGTCACCACCGGGACGTCCAGGCCGGCGAAGGTGTCCCGGACGGCGGCGGCCTCCGCCAGCGAGCCCTGCTCGGTCAGGTCACCCGCCAGCAGCAGGAGGTCGACCTCGGCCGCCGCCTGTTCGTAGACCGGGCGCAGCCGGGCGGCGTCGCCGGGCCGGAGGTGGATGTCCCCGACCGCGCCGACGCGCACGGGGCGGTCCGTGCGGTCCGGGGCCGAGGTGTCCGTCGTCACCGGCCCTATGGTGCCCGAGTCCGGCCGGGCTTCCCACCGGGTTTGCCGACCGTTCGCCCGGCCGGGGCGTCGTCGTGTTCGGCCAGCCAGCCGGCGTGCTCCCGGCGGGCCCACGCCCGCTCGACCCGCCCGGTCCGCATGCCCCGCCGGGCCTCGGGGTCGCGGTAGGCGAAGGCCAGGTGGCCGGCGAGGACCACGAACACGGCCGTCGAGAGCCAGTCGTGGACGAACGTCGCCCCGCTCCGCCAGGCCAGCGGCCACGGGTTGGCGTACCGCATGATCAGCCCGGAGCCCAGCATGACCGCGATCGAACCGGCGACGAAGGCGCTGTTGAGCTTCTGCCCGGCGTTGAACTTGCCGACCGGGATGCGCCCGGAGCGCCGGTCGCGGGCGCGCAGCCAGCGCCAGTCGTCGGGGCTGAACCGGTTGAGCCGGCCGTAGTCAGCCCGCACCACCCGGGAGAGCAGCCCGAGCAGGGCCGGCAGCGGCAGCGCGATGCCGGCGTAGACGTGGACGTCCTCGACCAGAGCGCGGCGTCCGACGGCGACCGACAGCGACGGGATGTAGAGGATCGCCGCCGTCGCGACGCAGATCAGCATGAGCCCGGCCGTCGCCCGGTGCACCCAGCGCTGCGCGGGCGTGAACCGGACGAGCAGGCCCCGCGCGGGCTCAGACAGGCTCATCGTCGCGCCCGTTGGACTTCCCGATCCAGGCGTCCACGTCGTAGCCGCGCTGCTCCCAGTAGCCGGGCGACACCCCGGCGGTCAGCTCGATGCCGCCGAGCCACTTCACCGACTTGTAGCCGTACATCGGCGCGACGTAGAGCCGTACCGGGCCGCCGTGATCGTGGGTGATCGGGCCCCCGAGCATGCTCAGCGCGACGATGACGTCGGGCCGGTAGGCCTGCTCGAGCGTGAGCGTGTCGTCGTAGGCGCCGTCGAACGAGGTCAGCCGGACCGCCGTGGCGCCCGGGCGCGGCCCGGCGGCCCGGATCACGTCGCCCAGCCTCACCCCCGACCAGTGGACCTGGGGGACCCGCCAGCCGGTCACGCACTGGAAGTCGCGGATCATCGTGGTCTGGCGCATCGCCGCCAGGCTGGCCATCGTGTGGGTCGCCGGGCGCTCGACGAGGCCGCCGACGGTCAGCCGGTAGTCGGCCGCGCTCCGGCGCGGCACCGAGGCGGTGACGCTGTAGAACCGGAAGCCGCCGCCGACCGGGACGAGGCCGGTCAGCCCGGTCGGGTCCCGCTCCTCGACCGGGCCGAGGACGTTCTCGACCGCGTTGCGGGCCCGGCTGCCCGCGACGACGCCGACCCCGCCGAGCGCGATCATGCCCAGCACGATCCGCCGGCCGACCGGTGTGCCTTCCGCCATGCGTCCAGTCTCCTCCCGGCGCCCCCTACCTGGGACACGCGCCGGCGGGGCGCGCAGGGTCAGGCGCGCCCCGCCGGTCCGGGGTGATGAGGAACACAGGGGAGCCGCGAGCGGCCCCGGGCTCAGCCGGCGGAAGCCGGCGCGACCTCCTCCGCCGGCTGGTCCGCGGCCGCGGCCGGCTCGGTCGCCTCGGCTGCCTCGGTCGACATGGCGTCCTCGGTCGACTTGGCCGGCTTGGCCGGCTTGGCCTGCTGGGGGACGCCGTGGATGCGCTCGAGCTCGATCTCGTCGGCGTCGGGGATGCGCGGCTCGGGCTTGGTCAGCGCGAACGCGACGCAGACGGCGGCCAGGATCAGGTAGCCCAGCGCGACCTGGCCGTTGGCGTCCCACTCGACCTTCGGGCCGTGGATGAGCCCGATGAAGCTCAGCGCCGACCCGACGGCGGAGAAGATCGCGGCCGGGATGAACCGTTTGTCGATGATGAAGGCGACGATCGACCCCAGGACGAGGCCGGCCAGGATCGCGCCTTCTCCAAAGATCATCAACCCCTTGTAGACGACTCCGGCCTGGGCGAGCTTGCCGTAGCCGACGGCGCTCGCGCTCGTCCCGGCGGCCGACAGGACGTTGTCCATCTGGGTGACCGCCCAGGAGGCGATGTTGGGCAGCAGGGCCGCCACCACCGCCGCCGCGTGCGCCCGGGGCGAGACCTGGAAAGCCTGGGCCCCGATCAGCAGGCCGATGTAGAGCAGGATCGGCACGATCGCCGGCAGCGGCAGGACCGCCCCGAGCAGGCTGAACAGGCTGAAGAAGCACAGGATGGCGATCATCAGGCCGGTGGCGAGCGAGTAGCCGGTCCGGCCGCCGGCGCCCTTCCAGCCCGGGTGGCCGATGTAGACGGCGGGCGGGAACGGCGAGCCCAGGCAGGAGCCGATGACCGCGCCGAGCCCGTCGGCCAGGAGGACCGAGCGCAGGTTGTAGCTGTCTCCGGCGGAGGCGGCGCTCTCCACGTTCGTCATGGCCTCGGTGAAGTTGTAGACGCCGAGCGGGATGGCCGTGGCCAGCAGGGGCGAGAGGTCCTTCAGGCCGTGGAACAGCATGTCGAACCGGAAGTCCGGCACGGCCAGCGCGATGTCCTTGGCGGCCGAGCTGACCTCGGGGGTGTGCATGAAGCCGCCGATCCAGCCGATCGCCGTGCCCAGCAGGAGGGCGACGGCGCCGATCGGCAGGTTCCAGGGCAGCTTGATGTCGGTGAGCAGGCCGATGAGGAGCAGCGCGAACACCGGCAGCGCGATCCAGGCGGCCTCCCACATCTGGCCGGCCGGGCGCATCGAGATGAACGCGATCGAGATGCCGGCCAGGGTGCCCAGCATCGCCGCCCGCGGCGCGTACTTGCGGATCGTCGGGCCGACGAAGGCGCCCAGCATGACGATGACACCGATGATGAAGGCCCACGCCATTCCGGCTTCCCATGCCTTGAACGGGTCCTTCGTCTTCAGGTAGATCGGCAGCATGATGACGAACGTGACGATGAACATGTGCGGCACGCTCGGGCCGTACGGCATCGCCGTGACGTCGTCCCGGCCTTCTTTCGCCGCGAGCCGGCGAGCCAGGTACGTGTAGTAGACGTTCCCGATGATCAGTGCGATCCCGAGGGCCGGGAGAATGGTGCCGAGAACGTCGCCCTTGGGAATCCCGACGACGCCGATGCACAGGCCGGTCAGGACCAGCACGTTGACCAGGACGTTGATTCCGAGGCCGAAGAAGGCGTTCAGGTCCCCCCGGACCCAGAGCGGCGGGCCGGCGGTGGCGCTGGCGCCGCCTGCCCCGGGAAACTTCACCATGACACAGACTCCTTGGTTTTACTGGCTGAACGGTGTTGCCGAAACGGCGCTACTGAGCCGCGCTACTGAACGGCGCTACTGAACGGCGGCGGTGGTGGCGGAGATCGGGGCCAGGGCGGCGATGAAGTCGGCCGACGGCGCGACCCAGCCGAAGATGCCGCCCTGGGCGGCGATCATCTCCAGCGCGACCCGCTGGAACTCGGGGAAGTAGCTGCCCACGCAGTCGGAGAGCACCAGGCACTCGTAGCCCCGGTCGTTGGCCTCGCGCACCGTCGTGTGGACGCACACCTCGGTCGTCACGCCGGTCACGACCAGGCTCCTGATGCCCTTCTCGGCCAGGACGTCCCCGAACGAGGTCGCGTAGAACGCGCCCTTGCCCGGCTTGTCGATCACGATCTCGCCGTCGATCGGGGCCAGTTCGTCGATGATGTCCTGGCCGTACTCCCCGCGGATGAGGATGCGCCCCTTCGGCCCCGGGTCACCGATTTTCAGCGTCGCGTTTCCCCGGTTCAACTTGGCCGGCGGGAGGTCGGAGAGGTCCGGCAGATGCCCTTCCCGGGTGTGAATGACGGTCAGCCCGGCCGCGCGGGCCGCGGCGAAGACCGCCTTCAGTGGCTCGATAGTGCTCCGCAGCTGGGAGACGTCGTTTCCGAGGCTTTCACCGAAACCGCCGGGCTCCATGAAGTCGCGCTGCATGTCGATGACGACGAGGGCGGTGCTGGCCGGGTCGAAGGTGAACTCGTACGGGCGGGCGGGGACCGTGAGCGGTGAGCTCGACATGCGAAAGTCCTGTCGTCGGTTGGGACACGCGGGCGCGGGAAACCCGAAAACGCTCCTCCGGCGGGCGGGCGCGTTCGGTGACAAGGTGTTCGCGGTCCGCGCCTGGCGGGGTTCGGCGCGCTGAGCTGGGAGGCGGTGGGAATCGGTGGGCTGACGGGTCTGGCGATCACTGTCGGCCCATCCGGTTTCGTCCCGCCGCTGCTTGTGTAACGCGTCAGTAAATGACGTATACGGCTTCGTATCCGGAACCGTATACAGATCATGAGAGCGTGCGAGGACCCTGAAGGTGACCGTGTGTGCACGGGCGTCGGCCCACCCGACGCCAGCGGCGGCGGCCGGGAAGCACCGGTCAGACCGGGCCGTACCAGCCCCGGGCGACTTCGCGGTGAAGGCCTACCGGCGTACGAAGAGGACGACGGCGGCGGTGAGGGCCACCAGGACGATGATCGAGCGCAGGACCGTCGGGGGCAGGCGCTGGCCGAACCGGGCCCCGAGCAGGCCGCCGCCGCTGGAGCCGACGGCGATCAGCCCGGCCACAGCCCAGTTCACCTCGCCGGCGATGGCGAACGGGATGGCCGAGACCAGGTTGGCCACCCCGGCCAGCACGTTCTTGACGCCATTGGCGATCTGGAGGTCGCTGGTCAGCAGGATGCCCAGCGCGGCCAGCAGGATCACACCCTGGGCCGCGCCGAAGTAGCCGCCGTAGACGCCGGTCAGCAGGACAGTGACCCCGACCGGCACCGAGACCCGGAGCGCCGGCTCGGACGGCCGCGGTGCCAGGTCGGGCCGGGGCGCCGACCCGGGCCCGGGCGCGGGCGCGCCGTCCGGCGTCACCAGTGCCGGCGCCGGCGCGGCGCCGTCGGCCTCGGCCAGCGCGGCCGACCGCCGCCGCAGCTGTGCCGCCACCCGCGGCTGGAGCGCCGTCAGCACGGCCGAGGCGAGCAGGAGTACCGGCACGACCAGGTCGAACGAGCCGGCCGGCAGGACGAGCAGGATGATCGCCCCGGTCACCCCGCCCACGGCGGCCAGCCCGGCCGTCGTGAGGACGACCCGCGGGTAGGGCGCGATCCGGCGGCGGTACCCCCAGGCGCCGGCGACCGCGGAGGGCACCAGCCCGATCCCGTTCGACTGGTTGGCCGGCAGCGCCGGGTAGCCCAGCGCGAGCAGCGTGGGGAAGGTGATCAGCGTGCCGGCGCCGACGACCGCGTTCATCCCACCGGCCACGAACGCCACCGCCACGATGATCAGGGCGTGGGCGGTACTCACCCGGCCGAGCCTACGGTCAGGGCGAGCCCGCGCAGGTCAGCCGCCATCTGATGTCACATTCCCGACCATCCGTCGACGGCCGGCGGGGATAGCCGGGCGGGCCGCGATCGTTCGGGTAAATGGACCCGGGTGGCCTCGGTGTGAGGGTGCGCGGTCCAGCCCGGCCGCGGGACACTGCTCGGCGATCGCCGCCGCCCGCGGGCGGCGAGGCGGAGCGGCGCGACCGGTTCAGGACGACCTGGCACGGGACGACCGGGACAGGGCGACGGGCACGGGACGAACGGCGGATGGCACGACCGGCGAACAGCGGAGCGATGGGACGACGGGGTGGCTGAGCTCGGTGACGTGGGCGGGGCCGGGATCGCGTCCGGCCTGCCCGGCGACGGCGTGCTCGCCCCGCTGACCCCGGACGACCCGGCCACCATCGGTCCGTACACGGTCATCGCGCGCCTGGGCGCCGGCGGCATGGGCCGGGTCTACCTGGCCCGCGCCGAGGGCGGCGACCCGGTCGCGATCAAGGTCGTGCGGGCCGAGCTGCTGGCCGACGACGGCTTCCGCCGCCGCTTCGCCGACGAGGTGAGCGCGGCCCGCCAGGTCGCCGGCTTCTGTACCGCGCCCGTCCTCGACGCCGACCCGGACGCCCCCCTGCCCTACCTGGTCACCGAGTACATCGACGGCGTACGCCTCGACCGGATGGTGACCGAGAACGGGCCGCTGGTCGGCTCAACCCTGACCGGCCTCGCGGTCGGGATGGCGGCCGCGCTGGTCGCCATCCACGGCGCCGGCCTGGTCCACCGCGACCTCAAGCCCAGCAACGTCCTGCTCTCCCTGTCCGGCCCGCGGGTGATCGACTTCGGGATCGCCCGGTCGATGCGCGGGTCCCGGGAGGCGAGCTCCGGCGGCCTGGTCTTCGGCTCAGCCGGCTGGATGGCCCCCGAGCAGATCAACGGCATGGAGGTCGAGCCGTCGGCCGACGTGTTCTCCTGGGGCATCCTCGTCGCCTACGCCGGGACGGGGCGTAACCCGTTCGGGATCGGCCAGGACGTCGACATCGCCTTCCGCATCGTCGCCGGGGTACCCGACCTGGTCGGGCTGGAGGACCCGCCGCGCCGGCTGGTCATCGCGGCGCTGGCCAAGAACCCGGCCGACCGGCCCTCCGCGCAGGACCTCCTGCTCGCGCTGATCGGGAGCGGCGGGATGCCGCCCGGGCCGGGCGGAGCGCTGGGGGGACTCGGCGGGCCGGAGCCGGCCGAGCCGAAGGAGGTCGTGAGCCCGCCGGACTCGCCGGGCTCGCCGGGCAGGCCCGAACGGGAGCTGGCCGGGGCCGGCGCCGGCGCGGCCACCCCGCCGGGCGGGCGATCGGCGGCCGGCCCACGCGGCCCGGAACACCTCCGCGCCGCCCCGGCCAACTCCAGCTCCGCCAGCTCCAGCCCGGCTGGCGCCACTCCGGCCAGCGCCAACGCCAGTGCCAACGCCAACGCCAGTGCGGACAGCGCCGGCCCGGCTGGGTCCGGCGGCCGGGCTCGACTGCTCAACCTGGCCGGCCGGATGGCCGCGGCGGGGATCGCGCCCACGCTGCTCGGCGCACCGTCGTTCACCCACCGCCCCGGGGTTCCGGCGCCGTCCGGCGCCTCCGGTGCCTCCGCCGGGCCGGCGCCGTCCCGTCCCGTCCCGGCCAAGCCCGCCAGGGCCGCGGCCGCCGGCGCCGCCGGACCGATGGTCTGGCCGGCCGCCAGGGCCGGGGCCGCGCTCGACGCGCTCGACTCGGCGGCCCTCCCGCCGCTGCCGGGCCAGCCCGGGCAGCCCGGGCCACCCGGCCCGCCGAGACCACCGCGGCGCGCCCCGCGCGGGCGGCCGGACGGCCGTCCCGGCCGTCCGCCGCGCTCCCGGCGCCGCCGGGCCGGGCTCGCCGCCGGCGGCGCCGCGTTGCTGGTCCTGGTCGGGGTGATCGTGTTCGCCCTGACCGCCGGGCCAGGTGGCGGCGGCTCGCCGCCGAAGGCGTCGCCCTCGCCGTCCGCGAGCCCGACCACGCCGAGCGGGGTCGACGGGACCCTCCAGTTCACGGTGACCGGGGTGAACTGCGGGCAGACGAAGCTCGGGTCGCTGTGGCCGCGGGAGACCGCGAAGGGCCAGTACTGCCTGATCCAGGTTTCGGTGCGCAACACCGGCCCGGACGCGGTGACGCTCAGCAACCTGCGGCAGTACCTCCACGACAGCGCCGGCAAGCGGCACACCGCCGACTTCTTCGCCCGTTGGCTGATCGCCGACGGCTCGATCTGGAACTCCATCCCGGCCGGCGGGAGCGTCACCGGGACGATGGTCTTCGACATCCCGAAGACGGCCCGCCCGACCAGCCTCGAGCTGCACGCCGGCATGCTGAGCCAAGGCGTGACGATCAAGCTCTGACCGCGCGGCCGGGCTGAGCCAGGCGCGCCTCTCACCCGCGGCTCACCCGCGGCGACCAGCGATCCCGATGGCCGGCGGCCTGGTTCAGGACGGCGGCCTGGTTCAGGACGGCAGCTTGGTTCAGGACGGCAGCTTGGCCACCAGGACGGCGACGTCGTCACGCAGGTGATCGCCGCTGAACCGCTCGGCCGCCGCCCGCACCCGGTCCGCCACTCCCTGGGCCGACATGCCGGCGCAGGAGCGCACGACGTCCAGCAGCCGGTCGTCGCCCAGCATCTCCCCGTCGCGCCGGGCCTCGACCACCCCGTCGGTGTAGAGGATGATCGCGTCGCCCGGCCCGAGGCTGGCCCCGGTCTCGGGGAACGCGACCTGGTCGTCCTCCAGCACCCCGAGCAGGGTGCCCGGCACCCCGACGAACATGGCGGCGCCGTCGGCCCGCAGCACGATCGGCAGCGGATGCCCGGCCAGCGCGATGGACAGCGCCCGACTGGCGCCCGGGCCGGCGTCGTCACCCCCGGTGGCCAGCCGGACGGCGGCCAGCGTACAGAAGCGGCCGTGCGACGATCGGCTGAGCGAGTTCGCATCGTCACGCAGGGCTCGGTTGAGCTCGCTCAGGCTGTCCGACAGGCTCAGGCCCTGGGTGGAGAGCACCCGCAGGACGGCCCGGGCGACGCCGGTCGCGGTGGCCGCCTCGGCGCCCTTGCCGCAGACGTCCCCCATGATGATCGTCCAGCTGTCGTCCGTCCCGGTGAGCAGATCGAAGAAGTCGCCGCCGACGTCGAGACCGGCCCGGGCCGCCTGGTAGGCGGTGCCGATCTCCATCCCGGCGATCTCGGGGATGCGCGGCAGCAGCCCGGCCTGCAGCGCCTCGGCCAGCTCGACCTGCTCGCCGTAGAGGCGCGCGTTGTCCAGGGCCAGGGCGGCCCGGCGGGCCAGGTCGTCGAGCAGCCGGATCTCGTCGGCCGCGAACGACTGCCCGGCCGCCCGGCCGAGCGCCAGCACCCCGAGCGCCCGCCGGCGGGCCCGCAGCGCGACGAGCACGGTCGGCGCCCCGTCGACGGTGACGTAGTGGACGTCGCCGTCCATCGCCGTCCGGACGTGGGCGGCCAGGCCACCGCTCGGCGCGCCGGCCCACCGGGCCAGCCCGGGGGTGCGGCGCTCGTCGGCGTGGCCGACGGCGGCCAGCCGGGGGATGTCGCCGCTGCCGGGCATGAACACCGCCGACCAGAGGGCCAGGCGGGGGATGGGCAGGTGGGCGAGCAGGGACAGGCTGCGGTCGATGTTCAGGCTGCCGGCGAGCAGGTCGGAGGCCTCGGCGATGAACGAGAGCATGCCGATCCGGCGCTCCTCGGCCCGGCGCAGGTCGGCCCCGGACAGGGCGAGCGCCATCCAGCGGGCGACGACGGTGACCCACTCGTCGGCGTCGGGCCACTCGCCGGCCGCCGGCCGGCCCTCGCCGCCGGACCGGGACGCGCCGCCGTCCCCGCCCCCGCCCCACAGCAGGAGATCGCCGACCCGGCCCTCGCGGGCTTCCAACGGCACGACTCTGGCCTCGTGTGCCGGGCCCGGCCGGCCGAGCTCGGCGATGACGGCCGGCCCGCCGGCCGCGCTGGCCGGGCGGCGGACCGCTCCGGCGGCGAACGGCAGCGCGTCGAGGAGCTGCGCGAGCAGCTCGCCGACCTCCTCCTCGGCGCTGACCGCGCTGACCAGCTCCCGGGCCAGCAGCCGGGGTGTACGCCCGGCGCCCGCGCCGACCGGGTCGGTCGACCCGGTCGTGAGCGGCGCTAGCTCGGCGGGCGGCGGCCCATCGTCGGGCGCGCGGGTGCCGTACCGGCCGGAACCGGCACCTGGGCTGGTGGCACCTGGACTGGTGGCACCTGGACTGGCGGTGCCCGGCCTCGCGGGGCCCGGGATCGTCGCTGCTTCGCTCGCGGCGGCCGGTCCGGCGGCGGGCTCCCGCCCGAGGGCGCCCACGCCGACCAGGCTGAACCACACGGTCTTGCCCGACCGGCGGTGCTCGGTGCCCCAGGACGTGGACAGCGCGTCGACCAGCGCGAGCCCGCGCCCGTCCTCCCGCAGCTCGTTCACGTCCGGGCCGGCCAGAGCCTCCGGAGTGGCCGTGGCCGGGCTCGCGCCCGCCGCGGCCACGCGGTCCGGCTCGGCCGCGGCCTCGCCGAACTCCGCTATCAGGGCGTCCAGGTCGGCGAACGACTCCAGCTCGGCGTCCACGCCGACGCCGGCGGAGCCCAGCTCGGCCGGGTTGGCCGGCCCGGCCGGGACCGGCGCCGCCGGCGCGACCGCCTCAATCGCCTCGACTTCCGGCACGAGCACGGACGGGCCCCGAGCGGGGCTCGGCGGGCGGACCCCGATGGGGGCCGGGTGCCGGTCGGAGACCCGGACGACGACCGTTGGGTCGTCCAGGTTGACCTCGACGGTCGCGTCGGTGCCCGCGTGGACGACGACGTTGGTCACCAGCTCGGTGACCAGGAGCAGCGCGGTGTCGATCCGGTCCTCGTCGACCCGGCCGCGCAGCGAGTCGACGAGGAACCGGCGGGCGGTGCGGGGAGAGGCCGCGTCCGGGGGGAGCGTGAGCGTCCGGTGGATCGCTCCCGAGTCTCGCGCGGCGGTCATGTAGGCCAGTCTCTCCCTCGTTGTCGTGAAGACCAAAGGTGACGCGATGATCTTTTTGGGCGCCGCCCGCCCGCGGGCGCGAGTTTGGTGATCGGGCAGCCGGCGCGGATACTGACACCGACGGCGTGAGCGGCCTCCCGGCGGCCCCCGCCGTCGGTCGCCGCGCGCAACCAGCGGCATACTGGCCTGATCCCGCCAATGACGGCCGGCGACCGCGACAGGTGCCGCGGTGCCACCCGCGCCCGGCCTCCCCGGCGGCCGGGCCACCGTACGCGCCCACGTCGCGGTGGCCGCCCGACCAGCGGGGAGGCAGAGGTGGGTCTTCGTCCCACCTACGGAGCTTCCCGGAGGGAGTGGGTCCTGAACCTTCCGACGAGTGTCGCGTCCATGCCGATTCGCCCACTGGCGTCCATGCCGATCCGCCCACGGTCAGACCACCGGATGTCGATGTGACCGGAGACATGGCGGCCGGAGGCGCGGCGGCCGGAGAAACACCCGCGCCTCGGAGTGGCGGGACCAGCGGTGATGACGGGCACCCGAACGACCGCGAACTGACCAAGGCTCCCCCCGCGCGCGGCGCGGGCGAGAAGACCGACGACTTGGCGGGCACCACCATGACAATTGTGCGCGATGTAACCGACCTCGACGATCGTCTGAGCGACGATTTGTATGACGCATTGTCAGCCCTGTGCCGGGGTGACTTCTCGGTGCGGCTCGGGCCGCGTTCGGGGCCGTCCGCGCGGCTGGCCGAGCGGTTCGATGAGCTGGCCGCGATGCAGGAGCGCAACGCCGGTGAGCTGGACCGGGTCAGCAAGGTCATCCGGCGTGAGGGCCAGCTGACCGAGCGGATCGAAACCAGCGCGGACGAGCGCGGCGGCTGGGCGACCATGACCGAGTCGGTGAACTCGCTGATCGACGACCTGGCCCGCCCCACCCATGAGGTGGCCCGGGTCATCGCCGCCGTCGCGCAGGGTGACCTCTCCGAGCACATGGCGCTGGAGATCGCCGGCCAGCCGGTCCGGGGCGAGTTCCTGCGCATCGGCACCACAGTGAACACGATGGTCGACCAGCTCTCGTCGTTCGCGGACGAGGTTACCCGGGTCGCCCGCGAGGTCGGGACGGACGGCAACCTGGGTGGCCAGGCCAACGTCAAGGGCGTCTCCGGGGTCTGGCGGGACCTGACCGAGTCGGTCAACTCGATGGCGACCAACCTGACCAGCCAGGTCCGCAACATCGCCCAGGTGACGACGGCGGTCGCCCAGGGTGACCTGTCGCAGAAGATCACCGTGGACGCCCGGGGTGAGATCCACGAGCTGAAGTCGACCGTCAACACGATGGTCGACCAGCTCTCCGCCTTCGCCGACGAGGTGACCCGGGTCGCCCGCGAGGTCGGGACGGACGGCAAGCTGGGCGGCCAGGCCCAGGTCAAGGGCGTCTCCGGCGTCTGGCGGGACCTGACCGACTCGGTCAACGTCATGGCCGGTAACCTCACCGTCCAGGTCCGCAGCATCGCCGAGGTGGCCGGCGCGGTCGCCCGGGGGGACCTGAGCCGCGCCATCACCGTCGACGCCCGGGGCGAGGTGGCCAAGCTCGCCCACACCATGAACACGATGGTCGACCAGCTCTCGTCGTTCGCCGACGAGGTGACCCGGGTGGCCTGGGAGGTGGGCACCCAGGGCAACCTGGGCGGCCAGGCCCACGTGCGCGGCGTGTCCGGGGTGTGGCGGGACCTGACCGAGTCGGTCAACTCGATGGCGACCAACCTGACCAGCCAGGTCCGCAACATCGCCCAGGTCGCCCAGGCCGTCGTGCGCGGCGACCTGTCGCAGAAGATCACCGTCACGGCTCAGGGTGAGATCCAGGACCTCAAGGACACCGTCAACACGATGGTGGACCAGCTCTCGTCGTTCGCCGACGAGGTGACCCGGGTGGCCCGCGAGGTGGGCACCGAGGGCAACCTGGGCGGCCAGGCCCACGTCCAGGGCGTGTCGGGCACCTGGCGGGACCTGACCGAGTCGGTGAACTCGATGGCCGGCAACCTGACCAGCCAGGTCCGTAACATCGCGCTGGTCACCACGGCGGTCGCCCAGGGCGACCTGTCGCAGAAGATCACTGTAGACGCCCAGGGCGAGATCCTGGAGCTGAAGTCGACCGTGAACACGATGGTCGACCGGCTGCAGTCGTTCGCGGCCGAGGTGACCCGGGTGGCCAAGGAGGTCGGCTCCGAGGGGCGCCTGGGCGGCCAGGCCAACGTGGCCGGGGTCGAGGGCACCTGGCGGGCGCTGACCGACAACGTGAACCAGCTCGCGTCCACGCTCACCACCCAGCTGCGGGCCATCGCCGAGGTGTCGACGGCGGTCACCCGGGGTGACCTGTCCCGGACGGTCAACGTCGCGGCCCAGGGCGAGGTGGCCGAGCTCAAGGACAACATCAACCAGATGATCGGCAACCTGCGCGACACCACGGAGCGCAGCTCGCAGCAGGACTGGCTGAAGTCCAACCTGGCCCGGATCAACGGCAAGATGCAGGGCCAGCGCGACCTCTACGCCGTCTGCCAGATGATCATCTCGGACCTGACGCCGGCCGTCGGGGCCCAGCTCGGCACCGTCTACCTGCTCGACTTCATCGAGGGCGACAAGCTGCGCCACGTTGCCGGCTACGGTTCGGCGCCCCGGCGGCGCTCGGACGGGACGTTCCTGTTCGGCGAGGGGCTGATCGGCCAGGCCGCCGTCGAGCGCTCGACGATCCGGGTCCACCAGGTGCCCGAGGGCTACCTGCACGTGCGCAGCGGGCTGGGCTCGGCCCCGCCCGGCGACCTGGTCGTCGTCCCGGTCCTGTTCGAGGAGCAGGTGCTCGGGGTGATCGAGCTGGCCTCGTTCACCGCGTTCTCCGAGCTGCACCTGAGCCTGGTCGAGCAGCTGGTCGGGACGATCGGCGTCGTCCTCAACACGATCATGGCGAACGCCCGGACCGAGGAGCTGCTGGCCCAGTCCCAGCGGCTCACCCAGGAGCTGCGCTCCCAGTCGGTCGAGCTCCAGCGGACGAACAACGAGCTGGAGGAGAAGGCGGCGCTGCTGGAGGAGAAGAACACCGAGATCGACCTGGCCCGCGTCGGGCTGGAGGAGAAGGCCGAGCAGCTCGCGCTGTCGTCGCAGTACAAGTCGGAGTTCCTGGCCAACATGAGCCACGAGCTGCGCACGCCGCTCAACAGCCTGCTCATCCTGGCCAAGCTGCTGGCCGACAACGTCGAGGAGAACCTGACCCCGAAGCAGATCGAGTTCGCCGAGACCATCCACTCGGCCGGCTCGGAGCTGCTCGGGCTGATCAACGACATCCTCGACCTGTCCAAGGTCGAGGCGGGCAAGATGGACGTCGACGCCACGCATCTGTCCACCCGCGACCTGGCCGACACGATGAGCCAGGTCTTCGCGCCGATGGCCGCCCAGAAGGGGCTGGCGTTCGAGGTCACGGTCGCGCCGGGCGTGCCGGACACGATCGTCACCGACGACCAGCGCATCCAGCAGGTCCTCAAGAACCTGCTGTCCAACGCGCTCAAGTTCACCGACATCGGCCGGGTGCGGCTGGACCTGTCGGTCGCGCCGGCCGACCTGCGCTTCTCCGTCCCGAGCCTGCGCAGCTCGCCCAAGGTCATCGCGTTCGCGGTCACCGACTCGGGCATCGGCGTCCCGACCGACAAGCTACGCATGATCTTCGAGGCGTTCCAGCAGGCGGACGGGACGACGTCGCGCCGCTACGGCGGCACTGGGCTCGGCCTGTCCATCAGCAAGGAGATCGCCCGGCTGCTCGGCGGGGCGATCGGTGTGAGCAGCACCGTCGGGGCGGGCAGCACGTTCACGCTCTACGTCCCGATGGTCATGCCGCCGGACATCGTCGCCTCGGCCTCGGTACCGGGCGAGTCGGACGAGACCATCATGATCTTCGACGGTTCCCGGCTGCTGGAGCCGCCGGCCGTGCCGCCCGCGCCGCCGGCCGCTCCGGCCCGGGGGGAGCTGCCGGCGGGGTCGGGGCCGGGGCCGGGGCCGGGGTCGGGGTCGGGGTCGACGGGCGAGGGCGCCGGCGCGGGTGCCGGTGACGAGGCGGCCGGCGGGCCCGGCGGCCAGGCCAGCCCCGGTGACGAGCCGGGCGACGGCTTGGCGCAGGTGTTTTCGGCCGCCAACGGGCACCGGCCGGGCGGTCTGAACGGTTCGGCGAAGGGGACCGGCCACCCGGGCGGGGCCGGGTCGACTGGTCCGGCCGGACCGGCCGGACCGGCCGGACCGGCCGACGAAGCCGGGCTCGCCGACGCGACCGGCCTGGATGCGCCGCCCGCCGGCGGGGCCGCCGACGGGCGCGGGTCGCGGCTCGACCCCGCCGCCGGCGGCGGCCTGGCCGACGCGCCGATCCGCACGCCGTTCCTGACCAGCGTCCCCGACACGTTCGGCCCGCCGTTCGCCGGCGCGTTCGACTCGTCCGATCCGCTCGTCGGGGCGACCGTGCTGGTCGTCGACGACGACGTCCGCAACGTCTTCGCGCTGACCAGCGCCCTGGAGATGCACGGGCTGCGGGTGCTCTACGCCGACAACGGCCGGGACGCGGTCCGGATGCTCCAGCAGTACGGCGCCGGGATCAACCTGGTTCTGATGGACGTCATGCTGCCGGGCATGGACGGGAACGAGACCACGGCCTCGATCCGGCGGATGCCGGCGTTCGCGTCGCTGCCGATCGTGGTGCTCACGGCCAAGGCGATGCCGGGCGATCGGGACAAGAGCATCCAGGCCGGGGCGAGTGACTACATCACCAAGCCGGTCGATCTTGATCACCTGCTGGGCGCGATGCGGTCGCACCTGTGAGCGGAGCGAACCCGGCATGCTGTGAACGGTGCAGCGTTCGGTGCTGACCCGACGCCGGAGGAGCACAGTAGGAGGGGGGCGGTTGCGCGGCGCCGCGGGCGACCTGAGAAGTTGGAGGTCTTCTCAGCGGTCCTGGGCGGGCGTCGCATGGGGAGCTTCTGTCGAGAGTGATGGGATGTGAACGGGTGACCGAGCGTGCCGGTGGCCTCGTCGACGGTGGCGAGGACCCGGGAGCCGAGCGTCCGCGCAGCAAGATTCTGCTGGTCGACGACCGGCCGGACAACCTCATGGCGCTCGAGGCGATCCTGGCCTCGCTCGACCAGGAGCTGGTGACCGCGTCCTCGGGGGAGGAGGCGCTCAAGCGCCTGCTCGTCGACGACTTCGCCGTGATCCTGCTGGACGTCCAGATGCCGGGCATGGACGGCTTCGAGACGGCCAACCGCATCAAGCAGCGCGGCCGGACCCGGGACACGCCGATCATCTTCCTCACCGCGATCGACCGGGAGCCGCACCACGCGTTCCGGGGTTACGCGGTCGGCGCGGTCGACTACATCGCGAAGCCGTTCGACCCGTGGCTGCTGCGGGCCAAGGTGAGCGTGTTCGTCGAGCTGTTCGAGAAGGGTGAGCGGCTGGCCGAGATGGCCCGCCAGCAGATCCGCCACTTCGACCTGATGACCGAGGTCACCGAGCGCCTGTCGGCGCTGGAGGTCCTGCTCGAGGGCCTGGCCACCCCGTCGCCGGAGGAGACCCTGGCCGCCGCGGCGACCGAGGTGCGGGGCCTCGTCGTGAAGATGCGGCCGTTCGCCCGGCAGACGCCGCAACAGCCGTCGGCGCCGTCGACGCCCCGGCCCGCCCGGTCGTCCGCCCCGCCGCCCGCGCCGTGACTTCCGCGACCGGTTACAGCGCGAGCAAGGATGACTACCTCGCCCGGCTGCGCCGGATCGAGGGCCAGGTGCGCGGGCTGCAGCGCATGGTGGACGAGGACAAGTACTGCATCGACGTCCTGACCCAGGTCTCGGCGGTGACCGCCGCGCTGCGCTCGGTCGCCCTCGGGCTGCTGGAGGACCATCTGGGGCACTGCGTGGCGGACGCCGCCGCGCGGGGCGGCCCCGAGGCTCAGGAGAAGATCAAGGAGGCCTCGGCGGCCATCGCCCGCCTCGTCCGGCAGTAGCCCGGCGCCTGGGCGGTCCGCCGGGCGCCGGCTCAGGCGCGGGCGTTCTCGGCGGTGGCCATCTGGGTGATCGTCCCGGTCGAGGTCAGCGGGGCCAGCGAGGTCAGGGTCAGGTCGATCACCAGCGGGCCCTTGGCCCAGGTGACGGTCTGGGTGTAGACCTTCGTCGCGTCGCCGTGGACCCGGCTGCCGCCGTAGCCGCCGCTGAGGCCGCCCGGCACGGCGAACATCTGGTAGCCGTCCTGGGTGTCGCTGGAGCGCAGGTAGGCGACGGCCGCGCTGGCGTTCGCCGCCGTGTCGAAGCGCAGGACGAGGCCGGAGGCCTCGATCCCGCTGGGGGAGGCGGCCGCGCCGCCGGCGGTGCGCTGCGTCCAGCCGCTCATGTGGCCGGCCTGGAAGCCGCTGGCGAAGATCTTCTGGGCGTCCTGGGGACGGTCGGCGAAGATGCCGCTGAGCTGGTCCTGGCTGGTGATCGGGCCGGCCATTGGGTCGCTGGGGGAGTCGGCGAAGCCGGCCGGGGTGGCCAGCACACCGGCCAGCGCGTCGGCCGCGGCTGAGGCGGCCGAGCCGGGGCCCGAGTTCGAGCCGCCCAGCGTGCCGGCGATGGGGACGGAGCGGGCCTCGGCCTCGGTGATGCCGTCGTCCGAGCCGCCGCAGGCGCTCAGCCCGGTCGCGACCGCCAGCGCCAGCGCCGCCGCGGCCAGGGTGGCCGCCCGTGCCCGAGTCCTTCGCATGTCCGCTCCCCGCCCGTGGTCCGGCGCCCCCGGCACCCCGTGAACCGGCACCCCGTGAACCGGCACCTGTGAACCGGGACCCGTGAACCGGCACCTGTGATCCGCGACTGACCGCGAACGCTACCGGACGCTTTCGGACCGTCGGCGCCCGGGTGGGGAAACGCGAAGGGCGCGGTGAAAACCGGTGAAGGAGCCCGCGGCGGCCGCCGGCGCGCATTCGTCGCGGTCCTGGCCAACTTTCTTTCCTACCGTGACGTGATGTGGGAATGCCATTACGTTGAGTCACGTCGCCTTCGGGTTTCCCCCCGGCGTTAGGGAGCGGTCGCACATGGTTTCCACTGTCCAGCCCGAGATCGAGGCCAGTCTCGACGAGCGGGTGCTCTTCCATCTGTCCGCCTGCTCGAACCTGCTGGCCGGCGCGACCGGAGCGGATCTCGAGACCCGGCTGCGCGAGAAGATCTCCTCCTCGCTCGCCGCGAACGCCGCCGGCGTCGGCCCCTGGGACATCGTATGGGGGCCGGCGGTGCGCCGGTTCGACACCAGCCTGTTCGCCGTCAACACCATGTACCTCGCCCGCGACCGCGACCGGCCGGAGCGCTACGTCCTCGCGGTCTCCGGGACGACCTCCCCGCACCCGTTCGACTGGCTGGCCCAGGAGGTCCTGGTCGCGGCCCAGGTGCCCTGGCCCAACCTGCCGGACGCGCGCATCTCCCTGGCCGCGGCGATCGGGCTCAACATCCTGCAGCGGGTCGCCCCCAGCGGCGACCGGGCCGGCGCCGGGCTGCCCGTGCGCCGCTTCCTGCGGGAGCTGACCGACACCAACATCGAGCTGACCGTGGTCGGGCACGGCCTGGGCGGGATGCTCGCCCCGGCGCTGGCCGTCTGGCTGCGCGACACCCGGACCCGGTGGAACCCAGGCGGCAGCGCGCGGGTGAACACCGTCGTCACCGGCGGGCCGACCGTCGGAAACGGGGTCTTCGCCGCGCACGCCGACCGCGTCCTGTCGGCGGCGACGCGGTTCGCGAACGCGCTCGACATCGTTCCCTGCGCGTGGAACGTGGCCGCGCTCGAGGACGCGAAGCGGATCTACACCACCCACCTGGCCGACGTCGCGGGCCCGCTGTACCAGTGCGGGCAGAAGGTCGTGGCCGGGGCGGACTACCAGCACATCGATCCGAAGGCGCGCGAGATCGCCAGCGAGATGAACACCGCCGTGATCGACGAGTCGGCACCGGCGTGGGCGAACTTCGCGGCCCAGGCCGCCCACCAGCACGGGCCGGCCTACGCGGAGTACTTCCGCATCCCCGGGGTCACCACGCCGGAGATCGTCGGGCCGGGCACGGCGGTCGACGTCCTGCTCGGGCCGGTCCTGCGGGCGGCGGCGACCCGGGCGGGGACCCCGGTGCCGCCGGAACTGGTGATGGTCGCGCCGGGGGCCGAGTCCGGTGACGTCGTAGAGGCCACGGTCCCGGTCGGCGGTCGGGTCGCGCGGCTGGGGGACGACCCGCGCTCGGCCTCGGCCCGGGGGCTGGTCGGGACGCTTACCAGCTCGCTGCGGGCGGAGGCGCCGTCGCGATAGCGCGGGCCGCTCAGCGGTCGTCGAGGGCGTCGACCAGCGCGGACAGCGCGGGCAGGGCCGCGGCGACCCGGGCCCGGTCGTCGGGGCTCAGGGAGCTCAGCGCGGCGGAGATCCGCGTCTCGTGCGCCCGCTCCCAGCCGGCGAGGCGGTCGCGGCCGGCGTCGGTGATCGACACCCGGGCCGCCCGCCGGTCGGCCGGGTCGACGCCCCGGCGGGCCAGGCCGGCCTCGGTGAGCTGCTGGACCAGCGTCGACACGCTGTTGGGGGCCAGGCGAAGCAGGGCGGCGAGCTCGCCGACGCGGGCGCCGTCCCGTTCGGCCAGGGTCTGCAGGAGCTCGATCTGCGCCATGGGCAGGGACTCCCACGGGTAGTCGGCGCGGATGCTGCTGCGCAGCACGCGCCGCAGCCGGGTGACGACCTCGGTCAGCCGCCCGGCGTCATGATCAACCGCCATGGCCTAACCGGGCAGGGCGGCCCGGGTGCGGGGCAGCGAGTGCTGCCAGTCGGCCAGCAGGGTGCGGATGCCGGTGACCAGCGGTAACGGCTGGTCGAGCATGACGTGGTGCCCGGCCAGGGGGATCTCGATGACCGGCGCGACCCGGCCCAGCATCTCGTACATGTGATCGCCGATGTCGGCGGTGAGCAGGCCGTGCTCGGCCCGGAAGACGGCGACCCGGCAGCGGACCGTGCGCAGCGTCTCCGCCGGCAACGGCCGGTTGTCGAAGATCCGAGGGTCGAACTTCCAGGTCCAGCCGCCGCCGACGGCGCCGATGGAGGCCAGCGCGATGTGGTCGAAGACGTAGGGCAGGTAGTGCTTCTGCTCGGGCACCGGGCGGAAGTGGCTCAGCGCTTCGTCGACCGACGGGTAGACCCGCAGCGGGCCGAACGCCGTCCGCTCCCGGGCGGCCCGCGCCTCCGGCTCGATGTCCCGGATCGGCGTGTCGATCACGATGATGCCGGCGACGTCGTCCGGGTGCTCGGCGGCGGCGGTCACGACCACCCGTCCGCCCATCGAGTGCCCGACCATGATCGGCGGCCCGGCCAGGTCCGCGGCCGCGGTCAGCGCGACGGCCTCCCGCGCCCACTGGCTGACGGAGTACTCCTCCCGCCGGCCGCTGTCGCCGTGGCCGGACAGGTCGAGGGCGAGAACGCGGTAGGTGTTGTCGATCAGCGGCGCGATGTGGTCCCACCAGCCCGAGTGCGCGGCACCGCCGTGCACGAGGACGATCGCCGGCGCGTCCGTGGGCCCCCAGGCCCGGTAGCTGATCCGGCAGCCGTCCACGTCGGTGCTGTACGACTCGGGCTCGGTGTCTATCGCGGCCTGGAACCAGGCCGGCGGCTGTTCGTTCATCGGTTCCGCCATTCGCGGTCATGCGGTGCGTGGGTCACCAGTGTGACGGGCTAGCGGTAGCGCCGTCGTGGGGCCAGCCGGGACTTGTCCCGTGAAATCATGGCCTGGTCTCACGATATGTCGTCATAAGGCGGCTTGCCGCCACGGTCGTCGGCTGCCCGTCACCCCGCCGCCGCTCCGGTAAGAATCCCGCGATAGAACGCGAGGTGCGACTCGGCGGCCGCCCCCCAGCTGTGCGCGGCGGCCAGCGCCCGTCCGGCGGCCGGGCCGGGATGCCGGGAGCGGTCCGCGTCGCGGTGGCCGCCGTCGCGGTGGCCGCCGTCGCGGTGGCCGCCGTCGCGCGCGGCCGCCGCGGCCAGCAGCGCCCGCCCGAAGTCCGCGCCGGGCTCCGCGAAGGTGACCGCGCCCGCGAACACCTCGCGCGGGACGGGAAGATCCCGGGCCACGACCGGCACGCCCGCCGCCAGTGCCTCCATCGCGGCCAGGCCGAAGCCCTCCTGGACCGAGGGGAAGGCGAACACGTCGGCCGCCGCGACCAGCGCCGGCAGGTCGGCGTCAGGGACGGTCCCGAGCACCCGCGGCCGGATCCCGAGCGCGGCCGCGGTCTCCTCGAAGCTGGCCCGGTACGGACGGTAATCGAACAGGGTCTCCCCGCCCGCGATCACCAACTCGAGCTCCGGCTGGGCCGCGCGGGCGTGGTGGTAGGCCGTGAGCAGGTCGATGCTGCCCTTGCGGGGTTCGATGCCGCCGACCGCCAGCACGTAGCGGCCGAGCTCGGCCCGCCAGCGGGCCCGGGCGGCCCGGGCCGCCGGGTCGTCGGCCGCCGCGGCGGCGAACCGGCCGGCGTCGACGCCGTTGGGGATCACCCGGGCGGTGACGCCCCAGCCGGCGGACAGCTCCGCGGCGACGGCGCGGGAGACACAGACGTGCGCGATCGGGTCCCGGATACCGCGCTCGTGGCAGGCCCGCAGCCGCGGGGTGGTGAACGTGTCGATGTGGTGGACGGTCCGAACGCAGCCCGGGGCCGCGTTCGCGCTGATGCAGTCCTGGGCGTGGACGACGTCGTAGTCGCCGCGCCGGGGGCCGATGCCGGCGCCGAGCGTGGCGATCGAGCGTTCCACCCGCGCGCTGACGTCCTCGCCGTCGACGTCGGGGAAGGGCAGGGTGTACACCCGGACCGCCGGCGCCACCGGCCGGTAGAAGCCGGTGTCGCCGCCCCGGGCCAGGGTCCAGACGTCGACCTGGTGGCCGGCCGCGGCCAGCGCCTCGGCCAGCCCCAGCGTGGCCACCACACTGCCGCGCGGCCGGGTGGAGTAGGTCAGCAGCGCGATCCGCACTCCCGCAGGTTATGCCTTGGTTTTCGCCGGTAGCCGTGGCGATGGCCGCCCGGCCGGCGGATCATCGGCTCATGCGCTACGCGGTGGTCGCCGACCTGCACGGGCGGCGCAAGGCCTGGCGCGCGGTGCGCGCGGCCGCGGCCGCGCACGCCGTCGACCGGGTGGTCTGTCTCGGCGACTACCTGGAGGCGAAGGTGTCGCGCCGCCGGCATGATCCGGCGCGGCGCTGGTCCCTGGACCAGGTGGTGCGCCTCGACGAGGAGCTGTGGCGTGAGCTGGCCGGCCTCGAGCTGATCGCCGGCAACCAGGAGGTCCGCATCCGCGAGCTGCTGGCGCCGGCGGACATCCCGCCCGCGCTCGCGCCGCTGCTGGCGGCACCGCGGCGGCGCGTCCTGGGCGCGGCCCTGTGCCTGCACGGTGACCAGCTCGGCTGGGACTGGGTCGGTGAGCGACTGCGCCCGGTTCCGGCCGGGGTGCCGCGGGTCCCGCTGCTGTTCACCGGCCACACCCACCAGACGCTGCTCGCGCGGATCACCTGGCCGGACGGGCATGACGGCAACGGCGCGGCCGGCGACGGCGGCGCGGCCGGCGGCGGCGGAGCGGACGGCGACGGCGGGGCGACTGGCCAGGCGGCCGTACACATGCGGGAACCGGAGCCCGGTCGGCCCGTCGCCGTCCCGGCCGCGCCCGGAGGCACCCAACCGTCGGCCGCCACCGTGCTGGTCAACGTCGGCGCGGCCCGGGAGAAGCCGTCGCACTGGTTGCTCTACGACGACGACGCCGCGACTGTCAGCTTCCAGGAGGCGCCTCGCTGACGCGGCCGTAAACCAACCTGCCGCCCTCCGCGACCGGGGGCTTCGCCCATTCTCCCGGTCGCTTCGGTCGGGTGGCCTCGCCGACCTCGCGGCCGGCCCCCGCTGCCGCGACCAGCTCGGCCGGCAGCACGCCCAGCGTCTGCCCGGAGTCCTCGACGCTGACCAGGCGGGCGTCGGGGTGCGCGGCCAGGGCGTCCCGGGCCGTGTCGCCCATCAGGTCCAGCCAGTCGACCATGACCTCGGTCGGCAGCGCCTCGAAGCCGTCGGCCAGTGCCCGCGCGCCGTGGGGGTCGAGGCGGCGCAGGTCGGCCGAGCTGACCAGCGCCGAGCGGACGGCGTCGCCGTCGGTCCGCACGACGCGGGCGTAGCCGACGTGGCGCGAGCGCATCGTCGACAGTGCCTCGCGGACGGTCAGCCGATCCGTGATCTCGATCATCGGCGCGGCCCGCTCCACCAGGGCCACGACCGCGCCGAGCCGCTCGATCGACGGGCTGCGCGCCATCGCTCACCTCCATGCCTCAGGTTCGCTCTTCCAGGGGAACCCGGCACGCCCAGGTCGGCAACGGGAAGCATGGTTTGCATGACTTCTGTGACAGAATTTCCGGTGTGAGGGACAGGTCACGTGTGGGAGGTGTTGACGTGGGGAAGCCGCTTCGGCCCTCCGCCCTTTCGTCACCTCTCGCGCGCAACCGTTCGGAGGCTTGTCATCTGCTCCTTGATGGATCGACAAGCCCGCCTCCACGTCAACCGGTAACGTCACTCTCCGCTGACCGGGGGTGGGTCGTTTCCGGGGTGCCCGTGGAGGAATACGCCGTGGGTGGGCCGTCCTTTGACTCTATGCAGCATTAGGACGCGGCGCGTGAGGGGCCGCGTGAGGGGAGGAAACGGATGCGAGTCCCGGCTGCCCGGATCGTCTTCCCACCGGACGACAGGGCGGAGATCGCTGAGGCGATCACCCAGATGCTGGCCACCGGCGCACTGACGCTCGGGGCCCGCACCAAGGAGTTCGAGGCGGCCTTCGCCGCCGCCCACCAGACGCCGTTCGCGGTCGCCGTGAGTTCCGGCACGGCGGCGCTGGAGATCATTCTCCGCGCGGTCGGCGTCGAGGGCGGCGAGGTCGTCGTCCCCACCAACACCTTCGCGGCCACCGGGTTCGCGGTGCTGCGGGCCGGCGGCCGGCCCGTGTTCGCCGACATGTCCGCCGACACCTTCGCGGTCAGCCCGGCCACGGTCGAGCCGCTGCTGACCGAGCGCACCCGCGCGGTGGTGCTCGTCCACATCGGCGGCCGCATCCCCCCCGACGCGACGGCGCTGCGCGCGCTGTGTGACGCGCGGGGGGTCGCGCTGGTCGAGGACGCCGCCCACGCACACGGGTGCTCCCACGGCGGCACGCCGGCCGGCTCCTTCGGAGTCGCCGGCGCTTTTTCGTTCTACCCGACGAAGGTCCTCACCAGCGGCGAGGGCGGGATGATCGTCACCGCCGACGAGCGGATCCGCGACGAGGCGATCATCTACCGGGACCAGGGAAAGGCCGGCTTCCTCGGCAACGTCCACATCAAGCAGGGTTACGCCTGGCGGATGAGCGAACCGCACGCCATGACCGGCCTGGTACACCTGCGCCGGCTGGAGGAGTTCCTCGAGGTGCGGGAGCGGGTAGCCCGACGGTACGGCGCGGCCTTGGCCGGCGTGGACGGGCTTGATCCGCTCCCAGTTCCCCCGGACGGGCGGACCAACCACTACAAGTACATTGTCGTGCCCCGCCCGGGAACCGACCGTGCCCGGCTCAAGAAAGAGCTGAACACGCGCTATGAGGTGTCCCTGTCCGGAGAGGTCTACGAGGCGCCGCTGCACCAGCAGCCCGCGTTCGAAAGCTTCGCCACCGGCGCGCTGCCGGTAGCTGAGGACCTGTGTGCCCGCCACATCTGCCTGCCGGTCCATTCCGATATGACCGACGCCGAGGCCGACCACGTCGTCGGTTCGCTGATTTCCGCGTTTCAAGCATGACGGGCTTCATCGTGACGGGCTCGAACGTGACGGGCGTCATAGTGACAGGGCGGGTGGGAGAATGCGGATAGCGGTAACCGGAGGCTGCGGTTTCATCGGCAGCCACGTCGTGGACCGGCTGCTCGACGCCGGCCACGAGGTGCGGGCGCTCGACCTGGTCACCCACGGACTCGACCCGCGGGCGGACTACCGCCCGGTCGACGTGCGCGACCTCGACGCCCTCGCCGAGGCCTTCGACGGGGTCGACGTGGTGTTCCACCTGGCCGGCATGTCCAACGTCGACTTCGCCTACGCCGACCCCGTCAGCACGGTCGCCCTCAACGTCGAGGGCACCGGCAACGTGTGCGAGGCCGCCCGGCGCACCGGCGTGTCCCGGGTGATCTTCGCCAGCACGGTCTGGGTCTACGGCGCGGCCGCCGCGCCGCGCGACGACAGCGAGCCGCTGCTCGAGGACGTCCCGATCGCGCTGAGCTCCGCCGGCCACATCTACACCTCGACGAAGATCGCCGCCGAACTGGTCCTGCACAGCTACCACGACACGTTTGGCCTGGACTTCACCATCTTGCGCTACGGCATCCCCTACGGCCCGGGGATGCGCGACGAGTTGCTGCTGGCCCGCTTCCTGCGCAAGGCGATCGACGGGGACGCGCTGACCGTTGCCGGCGACGGCAAGCAGTTCCGCAAGTACGTCTTCGTCCGGGACCTGGCCGACGCCCACGTCCGCGCCCTGGCCGACAGCGCTCTGAACCGGACGATCGCGCTGGAGGGCGACGAGAAGGTCAGCGTGCTGGACGCGGCCAAGGCGGTCCAGGCGCACTTCCCCGGCACCGCTATCGAGCACATCCCGGCCCGCCCGGGCGACTTCCGGGGCAGCGAGGTCTCCAACGCGCTGGCGGCGGAGCTGCTCGGCTGGCGCCCGACGACGCCGTTCGCCGAGGGCGTCCGCCAGTACGTCGAGTGGTACCTGGCCGACCGCTCCATCGAGCCGCGGGCCGGCCAGAAGGCCCAGAAGGCCCAGAAGGCCCAGGAGGGCCAAGAGGCCCAGCAGGCCCAGGATGTGAAGGGGGGAACGCCACCGGTGGCCGACGGCCGCGCCGTCACCGCCCCGGCGGACTAAGGCTGGCGTACCCGCGCTGGCCCCAGCGCGCCGGCGGAGCGTGCCGGCGTGAACCAGAAGGTGAGAGTCGATGCCGAACGAGCGCCGGGCACTGCTGCTGTCGGGCTCGCTGGGGATGGGTCACGACGTGATGGCCCAGGCCAGCGCGGTGTCGTTGCGCGCGCGAGGGTTCGAGACCCGAACCCTCGACGCGCTGCGTCTGATGGGAGGCAAGGAGGGCCAGCTCGGCGAGCTGGCCTTCCGGGCCATGTTGAGCGTCCCGGGACTGTACGACGCGGTCCACTTCGCCGGGATGCGCCAGGGCGGCCGGCTCGTCGATCTCATCGAGAACGCGAGCTGCCGCTACCTCGTCCCCGCCCTGCGGGCCGAGCTGGACCGGGAGCCACCCGACCTGGTCATCTCGATCTTCGCGACGGCCGCCGCGGGGATGGCCCGGATCAAGCGGGAGCATCCCGGGCTGGTGACGGCGGTGCTGTGCACCGACGTGTGCGTGCACCGGCTGTGGGTGCACGACAACACCGACCTGTACCTGGTGACGTCGCCGACGGCCGAGCGGTACGTGCGCCGGTTCCACCCCGACGCCAACGTCGCCGTGGTCCCGACCCCGGTCCGTCCGCCGTTCTACACGCCGCCGGCGCAGGAGGCGGCCCGGGCCGCCCTCGGCGTCCCGCCCGACGCCCGGTGCGTCCTGCTCATGTCGGGCTCGTGGGGGCTCGGGCCGCTGGTCGACTGCGCCCGCGCCCTGGCCCAGGCGGGGATCTGGGTGCTGGCGGTGGCCGGGCGCAACGAGCGGCTGGCCGCGCGCCTGCGCCGGCTGGCCACGACCGAGCCGCGGGTGCTCCCGTTCGGGTTCACCGATCGGGTGGCCGAGCTGATGGCGGCCAGCGACCTGGTCATCACCTCGTCCGGGGACACCTGCAGCGAGGCGCGGGTGGTCGGCCGGTCGCTGCTTCTGCTCGACGTCGTCTCCGGCCACGGCCGGGACAACCTGCAGGCCGAGCTCGAACGGGGTAACGCGGACGTGACCTCACCCCGGCCGGCCCAGCTCACCCGGGCCGCGCTGGCGGCGCTGGACCGGGTCAAGCCGCCGTCGGACGAGGCCGCCCGGGACCCCGAGGACTGGGAACGCGCCTTCGGCGCCGCGCTGGAGCGGGTGATCTGACGTCGAAGCCACGCGCCCGCCGGGCCCTGACCCCTACCTGCCGCGCCCTGCCGCGCCCCGCCCTGACCCGCCCCGCCCTGACCCGCCCCGCCCTGACCCGCCCCGCCCTGACCCGCCCCGCGCTGCCCGGGAGCGGCCATGAAGGGTGAGGTCCTGCTCGGGCTGCTGGTCGCCGTCATCTCGGCCGCGCTCTACGGGGCGGCGCCGGTCATCCAGGCCGTCGCCGCCCGCCAGCAGCGCCCGGGCCACGGTTTCGGCCTGCGGCTGCTGGTCGCGCTGGCGCTGCGCCCGCTGTGGCTGCTCGGGCTCGCGGTCGAGGCTGGCTCCTTCCTGATGGAGGTATACGCGCTGTCGCTGGCGCCGGTCGCCTTCATTGCGCCGGTGATGTCGCTGGACATGGTGGTGTTCGCGATCCTGGCCTCACGGGTCCTGCGGGAACGGGTCGGGCGCTCCGGGCTGGTCGGGATGGGCGCGATGGTGCTGGGGGTCGGCCTGCTGGCCGGCTCGTTCGCCGGCAGCAACGAACTGGGCCAGCTGGCCTCGAACCGGGATCTGGGCCTGTTCCTGGTGTTCGGGGCGGTGTTCGCGCTGGGCGCCGGCTGGGCGGCCAACCGGTCGGCCGGGGGCGGCCGGCTGTTCCGGGCGGCGGGGTTTTTCGGCCTGGCCGCCGGCGTCAGCTACGCCATCGCCACGGTGGCGACCCGGCAGTTCGGCCTCTATCTGGACGACCACTCGCTGGCCCGGATCTTCGTGACGCCGACGCCGTACCTGCTGGCCGTGTTCTCGCTGCTGGCGCTGTCGCTGGAGCAGCGGGGGCTCCAGGGCCCCGGCGCGGTGATCGTCTTCCCGGTGACCAGCGGCGTCTCGGCCTTCCTGCCGGTCATCCTGGGCCTGACCGTCTTCGACGAGCCGGCGCCGTCGGGAGTGAAGATGGCGATGTTCGTCGTGTCGCTGGTGCTGGTGGCCTCGGGTATCGTCGCGCTCGGCCATGGGCGGGCCCAGGTGGCCGAGGCCGCCGAGAGCGAGTCGGTGGCCGACGGCGGCCCGCTGCCGCCGGTGTTATCCGCGGACGGGTCCCGGCACTGAGCGCCGCGAGCGCGCGGGGTCAGTCAGCCCGTTCTGGTCATCGGCCCGTTCTGGTGACCGCCGCGCCGATTTTGTGTTCGGCAAGTTATGGTGGCTATGCGACGCATTGTCCGATAGGCGGCAGGTCCGACACGCGGACGGGGTTGGTAGTGCAGGGTTCAGACAGCGGATACCTGATTGTCCCGGTCGCGTTGCCGGCGGATTTCGTCGACCATCTGGTTCGACGGGTCGGCCCTCATGGGCTATCCGCTTACATTCTGCACGCGCTGCTGCGACAGGAGCCGATGGCGTCGCTGGTCGACTTCCACCAGGCGACCGCCGTCGCGATGGGCCTGCGGCCCCAGCTCATGCCGGCCCGGGAGACGCCGCGGCTGACCTCCGGCTACGCCGGCTCGGGCTGAGTCGAATCCGGGCTGGGACGAATCCGGGCTGGGACGAATCCGGGGCTGAGGGCGATCGCTCGGCTTTGGTCAAACGCTCGGATTCCCGGCGCGGGCAGGCGATCCCGGCCGAAGCGTCGCCGGCCGCCTCCCGAGGTCACTGGGTGCTCAGGGGACGACCGGCGGCTGTCGGTCGAGGCGGGTCGCGAGGGCTCCGCCTCGGTGTGGATCAGTGGGTGAACCGGTCGATGGCCTTGCGAACGCGCTCATTGGCCTGGGCAAAACTGATCTTCCCGTCGACGTAGGACGCGAGGGCGCTGCGGCGCACCCTTTCGGCGCGCGGATCCCCCAGTGGAGTGTTGAGCAGGTTTGTCATGGTTGTCGCCATGGCGGTCACCTCCTGGAAGGTACGGGACGGGGAATAGCGAACAGACCGCTTCTCGTGTCACCACGAGGGCGGTCGTGAGCGGTGACGCTAGGAGGGGGAGTCGGGGCCGCCGGGGAGGGGAGCGGGCAGCCGTCCCGTGCGCGCTGCCGCGGCCACGGCGGTGCGCCGCGTCTGACCTTCGGTCCGGCCGATGGCGATCACGACGGCTACGCTCCCTGTCCGCTGGCGGGCCACGGGGTCCGGAGGATCACCGCTCGAACCCATGCGCATAAACACATGGGGAACGGTCGCCCGACCGAACCTCTACCAGGGTGCGCCGCGGAACGCGGTTCCGCAAGACCCCGAGCGGGCCAATACATTCAGTGAGAACGATTGATCCCGCTTGTCGGGCTGTTACGGCCTGTGCGGGCGCTGGGTCGTTGCGCCCCGGTTTCCGGCTCGAGCCGGCTCGGTAACCGCCTGCGTCAACTCAGATCAGCGCCGCCCTACCGGGGGCCGGCGCTCGAGGCGGGCGCCGGCCGCGCCGCCCCGGCCGCCCCGGCCGCCCCGGCCGCCCCGGCCGCCCCGGCCCTTCCCGCTGCCGAGGCCGTCGAAGCCGCCTCGGTGCCCGCCGGCCGCGGCGCCAGCACGCGGGCAGTGATCAGCGCGAGCGCCGACCGGGGCAGCACGCGGGTCAGGTTGGCCGTCAGGTAGTTGCCCCGCCCGTCGACGACGTAGCACCGGCCCCGGGCCAGCCCGGCGAACGCGGTGTCGACGACCTGCCGGACGTCCCGCAGGTCGCCCACCGCCGTCTGGGCGGTGTCGTTGGCGGTGAAGAATGCGGTGTCGGTCGGCCCGGGGCACAGCGCCAGGACGGCGATCGGCGTGTCCCGGTACTCGGCCCACAGCCCGATCGACAGTGACAGGACGAAGGCCTTCGTCGCGCCGTAGACCGACATGTAGGGCACGGCCTGGAAGGCCGACGTCGACGCCACGTTGATCACGGTGCCCCGGCCGCGGGCCACCATCGCCGGCAGGAACAGGTGGGCCAGCCGGGTCGGCGACAGCACGTTCAGGGTGAGCTGGCGGGCGTCGCGGTCGGGATCGGTCGCGTCGAAGCGGCCGTGGCCGCCCACCCCCGCGTTGTTGACCAGGACGTCCACGTCCAGCTCGGCGTCGGCGACCGCCCGGGCCAGCGCGTCGGCGCCCCCGGGCGCCCCGAGGTCGGCCGGGATGACGTCGACCCGGACGCCGTGCTCGGCCCGCAGCCGCCGCGCGGTCGCCGCCAGGACGTCGACCGAGCGGGCGCTGAGGATCAGGTGGGTCCCCCGCGCGGCGAAGGCGTCGGCGAACGCGGCCCCGATGCCGGACGACGCCCCGGTGACGAGCGCGGTCTGGCCCCGGTAGTCCGGCTCCGCGGGCCGGGCTATCCGCCGCGCCCCGGCCACCAGGCGTCGCGCGCGGCCCGTCGCCCTGGCACCGCTGGCCCCGTTGCTGGTGGCGCTGTCCTTCATGGGCTGTCCCTCCGGTGGACGGCCCGCCGCGCCGTCGTCGGACACCGACGCTACCGCCGCCCGCGACCTTCCCGGTCCCGCCCGGCCCGCTCAGCCGCCCGGCCGGGTAGCGTCCGGAGACGATGAGCTCAGGGGACGGCCGGCGGGCGGAGCCGGGCGCGGCACCGGCGCCGGCACGAGTGCGCGAGCGGACGGCCGAACTGCGGGCGGACTGCGGCAGTTGCCTCGGCCTGTGCTGCGTGGCGCCCGCCTTCGCCCGCTCGGCCGACTTCGCCCTGGACAAGCCGGCCGGGACGCCGTGCCCGAACCTGCGGCCGGACCTGTGCTGCGCCATCCACGACGGGCTGCGCGGGCGCGGCTTCACCGGCTGCGCGGTCTACGACTGCTTCGGCGCCGGCCAGGCCACGTCGCGGGCGGTCGGCCGGGACTGGCGGGACGGTCCGGAAGCGGCCGCCGAGGTCTTCGCGACCTTCACCGCGGCCCGGCCGCTGCACGCGATGCTCTGGCATCTCGGCGAGGCCGTCGCCCAGTCGGGGACCGATCCGCCGAAGGCCGACCTGATCGCCGCCTTCGACCGTGTCGACGCCCTGGTCCGCTCGGACCCGGCGGCTGTGCGGAGCGCCGACCTCGCCGCGGTCGGCCGGGAGGTGGACGGCCTGCTCGAACGGGCCAGCGAGCGGGCCCGGGCCGCCGTGCCCGGCCGGCACCGGGACCTGCGCGGGGCCGATCTGGCCGGCCGGCGGATGCGCGGCGCGAAACTGGCCGGGGCGACCCTGGCCGGCGCCGTCCTGATCGGGGCCGACCTGCGGGGCGCCGACCTGCGCCGGGCCGACCTCAACCGGGCCGACCTGCGCGGCGCGGACCTCACCGACGCGGACCTCACCGACAGCCTGTTCCTCAGCCAGTCGCAGCTGGAGGCGGCCCGCGGCGGTCCCGGAACCCGCCTTCCGACGGGCCGGACCCGGCCGGCGCACTGGTCGCGCTGACACCCGGCCAGGCGGCCGGGATCAGGCGGCCGGCCGACGGGCATCGGCCGCGTACACGTCGACGTAGTCCTGGCCAGAGCGTTCGGCCAGGACGCGCATGAGCGCGTCCGTCGCGGCCCGGGCCGTCGCTCCGGTGACCGGATGCCGCTGGTAGGGCGAGAGATCGAGGGGCGCGCAGATGGTGACGTGCACCCGCCCGGGACGCCACGCCTGCCAGGCCCGCCGGCCGGGCGGGTTGATCTCGCGGGTGCCGCGCAGCACGACGGGCACGACCGGCGCCCGGGTGGCCAGCGCGACCCGCATGACACCCGTCCGGCCGCGGTAGAGGCGCCCGTCGGGGGAGCGGGTGCCCTCCGGGTGGATCGCCCAGACGCCGCCGGCGGCCAGGACGCCCCGGGCCGCCTCCAGCGCGCCCATCGCGGCCGAGCCGCCCCGGCGGTCGACCGGGATCTGGCCGGTCGCGCGGAAGAACCAGGCCCGGAGGGCCGCGACCGGCCCCCGGCCGGCGAAGTACTCCTGCTTGGCCAGGAAGGTCACCCGCCGACGCAGGACCAGGGCCAGGAACAGCGAGTCGACCATGGCCAGGTGGTTGGCGGCCACGATCGCCGGGCCGCTGGCCGGCAGGTGCTCGCGGCCCTCGACCGTCGGGCGGCCGACCAGCCACAGCGCCGGGCCGAGCAGGACGTACTTGAACAGCCGATACCACACGGGTGGCCTCCCTGGGTTGGTAGACACTGTCTACGAATGGGGTGAGTAGACAGTGTCTACACCAGTAGGCTCTGCCCGTGTGAGCGAGTCCGGGCCAGTGGCAGCGGGAGCGCCGGCACCGGGGCGGCCGGCGGCGCCCGGGCCCGGCCCGGCGGCCGACGGCCCGCTGCGTGACCGGCTGGTGAGTGCGGGCGTCGCCATCCTCGACCGGGACGGGCCGGCCGAGCTGAGCCTGCGGGCGATCACCCGGGCCGTCGGCGTCTCCCACGGGGCGCCCCGGCGCTACTTCCCGACCCACAACAGCCTGCTCGCGGCCATCGCCGCCACCGGCCTGGCCGACCTGGCCGACCTACTCGCCCCGCACTGGTCCGCCCCCGAGCCCGCGGCCGAGCGGCTGGGCCGGATCGCCCGGGCCTACGTCGACTTCGCCCGGCGCCGGCCGGCGATGTTCGAACTGATCTTCCGGCACGACCTGCTGGACGGAGCTGGAGCACGGCTGCGCGAGACGTCCCTGCCGCTTTTCGACGGTGTGTTCGGCCTCGTGCGCGAGGCCCGCCCGCCCAGCGACGGCGCCGACGACGCGCGGACGCGGGCGCTGGCGCTCTGGGCGAACGTCCACGGCCTGGCCGTCCTGGCCGCCCGCGGCGGTCTGGGGCTGGTCGCGCCGGACGCCGACCCGGCGGCCCTGCTTGCCCCGATCGTCGCGACCCACCTGCGGTAGTCGACCCCCGGCCGGCGCCTGAGCGTCGCGCTTGCCTTCAAGCGCGCTTCACCTTTTACGGTCGTCACATCCGCCCGTCCCGGCAGGAGGCGCAGCCGATGACCCGACCGTCCCCACCACCCGAAACGCCGTCGTCGCCCGACCGTTCACGGCCACGACCCCGGCTGCACCAGCCGGAGCGGGACGCGACCACGCGGGCCGTCGTCGAGGAGCTGATCGACGGCCTCCAGCGCGGCCTGGACGAAGGCGACGCCGACGGCTACGACGCCGCGTTCGCCGCCGACGTGCTCTGGGGAAATCCCTACGGCCGGACGGTGGCCGGATTCGACGTCCTCAACGGCATCCACCATCGAATGATGACCGGACCCCCGGCCATTCCGTCCCGCTATGAGCACGTCCAGAGCGTTCGGCCGGCCGAGGACGTCATCGTCACCCACGTCCGCCGGACGCTCCTCGACCGCCCGGGTGGGACGGCCGGGTCGGGCAACGCGCGCGGGACCGACGCCTCGGCGGCCTTTTCCGAGATGGCGATGTACGTGCTTGTCCGCCGGGGCGAGCACTGGTGGCTCACCGGCGGCCAGAACACACCGATCCGCCCCGCGCCCATCGACAGCGTTCAGCCCCGAGAGAGGAATACGTGATGAGCATTGTTCTGAACCACACGATTGTCGCGGTTTCCGACTCCCATCGCGGCGCCCGGCTGCTCGCCGACCTGCTGGGCCTCCCGGGGGCCGAGCCGGTCGGGCCGTTCCAGGCGCTGCGCATCAACGACGACCTGACGTTCGACTTCGACGACCGGCGGGGCGGCGGTCCGGCGCACTACGCGTTCCTGGTCGACGACGCGACCTTCGACGGCGCGCTCGAGCGCGGCCGCCGGGCCGGCCTGGACTGGGGCTCGAGCCCCGGCGCGTCCGACCAGAAGATCAATCATCTGCGCGGCGGGCGGGGCGTCTACATCCGCGACCCCGACGGGATCGCGTATGAGTTCTTCACCGCGGACCCGCTGACCGGCGCTCGACCGGGCCAGTCTTGATCATCCCTTCGCCCCGGGTCAAGTGTCACTAAAGGGACAAACAGCAACAAGAGCGCAAACAGTAAGGTGTGGGACGCCTCGGAGCGGCGTTGATCCGCCGTGCAACGCCCTCCGTTCCCGATGGAGAGGAAAGCCCCATGCCCGTAGTGCTCGCCCGTCCCGTCCGGGCGATTGTCGCCGGCGCCCTCGCCGGCTGCCTCGCGATGGTCGCGGTGGCCTGTTCGAGTGGCGGCGGCGGAAACAAGGCGTCGGCGTGCGCGTCGATGCAGGCGAGCATTCAGAAGCTGAACCAGACGGCGCTGACCCAGACCAGCGATCCGGTCGCGCTGGCCAAGACCTACCACGACGGGGCGAGCGAGATCCGTAACACCGCCAACGGCGCGAGCGGCTCGGTGAAGACGTCCGGCCTGCAGGTGGCCGACGCGCTCGACGGCCTCGGCGACGGCGTGGCCAAGCTGGTCGGCTCGACCTCGCCCCAGATGCCCAGCGTCACCCCGCTCACGAACGCCGGTGTCGCGCTCCAGAAGGCCTGCACCTGACCGACTGAAACGCGCGCACGCGCGCGACGGGCGGGGCCGGGTCGGTCAACGACCGGGGCCCCGCCCGTCGCGCGTCCGGGGCCGGTTGCCGTTGCCGTTGCCGTGCCTTAACGCGCGGGCGCGGCGTCGGGGAGAATCGGGCTAGCTAGCCTCCGCTAGCTAGCCCCGCCGCGGGCGTCGGCTGTTGGGCCAATGGTGATGATCGCCCCGCCGCTGGTGCCTGGGGTGCGGCGGCCGGTACCAGTCGGGTCACACGATCACGCCGCCCGGGCGAACCCGCCCGTGGTTCACCCGGGGCAGCCGCGGGTGCCGGGTGACGCTGGGTGACGCCCGGCTGTCGTGCTGAGCGGCCGGGGCTACCCGGCCGCCGCATCGCCTGCGCCCCGCCGGGGTTCACGCTCGCCACGTCGGTACGACCAGCAGTAGGGACATGGCGCCGACGCAGCTGGCCCGGAAGGGAACGTTGCAATGTTGGCAATCTCACAGATATGGTCGCATATCGCCCTTTTGCGCACACCGCAATTTCGCCGTTGCGGACCGCCCGTCTGACCTTGCACAGTTGTCCCGGTGGGTGGTCGGACACGGTCGCAACGTCTGCTCGGGTCACCCTGCGGCACCTCACGGCAGCGTGTTACGGAAGGAAGCGGTAGTCTCGTGTTGTTCTACCCGACAGTCGTCGGTCGACATTCCGTGGTAACAACCTCGAGGTCCCGGCCTGGCGCTTTACGGTACCGCCATTGCAGGTTTCACGAGCAGGCGATCGGCGGGAACAGGAACTGGCACGGTCGTTGATGTGACGGAGACCTGGGACGCACCCGCCGGTCGGTGGCATTCATGACCTACTTGCTGGGCGAGCTCGGGTTCTTTCGAGGTGGGGCGGCTGTCAGCCCGTCCGGGCGGGTGCCAGACGCCTCCTTAATAGATGATGGCGGCCGAGATTTTCCTGTCGGCGTTCCGGATGCGGTCGACGAACAGGTACAGCGTCTGTCCGCCATGCTCGGCGTCGAATACCTGGTATTCATGACGATTGACAGAGTTCCGGTCACCACCGCCTACTCAACATCGTCCTCCGTTCGGACAGGATGTGATATCGATATTCCAGCCGCGCCCGAGGTCCCGGACCAGGCCGTCACCGCCTACTGAGGGGCGCGATACTCCATCAGGCACTAGATCGGATGCCATCGAGAGCTGACCCGGCAGGCTGGAGCAGGCACATGGACGAACCGATCGGAGCTTGGGGTGAGGCCGGCACGCCATCCGCCGCGGGAGCGGGCGGCATCCGGGCAGTAGAGCGGGCATTCGCGGCGCTGGAGCTGCTGGTGGCCGCGGCGCCGTTTCCGGTGCGCGTCACCCACGTGGCGCACCACCTCGACGTCAACCCGGCTACCGCCTCTCGGCTCCTGGCAACGCTAGTGCGCAGCGGTTACGCAAGCAGAACGCCGGACCGCCGATACACAGTGGGCTACCGATCGGTTCATCTTGCGATGGGTTGGTTGGCCAGAGTACAAACCGCGGCTGGGGCACCGATGGCCCACGTCGCTCAGGCCACCGGGGAGATCGTGGTGCTATGCCAGTTGCTGGGTGACCGGGTCGTGCCGATTGCCCGCCGCGCCCCGCACAGCCGGGCCGCGGTGGTGGTGGAGGATGCCCTCCCATTCGCGCTCTGGGCCACCGCGTCCGGCCGGGCGTTGCTGGCAATGTTGCCCGCCGCGCAACGGGCGCGGCTGCTGCCGATGGAGGAGCCGTACCCGGCGCTGACGGCCCGCACCGCGACCACGTGGCAGGAGGTCCGCGGCGCGATCCGGAGCGGGACACGGGACGGCGTCTTCCTGGAGGACGGCGAGGTGGACTCGGAGATTTCGTGTGCCGCCGTGCCGCTGCCCGGCAGCGACCGGAGCCCTCTCGCGCTCTGCGTGATCCTTTCCGGCGACTGTGACGACCAGCAACGGGGCCGGGTCGTGACCGCTCTCAGGCGGGAGGGGCATCAATTGGGCACCACGTTGTCGGCCGTGGGCCGACCCGCACGGGCCGAGTCATCATCGCTGGACCCACAGGAAAGAGGAACGACGCGACTGTCCCGAACCCGCCTGACTGAAGTTGCAGGGAGGCGGGGCGGTGGCCAGCCGCCGCCTTCCTGTTGCGGCAATCGAGCTCCCGCCACGTAGCTGGTAGCCATCGTTGAGAACGGAGAAATCAATGCCAGACGAGCGGGAATGCGTCGTGCTGAGCAGCACGGACACCTTCGACACCATCCAGGGACTTCCTTACCGGCTAGGAATTTCCCACAAGTCGGTCGGTTCAATTGCCCTGAGCATGCACGTGGTGACCATTCCGCCGGGCGGTCGGGCGAAGGCCCACCGGCATGCCGAGCACGAGTCGGCGCTGTACGTCGTCAGTGGGCAGGCCGAGATGTGGTATGGGGAAGGCCTGGCTCACATCATGGTTGTCAGTGCCGGAGACCTGATCTTCGTCCCGCCCGGCTGCCCACACGTCTCGGTGAACCGCAGCCGGACTGAGCCAGTTACCGGCGTTGTGGCCCGTAGCGACCCGAACGAGGAGGAACGCGTCATTCTCATGCCCGAACTTGACGGCATCGTGACCTGACGGCAGCGCTCTTTCCTGAACCAGCGGAGAAAGGCAATACGTGCGTCAGATCGAAATCGAATGGGTCCCCTTGGGAATCACCGTTACCGCCAGTCTAGCGCCAGACAAGAATCGGGCCCTCGCCGACCTTCTCTGGTCGAAGCTTCCATACCACAGTCTGCAGAACCACGCCCTGGTCTCCGGAAACCACCTCTACCACCTGGTGCCACATCCCGAGTTGGTCTATGCGCCGGCTGAGACCCGGGAGGACCGGACCCAATCGCCGGACGGCACCGTGTTCCTATCCCAGTTGCAACACCTGGCGGTCAAGTACGGCCCATTGTCGGAGTACCTTCCCGCCGCGGCGGTGGGCCGCGTCCTCGACGCGGACCTGCCGCTGCTGCGGGAGGCAGGACTGGCCTGCTGGCACGCCGCGTACCGCGGCAAGCAGGTCATCGAGGTCCGCGTGAGAAGGAAGGGCGATCAGGCCGCAACGTTCGCCCTCCCGCCAGCACCCCGAAGCGGCCAGCCAGCCGTGCAGCCACTCATCGACGAGATCCACGCCGAGACCGCGAGGATCTGGATCGATCCGCCGACGGAGCTGGTGAGGGTCCACCAGGGGCTGATTGCCAGCCGGGCGGGCAGCTACGGCCAATATCTGTCGACGCTGGTGTTCGTCAACGGCGAGACCCGGCCGCTCGGCTACAGCGCCCTCAACGGGCTGGTCCGGGCGTGCGCCACGACCGAGGTCTCCCTGGACACGCTGCGCGCGCTGACGGCGAACTTCGCCCGCACGCCAGCGGAGTTCCTCGGGTACTGCGGGCTCGAAACCCTCTGGCGGTTCACCAGGCGGACTCTCGATGCCCTCGACCTGCTGAGGACGAGGGAGGAGTACTTCGCGCTGGTGTCCACGCTAGCCCTCTACATCAACTGTCTGAACACCTGGAACCTGCACCTGTTCCCATGGCACCACGGCGAGGAGTACCGGTACCAGCCCTCAGCCTCGGCAACCGGACCTCGATCGTCCTTCTCTGTCCCGACGCTGTCGCCTGACCCTCGGTAGCACCGGGCGCCCCTCTCAACCCGCCGCTTACCGCGGGACGCGTGGCAGGAGGACCCACCGCTTGGCACGGAATTGGCCTGCATGGATACCCCCATTCTGCCTGAACCTGTACGTTGCGGCCGGCGTAGCTGGCTGCGTGATACTCCGAACCGCGCGACCGAGACTTCGCCGAACTGATGTGGATCGTCCGCTGCACCCTGTAGAGACGGTGGCGGTCCGCCGGTTCTTGTTTCGCTGCCGTGGCGCGCGGCAGGCATCGCCGGCTCGCGCTTCCTCGGCATAACCGCAGTTCGACATCCCGATTAGTGCCAGATCAATCGTTCTGCTGGTACGGCCCACGTTCATCCCTAGAAGGAGGCCGCCATCAAACGCGTACAGGAGCACATCCAGACATCCCAGGCCGACCTCTCCCAACACCAATTTTTTGCACGCCTGCGCCGCGAGTGTCCGTTGGCGGAGACACTTCCGTTCGCATCGGCGCTCACGTTTTGGCCGATGGCCTTCCAAGACGTCCTCCGGATGAATACCGCCGCCATCCGCGACGCCAAACTCAGCCGCATCGCGCGTCATCACCTTCATGAGGACCGGGGCCATGACGAATGGTTCCTTCAAGACCTGACGCTCATCACAGGCTCGCGGCCCGACGTGACGGCACTTTTCGCCCCCGAGCACAGGTCCGCCCGAAGTGCGACCTACGCGTTGGTCTCGGAGTCATTCCGTGCACAGTCAGATATCGAGCGCATCGTTCTTATTCTGACGTTTGAGTCGACCGGTCACGTGTTTTTCCCCGCAGTCGTCAAGTATCTGACGCGAATGGGGGTGCAATCGGTATTCCAGTATTTCTCGCAAAAGCATCTCGATGTCGAGAAAGGTCATGAGTTGATTGACCTGCAAATGCAGGAGATGCTCGGTGGGATACAGATAGACCCTGGCACACGCGGTCGCTGCCTCGAGTTGATCAATCGTTGCTACGCTGCCTTCGCCGCGCTGTTCGACTCGCTCGAGCGGGCGATAGTCGACCAGTCGTCAGCTACCGCACGCCAATTCATGACCAGGGAGCGCCTACTGAGGCAGCGCGCCGCCTCGCTCGCCTCGGGTACGTACCTGGCGTGATGCAGGTCAGCTCCAGCACGCCCCGCCGACCGCGGTTCGGTGCGGCCGACCCTCAACACCCACGAGGGGAGACAGCGTGACCGCGACGGAACCAGACGGAGGGAGGGGCCGCAACCTCAACGTTGAGGCAGACCCATGCCGAGGTGGCGCTGCCGGCGATCGTGCCGAACAGTGTCGAGGCCAAGGAAGGTGGACGTGCTGGAGCAAAACTCAGTGGGCGGTGGCCGCCCAGGGCCCGACCCCACCGACCCGCTCGACGGAGTAGCGGACGGTGAAGCCCGGTCCCCGCGGCGCCGGGAACTCGGCGTCGGGCGCCAGGTAGACCTTCGCCAGCCGGTTGAGCAGGTCCCAGGTTCCGTCGCTCGGTTCGACCGTCGCGCGCGCGTGCACGACCGCGTACGGGTGCAGGAAGGCGCCGGGCTCCGGCGGCGCCAGGAAGGACAGCACGACCCGGGGATCGCGCTCGATGTTGCGCAGCTTCGCGTGCCGGGCCATGTGCCCGCTCACCAGGTCGTCGCCGTCCAGCCCGAGCCAGATGACGGTCACCTGCGGGCTGCCGTCGGCGTTGATGGTCGTCAGGTGAGCCAGCGGCCCGCGGCTGATGACGGCACGCAACGACGCATCCAGAGCACTCATGGCGCCATTCTCCTCGGTGGGCCTCGTCGGACCGTTGCACCGGCTCGGTCCGCGCCGTCGCCGGCCGCGTCCTGACGATCGTCACCGATCGCGCCGGCGCCGAGCTGAGGAGATCGCGAAGGCGATCGAGATCGTCGACGGGTACGTCGTCTACTGCGAAGCTCCGACGCCGGACCATCAGATGGCCGGCCGTCGCCTGGCCAACCTGTTGGAACGGCATGCCCGCCAGGCCGTCGCCCGCGGCCATGAATGCCTGACAGTGAACAACGACGTGGATCTCCGGCTCCGCGATATCCCCCTGCTCAACCGCCGTGCGGATATGACCCTCTATCGGTGCCTTGACCGCGGGAACGGTGAGCGGCTGCGCGCGGAACACGCACTGCTGGTCGTCGAGATCGTCTCACCGGGCTCGGAAACCCAGGACACCACCGACAAGCTCGGCGAGTACGCCCGGGCCGGCATCCCGCACTACTGGATAGCCCGCCTCGACAACGACGGCGTCGCCAGCATCGAACGCTATCGCCTCGACCGGGCAGCGATGCTCTACAAGCACATCGGGACGGTCATGAATGACGAACCGGGCTCGGCGCCCGAGTTCAGAAATCCGATCCCCATCACCGTCGACTGGGACGAACTCCGCTTCTGACGGCCGCTTCGAGGTGTCAGAGCCCGCGGACCAAGCCTGAATGTCGTTGGCCAGCAGTGCGGGCTGCTCGACCGGCGCGAAATGGCCGCCGCGCGGCGCGCGCCAGTCGTAGCTGTCGAGCCAGCCGACGTCCTCTCGGCGGCGACTGGGTGCTCATCCTGCTCGGCCGGGCCTACCAGGCCATGTCCAGCGGGCCGTTGCCGGTGCTCTCGCCGCTGTAGGACAGGTGGGTCGCGCTCAGGCCGGCGATGTCGACGCGATAGAAGTCGGGGGCGGCCTCCATGAGAAGAAGCTGGCTCCCGGTCCGGTTGATCCGCAGGACGTCGGTGTACATGTTCGCGGGCCTCGGCACCGGTACCGAGATCAGCGGTCGCGTGTTTCCGGTGGCTACGTCGGTCACATAGATGATGTCGACGTCCTGGCCGCTGCGGGTGAAGTAGAACGACCGCCGGTCGGGACTGAGGGTCACTCCCGTCAGGGGCTGGCTCGCGCTGGCCGCCGGGGAGCCGGGAACGCGGCTCGACCGGTCCAGCAGGCCGCCGGGCGTCGCGGTGTCGAGTACGTAGAGGTAGCCGACCTGGGTGTCGATGTCGGTCAGCCCCAGGCCGAGGTACCGGCCGGTGGCGTCCCAGCTCAGGCCGCCGTCGATGTCGAGGTTCCCGGCGGCGGCGAAGCGCTTCTGCGCGCCGGTGCGCACGTCGACCACCTTGACGACGGTGGGCGGGCGTTCCGTCCGCGTCTCCAGCGGCTCCCCCTCGTCCGCCTTGAACGCGAGCTGGGTGCCGTCGGGTGAGGCTGCCAGGATGCGGTAGATGAACGTGACCTCGGGGATGGTCGTGACCCGGGCCAGTTCCGTGACCGTGCCGCTGTCACTGACGCGCAGCCGGTAGATGAGCCCTCCGTCGTGCTTGGCGGGCGTGGCCGCCAGGTAGAACAGCCCGGGAACCGCGGTCCCGGCCGCGGCCGACCAGAACCCGACTGACGACGGCAGGGCGACCGACGCGACGGTCCGGCCGGTTGTCGCGTCGTGGATGACGGCCGGGGCGTCCACCAACTTCGTCGGTCCGGCGGTGACATAGCCGCCGACGGTCGCGTAGAACCGGCCGGCCCGGGCCGTGTCCACCGGTGGGAGCGCGGCCAGGCCGGGGCTGCCGGCCGGCGCGGCGCTGACGACCTGGGTCTTGCCGTCGTGGGACAGCATCACGCCGGTCGGGACCGCGACCGCGACGACCGCCGCGGCCGCGACCAGCGCGAGGCGGCGGTGGCGCCGGGTCAGGCGGGCGCCCGAGCGCGCGGCCGACGCGAGGCCGGGCGGGGCGTGGACGCCGCTGGTCGTGGCTTTCATGGCGTCGCGCAACTGGTCCTCCAGATTGATCACGGCTTGCTCCTCGTCGATGTCGACGCGCCTCGGTGTGACGTCCCACCAGCCGCCGCGCCGTCGCCCGCGGCTGCCGCCGTGGTCTCGCGCAGACGGGCAAGGCCCCGGGACGCGTGTTTCTTGACCGACCCGACGCCGCAGCCGAGCACCGCCGCGACCTCCGCCTCGGAACGGTCCTCGAAGTAGCGCAGGACGAGCACGGCCCGCTGGCGGGCGGGCAGCGTCATCAGGGCGCGCATCAGCTGGTCCCGGGCGGAGAGCTGGTCGGCGTGGTCGGGCGCTCCGGTCCACCCGCCGGTCCCGGTGCCGGTTCCGGTGCCGACCTCGTCGTCCAGCGGTACCTCCACCAGCCGTCGCCGTCGCCACCGTCCAGCGGCCGAGTTGACCATCGCCCGCCGGACGTAGGCCTCGGGCGTCCCCCGCGCCACCCGAGGCCAGTGCCGGTAGGTCCGTTCAAGGGCGCCCTGCAGCAGGTCCTCGGCACTCGCCCGCCCGACCAGCAGAACGGCGCTGCGCAGCAGCCGATCGCTGGAACCGGCGACGAACTCCTCGAACGCCCGGTCGTCGTGCTCCCGCACCCGGTTCGTCCCTTCGGTGCTTCGGTGTTCCGTCACCGGGACTAACGCGTTCCGGACGGGCCGGGTTGACCGGGAACCGGTGCGAATTCGGACTTGTCTCCAGCCTCGGCGGGCTACTGGTCGGCCGGCGGGCGCTCCGCCGCGCCCGCGCGCCAGGTCCGCCCGATGCCGCGCAGCAGGGGCGGGTACACGACCAGCAGGCGGAACGGCGTGATCGCGGCCATGTAGGCCTGGCCGAAGCGGCCGTTGGGCTTCACCAGCACGGCCAGCTGGCCCCGGTAGCCGCCGGACCGCTCCCGGGAGCCCGGGACGGTTCCGTTCGGCGCCGCGTTCGCCGAGCCGCCGATTCCCGCGCCGATTCCCGCGCCGATTCCCGCGCCGATTCCCGCGCCGATTCCTGGGCCGATTCCCGCGCCGGGGCCTGGTCCGGTGCCGCCGCCGGTCGGGACGGTGCCGTCGTCCGGGACCCAGCTCAGGTGCAGCACCGCGTGCACGGTGCGGTTGGCCAGCTCCGCCGCCCACTCGTTGTCCGTCAGGTAGACGGGCCGGAACGGGAGCGTGTCGAACGCCGGCCCGGCCGGGGCGTCGCGCAGGTCGGCCGGCAGGCGGTCGCGCAGGGACGGTGTCCCGGCGCCGACGCCGGTGGCCGGATCGTCCCAGCCGAAGCGGGCCCCGAGCCGCCAGCGGACGGTGAACAGCAGCCGGGCCAGCCGGGACGGGTTGTCGGCCGTGTCGCCCCGGGCGAACTGCCGGACCAGGCGCGGGAAGTCGGCCGGGCCGCCCGGCGTCGGGAGCGCCCAGACGTCCTCCAGGCGGAACTCGGGCGCCACCTCGTGGATCCGCCACGGTCGTGACGTGTGTTCGCTGTCCGGCAGGCGCAGGGAGACCAGGCGCGGGGACACAGAGCGGGTCATGCCTCCAGCGGAACACACGGGCCGGTCGGATGTGGCCAGGCCGGCCTGATCACCGCGGCCGGCGTCAGCGCCGGCATCGACATGGCACCGCATCTCGTGGCGCGCCTGGCCGGCGTCGAGCGCGCGCGTGCGGTTCGGCGTGGCGTCCAGTACGACCCGCGACCACTGGTCTGATCCAGGCGGGCAGCATGCCGCCGGCAAACGGCCGTATGGCGACCGGGCTCGGCGATGCCGGTGGGTGTTATGGTCGTGATACGGCATCGCGTGTCGGTCACCGGCGGGGTGAGGCATGGAGGCGCCCGGGAGATCGCCCACGGAGGCATCCCACTCATGTCAGTCGATCTGAATCACACCATCGTCCATGCCCGGGACAAGCGGCAGTCAGCGGAGTTTCTGGCGCATATTCTGGGACTCCAGGTCGGAGCTGAATGGGGACCGTTCATCCCGGTCTCGACCAACAACGGAGTCACCTTGGACTTCGCGACCGTGCCGGCCGGGAAAATCACCACCCAGCACTACGCGTTCCTCGTGTCGGACGACGAGTTCGATGCCGCCTTTGCTCGGCTTCAGCGCGCTGATATTGCCTACTACGCCGATCCGAATATGAAGCGAGTCGGCGAGATCAACCATCATCACGGCGGTCGGGGCCTGTACTTCCTCGACCCGGCTGGGCACGGCATGGAGATCATCACGCGTCCGTACGGCGCAGCGTAGCCGCCGGAGACCCCGTAAGGCGATCGGCGACGCCCGCCGTCGGCGGTCGGCCGCCACCGTGGCCGGCACGTTCCTGCTGCTGGCCGCCGTGGCCGGCCTCGCGACTGCCGAGACCCGGCTTTCGCGGGCCGGCCTTGCGCCGTCCAGTCATTTGCACCGGCTCGGTCCGCGCCGGTAGCGATCGTTCGCCGCCGAGGTCGCCGAGGTCGCCGAGGTCGCCGAGGTCGCCGAGGCCGCCGAGGCCGCGTCAGGCGTGATGGGCGACCAGGCGGGTGAGCAGGCGCGCGAGCTGCTGGCGTTCGTCGGGCGTGAGCGGGGCGAGTAGTTCGTCCTGGACGCCGGCCAGCAGGGCGTCCAGGCGCTCCAGGTGCGCGGCGCCGGCCGGGGTGATGCTGATGATGTTGCGCCGGCCGTCGGCCGGGTCGGGGGAGCGCTCGACGAGCCCGCGCTGGCCGAGATCGCCGGTCGTGAGGGCGACGTCGCTGCGGTCCAGGCCCGTGCGCCGGCCCAGCCGGGCCTGGCTGGCCGGGCCGAACTCCCGCAGCGCGGCCAGCAGCCGGTAGTCGTAGCCGCGGGAACCCTCGGTGGCCAGCGCGCTGGCCAGCAGCCGATGGCCGTGGCGGGACGTCTCACTGATCAGCCAGGTCGGCAGCCGGGTCAGGCGGGTGGGCTGCGTGTCGTCGGCCCGGCTCATGCCGGCCAGCCTAGCATTTTGATGGCCTGGCCAACGAAAATCAGGTACCGTCAAACATGTTGGCACTGCCAACGAAACGGTGCACGGCCGTCGCTGGAGGCGATCATGAGCTATCCCGCACTGAGCACACGCGTCATCGGCCAGGCCGAGAAGACCCTGACCGCGATCCTGACCCGACTGCTGGCCGGTACCGGCCTGACCGAGCCGGGCTGGGTGGTCCTCACCCTGGCCGCCGGGGCCGGTGGAACCCTCGACCGCCGCGGACGTCCTGCCCGCGGTGCGGGACGGCGGCCGGTTCGCCGCCGTCCTGGCGCCGGCGGCACCCGCGGCGGAGCGCGGGATCGTGGTGGAGACCGTCCAACAGGCACCGGACGCGCCCCGCCTGGCCGCGCTGGTGGCCGCGGTCGAGGCGGGCCGGCTCACGCTCCGGGTCGCCGGGACGTTCCCGCTGCGCGAGGCGGCGGCCGCCCACGCGCGCTTCGAGAAGGGCGGGCTGCGTGGCCGTCTCGTGCTGGTTCCCCAGCACTGAGCCTTCCGACGAGCACGGCGCCCTGCTGGCGCTGACGACCAGCGACGGCCGGGGCGAGCGGTGCGCTGAAGCCCGCCACCGTGAGTGGCGGGTCCGGCCCGGACGCCGCCGCGGCCGACCGGGACGAACGCCACGCCGGTCACCGCCTCCCGCGGCCGGGCCGGCTGGGAAATAGTTGAGGCCTCGTCTCCGGCCGAATCACCCGGAAAGATGGCCAACATGTCGATGGCAGCCGACGGACCCGACCAACCCGCCCACGGCAAGGACCAGGGACCCGGGGGTCCGCCGGGAACACCGTCGCGCCGCGAGTTCCCGCCGGCGCCGGTGAACCCGCCGCTGCCGCCGGTGCCGGCGACCCGGGCCGAGCTGGCCGCGATCGTCGATCACACCCTGCTGCGGCCGGAGGCCACGTCGGACGAGATCCTCAAACTGTGCGCCGACGCGGCGAAGTTCGGCGTCGGCGCGGTCTGCGTCGCCCCGACCCATGTCTTCCTGGCCGCGGCCAGCGCCCGGCGGGACTCGGGCGGCCGGGCCCCCGGCACTGAGCCGGCGTACGCGGTCGCGTCCGTGGTCGGCTTCCCCCACGGCAACCATCTGACGGCCGTGAAGGTCGAGGAGGCCCGGCTCGCGGTCGCCGACGGCGCCACCGAGATCGACATGGTGATCGACCTGGCGAACGCCATGGAGGAGAACTGGGTCGCCATGGAGATGGAGATCAACCAGGTGCGCGGGGCGCTGCCCGACACGGTCGTCCTCAAGGTCATCCTGGAGACCGCGATGCTGCCGGACGCGACGATCCGCTCGGCCTGCCGGGCCGCGCTCGCGGGTGGCGCCGAGTTCGTGAAGACGTCGACGGGCTTCCACCCGGCCGGCGGGGCCAGCCTGCGCGCCGTGCGGGCCATGCACTCGGCGGTCGGCGGTCGCCTCGGCATCAAGGCGTCCGGCGGCATCCGGACCGCCTCCCAGGCCCTGGCCTTCGTCCAGGCCGGCGCCACCCGGCTCGGCCTGTCCGGCACGGCCGACGTCCTGGCCGAGATGCCCACGGCGCCCTGACGGGCCGGGCCGCGTCCCCACGCCGGGACGGCCGGAGCCAAGCGTCGGCATCCGCGCCCGCGGCGGTTCCCGCCGTCCGGGGACGGCGGAGACGGGGCCTCGCCGCCGCCTTGGGCTGGGCGACGGCGGCGGACGGTCTAAGAGCCCGTCCCTGGGATCGCCGGCCGGGTCGCGGACGCCCGATGAGTGGCGATGGTGTCCAGGCATCCCGGCACTTCCCGGAGCGGCTCCAGAAGAATGGCCTGCGCCAGATCGTCTACGACTTCGAGAAAATCTTCGTCGACTCGGTGCCGGGCATGGCGGACGATCTGTTTGGCATCCTACGTGGCGACGCGGGGTTCGCGGCCGACGCACTGCTGTACGACCCGACGTTCGCGGCCGGGCCAAATGTCGGGCTCAGCGCGGGCATCCCCTACGCCATGCTCAACATCACGGTCGCGGCCATCGAGTCGCCCGAGATCCCGCCGTTCGGGATCGGGCTTCCCTTCCGGGCTGGGCCGCTGGGCCTGGTCCGCAACAAGCTGGCCTACACCTTCGTCGACCAGGTCGTGTTCCGGGCACCGAATGCCGCCTACCGGAAGATCTGCGCGGAGCGGGGCTGGCCTATCCGGCCCGCCCGCCCGGCTGGCTCGCCGTATCTCAGCCGTCGGTCGCGGAGGCGGAATACCCGGTACGGAACTTCCCGCCCACGCTGCATTTCATCGGCCCGCTGCTCCCTGAGGCACAGGCGTTCACCCCGCCGCCCTGGTGGGACTCGGTGATTGACGGCGGCCGGCCGGTCGTGCTGGTAACCCAGGGCACGGTGGCCACCGATCCGCGGTCACTGATAATTCCGACCATGCGGGCGCTGGCGGAGGAGGACGTGCAGGTCATCGCCGCGACGGGCGGTCCCACAGCGGACGAGCTGGGCACCGCGATTCCCGACAACCGCCATGTCCTGTCGTTCATCCCGTTCACCGCCGTGATGGAGCATGTCGACGTCTATGTCACCAACGGCGGTTTCGGCGGCGTCATGATTGCACTCACGAACGGGGTGCCGGTCGTAGTTGCGGGCACCACGGAGGACAAGGCCGAGGTGGCCGCCCGCATCGCCCACCGCGAGCTCGGAATTCGGCTGCGCACGAGCACCCCGCGGGCGGCCGCCGTCCGCGGGGCCGTTCGCACCCTGCTCGACGACCCCGGCTACACCGAAAGGGCGGCACGCGTCGGCAAGCTGCTGCGCGGCCAGGACGCTCCCACGAATGCTGTTCGCCTTCTCGAGCGACTCGCCGACACGGGAGAGCCTGTCGTTGCCGCCGAGCGATGAGTTCGCCGACGCCGGGCCGTCTACCCCGTGACAGGACGACCGACTGATCGGGAGCACAGCATGGGCCTCATCCACATTGAGCTGTTCGCCACCCTCGACCTCGTCGGGCAGGCTCCCGGCGGCCCCGAGGAGGACCCGGAGGGTTTCCCGTTCGGTGGCTGGCAGGCGCCCCTGCTGGACGAGGCCGCCGGGGCCCAGGTCGCCGCCGCCTACGAGGGCACCGACGCCCTGCTGCTCGGCCGGCGGACGTATGACATCTTCGCCGCCTACTGGCCGCACCAGGAGGGCGGCGAGGACGGCGGGTTCGCCGCGCTCTTCAACCGCATCCCGAAGTACGTGGCCTCCCGCGGCAAGCCCGACCTGCCGTGGGCCGGGTCCACCCTGCTCGGCCCGGACGACCTGGCCGGCGCGGTGCGCGAGATCCGGGACCGGCACGAGCACGTCGCGGTCGTCGGGAGCCTGGACCTGGTGCAGACCCTCCTGCGCGAGAGGCTATTCGACCGGCTCGACCTGTGGGTGCACCCGATCGTGCTCGGCGTCGGGAAGAAGGTGTTCGACGGCGGCGCGGTGCCCGCGAACCTCACGCTCCTCGAGCCGCCGGTGGCCAGCGCGAAGGGCAGCGTCTACTTGCGTTACGGGCTGGCCGACGGCGTGCCCGCGACGGGCGACATGACGGCGCCCGATCGCGGTGTCGGGCCCGACGCCTGAAACCGCCCCGTGCCGGCGGCGCTGCTTGGTGGGCCGGTGGTCGGTGGGTCGGTGGTCGGTGGGTCGGGCGGTGAGCCGGAAAAATCTGCCGGGTAGGCAGCGGATGGTCCGGTCGGGCGTCTTAGAAGCGTGCGAATCCTACGCAGATGCGGGCGAAGCCCGCGCACGTCCAGATGCCTGCCCGTGACCGCTCGGCCGGCCGGCGCGCAGCACCCGCCGGGCAGCGGTCGCGGTCGGGAGGCATGAAAGGTGGACACGCCGGTCGGTGACACCGTCGTGGAACCATCTGAGCCCCGGACGTCGATCTCGACGTTGTACGCCGAGCACCGGCTGGGGCTCGTGCGCCTGGCCGTGCTGCTCGTCGGCGACCAGCGCCTGGCCGAGGACCTCGTCCAGGACGCGTTCGTCGGGCTGGTGCGGCACTGGTCCGGGTTGCGCGAGCCTGGGCAGGCCCTGTCCTACGCGCGGGCGTCCGTCAATGGAGCCCGCGGCGCGCTGCGCCGCCGAGCGCGGTGGCGGCGCCTGGCCAGCCCGTACGAACCGCCGATCTGGTCGGCGGAGTCGGCGGCGCTGCTCGGCGAGGACCGGCGCGCGGTCATGGCGGCGCTGCGCCGGCTCCCGCCCGGCGGCGCGCCGTCCTGGTGCTGAAGTACTACCTCGATCTGGGCGACGTCGAGATCGGTGCCGTGCTCACCGCCGTGCCCGCCTCCCCGGCGCCGTACTTCGTCACCACGCTGATCGGCGGCGATACCAGTGACCAGCCCTATCGAGAGCTCACGGTCCGCAACGCGCTGACGGGAGCGGCCACCGCCGTCGTGCCGTCGCTGAAGGACGCACACTGGTCGACGGTGTCGACGGTGTCGACGGTGTCGGCGGGCTCGGACCCGTGGACCTTCCTCGTCATGTCCTCGAGCGCGTGGGGATCGGACCTGGACCGTATCTACCGGCTGACCACCAACCAGGACGGCACAGTGCGGTCGTTGAACCCGGTCGAATCCCTCAGGAACCTGCATCCGAACGACTTCGCGCTTTCGCCCGACGGCGACAGTCTGGCCATCGACACCAGCTATACGGACCCGGACAACCTTACCGCCGGAATCACCATCATGAACCTCCGTGATGGCCGGACGAGAATCCTCCAGGCTGACCAGGCCGGTAGGACCGACAGCTTCAGCTGGTCCGCCGACGGCAGGCATCTCGCCTACCGTCTCACCGTGATCCCGCACGGACCGGACGCCGGGTCCCGCGAGGACGGCATCTGGGTCCTCGACCTCGGCCGAGCCGGCTTCGATCTGCTCGCCGACTCCCATCAGGTCACCACCGCCGACCTCAGCGAGTTCGGCCCGGCGGACTGGACCCTGAGCGCGGACGGCCGGCGTTTGTACTGCATACTCGGCGCGCTCGACGGATCCCACTCCGTCCTGACCAAACGGGTCGTGGAGATCGAGGCGGCCACCGGGCGGCAGCCGCGGGTCTTGCGGGAGCTACACCACCGCTTCTCGATGGTGACGGGCTGGTCTTCGGACGGCCCGCTGACGCTCGACCCCAGCGGACGCTGGCTGCTGGCCAGTGACGCCGGGACCGACTACTACCGCATTGACCTCAGCAGCGGTGCGGTCTCCCGCCTCCCGACCACCGTGAACCGGGGGCATCCCAACGAGCTCGCCTGGTAGTCCCGCTGCCGAGACGGCGGTAGGCGCCGGGCGCGAGGCCGTACTCGCGCTTGAACGCCCTGGCGAAGGCGGTAGGGCGCGGGCGTCAGCGCAGCCGGGACAGGGCGGCCGTCACCGACCCGGCGTCGAACTCGGCGGGATCGAGGTCGGCCGGGTTGTCGAGGCCCAGCCAGTCCAGCCGCTCGTCATGTTCGGGATGACCGGGATCGCCCAGGATCTCAAGGAGCGCCGCGTAACCCCAGATGCCGCCGCAGTCCTCCGGCGGGGCCGTCCGACGCCCGCCGGTGCAGCGCGGATACATCACGGCCGGATCGGGATCGAGGATCTTCTCCAGGACGATCTCGTGTTCCCAGTCGTCGCCGAAGTCGTAGGTATAGCCGATCTTCGACTTCGGCTGGGGGAGCACCTGCTGCAGCGTGACCGGGCTCTCGGCGCGCTGGCCAAGATCCGCGTCCGGCGCGCCGAACCGGCCGTAGGGCGTCTCGAAGACGTGCAGATGGCTGTCATCCCAGCCGAAAGCCGCCTGGAGGATTGCGTGCACGCGGTCCAGGCTGGTGTCGGCGGGCAGTTCCAGCCGTCGCCAGATCGGTGGCCTCGCGCCGCGCAGCCCTACCTTGACCTGGTAGATCGGCGCCGGCCGCCCCTTGGCCCGCTTCGGCTTCTTCGGGAGCGGCCGGGTCGACGGACCGGCCGGCAGCCGGCCCCGCCCGGTCAGGTTCGCCAGCAGTTCCGCCGGGCTCACGCCCTGCTCGTCCAGCATCCGGACGAGCTCGGCCAGGTCGCCGGGCGGGTCGATCCCGTCGTGCTCGTCGCCGTCCGCGTGCGGCGCGGGTGGCTTGCGCGGGGTCGGGAGAGTCTCGAGGCGGGAGCGCAGCACGAGCGCCAGGGCCTCGTAGGGCGGCTCGGCCTCGGCGTCCTCGTCGTCACCGCCGTCGTCCTCGGCGTCCCCGAACTCAAATGTCATGTCGTCCTCGAGTGAGATGCCGTCCTCGAGCGAGAGCTCGCCGTCGTGCACCGCCCGCGCGTTCAGGGCGTTCTCGACCTGCCAGCGGAACTCCTCGGCGTCCAGCGTCTCGGTTCGCTGGTGGACCTTCTCCCGGCGAGCCGCGGCGGCGATGTCCTGGAGAATGTCGGGAAGCTCCTCGGCCGGGAGGGCGAGGAGGGTCGTGGCCTCGCCACAGGCCGACGGGTCGACCTGCACCAGGAACGCGTGCCGCCGGCCAGCCCGCTCGACCGTGCAGCTCAGGAAGACCGCGGCACCCGCGTCGTCGTAGCGGCGCTGGAAGTCGCCGGCGACCAGCGGAGCCGCCAGCTCATCCGCCCACGGCGGCCGGGAGACGCCGGCCGCGGCGAGCCGGTCGGCGGCGCCGGCCGCGGCGGCACTGGCCGGGCCTGACGCGACGGAGGCCACCGCCAGCAGCACCGCGAGGGCGGCCTCGGTCGGCGCGGCCTCCAGCCGCGGCATGATCTCTTCAAGGAACGTGGCCTCGATAGGGCCGTCGGTGAGGTCGTCCAGCATGGCGAACGTCGCGCCCGCCACCTCCGCCATCAGCGGGTCGTCGCTCTCGAGGAGTGCCTCGCCGATCTCCAGCATGTCGGCGGTGAGCGCGCCCAGGTCCGCCTCGTCGTCGTCCGGAGGCGGCGGAGCCTGATCACGGACGTCCGGCACGGCGGACAGCGCGGGCCGCGACGCGCGCCGTCCCGACGCCGGCCTCGTGGCGGAGGGCTTCTTCGTTCCGTTCTTGCGACCGCGGCTCACAGGACTCATGCCCCCGAGTCTGCACCGGGCGCGACTCCGGCCGGCCCGCCCCTCGTCCTGGTCGTGGTCCGTACGTGGCCTGGGTGGCTCGCGCGGTCGGGATCGGGCCGAGCCGAGCAGCTCGTAGGCGACGGTGAACAGGTCGCCGCCCGCCGGATGATTCGCCAAGTCGTCTGGTCAGACGGTGAGGACCAGCTTGCCGGTGACCCGGTTCGCCTCGCCGATCTCGTGAGCCTTCGCGGCATCCGCCAGCGGGAAGGTCGCCTGGATGACCGGGTGGAGCTCGCCGGCCCGCACCATCGCGGCCACCGCGAGCATGCCGGCCTGGTCGGCCTCGACCAGCATCAGCTCGTGGCGTACTCCGAGGCGCGCGGTCTCCGCCGGCATGGGCTGGGCCTTGTTGAGCGCCAGCGACACCAGGACGCCGCCGGGCGCAGCGTCCGCGGCGACCGGCCGGTGTAGTCGCCGCCGATCGCGTCGATGACGACGTCCACGCCGTCGACGATCTGCTCGAAGTCCTGTTCGCGGTAGTCGATCAGTTCGTCAGCGCCGAGATCGCGGAGAATGTCGTGCTTGGGCGCGCTGGCGGTGCCGATGACGTACGCGCCCAGCGACCGCGCGATCTGCACCGCGAAATGCCCGACGCCGCCGGCCGCCGGGGTAGGGCAACATGCCGAAGACCTCGTCGCCCACCCGGTGCATCGCCACCCCGATACCGACCGCCTCGACGACACCGGACACGTCCCAGCCGAGAACCAGCGGAAGCTTCGCCAGGAAGCCCGGGACCTGGCGATGTACCCAGTCGGTCGGGTTGAGACCGGCCGCGTGGACGCGTACCAGGACCTCGGACGGTCCGGGCGCGGGGCGTTCGAGCTCGACCACCCGCAGGACGTCGGGGCCGCCCAGGCGGTCCTGGCTGACCGCCAGCATCGTTGTCATGGCTCGATCCTCCCGGCGCCGCGAGCCGCGCAGCCAGTGGCCCGAAGGCCGAGGTGCGCAAGGATCGGGTCAGACGTCGGGATGGGCGGCGCGGGTCCGCGGTCCGGCCATGACGTGCCGAACAGCGCGTTGAGTTCGGCGTCTGTCAGCGCGGGGCCGCACGACCAGCACCGCATCGCCGGCCTGGCGCGGAGCGTCACCGCTGACCCAGATCAAACATCACCGTCCGGTTGCGTCCGAGGCTTTTGGCCCGGTACAAGGCGGCGTCGGCAAGGTCGACGAACGCTTTCGGGCTGTCGGGGGTGGGAGTGGCCGCCGCGACGCCGATACTCACAGTGACGATGTCGTGGGTGGCCAGTGCATGCGGTTCGGCGAGGTCCGCGACGGCGCGGCGGAGACGGTGGGCGATCCGGCTGGCGACGCGACGGTCGGCGCCTGGCATCACGATGGCGAACTCCTCGCCTCCGTAGCGGGCGGCGAGGTCCCTGTCGCGGATGTTCGCGGCGAGGCAGGCGGCGACGTGCTGGAGGCAGCGGTCGCCGGCGGTGTGGCCGTAGTGGTCGTTGTAGAGCTTGAAGTGGTCGATGTCGGTCATGGCGAAGGCGAGGGGCGCCTTCTGGCGTAGGGCTCGCTGCCATTCGGCGTCGAGGGTGTTGTCGAGGTGTCGCCGGTTGGCCAGTCCGGTCAGTTGGTCGGTGATCGAGAGCTGTTCGAGCTGCTGGTTGGCGGCGGCGAGCTGCTTGGTGCGTTCGGCGACCTTGTGTTCCAGGGATGTGTAGACCTGGGCGTTGTCGAGGGAGACGGCGAGTTGCCCGGCGATGAGCATGATTCCTTCGAGGCGTTCGGCGGTGAACGCGCCGCGGATCATCCGGTTCTCCAGCAGGAGCATCGCCCGGAGCTCGCCGCGAATCATGATGGGGATCGTGAGCAGGGAGCAGCGGTCCTTGCCGAGGAGGTAGGGGTCGCGGTTGAACCGGTCGTCGTGGCCGGCGTCGGTGATGACGAGTGGTTCCTGGGTGCGTTCGGCGTACCAGATGACCGAGGGTGGCAGCAGGCACCGCCGGCCGGCCTCGTCAAGGGGGATGGTGGCACCGTCGTCCACCGGCACCAGCCAACCGTGGTCCTCGGGGTCGCGTAGCAGCACGTGGACGCTGGTGGCGCCGGTCATCGCGGAGAGGACTCCCTGGACTCTGGCGCGTAGGCCCTCGACGGTGGTCTCGGAGCTCAGTGCCTGGGAGGCGGCGACGATGCCGAGCAGGTCGATGCTGCCGTTGGTGACGGTGGATCGGGGGGCTGCCTGTCCAGGTGGTTGGGTGACCGGCTTGGCGCCGGTGGGTTCGGCTCGCGGGGCGGGGTTGGCCCAGTCGAGCTGCCTGACTTTGGCGGTCGCGCCCCATTCGGCGTAGCGGCGGCGGGCCGCGGCGATCAGCGTGCAGCCGACCTGCTGTATTCCATGGGCCAGGTAGAACCGCGCGGACCGTTCCAGGACCAGCGCGTGGTGCCACGGACGGCCCCGCGCGGCGGCCTCGTACTGTGCCATGTCGAAGGCGTAGGCGGCCTCGCGGAAGTCGCTGGCCGCCCAGGCCCGCTCCGCCTCCAGCAGGCGCACCAGGTGCAGGAAGTTGGCCGGTGCGTCGGCCGCGCGCGCCGCCAGCCAGGCGATCCGCTCGTCCAACTCGGTTATGATCGCTTCTCGCTCGCCGGGGTGCGTCGAGCGGGCCCGCTCCGCCAGCGACAGGCCCTGAAGCAGGCATACCGTGCCGAGCGTATACCCCGTGTCCAGGAGTGACAGCAATGGTGTCACGGCATTCGTGTGCTTCGCCAGCTCGGCCGGCTGGCCAAGGATTGCCGCGGCGATCGCCTGGGTGATGTGCTGCTGGAGGGCCCCGTACGGGACGAAAGCCGGCTGGATGCTCAGCTGATCTGCCTCGCCGGCCACCGAGGAGCCGCCCTCGCCGCGTAATGTCCCTGCCAGCTGGCAATAGGCGCGGAACATCTCTTCCACGAGCCTGTTGCCGGTCCGAGCGGCGAATGCCAGGGTTTCTCGGACGTGGCCGACAAAGACGTCAAGGGACGGCGCACAGTCCAGCAGTTCGGCCACCAGCGAGGTCTGGACCCAGAACGCGTTCTGCAGGTCCCCATTCTGGATCAGGTGCTCCACCGTGCGGCGCGCCCTGGGCTCGATGTCCTCGAGCGGGTCGAACCAGTGGGCGGCACTGACCACGTACAGGAACTCTGCCTCCCAGAGTTCGGTTTCGTAGCCGCGCGCCGCGGCGGCCGCGAGGATCCGCCGCATGATGCGGTGCCCGGTGCGGTAGTCGTTCCTGCGGACGGCGGTCACCACCATCACATTGCCGGCCGGGTTGACAAGCGCGGGATCGGGACCGTCCCGTGCCCAGATCCGCAGCGTGGTCAGAACCAGCCAGTCAAATATCGGGCGGTCGCAGGAATACGCCGCGAAGAGGAGCTGGGTGATGACGGCGACGATGTCGGGCTGGGAAGGGCTGGTGGTTGGCGGCTGGCGCAGGTCGTCGGACTCGGTGGTCTGGTCGATCCACTGGTAGAGCGCGTCCAGGCCGCGGTCGATCTCCGCGTCCAGATGGTTCCGGTCGGGGATGGCGAGGCCGAGCTGGCGCAGCTGGTCCAGGCCAAGCCGCAGCGCCTCACCGCCACAGCCCCGGTAGATGAGGCTGCGGATCTGCACCACGGTGGCGGCCGTGCGCTCGGCCGGCCGGGTACACAGCCGGTTGATGATCTCGTATTCCTCGTCCGTCTCCTCCAGCCGGCCCACGCTGTGCAACGCGGCGTGCAGCTCGGTATGAGCCGCGATCAGCAGGTCGGCGTCGGCCGGGTCGATGAGCGGTACGGCCGCGGTCAGGAACCGCTCCACCAGCGGGTGGTTGGCCAGCGTCCGTGCCTGGTCGGCGGCCCGCCGGAAGACCCCGACCACCAGCCGCCGCTCGGCGGCGGAGTGCACGGCATCAACGACGGGCAGGTACTGCGCCGCCGCGATGGCGAAGAGCTCAGGCCGGCCGGCCAGGCGGCGGGCCAGTCGCAACCGCCTGGCGCGCAGCGTGGCCGGGGCGAGGAGACCCAGGACGGCTTCCTGGGTCCGGTCATGGTGGAAGCGGGCATGGGTCTGGCCCTCGGGCTCCAGGACCAGCAGGCCGGCGGCGGACGCCGGGGCGAGCCGCCGGGAGATCTCGTCCGCCGCCAGCCCGGTCGCGTCCTCCAGCAGGTCCAGTTCCACCCGGCCGGCCAGGCATGCCATCGCCGTCAGCAGGTCCTTGGTGACCGGCGGCAACGCCGCGACGCGCGCGGACAGCAGCTCGGTCACGTCCACCCGCGCCAGCCGGCGGCGCAGCACAGCCTCGTCCCACCGCCACCCACCGTCGCCGCGGGCCAGAGCCCCGTCCTGACGCAACGAGTTCAACAGCTCCACCGTGTCATACGGGTTGCCTCCGGCAGCGGGCGCCATCAGCCGCGCCAGCGCGGCGGCCGGGCCTCCTGGGAGGCGCAGCAGGTCGGCCACCATGGCCGCCTGGTCTTCCGGTCGCAGGTTGGCCAGGCGCAGCTGGTGCGGCCCGTCTGCCTGCCGCTGCCAGCGGGCAAGCATGGGCGTCAGCGGATGCGCGGCGTCCAGCTCGCTGTCCCGGTAGGCGCAGACCAGCAGCAGCCCGTCAACCCGCTCCGCGCCGCTGAGGATCAGGTCGACAAAAGCCAGCGCTGCCCACGTGGCCCACTGCAGGTCGTCGATGAACAACACCACCGGCCGCTTCCGCGACGCGACCGCCCGCAGCATCTCCACCGCGTTGTGCTGCCCCCGCTCCTGCACGGTCATCGGATCGCCAGTCTCCGGTGGGATCTTCAGCAACGCCGCCAGCTCCGGCATGATGGACGCCGCCAGCCGGGCGGCAGGCCCCAAAGCCCCCAGCAGACGGTCCCGCACCTCGGCCAGGTAGCTCGCCGGCTCGGCCAGCAACAGCCGGCCCAGCGCTCGGAACGCCTGCAGTCCGCCGTCGTACTCCTGGTCACGGCGGTACTGGTCGAACTTGCCGGCCACGAACCAACCGTCAGCACCGGCCACGATCGGGCGCAACTCGTTGACCAACGACGTCTTGCCGACGCCCGGCGCGCCGCTGACGAGCAGCCCTGAGCAGCGGCCCGCCATCGCTCCGGCGAACGCCGCGCCCAGCTCGCCGATCTCCTTCTCACGCCCGGACAGCCGGGACGGTGTCAGGACCCCCGCTGGAACGTCATGCTCGCCCGGGCGCACCAGCGCGCCGCGGCGTACCAGGGTGAGATCGTGTACCAGCCCGTCGGCGCTCTGGTAGCGATCGTCCGGCTCCTTCGCCAACAGCTTCATGATGATCGCCGACAGGGCGGCCGGCACCGCGGCGTTCACGGACGACGGCGGTGTCGGGACCCGCGCGAGCTGGTCGTGCAGGAGGCGCAGCGGGTCACCCGTGCCGAACGGCGGCGCCCCGGTGGCCAGCTCGTACAGCGTCGCCCCGAGCGCGTACAGATCGGCCCGCGCATCGACCCGGCGGCCGGTCCGACCGGTCTGCTCGGGCGCGAGATAGGGCAACGTACCGACGATCTCGCTGTGGGACAAGAACCCCGGCTGGAGCGCCGCGAAGGTCGTGGCCAGCGCGAAGTCGATGAGAAACGGCGCGCCGCGGTCCCCGCCGACCACGATGTTCGCCGGGTTGATATCCCGATGCACCACACCCCGCTGGTGCATCCCCGCCACCGCGCGCGCGAGCGAGGCGGCCAGATCGGCCAGCTCGACCGGATCCACCGGCATCGTCCGCTCGCTCAGAGCCGCGCCGCCGACGTCGGCGAGCAGAAGAGATCGCTCCTGGGTCATCGCTTCGCCAGTGCGGCAGGCCGCTTCGTCCGGGGCCCGATGCCCCGGGTACCGGCTCGTGGACGGCGGTACCCCGGCCGCCAGCCGCGCGACCCCTTCCACTCCGGACAGCCTCTGGAGGATCTCGAGCTCATGGCGTAGCCGTCGCTCGGCGCCGTCCCCTAGCGGTTCCTTCCGGATCACGCTCCCAGCCGGGAACATCAGCCGAGCGACGCGGGTCCGCTCCGACTCATGCAGCAGCTCCACGCGCGCCGCCGGCAGCGGCTCGCGGCTCGCGGCAGTCCGCTGGAATCCCATCCGCCAACTCCACCCCGTGTCACCCGCGGGTCATCCCCCCAGCCTTCCCGTGATCATGGTGACCTAACAGCGTGAGCGGGGCACGGACTGACGATGAGCGGTCGCGGGCTGAAGTCCGGACGAGGTGGACGTGCCACCTCGCGCAGCTCGACCACCGAACCGCCTGAGCTGACAGCGCCTGCGCAGAGTGCCCGGGCAAGCTCTTCTAGTCGCCGCTTGGCGGTAGGACCCCTTCATCGGCGGCGAGTCGGCAGGACGTCAGAAAGCCGAACATCCCCGTGCCGTCCTTGCGTCGGAAGAAGTCCACCATCTCGGTGTTGAACTCGTTGCGACGCGCGGCCGGGACGCTGATGGAATCCATGCCCTGGGACATGAGGTGGCCATTCATCACGTACCGCGCTGTGCGTTTGTTGCCGTCGTCGTAGAACTGCTGCAGAGAGCCAAAGAGAAAGTAGGCGATCGCCTGCTCGAACTCGTCTTCGATCTTGGTTGACAGGAATTCCAGCCCCTGGGAGAAGATGTGGCGCAGGTTCTCGCCTCCGCGCTCGGTGGCTGGCGGTAGGTAGCGGCCATGTGCTCCGAGGCTGACACCAGGAGTGAGCGTCTCCCTGCCCTCGCCGCGGAAATGGCCTGACTCCAGCGCCTCGTCTCGGGCGAGCAGGAACTGGAGCCTGTCGGAGATCTCTTTGGAGAGCCGGAACTCGTGCGTCCGGACGAGCTGGGCGAGCTCGTTCGCGGCCTCGGCGAGGTTCAGGATCTGGCGTTCGTCGCTGATCTTCCGCCCGCCGACCGTGATTCCGTCCAAGAGCGTCTGGACTTCGGGGTAGGTGAACGGGTTGCCCTCGAGTACCGCGGCGTCCCACACGTACTCCGGCAGTGACCGGTGGAACCGCCAGACTGCGCGCTCGACCGAGAATCGTGGAATATCCCGGCGTACGGCGGACCGATCCCATGCGAATCCCAGGGCGTCTAGCATCGCCTTACTCGTCGCCATGATCGCACCTCCTCGGGACCGAGCGCCACCGGCATGTGCCGCGAGCCGTGCCTGTGATCCAACGATATGGGAACGTGGGATCTCGGAGCGTCCTACTGTGCGGCACGCCGTAGCCGGTGGCCCGCACGTCGACATGCCGGCGCGCTCCGCCGACTACTCCTTGATCGGGTGGGACGTCCCGCTACCCAGGAAGGAGACAGGCTCTCTTTCCGGGCAAATGTGCGTCGCCGCCGAGGTTCGCGATGAACGACCCCGTTGGCGCTGCTGATCGGGATGGCGCTGGACCAGCGGGTTTCGGAAGGATGACGGGGGACGGGACGATCCGCGTCCGCCTGGTCGCGGATCGTCCGCGTCGTGGCCGATGTCTCCCGCGGTTACCCGGAGACGGTTCCCGTCGGGACCTGCGGAATGGCCGAGGCGGGGTCGAAGCCCGCGAACGCGAGCCCGATGACGAAGCCCGCGACTTCTTCGAGCTGACGGGCGCGGCTGAGGGGGCCGAGGACGGCGGGTATGCCGCCGACATCTCGGATGAGCTGGCCGGTGATCCGTAGCGCCGTGGCGTCGTCGCCACAGATCGCCACTGTCGGCGCTGTCGGCGCTGTCGGCGCGTCGTGACCGCCGTCGGCGGGGCGGTGCGTCCACTGGTCGGCCGCGAAGAGGTGGAACGCTTTGACAACGTGTGCCCCGGGAGCGTGAACGGCTATCCGCTCGGCCGCGGCGCCCTGCTCGGGGAGCAGCACGCCGACTCCGTGCTCGACGGCGTTGGTCGGGTCGATTACCGTCTTGCCCGCGAGCGCGCCTTCGCCCGCGCCGGCGCTGGAAAGGATCGCCTCGACGCCGGGCCACAAGACGGCGAGGAGTACCGCGTCGCATCTGGTGACAGCTTCTCGTGGGGTGGCGGCACGCGCCGTCTCGCCCAGCCGCGCGGCGAGAGCGCCAGCCTTGGCCCGCGACCGCCCGCCGATTACCAACTCGTGCCCGGCCTGGCTCCAGCCTCGCCCCAGCGCCTCGGCCAGCGTCCCCGTGCCCAGAATCCCGATCCGCATTGTCTCTCCTCGCGCGCGCCGACTGCCTGTACGACAACGGTAGGAAGCGGTCGCGCACCAAACGGTGCGCGCGATAGCTGCAACGATGAGTGAGATGAGCGAGAACGGGCGCTGCGAGGATCTGGTCGCGGACTGTCGACTGCGGGCAGCGACTGACTTGTTCGCCCACACCTGGGATCCCGTCGTGCTCGCGGCCCTTCGGCCCGGGCCCCGCCGACGCCACGAACTGCGGGTCGTGATCGGCGGCATGAGCGACAAGGTCCTCACGGAGGCGCTGCGCCGGCTCGGCTCTCACGGTCTGGTGGCCCGGCGCCCCGTCGCGCAGGCTCCGACGCGGATCGAGTACGCACTGACCCCGCTCGGGGAGAGCCTGGTGGACGGCCCGATGAGGGCGCTGGGTGACTGGATCACCGAGCACGGCGACGAACTGCTGGACGCGCAGGAGAACTCTGCGGAGACACGACACCGACCTACGCCCGGCGTTGGTACCCGGGCCGAGCCATCCCTCGATCGCCGGGCGCCCGGCGGCAGTGATGCTGACGATCCTGCTTTCGGCGACGGTCTTCGGCCAGGCGAGCCGTCCCGCCGCCGTCAGCGGAGCCGGGGCAGCGCGGCTGTCACCTCCTGAGGGTCGAACGCGGTGGGGTCGAGGTCGGCCGGCGCGCGACGATGCCGCCACGGCCTCCTTCGCGGCACTGGATGCATGTAACCAGGCGGCCTTTGAGCAGACCGCCGACGTCCCCGAGGCGGAGTTGCCCTCGTTCGACGCCCTGACCACGGACGAGCGGGCGCTCGTCCAACGGGTCCTGGCCAGCGCGCTTGGATCGGACGCCGCGGGCGTCGCGTGATCGCCCGTACCGTTGTCTACGACGCCGGCATGCTCGTGGCGCTCCTGAGGGACAGCCCCGCGGCGCGGCTGCTCCACCATGGCCTGCGCGCGGCGTCGCACCGGCCGGTTGTCATCGGCCCGGTTCTCGCTCAGGCGTGGCGATCGGACCCGAGAACTGTCCACGCATTCAGCCAGTACCTGAAGGACTGCACCGTGCCGCAGACTCGGGAGGGCGCGCCACCCATACGCGGCGTGGCAAGCGTCCAGGCTGGCTGCGTCGCCTGCGCGAGGACCTTTACCCTCGATTCGTACAAACGGGCAGGAGTCATGCTCGCCGACGCCAGGCTTCCCGCGAAGGAGCGCCCGGACGTCATCGACGCCCTGGTCGTCATAGCGGCCGCTCTGCACGGCCCGGCCCAGATCCTCACCAGCGATCCGGATGACGTAGCCGCCTACACCGCCACACTCGACCGTGCAGACATCATCGTTGAACCGATCTGAAACATCCACGCCTTTGGTCCGGCATTCCGTCGTATCGCCATGGATTGAAAGTGATGGGGATCACTTTCGAAGGGTGACGGTAGGGTGTCGCCAACCCCGACGACGATCGAGTCATGAGTGATTCCGTGATCGCGCCGCCCGCCACTTGCCGGATCGATCATCATGCGACGAGCGGGCTCGACTGCCTCGCGGAGACCGAGGCGTTCAATACCGCGTTCGAGACCAGAGCCGGCTCCGTCGCGGACCGCGGCCGGGGAGTCGACCCGGCGACGCTGGCGACATTGCGGCGTAACCGCCTCGGTGGTGACACGCCGCCGGTGCGGCTGGCCGAGGCGCGTGACCTGCGGGTCGAGGTTGACGGGACGCGGGTTGGACTGCGGATTCTGGTCCCGGATGTCGTCGAGGGGGTGTATCTGCACATCCACGGCGGCGGGTGGATGTTCGGTTCGGCCGACGGGCAGGACGAGCGGCTGTGGGACATCGCGCGTACCGCGCGGCTCGCCGTGCTCAGCGTCGACTACCGTCTCGCGCCAGAGCATCCGTACCCGGCGGCGCTGGACGACTGCGAACGGGCCGCGCTCTGGTTGGTCCGCACCTGCGTGGCGGAGTTCGGCACCGACCGGCTGTTGATCGGCGGCGAGTCCGCTGGCGCTCACTTGTCGCTGACCAGCCTGCTGCGGCTACGTGACCAGCATGGGATCACCGGTGCGTTCCGGGCGGTCCACCTGACGTTCGGCCCGTTCGATCTTTCGATGACGCCCAGCCAGCGGCTGTTCGGCTCGCGCCGGCTGCTGAGTAACACTGATTCGCTTCGATCGACCTACGACGCCTTCGTCCCGGGGCGTTCCGCCGAACAACGGCGCGACCCGGACGTGTCGCCGCTGTACGCGGAGCTCACCCGCATGCCGGCAGCGCGCGTCGTCGTCGGGACAATGGACCCGCTGCGCGACGACTCGCTGTTTCTGGCCGCCCGGTGGCGGGCCGCGGGCTGTCCGGTGGAGCTGGAGGTGGTAGCCGGGGCGATGCACGGATTCACCCTCTTCCCGCTCACCATCACCGAACGCGAGCTGTACCGGCAGACCGAATTCCTGGCGCGGGCGTGACATAGCCTCCGCTTGTGACCCGAACCGACCGCCTCTACGCGTTGATGGAGGAACTGCGTGCGGTGGCGCCGCGCCCTTTGACAGTGCCGGTGCTCGCGCGGCGCATGGAGGTCAGCGAACGCACCATACAGCGCGACCTGAGGGCGCTGGCCGAGACCGGCGCCCCCGTGTACAACGCGACCGGGCGTGGCGGAGGTTGGTATGTCGACCCGGCGATGACGCTGCCGCCTATCGGGTTCACACCACACGAGGCCCTCGCGGTGGTGGCGGCGCTGTCCGCCGCGGGAAGCTCGGCGCCCTTCGCTGACGGCGTTCGTGGCGCGATGCGGAAGATTGTCGCGTCGTTGTCTGATACGGCTTTGACTGAGGCGCACGAGCTGGCGGCCCAGATCGTCGCCCTGCCTGGCCGCGTTGACCCCGCGGTCCGGGTCGCGGTGGAGCAGGCGCTGACCGGGCGCGAGATACTTTGGCTTGACTACCTGGACGCGGCCGGTGAGGCATCCGGGCGTGAGGTGGAGCCAGCCGGCCTGCTTACCGCCGAGGGCCGCTGGTACCTGCTGGCCTGGTGCCGGATGCGACGCGCCCCTCGCGGTTTCCGGCTCGACCGGATTCAGGCCGCCACCCTGACCGGTCGCCCAGCGCCCCGGCGAAACCTCGCCGACATGCTCAATTCGGCCGCCGCGGGCGCGGCCACCCCGCCCGCGCTGCAGACCCTCGCTCCCTGACCCGCGCCGTCGATCGGCTGGCCGGAGGCATGCGGGCTCCCTCGGCGCGGTCGGCCACGGTGTTCGCGTGGGACCGCACCTGAGCCAAATCGACGAGGCGGACGAGCTGCTGACGACGATCCGCTGGCGCTACTGATCGGGATGGTGCTGGACCAGCAAGTTTCGGAAGGATGGAGTGGGACGGGACGGTCCTGCTGTTGGAAGACTGCTGGATCCGTTGCCGCGGCGGCGGACGGAGCGTCAGGTGCCGCGGCGGCGGACGGAGCGTCAGGTGCCGCGGCGGCGGACGGAGCGTCAGGCTAGGCCATCGCTCTTCCCGCTGGCGGGACCCTCGGCAGCGCTACGCGGGCGGCGCGTCACCTGGAGGTAGGCCAGGGCCGCCAGCACGACGGGGACGATGACCAGGGCGGGCCAGATGCTCCACGGAATCAGCCCGAGGGCCGCCAGCACGACGAGAACCAGCTCCGCCATCGCGGTGGGCACAGCCCCGCCGGCCGCGATCTGGGCACGGGTGGATCGATTCATGGTGAGCTCCTCAGCATTCTCGATTGGATTCGTCGACAGGATGTGGTGCCGTCAGCGCGCGGGCCCATCCGGGCCGGAGCGGCCGGAGCATGGTGCCAGGCGCTGCCGAACGGCTCCGCCCGTCCCGGCCAGACCCGGCCCGCCCATCGAGCGCAGGACGGCGATCAGCATCGAGACGTCCGGCTCGCGCTCGGCCAGCAGGTGCTGGTGGATGTGGACAAGTCGCTGCCGCGGCTCGTCGAGCGCCGCGATGGACCGCTCAATGCCCGCCAGATGGTCACTGACGAGGCGCACCGGATCGACGCCGGCATCAAGACAGACCGCGATGCTGTCCAGGCCCAGTCCGAGGCGGCGCAGCACCAGGACCTGGTAGGCGCAGCACCAGGACCTGGTAGAGGCGCACCACGTCCGGCTCGCCGTACTCGCGGTGACCGGACGCCGTGCGGCGCGACGGGCTCAGCAGCCCGATCTGGTCCCAGTGGTGCAGCGTCCGTACGGTCAGGCCGCTCGCCTCGGCCAGCGCCCCGACCTTCCACGTCTGCTGGATCTCCATGCGGCCAGCATCGGCCCTACCTCGACGTCAGGTGCAACCCATGGGGACGATGCTTCTCGCCGCACGTCTCCTGGTCACTCGCCGCACAGTCACTGTGCCCGTGGCGGACGGGGCCGTGTCGGCGCTGACGGGCCCAGAGCTGCTGACCGTGGCCGAGCAGGTCGACTGCCTGTCGCGGGCGGTGGGACGGCAGATCGGCACCGTCCCCATGAGCCTCGGGCAGGCAGCCGACCAGATGCTCGCGGCCGGAATGGACAAATCCGTCGTCGAGACGATCGTTGTCGGCTCCGCCTGGCTCCGCGCCGGCCACAGCGCAATTCGTTCTCGATTCCAGTGTCATCTCCGAGCTCATGCGCGCAGTACCAGCAGATCGCGTCGTAAGGTGGGTAACCAGCCGACCCGGTGATGCTTTGAACACGACCTCGATAAGCGTGGCCGAGGTCCGTTACGGCATTGTCCGACTGCCATCCGGTCGCCGCCGCGAGTTGCTGATGGCAGCCGCGGACGATGTCTTCTCGGCGTTCCGGGACAGAGTCCTGCCGTTCGACGCCACGGCGGCCCGCCACTACGCCAGCCTCGTGGTCGAGCGTGAACAAGCCGGAACTCCGATCAGCGGCTTCCACGCCCAGATCGCGGCTATCTGTCGATCCCGTACTGCCGTCCTGGCTACCCGCAACACCAGCGACTTCACCGGTCTGGGCTTGGAGCTGGTCAACCCCTGGGAGGCCGATGTACTGCCCGCCGAGTAGACCATAGCCCATTCGGGGCGGTCAGCTACTGCGTTCCGTTGGGACTGCATCTGAGCCAGATCGCCGAGGCAGGTGCTCAGGAGAAGTCCCGGCGGGCGGCGGACACAGCGCGGCCGCCTGATCAGTGGCATCGGACGCGATGCGACACTGATCTGTACGTTCCGGTGACGGCGCCGGATCACGGGGAGGACCCATGCCAAACGGTCTGTCGGACGCCGAGATCAGAGCGCTCGCTGAAGCGTGTCCGGACCGTGTCGAGGCCCGCCAGCTCCTCGAAGCGGCCGGTGTGAGCCGGGGCCGGCAGCCGACCTGGAACGTTGACTCGGCGGAACAGTTCTGGCGCGAGGTCTCGCACGTGCTGGCGGCGGGAATTCGCCTCGACGAGCGTGCTCGCTTCGCCGGCGATGGACGGGCCAGCCTGCTGGCGGTGGCCGCCGAATGGTTTGCGGCCAACGAGGTGTTTGCCCGCGCGGCCGCCGCGGGCCCAGGCGGCCCGCCGGTCGGCGCCGGAGGGCCGGAGGCGGTGTTCAGCGCCCCGCCACCGGAACGGACAGCTGCCTGTGCGCCGAGCGTGCTGCTGCGCGCGGAATACCTGGTGGTGCCCTTCGTGGAGCTCAACGGAGACCGCGCCACTCTGCGGTCCTGGGCCACGCGGACTGAGCGGGTTTCGGCTCGTCTGTTGACCGGGCCAGCTGGTTCGGGCAAGACCCGGCTCGCCATGCAGATCCGCGAGGATCTCTCCGCCAAGGGCTGGCTGACCGTCCTGGCTCCGTCGGACTCACCGCTGACCCCGGCCCGGCTGGGATACTTACGTACTGCCGGCGCACCTGCCCTGGTGATCATTGAGGACGCGGAACTCAGGCTGGAGGAGGCGGTCGCGACCGCACGCGCGCTGGTCGGCCGGTCGACCGCGAGCCGGCTGCTTCTGCTGACCCAGGCCGCCGAAGGACTGCTCCGGAGCCTGCGCGAGCTGGCCTTGCCGGACACTCAGGTCGCCGGCATGTTTGAGCGAGCGGAACCGCACCCGATCACGCCGCTGGCTCCCGGTCCGCACGCCAGGCATGTTCACTTCACGGCCGCCCGCTGCGCGTTCGCCGCCGAACTGGGCACCGCGACCGCCGAGCTCGACTCCAGCTCGTGGGCCGACCTCGAGGACTTGGACACGGTGCTCGACGTGCACGCGGCGGCGTTGCTGGCGGCCCTGCCGGATGCCCCGGTCAAGCGGCCGGCTGAGAGCCCGCTGACCACACTTTGCCGGCACGAACTGCCGCGGCGGCCTGACCCCGCCGGCACGGGCGCCGACGCCGCGACCAGCTTCGGCGCCGAGCTTGTGGCCCGCGTCATCACGGCGGTCATGTTGTTGCGTCCCAGGTCGGCCGACGACGCGGAAGCGCTGGCCGCGACTTTGCCGGAGCTGCTTCAGACCGAGCCCCGCGAGGTGCAAAGTGCGGTGGACGAGCTTCGTCGCCTGTACGCCGCCCGGTGGGTGGTGGAGGCACTGCGCCCCGCCGCCTACGGTGAGAGGATCGCGGCGGCGGCGCTGGCGCGGACGCCGTCGCTCGGCGAAACCATCGCGAAGGCGGCCACTCCCGATCAGGCCACGACCGCGCTGATGATCCTCGGCCGAGCTCTTCCCGCGCATCCGGAGCTGGCTGGGACGATCGGCGCCGTCATCCGGGTCGACCCGGAACGGCGCTTGCTCGCGGCGATCGAGCTGCTGCCCCGCCTGCCCGACCCCGACATGTTCGCCCGCGTGATCGGCAAGAGCGTCGACGACCTTCCGCCGGGCTCGCCGACCATGTTCGACCTGCTCGACCAGATCCGGATGGACCGAGGCGGCGCCGAGTTGGACGGTCTGCGCGGTGAGACCCTGCGGAAGCTGACCTCGCTGCCCAACCACCTGCTCGGCGCCGCGCGCCTGGACCTCACCCGTGATCCGGCGACGGCCGGCGTCGTCAGGATCACGGACGCCATTAGCCAGGTAATCACGGACCTGGCCATCGGAGTCGTCGACCCTAAATCCAATCGTATGCCCGAGAATCCTGACGACGGCACCCCGATAATTCCGCCGGCGGCAGTGGACCTCCTGCGCGGCCTAATGCGCAGCGACTGGTGGCGAAACCAGGGGACGAAGTAGCTGCCCGGCAGTAGCATCGCTCGGTGGACAGGCAGGTGGGCGGCCGGCCTTGGACTTGAAGATAACGATTTATGTGATTAGTTCGATGGCGCAGCGTGGGCCGGTCGTGCCAGCATACTTGGCGTCGCAGGTGAGAAGGACGGCATCGATCTGTTCAGCCAGTGCGACGTAGCCGGCGTCGTAAGCTGTCATGTTTTCTCGAAGTTCCCAGACGCGTTGGGTGGTCGGCCTGCCGAGCAGTTCGCGACGGATCGGTAGGCGGCTCAGGTTGGCGATGAGATTCGGGGCGTGCTCGGCGAGACGGCTCTTACGTCTGGCCAGGCCGTGGAGCGCCGAGATGACCTCGATGTCCAGGTGGGCTGGGGCGTATGAGACGTCGCCGCCGGTCATACGATCCCTCGCGGCCTTGCGCCGGGGGCTGTCGTCCCCGGCGAGTAGATCGACGATCACCGACGCGTCAACGACGATCAGTCCCACCGTGCCTCCTCCGCATCACGGACTGCGCGTACGGCGGCGACCGCTTCGTCCGTGGTGAGCCCTACGGAGGCGCGGGCGCTGTCGATGTCGGCGAGCACCTCGTCCATGGTCGGGGTAGTCGCCTCCCGGCTGAGTACGTCGACTACGTAGGCGTTCAGCGACTGCCGGCGCGCCTTCGCCCGTGCGGTCAGAGTGGTACGCACTCGAGCTGGGAGCGCCCGGATGGTGAGGTTGGTCGTGATCTCGTCGGCAGTGCTCATGACGTCATTCAAACGTCGAAGTAGCGTCCCGGCGACGGCAACTGTCGATCAGGCGCAAAACTGGGTCGCCACCAGCGGCGCGGCCGTCGTGGCGCGGCCGGCTACCGTGATGGCGTGGGACTGCACCTGAGCTAGATCGACGATGACTGACTTCAGGCCACCCAGGAGACTGCCGGCATCGATCGTGCCGCTGCCCGCACTGAACGCGACAAGGCGACCCGACACGGCGAGGTTGTCCACGCCACGTTGCACCAGGTGTCCGCCGACTCCATCGAGGACCAGGTCGACGGGTTCGCCCCAGGACGTTGGGCCGTGCGGATGCGGTGTTCGACGAGGTGGGAGCCGTTGGCCTCGGGGGCCGCGGGAATGCCTTCCTCTGCGGGGTTCGATGTTCGGCGTTGCTCGGGCCGTCGAACTCCAGGCCTGGATTCGGGTTCTTCGGCACACCGCTCTACTCGTCCTCCACCTGTTCCAGGGTTGAGCGCAGCTGTGCAAGTTCCTCGTCCGCGCTGGCTGGCGAAGGCAGCTCGTCGAGGCGGGTGTAGACGATTCGCGGGCGCGGCGCGGCGCGACGCCAGGTAGACTACAGACGTGACTCGTGAGGGCTGGGACCACATTCCTCGAGGCTATGGGGCGAGTTTCGACGTCTCCGGCGCGCCGCTGTGGTTCAGGATATTCTTCCGAACCCCTTTTGTTGATCGCTATGCGTATCCGCGGGCGGTCGCACGTGGATACGCATCTCTCTGGCGGAATCCGGGAACGACCCCTGAAGAACTTGGTCCGGTTGGGCCGGGCTGGCGAATCGAAGACGATACCGTGTCCCCAAAAGTGGATTCGGGCTACACGCCGCTGCCTTCGCGTATACGTAAGTTCTGGCGGCGAAGGTAAAATTTCCGCGGTGCTCAGGAGTGAAGACGAGGGTGTGCTGCGGTGCTCAGGAGTGTGCTGGCTCAGGACGGACTGCGTAGCGTCTGGCCCCGGCATTCGGCTGCCGGAGTCTCGGTCTTCCCGGTGGTGAAAGTGACGCCGGTCAACTGTTCGGATCCCTGCCACAGGCGGAGCTGCGCCGGTCGTCGAGACGTCGGTCGCCCTGATGAGGTCAGACGGTGCCGATGAACTGGGTCCCGTCGTCGCGGTCCTCTGCGACGGTCTGCGTGCGGCGCCTGCCTGATCGCGCTGTCGGCGTGCCAGCCACGACGGCATCGGGCGGCGGGCGCGGTATACGGCATGACCTTTCCAGGTGGCGAGCGGCGTAACGGGCCGGGCTACGTGGTGGGATCAAACTGGTATCGTCTTCCCATGGAAGCTGTCGTCGATCAAGCGGGTCGGATCGTGCTGCCCAAGTTCATCCGCGACATGCTGGGCCTGCTCCCGGGTACGAAAGTTGACATTTCTCCTTACGGCGCTGGTGTGCAGGTCGTGCCAGCGGGCAGGACCGCGCGCCTTGTGGAGGAGGACGGCGTGCTCGTGGCGGCCGGCGACACGGCTGTCGATGACGACATCCTGTTCGGCCTTATCGACGCGGGTCGCAGGTGACGACCGCGGTCGACACGAGTGTCGGGGTCCCCCTTCTCGTGCGCTCGCACACGCGTCACGTGGACGTCGTGAAGCCTCTCGGTGGCCAGATCCGCGCGGATCCGGCCGACGACTCTACGGTAGGCCTCGCCGCTCCAGTACCCGATCGGCTGCGCCGCCAGTACGTCGTTCGGATACTCCTTGATTTCCATGGCCAAGCCAGTCCTTCCCGCGGTGCTGTGGGGCGACCTCGCCGCCGTATGGCGGCATCGAGTGATCACGCTAAAACCTCTACCGAGCTTGAGGTCAAGGTCGTAGGACATCACGAGACTCGTACAGGCGAACGGCGTACCGGCTGTGGTTGTGCCCTGCTGACGATTCGGCGCGGACACGCGTTCAGATCGGTTACCGGGACGGGTTTCGTCGCCCTCATCAGTATCAACATCGGCATGGACTTCGTCTTCCCCGTCGGCGCCTTCATGCGCGCGGCCCAGATCGCGCGCTGGCTTGCTGCTCCAGTATTTGGAGGGCTGAAGGGTGACAAGATGAGTGTCTGGCACCGGTGATGGGCGGGCCGCCCGCCGCCCCGAGGTCGCCCTAGTCCCGTTGCGCGACCGACCGGCTCCGCCAGGGACTCTCAGGCTGTCGTCACGACTGACTTCGACTGGTATCCCCCTGCACGGACCGCCTCGACGATGAGGTCCCGGACGGGTCGAGGCGTGGTGGGCAGGAGGGTGGTCAGGTCGGACCGCCCCGCTTCCAGCAGCCCGGCGTTGATGTTGGAGAACAGCGAGATCGTGTGGGCAATCTGGTAGGGCTGCAGGCCGCTGCCCGCCAGCGCCATACGCGTGTCGGCCAAGGAAGCATTCCGGTACTCGACAGCACGGCCAAGTGCGTCAGTCAGCGCCTCGGCGATGTCGTCACCGCTGATCGCCGCGACCCCCTCGAGTTCGTAGGTCCTGTCCGCGTGCCGACCGCGACCGCCGGCTTCGAGGTCGTGCGCGCTTTCGGCCGCAACTCGTACCGCCACCTCCGCGAGATCCTCTCTGACCACAACCGGCACTCGGCCGGTGCCGAAAGAAGCCGCGAAGACGCCGGTGGTGGCAGCCGACTCCGCGCCCGCCGCGGCCAGGCCGACCGGCACTTCGGCGTACAGGCCGTTGCGCAGAATCGTCACCGCGATGGGAGCGGAGATTAGCCTGGCCTCGGTCCAGCGGTGTGGTAGCGCGATGGACAGCGAATCGCCCGATCCTGCGAGGCTGGTGTAGATCACGTGCCGTACTCCGGCGGCCACGGCCGCGTCGGCCACCGCGCCGTGTCGCGCGAGCACCACGTCGTCTTCGGCGTATCCGGCCGAGACGAACACAAGTACGTCCACGCCGGTGAACCCCTCGGTGAGGGTCGAGGGGTCGTCGAAGTCGATTCGCCGGGCTGCCCGACCGTCGCCGGAGCTGGAGCCGGCAACTACCGTCACGCCGCCGGCCGCGGACAGGCCGTCGAAGATCAGGCCACCGAGTGCGCCAGCAACACCCGTCACGAGAATCATCAGAATGTCCTTTGCGTTGGTTCCGTCATCGCCATGACCAAACTTCGCGCGGACGGGGCGCGGTGACCAGGAGGCACTGTTATGTCAGCCACGAACACCGCGGTAACCGCACGGCCCGGCGAACCCGTTGCCAGTGGGCCGTGCGGCGATGACGACTGCGGTATCCGAGACGTGCTCGACCGGTTGGGCGACAGGTGGACCGTGCTCGTGGTCGTGGAACTGTCGAAGGGTGTCCGGCGGTTCCGCCAGCTGGAGCGGGCGGTCCCGGGGATCTCGCAGCGCATGCTGACAGTGACCACCAAGCGGCTGTGCCGGGACGGACTCGTAGAGCGGACCGCCTATCCCACCGTTCCCCCGCGGGTGGACTACCGCCTCACCGCCATGGGACGCAGTCTCGCTGACACGATCTTCCGCCTGGCGGACTGGTCTCGCGATCACAAAGCCGCCATCGCGGCCGCGCGCGACCGGTGGGACGTCGACCACCCCGATGGCCCAGACACATTGGGCGGTCGGCCCGCCGAACGGGCCGCGGCGGATCGGTAGCCTGCTTCGGAGGGCCGGGTAGCCACCGCGCGGGATGGGCCATCACCGTGGCGGTCGCTGAGCTCGAACCGATGCGCCTCCACTCGACATGGCGCGGCCCTGGTTGATCGCGAGGTCGAGCAGGCCGGGGAAGCGGGTGTCGAGGTCATCCCGGCGCAGCCGGTTGAGCTTGCGTGTCCCCTCGATCCGCTGCCAGATCACACCGGCCTCGCGCAGCGCCCGGAAGTGACCGCTCTGGGTCGACTTGCTGACGGGCAGCTCGAACGTCCCGCAGGCGAGCTCGCCGTCGGGCTCGACGTCGGCCAGCCGGGCCACGATCGACAGTCGGACAGCATCCCCCAGCGCCGCCGCCACCTCGGCGAAGCGCAGGTCTTCTCGGTCCGGATGCACGAGGTCGGTAGCGGTACGGCTGGCCACGTTCCTACGATAGCCCGTACATGTTCGAATTACACGAACATGCGGTATGTTCAAAATATCCGAACATACCGGGGAGGCTGACATGCCACTCGATCACCTCCGTGGACGGTGGCGGTTCTGGACCGCCGCCTACGCGCTGCTCGTCCTGCTGACTGGGACGAACCTGGCGACGCCGCTGTACCGGGGTTACGAGGCACGCTTCGGCTTCTCCGCGCTGACGGTGACCCTGATCTTCGCTACGTACATGGCCGTGCTCATCCCGTCGCTACTGGTCGCGGGCCCGCTGGCGGACGCGGTCGACCGCCGCGTAGTGCTGCTGGCGGCGGTGGGGCTCGCCGCGCTCGGGTGCCTTGCCTTCGCCCTGGCGACGGGGACGGGATGGCTGTTTGCCGCCCGGGTCGCGCAGGGCCTCGCGATCGGAGCGGCCTCGGGAGCGATGACGGCGGCGTTGACCGGACTCGAACCCGCGGGTGACCCGCGCCGAGCGGCGCTGGTCTCGACCACCGCCTCGATGGCCGCCCTCGGGCTGGGCCCACTACTGGGCGGTGCGCTCGCCCAGTACGCGCCGGCGCCCCGCGTCCTGCCCTTCGTGGTCGAGATCACGATGCTGGTCCCCGCCGCGATCACGGTCGCCGCGCTGCCGCCGACGCGCCCCAGCACCCGGCCGCGTTCCTGGCGGCCCGAGATCCCCGCCACCGCCCGGTCGGTGTTCGTGACCAGTGGGGCGGCCAGCTTCATCGCGTTCACGGTGGTCGGACTGTTCCTGAGCCTGGTGCCGACCTACATCGTCACGCTGTCCGGCGACACGAACCTGTTCGTGGGCGGCGCGGCCGTCGCGCTGCTGCCGATTTGCGCCTCGCTCGCGCAGCTCGTCGGCTATGGCCGTCGGGCTCGCGCGCTGGAGACCACCGGCCTTCCGTTGCTGGCGACCGGGCTCGCGCTGCTCGCCCTCGCCGGCGCCGTCTCCTCGCTGGCCCTGCTGCTCGCCGCCGCCATGATCGCCGGAGTGGGCCAGGGGCTGGTGTTCCTCGGCGGCCTCACCGCGGTCAACCAGGCCGCGCCGGAGGCCAGCCGGTCCGCCGTGCTGTCCAGCTTCTACGTTGTCGTCTACCTCGGTGCAGGGCTGCCCGTCATCGGCGTCGGCCTCCTCGCCGCCGTCACCGGCCTGTCCGCCGCGGTGCGGGACTTCGCCGCCGTCGTCGCTGTCCTCTGCCTGGCCCTGCTGACGGCCCGCGTACGGGGCGCCCGGCGGACACCGGCGATCGCGCCGCCGGCCGACCGGCCGGCTGATCCGCCACCGGAGGCATCGACGCCACCGGATGAGCCAGCGAGTCGTCTTGGACGACGGCTCAGCCAACGCCCTATGCGATGAGCTCGATGGTCATGCGGGCCGGTGGGCGGCGGTGGTAGCTGCGCGGACGAATGCGGCGACCTGCTGGGATGTGTTCTGCTGGGACCAGGCGACGACGAGCGTGGCCGTGGGCGCCATCGTCGACGACGTAGGGGAAGCTCCGCGGCGACCGTGAACCCCCGTCGAGGAGCCGCCCGTGGCGCAGGGTCCCCCCGACGGCGTCCACCCGCTCGCGCATGCCGAGCAGCCCGAGCCCGGTGCCGGCGAGGTCGGGCAGGTTGGGCGTCGTGTACCGGGCGGTTTCGGCCTGGATAGCGGCAGGATTCCTGTCGACAGCGTGCGCCACTTCGGCGTACTCGAGGTCGAACACGTCGCGCAGCCCGAACAGGGGCCGCTCGGTTGGCGTCAGCTACAGCGCCTCCGCCAGGCGTTCGGCGAGGAGGCGGGTGAATCGCGCGGGATCGCGCAGTTCTCCGCCTTCGGCGAGCAGCGCCATGCCGTACAGCAGCTCCGCGGTGTCGCCGAGGGCGGCGGAATCCGCGTCCCGTTCGTGTGCGGCCCGCAGGCCCATAACCAGCGCGTGCGTCGGGTTGAGTTCGAGGATGCGCTTGGGGCGTGGCATCTCGTGCCCCATCGCCCGGTAGATCTTCTCCAGCGCGGGCGTCATGTCGAACGTGTCGCCGACGAGGCAGGCCGGCGATGTGGTGAGGCGGCTGGACAGCCGGACCTCCTTGACGTCGTCCCCGAGCCTGGCCGCCAGCCAGGGCAGTAGGGCGGCGAAGTCCTTGCGCTGCTGTTCCCGCTCGGCCTCGCCGCTCTTCCTCTCGTCGTCGGTGTCGAGGTCGACTTCGCCCTTCGCGATCGACTTCAGCGGCTTGCCGTCGAACTCCGCCACCCGTTCGACCCAGACCTCGTCGACCGGGTCGCTGAGGATGAGGACCTCGTAGCCCTTGGCCCGGAACGCCTCCATGTGCGGCGAGTTCTTGATCATTCCGCGTGAGTCGCCGGTCAGGTAGTAGATCTCGTTCTGAGCGTCCTTCATGCGCTCGACGTACTCGCGCAGCGTGGTCGGCTGATCGGCGTCGTGCGTCGAGTCCACCGAGACGAGGTCGAGGATCGCCTCCTGGTTGTCGGCGTCCTCGAGGAAACCTTCTTTGAGGGCGGCGCCGAACTCCTTCCACAGGGTGCGGTAGCGCTCGGCGTCGTTCTCCTGAAGAGCCCTGATGGAGGCCAGTACCTTCTTGACCAGCCGACGCCGCACAAGCTGGATCCGGCGGTCCTGCTGGAGGATCTCTCGGGAGATGTTCAGCGACAGGTCGTGCGTGTCGACGACGCCCCGGATGAAGCGTAGATAGTTCGGCAGGAGCTCCGCGCAGTCGTCCATGATGAACACGCGCTTCACGTACAGCTGGACGCCGCGGCGTGCATCCCGGGTGAACAGGTCGAGCGGCGCTCGCGACGGGACGAACAACAGGGCCTCGTACTCGAACGTCCCCTCACCCTTCATGTGGATGACCTCGAGCGGGTCGGTCCAGTCGTGGCTGAGGTGCCGGTAGAACTGGTCGTACTCGGCCTTGTCGACCTCGCTTTGCGGCCGGGCCCACAGTGCCTTCATCGAGTTGAGTGGCCGGTCGCCGGCATTCTCGGCGCCGGGGTCGGACTCGGCTGTCCGGTCGTCGTTCGAATCTGGGTCGTCCGCGGCGGGGGCCGACACCAGCCGGATGGGCCAGGCGATGAAGTCGGAGTACCGCTTGACGATCTCTCGGATCTTGTTCTGGTCGGTGTAGTCGTAGAGACGGTCCTCGCTGTCCTCGGGCTTCAGGTGAACCGTGACCGCGGTTCCCCGCGGCGCGTCGTCCACCGTCTCGATGACGTAGGTGCCCGCGCCGTCGGACTCCCACCGGGTGCCGCCGCTCTCACCGGCCTTCCTGGTCAGCAGGGTGACCCTGTCGGCCACCATGAAGGTGGAGTAGAAGCCGACGCCGAACTGCCCGATCAGATCGGAGGACGCCGGGCCGTCCTCGGATTCCCGCAGCTTGCGCAGCAGCTCGGCCGTGCCGGACTTCGCGATGGTGCCGATGAGCCCGACGACCTCGTCGCGGGACATCCCGATGCCGTTGTCGCGGACGGTCAGGGTGCGAGCGTCGACGTCGGCCTCGATCTCGATGCGCAGGTCGGCGCTGTCGACCAGCGGTCCGTCCTCGACCAACGACGCGATGCGCAGCTTGTCCAGGGCATCGGACGCGTTGGAGATCAGCTCCCGCAGGAAGATGTCCTTGTTCGAGTAGATCGAATGGACCATCAGCCGCAGAAGCTGACGCGCCTCGGCCTGAAACTCCAGCGTCTCGACCCGGGTGCTCACGGGGCTCCTCCATGCGGACACAAGCGGACTGCACGACGGCTACCCGGTCCCGCGGGCGAGGTCCCGCGCCCGGCGACGCCTCGGCCACGCAGCGGAACGGGCAGGCTAGATCATATCGGGCATCCGCGAACCTCCGCCGACGGACCACTCCGCGGATCCGCGGATCCGCGGGTGCCGGGATGAAGAGCGAAGTCTGCGAGGAGATCGGCTATCGGCCTGTTGCCCATGGCGATCGGCCTGCCCGTCAGGCCACGGTGATGACGACCTTTCCGAGGGCGTGCCCGTGCTCGACGTGGCGGACGGCCTCAGCGGCGTCGGCCAGTGGGTACGTGCGCCCGATGACCGACCGAAGGCCCCCGTCGTCGACGAGCCCGCGGAGCGCGAGCAGCTCCGACCGGTCCTTCCTGGTCGGGAGGATCCGGATGCGTTGCCCGACGACGCCGTTGACGAGCGCGCCACGCAGCATCGTCCCTACGGCCCCGAACAGGTGGCCCGGCGAGCCGCCGTTGTTCAGGACGAGAACGCCGTCCGGGGTGAGCGCCCGTCGCAGCCGGGACAGGGGCGTGGTTCCCGCGCTGTCGAGAATCACGGTGTAGGGGTCGCCGGCGTCCGTGAAGTCCTCCACCGTGTAGTCGACGACGTCGGCCGCGCCGAGCGAGCGTACAAGCTCGACCTTCCCGGGGCCGCACACTCCGGTCACCTCGGCGCCAAGCGCCGCCGCGATCTGGACGGCGAAGGTCCCGATCCCGCCACCGGCGCCGCTGACCAGCACCCGGCTGCCTGGGCCGACCCCACCGACGTCGCGGATCCCGCGCAGCGCGGTCGTCCCCGCGAGCGGCAGCGCAGCCGCCTCCCCGAACGTCAGACCGGACGGCTTGGGCACCATGAGCTCGGCCTCGGCGAGGGCGAACTCGGCGAACGCCCCGTCGGCGAACCCCAGCACCTCGTCGCCTGGCCGTAGCGTCCGCACGTTGGCGCCGACGTCTACGACGGTTCCGGCCGCGTCGACGCCGGCCACCCGGGATTTCGGCCGGCGGAGCCCGGCGCCGCCCATGAGTCGCGCCACGTAGGGGTCGCCGCGCACGACATGCCAGTCGTACGGGTTCACGGCCGCGGCGTGGACCCGGAGCAGCACCTCGTCCGGGCCCGGCCGCGGCACGTCGAGGTCGGCAAGCTGGAGCGTGTCCGGCGGCCCGTACCGCTCCTGCGTGATCGCCTTCACCGGAGGTCGCCCCACCGGGACGTGGCCCGCTGGGTGCCCCGCGGGACCCTCGCGCGTCGCGAGCCCGCGGCCCGCTCGATCGTCGTCATGAGTCGATCGTGGTACCGCGCGGGCCGCGCCTCATCGGCCCCGAAGCTCGTCCTGTGTCATCCTGACGGCCCAGCGAGCTCGTTCTTTCGGCCGAGGCGTCCCCCGCTGGGGGAGTCCAGGTGCCGGGCATCCGTCACCGCCGACGTCCGGGACGGTGGCGAGGACCGACCGGCTCGGGGCCGTGCGTGACGCGGCCGGTCGCGAAGGCCCAGATCGCGATCTCCACCCGGTTTCGGGCACCGATCTTGGTCATCAGGCTCGCGACGTGGGTCTTGACGGTGCTGAGTGAGATGTGGAGATCCCCGGCGATCTCGCCGTTGGTGCGCCCCCGGGCTACGGTCAGCAGGATCTGCTCCTCTCGGTCGGTGAGTGGGTCGAGCGGCTGCGTGGGTGGCGAGGCGGGTCCGGCGCTCGCGAAGGCGCCGAGGAGCCGCGCCGTGACGCTCGGCGCGATCAACGCGTCGCCGCTCGCGGCGGCGTGCACCGCCTGGGCGAGCAGTGTCGGCCCCGCGTCCTTGAGGAGAAACCCCCGGGCGCCCGCCTGAAGCGCGGCGTAGACGTACTCGTCGAGGTCGAACGTGGTGATGACGACGACGGCGAAGGGGTCCTCGACAGACGGTCCGGCCAGGGCGCGAGTCGCCTCCAGGCCGTCGACGCCGGGCATGCGGATGTCCAGCAGGCACACATCAGGGCGCAGCCGCCGGGCGAGCTCGATGGCCTGTCGTCCGTCGGTCGCCTCGCCGACGACCTCGATCCCGGGTTGCGCGTCGAGGATCAGGCGGAGCCCGGTGCGAACGATCTCCTGATCGTCGGCGACGAGCACACGTACCGGATGATCGGTCACGCCATTGCGCCCTTCCGGGGCAGCACCGCGGTCACGAGCCAACCCTGCCGCGGGCTGGGGCCGGCCTCGCAGGTTCCGCCGAGCAGGCGTGCTCGCTCCCTCATGCCGGGGATTCCGTAGCCTGGTGCGGTCTCAGGGCGCGGCTCGTCCGCGGCGCCGTCGTCAAACACCCACAGCCGTATCTCCCTGTCGTCGGCGGCGACGCGGACCTCGATGCGGGTGGCGCGCCGCGCATGCCGGCGGGCGTTGGTGACCGACTCCTGGGCCAGCCGAAAGATCGCGCTGCTCACCGGGGGCGGGACGTCCGCGATGTCGCCGAGAACCTCCACATCCACGGCTGGACCGCCCAGGCTTGGGCTGGCAAGACGGGCGAGATCGGCGATACCCAGCCCGCCGGTCCGGCCCTCGTGGCGCAGGAGGTGGACCATCGCGCGCATCTCGGCGAGGGTGCGGGACGCCTCAACCTCGATCACGCGCAGCGCGTCGGTCGCCGCGCCCGGATGCGCATGCGCCGTCGCGAGGCCGGCCTGCGCGCGGACCGCGATCGCCGAGACGTGATGCGCCACCGTGTCGTGCAGGTCGCGTGCGAGCCGTTCCCGCTCCAGCAGCGCGGCCTGGTCGAGCTCGCGCAGCCGTGCCCCGGCCCGGAAGCGGAACGCCGCGCCGATCGCCAGCGCCGCCGACAGTACGGCGAACGCGGCGGGAAGATCACCCAGGCCACCGGCCCCGACGAGCTGCGCCGCCGTGACGCCGCCGGTCACGGCCGCGGCCCCCACGGCGATGTCACCAGCGGTACCCCACCGCGTCAGCGAGAACGGCACCAGCAGCGCCGCTGCCGTGACGTCCAGATCCGGAATGTGGGTTCCCGCGGCGAGGGAGCTGACGCCCATCGCGCCGAAGACCATCAGGGCCGTAAACCTTGGCCGGGTCCGCCGCAGCAACAACGGCGGCATCACACTGACGGCGACGATGACGGTCAGGGCACGGTCGGGCACGCCCGGCCGCAGGAGCCCCTCGAGGACGGCGCCCACGACGAGCAGGCCCACGAGCGCCCCGTCCCACCATCGCAGGGGCGGCGGCCGTGCCTCGTCCCACCCCGAAGGCGGACGGACACGCACCAGATCAGCATACGCAGCAGGAAATCGCCGCCAAGCCGAGCGACATCAGCGAGCAGGACCGGGTCGCGGAGGTCCATGGCGAGCTGTTCGGCGTCTCGGGCGAAGCCGCCGGCTCGGCCGCTGTCGCCGCCATAAACCCAGGCGCGGGCGAGCGCCGCGGCCAGCCTGCAGCGGGTCGAAGGCGCGACCGCCGCCGCGTACGCCTCGTGCGGCAGCGCCGGCAGCTGTCCCGGATGGCTGCCGAACCGCTGAGTGGACGGCAGCCCCAGGGCCGCCGCGGCCATGGCCTCGACGTCACCCGCCGTTCGCGCCGCCGTGAACGCCTCGACGTAGGACACCCGCCGCACGTCGGCGTCATCCTCGCCGGGGGCAGCGGCGCCGTCCGCCGAGGACATCGAAGCGGGAGCGTGGAACCCGGCCTGACATCGGGTGTCCGGCCTTGCGCAGCGCGACCGACTCCTCCAGACCGAGGGCCTGCAGCCGCCACTGCGGCACGTTCAGATCGCAGAGCACGTCCAGCGTGAACAGGCCGTCTGGCGGGGTGTTCGTCTCCAGGAACACCACGAGCTTCTCGGCCAGCTCCCGGGTGATCGTCTCGTCAGGAGTCCAGGTCCGCGGCATGATCTACCTCCAGCGTTTCGTCGATGCCGTCACCTGCTCTGGCGTGAAGCCCGGCGTCACACTCGTGACCCGCCGCCGCACGGCGTGACCCGCCACGGCACGACACAGTGCTCAACACCTCAGCTGGCAGGGCGGTGAGTGAGAACGTCCGGAGTCCGTCGGCCGGTCAGCTCAGGGGCGAGCTGATGGGGGACCGCCGCGGCGAACGGACTGGCGCGTCCGGGCGCGGTACTGGCCCCGCGGCATGGCCCGAGCTCGGCTGAACGCGCGGCTGAAGGCGTAGACCGAGGTGTAGCCGACCGCGTGCGCGATCGTCTCCAGGGAGTCGTCGCCGTCGAGCAGGCGACGGGCGGCGAGGTCCGAGCCCGTTCCCGCCACCGCTGTTGACGGGCCGATCGTCGCGCCCGATCACCGCGAACCGGTCCTGGCAATCAGGTGTCCCGGCGGGTGAGTAGCCATCCGCCGGCCCCGAGCGCGACGGCGGTGTAGGAGCTGAGGAGGCCGAGACCGGCCCAGGGCGACAGCGCGTGGTGAAGGGGCGTGACCACGGCAAGGGAATTGGCGACGATTCCCAGCGGGACGTAGCGCGCGACGGAAGGCGCGAAGGCGAGCGCGAACTGTCCGGCGAGGAGCGCGCCGCAGACGAAGACGCCGAGGGCGGCCGCCGAGTGCCGCAGGATGGCGCCGAGGCCCAGCCCGAGCAGACCCGTCAGGCTCAGGCCCACCCCGGACAGCACCACGGCGCGCAGCACGGCGGGCTGGCCAAGGGTGGGAGTCCGCAGCCCGTGGGACAGGGTGGCCGAGCCGGCGAGGAAGGCGAAGAACGCGGCGGCCTCCCCGACGGCGAGAGCGGCGACGCCGAACACGGTCGCCTTGGCCGTGAACAGCCGCGGCCGGTCCGGCACCACGGCCAGGGTCGAGAGGATCATTCCGGACGTGTATTCGCTGGTCATCGTGAGCACCCCGAGGATGCCGAGCAACAGCAGGCCGGGCGCGATGCCGACCAGGATGTTGTTCGTCAGATCCGAGGACGGGTCGCGGCTGTTGGTGCCCACGGCGACGGCGATTCCGGCCGCGCAGGCGATGGTGGCCACCAGCGTCCAGCGGGTCGACCGAAGCGTCCGGAGCTTGATCCATTCCATCCGGGCGGCGTCGGAGAACCGGTAGCCTCGGTCGTGGTCCGGTACGGCGGTCACGGGTTCCTCCTAATGGGAACGCGGCGGTCGGTGACGGCTCGGCTCGGGCGGGGGCCACCATCGGCGGTCAGCGCGAGGAATGCGTTCTCCAACGAGCCGTGCTCGTCGGTCAGGGCGGCCAGGGAGGTGTCGGCGAGCAGCCGACCATTCCCGAGCACCACGAGGTGGTCCGCGGTGAGAGCCATCTCGCTGATCAGATGGCTGGACACGAGGACGGCCCGTCCCTCGCCCGCAAGCCGCCTGAGCAGGTCACGCAACCAGCGAATCCCAGCGGGATCGAGTCCGTTGGTTGGCTCGTCCAGGAGGAGAACGCCCGGGTCGCCCAGTATCGCCGCGGCGATACCGAGCCGCTGGGCCATGCCGAGCGAGAACGTGCCGGCCCGGCGGTCGGCCGTCTCGGTCAGGCCGACGACGTCGAGCACCTCCTGGACACGCCGGCGGGGGATGCCGCCGCCCGCCGCCAGCGCCTCGAGATGGCCGCGGCCGGAGCGTCCCGGGTGGAAAGCCTTCGTCTCCAGCAGCGCCCCGACCTCGCGCAACGGCCACCGCAACCGGTGGTACGGCAGTCCGTTGATCCGCGTTTCCCCGGCGTCGGGCCGATCCAGGCCGGCGATCAGGCGCATGGTCGTGGATTTGCCGGCTCCATTGGAGCCGAGAAACCCCGTCACCATGCCCGGCTTCACCTCGAAGCTGAGTGCGTCCACGGCCAGGACGTGGCCGTGTCGTTTTGTCAGGCTGCGTGCCTCGATGGGCGGATGTGCACGGTCCACAGGTCGTATTCCTTCGGATTGGCGGGCAGGCGGTTCCGATGCTGTCGGACGAGGGGACGCGGAGGAAATCGAGCGGGCACGAGGATCCGAGGTTCGGATGCCCGTACCCCAGGCTCGGGTGCTACCGGCATTGGCGCGACGACCGTTCGGCGCGAGCATGGGGGACTGGATCCACCCGGGCGGTAGGAGGCGACCCATACCGGGACGCCGTGCCCGACGGACGGTGGACCTTTTCCATTGCCGCTGATGAGCGGTCCCGACCTTGACCAGGAGACGCACAAATGGAAGAGGTTCAGTGATCGAGATGGGCGGTCACGTGCCGCGGTTCGGCCCGCGGCGTCCCGTCGGCACATTGTCCTTCGCGCGTTCTGGCCGGGCCGTCGGCGCCGCCGTCTGGGGCACCGCCCGCACAGCGGTTCGCGCCCCGTTCACCCGCAAAGCCTGGGCGGAGTTCCTTTACGCGATCACCGGCCTTCCCCTGGGCCTGGTCGGTGCCGTCTATGTCGTGGTGACGTTCGTGCTCGGCGTCGGCCTGCTGGTCACCTTCGTCGGCCTGCCGCTCATCGCCGCGGCCTCGGTCGGCGCCCGTCGCCTCGGCGCGGCACGCCGAGGACTGGCCCGCGCCCTGCTGCGCCTCGAGGTTGATCCACCCGAACGACCCCGCCGGGTGTCGGGGTCCTTCGGATGGATCGGCGCGGGCATCACGGACAGCGCCGGCTGGCGAGCGCGGGCGTATCTGCTGATCTCGCTGCCGCTGTCTGCTGTGAGCTTTGCGGTCGTGCTTGTCTTCCGGGTCTACGCGCTGTTCTTCGTCGCCGCGCCGGTCCTGTGGAGCCTGGGTGACGCGACCACCTACCACGATGCGCACGGGCGAGTGCGCCGTACCGCTCTCGACTACGGCGAATTCCATTTCGACAGCTGGCCGAAGATCATGCTGCTCGTGCTGCAGGGCGTTGCCATGCTGCTGGCCGCGCCGTGGGTCGCGCGCCCCTTCCTGGCCGTCGAGAAGAAGCTGATCCGCGCGCTGCTCGGGCCGTCCCAGACGGTTCGCCGGGTTCGGGACCTGGAGCGCAGCCGCGCGCACGCGGTCGAGGATGCCGCGGCCCAGCTGCGACGCATCGAACGCAACCTGCACGACGGCACGCAGGCGCAGCTCGTCGCGCTGGCCATGAAGCTCGGCCTGGCGAGGGAGAAGCTCGCCGCCGCCGACCGGCCGGGCGGGGAGGTCGACGTCCCGCGGATTCGGGATCTGGTGGGCGCGGCCCATCTAGGTGCCAAGGAGGCTATCGTCGAGCTGCGTGACCTCGCCCGCGGCATCCATCCGCCGGTCCTGGATATGGGCCTGGGCAGCGCGCTGACCACCCTCGCGGCCCGCAGTTCGGTCCCGGTGGATCTGCGGGTTGACGTGCCTGCCGAGGGCCCGGCCCGCCCGTCGGCAGCCGTCGAGACCATCGCCTACTATTGCGCGGCCGAGCTGCTGACCAACGCGGTGAAGCACGCCGACGCCCGGCTGATCACGGTGGATGCCGTCCAGAGAGGAGAATCGCTGCGGCTGCGGGTCCGCGACGACGGCGCCGGGGGTGCTGACATGGTGACTGGTGGAGGCCTCGCCGGGCTGGCGGAGCGGGTCGCCACCGTCGACGGGCGCCTTGATCTCGACAGCCCGCCGGGCGGCCCGACTGTCGTGACGCTCGAGCTTCCGCTCCGTGTCTGACAGCGGCGGGAAGGAGGCCGTCTCGTGCGCGTGGTCATCGCCGAGGACTCGGTGATCCTGCGGGCCGGTCTCGTGGAGGTGGTCACCGACCGGGGATACGAGGTGGCCGCCGCGGTCGGTGACGCCGACGCGCTGCGTGCCGCCGTGGCCGACCACCGGCCGGATGTCGCCGTCGTCGACATCCGGATGCCGCCCACGTACACCGACGAGGGGCTGCGCGCCGCGGTCGCGTTGCGTGAGGACCACCCCGGGCTGGGCGTGCTCGTCTTCTCCCAGTACATCGAGACGCGTTATGCGACGACCCTGCTTGGTCAGTCGCCGCGCGGGGCGGCGGGCGTGGGCTATCTGCTCAAGGACCGGGTCGCCGAGGTCGGGGAGTTCGTCGACGCACTCGCCCGCGTCGCCGAAGGCGGCACCGCCCTGGATCCGGAGGTCGTGACGCAGATGCTGGGCGCCCGAAGGCACGACGCGTTGGACACCCTGACCCCGCGCGAGCGAGAGGTCCTGGCCATGATGGCCGAAGGTCGGTCGAACACCGCCATCGCGGCCGTGCTGGTGGTAACCGAGCGGGCCGTGGAAAAACACATCAGCAACATCTTCGCCAAGCTCGACCTGCCGCCCTCGGACGGGCAGAATCGGCGGGTTCTCGCGGTGCTTCGGTACCTGAACTCCTGACCCGTGGTGAACGCCGGCCCGCCGGCGTTCACCGTCGGATCGGTGGCGAGCGTCGTCCTGAGGCAACGGAGGGGCGAGCCTCTGGCGTCCGTGCCGGCGCTGCCGCCGCGACCACGGACGACGCCGGGTCCGCGGCGTCACATGTGACAGTGCTATTGGCTCTCCCAGGGGTACCCGTGGGAGATGAATGCGTCCCGCACCCGCTGCCGACCCCCCTCGATGTTGTCGTGGAACAGGCGCCGGCCCTGCGGCGACTCGATGATGACCTTGCTTCTCTCCTGGTAGACCCCGGCGACCTGGTCCCGGCGGATGGCGCGGGTGTCCCGGCCCTTCTTCACCTGGATCTCCTCTCCGGTAAGAGTCACCTCGGGGACGTCGTCGATGATGACCAGGGCGACCACCAGCCCCAAGACCGCGAGGATGAGCGGCCTGACGATCATCACCCAGGGCGTGTGCAGGCTCATCAGCGACTTCATCGGCTCGTGGAAGGGAACCCACTCCCATTCCTCGATCAGCTTCCAGGCATATGGCAGGCCGATGCCGGCCGCGACACCGGCAACGACGAACCCGCCGATGAGCCACGCGAGATCCTCCGACCGGAACCAGAGCTTCGTCGACCCCTCCGCCATGACCCTCTCCCGTCGCTCACTGTTCGAGGCGATGGAACAAGATTGTTCCACACGGAAACAAGATCGTTCCAGGTCGGGTCAATCGATATACTGCGCCGCCGTGGAGCCGACTGGGATGAGCGCCCTCGCCAGGGACGCTCTGCTGGACCGGATCGTGGCCGCCCTGGCCACGGATCCGGCGATGTCGTTGAGCGCGCTGGCCGAGCGCCTCGGCGTCGGGCGCACCACGTTGCACCGGCACTTCACCGACCGGGCGACGCTGCTGGAGGCCGTGCGCCGCCACGGCGTCGCCCGGGTCGAGGATGCCTTCGGCAGGGCGGGTCTCGACCGCGGCGACGGGGCCAGCGCACTGCTCCGGCTCGCCTCCGAGCTGTTCGCGTTGCACGGCGTCCTCAGCCTCGTGTTCACCGAGCCACCGCTCGTCGACGATGAGCGGTGGGGGGACTCGATCCCCGAGCTGAACGCGGTCATACGCCGGGGCCATGAGGACGGGAGCATCGACCCGGCCCAGCCCGCCGGATGGCTCGAACCTCTTCTGTGGACGACGCTCGCCGCCGGTGACCTCAGCGCGAAGGCGGGGATACCGCGGGCTGACGCCCACGAGCTCATCCAGCGCACGCTCATGAAGGTGCTCGCTCCGCCACCGCGCTGAGGCTCCGCCACCGCGCTGAACGGAGACCGCGCGAAGACGGTGTGAGCGCAGCAGGCGAAGGAACGGGGTGACCCCAGCTCCTCGTAGGCGCAGCGAGTCCGCAACCGCAGCCGAACCGCCTCCCTGCTCGCCCGGCCCGAGACCGATGCTATCGCGATCACGTCGAGGCCCCTCGACCAGGCCAGCCGGCCCCGAGGAATGGCGTGGAACTCATACCGGCTGGCTCGTGAGGCGATACGCGGCATTAGGGTCGCTGTAGGCTGCGGTTGTTCTGGTGACCAGTCCCTCGCCGATCAGCTTGGTCAGCTCATAACTGACCTGTCGATCACCCAAGGAAAGGCGAGCGGCGATCTCTGCGCGGGTCAGGGGCGACTCGACGGTCAGGAGCTCCAGAACACGTTGTTTCCGTGTGGCAAATTTGTGAGTTTCCTTGTTGCGGGCGGCTCTCCCGCGTTGGTGACGCGGTTCGTGCCCAAGGAGTTCAGAGAAAAGTGTCGGGTGCGGATCCTCGGCCGCGTCGTCAAGGACGTACCTCGCCCATCGACGCTGGTTGACCATTCTGACCAGACCTCGCTGGACGAGATCCCCCAGCTCTCGACGAGCGACCTTGCTGTCCACCGCGAGTTCGATGCGGTACTCGTCGCTCGTCAGTGCCCGGCCAGTCCGAAGTACCGCGAGGGCCATCTCCTGTGTCGGAGAGATACCCGGCTGACCCAGCGAGTACAGCCAGGCCCGGGTCCTCTCGTCGAGCAAGGCCCTGTTTGGCACGATGACTCGGAAGTCGCTTATGTTGTCCTTGAACCTGGGTGGCACGAGCCCAGCCTGACGCAGGCTGTTCAGAACCGTGGGGATACCGGTCGCACGCCCCTCGCACAGAGCCCTTCGATCGCGGTGGAAACGAACATTCTCGAGGATGTCGACGAGCACCCGGTTACGCGCGGATGCGATGCTCTCGTCTCCCAGCCGGTCGATGGTGACGGGCCCGAAGAGCCCGCCCGGTGAAATTACCTCAAGGCGATCGGGGTACATCTCTACATGGATGCGCGTCCCCCGGGACATTGGGCTGTAGTCGCGATGGGCCACGGCGTTTACCAAGAGCTCCCGAAGGGCCTCCAATGGATACTCCCAGTGATCTTCCCTGCCGATCCCCTCCACTATTCCGCGCCGGCTCATACGGGCGTGCAGGACGTCGAAAACCTCCGCGAGAAGAATCGGCGCCGGGCCCTCAAGGATCTTGTCGTCCAGGAATCGCTGGCCGTCTGGACCGGGCTCGCCCTTGCGCGGCGTAGGGTAGGCGGTCACTGTGATCGCGCATCCGCGCAGCGAGTCGAAACCCTGTGGATCCCGGCCCAGCGCGAGCAGCCCACCCAGCGACGGCACGAGCCTCTGATCATCCAGCGCACTTCTTACCAGCACTCCGCACCGACGAAGTAGATCTTCGTCGTCCCGGCGGGCCAAGGTCGGTCGGGACCGGCGAAGGTCCCGCAGATAGTCCGCGACGAGTTCATCGTGCAGATCGACTCTGCCTGCTTCTTCGACGGGTTCCATGTCGAAAATCGGCTGGCCTCGATTGATCAGCAGTTGGCTTACTTCGTACGACGTAAGTCGATGATCTCCGTCCGAGATGCGGATGTAGGAGCCGTTGGGCTGCCCTTTGCCTCGGAGATAACAGGGCTTGTCCGCCGGGTCGAGCTCCGGTACCTCGGCGACGACAAGGGTCCGGTCCTCGAACTCCGGAAGGCTGATCAGAGGCATGAGCGGCGGAACGAGGCCGTCCCGACACAGTCCCGCGAGGTCGGCGGCGAGCTTCGCGGCATGCTCGCAGCCAGTCGCCGCGAATCCGCGCGCCTCGTCGAGGCCCAAGATTAGGATGCCACCGCCCGGAGTGTTCGCGAATGCGCATAGTGTCTGCATGGTCTCACTGGGCAACTTGTCGGTCGACGCCAGCTTGACCTCGAGACCTGCGTCATCCCGACCGATCCGGCGAAGCGAGACAACGATCTCGGCCAGTCCGTCCGCATCCATGCCGTAGCCTCTCAGAGAGCCTGACGCAAGCCTAACACGATGTTGTAAGGCTTGGAAGATCTTGTTAGGCTCTGGTAGGTACGGCACATGTCGATGCTCGGATGCTGGTGCGACGTCGGCGTATCCGCCTATGACGGGCCTCGGGCGGGCAGGTGAGCCGGCGACTGTGCCCACCATGTGCACGATCGAGGGTTTGGTTTGCTGCCGAAGGGAAATCGATCGTGGGGCTACATCTGAGCCAGATCGACGAGGCGGACGAACTGCTGACGAACGACCCGTTGGCGCTGCTGATCGGGATGGTGCTGGACCAGCCAGTATCGGAAGGATGGAGTGGGCGGGTTTTTCGTGCCCGTTCCACTACTCGGCGCCACGCATCGTTCTTGGCCCTCGGAGCGGGCGACGACGTTGGCGTTTGATTTGGCGACCAGGGTGTGTACGCGGACACCGTCGCCATCAACGCAATGATTGTCGATGTCGCTCCCGAGGGCATCCCTCACAGCACGCCTGCAGGAAGGGCTGACGCCCTCGTCCAGTCCTACTGGGATCTCCACATTCAGCGAGAGACCGTGCCGAACTGATCCTTCCGACCTGAGCCTCTACAAGGCACCTTACGGCGATAGAGTGTCTCGGCCACCACGCAGGGAGCCGGCGGACTACGGCCATGGGCCGCGACGATACCAGAATGCGTTGGCCGCACTGTTCGGGCGCGTGTCCCGAAGCGGAGAATATCGATTACCCGCATAGATTCGCAGAGCCGCATCTACATCAGACGCCATTATCCGCAGATATCGTTGCCCGCTGGGTTGACCTCGTACCTCGAATCCGAAAAGAACATAGCCGCCGCTCGACGTGGACAGAAAATTTTGCATTGACATTCTTTGAGTCATCATTCGATTAGAATATGTTACTAGAAGTTGGTCGTTTTCGACCCATATCCTCGATATCCACGACCAGTTCAGCTCCTTGTCCGCGCCGAACCTCCGGCCAACGAGGTCTCGCTCTCTTAGCTTGACGCCTGACTGTCCGATCTCCAGGTAGCCAGGTTCGCGCGACATCTCAAAGGCCGCCATGACGCCGGCGGGGATGATTACGGCAGATCCGGCCATCATCAGTACTATGGTCCACCAGTTCGTCCCAATGACGTATATAGACCATGTCCAGGAAAAAGCGCCTGCCAGGAACCCGGCCAAGGGTGCCACCAACTGCGCCAGACCAACCCTGCCGGGACATTCTTCGAAGAAGAAAACACAGGACATGACCGCCGCCAGATATAGGATTCCTCCGCCTAGGAAGCCGACGAGGAGAGTCCACCATGTGCGGCGACGAACGTGAGGGCCGGCAGGAAGGCAACAAAGGCGAGCGTGAACAGTGCGGTCGCCAGCCAAAGAAGTTTATGGTTCCGCCGGAACATAAGCCGCACGCTGGCCGGGCGCGGTGGAAGCGGCTTCTGCGCGGCCTCTTGGGGCGCCTTAGCCGGGGTTGGCTTAGGTGGGCGCACTGTGTGGCGTTTGATGAGAGCGCCCCGAGGAGGTGCCTGTCGGTCTCGGTGGCGTGACCGAAACGGTCCAATCGGCTCTGGGTTGGATACGGCGACTACCGGACCGGGATCGGCGACGGCAGGCGGCCGAGATGACTGGTGCAGACCAGGGCTGGCGGTCGCGGGCCGGCGAGTCGACGTCAATAGCGTGGCAGCCACCGGGGCATCCGTGGGGATAGCCTCGGGCAGGAGGCGGAATCGGCTCAGGCGTAGCCAGTTCCGACCGAAGTCCTTCGTGGCCGCCATAGTCAGACGATTGACGAACTCGGCTGCGGACGCGGGGCGCGCGGCGCGATCCTTCGCAAGCGTCGACATGATCACTTCGCCGACAGTGCCCGGGATACGGCTGGTTTCGTAAGGGCGACCATCGAGGTGAGCGCGCATCCACTCGGCCGCTGTCGTCGCCAGACCGAGAGGATGCCGACCTTCTACCAGCTCGTAGAGCATGATGCCCAACGCGTACAGATCAGTCCCCGGCCCGAGCCTGTCCGAGCTGAACTGCTCCGGAGCCATGTACCGGTAGGTGCCGGCCGCTCCGGTGGCTGACGCGCTCGTACCTTCGAACAACTTGGCGATCCCGAAGTCGGTGACCTTCGGGATGCCACCTTCACTTACCAGAACGTTCGCGGGCTTGATATCCCTGTGTAAAATCCTCAGACCATGTGCGGCGGCGAGCGCGTGGCCGACCGCGACGCCGACAACACACGCATCTGCTGGCGTGAGGTCGGCGTTCACAAGATTGCCGGCGAGCCGCTCCATGACGATGATCGTCTGACCGCCGCGCTCCAAGTAGTAGCGCACACGCACCACATGCGGGTTCTCGCTGAGTTGCCCGAGGATGTCCGCCTCCCGGAGGAAGTCAGCCACGGGATGGCCCGGCCCGAGCATCTTGACCGCCACGTCCTGACCGCTCACGCGGTTACGGGCGGCCACCACGGCGCCGAAGGCACCGCGGCCGAGCCTTGCCACCGGCTCGTAGTCAGGAAACAGCCGCGGCAACTGAGAGATCAGCTGCTCTTCCTGCTCCGGTGTCACACCCGTCCCCCGATTCAGCCGCTGCGCGCCGGTGCTATGCCCCGGCCGCGATGTTCCATGCGGACCTGTCGTGTGCCCGACCGGCCAAGCCCGCTGCGGCACCCCAGGTATCTACTCTGTGTCCTCAACGACGAGTTCGCCGACGACTTCGCCCACTGGTACCCCACCAGCCTCACCCGGGGTGCCAACACTCGGAGGTCGCCGACTCCCGAGCCTGTGTCTGTCGAGACGGCACCGACCGCTCGGCGAGCTGGCCGGCTGCCTGGTGGTCTCGTCGGGGTGGTCGGCTACGGTGATGACGTGGGACTGCATTTGAGCCAGATCGACGAGGCGGACGAACTGCTGACGAACGACCCGTTGGCGCTGTTGATCGGGATGGTGCTGGACCAGCCAGTATCGGAAGGATGGAGCGGGACGGTACAACCCGTGCTCGCCAGACTGTGTAGCGTCAGAATCTGAAGACTCATGGGGTGGCCGGCCACGGTGCCAGGCCGAGGGACGCCACCAGATCGCGCATCTCGGAGCGGTAGAGCTTCGCTGGATCGCGTACCTGCGCTCGTAGGTGGCCGTAGACCTCCAGCGCGACCAGACCGTGCATCCGACCCCACACCCGTAGCGCGAGCCCGACGGCCGAGGGCGGCAGGTCGGGAAAGGCTTCGCGAACCTCGGCGACAAGACGCGGGGCGAAGTCGTCCCAGCCATGGTCGGCCGCCTCGTCATGGGCGGGGAGAAGCGGCCATGCGGTCGCCACGAGGCCGATGAGACCTCGGCACGCCCGATGCTCAGCATCGGGGGCGGGGCCGCCAGGCGGAGGTTGATAGCCGAGGACCGGGTCGCCGTAGACGAGCCGGAATCCCTGAGGGTTGGCGACTGACCAGGTTCGGAACGCCTCCGCCCAGGCCAACACGCGGCCGGCGGCGTCACTAGGCGGGTGGGCGTCGCGGGCGGCCTCGATCGCGTCCATCAGCGAGGCGTACACGTCCCCGATCAGGATCGTGACGAGCTCGTCCCGGGTCGCGTAGTAACCGTAGAGGGCGCCGGGCGTCATGCCCATCTCGCGGGCGATCGCTCGCAACGAGACGGCGTCGGGGCCGCCCTCCTCAAGGAGCCGTCGCGCTATCGCCCTGATCTCGGCCGCGGTCTGGGCGCGTAGGCGCTCCCGCCTGCTCCGAGGTACCTCTGTCACGTCTTGACTCTATGCGGAGTGTCGATAGTATCTGCCGTGTAGAAACTGAACGGCGTTCAGTAATAGTCACATTACCTGAAAGGGATCATGAAAATCGGTGTGTTCGGCGCAACCGGGACGATCGGTCAGCGTGTCGTGTCGGAGGCACTCGGCCGTCGCCATCGGGTCAGGGCCATGACGCGTGACGCCTCCCGCGTACCGTCGACGGCTACGGCGGCGGAGTGGATGGTCGCGGATGTGCTTGACGCCGCGAGCGTGGTGGAGGCCATCGCGGGGCTGGACGTGGTGGTCAACGCGATCAACACAGGCGCGACCGTCTCCGAGACGATCGCGCGGGCCGACGTGCTGCCTGCAGCCGCCCGCGCGCTGCTGGAGGCCCTCGAATCTCATCCAGCCATTCGGCTCATCGTCGTCGGTGGCGCCGGCAGCCTGGAGGTGAAACCTGGGCTTCAGCTCGTGGACGTCGATGGCTTCGCCGCCGGTCTGCCGAGCGCACTCGGCGTCCCCGTCGAGTACGTGAAGGTCGTGCTTGCCCATCGCGAGGCCCTGCACCTCTATCGGCTGTCGAACCGCGACTGGACCTACCTCAGCCCGTCCGCCGGCCTCATCACCCCAGGTAAGCGCACCGGTCGCTTCCGGGTGGGCGGGAACCAGCTCCTCGTTTCGCCGGCTGGCACCAGCGACATCTCCGCCGAGGACCTTGCCGTCGCGGTTATTGACGAGGCGGAGACGCCCCGGCACCTCCAGCGCCGGTTCACTGTCGGTTACTGAAGGTCGCCAGTTGCCGGCTTCGACGACGAAGGCTCGGTCCGATGGCGACGGGTTTGTGTCATAGCTGTGGTTGCGCCGAACGTCCGCCGTGACGGCGTGGCACTGCACCTGAACCAGATCGACGAGGCCGTGGACGCCGGACCCGCGGCCTACCTGCGGCGTAACAGTGCGCTGGTCCAGCTACCGTGATGACCGTGGGACTTCACCCGAGCCAGATCGACGAGGCCGACGAACTGCTGACGAACGACCCGTTGGCGTTGCTGATCGGGATGGTGCTGGACCGGCAAGTCGGACAAACAAGGAACAAAATCGTGGCGGTGGCACGGAAATTGCGCTTCACAATGAGCGAAGACGCGGCCCGTTATGCGCTCAGCCCGGCGATCACCACCTCGATGGCTCGGCTTATGGTTTCCGGTGTCGTCGGCGTGGTGGCGGATGCCTGGGCGAGTCCGCGGACCAGGAGGTAGACCTCGTCGGCCCCGACGTCCCGGCGGATCGCCCCTGACCGCGCCGCGCGGTCCAGGAGATCCTCGACGGTCGCGCGTAGCTTGTCCGCCCCTTGGCGGGCGCTCGGCGGGAACTGTCCGTCCGGCATCTGGGACGCGAGGGTCAGCTTCGTCGACCCGCCCTCGACCATGGTTCGCAGCAGATCTCGGAACGCCTGCCCGGGGTCGGACTGGGCGGCCAGGGTGGATGCCCGCTCGTTGAGCAGATCGAAGTGGCGGACCAGGGCTGCCTCTACGAGCGCGGCCTTCGTGGGGAAGTGGCGGAACACGGTTGCGATGCCGACCTCGGCGCGGCGCGCGACGTCCTCGGTGGAGCCGGCCGCGCCGTGCTCGCCGAACACCGCTTCGGCGGCGGCCAGGATGCGCTCGCGGTTGGCGACGGCATTCTTCCGCACTGCGCACCTCCTTCTCGCCGGACGGGCCAGACCTTGCTAACGGAGTCCAGACTTCGCTAGCGTGACGGAGTCACGACTTCGTTTGGAGGCCCGGTGCTACCGACAATCTGACCCGGCCGACATCGTTCGCATGGTCGCCGCTGGCGTACGCCGGCTGATAGCCGACGATCTCGCGCCGGACGAGCGGGAGCACCAGCTCGACGCGCTCGCGGGTCTGTACGGGGAACGGGCGGACGTCCGGCACCCGTTTGCGCCGCTGGGTGATCAACCATTGCGTACTCGCGCCGAGCTGCGCCAGCATTTCGCCGGGTCGGCCGAGCGAGCAGCCGGCGTTCGGTCGTTCGCGCCGACGGACATGGTCGTGCACCGGACGGCTGACCCCGAGGTGGTCGTCGCGGAGTTCTCCTACGCCGGGACGGCCGACCGCGGCGATTTCGCCGTGCCGTGCGTGTTCGTCGTCCGGGTCCGTGACGGGCGGATCGTCGAATCCCGTGACTACGGCGACCACATCGGCTTCGCCCGAGCCTTCGGCCGGCTCGAGCCGTTGGCCGGGCGCTCGCCGACGCCACCGTTCGCGCACCCGCTGTGCCGACGAAGACCCAGGTGAGTCGGAGCCTCGCGGTTCGCATGCATGCGGCATTCAACACGCTCGACCTACCGGCGGTCGACGAGATCTTCGCCGCCGACTTCTACAGCCATCCGCTCCAGTCCCGCGGGCCCGGCATGGTCAAGGAGCGTTGGCGCGCCATGCGCGCAGCCGCACCGGACCTGCGTATGGAGATAATTGACCTGATCGTCCAGGACGACCGCGCGGTGATCCGTTCCAGGCTGACCGACAATACTAGAGAACTCATCGAAGTCATCCGTGTCGCTGCCGGACGGATCGCGGAACTATGGGGCGCTCGCACCGGTTCGGTCGGGACGTGACCCCGCCACGTGACCGGACTGTCGGCACGGATGTCCATTGACTCACCTTCTTGCTCGCGCCGACGGTGCGACGGGCGCCGCGCGACGGTCGGCTACGGTGATGGCGTGGGCCTTCACCTGAGCCAGATCGACGAGGCCGACGAGCTGCTGACGAACGACCCGTTGGCGCTACTGATCGGGATGGTGCTGGACCAGCCAGTATCGGAAAGATGGAGCGGGGCGGGGCAATCCGCACTCACCTGACGGTGTCGCATCGCCGGTGCGTGCCATGCAGAGCGACTGGTTTTCGCCGTGGGTTCTCGCCGGCCTTGTCGAGATGCTCAGGCTCAGCGGGCAGGGCGGTGTGTGTCGCAGCGGAGTGCCGTGGGCAGCCGACCGGTGAGGTAGGCGGTGGGGGTAACGCCCATCATCGTGCGGAAGTCGGCGTTCAGATGCGACTGGTCGTGGTAGCCGAGTTCGGTCGCCACGCGCGTCCAGGGTGCCTCGCCCGCGTGTGCGAGTACTTCTCGCAGGCGGTCGATCCGGGCGAACTGTTTGGGTCCGAGGCCGACCGTGCTGGTGAACACCTCGCGCAGGCTGCGTTCGCTCACATGGAGCCGAGTGGCCGTTGCGGACACCTGCGCCGGTTCGCTGTGGGTCGTGCCGCGTCCGGTCAGTAGTTGGCTCGCGCGGTGCGTCAGGTCGCTGCGGGCCCGCTGCCGAGGCGGCAGGCCCGCGAGCCTGCTCGTGAACGCCTGCTCCACCCGTCCGAGCAGCAACTGTTCGTCGATTCCGGCAGGATCGGAACCGACGTCGGCGAGTTCTCTCGCGAGTTGGGCGCCCGGCGTGCCCCACAGCTCGCTCAGCGGCACGGCGCGATCGCGCAGGCCCGCCACGGAGCGGCCCAGCAACGAGGCGGCGTGACCGGGTCGAATCCTGGCACTGACGCAGAACGGTCCCGGCTCGCCGAGATGAAAGAGCGCCCGGGTACGCGGTCCCATGACGACCAGGTCGGTGTGCTCTCCCGGGAAGACACGCAGGGCCAGGGCGGCCGAGTGATCCGGCGGCTCGACGATCGTGCGCGCTCCGTCGTGCACGGCGATCGTCGTGACGCTGATCTCGGAGATCCACGGTCGCAGGACATCCGACAGCGGAATGCGACGCTCGTCGATGCGCATGCTTCCCAGCGTAGGCAGCCGCATGCCGGAACGGGTCTGCCGAAACTTCCTAGCGGCGGTCGCGTCTGCTCGAACATCGTGATGCCCGTGATCCTGGTAACCGGTGCCACCGGCACCATCGGCAGCAAGGTGCTCGACATCCTGGCGGCCCGCGGCCTGCAGGCCCGAGCTGTGAGCCGCGATCCGCGAAAAGTACCGGCGCGTCCGGGCGTGCAGACTGTCCGGGCAGATTTCGACGAACCCGGGTCGCTCCGGCCGGCCATGGCCGCGGTGCGGACAATGTTCCTGATCACCGCACCGGTCGTACCTACTACGCGCCACGATCTGGCCTTGCTCGACGAGGCACGAAGGGCCGGCGTGCGCAGGGTGGTGAAACTGTCCGCCATCGGCACGGGCGAGAAGATCGGCCCGGATACGGTCGGGGCCTGGCATATGGCGGCCGAGCAGGCGGTGCGCGACAGCGGGTTGGGGTGGACGGTGCTGCGCCCGTCCAGCTTTGCGTCGAACACCCTGCAGTGGGTCGATGCGATCGACAAGGGGCAGCCCGTGCCCGATCTCACCGGACCGGGTCGGCAGGGAGTGATCAGCCCCTACGACGTCGCCGCCGCCGCGGTGGAGGTCCTCCTGTCTTCAGCGCACGTCGGTAAGACCTACACACTGACGGGACCGGAACTGCTGACCGTCGCCGAACAGGCCGCCGCCCTGTCACGGGTGACCGGACGCCGGATCGGCACCGTCCCCATGAGCCTGGCGCAGGCAACCGACCAGATGCTCGCCGCGGGGATGGACAGGTCCGCCGTCGAGGTGATCATCATTGGCTCCGCCTGGGCTCGTGCCGGCCGTAACGCCATCCTGACCAACGACCTGGCCACTGTCCTGGGCCGCCCCCCGACCAGCTTCGAGGCCTGGGCCTACCAGCACCGCCATGCCTTCGGCGCGTCATGACCCCGTTCAGCTGTGCCGTGCTGGGGGCGGACGGACCGGCGCTACTGTTGTGCCGTGGGACTGCACCTGAGCCAGATCGACGAGGCGGACGAGCTGCTGACGAACGACCCGTTGGCGTTGCTGATCGGGATGGTGCTGGACCAGCAAGTCGGACAAACAAGGAACGTATGCGCCGGACGGCCATAAGCGGGCGCTTGCTATGTCGTAGCTGTCCGTGTAGCGGGCCAACGATCAGGTGGTGCTGGTCCCGACCTGACCGGCGACGTTCACATCAGTGCATCTCGGACGGTGTCGTAGTCCAGCCACGGGTCCCGCAGGAACTGCCGCCATCGTGGATCGTGACCGACGCGCTTCACCCGGAAGTAGACGGCGCGCCGTGTCATCGCGGAGGTGTTGCCGCCGATGTTGTGGCCGAGGAGGTAGTGAGCGATCAGCAGGTCGCCGGCCCGGCCTCGGACCTGTTCGGGCTCGGGTAGCGGGATCGGCGGATAGCCGGCGGCGTCGAAGAAGGCGTCGGGACCGTTCTCTCGGAAGTACTCGGCGTGTCGCAGGTGGGTTCCCGGCCAGACCCACAGGTTGCCGGCGTCCTCGTCGGCCTGGTCGGACATCAGGACGCCGACGAGCATGGTGAATGTCCCGGGCCGGCCGTCGGGCTCGGGCGGCGTCCCATCGAGGTGGTGCATGCCTGGCCGGTGTGGGAAGGGCGGGATGTTCAGCGCGATCTGCACCTGCCACGGCACCTCCAGTGTTCCCGGGCCGGTGAGCGCCTCGGCCAGCCCGAACGCTGGGCTGGCCGTCAGTAGCGCCGCCAACGCTGGGACTCGCGTGGCCTCGGCAAAGTAGTTGTGTGGTCCACGCACGTCGGGCCCCGGAGCATCGGCCTCGACCAACTCGTCGATTACGTCCGATCCGGCGGACACCGACTCCGGCGGCACGACTCGCGGCAACACCAGGAACCCGCGTTCGGCGAACTCCCGCACCCGCCCCCGATCCAACACGCACGCCAGGGTAGGCCAGCGCTGTCGCCGTCATCGACTCGTTTTTCGGGCCTCGACCCCGCTCCCGATCGACCATGGGTACGCGACTCGTGGCGCGGGCATCAGTGCCGGAACAGACGCCGTCCGGTGTTGGACGGGGGCGATCCCCTGATTGCGCAGGCGGCGAGGATCTTTGCCGGGCGGATGGACCCGCCAGGCCGGGAACGTAGCGCGCCCCGTGCCGCCGGGCGTGATCGATGTTTTCCCGGATCGGGAGGGCGTGGTCGGAAGGCAGGAGGCCGGCGCTCCGCATCAGCGACACGGGCTGGCCGCTACCGTGGTGGCGTGGGACTGCATCTGAGCCAGATCGACGAGGCGGACGAGCTGCTGACGAACGACCCGTTGGCGCTCCTCATTGGCATGGTGCTGGATCAACAGATTCCTTTGGAGAGGGCGTTCGCCGCTCCCCATGAGCTGACCCGCCGTCTCGGCCAGCCGCTGGATGCGGAGGAGCTGGCGAAGTACGACCCCGACGCGCTGGGCGCGATCTTCTCGCAGGTACCGGCGCTGCACCGGTTCCCTGGCTCGATGGCCAAGCGGGTGCAGGCCATGTGCCAGCTGATCGTGGACACGTACGACGGGGATGCGGCCCGTGTGTGGACGACCGCGGCCGACGGCAAGGAGCTGCTGAAGCGGGTGGCGGCGCTGCCGGGGTTCGGTCAGCAGAAGGCCAAGATCTTTGTGGCGCTCCTGGGTAAGCAGCTTGGCGTGAACCCGCCCGGGTGGCGGGAGGCGTCCGCGCCGTTCGGCGACGAGGGCACCTTCCGCTCCATCGCGGACATCACCGACGTCTCCACCCGTGACCGGGTCCGGGAGTACAAGAAGGCCATGAAGGCCGCAGCCAAGGCTGGAGCTTCCTGAGCTGCGCTGTCGTCATCACGGACGCCGCCCTGCCGCGTCCCGAGGTTGGAATCTGCACCTCAGCTCGCAGCAACTCCCGCTCTGTACAGCGCCCTGTTCAGAATCCTCATTCTGATCGCCTCGTTACGTCCGGCAGGTGCAGCGAACTGAACGACTGCCGGATCTCTCCCATTCTTGACATGAGCTGGGGATCGACCGCGACGAGCAAGGAAATCGCCGCCAACGTACCGGAGAATGCGAGGAGCGAGACCGCCGCCGCACCGGAAATCAGGTCGAGGGCCACCAACGTGGCCACCAGCGCCAGCGGAAGACAGCCTGCGGCTAGCTGGCGAGCGAGGGCGGCCAGCCGAGTTCGAAGCCGTTCTGCCGCGACTTTCTCGAGCGTCACGACCTTGAGTGCCTCCCAGTTTCCGTGAACCGCTTCGGCTGTGATCTTTTCTAGAATGTCTCCCAGCCGGTGCTGCGCGTCGGGGCTCGGGGTTACCACCCAGCGCTTCAGGTGACGAACGCACGAGCTGATCTCCGCGACATGTTCCCGGCGCCAAGCGTCGGTTTCAAAATCGAGGTTGGTGAACTCGCGGTTCAGATGGCGCTCTAGCGATCTGGCGGCTTGCTCTATCGCCTCCGCGACATGTCGACGGCCGCGGGCGCTCCGCCAGTAGGCAGGTTGTTTGACGGCTACCAGGGCCCAGGCGAGATGGTTGACGACCCGAGCGCGTAGGGGCGGAGGGAAGACCACACGCTCCTGCCACAGCAACAGCAACCACGCGAACAGGGTGCCCGCGGCGATGGTCCCGATGAACACGGCCGTGCCCAGCGACCAGCCGAGCAGGGCCGAACCCGGGTAGGTGTTCGGCCGAGCCCGTACGGTACCTGCCAGTAGCAGGGCCAGGAGCATAGTGGCTAGCCTGAAACGCCTCAGCAGCCACGAACGGTGGGCATCGGCTGCCAGTTCTGGCGGCATCTTGCCGACACTGGGGAGAAGAAACCCGATCACGCCGCCGACGCCGACCACGATTCTGTGGGATTCGGCCGCAATGTCCACCATGACGTATGTGATTCCGGCCGCCAGCAGGCCCACCCAGACCGTAATTCTGAAAACGGCCGAACGGCGTAGCAGGATCCGGTAGTTCACTCGGTCGCCCTCAGCCAGCACGATGTGATGGCGAAGCTGGCTCCATAGGGCGGGGTCGTTGGCCAGGCTGGCCGCTGCCCGCAGCTCGACGAGCCGGCTTCTGGCCCTATCCAGCAGATCGTCTCTGACTTTTCGGTCCAATTTCAGGACGTTGGACGGCAGAGATTTCCAGGTCCGCTTGTTCTCCCGGACGAACCAGTTGTCCAGGTATCTTGTCTGGTCGTGAGGGTCAGACATGTGAGGGGGATGCATTCTGTCGCACGTGGAGAGCTGGGCCTATGGCACGGAACCAGGTCCGGGTTCCGTCCAGCTTGGCGTTGACGTCCAGCGGAAGGCCTCCATCTGTGGCTCGGTGAACAAGGCCAACCCAGATACCTGAGCGCCGTGCCCGATATCAGGTCCGATCCTTAACTCGTCGCGACACCTGTTGTCGGCCGGGTGGTACCGCACCTCCGCCTCGTCGATCAGGACGTCGACGACGCCGAGACCGGGGAGCCGCCGGGAGCGACCGCCTGATAGGCCGGGCCGAGTAGGCCATCGACCAGCGCGTGCGCGCGAACCCGATCATCGGCGGTCATGAGGTGATCATAGCGGAGTCTGTCCGCTCCACGGCTTCAGGACGTGAAGAGACCAGCAGGTCACACTGGAGCGGGCGTTCGAGGCGCGGGTGGCGGCCAGGTCAAGTCGTCCCGGTGCCAGATCGCGGTGTTGTGGACGAACCCGGTCCGTGCCGCCGGGGTTGGCCCGGCCGTTCCTTGTTTGTCCGATTTGCTGCGATCAGCAGATCCCGTTGGAGCGGGCGTTCGCGGCACCGTACGAGCTGGTTGCGCGGCTCGACCGGCCACTGGATGTGACCGAGTTGGCTGAGTTCGAGCCGGATGAGCTGGGGGCGGTTTTCTCCCGGCCGCCGGCGTTGCATCGGTTTCCGGGTCGATGGCGAAGCGGGTGCAGTCGCTGTGCCGGCTCCTGCTTGACAGCTACGGTGGGGACGCCGCGGCGGTGTGGACGACGGCGGCGAACGGTCGTGAGCTGCTCAAGCGGGTCGCGGCGCTGCCGGGCTTCGGCGAACAGAAGGCGAAGATCTTCGTGGCGCTGCTCGGCAAGCAACTCGGGGTGACGCCGCCCGGTTGGCAGGAGGCCTGCGTTCCGTTCGGGGAGGAAGGCAGTTACCGCTCGGTCGCGGATATCACCAGCCTCGAGACCCGTATCCAGGTCCGCGACTTCAAGAAAGCGATGAAGGCCGCCAGCAAGGCGCAGGCCGTCTGACCTGCTGTTTCGCGTTTCAGAGGGCTTCTCGGTCCACAAACAGTCCGCAGCGGCTGCGTCGGTGTCCCGCCTACCGTCAGGCGGGCGCGGCGTTCGAGGCGGCGTTAGCCGCTGGCGGTGGTTACCGGCAGCGGTCGGCAGCCGTTCGTGACCGGTCGAGTAGGCCGGTTGCGAGTCCGTCATATCCTATGTTGGAGGGTTTGGCGCCGCATCGAGATGAATGCGTGGCGGCGTCGATCGTTCTATCTTGGGTGCTCGCAGGGAAGGGGCGAGGTGGACTGGGGCACATTGGTCGCGACCGCCAGCGGCGCAGTCATCGCGATCGCCGGCACCGTCCTGGCTGATCATCTGCGTGGCCGGCGCGACGACGATCGAGGCCACCTGCAGCGGCGGCGGGATGCCTACATCACGTTCATCGTGGCCGCGGGTGTCTGCCACACTCGGCTGCGCCAGATCGCCCAGGACGGCGCCGGCAGTGGTGACCCCGACGCGGCGTCGCGGGCGGTGCTGGCCGACGCTGGCATTTACGACGTGCGCGAGCGGTTGTTCATCGACGCCACCGCGACAGTCGCCGGGGCCGGCCAGGCGATGTTCGAGCGGCTGCGCGCGCTGCGGCAGGTGGTCGCCACTGGAGCTGGCCTATCGTCGGCGGCCTTCCACGATGCCTACCACCCCTACCTTGACACGGTCTGGCGCTACCGGGCGGCAGTTCGCGCCGAGTTGGAGACCACCGCACTATCGCCTATGGACTTCGGCTGGGACAGCTGGGACGGCAACGACCGCTGCCCGCTCTGCCGTCCGGCCGCCAGCGGCGCCTGAGCCAGGTCGAAGAGATCGTGCGCAGGGTTCTCCGCGAGTCCGCCCGACCCTCTTCTGCTCCACTCCATCTTTCCGGTCCTGACTGGGACCAGCAGATCCCTCTTGAGCGGACGTTCGCGGCGCCGTACGAGCTGGTGGCGCGGCTGGGGCGGCCGCTGGACGTGGCCGAGCATGCTGCCGACTACGCTAACCATTGCGAACTCGGAGGGCATCCAACTCCGCAAGGAAGGAATCTCCTGGCCAACCCATCGGGTTCTGGGCTCGATCCGCTTTGCTGGACGGAACTTGCGGTGCATTCGAGCAGCGTATGGAATTACATCGTTGAGGCCGTCCGTGAGTATGACACCGACTACGTCGCCGATCTTGATCAATCGGCCATCGCGCCGGGCTTCATCTTCGCCCTGCGGACTCGGATCAGACAACGGGCTGAGCCAGTGGCCAGGACCGGTGGACGTCTGTAGACACGATCGGACAAGCCGCCGGTGATCTCTTAATCCGCGGGTCGCCCGTGATCAATGCCGCCCGGCGGACGAGCTGATAGCCAGGGCAGCGGACGAGAATGGACGGCGGCGGACGCCCGCGGATGGAGCACCCCAGGTCGGCGGACGGGATGGATGTCCACGGACGACGGAAGATCCAGATCTGACTACGGATCAGATTGCTGGCCGTATGTCAGCCTGCCCGGTTCAGCGTTCACCAGAGGGAGCTCGTTAAGTTGATCGTATCTTTGCACGATGACGGTCACGAACCAAAGGCAATTTCCGTGACGTCGCTCGCAACGTGAACCGACTCATGCCCGTAGACGTCTGGCCGTTCTACTCGCAATACAAGACAGAATGCTCGTTCAACGCCATGGGCTCTGCTCATCTCCTCGAATCTGGAGCGCAGAAAATGTGCGGCAGCAAGGTTGGTAACGCCCGTCTGGCCGGCAATCAAAAAGAGCGGCCGCGCACTCGGGTTAGGAAATACCCTTGCGAGGATTACGTATTCTCGCAGGTTTGGTTCGCGAATGAACTCGGAACCCCCTGCGACTATCGCGATCGAGTCGGGTAGTTCTCGATTGTATGGTGTGAAGCTCACGCCAGGGAGGTAGGTCGCCATGTGCCCGGCCGCTCTATGGTTGGAAAACGGGCCGCCGATACAGAACTCAACCTGACTGCCGATACCCCCTTGGAATTGATCGGGCTGAAAGATCTGGAATTCCACACCCCCGTCGTTGGCGATACTCGCTACCTCGACTAACGCTCTGACGTCGGAGCGCTGGACACCGAATGGATTGTTCATCTGCTGCCCAATGATGATAACACATGCCCTGGCGGCAGAGAGACCAAAGAACGCGCCGTGGCGACCCTTTTGTTGAAGGCGCTTTATTCGTTGCCAGCTCCAAACCAGACTTCCAGTTATAATACTTGTAAATATCCCGATCGCGATATTTACCGCTATCGATGACATTGAACTCCCGGGAGAAGGTGATGAAACCGGTCTCGATGCAGCTTGTTCCGCACACACAGATGAGCGTTCGGAGTTGCCTGGAATTCGGTGGACGGGCAGGGCGACTTTGCAGTCCGGGGTCTGCGACTACTCCTTCCTGGGCTAGTCACTCGGTGAGCGAGGACGGGCAGCGGGCCCGTTATCCGAAGGCCCACGGCCCCACCTGCTAGAGATTGTCAGCATACGAAATAATGGTGAGACCATAAGTGGGGAGATCCCCACTTATCCTCCGCCCAAGAGGGGGGAACCGGCCAGTGACGTTGACCGTCGAGGACCGAGCTGCCATCGCGGACCTGATCCACCAGTACGGGCATCTCGTCGACGCTGGAGAGCTGGACCGTCTGGGAGAGCTGTTTGCCCCAGACGTGACCCATGACCTTTACGATTTTGCGCACGGCACGGTGACCGGAGTGGACGCCATCCGGTCGGTGGCACTCGCCGTGGGCGACGCCAACCCCGTTGGGCACCACGTCACGAACCTCGTGCTTACTGAGCAGGCTGACGGCCAGGTGCGCGCCAGGTCCAAGGGTATTGGGATCATGGCCGATGGTACCTGTGGAAGCGTCGTCTACGACGACTTGATAGTTTCCTACGGCAACGGCTGGCGTATCCGCCACCGGAAGATCGTCGTCCGGCGTGCACCGCTCGGCGGCATATTGACGCGCTGACGCCGCGCACAGGTCATCCGGTCCAGACCCTCATTGCTATGCCGAGCCGTCAGCGTGGCCCGCGTCCGCCGCCTTCTTCATGCCGGGACCGTGAACCGGCGGCGATGCTCGCTCCGTCGTTCCGAGACTGGCTGGGACCAGCAGATCCCGCTGGAGCGGGCGTTCGCGGCGCCGTATGAGCTGGTGGCGCGGCTGGGTCGGCCGTTGGACGTGGCGGAGCTGGCGGAGTTCGCTCCGGCCGAGCTGGGGTCGGTGTTTGCGCGGCGGCCGGCGTTGCACCGGTTTCCGGGGTCGATGGCGAAGCGGGTGCAGGCGCTGTGCCAGATGGTGATGGACTACTACGGCGGGAACGCGGCGGCGATCTGGACGACGGCGGCCGACGGGCGGGAGCTGCTGAAGCGGGTGGCGGCGCTGCCGGGCTTCGGCCAGCAGAAGGCGAAGATCTTCGTGGCGCTGCTGGGCAAGCAGCTGGACGTGACGCCCCCGGGCTGGCGAGAGGCATGCGCCCCGTTCGGCGAGGACGGCAGCTACCGTTCCGTTGCTGATATCTTCAGCCCCGAGTCCCGGGTCAAGGTCCGCGACCACAAGAAGCAGATGAAGGCCGCCGCCAAGACCGCTCCATCATGAGTTATGAATGATCCTGGAGGAGCGTGTTGACCTGCCGGATGGGCGAACCCAGCTTATTGGTGCCAGGCTAGATGTTGATTCAATTGCCAGAACAGGGCAACATCGACAATCAGGTGGGCGAAAACTCCCGGGATCAAGCTACCTGAGGATTTACGTTGGAAACCGAGCCAGGTAGCCAGTGCTGTGGCGGCGGCCATTCCGAGGAGTCCGTGGGGCATGCCCCCTGCATGCGCGGCTCCAAACGAAAGCGCTTGGACGAGGATGATGGTCCAGGCGGTGTGGTGCTGGCTATCAAGCACCGTCATCCACCAGCCGCGCCACAGCAACTCCTCCAGTGTGGCATTAACTGCGGCCAGCACTATGATTCCAATGATGATCATCCAGGCCGGCGGCGTCTGATGGGCGATGAGGTAGTAATGTCCCCGCATTTGGGTGGCCGCCAGTGCGCTTGCGAAGCTGGCGGCGACCAGCCCACTGGCCGTTCCGACCGCGAGCCAATGCAGCGGTGGCCGGCGCGTGCCGACGAGATTTAGCGCCGGGGCCGTCGCGGCTAAGCGGATCCCGCGAGCGGGATCATAATGCCATTCCCGCACTATCAACCATGCCATCGCGATGAAAACCGACGAAGGCCACGGAAATCCGACACACAGACCGAGGGGCGCGAGAAGACCGGGCGCCACCACTACCAGCTGACGGCTTGTCGCCGCTAGCAGAGCCGTCGCCACGATCAGTAGCGCGGCGCCCAACCGAGAATAGCCGGCCAAGCCGCCGGCCACCCCGCAAGTGATCGCGATGATCGCAACCACGTTTTTCTTGCCGCGCTCCCGCTGTCGGGGCCGGCTCCAGCGTCCAAGCAGTCCCGCCGTCAGGGCCATGTAGCGTCGTATCGGTCGAATAGCTCTCGAAGGGAGCCAACCGAACAAGCCGCGCTTTCACCGAGGAACCAGCACGCAATTCCCGCCGAGTCAACGTCCGCTCGCAGCACACCGCCCCCGCCACCACGCAGACGAAGTTCGGGCCACGGCCGTCCCAGGAGGTCCATGACATCGTCAGCAAGCGTGTCCGCGCCGTGTGCGCACGCAGCCTCGACTCCCCGCGCGAGTCCGGCGACGAAGCGCCGCCCGCCAACGGCTATTACGACGGCGTCCGCGCGTGGGCCGGCGCGGTCAATCTCGGGATCGCTGAACGACGGATCGATGTCGACAGTGATCGAATCGAGGTCAGGGATGTTGAAATCGGCGCGCAACCGGCGCTGTACCGTCGCGCACGCGGCCACGAGGCCCGACTCGGACCACAGGTCAACCAGCCCGGCCTCGAAGCCGTGTGGGATCATGCCGCTCTGCATGTCAGGTAGAATATCGCCTTGTCTCCCTTGGCGTTGGTCGCTGTGTCGTCGAGTTGGAAAATCCCTCCGGAAACCACGTCTCGGGCATTGACGCTGCCGTGCGGTGGGTAGCCCTGGTTCTTGTGATCAACGCGCCGCTTGTTGATGTACACATCCACAACATAGTTGACGGCCGGCTGCTTCGGGTAGACTCCCCATTGTATGCCGTATCCCTTGCCGCGCTGTTGTGCACTGATACTACCGAGGCTGTTCGATGGCGAGAAAGACGGTGAGCAACTGTGGTCGGGGCCGCCCAAATGAGTGGTGCTCGCGCAGCCGGCCGTCGCTGTAACCAACGCCAATGTAGCGAGAAACGTTCGGATTGACGCTACTGGTCTTACGGATCGAAGGGAGGTAAGGGTCATTTTCAACCTTCCATCGGTCGGCGGCCATTGCGTTGAAGAGGATTATATCCGCGTGGCGTTGCGCTGACATCGATTTTTGACGATTCGGACGGCGGATCTTGGCTGGCCCTTTCTGGAAGGCCCGGGACCCGCGCTGTACCTGCGCTTACTCCACTCGCGGCCGATGACGGCGTCGGAATGCCGGCAACATTTGTCTGCTCTGGAGCGCACAAGATCGGCGTTTGCTCCACCGTTCCGAGACTGATGGGGACCAACAAATTCCGCTTGAGCGTGCCTTCGCCGCTCCCCAGGAACTGACCCGCCGTCTCGGCCAGCCGTTGGACGCGGAGGAGCTGGCGTAGAACGACCCCGACGCCCTGGAGGCGATCTTCTCGCAGGTGCCGGCGCTGCACCGCTTCCCTGGCTCGATGGCCAAGCGGGTGCAGGCCATGTGCCAGCTCATCGTGGACACCTACGACGGCGACGCGGCCTGGGTGTGGACGACCGCGGCCGACGGGAAGGAACTGCTGAAGCGGGTTGCGGCGCTGCCGGGCTTCGGCCAGCAGAAGGCCAAGATTTTTGTGGCGCTCCTGGGCAAGCAGCTTGGCGTGGCCCCGGGCGGGGTGGCGGGAGACGTCCGCGCCGTTCGGGGAGGAGGGCGGCTTCCGGTCCATCGCGGACATCACGGACGTCTCCACCCGGGACCGGGTCCGGGAGTACAAGAAGCAGATGAAGGCCGCCGCCAAGGCGCGGGCCGGCTGACGGGAGCCAGGCCCCGCCGCCCTCGGGCGGGTGCGGTTCGTGCGGCCGGGATGGGTCCGGCCGTTCCTTGTTTGTCCGATCTGATGCGACCAGCAGATCCCGCTGGAGCGGGCGTTCGCGGCGCCGCTGGAGCTCACGAAGCGGCTCGGGCGGCCGCTGGACGTCGCGGAGCTGGCGGCGTTCGAACCGGACGAGCTGGGCTCGATCTTCTCTCGGGTGCCGGCGTTGCATCGCTTCCCTGGCTCGATGGCCAAGCGGGTGCAGGCGTTGTGTCAGCTCATCATCGATCAGTATGACGGCGATCCGGCCGCGGTCTGGACCTCGGCCGCCGATGGCAGGCAGCTACTGCGCCAGATCAGCAAGCTGCCCGGGTTTGGTGAGCAGAAGGCCAAGATCTTCATAGCGCTGCTCGGCAAGCAGCTCGGCGTCACCCCGCCCGGCTGGCGTGAGGCGTGCGCTCCGTTCGGTGAGGACGGCGGCCACCGCTCCGTCGCCGACATCACCAGCCCTGAGTCCCGCGCCAAGGTCCGCGACTACAAGAAGGCCCTAAAGGCCGCCGCCAAAGCTTAAATTGCTCTGTCCGCGCTTCGTTGAGCGGGCTGGCAGCCGACGGCCGCCGGTCAGAAGCTGTGACGAGACCGGGCTGCCTCCCTGTCTTTCCACGGGTCCGCCCGGCCGTGCTAATGCTGTCTACCTGCGCGACCTTTCGGCAGGGCTTGGCCGGCGTAATGGCTCAAGCAGGCTGATGACCTCCCGCGAACCAACGTCCGCGAACTCCCCGTCGTCCCTCGCTGTCCTCTCGCAGGATTTTGAGCTCGGTCAGTTGTCTCAGGAGATTGGCCGCTCCCTGCGACGAGACAGGGTCTAGTCCCATTAGCAGCGGTTGGGTGATGAAACGCGGCACGCGGCCGAGATGCCGCGCGAGAAGATGTTCAGCCAGTGTCCGGTCTCGCCGGCCGGCAGGTAGCCGGCGTCCATATGCCAGCCGGCGTCGCCCGGGTCCCCCGGATGGGGGAAGCGGATCGGGAAGGTCCCGAGCCCGGTGCGCGGCCGCCAGCGGCCGGGCCGACGAGCTGGTCGAACGCGCGGAGCAGCCGGGGCGTGTTGGCGGCCCGCGGCCGGCACCGCCAACCGGTAAAATAAACTAAATCTTGCGCTGTATAGTGATTCTAGCTGTATAGTGATTTAGCGGGACAATCCCCCCGGCGCGCTACGGGGTGGGACCGGCGCTGTCCGGCGCGTCGGTACGTATTTGTGGTTGTCGATTTCGGTCCCCCGAGGGAGAGCTCGATGCGGCTTAGGTCCAGGGTACTGTTGTCCTTCGTTCCGGTTGCTCTCGCGGCGCTGCTTGTCGCCCCTGCTCCCGCGGCCAATGCCGCTGTCACGTGCAGCAAGTACACCGTTGGTGGCGTCGTTGTTCCGCGTCCCTTTCTGGAGACCGGCTACGGCCCGGTCTCGCACGGCACGCAACGCGGGGGGAGTAATGCTGCTCCGACCGCCCGGCCAGGCTTCTACAGCCCCGTCACCGGTGGGTTCAGCGCGACCGCGGGTTACACCAGCGTCTACGACGAGAATGCGCAGGTGACGACGAACGTTCCATCCAGCGACGGGGTCAGCGGGTTGTTCTGCGGATATCGGGCGCTGAACAGTCCCTATGGGCCGGTCGTCTACGGCATTCAGTACTCGGGCACGCAGGGGCGCTGGGGAAACGTCAACCTCCTGACCGGGACGTTCTACTCTGACGGCAGCGGATGGAGTCCGCTCGCCGGTTGAGTTTCCACTGGCCGCTGAAGTCGGCCGCGGCGCGAGGCGGGGCCAGGTGATGGTCCGGGGGCCGGACCATCATACAATCGCAGTGTTCGATCTGGATCGAATAAACTGGCGTACGACCGCCGACGGCGCTCTCGAAGGAGAAGACCAATGACCTTGTCCCTGGGGCGGGTGGGTATCTGGTCCCTGTCGTTCGCCTGGAACACGCCCGACGCCCAGGAGGCGGCCCACGAACTCGACGAGCTGGGGTACGGGGCGCTGTGGCTCGGCGGGGCCGATCCCGCCCTGGCCCTGCCCGCCGGCCTGCTCGCCGCGACCGAACGGATGGTCGTGGCGACCGGTATCGTCAACGTGTGGGCCGCCGACGCGGTCGACCTGGCCGCGCGGTTCCACAAGCTTGACGCGGCGTACCCAGGCCGGTTCATGCTCGGGCTGGGCGCCAGCCACGCCCCGATCGTGCGGGCGCTCGGCCGGAGCTACGCCCAGCCGCTGGCCTACCTCGCCGCCTACCTCGACGACCTCGACGCGGCGCCCGAGCCCGTGCCGGCCGACTCCCGCGTCCTGGCCGCGCTGCGGCCCCGGGCCCTGGCGCTGGCCAAGGAGCGCACGGCCGGCGCCCATCCCTACCTGGTCACTCCTGAGCACACCCGGGCGGCCCGCGAGGGGTTGGGCGCGGGAGCACTGCTCGTTCCCGAACAGAAGGTGATCCTGGAGACCGATCCGGCCGCTGCCCGCGCCCTCGCTCACCACAACCTCAGCCGCTACCTCGCCCTGCCCAACTATGTGCGGAACCTGCGAGAACTGGGATTCGCCGACGACGAGCTCACCGGCGGCGGCAGCGACCGGGTCGTCGACGCCCTGTACGCCTGGGGGACGCTCGAGCAGATCGCCCGGCGGGTCGCCGAGCACCATGACGCGGGCGCGGACCACGTCGCCGTCCAGGTCATCTCGGGTCACACCGACCTGCACACGCGCAGCGGGCGCCCGGCCCGCGAGGAGTGGCGCGCCCTGGCCGGCGCCCTGCTGTAGGGACGCCGCGCGCCACCAGGGCGCGTGCCGGCTCAGGCGGTGGCCAGCAGCAGGTCCTCGCCGCTCGAGGGCCGGAGGCCGTCGGACCGGCCGGCGAAGTAGCGCTCGGCCAGCGCCGAGCTCGGTACGTGGCGGGCGTCGGCGAAGCCGGCGTCGCGAGCCAGGGCCAGCATCTGTGCGGGCCGGTAGAAGCTGACGAACGGCGTCTTCGACGCCCGGGCGTTCGTCGTCGACGACTCGAGCCCCGCCCGGTCGGCCCCCTCGAGCAGGTCGGGGGGCAGCAGGAACGTCATGACGGCCGTCGAACCGGGGGCGAACCCGGCGATCTGGCGCAGCGTGGCCGCGGTCGTGGCCCTCTCGAGGTACATGGTGACGCCGGCGGCGACCACCACCGCCGGCCGGTCGGGATCGAAACCGGCCTTGACCAGCCGCTTCACCCAGTCGCCGTCGGTCTCGAAGTCGACCGGGACCAGGCGCAGCCAGTCGGGCACGCCGTAGCCGAGTTCGACCAGACGGCCGCGCTTCCATTCCCGCGGGCCCGGCTGGTCGAACTCGAAGACCGTCATCCGCGCGGCGATCTCCGGCCGGCGCTGGGCGAAGGTGTCCACGCCGGCGCCCAGAACGACGTACTGGGTGACGCCCCGGCCGGCCTGCTCGGTGACGAGGTCGTCGGCGAAACGGGCCCGGGCGACTATCGACGCCCGGAAGGGGGCGGTGCCGCTGGGGTCCATGTCGGGGCGTTCGCGCCAGCCGTCGTCGGGGGCGATCAGCTTCAGGCCCACCTCGTCGGCCAGGACGTGCGGCGGCGGGTCGACGAGGACGTGCATCGCGCGCCAGAGCGCGACCCGGGCCGCGGTGCTCTCCGGTTCCGTGCGGGATGTGGCGGTCATGATGTCCTCTCCTCCTCTCCTCCGGTTCGGTCCGGGCTATTTCGCGGCGGGCGCCTGGAGTTGCCACAGACGCCCGTCCGGGTCGCGGACGGTCATTTCCCGGGTGCCGTAGTGGGTGTCCTTGAACGGTGTGACCACCTCGACGGCACCGCCGGGTCGGAACGCCTTCTCATCCGGCACTCGTAGCACGATGCTGCTGGTGGTCGGCTGGTTCTCGGGTACTTCGGCGATGAAGACACTGGGGCCGTCACCGTTACGGAGCTGGCCTGAGTTGTGGTCGGTCTCGAACTCGAGGGTGAATCCCAGCTCCTGGAAGAACCGGGCCGCCTTTCCCCAGTTGTGCGTCTCCAGAAACACGGCTTCGATTCCGTCGGTCGTCATCTTCAGCTCTCCGATCCAGGTGATGTCGGCCGCTGCCCGCGGGGGTCGTCGAGATAGGCGCGCAGCGCCTCGGCGACGAGGGCCGACAGGGACAGGCCCGACTCGATGGCGTGGTGCTTCACCTGCTTGATCAGTCCAATCGGCAGGTACACGTTGAACTGCTTCACGTCCTCGTCGGCCATAGCTGACGCTAACATGCTAGCAATATAGCTGTCTAGAGATCGGGCGGCGACGGTCGTGACGCGGTCTGTCGGCGGGCTCAGCTCGCGCGGGTGCCCTGGGTCTCGCGGGCGTCGAGGACGGCGGTCCCGTTGTGCTCCGCCCAGCGCGCGAGCAGCTGGATCGGCTGGATCAGGGTGGAGCCGAGCTCGGTGAGCCGGTACTCGACGCGGGGCGGGACCTCGGCGTACGCGTGCCGGCTGACCAGGCCGTGGGCGCTGAGGCGCCGCAGGGTCTGGGTCAGCATCTTGCGGGAGATGCCACCGATCAGCTCCGCGAGTTCCCCGTGGCGGCGGGGACCGCGGCTAAGCGCGTAGATGACGACCACCGACCACTTGTCGGCGATGATCTCGACCGCCAAGCGGGCCGGGCAGTCGGCCAGGAAGACGTCGCCCGGCTGGTTGAAGTCACTCATGGGAACCAAGGTACCGCCGGTCCTGTTAGGTACCCGCTGGTTCCTATCGCTCGCCTAGCGTCGACATCGTCCCGGCCGGGACGATTCTCAAGCCAGGGAGATTCCATCGTGCGAGTGATAACCCAGCGGTCGTTCGGCGAGCCGGACGTGCTCCAGATCGTCGACGCGCCGGCGCCGGAACCGCTGCCCACCGAGGTGGTGGTGCGCGTCCGGGCGGTCGGGCTGAACCCGATCGAGGCGTTCATCCGCTCCGGCGCCTTCCCGCTGCTGGGCCAGCCGCCGTTCGTGCTCGGCTGGGACGTTAGCGGAGTCGTCGAGCAGGCCGCCCCGGCGACCTGGCGGTTCGCGCCGGGTGACGAGGTCTTCGGGATGCCGTTGTTCCCGCGAGCGGCCGGCGGGTATGCCGAGCTGCTCGCGGCGCCGGCGCGGCACCTGGCCCGCAAGCCACCCTCCCTTGACCACGTCCAGGCGGCGGCGCTGCCGCTGGTCGGGCTGACGGCCTGGCAGGGCCTGGTCGATCTGGCCGACGTGGGCGAGGGCGACCGGGTGCTGATCCACGGCGGCGGGGGCGGCGTCGGCCACATCGCCATCCAGCTCGCGAAACTGCGGGGCGCGCACGTCATCACGACCGCGAGCGTGGCCAAGCGGGACTTCGTGACCGAGCTGGGCGCCGACGAGGTGATCGACTACCGGCGGACCGACTTCACCCGGGCCGTCGAGGAGGTCGACGTCGTCCTCGACCCGGTCGGCGGCGACTACGGCGAGCGGTCGCTGACCGTGCTGCGCCCGGGCGGCATGCTGGTGACGGCGGTCGACCGGCTGAACGCCGAGCTCGCGGCCAAGGCCGAGGCGGCCGGCCGTCGCTTCGCCGGCATCGCCGTCGACCCCGACCCGGTGGGCCTGTCCGCGCTGGCCGAGCTGGCCGAACGGGGACAACTGCGCGTCCACGTGGAGTCGGCCTTCCCGTTCGCGCGGGTCGCCGACGCTCATCGGCTTCTGGAAGGCGGCCATGTCCAGGGCAAGCTCGTCCTCACCGTCGGACGTACGGACGGCGGTTGATCTGATGGACGCCCGTCTGATGAACGGCCACGGGTGTGGCTGGGCTAGCGTTGAGGTCGTGGCGAGTCTCTTCGTTCTGGATCTTACCTACACCGCGGCCGTGAGCGCGGTCGACCGGCTAATGGACGATCATCGCGAGTTTCTCCGCGGCCACTATGCCTCCGGGCTGTTCCTGGCGTCGGGCCGCAAGGAACCACGGACCGGCGGCGTCATCATTGCCACCGGCGACCGGGCCACGATCGAGAAGGTGGTCGAGGCGGATCCGTTCACCGTCCAGGGCGTCGCCGCCTACACGGTCACCGAGTTCCTCCCGACCTCGACCGGACCCGAACTCGAGGCCTACCGGAGCCAGTAGCCCGGGGCGGGCGGAGCCGGCGGGTCCCCGCGCCTCGGCGGCGTCTCCCGGGCTCGCTCGCCGCGGATGAGAACGGGATGGGAGGAGTCGTGATCCCGTCCGGTAGGGTCACGCCGTGACGGCGACCGACCCCCGCCACGGCCCGCCTGGCCGGCTGACGCTGGTCCGGACCCACGGCCTGACCCGCCTGCCCGCTCCGGGAGGGTCGGAAGGGTCGCAAGGCCCCCCGGGTGCCGGCCCGGACCGGGGCCGCTCCGCCCTCGCGTCCCGCCCGCGTTCCCTGGAGCTGTTCACCGGCGGCGGTGGGCTGGCCGAGGCGATGCGCGCGGCCGGTTTCGAGCACCTCCTGGTCAACGACCTCGACGAGCGGGCCTGCGAGACGCTGCGCCTGAACCGGGCGCGCGAGGGCGGCCCAGGTGACGGCCCCGGCGCCGGCACAGGTGCTGGTTGGCCGCTGACGGCGGGGGACATTCGGTCGATCGACTTCCGGGATCTGGCCGGGCGGGTCGACGTCGTCGCCGGAGGAGTGCCCTGCCAGCCCTGGTCACTCGGGGGCGGGGGCGGCGGCGACGAGGACTCCCGCAACATGTGGCCCGAGTTCGTCCGGGCGGTCCGGGAGACCGCGCCGCGGGTGTTCCTGGCCGAGAACGCGCACAGTCTGTTACGGCCGGGCTTATCCGCCTACTGGGAGTACATACTGCGTACGCTCACCCTGCCGTACCTGGTGAAACGGGAGGGCGAGCCGTGGCCCGAGCACGACGGCCGGCTGCGCCGGGAGCTGCGGTCGGCCGGCCTGACGGGATCCGCCGGCCTGACGGGCTCGTCGGGCCTGACGGGATCCCCCGGCTCGCCGAGCTCGGCTGGCTCGGCTGGCTCGGCTGGCTCAGTGGGATTGGCGGGACTGGGGGGACTAGGGGGACTGGCGGACCTGCCTGGCCCGGTCGCCAGCGGCCCGCGTTACCGGGTCAGCGTTCACCTGGTGAACGCGGCCGACTACGGCGTGCCGGGAATCCGGCGTCGGGTGTTCACGATCGGGGTGCGGGACGATCTCGGCGCCGCCGTCGCCTGGCCGGCGCCGACCCATTCCGAGGCGGCGCTCGCGCTCGACCAGCGCGATGGCGGCTACTGGGAGCGCCATCGCCTGCGCGCCCGGCCGCCGCTGATCGACGGGCCGGGTGAGGGTGACCCGGCCGCGGCGTCCTGGCGGACCATCCGGGACGCCCTGCGCGGGCTGCCCGAGCCCCGCGGTCACCAGGAGGAGTACCCCGGCTGGCTGCATCACGCCGGCTGGGAGGGAACGCGGACCTACCCCGGGCACACTCCGAACGTGCTCGACCTGCCGGCGAAGACGATCAGCGCCGGGGCGTACGGCATGCCCGGCGGCGACAGTGTCCTGCGCCTCGACGACGGCTCGATCCGCCACCTGACCGTCCGCGAGGTGGCGCGGATCATGACGTTCCCTGACGACTGGCGGCTGGCCGGGTCCCGGGACGAGCAGATGCGCCAGCTCGCCGACGCCGTCCCGGTCCGGCTCGGCCTGGTCGCCGCCCAGGCCGTGGCGGCACTGCTTCGGCCCCGGGTCCGGCCAGCGTGACGGCCGCCCCCGACCGCCTGCCCAGCTCCGGTGCCGCTGCTCAGCCCGGCGCCACTGCTCAGCCCGGCGCCACTGCTCAGCCCGGCGCCACTGCCCAGCCCGGCGTCGCTGCTCAGCCCGGTGCCGCGGACGCGGCGGCCGTGACCCGCGCCCCGGCCGGTTCTACGCCATCCGACCCGACGGGGCTCACCCCGACCGGCCGGCCGCAACGCCGGCTCGGCGCCCGCGACCCGGCCGTGACCAGCCGGATGATGAGCCGGGTCCGCAACAAGGACAGCAAGGCCGAGCTGGCTCTGCGCCGCGAACTGCACGCGGCCGGGTTGCGCTACCGGCTGCACGCACCGGACGTCGCCGGCCGCCCCGACCTGGTCATCCGCTCGCGGCGGCTCGCGGTGTTCGTCGACGGCGACCTGTGGCATGGCAACCCGGCCGAGGTCCGCCGGCGCGGGCGCGCCAGCCTGGCCGAGCTGTTCCCCAGCCGGACCCAGTGGTGGGTCGCGAAGATCGAGCGCACCATGGCCCGGGACGCCGAGGTGACGGCCCGGCTCCGCCAGGACGGCTGGACCGTCGTCCGGCTCTGGGAGCACGACGTCCTGGCCGACCCGGCGGCGGCCGCTCGCGCGGTCCTCGACGCAGACACCGAACGCCATGACCAGACCGGGCCGAATCGTCGCGTGCCGAGCAAGCCCGGCCGCCTTAATGCGCGTTAGCCGGCGCCGTGAACGTTGACGCGCTAACCCCGCCTTAGAGGACGGGGCATGCGCGCTACGCCTCCTGGTCAAGCGGCCGACCTTCAGGTGGCGGACAGGACAGTCCGGACCGCTTCGCCCGGCGCCACGCCGGCCCGGGCCCGTTCGGCACCCGTCGCGTCCCAGATGCCGGAGCGACCGAGCGCCGGCCGGTAGTCGCCGGTCGGGCCGGCGAAGCTCGCGATCGCGGTCGGCAGGCCGAGCGTCTCGGCGACCCGGCGGGCCCGTAATGCCATGATCGACTCCTCCTCGACCTCCAGCACCATTCCGGCGACGTACATGTCGGCGCCGAGCGCGGCGGTGTCGGCCGCGTGCTCGGGCACGCTGGTGTCCTTGCAGATCGCCAGGCCGAGTTGCCAGCCGTCGACGCCCAGCACCACTGGTGCGTCACCGGGGCTGAACCGGCTCGACTCCCCGTCCGCGATGACGAGCTTGCGGTAGCACGTCCAGGCCCTGCCTCCCTCAACAGCGATCATCGCGATGTGCCGGCGGCCGCCGACCCCCTCGACCGGAGCGCCGGCCAGCGCCAGCGTCCCGGTCGTCCCGCACGCCTCGACGAGCGACGCGAGGCGGGGGTCGTCATCCGCCACCGGCGGCGCGTCCAGCTCGTAGCCGGTGAGCGAGAGCTCGGGAAACACGACCACCCGTGCCGCGGCGGCCCGCACAGCGGCCGCGTGGGCCCGCGCGTTGCGCTCGACGTCGTAGGGCTGGCAGCCCGGCTGTGCGACCGCGATCGTCAACGGCTCACGCAACGTGCTCACCACGATCGGCGTTTGTCAACGGGGGGCGGCCTCGTCGATCCGGGCCCCGGGCGGACGATGGGGCTAACGTGAACCGCGAGTGTCCGGATCGGTGTGCATGGTCGTTTGGAGGGGTCACATGGGACTGCGGCTTCACCACGTGCCGACGAGGGTCGCCACCGGCGGCTTCATCCTGAACTCCGGGCTGAGCAAGCTCAGCGCGGACGAGGACATGGCGGCCGGCGTGCACGGGATGGCGTCGGGGACATACCCGTTCCTCGAGTCGCTCGACGCGACGACCTTCACCAAGGTTCTCGCCGCCGGCGAGATCACCCTGGGCGCGGCTCTGCTGCTGCCCTTCGTCCCCACGGCGGTGGCCGGAGCCGGCCTGACGATGTTCTCCGCCGGGCTGCTCGGCCTCTATTTCAAGACGCCCGGCATGACGGCCGACGGCGTCCGCCCGACCCAGCAGGGGATTCCGCTCGCGAAGGACGTCTGGATGCTGGGCATCGGCGTCTCGTTCCTCCTCGAGGGCGCGGCCGACCGGCGTTCGCGGGCGAAGGCGGCCCGGAAGGCCGCGAAGGCGGCCAACGCCGTGCCCGCGGCGGCGTAGGCCGGCGAACGCGTCCAGGCTGGTCAACGCGGCCAGCCCGGCCAGTCCGGCCAGTCCGGCCAGTCCGGCCAGTCCGGCCAGCCGGGCGCGGACGGCGCTCAACCTGTGTTCCGCAGGCCGGCGGCGATGCCGTTGATCGTCAGGAGCAGCGCCCGCCGCAACGCCGGGTCGACCGCGTCCCCGGCGGCCCGCGACCGCCCGAGCAGCGAGACCTGCAGCGCGTGCAGCGGCGCCAGGTAGACCTCCCGCAGCTCGAGCGTGCGGCGCAGCACCGGAGCCCGCTCCAGCAGCGCCGCCTCGCCGGTCACCCGCAGCACCTCGGCCACCGTGCGCTCGTGCTCGGCCCGGATGATGTCGAACACCCCGGCCGCCGACGGCTCGACGAGCGCCGAGACGTAGTTCGACGCGATCGACAGGTCGGTCTTGGCCAGCGTCATCTGCACATTTCCAAGGAAAGTCTGGAAGAAGCTCCACGACCGGTACATCGCGGCCAGGGTGTTCCCCGCCCCGGCGGCCCGGGCGGCGGCCAGGCCGCTGCCGACCCCGAACCAGCCCGGCAGGATGATCCGGGACTGGGTCCAGCCGAACACCCACGGGATCGCCCGCAGGTCGTCCAGCCCGGCCGACCCGCCCGGCCGCCGCGACGGCCGCGACCCGATGTTGAGGTTCGCCAGCTCCTCGACCGGGGTCGCGGTCAGGAAGAACGGCATCAGCCCGGGGTCGGCGACCAGCGCCCGGTAGGCGTCGCGGGCCGCGCCCGACACCGCCTCCATCGTCTCGTCCCAGCTGGCCAGCACGTCCTCGGGCAGCCGCGAGGTCCGGTGCAGCACCGACGCCTCCAGCACCGCCGCCAGCGCCAGCTCCAGGTTGCGCCGGGCCAGCGACGGCAGCGTGTACTTGTCGGAGATCACCTCACCCTGCTCGGTGACCTTCATCGGCCCGTCGAGCGTGCCGTAGGGCTGGGCCAGGATGGCCTCTCCGGTCGGCCCGCCGCCGCGGCCGACCGACCCGCCCCGGCCGTGGAAGAGCCGGAGCACCACACCGTGCCGGCGCGCGATGTCCCGCAGCTCGCGCTGGGCCTGGTGGATCCCCCACTGCGACGCGGTGATCCCCGCGTCCTTCGACGAGTCGGAGTAGCCCAGCATCACCTCCTGGACGTCGCCCCGGGCCGCGACGACCGCCCGGTAGGACGGGTCGGCCAGCATCCCCTCCAGCAGCGACCCGGCCGCGCGCAGCTCGGCCACCGTCTCGAACAGCGGCACGAAGCCGATCCGAGCCGACGCCCTCGGCTCGTCGGACCCGCCGGGCCGTCCCGCCGGCTCGATGTCGACCAGTCCGGCCTCCCGGGCCAGCACGACGACGGCCAGGATGTCGTCGACGCCCTGAGTCATCGAGACGATGTAGCTCTCGATCACGCTCGGGCCGAAGGTGTCCAGCGCGTCCCGGATGGTGTGGAACAGGTCCAGCACCTCGGCGGCCGGGCTCGGCGGCGCGGCCGCCGCGCCGACCAGGGGCCGCGCCCCGGCCAGCTCGGCCGACAGGACGGCCCGCCGGGCATCCCGGTCCAGCTCGCCGTAGGGCGCGTCGAGCTCGCCGATCCGGTCGTAGAGCACGGCCAGCGCTCCGTGGTGGCGGGCCGCGTGCTCCCGGATGTCGAGAGTGGCCAGCGCCGTCCCCATCGCCGCCGCCGTCCGGATCACCCGCAGCAGCGGGCCGTCGGCCACCAGCTCGCCGTGCCCGGCCAGCAGCGACGCACGCATGATCTCCAGATCGGCGAGCAGCTCGTCCAGGCCCAGGTAGTCCCGGCCGGGCACGTGCGGGGCGCGGGCGGCGAGCCGGTCGCGGGTCCCCTCCAGTCGGGTCCGGACATAGGCGCACTTGAGCCGGTACGGCTCCTCGGCGTTGAGCCGGATGTACCGGTCGTACACCTCAGGCAGGGCGGCTCGGTCGGCCTCGAGGCTAGCGGTCAGCTCGTCCGAGACGGCTACGACCCGGGTCGAGGCGGTCAGCGCCTGGATGAGCCCGTCGACGGCGCGGACGAGGATGCGCACGCCGAACTCGTGCTGGAGCGTCAGGACCTCCAGCGTCACGGCCGGGGTGACGTTCGGGTTGCCGTCGCGGTCGCCGCCGGCCCACGTGCCGAACCGCAGCGGGCGGGTGCCCGGGGGCAGGCTGACGCCGATCTCGGCCAGCCGGTGGTCCAGTTCGTCGAGCAGGTCGGGCACCACGTCGGTAGCCAGCGACGTCAGGTAGTAGGCGGCCGAGCGGGCCTCGTCGGCCGGGCGGGGCCGTTCGACCCGCAGCTCGTCGGTCTGCCACAGCACGTCGACCAGCTCGGCCAGCCGCGCGGACAGATGGCCCCGATCGGCCGGCCGCGTGCGCGGGTCGTCCGCCGCGTCCAGCAGCCCGGCGATGCTGCGCAGCACGTCCAGCACCGAGCGCCGACTGGCCTCGGTCGGATGGGCGGTGAACACCGGACGCAGCTCCAGGCGGCGCAGGACCTCGCCCGGCAGCTCGGCGTCGATGATCCCGGAGTCGACCGCCGCCGCGATCCGGCCGACGGTGTCCTGGAGCGGCCGGGTGGGCCGGTCGTCCAGCTCGAGCGCCCGGTAGTGCTGCTCGGTGACGTTGGCCAGCTGGAAGTACGCGGTGAACGCCCGGGCCAGCACGATCGCGGTCGGATCGTCGACCTCGGACAGGACCTCGCGCAGGCGCTCACGGTCCTCCGGCCGGCGGGCCAGCGCGCGGACCCGTTCCACCAGGTCCAGCAGCTCGGCGCCCTCGTGCCGGGTCAGGGACTGGCCGAGCAGCTCGCCGAGCAGCCGGACCGCCGCCCGCATCGCGGCGTGCCGCTCGTCCGAGGACACCCCGCCGGCAAAGGCGCCGGGGTCGACGGACGGTTCGAGGCCAGCCTGGTCGGGACCAGGCTGGCCGGGGCCGTCGTGCCCGGGTGTCTCGCCGATCGTGCCTGCGCTGGCCGTTGTCACGCCGCCTCCGGTGCGGATCGATAGGTGTCGTTCCGGATCCGGCGACGGCTCTGTCGCCCGCCTCGGTCGGCCGCTACGCCGGCGAGGCCCTTTCGTGCCGCTTCCCAGTCTGCCGGCGTCCAGGGCCGGAGGGAACCACCCGCCGGGCGCCGCGGGCCGTCGGGAATTTCAGCGAGGCCTTGCCAAGCGCGCCGATCGTGTGTTCAAGCCGGTCAGCGGCCCCGGCTGGGCCAGCCGGCGGGCGGTGAGTCAGCGGTGCGGGCGCAGCGCGCGGTTCTGCTGGGGCTCGGCGACCTTCTCCCGGAAGGGATGCGCCGGGTAGGTGCCCAGCACCCGCAGCTGGACGGAGAAGAACGCCAGCTCCTCCAGCGCGAGCGCGACCGGCGCGTCCTTCGGGTGGCCCTCGACGTCGGCGTAGAACTGGGTCGCGAAGAACGTCCCGCCGATCTGGTAGCTCTCCAGCTTGGTGAGGTTGACCCCGTTCGTGGCGAATCCGCCCATCGCCTTGTAGAGCGCGGCCGGCACGTTGCGGACCCGGAACACCACCGTCGTGATCATCGGAGTGTCGTCCAGCGGCGGCTCGACGGCCTCGCGGGCCAGCGCCAGGAAGCGGGTCGTGTTCGAGTGGGTGTCCTCCACGTCGGCCGCGAGCACGCTCAGCCCGTAGAGGTCGGCGGCCAGTCGGGGGGCCAGCGCCGCGACGGACGGGTCGCCGAGCTCGGCCACCTCCCGGGCGGCCCCGGCGGTGTCGTCGGCGACCGCGCAGGTCCAGCCGTGCTCCCGGATCAGTCGCCGGCACTGCCAGAACGCATGCGCGTGGCTGCGCACCGTACGGATGTCCGCCAACGTCGCCCCCGGCGCCGCCAGCAGGCAGAAGTGGATCGGCTGGAAGTGCTCGGCCACGATGTGCAGCCCCGACTCGGGCAGCAGGTGGTGGATGTCGGCCACCCGCCCGGCGATCGAGTTCTCGATCGGGATCATGGCGAGCCCGGCCGTCCCGTCGGTCACCGCCTCCAGCGCGTCCTCGAACGTGACGCGGGGTAGCGACTCCAGCCCCCCGAACACCTCCCGGCAGGCGGCGTCGGAGTTCGAGCCGGGCTCGCCCTGGTACGACACGCGAGCGGGGGATACGTTCACGATCATCCGTTTCTGCTGGGGAGCGGCGCGGGCGCCGGGCGCGACGCGCTTCGCCGCCGCCTTCAGCCTAGCTCCGCCGCCGGGCGAGCCGGTTCGGCGCGGTTCGGCGCGGTTCGGAGCGGGCCAGCGCTGGTCAGGGCAGCAGCAGGGTCAGCGCCGGCACGGCCAGCACCGCCACCGCCAGTAGGTAGACCGGCCCGCGCTGCCACCAGCGCAGCGCCTTCGGCGGCTCGATGAGGCGCGCGATGCGGGCGACGACGGGGGAGATGTGCGGCGCGCCGTCCGCCGCCATCGTCGAGCCGGGCACCGTCCGGGGCGGACCGGGGACGGCCCAGGGCTGTGCGGCCGTCGTCGCGGTGCCGTCGGGCAGCGTGCGCGGTCTGAGCGTGGACAACCTGAGCGTGGACGGCCTGAGCCCGTGCGGCCCGAGCCCGGTGATCCCGAACGCGCCCGCCGGCACCGGCATGGCCACGCCGAGCCGGGCCAGCGCCCGGGCCAGCGTCCTCCCGCCGCAGTGCCGGGCGGCGGCGTCGTCGGCCAGCATCTCGACCAGGAGGCTGACCGCCGCCGTCGCCTCCCGGGCCGGGCGCAGGAACGGAAAGGTCGCCTGCCAGGCCACGAACGGCTGGATCACCAGGTCGTGCCGGCCCCGGGCGTGCGCCTCCTCGTGCCGCAGCACCGCGTCCAGCTCACCGGCGCCGAGTGTCGAGAGCAGCCCCGCCGAGACCACGACCCGCGGCCGGCGTACCCCGGGCACGCAGTAGGCCACGGCGACCGGGTGGTTGAGCACGCGCAGGCGGCCGGCCGACATCCGCAGGCCGCTCTCGCACAGGCCACAGCCGTCGGCCACGTCGACGCTGACCGGCACCGGGTCGGGAGCCGCGGGGGAGGGGTGGGTGTGCTCGGTGTGCGGGGTGCCGGCCAGGTCGACCAGATGCCGGTGGCGGCGCCGTTCCAGCAGCGTGCGGCGGGTGGAGAGGGCGAGCACGGTCAGCAGCCGGGTCAGCAGCGCGGTCGCGATGGCGAGCCCGGCCACGTTGAGCGGCCCGAGGCCGGCCATCGGATGGCCCGCGACGAGGTGGCGCAGGTGGACGGCGAACGCCCGCGGGAACGTCCGCCCGAGCGGGGCGAGGGTGAACGACACCGCCGCCAGCACCGCGCACAGCCCACCGGACAGGCCGATCGCCTGCCACAGCACGATCGCGGCCCGGGGGGCCCGGGCAGGCCAGCGCGACGACGCCAGCCACCGCGGGATCGGCCAGGCAAGCGCCGCGGCGAACAGTGCGAGGACAGCCGCGGTCGTCATGACCGGAAGACGGTACCGCCATCCCCGGCGCCCCCGTCGATGGACCGCGGGGTTGTCGCGGCCGTCGCGGAGTCCGCCACGGGTTGTGCCGGGTCCGCCCCGGTATCGGCGTCGGTGGCGCCCTCGATGGCGGCGTCGGCATCGGCATCGGCGTCGAGCTGGGTGGCCAGCGCCTTGCGGATGATGTCGGCCTCGGCCGGGGTGACCGACCCGACGAAGCGCACCAGCGCCGAGTCCCGGTCGGACGTGGTCTCCAGCGCGGCCATCATCGCCTCCGCGACGGCGGCGTCACGGGTGTCGGCGGCGGCGTACCGGTGGGCGCGCGCGGAGCGCTCCCGGCGGACGAAACCCTTGCGCTCCAGGCGCTCAAGGACGGTCAGGACGGTCGTGTAGGCCAGGTCGCGCTCGTGGGTGAGCCGGCCGGCGACGTCGCGGGCGGTCAGCCAGCCCGCGCTGTCCCACAGCACATCCATGACCGACCGTTCGAGGTCCCCCAGGCGCGCCATGATCCTTATTTTACGTCCCGTAGAAGCGGAAGCCTAGCCCGCGTCACCCGGGAGACCTTGCGCTACACCGAGAGTTGCCGGTTGCGCGGGCGCCCGGCGTGCTTGCCCTCGTCGAGGCGCGCCCGTGGCCCTGGCCGGACAACGTACAGCCGGGGCCGTCAGGTGCACACGAGTGACAATCGATCCCGGATGTCATCGACGAGGGTGTGGATGTCGCCGTCGGCCGGCAACGATGTCATCGCGAGGTCCGTCGCCACCCAGATCATCGCCCGTAGCGTCGAGACACGGACGTCGGAGGGGCCGGTGCGCAGGCGGCGTGCGATCTCCAACGCGAACGGATGGGCGTCGCCGTGCGCGATGCTGTCGAGAAACAGCCCGCGGACCTCGGGCCGCGTGACGACCGCCGTGTTCGCCGTGAGGATCGCCGGCGCGGTGAGGCCCAGGGCGACGAACTGCGCGCGGAACGCCTCGAGGTAGCACTCCAGAAGCGGTTGGTCACCGTCGCACTCGCTCATCCGCGCCGCGATAAGCCGGTGGATGGCCTCGATTGAACCGCTCACGATCGACGGCTTGCCATCGAACGTACGGAAGAACGTGCTCTGCGAGATGCCGGCCCGCGCGCAGATGTCCGCCACCGACACCTGGTCGTACCCGAGCCCGGTGAACGCCTCGATAGCGATGCGCATGACGCTCTGCGCCAGCTCCAAGCGGCGGCGCTCGGTCAACGAAGGTGGCTGTTGTGGCGCGTCGGTCACAGTGCCATTCTTGCACTTGCTGACAGCTACTGTCATGTTGAAAGTCACTGTCATGCGGGCGGGGGACTCGTGGAGATCACCAAAGAGAGCATCGTCCGGACGACGGGTGGACTGGTTCAGGGTGGGCGTGAGGACGGGTTCGAGCACTGGAGAGGGATCCCGTACGCCGCACCGCCGGTCGGTCCCTGGCGCTTCCGGGCGCCGGCGCCGGTGAAGCCGTGGGAGGGCACCCTGCTGGCGACGCAGTACGGGGCGGCCCCGTGGCCGACGGAGTTCTCCCGCTCCTTCGCGCTCGGGACCCCCCGGACGACGAAGAGCGAAGACTGCCTGACCGTCAACGTGACCAGAGCGGCCGGTCCGGATGCCGGCCGGCCGGTCATCGTCTACCTCTACGGCGGCGGGAACCGCATCGGGTCCGCTTCTGTCTATCCCGGCGCCCCGCTCATCGGCGGGTCCGACGCCGTCTTCGTCACCTTCAACTTCCGGATCGGAGTCCTGGGCTTCCTGGACCTCGCCGGCCTTGACGCGGGCGGCGGGTTCGACTCCAACCTGGCACTGCGCGACCAACTCGCCGCGCTGACTTGGGTTCAGCAGAACATCGCCGCATTCGGGGGCGACCCCGGGAACGTCACTATCTACGGAGAATCCGCCGGAGCGCTGGCCGTCACGACCCTTCTCGCGGTCCCGGCGGCCGCCGGCCTGTTCGCCCGGGCCGCGGCCGCCAGTTCACCGGCGTTCCACGTCTACTCACGTGAGCGGTCTCGAGCCTGGGCAAGGCGGTATCTCCAGCTGCTCGATCTCGACCCGGCCGATCTGGAGGACATCCGCGACATGCCGGTCGACCGGCTGCTGGCGGCAGCCACGATATTCGACAAGGCGACGCAGCGAGACGACCCCGGAACCATCAGCGTCAGCTACGTAGTCGACGGTGAACTCCTGCGCCAGAGCCCGATCGACGCGATACGCGCCGGCCGCGGCCACCGAGTACCGCTGCTCATCGGTACCTGCCGCGACGAACACAAACTCTTCCAAAAGATCCTGAAGGGTGAGCTCGCCGTCAACTACGATGACCTCTGCCGCCTCTTCGCGCGGTCCGGCGACGATGTCCTCGATCGCGTACTAGCCGCGTACGGCGGCCCCGGCGACACGGCGCAACACCCTCGGATCGGCGGCGACGCGGCATTCTGGTACCCGTCGGTGGCGCTCGCCGAGGCCCACTCCGCGGTGGCACCGACCCGGATGTTCCGCATCGACCACGCACCCCGCATCTGCGGGCTGACCGGCCTGGGGCCCACGCACGGCGTGGACGTCGCGCTGCTGTTCGGCGGCCTTGACAAGGTCGAGCGGTGGCTCGGCGCAGCCCGCCGCGACCGCGCCTTCGTGGACCATCTGCGAGCGGACCTGATCGCCTTCGCCCGACACGGCGAGACCGCATCAGAATGGCCACTCTACGAGCCCGGCCGGCGCACGACACTCGTCTACACGCAGACGACAGCCCTCATCGACGACCCGCACGCCGACCGCCGAGCCGCCTGGACCGGATTCATCGGATACAGCTAACTGTCTCAATCGAGAGTCGCCTGCCGATTGAGCGTCATCCATCCTCGTTTTCCTAAATTCCTTCGTTCGTCAGAACGAGGATGGCCTGTGCGATTGTGCCGACGCGACGCGGGCAGCCTCGGTAGCGGTCGAGGATGTGCCAGTTCTTGAGGACCGCGAAGCCGCGCTCGCCGACGGCCCGGGTGGCCGAGTCTACCCGAGGCTCGTCTATTTTCAGGGCCTACATCGACAACAGTCGATCAAGGCGGTTCCGCTCCCTTCCCATGCGAGGTTCCACCAGATTCAGGAAAACCCGGATGGAAAAGGCTCACGGTGCACCGTGGCCTGGCTCGTCTAACCTCTGCCCGCGTCGTGACCAGCCTCGACGGCAGGCACTTCCAACAGCACCCTGCCCGCCGTCAGGTCCTGCTGGCTCGCCTGCGGACTCCCGCCGCGGGAGAACCGGGCCCGCACCTGGGAGAATGGAGACGCGAACCAGGGAGGACTTCAGTGTGACCGCGCAGACCGTACGCTCACTCATCAATCAGGTCGAGATCGCCGTGTCCGCCGCGATCGGCCGCACGCTGCCCGAGGCAGCCGGTGCCGACCCGGTGGTGCGCCCCTCGGAACACGCGGACTTCCAGTCCAACGCCGCGCTTGCCCTGGCGAAACGTGCACGCACCAAGCCCGCCGACCTGGCCGCGGCCGTCGCCGGTGCCCTCCAGGCGGACGGCTCGACGGCCGTGGCCGACGTGAACGTCTCCGGCCCCGGGTTCCTCAACCTGACCCTGGCCGACACCGCGGTCTGGGGGCAGGTCGCCACCCGGCTGGCCGACGAAAGGCTTGGCATCGGCGCCTCCGAGCACAGCCGCCGCACCGTGATCGACTACTCCGGGCCGAACATCGCCAAGGAGATGCACGTCGGCCACCTGCGTACCACGATCATCGGGGATGCGCTCGCCCGGGTGCTCGGCTTCCTCGGCGCCGAGGTCATCCGGCAGAACCATCTCGGTGACTGGGGCACCCAGTTCGGCATGCTCATCCAGTACCTCGACGAACACCCGGACGCCGCTTGGCACAGGGACGACCTCGCTCCCGGGACCTCAACGGTCTCCGCGTTGGACGGCCTGTACAGGGCCGCGCGGAGGGAGTTCGACGCCGACCCCATGTTCGCTGACCGTGCCCGGGCGCGGGTCGTCGCGTTGCAGGCCGGCGACGAGGACACCGTCGCCCGGTGGCGGCAGATCGTCGCCGAGTCAGAGGTCGCCTTCCGGCAGATCTACGACCGGCTCGGAGTCCTGCTCGAACCATCGGACTCCGCGGGCGAGTCCTTCTACAACGACCGCCTCACCGACGTCATCGACGAGCTGACCGCGGCTGGGATCGCGCAGGACAGCGAGGGCGCCCTGGTCGTCTTCTCACAAGAGGTGAACGGTCCGGACGGTGAGCCGGCCACCCTCATGGTTCGCAAGACCGACGGCGGCTACGGCTACGACACCACCGACCTGGCCACCATCCGCTACCGCATCCGCGACCTGCACGCAGACCGGCTTCTCTACGTCGTCGACGCCCGCCAGGCCCTTCATTTCCGGCTGGTCTTCGAGACCGCGCGCCGCGCAGGCTGGCTCACCGACGCCGTCGACGTCGCGCACGTGGCGTTCGGCACGGTGCTGGGCCCCGACGGACGGCCGTTCAAGACCCGGGCCGGCGACACCGTCAAACTGACGGACCTCCTCGACGCCGCAACCGGCAAGGCACGGGCCACCGTCGCGGAGAAGGACCACGGCCTCGCCGACGACGAACTCGACCGCATCGCCGAGGCCGCCGGCATCGGCGCGGTCAAGTACGCCGACCTGTCGAGCAGCCGCACCAAGGACTACATCTTCGACGTCGACCGCATGGTCTCCTTCGACGGCAACACCGGCGTCTACCTCCAGTACGCCCACACCAGAATCCAGTCGATCCTGCGCAAGGCCGGTGACACCGACGCCACCATCGACCCGGCCCTGCCCCTGCACACCGCGGAACGCGCCCTCGCGCTACAACTCGACGCCTTCGGCGACGCCCTCACCGAAGTCGCCCGGCTACTCGAACCCCACCGACTGTGCAACTACCTCTACGAACTCGCCCGCGCTTTCACTGACTTCTACGAAGCCTGCCCCGTCCTGCAAGCCGAGCCGGCGACCCGATCCAACCGCCTCGCCCTGTGTCACCTCACCGCCCGGACCCTGAGTCAGGGCCTCTCGCTGCTGGGCATCGCGGCACCAGAACGGATGTAGCAGTAGTCGGCGGGCGACGTCGCGGTGCCTGATCGTTCCTCGGACCATCGGATTCTGTTCGTACCCGAGCCCACGCCAATCGCCCGTGACCGGCCGCGCCGCTCCCCTACGCCGCTGGCCGGTCGCGGCCTCGGGCCACCAGGGCGGTCGGGCCGGCCGTCGCGGCCAGGGTAAGGACGGCGACCGTCGCGACCAGGCCGAACGCCGGGCCGGCCGGGACGTAGGGGTGGAAGTCGCCGGTGATCGCCTTGGTTATCGCGATCACCGTCGCCCCGCCGGTGGCGATCCCGGCCACCAGTCCGAGGACCGTGACCATGAGCGCCTGCCAGCCAGCCATGGCCAGCAGCTGGGCCTCGCCGGCCCCGACCCGGCCGAGCAGGCGCAGCGTCCCCGCTCGCTCGAGCGTCCCCGTGACCAGCGTCGTCACCACCGTCACCGCGACCAGCGCCGCGATCATCAGCACGATCACGTTGTTCAGGTAGCTGTTCTCGTTGTCCATCCGCTTCGCCTCGGCGTTCGCCGCGATCCGGTCCTGGGTGGCCAGCCCGGGGAAACGGCCGGCCAGCGCGGCCAGCGAACCGGCCGCCGGATGCCCGCGCACGAGGACCTCGTCGAGGCGGCCCGGCCCGACATGCCCGCCGCCGGCCGCGCCGGCCGGGACGACGACGTCGGCGAAGCCGAGCCCACGGTCGAAGACGGCCACCACCCGGGCCGGGTACGGCGTCCCGTCGGCCAGGAAGCCCCGGACGGTAGAGCCGACGCGGCGGTGGCCGGCCGCCAGCCGGCTCAGCGCGATCGTGCCCGGGCGCAGGTCGCGCAGGCTGCCGGCGCGGACGTCGAGGTCGACGACGGCGCCCGTCTCGGGGACCGTCGTGCCGGCGTCGCCCCAGACGGCGGCGCCCGCGAACGAGCCGCCACCCCCGACTGGGAGGAACACCGGCGTGAAGGAGACCCCCACGGCCGCCGTCACACCGGGCGTCCGGCCCAGCGCGCCGATCGCGCCCGGGGCCAGCCCGCCGGGCGCGGTGATGACCGAGTCCGCGACCAGCCGGCGGGCGGTCTGGGCGGTGTCGGCGTGCGGCACGGCCGCGTTGACCAGGTAGACCGCGCCCAGGAAGCCGGTGCTCAGCGACACCGCGACCACGGCCGAGACGATCCGTCCCGACCGGTACCGGATGTCGGCCAGAGCCAGGCGGGCTCCCGCCCCGCCGAGGCGCGCCGCCGGGACCCGGACGACGGCCTCGCCCAGCGCGACGAACAGCGGCGCGAGCAGGCCGATGGACACCATCAGCGTGAGCAGGGCCCCCAACGCCAGGTTGGCCTGGTCGTCCGGCGACATCGTTGACTGGAAGCCCAGCGTGAGCAACGTGATGCCGCCGCCCAGCGCGACCACACCGAGCAGGAGCCGGAGCGGATGCGGCCAGCGGCGGTCGGTCGCGGCCTCGCCCAGCGCGCGCACGGGCGAGATCCGCCCAGCCCGCCGGCCGGCGACGAACCCGGAGATCTCCGCGACGACGACACCGGAGCCGACCGCGACGGCGATCACCCAGGGCGCGCTCCAGCTGGCGGTCCCGGCCGGCAGCAGGTCGTGGCCGACCAGCCCGGACACGAGCCGGTCGGAGGCGAGCAGCCCGACCGGGTAGCCGAGCAGGCCGCCGACCACCCCCAGAACGGCCATCTCGCCCGCCACGGCCCGCCGGACCTGCCCCGGCGTCGCCCCGATCGCCCGCAACAGCGCGTAACCCCGGCGGCGGGACGCGACCGAGCGGCCGGCCGCCCCGGCCACCACGAACAGCGCGATGAGGGCGACGGGGACGCCGGCGCCGAAGGCGAAGTCCGTCATGTCGGTGCCTTCGCCGGCGGCTTGGACGTCCTCGGCCTGGCCGCGGGCGGACCCGGTCAGGACGGCGGCGCCCGGCGCGGCCGTCTTCGCGACGGAGCGCAGCCGAGCCGCGAGGCCACGCCGGTCGGCGCTGGTCTGGCCCGCGCTGGGCGCGGCCAGGACGGCGACGAGGTCGGCCTGACCGGGATGGCCGTAGCGGGCGGCCGCGGCGGCGTCGGTCAGGAAGACCGTTCCGTCCGCCGGGTCGGGGCCGGGGCCGGGGCCGGATCGGGCCCCGGGCGCCGCCTCGACGAGCCCGACGACCGTGAGCGGCGGACCGTCCAGCCCAAGAGTCGCGAGCCGCCCGCCGGGCCGGACCCCCAGGGAGCGGGCGAGCCCCGCGCCGAGCACGATGTCGGTGGCCTCGACCGGCTCGTGCCCACTGACCAGGTGGAACGGGGTGATCGCCGCGCTGGCCCAGCCGTGGGCCGTGGCGGCGAGCGCGGAACCGCCCCCGGGCGCGCCCACGAGGCGGAGCGGGACGGAGACGTCCGGGACGGCTCGGGCCACCCCGGCCACCGCGGCCAGCCGGTCCGCGAGCGCCGTCGGCACCCGGCGGTAGGTCGTCAGGGGCTCCGTCTCGGTGTCCTGGTCGTCACCCGACCCGGTGACGAACCGGACGTGCTGGTCACCGACCAGGACGGCCTGGGCGCCGGCCAGCCGGTGGACCGGCACCCGGGCGTGGGCCGACGACCCGGCCAGGCCGGCGATCATCGTGACCAGCGCGGCCGCCGCGATCAGGGCGATCAGCACGCCGACCAGCGGCGCCGGCTGGCGCCGGGCACTGCGCGCGAGAGACCTCATGCCCGCGCCTCCCGCGCGCCCCGGCCTGGACCGGGTCGGGTGGGAGGCGGCACGGCGGGCACCGCCGGGCGGCCGCCGGCCGACGCCGCGCCCAGCGCCATCAGCCGGCGCGTCAGGTCGGTCTGGTCGGGCGAGTCGAGGTCGGCGACGAGCCGTCCCGCGGCCAGCAGCAGCACCCGGTCGGCCGCGGCGGCCAACATCGGCTCGTGGGTCACCACGACGACGGCCTGCCCGGCCTCGTCGGCGACCGACCGCAGCAGCGAGCGCAGTTCGGCGGCGGTGTATGGGTCGAGGGCGGCCGTCGGCTCGTCGGCGAAGACGACGTCCGGCTTGGTGATCAGCGCCCGGGCGACCGCGACCCGCTGCTGCTGGCCGCCGGACAGCGTGTGCGGCAGCCGGCGCAGCAGCGGCGCGATCCCGACCCGCTCGGCCACCGCCTCGATCGCCCGGCGCGGCGCCGGCCGCCGGTCCAGGCGCAGCGGTAGCGCGATGTTCTCACCGACCGTCATCGTCGGAACCAGGTTCAGCGCCTGGAAGACGAACCCGACCCGCTGCCGGCGCAGGACGGACAGCGCCCGCCGGTTGAGCGAGCCGAGGTCGACCCCGCCGATCACGACCCGGCCGGACGAGGGTTGGTCCAGGCCGGCCGCGCACTGGAGCAGGGTCGACTTGCCCGAGCCCGACAGCCCCATCACCGCCGTCATGCTGGCCCGGCCGAACGAGGCGCTGACCGCGTCCAGGGCGGGGGAGCCGCGCCGGGAGTAACGCTTGGTCACCGCGGTCAGCTCCACCGCGGCGTCCGGGACGCCCGGCCGGGCGTCGCCGGCCTCGGTCAGGTCGGGGAGCGAGCGTGTCTCAGCCACCGCTCGAGCGTCGCCGCGCGGCCGGGCCGTCTCGAGCCGGCTGCCCACCGAACCCACCCGGGGGACAGCCCCACCGCCGGGGGTTGGCCTCCGCGCGGCTCCCGGCGGCGCGTGACGCAGGACACGGCGCGGTTCGGGTCCCGGACCTGGCGCAACCCAATCTTCTACGTAACGTAGAAGAAGTCTTCTACGGATGGTAGAAGATCTCGGGCGCGATACGCCGGGCGCGACGGAGCGGTCGGCGATCAGGAGGTCGTGATGGCCGTCACCGCTCTGGCCCCGCTCGCGGCGGGCTCCGCCGCCGCGGGCTCCGCCGCCGCTGGCTCCGGCTCGTCGCTCGATCTGGCCCGGGCCGAGACGGCGGTCTCCCTGGCCTTCCACATCTGCTTCGCGGTGTTCGGAGTGGGGCTGCCCTGGCTGCTGCTCTACACGGAGCGACGCTGGCTGACGACGGGCGACGAGTCCTGGTACGCCCTGACCCGCACCTGGTCACGGGCGTTCGCGGTCCTGTTCGCGATCGGCGCCGTGTCCGGGACGGTGCTCTCGTTCGAGTTCGGCCTGCTGTGGCCGGCGTTCATGGCCCGCTACGGCGGGGTGCTCGGCCTGTCGTTCACCCTGGAGGGCTTCGCGTTCTTCGCCGAGGCGATCTTCGTCGGGCTCTACCTGTACGGCTGGCGGCGGATGTCGCCGCGGGCGCACTGGTGGACGATGGTGCCGATCGCGATCGCCGGCACCGCGTCCACCCTGTTCATCATCACGGCCAACGCCTGGATGAACGTCCCGCACGGAGCGCGGGAGGTGGACGGGAAGGTCGTCTCGGCCGAGCCGCTGGCCCCGTTCACGACGGCGACCGCGCCGCCGCAGGTCGTCCACATGCTGCTGGCCGCGCTCATGTGCACCGGCGGGATGGTCGCGGCGGTCTACGCCGTCGGCCTGCTGCGCGGCCGGCGGGACGACTACCACCGCCGGGGCCTGCGGGTCGGGCTGGTCACGGTGCTGGCCTGCGCGCCGCTCCAGCTCGTCGCGGGCGACTGGGCGGCCCGGGTCGTCGGGGACAAACAGCCGGCCAAGCTGGCCGCGATGGAGGGGCTTTTCCACACCCAGGCCGGCGCACCGTTGACGATCGGCGGGATCGTCGTCGACGGCCGCACCCGCTTCGCGATCGAGATCCCCAAGGGCCTGTCGCTGCTCGACCACTTCGACCCGGACCATGTCGTGCCCGGCCTCGACGTCGTCCCGGCCGGCGAACGCCCGAACGCGGCGCTGGTCCACGGCGCGTTCACGGTGATGGTCGGGCTGGGGACGGCCGTGCTGGCGCTGGCCGCCCTGGTCGCTCTGGTCGCCTGGCGTCGGCGCCGCCGTCGGCGGGCCTGGGGTTCGGGCGGCGACGGCGGCCCGCTGCTGCCGACCGGACGCTGGTGGCTGGCCGCCTACGCCGCCACCGGGCCGGCCTGCCTGCTGGCGATGCTGGCCGGCTGGGAGGTGACCGAGGGTGGCCGCCAACCCTGGATTGTCTACGGCCGGATGCGCGTCTCGGAGGCGGTGACCGGCGCCAGCGGCATCGGCTGGGCGCTGGGCGCGACGATCGCCCTCTACCTGGGCCTGGCCGGCGCGCTGATCCTCATCCTGCGGCGGATGGCGGCCCGTCCCCGCCCGACCCCGCCCGGGCTGGCGCCACCCAGCCCACCGTCGGCCCCGCCCCCGCCACCGCCGGCCCCGGATGCCGACGGCGACCGCGAGCCCGTCCTGACCCCGGGCGGTGCCCGGTGAGCGCGGCGGACGTCCTGGCCGGCGTGCTCGTCCTCGGCCTGACCGCCTACGCCCTGCTGGCCGGGGCCGACTTCGGCGGCGGCGTCTGGGACCTGCTGGCCCGCGGCCGCGACGCCCCAGCCCTGCGCCGCCTGGTCGCCGAGTCGATCGGCCCGGTCTGGGAGGCCAACCACGTCTGGCTGATCTTCGTCATCGTGGCCACGTTCTCCGGCTTCCCGACCGCGTTCGGCGACATCGGCGAGACCCTGGAGCTACCGCTGGCCATCGCGCTGGTCGGGATCGTGCTGCGCGGCGCCGGCTACGTCTACCGGGCCTACGGCGACGGCGCCGCCGGCGGCGAGGCGCTGTGGGGACGGGTGTTCGCCGTCAGCTCGCTGCTCACCCCGTTCGCCCTCGGGGTCGCCGGCGCCGCGCTGGCCACCGGCGCCGGGCGCGCCGACGACCCGACGGCCCCGCTGCGCAGCGCGTTCGGCCTGGTCGCCGGCCTGCTGGCCGTGGCCGTCACCGCCTTCCTGGCCGCCGTCTACCTGTGCCGGGACGCCGCCCGCTCACCGGCGGCCGCCCACCTGGTGCCGGCGCTGCGGCGCCGGGCGATCGGCGCCGCGCTGGTTGCGGGCGCGCTCGCGGCGGTCCTGTTGCCACTGCTGTGGCGGGACGCGCCGGCCGTCGCCGACCGCTTCTGGACCCGGGGCGCCCCGTTCGCGGCGGTCTCCGCGCTGGGCGGCGCCGGCGCGATCGTGCTGGTCTGGCGGCGCCACTTCGTCTGGGCCCGGCTCGCGGCGGGACTCGCCGCCGGCGGCATCCTGTGGGGGTGGGCCGCCGCCCAGTACCCCGACCTGGTCGTCGGGCGGGTCACGGTCGGGGCGGGTGGGGCACCGCCGGGCGGCCAGCGGGCGCTGCTGATCGCGATCGCCGCCGGGATGGTGTTCCTGGTGCCGGCGGTGGTCGTCCTGTTCCGGGTGGCGGCCCGCCCGGTCGCCCCGATCAGCGCAGCCAGCGGCGATAGCGCCTCTTCGACGCCACCGGCCAGTAGCCAACGAAGGCCGCGACGGCGGCCTTGGCCCGGGCGTCCTCCCGCCCGACCATGACCCCCAGCGTGAACGCGGTCGGATCGCCGGCGTCGGCCGCCTCGCGACCCCAGTCCCGCAGCAGGTCCCGAGTGATCACCGCGTCCTGGTGCTCGCCCAGCAGGTCCTGGACGCGGGAGTTCAGCGCCGCGTACTCGTCCGCCGCCGCGCCGAACACCGGCGCGACCGTCTCCCCGGCGTAGCGCAGCCGTTTGGCCTGCTTGCGGGCGGCATGCAGGTGCTCGTCCTGCTCCCGCCCGGCCGGGGCGGCCAGCGCCGTCTCGATCCGACGGCGCAGCTTCCGGTCGGCCACCCGGACGAGCTCCGGCAGGACACTGCCGGCCTTCCCCCGGGCCAGGTCCGTGAGCGGGCCGCTGACCAGGGCTTCCAGATCGGCCAGCAGGGCCAGGTATGCGGGCGCGCGCAGGGCGGCCAGCGCCTCCTCTCGGGCGGCCGCCGAGTCTGTGGCCAGCCGGGTCCGGACGGCCGCGTGCAGGGGTCCGTGGACGAACTCGGCCGGCAGCAGCTCGAGCTGGCCGGTCAGGTACTCGGTCATGACCTCGTAGTCGCGGGCGCCGGACAGGGCGCCGGCCAGGTCACGCAGCCGGTTGTCGAGGTCGATCGCCACGGCCCGTTCGAACAGCGGGCCGAAGGTGCGCAGCGTGGCCCGGCTACGCCGGGTGGCCACCCGCATCTTGTGGACGGCGTCCGGTTCGTCCAGGCGGACCTTCGGGTCGACGGACACCATCGCGTCGACCTGCGCGGCCAGGTAGGCCCGGACGGCGTCGCCGGCCTGCCCGCCCCTGCGCGGGCCCGAGCCGTTGCGCGCCGCCGTGACCGACCCGGCGGCGGTCCGGGCCGGCGGGATCTCCCGCCCACCGCCGCGCAGGGCCCGGCTGAGCTTGGACGGGCTGGCCGAGCGCCCGACGCCCGCGCCGGCCAGGACGGCCTCGATCGCGTCGAGCAGCGCCGGCTCGCCGGCCGGCCCGAGCTCGACCTCGATCTCCCGCCAGCCGTCCCGGGTCAGCGCCGGCCCGAACGTCTCGGCCAGCACATGGTCGTCGACGACCTCGGCCAGCTCGGCGCCGCCCGCGTCCAGCAGGCGCCAGGTCCGGCGGGTGCTGGTCAGCCGGGCCACCGGCCCCAGCTCGCTGTCGCGGTGGACGACCCGGACCAGGTCGACCAGCGCCGCCGGCGGCTCGGCGCGAAGAAGGCCCGGATCGGCCGCGGCTTTCGAAGCGGCCGCCGCGGCCACGTCGGCCGCGCCCGCGCCCGCGCCCGCGACGTCGCCCGCGCCCGCGACGTCGCCCATGTCGGGGCCGGCACCGGCGCCCAGCTCGGTCGCGCGCCGGTCGGCCTCGGCCAGCGCGGCCGAGCCCGGCTCGTCCTCCAGTACGCCCACGAGGAGTTCGACCGCCTCGGGCGCGTCCGGTGCCGGCTCGGGCTCCAACGGGCTGTGGATCTCCTCCCGGCTGTCCTTGCCGGCCGGCAGCTTCAGGTGCCAGCCCTCGTCCGCGCCGCCGGTCCGGCGCCGGAACGTGATCTTGTTCGCGGCCAGTCGCAGGTCGTCGGTGTCGTAGTAGACGGCTACCAGCACGTCGGTCGTCGGCTCGCCGACGGTGGCGACGCCCGGCACGCCGCCGAGATCCGGGAGAGCGAGATCGGGCGGCGCGTCGTACTTGCGTTCGATCTCCCGGAATCTTGTCGCCACCACTGTCCCTTCGCCCGATCCAAGCGTCCATTTCACCAACGAGACCGGAGAAATATGGCTGCTGTTAACCGTATGTTCATCTTGACCATGGGATGACGTCGGTCACGTGGGGCGAGGAATCCAGGCCACGTGACCGACGAGGAGTACATAGCCGACAAAGGCGACCGAGTCGATCAAGGTGTGGGCGATGGCCTGCGGCCCGACCCGTCGCGTCCGGACGAACAGCCAGCCGAAGATGACGCCCATGATCGCGTTGCCGACGAACCCGCCGAGCCCCTGATACAGGTGGTAGCTCCCGCGCAGGACGGCGCTGGCCGCGACCGCGTGCAGGTCCCGCCAGCCGAACTGGCGCAGCCGGACGATCAGGTAGCCGAGGACGACCACCTCCTCGGCGACGCCGTTCTGCGCGGCCGAGAGGATCAGGACGGGGATGCGCCACCAGGCGTCGGGCAGCGTGGTCGGGACGACCGTGAGGTTGCCGCCGATGTGCCAGGCCAGCAGGTAGAGGCCCAGTCCGCTGCCGCCGATGACGGCCGCGATGCCGGCGCCCCGCCACAGGTCGCCGCCGTAGCCGCGCCGGAAAGCCGCCCAGCGGCTCCCGTTCCGAGCGGCGCCGCCGGCCCCGTCCGTGTCCCGCGGGATCAGCCCGATCGCCGCCCGCCCGCCGCCGGAGCGGGCCAGCAGGTGCAGCGCGAACAGCGGCGGCACCAGTCCGGTCGCGATCCCGGCCAGCTGGAGCGACAGGTCCAGCCATGGCCGCCCGGGCGCGGCCGAGCCGTTGAGCTCGGCCACGTGCGAACGCACCGGTCCCGGCTGGGTCAGCACCCCGACGTAGTGAATGAGCGAGATCAGCGCCGAGGCGGCGAACGACGTCCCGAGCAGCAGCCAGACCTCGTGCACGAGCGTGCGCCGGGACAGCTCCTCGACCGGCGGCCCGGCGGGAACCGCCGGCTTGGGGGAGGAGTCGGTCACCGGCCCGGTCACCGTGCAGACCCTAGTGGACGAAGCTGAGCGCTTGGTTACCCACAAAGGTGACGGCGGCCGGCCGCGTGGCCCGCCGGTCAGGCCAGCAGGCCGTCCTGGATCACCGCGAGTAGCCGGTCGAGCAGCCCGGCGTCATCGGGAGCCTGCTCACTGGCCCAGGCGGCGGCGTTCACCAGGATCAGAAGATCCGCGATGTCGGTACGCGCGGCGGCGGTGCCGTCCCGCTGGGCCCGGACCAGCAGCGCCGATCCGGTCGTGCGCATCGCGTCGTGGCAGCCGGCCAGCGCGGAGGCGCTGGTCGGGTCGGACGCGGCGGCCAGCTGGGCGGCGACCAGTCCACGCATGCTGGTGGCGTGGGCGGCGACGGCGCGCAGCCAGACGCGCAGCGCCTCGTCCGGATCGGGATGGGTCAGCAGGTCACGGCCGTGCGCGCACAGGGCGTCGACGTCGGCGCCGATGATCGCGACGAGCAGTGCCGGCCGGGACGGGAAGTGGCGGTAGAGCGTTCCCGGCCCGACGCCGGCCCGCTGGGCGACCTGGTTGAGCGAGGCCTGGGCCCCCTGCTCGGCGAAGAGCGCCTTCGCGGCCGCCAGCACCCGCTCCCGGTTGTCCCGGGCGTCGGCGCGCAGCCGGCGCGGCGCGCCCACCCCATCGGTCTCCACGCGCCCATCCTCGCATTGCCATCCGGAGAGCCTCTCCATATGCTTCGGTCCACACCTATCCGGAGAACTTCTCCGTTCCGTTCCGGTGGAACCGGGGAACCAGTGAAGCAGGGGCATTCGTGAAGATCGGAATCACCGTCGGTGACGTACGCGGAACCGCGACCGTCGCTGAGATCACCGGCCAGATCCGCGCCGCGGCCGACGCCGGCCTGGCCACCGCCTGGAGCGCTCAGGCCTTCGGCTGGGACGCCCTGACCACGCTCGCCGTCGCCGGCACCCAGGTGCGGGGAATCGAGCTGGGTACCGCCGTCGTGCCCGTCCCGCAGCGGCATCCGCTGGCCCTGGCCAGCCATGCCCTCACCGTCTCGGCGGCGGTCGGCGACCGCTTCACCCTCGGCGTCGGCGCCGGCATCGGGATGATGGTCCAGGGGATGTTCGGCCTGCCGGTCGACCGGCCCGCGCGCCGCATGCGGGAGTACCTGTCCGTCCTGCGCCCGCTGCTGCGCGGGGAGAACGTCGATCACCATGGCGAGACCCTCACCGCCGTCGGGGCGGTTACCGCGCCGGGGGCCCAGGCACCGCCCGTCCTGCTGGCCGCGCTCGGCCCGGCGATGCTGCGCGTCGCCGGGGAACTGGCCGACGGGACGATCACCTGGTGGGCCGGGCCGCGAACCCTCGCGGATCACGTCGTCCCGTCGATCGGCAAGGCGGCGGCGGCCGCCGGGCGCCCGGCGCCGCGGGTCGTCGCCGGAGTGTTGGTCTGCGTCACGCCCGACGAGGCCGGGGCGCGGGGTCGGATCGGCGAGCAGTTCGCGCTGGCCGGGCAGGTGCCCGAGTACCGGGCCGTGCTGGAGCGCGAAGGCGTGGCCGGGCCAGCGGACGCCGCGGTCGTCGGCGACCGGGACGCCCTCAGCCGTCAGCTCGGGCGGCTGGCCGACGCGGGCGTCACGGACGTCATCGCGTCCCCGTTCGGCGACGCGGACGACCAGCGCCGGACGATCGACGCGCTGGCTGATCTGAACAGAGCCGACTGACTATCGCATCCGCGGTGAGCCCGCGCGCGGGCCCGGAGACGCGCAATCGGCGGGCAGCCGGCCCCTCAACCGAACTACCCGCCGATCTTAGAGTGAAGTCTTTCGATCTTCACGCCCCCACTGCGCGTTGCTTCCTGCCCGCCCCCCGGCGGGCGGCCGCCGAAAGGCGACGCGCTTCACGCAGCCGACGGCTCCGTGTCCCCTCCAGCGCGCGCCACCTTCGGCGGCTACCTTCCCCCAGGCGTCTCCGACGTGCTCCGGCGCGTGTCCGGTCGCCGTCAGGAGACGTCCCCCCTGATCTTTCCTTCCCCCACCCCCGCCATCCGGCGGCGCGGCCGTCGTAACCCGGCCGGCACCCGATGGTGTCGTGCTCCGCCCGCGGTGGCGATGGGCGCGGGACTCGCCCTCGCCACCTCTGGCGGCCTTTCCCCCCAGGGGATCCCCCCGGACCCCTGTCGTGCCCGTCGGCTCGGCGTCCGCCCCTCCACGTCCGCCAGGACCGTCGGTCTTACCTTTCCCCCCAGGCCCTCTGGCGCGGTCCACCGGTTGCCCGGGAGGCCCGCCCAGCGGCCAGTGAATGCATGATGTCGCCGGCGGCGGGGGCCGCAACAGAGCGCCCCCGTACTGGAGCAGGGGTGCCCTACGCCCCGAGATCCTGGTTGGATGTCGCCGTGGGACGTGATGCGTCCGCGCAGTGCCACCGGCGCGGCCCCGGTACGTGGCCGCCCGGCGCGCCTGTCGCCTTCGCGTCGCGGGCGCGTCTCCGCCCGGCGAATCGGACAGGTCGTGGCGGCGCGCGCCATATCCTGTAGGGCGGGGAGTTGTCGGTGTCCGCCGCGTGGAGGGATTCGAGTTCGCATGGCCGCCAGTGCCGTGGGGTCGGGTGGCGCAATGCCTCCTGGTGGTTCAGTGCCGCCGCGCCGCCCGGTGGTCGCGCGCGTCCGCGCGGATGGCCGTATCTGGGCACTCGGCCGAGGAGGCCGGCTCACCTTCGGTCGGGCCGGGTGTGACATTCCCTTCGGCACCCAGCCCGAGGACCTGATGATCTCGCGGCACGCGGGAACGCTCGCCGAGAGCGAGGGAGCGCTGGTCATCCGCAACAGCGGCCGGCACCCGTTGCACCTGCTCAACCCCGAGGGCGACACCCACCAGATCCTCTCCCCGGGTACCGCCGGTTCGGCCGGCCTGGCCGACTTCCAGATCGTCGCGGTCGGCACCTACGGCCAGCGGCACGAGATCATGGTGCACCACCAGCACCAGTCGCCGGTGCTGCGCGAGCAGGACACCGTCCAGATGTCGGTCCGGCTCACCAGGACGGAGCGGCGCCTGCTGGCCGCGCTGTGTGAGCAACGTCTCACCTCGGGCGACCCGCACGCCCCGTTGGCCACCTACCGGGAGATCGCCCGCCGGGTCAGCCGGGACGACAACTACGTCCGCTCGCGGCTGTCGGCCGTCCGGTCGAACCTGGCCGGCCTGGGCATCCCCGGCCTGGCCCAGACCGAGCCGGGGCCGGCGGCCCGCCGCCTGCCGGACTACATCGTCCGGCTCGGCGACTGGGTGCTGGCCGCCGGCCTCATCACCGAGACGGACTTGGCGCTGATCGACCCGGACCCGACCAAGGAGCCGTCCTAGCCGTCCTAGGCGTCCTGACCCTCCTGGCCGTCCCGCCGTCTGAGACCCCGGGCCGCTGACCACGGGCGTCGGTCAGGCGATCACCGGGCGGGCCGGCCCGGTACCGGCGCCGGTCGTCTCGATGGTCGCCGCCACCGTCGCCAGGTCGTCCTCGGTCAGCCGCAGGCCCGCCGCGGCCAGCCAGCCGTCGACCTGATCGGGCCGGCGCGCCCCGACGATCGCCCCGGTCACTCCGTCGAAGGCCAGCGTCCAGGCGACGGCGGCCGCCGCGACGCTCACGCTGTGCCGGTCGGCCACCGTGCGCAGCGCGTCGGCCAGGGCCAGGTTGCGCTCCAGCGCGGGGGAGGCGAAGTCCGGCGCGCGGGCCCGCCAGTCGTCGTCGGCCAGCCCCGCCGAGCGGGCCGCCGTCCAGGAGCCGCTGAGCAGGCCCGACTGCATCGGGCTGTAGACGATCACGCCGATGTCGTTCTTCGCGCAGTACGGCAGGATCTCGGCGGCGGCGGCGCGGTTCACCGCCGAGAACGGCGGCTGGAGCGTGTCGACGCCGCCGGCGCTCGCCGCGCGTTCCAGCAGGCCGACGTCGAAGTTGGAGACGCCGATGGCCCGGACCTTGCCGGCCGCGCGCAGCTCGTGCAGCGCGGCGACGCTCTCCTCGACCGGGGTGCCGTCCTCGGGCGGCCAGTGCAGCTGGAACAGATCGATCCGCTCGACGCCGAGGCGGCGCAGGGATGCGTCGGCCTCCCGGCGGATGGACTCGGGCGCCCCGACGCGGCGCGGCGGCGCGCTCGGGTTGGCCTCGTCCCAGACCAGGCCGCACTTGGTGAACACGAGCGGACGGTCGGCGGCCGGGAGATCGGTCAGGGCCCGGGCCACGACCTCCTCGGAGTGGCCGAGGCCGTAGACGGCGGCCGTGTCGATCCAGTTGACCCCGCGCTCGACACAGTGGCGGATGGCCGCGACCGACTCGTCGTCGTCCTGCCCACCCCAGGAGTAGGCCCAGCCGGCGCCGCCGATCGCCCAGGCGCCGAAGCCGACGCGGGTGATCTCCATGTCGGTCGAGCCGAGCCGGGCGGCCGGCCAGCCCGCATGGCTGTCAGTAGTCATCATTCGGTACCTCTCCTATCCGCGGGGTTCGCCGGCGCGGTTGGTCGACGTGCGGGTGGTCGATGTGCGGGTGGTCGACGTGCGGTTGGTCGACGTGCACAGTCCCTGGAGCGCCCGCTACCCGAGAGACCACTCCGGGAACAGCGGGACGTCCAGCGCGCCGGGCTGGCCGGTGCCGTCGCCGACGGCGGTCTGGTCGTCGTCCATCGGGAGCATCCCGGCGTCGGCGGCCACGGCGTCCGCGTCCGCCTCCCGGACGGAGAGGTTGCGCCGTTCCAGCAGTTCCCGGACCCGGACGTGGTGGACCACCGGCGTGACCGATATCACGTGCTGGATCAGAGTCGCGAAGAAGCCGGGCGCGGCCACGTCGGCCGGCACTGCGTCCTCACGGACCCGCACCCCCAGCGCCGGATCCCCCCACTCGACGACGACCAGCCCGGTGGCGGTGTACCCGCCGGACTCGCCGCCGGTCGCCCGCAGCTTGCGGATCATGTCGACGGTCCGCTCGAAGGCGTCCGGCTCGGCGGTCAGGATCGTCGAGCGCTGGACGAACAGGAACCCGACGGCGGCCAGCGGATGGCGACCGCGCAGGTTGCCGGCGTCGCCGTAGGCCTCCTCGAACCGGTTCGGCAGGTTCTTGCCGAACGACGAGACCTGCGCCTTCGTGCTGACCAGCAGCTCCGGACCCCGGTCCCAACGGGAGATCACGACGTCGACCTGCTTGTCGTAGGCCCGGCCGAGGATCACGGCGTCGGCCGGGGTCACGGCGGGCAGCTCCCGGGCCCGGGCCCGCACGGCCGCCGCCAACTCCCGGGGGAGCTTGTCGAGCAGGACGGCGACGTCGCGGGGCAGTACCCGGGGCCGGGTCGCCCGCGGCCAGACCTCGTCGGCGCCGAAACCGGCCCGGCGCAGTTCGTGGGCGACCCAGGCGTCTATGCCCTTGGCGAACGCGCCGCTCTCCGACCCCTCGCCCGTCCCGACCGGGATCGAGAGCAGCCGGCCCAGCAGGTCGTGGTCGGGGCGGTAACGCGGGCGCTCGCCGCGCTCGTGCTCCCACGGATCGCTGGTCCCCCGGGCGAGCAGAAGGTCCTCGTATGGCGCGAGTTTGTCCGGGCGGCGGCTCATGGCGGTCCCATCCGGTCCGGCTGCTCCGGCTGCTCCGGCTGCTCCGGCTTGTCCGGTCGCGCGGTGGCGCCCCGGCCGGCCCGCCCCGCCCGACGCCGGCGCAGGGCGGTCCGGGCGGCCACGACGGCGCCCAGATCGCCGTCGGGCCCGTCCGGGCCCAGGGATGTTCCGTCGTCCAGCGCCGGTCCGTCCAGCGCCGGTCGGTCCAGCGCCGGCCCGAACAGCGCCGCGTCGACGTGGCGGGCCGCTCCGGTCACGTCGCCCCGCGCGAGCGCGGCCAGCACTCGCCGCCGGAGGGCGGCCAGCGCCGGACGGGCCCGCTCGACCGTCGCCGGCGAGGGCACCAGCAGGCGGGCCGCCTCGCCCGGCTCCAGCTTGAGCAGCCCGCCGCCGTAGGCCCGCCCGACCGTCTCGGCGCTGAGCATGGTGACGGAGTTGAGCGCGGCCAGCGGCAGGACGGCCCGTCCCAGCGCCCGGACCTCGGGTGCCAGCGCAACCCCGTGCACCGAGTTCAGGTGGGCGACCCCGGCGGCGTTGGTGGCGAGCTGGACGGTGTCGGCGTTCATGTAGGTCAGCAGCAGGTCGGCCGGGGTCGCGGCCAGCGGCACCCGCCACCAGGGGTCACGGATGCGGCACTTGTAGGCGTTTGGAACCCCGGTTCGCGCCCCCTCGGCCAGGTAGGCGCGGGCGCCGGGGGAGGGGTCGGGCCCCGGGCGGAACAGCCAGATCGCGGCGCCGGCCGCGCCCAGTTCGGCGTGGGCCCGGGCGGTGAGCGTGAGCGCGCGCAGATGGCGGGAGCCGGGCGGCGAGACCGCGACCAGCTCGTCGTCGGCCAGCCGCAGTTGGTCGGCGGCCTGGGTGCTCAGCGTGAAGTATCGGTTGTTTCCGGTAACCGCGCCCAGGGTGGTGCGGCCCCAGCGCTCCAGCGGGCCGAAGGCGCCGGCGGTGACGAGGCGCGCGCAGGCGGCGCGGGCCCGCGGCGGGAGCAGGGCCGGCATCCAGGTCGCGGCCGGGTCGGCGGCGAGGGCGGCCCGGGGCTCCGCCGTCGCGACCGGCGTCCGTCCCGGCGCCCCGCCTGGCGGCCGCTCGCCCGTCTCAGGTGCCGCCGGGCTGGTCCCGGACGGGCCGATCCAGGACGGGCCGATCCAGGACGGGCTGGTCCCGGACGGGCCGGTCCCGGACGGGCTGGTCCCGGACGGGCCGGTGCCGCCCGGCTCGGCGCGGCCGGCCAGTTCGACGGATTCGGCCAGGCCGGCCAGTTGGGCCAGGCCGGCCAGGTCGCGGACCTCGGTCACCAACGGTGCCGCCGCCGGGCCCGTCCCCTCGGCCAGCAGGAGCACGACCTCCTCCTGGACGCCAGGAAAGATCCGTTCGGTGAACAGGACCAGCTGGATCTGCCCGAACCGCTCCAGCAGGTGGCGTCGGATCGGCGCCGCGTAGTTGACGGCCAGCAGCTCAGCCGGCAGGACCAGGCCAAGGCGCCCGCCCGGGGCCAGGAAACGGGTGGCGTGGACGGTGAAGGCCGCCCAGGAGCTGGCCAGGTTGGTCAGCCTCACCCCGGCCGCGGCCGCGGCGGCTCGCGCGCGCTCCCGGGCCGGGCCACTGAAGCTCTGGTAGCGAACATACGGTGGATTGCCGACAACCGCGTCGAACTCGGGCCGGGCTGGGACGGTGAAGAAGTCGGCCACGGTGATCTCGGCCTGCTCGCCCGCCGCGCGCACGGCGGCGTCGGCGGCGGCGGCGCTCGGGGCGTGCACCTCGACGCCGCGCAGCGTCCCCCGATGGTGTCCGTCGCCCCGGGCCCGCAGCGCCGATCCGGCGGCGAGCAGGAAGGCGGCCTGGCCGCAGGACGGCTCCAGGACGCGGTCACCCGGCGTCCGCACGGCCCAGGAAGCTATGTACGCACAGACCTCGGGCGGGGTGAAGTACGCCCCGCGGGCCTTGCGCGGCGCGGGTGCCAGGCCACGCGCGGCGCCGGCCGCGGCGTCACTTACGCCGGGGCGCGCCCGAGTCGCCTGAGTCGCCACCCTGCCGACCTTAGAGGGCGGCTCCGACCGGCTGGGCGAAGGCCGGGATCGACTGGTGCGCCGCGCGGGGGAGCGCGGCCGGACGGCCCCGCGACGGCCCGGGTGGGCGCCTTGGGCGACCGCTCTCGGGCGGGCGGTGACCCGGGCCGCGCGCCCCGCGGGGCGCGGCGCCGAAGGGCGACCGCCGGGCGACCGAGGTGATCCCACGCGGGGGCCGCCGGAGTGATCCTGCTTTCATAATTCCTTAAGATGATGATCGGCGGAGCGCGGGTGTGTTGTCACGACCTGTCCCCGGCCCGGGTTCGGGATGTTCCGTCATCGACGATTGGACCCGGTCTCTACCGGACTTCGTTCCTCGGAGACCTCCCCTCTAGGCCCGTCGCCGTGTAGCGTCTGCACTGGCCGAAGTTCGGTGGTTGCGTCGAGAACAGCTGGCGGATCCCGAACACCGAAGGGGCGCGCATGCCAAACGCTCCCCCGAGTCGGCCCGGGGTCCGCGCGGTGCGGATCCTGACTGCACCAGCAGGGAGAACGGCACGTGGCTCAGGGCACGGTGAAGTGGTTCAACTCGGAGAAGGGCTTCGGCTTCATCTCCGTGGACGGCGGCGGTTCCGACGTCTTCGTCCACTACAGCGCGATCGACATGGACGGCTACAAGAGCTTGGAGGAGGGCCAGCGGGTCGAGTTCCAGGTGACCCAGGGGCAGAAGGGTCCCCAGGCCGACGCCGTGCGCGTGGTCTGAGCCACGGATTACGCACAGCCTCAGCTTTCCTGAAGACCCGCCGCGGCGCCCTCGCCGCGGCGGGTCTTCGCTTTGCGGGGCGGAACGCCGGAGATTCTCCGGCTACTCGATGTAGTTACGGTTCCGTTTCGTGAGCTTCTCGTCGGTATAAATTGCTGTTCGAGCCGGTGTCTCGGCGTGGGTTCTGCTTGACGAAGCAACCCTCCATGGTGTCGTCCTGGCGACATAGCCCTCGATCGCGAGTTGTGGTCTCGTTTGTGATCTGAGGCGTGATTGGGCGGACCAGGCGCTGATCACTCGGCTACAAACGATTCACCGCGGTACATGACGAGACGGCATCGGAGCCGCCCTCGAGATGATCTCACGTCTCATTTGGCGGGCCTGATGTCCAGATGATCTTGGGAGATCAGTGGTGGACGTGATCGTGGGACCGTTACTTGCCCCGACCGAGCAACCCCGATCGATAGGCGTTTCCCGCCCGGGCGGCCCGCCCGTCCCGGCTGCTCGTCCCCGCCGCCCGCGCAGCCCTCGCGGGCAGGGCGACCGGCTGCGCCGGGAACTGGTCGACGCCGCCGGCGCGATGCTCGAGAACGGCGTGAGTGAGGAGAACCTCTCGTTGCGGGCGGTCGCGCGGGCCGTCGGCGTGTCGGCGATGACGCCCTATCTGCATTTCGCCGACCGCGGCGCCCTGCTCGCGGCGGTGTACAGCGAGCGATTGCGGGATCTGACGGTGGAACTCGCGGCGGCGGTCGGCGCCGGCCATCCCGCGAGCGGCGCTGACCGTCTCCGGGCTCTGGCCGACGCGTATGTGACCTACGGCCGCCAGCACCCCGGCCCCTACCGGCTGCTTTTCGGCTCGTTCGACCCCGAATCCCGGCTCGGCGAGGAGGCGGGGCGGCCGGCCGCGGCGCGGAGTTTCTTCGCCGGGCTGGTCGGACTGGTCGCCGACTGCCTGACGACCGACTTGGTGCCCCGGGATCAGAGCCGCCCCGGGCGCCCGGCTGGGGGCCCCGGCGGCCCTGTCATCCCCATGATCCTCGGCACCCCCGGGCCGGACGAGACGGGCGAGACCGGCGCCGCGCTCAGGGGCACCGGCACCGTGCGTCCGGCCGAGGCGGCCAACCGGATCGCCGCCGCCATCTGGCTGGGCCTGCACGGGCTGGTCACACTCGTCGCCGACAAGCCGGCCGTGGACTGGCCGCCCAGCGCCACCGTCGTCGACGACCTGCTCGCGGCCCACCTCGGTGTGCCCCCTCGTATGTCACCTGACGTGCATCTCAAGTGACGCTCGGCTGATCCCGCCGGTCGGGCGCGGGTGGGCCGAGACCCGAGCCGCGCCGGGTCCGGACCTGGGCCTGCCCGGCCCGCCCGGCCCGCCCGCGCCAGGTCGGGCCGAGGGTTCACAGCGCTGGGTCAGCCCGCGGCCGCCAGCATCTCAGCGATCTGCAGCGTGTTGAGAGCGGCGCCCTTGCGAAGGTTGTCGCCGCACAGGAATAGCGCTAGTTCACGCGGGTCATCCGGGGACACACGGATGCGGCCGACCCAGGTCGGGTCGGTGCCGACCACGTCGGACGGAGTCGGGAAGACACCGGCCCCGGGATCGTCGAGCACGGCCACCCCGGGCGCGGTGCTCAGTACCTCCCGGGCGGCCTCGGCTGTCACCGGCTCGGAGAAGTGGGCGTGGACGGCGACCGAATGGGTGGTGACGACTGGTACCCGCACGCAGGTGGCCGACACCAGCAGGCCGGGCAGGCCGAGGATCTTGCGTGACTCGTTGCGGACCTTGAGCTCCTCGGACGTCCAGCCGCCCTCCTTCAGCGAGCCGGCGAACGGCACGACGTTCAGCGCGAGGGGAGCGGGGAACGGGCCGAGCTGGTCCTCGCCCACGGCCTTGCGGACGTCACCCGCCACCTGGCCCAGCGGCGCCGGGTTCGCGCCGAGGGCGGCGAGCTGCGCGTAGAGGGTGTCGATGCCGGCCTGGCCGGCACCGGAGGCGGCCTGGTAGGAGGCCACGAACAGGCCGCGCAGCCCGAACACGCGGTGCAGCGCGCCCACCGCGACGATCATCGACATGGTCGTGCAGTTCGGGTTCGCGATGATGCCCAGCGGCCGCTGCGCGGCGGCCTCGGCGTTGATCTCGGGGACGACCAGCGGGACATCCGGGTTCATCCGGAACGCCCCGGAGTTGTCGACGACGGTCGCGCCGCGGGCGGCGGCGATCGGCCCCCACTCGGCCGAGACCTCGTCCGGGACGTCGAACATGGCGATGTCGACGCCGTCGAAGGCCTCGGGCCGCAGCGCCTGGACCTCGGCCTGGCCGCCGCGCAGCGGTAGGAGCTTGCCGGCGGAGCGGGGCGAGGCGATCAGCCGGATCTCGCCCCACGGGTCGGGCCGCTCGGCCAGCAGCGACAGCATGATCGTCCCGACGGCGCCGGTCGCGCCGACCAGCGCCAGGGTCGGGCCGCTCCGGCCCGCTCCGCCTCCGGCCGCGGTGCCCGCGCTCATCGGCCGGTCCCGGCGTAGACGACGGCCTCGTTGTCGGCGTCGCCCAGGTCGAAGGCGGCATGCACGGCGCGCACGGCCGTCGGGAGTTCGGTATCGCGGACGACGACCGAGATCCGGATCTCCGACGTGGAGATGATCTCGACGTTCACGCCGGCGTCGGCCAGCGACCCGAAGAAGCGGGCCGACACGCCGGGGTGGGACTTCATCCCGGCGCCGATGAGGGAGAGCTTCCCGATGTGGTCGTCGTAGATCGTCCGCTCGAAGCCGATCTGCTCGTGGACCTTCTCCAGGGCGGCCAGAGCGGTCGGTCCGTCCGACTTCGGTAGGGTGAAGGAGATGTCGGTGCGGCCGGTGGCGGCCACCGAACCGACCTGGACGATCATGTCGAGGTTGACGTCGGCGTCAGCGACGGCCCGGAAGACGCCCGCGGCGACCCCGGGCTTGTCCGGGCAGCCGAGCACGGTCACCTTCGCCTCACTGGTGTCGTGGGCGACACCACGGATGATCGCCTGTTCCATCAGTTCAGCCTCCGGTATCTCAGTGACCCAGGTGCCCGGGCTGTTCGAGTACGACGAGCGGACGTGAACCGGCACCCGGTAGCGGCGGGCGTACTCGACGCAGCGCAACATGAGGACCTTCGCGCCGCACGCCGCCATCTCCAGCATCTCCTCGTAGGAGATCGTGTCGATGCGGTGGGCGTCGGGCACGATGCGCGGGTCGGCGCTGAAGACCCCGTCGACGTCGGTGTAGATCTCGCATACGTCCGCCTCCAGCGCGGCGGCCAGCGCGACGGCGGTCGTGTCCGACCCGCCGCGGCCCAGGGTCGTGATGTCCTTCGTGTCCTGGCTCACGCCCTGGAAGCCGGCCACGATCGCGATCGCGCCCTCGTCGAGCGCGCTCCGGATGCGGCCCGGGGTCACGTCGATGATTCTCGCCCTGCCGTGCTTCGTGTCCGTGATCACCCCGGCCTGCGATCCGGTGAACGACCGCGCGTGGGCGCCCAGCGTCGAGATCGCCATGGCCAGCAGGGCCATCGAGATCCGCTCGCCGGCGGTCAGGAGCATGTCCAGCTCGCGTGGCGGCGGCACCGGCGAGACCTGTTCGGCCAGGTCAAGGAGGTCGTCGGTGGTGTCACCCATGGCGCTGACCACGACGACCACATCGTTGCCGTCCCGGCGGGTGGCGACGATCCGCTCGGCGACTCGTTTGATCCGTTCCGCGTCGGCTACGGATGATCCGCCAAACTTCGCCACCACGAGACCCATGAACCTGAGGCTACCGATCCGCGGCGCGTTCCGCCCCGGCCCCGCGTGGTTCCCGTCCGGTCCCACGACACGGTGTCCGGGCCGGTCAGAGCCAGCCGTTGTTCTCCGCGACCCGTAGCGCCTCCAGGCGGTTGCGGCAGCCGGTCTTGGCGATGGCGGACGACAGGTAGTTGCGCACCGTTCCCTCGGACAGGAACAGGCGGTGCGCGATGTCGGCGACGGTGGCCCCGTCCCGGGCCGCGACCAGCGCGTCCCGCTCCCGCCCGGTCAGCGGGCTGGGACCACCGGCCAACGTCGCCGCGGCCAGGGTCGGGTCGACGACCCGCTCGCCCCGGGCGACCCGTCGGACGCTGTTGGCCAGCGCGTCGGCCGGCGCGTCCTTCACCACGAACCCGAGCGCCCCGGCCTCCATGGCCCGCCGCAGGTAACCTGGCCGCCCGAACGTTGTCACGATGAGGACGCGGGTGCTCGGCGCGGCCTCGCGGACCGCGGCGGCGGCCGCGAGCCCGTCGATGCCCGGCATCTCGACGTCGAGCAGGACGACGTCCGGCTTGAGCTCGCTTACCGCCGCGACGACCTCGTCGCCGCGACCTACCTCGCCGACGACGTCGATGTCGTCCTCGAGCGCGAGCAACGCCGCCAGCGCGCCCCGGACCAGATGCTGGTCGTCGGCCAGCAGGACCCGTATCTCCCCGCCGCTCACACCCGCGTCTCGGCTCATCCCGGCACCTCGAGCAGTAAGCGGAAACCGGGCCGGGAGCCGGCCGCCAGGGTTGCCCCGGCCCGCACCCGACCACCGGCGGCACTCGCCCGCTCGATCAGCCCGGTCAGGCCGTTGCCCCGCGAGCCCGGCGCCACGCTGTCGGCCGCGACGAGGTCGAACCGGCCGTCCGCGTCCACGCGGAAGCCGCCGGCGGCTCCGATGCCGTCGTCGACGATCTCGATGGAACACGGGCTCAACCGAACCCGGACGTGGTTCGCCCCGCTGTGGCGGACCGCGTTGGTCACCCCTTCGCGGACAGCCCAGCCGAACAGCTCCCGCAGTCCGACCGGGACGTCCTCGACGGACGCGGGCAGCTCGGCCTGGATGCCGGCGGCCGAGAGCACCTCCCGGGCCGCCGCCAGCTCGGTGACCAGGCTGACCTCCCGGTATCCCGCCACCGTCGCGCGCACGTCGGCCAGGCTCTGCCGGCCGAGATCGGCTACCTGGCGCATCTCGGCCGCCGCCCGTTCGGGGTCCCGCTCGACCAGCCGGGAGGCCAGCTCGGCCTTCATCGTGATCGAGGTGAGCGCGTGGCCGAGCAGGTCGTGCAGATCCCGGGCTATGCGCAGGCGCTCCTGCTCCTTCGCCAGCCGTTCGACCTCGGCCCGGGCGGCCAGCAGCTCGATGCGGTGGGCGACGTTGGCCCGCAGGGCGAACAACGCCACCGTCACCAGGACCGGCGGAGCGGACAGCGCCCACTGCGGCCCGTGAATGTCCCAGGAACCGATGTGTTCCGGCACCCAGGTGACGGCTGCCGCGAGCAGCGCGATCAGCGGCATCCCGATCAGCGGGACGGTCAGCATGGAGATGGCCACTGACAGATAGGTAACCAGCTGCAGGCCACCCCGGCCGAACACCGGGAGGTAGGCAGCCATGATCACCAACATTCCGCCCAGAACCGTGAGCCGGTAGCGCTCTGGCCCGCCGAGCGCGGCGAGGGGAAGCAACCACACGTACAGCCAGACGAACACGACCAGCACGGCCAGCCCGAGCGCGAACATCGCCGGGCTGGACGTCTGCCACAGGTCGGTGACCGAGTAAGCCAGGTAGACCAGGAAGATCCCCGACGTTATCCGCCAGCGTCGCGCCCTCATCTGGCGGCCCTCAACGCCGCGGCCCAGCGGGTTGGACGTCAGCCAGCGCCAGACCGCCGCCGCCCCCGAGCGCTCGTCTGGACGCTCGCCGCCCGGGCGCTCGCCGCCCGGGCGCTCGCCGCCAGGGCGGTCGGCCGAGGGGCGCTCCTCGGGGCCGGAGCCGGCCTGGGCCGGGGGAGCGGAGTCGGTCCGCTCCCCGGCCGGGGCGGCGCTCATCTGCTCGTACTCCACATCACTCGTCCTCGGTCAGGTGCGGAGCTGGTCGCGCTGGAACGCCCGGGCCGCGATCCAGCCCAGGACGACCGTCCAGGCCGCCAGGGTGAACAGGCCGCGCCAGCCCAGCCAGTGTCCCTCGATCGCCGCCCGCCCGGCACCGGCCGACCAGTACATCGGGAGCGCCTTGACGATGTCGGCCAGCCAGCCCGGGAAGTTCTCGATGGGGATCCACAGTCCGCCGGCCAGGGACATCAGCGTGTAGACGCCGCCCGTCACCGCCTGCATGTTCTCGGGGTTGATGGCGTAGGCCAGGAAGATGCCGAACGCGGCGATCGGCAGGAGCGCGAGCAGGACCGACACACCGGCGAGCAGCCACCGCCCGGCCGAGAGGTGAATGTGGCGCAGTTCGGCGCCGGCGATGAACACCACGATGACGGCTGGTACGGCCATCGCGTAACCGGTGGCGACCTTGCTCAGCACGTAGTGCGGGCCGCCCAGGGCGGTCAGCCGCAGCTGCCGGTTCCACCCCGTCGAGCGTTCCATCGCGATCCGGCCGCCGGTGGAGAACACGGCGCTCATCGCGCCGAACGTGGCCATGCTGACCATGATGTAGGGAGCGACCTGGAGCCCCCCGAGCGTGTCGCCGTTGGTGGCGGAGCTGAACGCCCCGAACAGCAGCAGCGGCAACCCGATGCTGAACAGCAGGAACCGCGGGTTGTGCAGGACCCGCCGCACCTCGCTGCGTGTGTAGTTGACCGCGATGGCTGTCTCGCCGGTCATCGCCGGTACTCCTGTCGGTCGTCGCCGTGCCGGCGGGTGTGGGGGACGGACAGGGTGGCGGAGACGGCGTCCACCGGCTGGCCGGTGACCGTCGCGGCCGGTTCCCGGACACCGGCCGCGGCGTCGTCGGCGGGGTCGTCGGCGGGGTCGTCGTCGTGGCCGGTGAGCGCGAGGAAGGCGTCCTCCAACGCGGCCCCGGTGATCTCGATGTCGCGGACCGACGGGTAGTCGGCGAGCAGAGCGCGCAGTGCGGTGTCGCTGTCCGCGCAGTTGAGCTCGATCGCATCACCTCGGCGGGTGAGCGCGCGGACCCCCGGCAGCTGGCGCAGGCCGTCGGCCGCCTCGTCGTCCACCCCGCGCAGCGTGGCCCGGATGGTCCGGCCCTCGACCAAGCCCTTCACCTCCGTGGTCGGGCCGTCGGCGACGACACGACCACGGCGGAGCAGAACGATGCGGTCGGCGAAGTCGTCGGCCTCGGCCATGTAGTGGGTGGCGAACAGGACGGTCCGCCCGTCGGCCGCCCAGGCCCGCATCGACGTCCAGAACGCGCGTCTGGCCTCGACGTCCATCGCCGCCGTCGGCTCGTCGAGGACGATGAGGTCGGGATCGGGCAGGAGCGCGAGCGCGAACCGCAGCCGTTGGCGTTGGCCGCCGGAAAGCCGGTCGGTGCGCGATCCGGCGATGTCGGCGATGCAAGCGGCGGCGAGCACGTCGTCCGCCGCTCGGGCCCGTGGGTAGAGCGAGCCGATGATCTTCATCATCTCGCGGACGGTGACGCCACCCAGCAGGCCGCCGTTCTGCAGCATCGCGCCGACCAGCCCGCGCGCGCACGCCTGGCGGGGCTCGTGGCCGAACACGCTCACCGAGCCCTCGTCGGGCCGGGTCAGCCCGAGCAGCATGTCGATGGTGGTGGACTTGCCCGCCCCGTTCGGGCCCAGCAGAGCGACGATCTCGCCACCGTTGATCGTCAGGTCGACGCCGTCCACGGCGACTGTCGAGCCGTAGGTCTTCCGCAGCCCGCTCAGCCGGACTCCGCCAGCCGAGCGGGGCCCAGCCGAGCGCGAGCCGGCTGGGTGAGGGTGTGTCTCCGTCATGGCTTCACTGTCTTCTCGACTTGGTGCGCAGCGTAGTCACGGCGGTCATGGGTCCCCCATGACATGTGTCATCCACGAGGCCGCGCTTCGGGTGGGCTTGAATGTCCGGGTCCGCGTGTCTGGCGTACGACGCGGGTCAGGCCCGGTTGGATGGGTGTGTCAGGGTGCATACATCGACGAACGCTAACCAGGGTTCTCGGCGTCGAGGATCTTGCGACGGAGGGACGAGCGTCCAATGGCCATCAGCCTTGCCAAGGGTGGCAACATCAGCCTTACGAAGCAGGCCGCTGAGTCGGGTAACACCCAGCTCACGACGCTGACCGTGGGTCTCGGGTGGGACGCCCGCACCACCACCGGAACCGACTTCGACCTGGACGCCTCGGCCATCGGCGTGCAGGCCGACGGCAAGGTGCTGGGCGACGGGTACTTCGTCTTCTTCAACAACATGAAGTCGCCGGAGGGCGCCATCACCCTCACCGGTGACAACGTGACGGGCGAGGGAGAGGGCGACGACGAGAGCATCATCGTCGACCTGACCCAGGTCCCGGCCGGCATCGACAAGATCGTTGTCCCGGTGTCGATCTACGGGGCGGGCGAGCGCTCGCAGAACTTCGGCCAGGTCCGCAACGCCTACATCCGTGTCTTCGACCAGACCGGGACCGAGCTCGTCCGCTACGACCTGTCCGAGGACTACTCGACCGAGACGGTCGTCATCTTCGGTGAGATCTACCGCAATGGCGCCGACTGGAAGTTCCGCGCGGTCGGCCAGGGCCACAACGACCTGGCCGGGCTCGCCCGCGACTACGGCGTCAACGTCTGAGGCGTCAACGTCTGTGGCGTCAGCCTCGGAGCCCTGAGCGCGAGCCTCGGAGCCCTGAGCGCGAGCCTCGGAGCCCTGAGCGCGGGACCTGCCCACGCCTGAGCGCTCGTCCGGCGGGAAGGTGTCAGGCATGACTGCCAGCTCCTCCCGCCGGATGACGGCCTGGCGGGTTGGCCGCCCCGGACCGATCGCGTCGCGGCCGCTCGAACGCGCCGAGGTGCCGGTGCCCGAAGCGGGCCCGGGCGAGGTGCGCGTCCGGGTGGCCGCGTGCGGCGTCTGCCGTACGGACCTGCACCTGGCCGAGGGTGACCTGGCGCCGCGCCGGGCGGGAACCATACCGGGTCACGAGGTGGTCGGCACCGTCGACGCGCTCGGCCCGGACACCGACGGGTGGGCGCTCGGGGACCGGCTCGGCATCGCCTGGCTGCGGCACACCGACGGCACCTGCGCCTACTGTCGGCGCGGCTCGGAGAACCTCTGCCCGGCCTCGCGCTACACCGGCTGGGACGCCGACGGTGGCTACGCCGAGTACGCGGTCGTCCCGGCGCGCTTCGCCTACCGGCTGCCCGCCGGCTACAGCGACGGCGAGCTCGCGCCACTGCTGTGCGCGGGGATCGTCGGCTACCGCGCGCTGCGGCGGGCCGACGTCCCGCCCGGTGGCCGGCTCGGGATCTACGGCTTCGGCGCCTCCGCGCACCTCGCCGCGCAGGTGGCCATGGCCGAAGGGACCCGAGTCCATGTCATGACCCGTTCGGCGGCCGCCCGCGCGCTCGCGGCCGACCTGGGCGCGGCCTCGGTCGCCGGCTCCCACGACGCGCCGCCCGAACCGCTGGACGGGGCGGTGCTGTTCGCTCCGGTCGGCGATCTCGTGCCGGTCGCCCTCGAAGCGCTGGACCGGGGCGGGAAGCTCTCGATCGCCGGCATCTACCTCACCGACGTCCCGCCGCTGAACTACGAGCGTCACCTGTTCCAGGAGCGCGAGGTCCGCAGTACCACCGCCAACACCCGCGACGACGGCCGCGACTTCCTGGAGTTCGCCGGCCGGCACCGCCTCCACGTCACCGTCACGCCCTACCCGCTTGAGCGGGCGGACACGGCGCTCGCCGATCTGGCGGCCGACCGGGTCAACGGCGCCGCTGTGCTGTTCCCCCAGACCGAGCCGGGGGTATCTCCAGCCGGGCGCTGAGCGCGAAATTGCCCCGCGCCCGGACCCGTTCCGAATTTTCCACACCTGTTTCACCACCTGTCCGTTCGGGTGACCCACCGCCGCGAGCGGCACCGGCGAAACATCGGCGGGCGCGGTGGCAGGGCGTTGAGGAGTCAGTCCACCCCGGACAGGCAAGGCGAGTCAGCTGACGCGCCGACGGATGGCCAGGCGCGGCTCTCGCGCGCTGGCGACCGGCGGCATCACCGTCCGGCGGTGTTCGCCGTTCGTAACCGGATGCGTCTCATGGGAGTCACTCTAGAACATGCGTACGACTCTGTCCAGTCGGCCGCCGGCCAGTCCGCGCAGGACCAACGCGCCGCTCCCGATCAGCCCGGTGGCGATCGCCACGTCCCGAGGGAGCAGATGCGGCCGCTCGGTCTGGATCCAGCTGTGGAACCGGTCGAACGCCGCCGGCCACGGGCTGCGCCCGAGGAAGTAGACCCCGACCTTGTCCGTGTCGGGCAGGCTCGCGCCGACCATGCCGGCCGCGACAGCCAGCGCGCGCTCCGGGCCGGCCGCCGCCGTGAGCAGCCCGATCGCGGCCAGGCCGGCGACGCCGTCCTTCTTCGCCACCGGAATCCAGTCCTCACCCGGCGGGGCGCCCCAGTGTGGGATCACATCCAGCACCAGGTGGGACACGAAGCCGGCGACCAGCGCCGGCAGCGGCCGCCGCGCCACAAGGCCGACGAAGGCTCCAGCCCCGACATGGGCGCTGATAATCATGAACCCCCCAGGTTCGCCCCAGCCGTCACCCGACGACGCGACGGCCTTCAAACGCCCGTCCGAGCGTCACCTCGTCGGCCCACTCAAGATCGCCGCCCATCGGCAGCCCGCTGGCCAGCCGGGTGACCTTCAACCCCATCGGCGCGATCTGCCGGGCCAGGTACGACGCCGTGACCTCGCCCTCGGTGTTCGGGTCGGTCGCGATGATCAGCTCGGTGACGGTACCGTCGGCCAGCCGGGCAACCAGTTCACGGATGCGCAGGTCGTCGGGACCCACCCCGCCGATGGGATTGATCGCTCCGCCCAGCACGTGGTAACGCCCGCGGTACTCCCGCGTCCGTTCGACCGCCACGACGTCGCGCGGCTCCTCGACGACGCAGATCTGGGCGTTGTCCCGCCGGGGGTCACCGCAGATCCGGCACTGGTCGGTCTGGGCCACGTTGAAGCAGACACGGCAGAAACGCACCTTGTCCTTGACCTCGACCAGGACCGACGCGAGCCGCCGAACGTCAACGGGATCGGTCGACAGGACGTGGAACGCGATCCGCTGCGCGCTCTTCGGCCCGATGCCCGGCAGGTGGCCGAGTTCGTCGATCAGATCCTGGATGATGCCTTCGTACATGCGCTACCGTTCCCCCGCCGCGGGCGGCGTCCTCACTCGGTGGGGCCCGGCAGGCCGGGCGCGCCGCCAATGTCGCCTAAGCCGCCCAGCATCCCGCCGAACCCCTCGGTCAGCGAACCCATCCGGCCGGCCGTGATCTTCCGGGCGTTGTTCGACGCGTCCCGGACCGCCGCCACCACCAGATCGGCCAGCGTCTCCAGGTCATCCGGGTCGACCGCGTCCGGCTCGATCACGAGGCTCAGCAGCTCACCGCCGCCGTCGACCGTCGCGGTGACCAGGCCACCACCAGCGGTCCCGGTCGCCCGCGTCTCGGACATCTCCCGCATGAGGCCGGCCTGCATCTCCTGCGCCTGCGAGAGCAGGCCGGACAGATCGAAGCCCGGACCGAACGGGCCTTCCGCGTTGGACATGGCAAGAGCCTACGTCGACCCTGTGACATTTCCTGCCGGGTCCGGGACGACATCCCTCCCCGGGTCGGGACGCGTCCCCGACCGTCGGAATCCGTTACTCGATGACCGTGGCGCCGAGGCTGTCGCGCAGCAGGTTCATGGCCGCGTCCTCCCCGGTGACGACCACGTCCGTAACCGGCCGCGGACCGTCCGGACCGTCGTCGATCTGCTCGAGGTCGAACGGGTCCTCCTCCGGCTCCGGGCCGAGTGGGATGTCCGAATAGTCCGGCGGGCCCGCCAGCGCGACCGGCGGCGCCGGAGCCGCCGGAGGTGCCGGAGCCGGGACCGGCGAGGGAACCGGGGCCGGCGCGACGGCCGTCGGGCGGTGCGCGACCGGCGCCGCCGGGCGGTGCGCGACCGGCGCCGCCGGGCGGTGCGCGACCGGCGCCGCCGGGCGGCCGGGGCGCGGTCCTGTCGGGCCTGCCTCAGCCTGGGGCGCCGTCGTCGGTGCCGTGACCGTCGGCACCCGGTCGGGCGGGACCGCCGCGGTGGGCCAGACGGCCGCGAGACCGCCGCCGGCCGGCTCCGTGCCGCCGGCGGTCGCGGTCGCCCCGGGGGACGGGCGGCTCCCCGGCTCGGACCGGCGCGGGGCGGGGGAGAACTGGGCGTGCGTCGAGGCCGGAGCCGGTCCCGCCACGCCCGCCGGAGCGGCGGCCGTCGGCGGCTGGGGAGCGGGCGGCTGGGGAGCGGGCGGCTGGACGGCCGCCGGCCAGGTGGCCGGCCCCGGGTCCGCCGGAGCGCCGGCTGGCCGATTCGGCTGAGGGGTCTGAGGGGGTGGTGTGGCGTCGGGCCCACTCCGCGCCCCACCGGTGGGCGCCGCGCTCCCACGCACGCCGTCCGGTTCGCTCGAGGCGTGCCCGGCCGAGCTGGCCCAGTGGGGCGGGCGCGCGGGTTCGCCCTGGCCGCCGGCGTGGCTTGGGCCACCGTCGCCGTTACCGGCCGGGACGGGCGGACTCGGCGGCCGCGCACCGTGCGAAGAGGCCGTAGGCGCGCCCACGGCCCCAGGGCCGGCCGGCCGAGCCGGACCGCCGCCGGATCCACCCGCTCCGCCGGCTCCCGGACCGCCGGGGCCGCCTTCACCACCGGTGCCGATGCTGACCCGCCAGCTCCCGCCGACCGTCTCGGCGAGCGCCTCCGCCAGGACCTCCATGTTACGCCCGTGGCCGAACATCTGTGCTATCTTCGGTGCCGAGAAGACCAGCACCAGTTCGCTGTCCGCGCCGACAGACCGGACATCGACGACGGTCGCGTACTGCGAGAGCAGCGCGGGCGTCGCCGGCCGGCGGGCACGGGCGGCGCGCAGGATCGCGTCCCAGTGGGCCCGCACCCGCTCCACCGTGTCGCCGGCCGCCGCGCCCGTTCCCTGGGTCGGGCTCGCGGCCTCAGCCGCGGGCGCCGCGGCCGGCGCTGGTGGCGCTGTCACCGTCGGCGGGACCGGGGGCGTCGACGGCGCCGTCGGGTCAGGCCGCGCACCGGCCGGATCCGGGGCGTGGACCGACGCGAGCTGGGCGGCTGCCGACGGCTCCGGCGGGCTGGTCGGTGGCGCGTCAGGCATCGGCGCGCTGGATGCTGGGGCGCTGCCGGTCAGGGCGCCGGGCGAGGTTGCGCCGGCCATCGGTGCGCCGGGTCGGGCTCCGGGCGAGCCCGAACGGTCGTGCGCGCGGGCGGCGGGGCCGACCCGAGCCGCGTTCAGCGCGGCTCGCGCTCGGGCCGCGCCGCCACGGACGTCCCCCACCGGGCCCGGCTCGGTCCCGGAAACATCAGCCGGCCGCCCCGCCGCGGGCGGCTCGGCCGCCCCAGACTGACCCGCGCTCGCGGGGACGGCCGGCCCCAGGCCGCGTTCGAGCCGCTCCAGCCGAACAAGCAGCGCGGACGGGTCGGCGCTGGCGCCGGGCAGGAGCGCGCGGGCGAGGATCAGCTCCAGCAGCAGCCGCGGGCTGCTGGCCCCCCGCATCTCGACCAGGCCGTTGTGGATGACATCGGCCGACCATGACAGCTCAGCCGCGGTCATCCGGGCACACTGGGCCCGCATCCGCTCCAGCTGGTCGTCGGAGTAGGCCGTCAGCAGGCCTCGGTCCGGCGCGTCGGGCACGGCGGCCAGGACGATGAGGTCCCGCAGCCGGTCGAGCAGGTCCGTCGCGAACCGGCGCGGGTCGTGCCCGGACGAGACGACCTTGTCGACGATCGTGAAGGCGGCGGCGCCGTCGCGGGTGGCCAGGGCGTCCGTGACCTGGTCGAGCAGCACCCCGTCGGTAACCCCGAGCAGCGCGGCGGCCCGGTCGTAGGTGAGCCCGTCGGTGTCAGCGCCGGCCAGCAGCTGGTCCAGGACCGACAGCGCGTCCCGGACCGAGCCGGCGCCGGCCCGTACCACCAGCGGTAACACAGCCGGCTCCACCGTGACCTGCTCGCGCTCACAGATCGAGGCCAGATGGTCGCGCAGCGCCTTCGGCGGGACGAGTCGGAACGCATAGTGATGGGTCCGGGACCGGATCGTCGCGATGACCTTGTCGGGCTCGGTCGTGGCGAACACGAACTTCAGGTACGGCGGCGGCTCCTCGACGACCTTGAGCAGCGCGTTGAACGCGGCCGCGGTCACCATGTGGGCCTCGTCGACGACATACACCTTGAAACGGGCCGATGCCGGCGCGAAGAACGCCCGTTCGCGCAGGTCGCGAGCGTCGTCGACCAGGCCGTGCGAGGCCGCGTCGATCTCGATGACGTCCATGGACGAGCCGGTTCGGATGGCCGTGCACTGCTCGCACACGCCGCACGGCTCGGGCGTCGGCCCGTCCACGCAGTTCAGCGACGCGGCCAGGATCCGGGCCGAGGACGTCTTGCCGCAGCCGCGTGGCCCGCTGAACAGGTACGCATGGTGAAGCCGGCCGGTCGACAGCGCCCGCATGAGCGCGCCCGTCACGTGCTCCTGGCCGACGACCTGCCCGAACGTGGCCGGGCGGTACCGGTTGTAAAGCGCGGTACTCATCGGCCTCCATCCGCTCATCGGCTCCGACTGGCCCCGGCAGCTCACGGGACGTGGTCGGGGGCCGCGCCCAGCGGCGTGCGACCGTCCCACGCGAGCGACGCGCCGTGGCGCGGAGGAAGGACCCCTCGCGCACCCGACAGAGCCCGCTTACCCTTGCTGCCTTCCGGCCCTGGGGGAGTTCACGAGATAACGCCGCACGAGGGGTCTGCCAGAGAGTCTATGCCGCCGCCCGCACGGGTCGTCCACCGGCCGCGCTCGAGGTCGATCAGTCACCTCTTGCCGGCTTGCGCCCGGCCTGCTATCGCCCGCCCCGGCTTGGCCCCCTGCCCGGTCCCGGCCCGGCGATCGGGACCGTCTCGTCCGGACGCTGGCCGCGTCCAGTAGGCTCACTTACGGAGGACTCGCCTAGTGGCCTAGGGCGCACGCTTGGAAAGCGTGTTGGGGCATCCCCCCTCGCGGGTTCGAATCCCGCGTCCTCCGCAGGTCAGCGCATGTATGGCGCTCTCGTTCGCGATCACTTCTGGTCTCCTGTTGGGGCAGTGGTCTCAGTTCTGGTCTCAGTTGCGTTCCAGAGCAGGTCGCCGAGCTGGTCGGCGACGGCCCGGCGGATGGGCGCGGTGACGTGTTGGTACCGAGCTGCCATGCCCGAGTTCGACCAGCCCATGATCTCCATCACCGTCCGGTCGGGCACGCCGAGGAGGAGAAGGACGGTCGCCGCGGTGTGCCTCGCGTCGTGGAGCCGGGCGTCCCGCAGGCCGGCTGCCTTGAGGAGCTTCTTCCACTCTCCGTAATCGGTGCTCGGGTTGCTTGGGCCGCCGGTCGGAGTCGCGAAGACCCAGCCGCCTTCCCGCCAGAGGTCGCCGGCCGTCTCGCGTTCCCGATCCTGTTCCTCGCGATGGTGCTTGAGGAGCGCGACGAGCTGGTCGGGAAGGCCGACGACGCGACGGCCCGCGCGAGACTTGGTGTCGCCGGTGTCTGGCCGGGTCGTCACCCGCCGGGGGCAGTAGCCAGCCTTGCGTCCGTCGGGGCAGGCGCCGCCGCAACCGTGCCGGTAGGTCGGGCGAAGCCGGTTCCGGCGGATGCGCAGCGCGCCGCCGTCAAGGTCGACGTCCTGCCAGCGCAGACCCAGCGCCTCGCCCTGGCGCAGCCCGAGCGCGAGCGCGATGGCCCAGCGAGCGGAGTTCCGCCGTTTGCCGGCCGCCGCCAGCAGACGTTGGATGTCCGCTACGTCGTACGGTTCGATCTCGGTTTCGGTCAGCCGGGGCGGTTTGGCGAGACTGGCCGCGTTCCGGGTGACGTGGCCGCGCCGCATGGCTTCGTTGAGCGCCGTTTTCATCGTCCGGTGCGCCTGGTGCGCGGTTGCCGGGCTGCTCCCGTTCCGCTGCATCTTCGAGTAGAGCCGTTCCAGGTGCTCCGGCTCCAGGCGGTCGAGCCGGTGGCCGCCGACGCCGGGAATCAGATGGACGCGGACCGCCACCCGGTAGCCGGAGAGCGTGTTGTCCGAGACGCTGCCCGGGACGATGTTGTCGATCCAGTGCGTGAGCCACTGCCGAACCGTCCACGGCTTGCCGGGGCGGCGGACGGTGCCGGCCGAGCGCTCGCGCTCCAGCTTCCGGACTTTGTCCGTCACTTCCTTTTCGGTCTTGCCGCGCACGTGCCGGCGGTCGGGGGAGCCGTCATCCTTGACGCCAACCGTGACGCGGCCATGCCATTTGCCGTCCGCGTCCTGGTAGATGGACGAAGCGCCGTTCGGCGCGCGGCTTCCTTCGCTGCGTTTTCTTGGCATCACGGACCTTTCATGCTGCTTGGGCGGAATCGGTCGGGTGGAGTTGCTGAGTGAAGGCCGCCAGGTCGGCCGGCCGGATACGGCGGAGCCGGCCGATCCGAACGGACGGGATCGCGCCGCTGCGGATCAGCGCGTACATCAGGGATCGACCGATGCTCAGGAGATCGGCCGCTTCCTCGACGGTGAGCAGGAGCTTTGGCGCCGAGGGCCTGGCCGGACCGTCGGCTTCACTGCTGGTCTTCATCGCTTCCGTCCTCCCGGGGGTCATGCGGCGTGCGGTGCGTCGGTTGCCGGAAGTGCGGGAGGCGCGTTGGCCGTTGCCTGCGCGGCCTGGAGTTGGAGGCGCCAGGCGGAGCGGTCGGCGATGGCGCGGAGGATGAGGTGTTCGCGGCGGGGGACGCCGGGCTCACCGGGTCGGGCGAGTTCCCAGAGGTGCAGGCGGTTGTCGTCGGTTTGGTCCTGGCCGTCGTCGCCACCGGCCGGGGCGAGGACGGCGAGCTGGTCGCGGATCCAGTCGCGACGGTCGGCTTTGTGGTCGGTGAGGGTCTTGCCGGACCAGGCGCGGGAGAGGAGGACTCGCCGGCCGCCGAAGCCGAGGGTGTCGCGGCGGTGGGCTTTGCCCTTGCAGCGGCCGGGGGCTTGGCCGGGGCGGGCGTTGCGCGGCTGGACGCCGTAGCGCAGCCAGTTCGGGCACGTCGGGGCACACGGTTCGTGACGTAGGGCGTCGGCGAACCGGTCGAGATGCGCGCGGCGCCGGTCGTCGTCGACGGTGTGGCAGGCGTCGAGGCTTTTGGTCAGGTACTTGGTGAGGTAGCCGATGAGCCGGCCGGCGGTGCGGCTGTTCGCGGTCACCCCGTCGGCCCGGACCTGCTCGCCGAAGCGGGAGACGTGGGCGGGTTCGTCGTCGGGACCGATCGCGTCGAGCGCCTGCTCCCAGGTCGGCAGCAGCGCGCCCGAGCCGGGATCGGCGTAGCCGCCGGCGGTGTCGTCCCAGACCGGGCCGGGCGTGCCGGTCGGGTAGACGGGCACGTCGTGGGCGGGCCACCAGATCTGCGTGTAGGTCGCCGCCGCCACCTGACGGAGCAGCGCCCGGGGGATGGTGCCGCGTATGGCCGCGTGCAGGTGCGGGGCGAGCCGCTGTTGCGGTTCGAGGGTGGCGAAGTACTGGACGTTCCAGCCGATGGCGCGGCGAAGGTTCTGCCAGAACCGGTCGATCAGCTTCGGGAAGTGGATCGCGTCCCGGGCCGCGCGCTGGTAGTCGTACCGGTCGGGGTTGACGGGCGCCCCGTCCACGATCGGCCCGTAGCTCGGGCACGTCAGCGTGAGGAACAGCGACGGCCGCCACACGGTCCCGTCCGGCGCCGTGAACGTCCGGCCGACGGTCCGCTTGTCGACGGGTAGCCGGGGCAAGTCCGGCGCGTCCTGCCGCCGCCGGGTCGACCGGGCGCGGCGAGGACGGTCCCGCGCGTCGGGGGCGGCTTTGCCCCGGACGCCGAGGTCGGCCAGGGCCTGGTCCACCTCGTCGATAAGCCGGTCGGTGTCGGCGACCTGCGCGGGGTCGTGTTCGACGTCGGCGCGGACGGCTTCGAGGTCGGCCCGTAGCCGGGCGAGCGTCTTCGCTTCGTCGGTCGGGGGCTTGGGGGTGGGGAGGGGTTCGTGGTCGAGGTGCCAGCCGGCCGCGCACTGGGCCATCCGCAGCTTGCGCGCCTTCTCGGCGCAGGCCGGGCAGACGCTCGCGAGGGTGGCGCCGCAGGGAACGGGGATGATCTCGGTCTGGCCGGTGGTCAGGTCGGTCCGCCGCATCGGCAGCGGGCGGAGGCAGACGCCGTTCTCCGCGGCGACGGTCTGGACAACGTGGCGCGCCAGCGGCTGGGCGAACCGGTCGGCCCTGCTGCCCGGTCGGGGCGTGGGGGTCTCGTTGTCGCCGGTGGGGCCGCTGGCGCGGGTCATGCTGCCTGGTCCTCCGCTTCGTCGTCGGGTCGGTCGGGGTGGTCGGGTGGGGGTTGGGGGCAGCCGCAGGTCTGGTCGGGGCCGGTGGGGGCCTGGCAGCCGTCGTCGGACCAGTGCGCGGTCCACAGGTGGTGGCACCAGGGGCAGAGCGGCAGAGCCAGGACTGGGGCGTAGCGGGAGGGGTCACCGGTCATGCGGCCTGCCCGGTCTGGCCGGTCCAGCCGTCGTCGTCGTGCTTGTCGAGGTCGGGCAGCCAGCCGCCGAACTCGGCCGGGTCGAGCAGGTCGCCGGTCAGCGGCGGGGCGTAGACGTCCGCCAAGGCGCGGATCTCGTCGTCGTCGACCCAGCCGGCGCGGACCCGGACGGGTTCGGCCTGCCCGTCGAGCCGGACGTAACCGGTGCCGGGCTGGCCCTCCGGGATGCGGTCGGTATGCGCGCCGCGGTCGTGGGCGCCGTCGCCGAGGACGAGATCGGCGGTGTCGGTTTCGGCGGTTCGCAGGCAGATCCGGACGGTGAACAGGTCCCGGAACGGCAGGGTTTCCTTGCGGGGGTCCTGGACGGCGCCGAGGACGACGACGCCGGGCGCCCGGCCCTGCGACAGCAGCAGCGGCAGCGCGGCACCGATCCGCCGCTTGAGCTCCCGGTCCGTCACGTAGGCGGTGAGCGAGGCGATCTCGTCGACGACCACGACGATCAGCGGGTCACCGACGGTCGGGACGTGCAGCCGGCTCCGGCCCCGCATGGAGCCGGCACGGTCGCGGAGCTTGGTGACGGCGTCGTCGAGCAGGTCGGCGATCTGCTCGGCGTCGATCGCGAACCGGGTGAACAGGTCGGCGCCGGAGGCGAGTTCCATCCCGCCCTTCGGGTCGGCTACCCACAGTTCGACGAGGCCGGCGCGGACGGCCGGGGCGAGCGCCCGGATCGTCGACCAGATCACCGAGCCCTTCCCGGAGCCGGTGGACCCCGCGACCAGGACATGATTGCCGCGCAGGGCGAGCAGCCAGGGCCGGCCGTCCTCCCGCCGTCCGATCGTCAGCCGGTCCAGCTCAGCGGCCAGCGTCAGCGGGTCAACCTCGCCGCTCTGCTCGTCCGCCCCGTCGGGGTTGTCGTCGTTGGTGTCGGGTGGGACGGCGAGCGGGGCGAGGCGGACGGTCGCGGCGAGCGGGTCGCGGAAGAACACCCGCAGCCAGATGAACCCGGTCCGGTCCTCCGTGACGGTGACCCGTTGGGCGCGGAAGACGTGGCGCAGCGCTTCGGCGCGTTCGGCCCACTGCTCCGGGGTCTGGCCGTAGAGCAGTTCGATCCGCAGCCGGTCTACCCCGCCGGACGTCCGGATCGTGCGGATGCGGGGGAAGTGCTCGTTGTAGGCGACTTTCTCACCCCAGCTTTTCGGGGTGCGGATCGCGAGTTTGGTTTCGACCATCGCCCGCCGCCAGCGCGGCCGGTAGACGAACGTGAGGCGGGCCCGGCCCCACCACCAGCGCCCGAGCACGGCGAACGAGCGGGGATGGGCCAGCCGCCAGGACACGCCGACGACGAGGACGGCCAGGAGCAGGACCGTCAGTCCAAGCGTGCCGTAGCGGACCCGCACGACGAGCAGACCGACAGCAATGGTGGTGGCGATGTAGTGCCGGGCGAGGAACAGCAGGCCCCGCCCGAGCAACGTGGCCAGGACCTCGAATACGACTACGGCCATCGGCACCTGAACCTTGGGCCGACTGGTCGGGATTTCCGGCAGCCGCCGGTCACCGTTGAGTTTTCCGGGCATGGCAAATACACCTTCTGCGAGGCGAGGGAAAGAAAGAGGGAAGAAACGCACGGCGGGATGAGTCCCGCCGTGCGTTTGAGCCTTACGGGTCGCGGCTCAGGCCGCCCGCGCCGGTTCGGTGTCGCCGTCCTCGGTGGCCGATGCGAGCCGTTCACATTCGGCGATGAACTCGCCGAGGCTCGCGGCCAGGTCGCGGATGAACGTCAGCGCTTCCGTTCCGCGCGGACGCTCGGGGATCGTGATGCTCACATCGACCGCGCCGTTCCAGAACGACAGGATCGGCGTCCGGTTGGGGTAGGTCGACAGGTGCACGCTCGCGCCCGACCCGGCGGTGACGGACACCCGAATGCGGGTCTGGTGCTCGATCTCGACGGCGCTTGTCTGGTCGGTCACTGGGCCACCGCCGCCGCGCGCCGACCGGTGGAGACCGGCCGCATCCCGCTGGCCCGCAGCGCGTAGCCGACGCGGGGCGTCTTGCGAGTCTCGTCCACCCAGGGGGTGACCGTCAGCCCGACGAACTCGACCGGCCGGAACGGGGTCCCCGGCATCGGTTCCGGCGGGACCGGCGCGGCCGGAGCGGCGATCTTCACTTTCACCTCAGCGGTGCGGGCGCCCGGGTCAACGTCCATCACCTTGACCGCCCACACCCGCTCGCCGTTGTCCTTGTCCCGTTCCTGCGGGTCAGCCGCGCCCGCCCGCGCCTTGTCGTAGTCGTTCACCGGCTCCACGCCGAGAACGAAAGCGCCGTGCGGAAACACGTCCTCGAATCGCACGGGAATGCGCATCGGTACCGCCATCGTTGGCCACCTCCGAGGGTCAGGGCCGCCACGATCCGGAGTGTCGCGGCGGGAGTGGGACCACTGTGGCCCGCTCACGAACCGCTCGCCAAGCGCTTATCATTAAGCCGTATACCCGGCCCGGATAAAATCCATACGGCGACCGGATAACACTGCCTTGACCTGTCGTGATCGCTGGCTACGGTGGCGCCGTGACTGATCCGGGGGAAAGCCGAGGCTATACCGCCCGCGGCCCCGCCACGGGGGAATCCTGGCCGGCGGTGGCCGCCGCTCTGAACGCCCGCATGGCCGAACGGCGCACCGGTCAGAAAGCGCTCTCGGAAGCATCCGGGGTGTCGGTGGCGACTTTGCGCCAGCTCCAGCGCGGCACCAGCACCCGCCGCGTGCAGAACGCCACCCTCCAGGCCATCGCGCGCGCCCTGGACTGGCCCGACGATCACCTGATCGACGTCCTGCTCTCCCGCCCCACCGACAAGCCGGCAACCCCGCCCGGATGGTTCGACTACGCCCCCTGGATCGATGACCGTCTCGACGCCCTGGAGCGCCGGCTCGACACGGTGGACGAGCATCTGACCGCACTCCGCGACAGCTTCGACAGCCTCAGCCGCCGGCTGGACCAGCTCACGCCAGCCCGCCACGCTCGGTCCGCCGGCCCGAGCCCGGACACGACAACGGCGCCCGACCCCGAGGGATGATCCCCTGGAGTCGGGCGCCGTCGTTCCGCCGCCTGTGTGCCGGTCAGTCGGTATCGCCCTGGCCGAGGAGCGCGGCCAGCGCCCGTGCCGAGGCATCCAGCCCGTCGGCCTGCCCCGCCAGGAACGCCGCCCGCTCCCCGTCGGTCTGCCACCGCCCCGGACGGCCGTTCGCGGGGGAGACGCCGAGCAGCTCCTCCGCCAGCGTGCCGAACTCCTCCAGACCGCCGCCGGGCAGTGGCGCCGGCCGGAACACCAGCGAGCCGTCCACGTCCCCGCCGATGCGGGCGAACTCCGCCACCGCCGGCAGGGACGAGCAGATCCGGGCCACCTCCGCCGGCCGGGCACCCGGAACAACCGTGACCACCCAGCCGGACTCCGCCCACGCCCACTCGGCGCTCACCCGCTCCCGGGCCGTCCCAGGCAGCGCCAGCACGCCGTCCGTCGGATCATCCCCGTCGTCCCCGGGGTCGTCGGCGAGCGGCGGGGGCACGTTGGTGACGAACATCAGCGGAATGATCGCCCGGGTTGTGATGCCGCGGCCCTGGGCGAACCGGTCGGCGTCCGCCCACGTCGGGAACGGAATCCAGACCCGCTCCACCTGGGTCGGGTCGGCCGGTTCGTATTCGATCACCCCGAACAGCGATCCGGCCAGCCCCACCGGCCGGGCCTCCGGCCACGCTCTTTCGATCGTCATCACTGCTCCTTCGGCGTCCCGGACGTGGACGCCGGCCCGGCCCCGCGCTGTGCCGCTGACGCGAGGGCGGGCCGGCCTGTCCGCCACCCTCACCAACCGAGCCCGGTCGCCGAAAGGCGCTGGTCGTATACGTCGACTATGGCGATCTATACGGAGACCGTATAGCGTTTGGGTGTCCGCTCTGGTTCGCCCGGTCATGATCCCGCCGAGGAGGCCCGGCCATGGTGTCCGTCCGCCGCCCACTCCCGCCAGCGCCGCCCGGACTGTGGGAACGCTCCGACATGGGCGAAGCCCTCGCCCTGCGGAACATGGCCGCCGTCATCAAGCTCTACCGGAAGTACACCGGCGCCAGCCAGACCCAGATAGCCGCCGCCTGCGAAATCCCCCAGTCCCACGTCTCCGAGATCGAGAACGGCGGCCGGCAGGTCTCCAAACTCGACCTGTTCGAACGGTTCGCCGACGGCCTGCGCATCCCCGGCGCCCGCCTCGGCTTGGCGGAACGAGCGTGGGAGATCGGACCCACCGGCCGCCCCGCCCCGCGCGTGGTCGCCCCGAGCGAGGTCGTCCGCGTCTACCCCAACCGGGGCGCCGTCCCCGGCGGCATATGGCGATCGTTTCTGGAGAAAGCCACCCGCAGCGTCGACATCCTCGTCATCGCCGGCCTGTTCCTCCCCGACGGCCACGCCGACCTCGTCCCGATCCTCCGCGAAAAGGGCGAAAACGGAGTCAAGATCCGCTACGCCCTCGGGAAACCCGACTCGGCCGCCGTCGCCCTGCGCGGCGCCGAGGAAGGCATCGCCGACATGCTCGCCGTCCGCACCCGCCTGTCCCTGACCTACCTCGCCGGACTGAAAGACGCCCCCGGCGTCGAGGTCGGGTTACACGAGACGACCCTGTACAACTCCCTGTACCGCTTCGACAACGATCTCCTCGTCAACACCCACGTCTACGGCGCGCCCGCCGCCCACTCACCCGTCATCCACCTCCGCCACGGCCCCGACGCGAAGCTGTTCGACCACTACACCAGCAGCTTCGAGAAAGTCTGGGCCACCACCGAAGGAGCCTTCTAACCCGTGGCCCGCATCGACTACTTCAACGAGCCCAACGCCCCCAAGGCCAACAGCGTCGTCCCGTCCGTGACCGCCGTCGTCACCGACGACCAGGGACGCATCCTCATGGTGCACAAGACCGATAACAACCTCTGGGCCCTGCCCGGCGGAGGCATGGACCTGGGCGAGTCAATCGCCGACGCCGCCGTCCGTGAAACCAAGGAAGAAACCGGCGTCGACATCGAGGTCACCGGGTTGGTCGGCGTCTACACCAACCCCCGCCACGTCCTCGCCTACGACGACGGCGAAGTCCGCCAGCAGTTCTCACTCTGCTTCACCACCCGCAACCTCGGCGGACAGGTCCGCACCAGCAGCGAGACCAGCGAAGTCCAGTACGTCGCCGTCGCCGACCTCGACGGCCTGAACATCCACCCATCCATGCGGCTACGCATCGACCACTACCTCGAAGGCCGGAGCGCGCCTTACATCGGCTGATTGGCCCCGTGCCCGAGCCGGGCATACGTCCGGTCAATCGAGTCGGCCAGCAGCGGCCGAGATCGGGCGATCGACCGTTGCACGATCGACCCGTCCCCGTACCGGGAGAAGATCTCCGCCACCCGCTCATCAAACGTGAACCGCTGCCCCGCCGGCCCCGTCGTCATATCCGCCGTACACAACGCATCCATCACCGGCGAGGACTCCAGAGGCCAGGCCGCCAACTCGTCCGACAGCCCCCGCTCCTCCGCCTCCACCCGCGCGCACGAATGATGAGCCACCAGCGCGCACAACCGGGCCGCCGCCCCCTGCCCCTCCAGGAACCGCGCACCGTCCACCGGATGGAACCGCAGCAGCGCGACCGACGGCGCGTAGCCGATGTCATGCAACCAGGCCGCCGCCACCAGAAGATCACGCTCCTCCGGCCCGACCGCCCCGCCGACCTCCGCCGCCCGCGCGGCCACAGCCTGCACATGGAGCCACCGGTTCCCCAGCGGCTCCAACAGACCGCGCGCCAACCGCTCAGCAACCGCTACATCCACCCGCACCACGCTACGGTGCCCACGATCAGCCGTCCCGAACATCCGGCCAACTGCCGAAACCCGCCCTCTAGGATCAAGACCACAGGCGCGGCCCTGCCGCGCCGCGCAGCCGCCTGCGCGCGGCCTGCCGGCCGTGCTCGCCGGCCCCGTCGCGGCTTGGCCTCGAGCTATTTGTCTCGTCGGCTTTCGCCGCTCTTTGCTAATGCTGCTATTTGCGTTGCCACTACAGCGCCACTGTCAAAAAATCCTGGCTTGCTTGTCGCGGACTCTACCCAGTCGAGGAAATCTGTCCAACGAGCGAGCCATACTTCGGTTAACTGTCGAAGTTCTTGTACGGAATAGTTTCGGCCGACCTCGCCGGGTTTGAGTCGTCCATGGGCGACTCCGTTTCTCTCTGAAACAATTGAGTCAATTCTCTCCCATGCCTCACGCAGTATCGGGCCGGGGTCGGTAAGCCCAAACACGCGGCAGAATGTCGCTACTTGACTCCTTCGCATGTGGGAGCCGTCATCGGGAAATATATCAGCCGAGATTGTGCAAGCCGTGGAATGAGTGAGCAGTTCGACAACCTCAGAGCCCAGTCTGTTCCAAATGTGAGTCGGTTTAGCGGATGTGACTGCCTGTAGTCGCGAGTATATTGCGAAGACTTGCAAACTGGGCTTGAGACGTTTATTTTCGATGCCGAGATCGATAGTTGTTTCGAGTATCGATCGACAAAGACTGACGAGAAGATTCTCGTACGCGGCGTAGAGCAGGACAATACATAGTCCCCGGGCTTCGCGTGAGATGTCCTTCCGTGGCCCGTCATCGGCCAGGGAGTCGGCGTGGGTTGCGTCGAGTATCGATGTGACGACCTGGAGTCTTTCGGCGAGTTCGAGCCGATGGCTGTCGCAGCTAAGCATTGATGCCGAGGAATCGGTCGCGACAGTATTCAATCCGTCCCCGAACGCGAGGCCGGCTATTCGTTGCGCCAGTCACAAGAGCCCGCAGCTTGGGAGAATTCACCCAATCTGTACTAGCAACTGGTTTAAGATTGGGCCGGTTCTGGAGAGCGAACGCTGCACCAACCGATACGGCCTCGAAAAGGTTTACCGGCGTCTGGCCTTTCCTTGTCTTTAGGCCCTCTGGAAAACATTTGACAAGAAACCGGAATGTATCATCGAAATATTTCTGTCGTTCGGCTATCCGAGGGTTGTCATGCCCCGATCTCGCAAAATCATTCAAAAAACCTTTTACGGAGTGGGAGAATTCATTGTAAGTTTCATAGAAAGCAAAGAATCTCAGTACGAAGTCTTCCGGTGTTCCATCTTTCCATCGAGAATCGGGAAGTGCTACGACGGTCCGAAATTCGGCAGTGCTAGCGCATCGCCCAAGGAGGTCAATAAACTCCCCTCGGAATACGCATTCACGTATTTCTTGCGGGGTCAGGTTAATGCCACCGGTGTTAAGGCGTTCAAATAGGTCGAATCGTACTTCGAGGTCACTCTTGTCGTTAAGTACGATTACCTTGACCGGCCTGTCTTCAAATCCTGTACGGATATCTTCGGGAAGTTCGGTGAAGGAAAATCCCTCAAGACAGGTTAGTTTCTCCATCTCTTCCAGTATTAGCGGAGTGCCTGTAAGTAGGCCGCCATCTCGGGCGCGCTGATCGCCAGCAAAATTTACCAGAGTTAGCAGTCTTTGGAGGCCATCGACTACCTCCCACTGGCTCCGAACGTCGTCAAGACGGTTGGTGGCCATGAAGAGCGGGGGAACGGGTATGCCGAGAAGGACGGATTCAATCAGACGCGACTGTCGGGGAGCGAGCCACCGGAATTGCCGTTGGTAAATCGGAGCAATGTCGATTCGATTCCGTTCGACGCGTCGCAAGAGCTCATCGACCGTTACATCGTAGGAGTCAAAATCAACTTTCCGTCGCTGGTCCGAGAGCTGCTTACGTTGCTCACGGGCAGTTGCGCTCGCCGCCACAGGCCATCCTTCCGCCTTCTTCTCGCAAATCAACTATCGTATGCCGACAACCCCAATATTGCAGATGATCCCTGCTACTCCTTACCCCGTCTTGAGGTTGCCTGTCGCTGAGCCCTCCGTCCCGCGACCCTATCGGATCTACGGGTCTGCAATGCCGCCTTCTGGACGTGACCGCTCGCAGAGCGGCAGTGGCCACTGCGGGATCCGTCCTCCGGGCGCGGGAGCGTGTTCCGGGGCGTGCGTGGCGTCAAGGGCACTTCGTGGTCCTTCGGACCGGCCTTCGGCCGCCCTTGACCCCACGCCCACCCCGAAACGATCAAGCGCCATCGGAGAACGGAAAAAGAATGGGGGAAGGGCACGGGCGGGTTGGGTGGTCCGGCGGCTCCGCGGCCGGCCGGCGGTTGAGCGCGGGGGACTGCGACGCCCCGGACCGCCGGGAGGGCAGGCCGGGGCGACGGTGGGGGAGTGGGTCAGCCGGTGGCGGGGCGGTCGAGGTGGAAGACGGCGATTAGGTCGACGTCGCCGAAGTGGTCGGTAAGGACGGCCTCGGCGGGAACGGCTGCCAGGGTACGGATCACCTCCGCGACGGAGGTGCCGAGCGGTACCTCCACCTCGTAGTCACTGTGCGCTGCTGCGACGATGGTCATGGGTCAGGCCCCTTCTACGGGATGGGTCTGGTCAAGGGGCCGGTGGGAGTGGCAGCTCTTGCCGGCCCCGCTACGAAATCAAGCGCGCCGAGGATGGCGGGCAACGGTCGGACAAGCGGGACGGGCGACGCCCAGGCGGACCGCGAACCCGGGCCCACGCGCGGCCCACAGAACGAACCGCCGGTCTCAGTTCTGGTCTCATTCACCGCCGTCCGCGAGCGTCCAGTACGGCCAGGACGACGGCGAAGGCGCAGGCAGAGACGTCGACGGACGTAAATGGACGCCCGTCGGCAGACTTGGAAAGCGTGTTGGGGCATCCCCCCTCGCGGGTTCGAATCCCGCGTCCTCCGCAGGCCAGCGCGTGTATGGCGCTCTCGTTCGCGATCACTTTCGGTCCCCTTTCGGGCCGTTCGTCTAGTTTCCGTCGCATTTGCGTTCCAGAGCAGGTCGCCGAGCTGGTGGGCGACGGCCCGCCGGATGGGCGCGGTGACGTGCTGGTACCGGGCCGCCATCCCGGAGTTGGACCAGCCCATGATCTCCGTCACCGTCCGGTCGGGGACGCCGAGGAGGAGTTAGGACGGTCGCCGCGGTGTGGCGGGCGTCGTGGAGCCGGGCGTCCCGCAGGCCGGCCGTTTTCAGGAGCTTTCTTCCACTCTCCGTAGTCGGTGCTCGGGTTGCTCGGCCCGCCGGTCGGGGTGACGAAGACGACGGGCGCGGCCGATGACATAGATGGCGGGGCGGCCTAGTATCTGGACTCAGCGAGTCCGTTTCTATCCGCTCGCCAGCGGCGCCGATGGCCCGGACCGCGTGCGGAGACCCAAGGAGCAACATGACCGTGGTTCAACCGCGCCCGAAGCCCGGGCGCACCCTGGCCGTCCTCCTCCTCGCCGCCATGTCCTTCGCCCTCGCGCAGACGACCGTGGCGCCGGCGATTCCCGACATGGCGCGCGAGCTGCACGCATCCGTCACCGACGTCACCTGGACGATGAGCGGCTACCTGGTGGCCGCGGCCGTGCTGACGCCGATCATCGGCCGGCTGGGCGACATGTTCGGCAAGCGCCGGGTGCTGGTGCTGGCGCTGGCGATCTTCGCGGCCGGCGGGGTGCTGTCGGCGGTGGCGTCGCAGCTCGGCCTGGTGATCGCCGGACGGGTGCTGCAGGGCGCCGGCGGAGGCATCTTCCCGCTGTGCTTCGGCATCATCCGCGACGAGTTCCCGGCGGAGAAGCGCCCCGTGTCGATCGGGCTCATCTCGGCGGTCGCCGGTCTCGGCGGCGGCCTAGGGCTGGTCATCGGAGGGCTGTTCGTCGACCACTCCACCTACCACTGGATCTTCTGGAGCGGCGCGGCGATGGCCGCCCTCGCCGCCGTCGGCACCCAGCTGCTGGTCCCCGAGTCGCCGAACCGCGTCCCGGGCCGGGTCGACCTGGTCGGCACGGTGCTGCTCGGCATCGGCCTCGCCCTGCCGCTGCTGGCCATCAGCGAGGGCAAGACGTGGGGCTGGGGCAGCGCCCGGACCCTCGGGCTGATCACCGGTGGTGTCGCCGTCCTCGCCCTCCTGATCGCCTTCGAACGGCGCCAGGCCGAGCCGCTCATCGACGTCCCGACGCTTGCCCTCCGTCCGGTGCTCACCACCAACATCACCACCCTGCTGGTCGGGTTCGGGATGTTCGGCGCCTTCCTGCTCATCCCCCAGCTGGCCGAGACCCCGAAGGCCAGTGGTTACGGCTTCGGCACCAGCGCGACGACCGCCGGCCTGCTGATGGTGCCGGGCTGCCTGACGATGCTGATCACCAGCCCGCTCGCCGCGGTCATCGGCCGGCGCTGGGGCGGTCGGGCCGCCCTGTTCCTCGGCAGTGTGGTGGCCACGATCGGCCTGGTCCTCCTCGCCAGCATCCCCGGCTCGCGGGTCCTGCTGCTCGTCATGTGCATGGTGATGTTCGGCGGGATCGGCCTGGTGTTCGCCGCGATCCCGAACCTCATCGTCGACGCTGTCCCGCCCAACAAGACCGGCGAGGCGACCGGGGTGAACACACTGCTGCGATCGGTCGGCGCCTCGCTGGGCTCGCAGGTCTCGGCCAGCATCCTCGTCTCCCATACAGGCGCCGGTGGGATGCCCACCAGCGACGCCTACCAGATGGCCTTCGCGGCCTCGGCGATCATTACCCTCGTCGCCGGGCTCGCCGCGCTCACCCTGCCTCGGCACCGTGGATCCGCCGGCACCGCGGCGTCGGCCGCGCAGGTGACCACGATCCCGGCGCCGGAGGCCGCGTCCGCCGCCACGGCGGCGGTGCACGTCGGCAGCCACCCCGTCGCCGACCGGGCATGAGGTAGGCTCGCCCGGCGGCCCCCAGCCGGGAGGCGCCCGGCCGGGCGGCACGACCATGCACAGCGCGGCCCAGGATAAGCGATGTATTGCAATGATCCGGTGATGCCGTCCGAGACCCGCAGATCGGACGCACGGCGCAACCACGAACGGGTCGTCCGGGCCGCGATCGAGGTGTTCTCGGAACTGGGCCTGTCGGCGACCGTGCCGGACGTGGCTGCCCGGGCCGGAGTCGGCAAGGCGACGGTCTACCGCAACTTTCCCAGCCGGGACGAGCTGTTGACCGCGGTCATGGAACGCCAGCTCCAGTGGTTCGAGAACCTCGTGCAGTCGGCCCTGGCCGATCCCGACCCGGCGGCGGGGTTCCAGCATCTGATCATCAGCTGGTTCGACCGGATCGTGACGAACCGCCTATTGCAGGACGTGATGCGGACGAGAACCCTGCCCAGCGCCGAGCTCCAGCTCGACCACCTCATCGCACGCGTCGACCAGATGATCGTCCATGCGCAGAAGGCGGGCGCGGTGCGCGTCGACGTCACCCCCGGCGACCTGCGCACGATGGTGAGCGGTGTCGCCCAGCGCCTAGTGGAGACCGGCCAGCAGGACCTCGAGAGCCGGCGGCGGTTCACCCGGCTCATCTTCGACGCCTTCCGTCCCCGGGTCGGGCTCGACGAATGACCCTTCCGGCTGGCCTGGGCGCAGAGCTGACCGCGGTGCGGCCTGGCAGCCGTCGTCGGACCAGTGGGCGAGTGTTCTCACCGGTTGGTCCACCGGGGCTCGCGTTTCTGCGCGAACGCGGCCAGGCCCTCATGGGTGTCCGCGGCGGCCAGGAGCTCGTCCACCAGATCCGTGCGGCGGCGGACGGCTTCGACGGGGTCCGGGATGCCCTGCGTCTCGGCCATGAGCTGGAGGGAGATCCGGACGGACGTCGGGGAGCCGGTGAGGATGCGCCGCGCCAGCTCGCGGGCCCCCTCGAGCGCCCCGCCCGGCGCGGTCACCTCGTTGACGAGCCCCCATCGGGCCGCCTCGGCGGCGCTGAACCGGCGGCCGGTCAGGATCATCTCGGTGGCCACCTTCGCCGGGATGGTCCGGGGCAGCCGGACGAGCCCGCCGGCGCCGGCGACGAGACCGACTTTCACCTCGCTCAGCGCGAACTCGGCCGTCTCGTCGGCGACGACCAGATGGCTGGCGAGCGCGAGCTCGCAGCCGCCGCCCATCGCGAAGCCGTTGACGGCGGCGATCACCGGCTTGGCCATCGCCCGGCGGCTGGTGAGGCCGCCGAAGCCGCTCTTGGGTGCCCAGACCGGCTTCCCCGACGCCGAGTACACCAGGTCGTTGCCCGCGCAGAACGCCTTGTCACCGGCTCCGGTGAGGATGGCGACCCGCAGCTCGGGATCGGCGAAGTAGGCGTCGAAGATCTCGTCGAGCTCCTCGCTCGCCATCGGGTGCAGGCTGTTGCGCACCTCGGGCCGGTTGATGGTCACCTCGAGGACGTGCCCGTCCCGGCGGACGAGCACATGCTCGTAGTCGTCCCTCAGCACGCGGGGCCGGGTCGGGTGAAGGGCCTCCATCCGCTCCGGCGTGGTGGTGACCCGGTTGCCGAAACCGAAGGAGCGGACGTAGACCCGCTGCCCGACCGGCGCGTCCGTCGAGAGCAGGTCGAGGATCTGCTCGTCACCCTCCGTCCCCGCCGCGAGGAGTCGGCCGCCGCCGTCGTCGAGCTGGCCGACGACGATGCCGGACCGCTTCCCGTCACGGCTGTATCTGACGGTGAAGGTCTCGACCGTCGCCCAGCCCTCGGGCTCGACGGCCCGCGGGGCGACGGGTACGGCGTCCAGCTCGGCCTGGATGGCGGCGGAGCGGTCCGGCCGCCACGGGCTCGGGGTGGTCGAATAGACGCCGACGGAGTACTTGGACAGGATGCCGCCGTTCGCGCCGACGAACCCGAACGAGCCGGGCGTGGCGCGGGCCCGGGCGACGGTCTCGGCGATGCCGTGCATCGAGTAGTTGTTGCCGGGGCCGCCGAAGAAGGGCAGGCCGCCGGTGAGGGTGAGGCCCCGGGGGTCGTCGGCGCGCAGGCCGAGACCGTCCGCCACCGTCGACACCGCGATCGGGAAGCAGGAGTAGAGGTCGAAGGTGGCCACGTCATCGACCGTGATCCCGGCGACGTCCAGCGCGTGCCGGGCCGCCGCGACGATCGCGGGCGCCCGGCTGAGGTCGGGGCGGTCGAGGAGGTTACGTTCCCGCAGGTCCGCGTGGCCGGGCAGGAACACCCAGCGATCGGTCGGCACGCCGAGCCGCCGCGCCGCCGCCACCGACATGACCAGGACGGCCGCGCCCAGGTTGACCTTCTCCCGGGCGACGACGTAGCGCGGGTAGGGGTCGGCGATGAGCCGGTTGGCCTCGGTCGGGGTGACGAGCTCGCGCGCGGTGCGCTCGACGGGCGCCGAGGAGTGCGGGTTCTTCGCGGCGACCGCGGTGAACGGCGCGAACAGCCGGCCCATCCCGAGCGCGTACTCGTCGCGGGTCTGCCCGAGCCGGGCCCGGCGGGCGTTCTCCAGCAGCGCGTAGCTGGCCGGGGCGCCGGACAGGCCGTGCGCGGTGAACTCCCGGGAGACCAGGCCGGCCAGGCCGAAGCCGCGGTCCTCAAGCGTGCCCTCGACGTGCTCGGTCCAGTCCGGCCGGTCGTCGGCCCGGGCCAGCGCCTCGGCGCTCGAGACGGCCTCCGCCCCGACGACGATCGCCGCCTCGACCGTCCCCGCCGCGATCGCCCCCGCCAGCTCGTTGACCAGGTGCTGCGGGCTCTGCCCGCCGGCCACCTCGAGGATCGCCCGCCCCGGCGTCACCCCCAGCCGTCGCGCGACCGAGCGCGGGAAGTTGTCCGACCGGCCGAGCGGGGCCCGGGCGCCCGGGCCGGAGTTCTCGAACTGGCGGGTGGCCGCGATGGTGTCGAGCGCCGCGGCCACGGCGGCCGGGTCGGCGCCCGAGTCGGCCAGGGCGCCGCGGGCGGCGTCGGCCGCGAGGTCGGCCGGTGAGCGACGGCGGTAGTCGGCCTCGCCGAGGCGTTCCGACGACTGCCCGACGCCGACGACGACCGGCGTGCGCGGGTCGAGTTCCTGGTAGCCGAGCGCTGTCATGGCACTCGTGTCTGTCATGGCGCTGATCTCCTCGGCCGGCACGGGTAGGACGGGGTCACGTCGCCGGTTGTCCGGCGGGCCGCCAGGTCACGACGGCGTCGAGCGCCTCGACGGTCGAGCCGTCGACACGCAGCGGGTTCACCTCGAGCGCCAGGAGCTCGTCGCCGAGGGCGAGGGCGAGGTCACCGATCCGCGCCACCACCGCCGCGAGCGCGTCGAGGTCGGCCGGGCGCCCGCCGCGCACGCCGTCGAGCAGCGGGGCAGCCCGCAGGCTCCCGAGCAGCTGGCGGGCCCTGGCCGGGGTGACCGGCAGCGGGGACAGCGCGGAGTCCTTGAGGACCTCGACGAAGACGCCGCCGAGGGCGACGGCGAGCATCGGCCCCCACTGGGGGTCGCGGACGACCCCGACGAGCAGCTCCACGCCGCCGGAGCGCATCGGCGAGACGAGGACGCCCTCGAGTTCAGCGCCCGCGACCGTCGCGGCCGAGGCGGCGACCGCGTCGTACGCGGCGTGGGCGTCGTCCTCCGACACCCCGAGCCGGACGCCGCCGATGTCGCTCTTGTGCTCGATCTGGGGTGAGCAGACCTTGAGCGCGACCGGGCCGCCGAAGGCCGCGGCCGCCTTGGCCGCCTCCTCCGATGACCGGGCGAGCACGGCCGGCACGACCGGGATGCCGGCGTCGGTGAGCAGCCGCCGGGCCGCGTCCTCCGACCACGCACCCGACCGCCGCTCCGGCGCCGGCACAGTGATCGGCGCCGACGCTGACACCGACGTCGGCTCCGGCTCCGGCTCCGATGCCGACGCCGACGCCGACGCCGACGCCGACGCCGATGCCGATGCCGACGCCGATGCCGATGGCGGCGCCCCGACCGGCCCGGCCCCCGGCGCGTCCCGGGTCGTCTCGGACCACCAGGTGACGTTGCGCAGGGCGACGACCGCCTGCCGCAGGCCCATGATGGCGACCGGCACGCCGCCGGCGTCCAACGCCGCCCGCGTCACGTCGGTGATCGGCTGCATCACCTGGTTGACATACACGCAGGGGGTCGCCGCCGCCCGTATCCCGGCGCCGACCGCGTCCACATAGACCTGGACCGGGCTCGGCCCGCCGCCGGTGGGCCGCCAGGGCAGCGAGTTCACGACGGCCACCACCCCGACCGAGGGGTCCCGGGACATGGCTGTGACGGCGCGGGTGAAGATCGTCGGATCGATGACCGCCGCCCCGGTGATGTCCAGCGGGTTCTGCGTCGTCCCGTAGTCGGGCACGACGTCGGCCAGCGCCGCGATGGTCTCGGCGGCGAGTTCGGGCAGCACGGCCCCGACGTCCTGGGCCCGGTCGGCGATGATGTCGCAGGCGCCGCCGGAGATGGACACGACGCCGATGCCGGGCCGCTCCAGCCGGCCGAGGGCGGCGGCTGTTCCCGCCGTGACGAGCATGTCCTCGATGGAGTCGACCCGGATGATCCCCAGGTCCCGGAAGACCGCGTCGACGGTCGCGTCGTCGCCGACGAGCGCTCCCGTGTGCGCGGCGGCGGTCCGGGCCGACAGCTCGCTGCTGCCGGCCTTGAGGACGACGATCGCCTTGCCGGCCGCCGCGGCCCGCCGAGCCGCCCGGCGGAAGACCTCTGGGTCGCGGATTGCCTCCATGAAGATCGCGATCGCCCGGGTGTGCTCGTCGTCGACCAGGAAGTCGAGGACGTGGCCGGCGGTGATCATCGCTTCGTTGCCCAGCGTGACCATGTAGGACAGGCCGACGCCGGCCAGCGTGGCGAAGTCGAGCATCGCGCTGGAGCTCGCGCCGCTCTGGGACAGCAGCGCGACCGGGCCGGCCGAGTCGGGCAGCCCGGGGATCGAGGTCAGCGGGACGCGGTCGACCATATTGGCGAAGCCGAGCATGTTCGGCCCGAGCAGCAGCAGGCCCAGCTCCTCGGCCCGCGCGACGAGCCGGTCCTGGGCGGCCCGCCCGGCCGCGCCGGCCTCGCCGTAGCCGGACGAGAGGACCACGGCGTTGCGGATGCCGGCGGCGGCCGCGTCCGCGAGCGCCGCCTCGGTGCCCGCCTGGGGGACCATCATGAAGGCGACGTCGATCGGCTCGCCGATCTCCTGGCAGGACGTCACGGTCGGCCGGCCGTGGGTTTCGGTGCCGCGCCGGTTGACCAGGTGGAGCTGCTCACCCAGGCCGAACCGCGTGAGGTTGCGGTAGACGTTGGCCGAGAACTGGGACTTGTTGGACGCGCCTACGAGGGCGATGCCGCGCGGCCGGAACAGCGACTCGAGGCGGTCGCGGGCAATGGTCGTCACGGAACACTCCACGTCACGGAACACTCCACGTCACGGGACACTCCAGGCGGCGCGGTTGTCGTCGTCCACGATCGTCATCGGCACCTCCCGCTCCCGGCGCGGGAGCGATTACTGAACGATGTCCGTCATTAATTGGCCGAGAGGACCATATACTTGCGATCAGCGGTCAGCAACCGACCCGGGTTCGCGAAGCGACAGCGGTGAGGCGCGGGATCGTTCGGCGCCGGATCGGCCCGGTGGGGCGGGCGACCGCGTGGGAGGGTTGGGGAATGAGCACCGCATCGGCGGCGGTTGCCGGGCGTCCGCGCGACCCCGGTGTGGACGCGCGTGTGGCCGAGGCTGCGGTGGCGCTGTTCGGGGAGGTCGGTTGGGCCGGCTTCAACGTCGAGGCGGTCGCCCGGCGGGCCGGAGTCGGCAAGGCGTCGATCTATCTGCGCTGGCCGACCAAGGAGGCGCTGCTCGACGCCGCGCTCGAGCTCCGCATGCCGACGATCGAGGAGATCCACACCGGTAGCGCCCGGGGCGACCTCGTCGAGCTGGTCCGCCAGCTGGTGCTGCTCTACCTCGGCCCCAGCGGCTCCGCCGCGATGCGGCTGGCCCTGGACGGGGCCATGGTGCCCGAGATCCACGCCCGGCGGGAGGCCATCGGCCGGGCCCAGATCCAGGCGGCCCGCTCGATAGTCAAGCGGGGGATCGAGCGCGGTGAGCTGCCGCGCTCGACGTCGGTCACCATGCTCCTCGACGCGCTGTGCGGCGGGGCGATGATGCATGCCAAGAGCACCCCGCCCGGGCTGCGCGAGAAACTCGCCGCCGGCGCCGACGAGTACGCCGCCCGGTTCGTCGAGTTCATTCTCGGCTTCACGTTGAACGTACGGGAACCCCCGGCCGGCGGGCTCAGCCCGGCTACCCGGCGGCCGGGCTGAGCGCGGGGATCTCTCCTTTGGATGGGAAGTCGATCTGAAATATTCCGGGAGCGGTTTCGGTGGACATTTTTACTATCTCCGGAGCGGCGTGGCCTGGCCAGACTGTTCCGCTCGTCCAGCGGGCCCCCTTCAGGCGGACGTCGGCCAGGTCGACGTCCCGCGGGCCGTAGAGTCCGCGCGGGCCAGAGTCGTTTCGACGTTCGCACAGGAGGCCGATGGCCCGTGGCCCCGCGTAGGCGCGATGACTTTCGCGGTCGTCGCGCGTCTCATCCATCAGACGCTGTTGGCCGAGATGTCCACCGGACGATGAGGGGTAACTCATGAAGATCACAAATCTGGGAGAGGCGGACGGGCTGCCGCCGGTGGATTGGGCCGCAATTGCACAGAAGCTCGACGCGGGGGCGGTGCCACCTCGGGACGCGGTGAACTCCCGCACGACCTGGCTGTCGACCGTCAACGAGGACGGCAGCCCGCATGTGACCGCGGTCGGTGCTCTGTGGCTAGACGGCGCGTTCTGGTTCCAGACGGGTGCAAGCACACGGAAGGGGCGCAATGTCGCCCGCGATCCCCGGTGCTCGATTGCGTTGTCGATCCGCGACGCGGACGTGGTCATCGAGGGTGACGCAGCGCGAGTGACCGAACAGGGTGCACTGGCCCGTATTGCGAAGGCGTGGGCCGACAACGGCTGGCCGGCCGAACCCGACGACGGCGGGTCGGGCATCACTGCCCCGTTCAACGCGCCGTCGCAAGGACCACCACCATGGAACGTGTATCGCATCGAACCACGCTCGGCGATCGTGACCCTGACGGCGGAGCCGGGCGGCCTGACTCGCTTCCGGTTCTGACCCGGCTCATCGGCCGAGTCGTCCTCATCTGCCGCATGCAGATCGTTTCCGAGTCGTGGAATCTCGGCCGCGCAGGTGTCCGGAGGCTCAGGCGGTGCCGCGCTGTCAGCGGTGCAGGTTCATCATCAGGGTCCGGTACTCGTCGAACGGTCCGAGCCCGGCGGCGGCTCGTCGTTCGTCGAGACGGTCGGGGTCGGCGATAGGTTGAGGCTGCAGCTCGTCCTGACCGTCGGGTCCGTACCAGAATTGGGTGCCGTAGAGCTGGAGATCGCCGCGGGCGCGCCGGACTCGGTCCGTGAGATACGCAAGGTCGGCGGGGGATGCTTCGCCGGCGTCGACGGCCGCGGTCATCCGGTCCAGGCATTCAGCCTGAAAGACGCGATCGTGATCGGCGTGTTGTGCCAGCAGCCAGGCGTCGTGCGCGCCGTCCTCGCCCACCAGGGATGTGCCCGGCCAGCCGTGCTCGGCGATGACGCGCCTAAGCCAGGAGGTGTTGTCCTGGTCGACCGCCCCCAACCTCGCGAACACGTCCTCGTCAACGCGGTCACCGCGACGCGCGGGCAGGACCCGGCGCATCGCTTGGTCAGCCTCCACCCGCCGCGCCAACTCCGACCGCAATACGTCATCCACACCGTTCAGTGTGCAGTACACCCGAAGGTGTAACGGTCCATCCCGCAACCATTTGGCGGATACGCAACACGATGACGCGCCGCGACAGCCGCTGACCAGCCCGAAGCGCCCAGTAGTCGCAGTGCGCCGCGTCGTGCCGCTGGCACCGGTCGGCGGCCAGGTCGGCGGTGTGGCGGCGGGCGGCCGGCCGGCGGGCTCAGCCCGGCTACCCGGCGGCTGGGCTGAGCGCGGGGATCTCTCCTTTGGACGGGAAGTCGATCTGAAATATTCCGGGAGCCGTTTCGGTGGACATTTTTACTATCTCCGGAGCGGCGTGGCCCGGCCAGACTGTTCCGCTCGTCCAGCGGGCCCCCTTCAGGCGGACGTTGGCCAGGTCGACGTCCCGCAGGACGGCGCGGCTTAGCGTCGCCCGCCGGAGATCCGCTCCGACGAGGGTGGAAAAGGTGAGGTCGGCGCCGGTCAGGTCGGCTTCCAGAAGCATGGCCGAGCCCAGGTGGGTGTCCCGGAGGTCGCATTCGACGAGGGCGGAGCGGCGGAGGTCCGTCCCGACCAGCTTGGCGCTGGCGAGAATGCCACGGGCGAGATCCGCGTCCGACACCCGGGCCCGGGTCATGTCGGCCTTCTCCAGCCGTGCGCCGCGCAGGTCGGCTCCGCTCAGATCGGCATAACTCAGGTCGGCATAACTCAGGTCGGCGGACGTGAGGAGGGCCTCGCGCAGGTCCGCGCCGGCGAGAACGGCCGCGTCCAGGCGTGCGCCGCGCAGATCGGTATGGCGGAGGTCGGCTTGGGCGAGGTTCTGGTTGCGCAGGTCGGCCCCGGGCCGCCGCGGCGGCCGGCGTCGGCTGTCCGGGGCGAACGCGGGCGTCCGGCGGCCGAGTGCGGCGGTCAGCTCCTCGGTCCGGCTGAGATTGTCGGGCCGGGTCGGCGGCGTGAAGGCGGGGGACCGCCGTGACAGGGCCGCGACCAGCTCACCTCGGAACAGGTCATCGCGCATCGTCCTGCTCGCCCCCTTCCGGCAGCGCCGGCGCCTGCTCCACCAGCGGGTCGACTCGAAGGGCCAGCGGTGCCAGCGGAACCAGGACGGCGACCTGCTGAATGAACAGCGGCGCCGCCATTCCCGTCACCGTCGCGCCGAAAACACCGGCTATCTGGTGGCTCATGCCCGCCGCCCAGGCGAGGAGGCCCCCGGCGAACAGCCGGATGACCACCGAAAGCAGGAGCGGTGTGAACCGAGCCTCGTCCGGTCGGTCACGGCCCCGCCACGGCCAGCGCCGGGCGCGCCGCGCCGCTCCGTAGAACTGAAGGGACTCGACCGCCCCGGCACCTACCATCCCGACAATCCAGAAGTGCATCCCCGTCATGATCGAGACTTTACTCCGCCGAGGGCGTCTGTGGATCATCCGTAGGGATAATGTCGGATGCCGGTAGAGGGATGTCGCCGCACGGCGTAAGGCATTGGGCGTAAGGCGTCAGGCGAAATACGCCCGCAGACCGGACAGGGACTCGTCGAGGATTTCCTCGATGGTCCGCTCGCCCTGCTCGAGCCACTGCTCGTAGGCGGCCAGCGCGAGCCCGAGGCTGACGTGCCCGACGGTGCGCGGCACCAGGTCGTCGGAGGCGACCCCGAGCCGTTCGGCCACGTAGCCGGCGATCACCTCCCGCCACTGCCGGTACTTCAGCGCGGAATGGGCCTGCAGGGCCGGGGTACGCAGCAGCAGCTCCATGCGCTCCCGGTGCCGCGCTACCGCCGCCGGCTCGACATGGTTGAAAGCGAGCACCGCCCGGTGCACAGCCTGGTACACGGGGATGTCGCGCGGCATCCCGGCCAGCGAGTGCCGCAGGCCGTCGAGGCTCTCGTCGAACTGGCCCCACGGGATGTCGCTCTTGGACGGGTAGTAGCGCAGCAGCGTCCGCCGCCCGACCCCGGCCGCCGCGGCGATCGCGTCCAGCGTCGCGGCCTCGAACCCACGCTCGGTGAACACCGCGAACGCCGCCCGCTCGATCGCCGTGTGGTCGGTGACCGGCGGCCGGCCCTTGCGGGACGACCGCGGGGAGCGGGGGGAACGAGGGGGCCGAGGGGGCCGAGGCGAGGACGAGGTCATCACGGACACGAGAACCTAACGGACTCCTTGATCGCCCCGCGCGGCACGGTCACCGCGACGGGCCGGAACGAAGGCCGGCAGCAGCGCGCGCACCGACCGGCCGCGCAGCGCCCCGGCCCACACCCCGGCGCCGTAGGCGAGGTCGTCGAGCCGGCGGGCCAGGACGAACCGGGCCGGATCGAGGTCCGGGCGCAGCCGCCGGTACTCGACCAGCCCGTCGACGACGGCCGCGAGCGCCACCGTCCGGCGCAGCCGCCGGGAGCCCAGGCAGCCGGCCAGGCTCAGCGGCCACCAGTGCCGCAGCAGCAGGGCGCTGGCCTGCGCGGCGCTCGAGCCGAGCCCGTAGCCGGCCAGCTCGGCCGCGAGCCGGACCGGGTGGTCCGTCCGGTGGGTGACCCGGGTCAGCCGGGCCGTCAGCACCCCGAACGCTCCCGCGACCACAGGCGGTGACCACAGGCGCCCGGCGACGAGAGCCACGCTAGCGGCCGCGGTCGGCAGGTTGAGCACGGCCGGCGCGACCGCGCCCGCGTGCCGGCGGGCCAGGTCGTGGGCCCCGGTCCCGTAGAACGCCCGGCGGGCCAGCCAGGGACGCAGGCTGGTCCGGTGGTCGTGGCCGGCGCTCGCGGCCGGTTCGTAGCGGACGAGCCAGCCCGCCTCGGCCAGCCGCCAGACCAGGTCGACGTCCTCGGCCACCCGCATGCCGTCGCTGAACCCGGCGCCGAGCGCGTCCCGCCGCCCGAGCAGGCAGGCGCTGGGTACCCAGCTGATCGCGCACCGCGGCCGGACCAGGCCCGGTCGCGCCCCGAGGTCGAGCGCCGCCCGGGCGTCCTCGTAGCGGGACAGCCAGTTGACGCGGCCCCCGGCCGGGGCCAGGCCCCGCACCCGCGGGGCGACCAGAGCGACGCCTGGGTGGGCGAAATGGCGCAGCAGCAGCGCGATCGCCTCGGGTGCGACCACCACGTCCGAGTCGACGAAGGCGACGAACGGCGTCGTGACGAGAGCGAGCCCCGCGTTGCGCGCGCCGGCCGGCCCGACGTTGCGAGCCAGCGCCAGCAGGTGGGCCTGGTGACTCGCGACGACGCGGGCGACCGAGCCCGGGTCCCGCGAGGCGTCGTCGACCACGATGACGCCGACCTGGCCACCCAGAGCGGCGAGCAGCCGGTCCAGCCCGGCGGCCCGGTCGCGGACGGGCACGACGACCGTGACCTCGGACAACGGGACGGGCGGCAGCGACGCCGCGACCGGATGGGCCACCCCGGCCGCCACCAGCTGGCCGGCGAGCTGCCTGGAGGTGGCCCCGCCGACCTCGACCCGCCGCCCGGCCACCAGCGCGGCCGCCCGCTCGCTCAGGTGCAGCAGCCGGGGCGGCGCGCCGCCGACCAGCGTCCGCCCGCCGTCGCGCACCCGGACGTCCGGGCCGAGCTCGACGACCGTGCCCGCCGGCGGGACCGCCGGCGGGACCGCCGGCGGGCCCGCCGACGGGACCGTCGGCTGTACCGTCGCGCCGGGGGTCACGCGCGGAAGCCGCCCTCGGCGCTGACGACGGAGCCGGTGAGGACCCCGCCGGCCGCCGAGGCGCAGTACGCGATCGTCCGCGCGACCTCGTCCGGCTCGATGAGCCGGTGGGTGAGCTGGGAGCGGGTGAAATCCTCGACGTCGGCGAGCCCGTAGAGCGCGGCCGTCGCGGCCAGCATCGGGGTCCGGGTCGAGCCGGGGGAGACCGCGACCGCGCTGACCCCGGTCCCGACCAGGTCGGCGGCCAGGCCGCGGACCAGGCCGACCACGGCGTGCTTGGCCATCCCGTAGGCGCCCAGGTGGAACAGCCCGCGGGTGCCGGCGGCCGAGGCGACGGCGACGAACCGGCAGCCACCCGGGTCCGGCCCGGCCAGCATGAGCGGGACGCAGGCGGCGGCGAGGTTCCATACGCCCATGACGTCGACGCTCCAGAGCAGGTCGGCCTGCTCGGGCGGTGTCTCCCACAGCGGCGACCCGCCGGCGATGACCGCCGCCGCGGCGACAGCCGCGTCGAGCCGGCCGAAGCGCTCCAGCGCCAGCGCGGCCGCGCCGGCCAGCGCGGCGGCGTCGCGGACGTCGGCGACGACGGTCACGACCTGCCCGGGATGCCGCGCGGCCACCGCGGCCAGGTCGTCCTTGCTGGCCTGGGCGTAGGGGAGGCCGTCGGCGCCGGGTCCGGCGCAGGCGTCGAGCGCGACGATCCGGTAACCCTCGCCGGCCAGGGCGTCGACGGTGGCCGCGCCGATGCCCCGGGCCGCGCCCGTCACCAGCGCGACCCGCCCGCCGTCCCCGCTCACGGCGCGGTGCCGGGCGCGGCCGGGGCCGCTCCCGCGCCCGCGGCCGCGGCCGCGGGCCGCAGCCGCCCGGCGTCGTCCGGCTGCCCGGACACGACCAGCGCCGCCGCCCGGTCCACCATCCGTAGCATGATCGCCTCCCCGTCCCGGGCGGTCGCGGCCGTCGGGTCGCCGAGGATGCCCGAGGGCGCGACAGCGGCCACCCCACCGGTGGTGAGCGCCGGCATCAGCTCGGTGATGGGCACCGAGGAACCGGCCTCGGCGCGGGTCATGTCGACCAGCTCCGGCGCGAGATGCAGCATGAGCGCGGTCTCGGTGTATCCGGCGTGGGTGTCGGTCGCGCTGCCCGCCTCGGCCGCCACCCAGGCCACCGGATGCCCCTCCCACCGCAGCTGGGCGACCGCGTTCCCCAGCGCCCGCGCGTTGCCGCCGTGGGCGTTGACGAACACGACCCGGCCGCACCAGGTCCGCAGCGAGCGGACCAGCTCCACCAGCGTGAGCCGCAGCGCCTCGATCCCGATGGAGATCGTCCCGGCGAACGCCTGGTGCTCACCGCTGGCGGTGTAGGCCAGCGGCGGCGCCACCACGACCGGCCGGTCGGGCGCCGCGAGTCGGTCCGAGAGCCCTTCGGCCAGCGCGACGGCGATCGTGGTGTCGGTGACGAGCGGCAGGTGCGGCCCGTGCTGCTCGCACGAGCCGACGGGCACCAGCACCATCGGCCGGGTGGGCACGTCCGGCCAGGCCTGATGGGCCAACGGGCGCGCGATCACGGTGACGCCGCGGGCCCGGAGGCCGGCCCCGGGATTCGCTGGGCCACCCGCCCGAAGCGACCGGGAGAATGGGCGGAGCCCCCGGTCGCGGAGGGCGGCAGGTTGGCCACCCGCCCGAAGCGACCGGGAGAATGGGCGGAGCCCCCGGTCGCGGAGGGCGGCAGGTTGGCCAGGAGCATCCCGCCGGCGGGCGCGGGCGACGCTGCCCGACCCGCCGGCGGGTGCTCTACCAGGATGGTCATGAGGCCGGGACGGTGTCCTGGACGACACTGTCCTGGGCGGCACTGTCCTGCACGGCAGTGTCCTGGGCGGCACTGTCCTGGGCGGCAGTGTCCTGGACGGCAGTGTCCTGGGCGGCAGTGTCCTGGGCGGCACTGTCCTGGACGGCACTGTCCCGCGGCGCGGGGACGGCGTCCCCGACGGCGCCCAGCGTCCGGGTGAAGCCGTCGGGCACGACGACGTCGTCCGGGCTCAGCTCGTGGATGGACGAGCGGCCCAGGGCCAGCAGCGTCGAGTCGATGCCGTTACGCAGGACGTCCAGGACGTTCTCCACGCCGGCCTGGCCGCCGGCGGCCAGCCCCCACAGGTAGGCCCGGCCGATCATGACGGCACGGGCACCGAAGGCCAGCGCCTTCACGACGTCGCTGCCCCGGCGGATGCCGCCGTCCATCACGACCTCGAGGTCGCCGCCGACCGCGGCCACGATCGAGGGCAGCACCCGGATCGGCGCCGGCGTCCCGTCCAGGTTGTTGCCGCCGTGGTTCGACACCGAGATCGCGTCGGCCCCCAGGTCGCGGGCCCGCAGCGCGTCGTCGACCCGGCAGACGCCCTTGAGCAGGAACGGCCCGTCCCACTGCTCGCGCAGCCAGGCAATGTCCTCCCAGCTGGCCGGGGGCGTCCCCATCCACTGGCCGTAGGCGCCGAAGAACGTCGGCGGCTTCTCGCCCGGCTCGACCAGGTTCGGCACGCCCAGGTCGGGCAGCGAGCCGGAGCGCAGGTAGGCCATCAGCCAGGACGGCCGGGTGATGGCCTGCGGCGACAGGCGCGCCATCGCCCTCAGGTCGAGCTTCTCCGGGATCCACGGGCTGCCCCAGTCCCGGCTGTGGGAGAACGACCAGTCCAGGGTGACGATCAGACCGACGGCGCCGGCCCGCTTCGCCCGGTCCAGCCGGGCGATCATCCAGTCCTTCGAGCCCATCCAGTACGTCTGGTAGAAGACGCGCGGGTTGGCCGCGACGACCTCCTCGATCGGCTTGCTGGCGAACGAGCTCAGGCCCATCGCGGTACCGCGCGCCGCCGCCGCCCGGGCCACCGCGACCTCGCCGTCGGGGTGGACGGCCTGCACGCCGGTTGGCGAGATGAGCACCGGCAGCGACAGCGGCTGGCCCAGCACCGTCGTCTCCAGGTCCCGCTTGGCCGACAGGCCCGCGACGTGCGGGGCGAACCCGAGCGCCTCGAAGGCCTCGGTGTTGTCCCGCCAGGTCACGCCGGCCTCCGAGCCGGCGCGCAGCGCGCTGAACACCGACTTCGGCAGCCGCTTCCGCGCCCGTCGGCGGGCTTCGGCGACGGATTCGAACCAGGTACTACTAGCCATCGAGATTCCTCATTGAATGGGTTGGTCGGGCGTCAGACGCCGGTGGCGGGGGCACCCGGGTTGAAGCCGGCCAGCGGGTTCTCGGCGCAGGCGGGCACGGGCGGGGCCGTCACCGCGTCGGCACGGACGCCCAGCTGGATCAGTACCGGCTCGCTCCGGCGGCCCGGGGCCGCCCGGCGGGCCGGTTCGGTCCGGTGCGAGTGGTCGTGGCTGGCCGGTGGGACGGTCCGGGACGGCTCGGCCAGCGCCGGCTCGCCGAAGCCCCGCACGCACTCCGGGTCGGGGCCGTCCAGCGGCAGGCCGGTGAAGAACTTGGCCGCCATGCATCCGCCGCGGCAGCCGTCGTAGTGCTGGCAGCTGGTGCAGGCACCGCCCTCGGCCGGCTCGCGCAGCTCGGCGAACAGTGGCGAGTTGCGCCAGACCGCACCGAAGGAGCCGTCGGCGACGACGTTGCCCGCCCGGAATTCGTCGTGGATGGTGAACGGGCAGGCGAACACGTCGCCGACCGGGTCGATCAGGCAGACCACCCGGCCCGCCCCGCACATGTTCAGCCCGGGCAGGCTCCCGCCGAAGCCGGCCAGGTGGAAGAACGAGTCGCCGGTCAGGACGTTCTCGCCCGCCCGTACCAGCCAGTCGTAGAGCTCCCGCTGGCCGTCGGCGGTCGGGTGCAGCTCGTCCCAGACGTCGGCCCCCCGGCCCGAGGGCCGCAGCCGGGTCAGGCGCAGCGTCGCGCCGCGCTCGTCGGCGATCCGTTTGAACTCGTCGAGCTGGCTGACGTTGTGCCGGGTGACGACGACGGACAGCTTCGCGTCGGCGAAGCCGGCCGCGGCCAGATTGTCGAGCGCGCGCAGGGCCATGTCGTACGAGCCGGGGCCGCGCACGGCGTCGTTGACCTCGGCGGTCGCCCCGTCCAGGGACACCTGCACGTCGACGTAGTCGCTGGCGGCCAGGTAGCGGGCCCGGGCCGCGTCGATCTTCACTCCGTTGGTGGAGAACTTCACGCCGACCTGGTGGTCGACGGCGTACTCCAGCAGGTGCCAGAAGTCCGGGCGGACGGTCGGCTCGCCGCCGCCGACGTTGACGTAGAAGACCCGCATGGCCTGGAGCTCGTCGATGATCGCCTCGCACTGCGCCGTGCTCAGCTCGCGGGGGTCGCGCCGCCCGGACGAGGACAGGCAGTGCCGGCAGGAGAGGTTGCAGGCGTAGGTGAGTTCCCAGGTCAGGCAGATCGGGGCGGTCAGCCCGCGCTCGAAGCGGTCGACCAGCGTGACCGGCCTGGCGGCGTTCGAGGTGGCGGCTTCAGAGGTGGTCAGCATCGTGCGGTCGGCCCTCCTGGTCCTGGCTCGTCCGGCGCCGGCGCGCCGTCCCGGCGGCGGATCACGTCGGCGTCCGCCAGCCCGCGCAGCGCGCTCGTGTAGGCGTCCCAGTGCGCCGGGGGCACCCCGGCCCGCTCGAACGCGGTCCGGACGTCCGGCGCGCCGGCCAGGGCCTCGACGACCCCGACCAGCTCCCGGCGTTTGAGGAAGATCAGCCGACGGTTGCCGAAGTGGTAGGCCAGGGCGCCGAACGGCTCGGGCCGCAGCGCCACCGAACCGGACAGCTCCCAGGCCTCCGTCAGCATGGCGGGCGGCCTAGTAGACGCCGCACATGCCGTCGATCGAGACCTCCTCGATGAGCGACTCGTCATCGAGAAGCGGCGTGTCGGTGCTGGTTGCGACGGTCGGCTCGGTCCGCTCGTCCTGGCTGGTGTGGTCGGTGAGCAGGGTGGAAGTGCCCATGGCCGCGTCTCCTGTCCGAGTGGGGTGCTGTTGCCGCCGCGCCCGTGGGCCCGTGACGCGGGCCACTTCGCGCGGTGGCCATCACCTTAATGGCATCAGAGGCCAAAATAAAGGGATGTTTGGTTCCTCGCCCGAACTACCCGACGGACCGGCCGCACAGGGGCGAGTTTCCGGCTGGGACGAGCCGCTTCCCGTCGCCACTGATCGTGAGGAAGTAGAAGCACGGGGTGACCTTGTCGGCGACCGTCCGCAGGTCCACCGGCCGGGGCAGCAGGCCGTCGGCGCTGTAGTCGGGCACGACGCGCAGGTTCCTGGTGAACGACGCCCGGGTCGGGCAGCGGCCGGCCGCCTGGATGCCCCGCAGCATCAGGTCGGTGTCGACCCAGCCGGCCAGGGCGACCTCGCTGGCCGCGTGCTTCTGCTCGGGCGCGTAGAGGGCCATGGCCGACAGGAACGGACGGTGCGCGGGAACCGGCGTCTCGAACGGGCGGTAGCTGGTGAACAAGCTCATTCCGGCCAGCTGCCGGCCCGCGGCCAGAACGCTCTGGTCGTCGCCCAGGACCGACATCAGCCGCATGGCGGGCAGCGCCGCCCGGATTCCCCGCGCGACCCGCGTGTTCTCGTCGGGGTTGAAGGCGGAGAACACCGTGTCGGCGCCGGTGGCCGCGATCGTCTGGTCGAGCCGGGCGAGGTCGGCGGTATCCGGGTCGACGGTGAGCGGGGCCACGGCGATCCCGGCGGACGACATGCTGGCCTGGAATTCGCGCGCGAGCGCGGCGGACGCCGCGTCCCGCGCGGAGAGGACCGCGACCTTCTGGCTGCCCTGTTTCCGGGCGTAGTCACCCCAGGTGCTGACCGAACCGCGATCGGAGAAGATGTTGAGGTAGCTGAACATGTTCGGGTACCGGTTCCACACCGGGTCGTTGCCGGCGCCCACGACCGGTATCAGCTGACCGTGCAGCCAGGCGGCGGACCCGCCGGAGGCCGAGCTGAGCTCCTGGATCGCGAAGACGTGCTGCTCGGTCACCAGGTTCGTGGCCTCGGCCAGGTTCCTCGCGGCGTTGCCCTGGTCGTCCCCGCGTACGTAGTCGATCTGGCGCCCGAAGACGCCGCCCTTCGCGTTGGCCACGCCGAGGCGGGCGTCCACGCCCGAGCGGTACGGGCTGAACGTCGCCGCGTCCGCGCCGCTGCTCGGGAACAGTAGGCCGAAGGTGACCCGGTCCGATGTCACGCCGGGCGCGGCCGGGCAGTCCGGACCGGCCGGGGACGAGCCGGAGCCGCAGGCGGTCAGCGCGGCCAGCGCCGTCAGCAGGAGGGCGACGACGGCCGCGGCCCGGCTCCTCGTGCGCCGAAGCGGGATTCTCGGGTTCACGGTAAATCACACCTCTTCCGGGCGGAAACCATCGCGCCGGGCACAGCGGCGCCCGCGCGCCGCTATTAGGCACAAGCCCCGGCCGCCCTCGCCGGGGCGGGTGGTGGTATTTACTGCCGGACCACCATTCAGCTGCCTGGCAATAATCTTTGGATAACACAGGAGGGTCGGCTCCGGCCAGCGGCGGAAGAGGGCCGGCACCAATGTGCTGAAAGCCTGGCGTGGTGGCTGCTGGCGCCTGGTGCCGGAATATGCTATCCGCCCGGGCGGGTAATTTCGTGTTTGTATCGTGAGGTCTGGGCACTGTCCGCTCGCGCCGGGTGGGGATGGTCACCCGCGGCGCCGGTCGGAATTAGGCCAGAAGGTATGACCACCAACTGTGATGTGGTGAAGGCTACGTTCCACCCCGACCGAGGGAGACCAGGGGGATCGAGGGGGATCGCGACGCCAGGGGGATGCGGGGTATGTCTCGGGAAAATTGATCAGACAGGTGATCTGTTAGCCTCATTCCGGACGTGGCCCGCGATCGGGGACAGTCGAGGACCGGAGGGGCATCATGCAGCGGACCATGCTCGGCGGCAAGATCCACCGGGCCACAGTCACCCAGGCCGACCTGCACTACGTCGGCTCGATCACCATCGACCAGACGCTGCTCGGCGCGGCCGACATCGTCTCCGGCGAGCAGGTCCAGGTGGTCGACATCACCAATGGTGCGCGCCTGGTCACCTACGCGATCGAGGGGCCGGCCGGCTCCGGGGTCATCGGCATGAACGGTGCCGCCGCCCGCCTCGTCCTGCCGGGCGACCTGATCATCATCATGTCGTTCCGGCAGGTGGACGAGGCGGAGCTGGCCGCCTACGCGCCGCGGGTCGTCCACGTCGACGAGGCGAACCGGATCGTCGCTCTGGGTGGCGACCCGGCCGCGCCCGTGCCCGGCCGCGACGACCAGGTCCGGGGAGACCAGGTCCGGGGAGACCAGCTCGCCCCGTCCGTCGGACTGTTCGCTACCCGGGGGTAGGCGTTCGTCCGGCGGGCCGGTCGGCGATATTCACACGTGTTCGGTCAGGAAATAGCGCCCGCGGACTATTTCGGGCCTCCAGTCGAGCTTAGCTGGACTATATGCCACTTGATCCGAATCCCGTAGCATGTCTTCATGTCCTCCGCACCTTCTGGCGCTCGCCGCGGCCGTCCCCGTGACCCGAGCATCGACGGCCGGGTCCTGGAAGCCACGCGGGGGCTGCTCGCGGAGCGCGGCTTCGAAGCCACCACTGTCCAGGCGATCGCCGAGCGCTCGGCCGTGCACCCGTCGGCGATCTACCGGCGCTGGCCGTCCCGTATCGAGATCATCGAGGGGGCGGTGTTCCCGGGCTTGGCGCCCCTCATGGGCCGACCGACCGGTGACCTGCGCGCTGACCTGCGGGGCTTCATCCGGGCCTACAGCGACGCCTTGTCCGAGCCAGCCGCCCGGGCCGCGGCTCCCGGCCTGCTGGCCCGCGCCCGGCCCGCGGAGCAGGCCGAGTCCCGCCAGCGGCTGTCGGCATCGGCTCGCTCGCGTTTCTTCGACATCGTGCGGGCCGCGCCGGCCGAGGAGATCGACCCGTCCGTCGATCTCGTTGACGTGTGCGACTGCCTGTTGGCGACGGTGATGGCCCGGGCGATCGTGCCCACCTTCGACCGCGACCGTCCCGTCGACCGGCTCGTCGACATGTGCGCCCGGATGCTGCGCCCGCCCACCGGGCGCGTGCCCACCGCGGACTAGCGCCGGCCGAACAGCCTTCTAGCCGAACAGCGCTAGTCGAACACCGGCGGGCGTTGGCCCTGGTAGGCGGCCACCGCCTCGCGCTGGTTGGGCCGGCCGAGCAGCGCGGTGATCTCCTCGCGCTCGAGCGCGAGCTGCTGGGCGGTGCTCCGGTGGCCCAGCCCGGACAGCAGCCGCTTGCCGGCCCGGACCGCGTCGGGGCTGTGCCCGGCGATGCGGGCCGCGAGCTCCAGGGCGGCGGCCCGCGGGTCGTCGGCGGTCCGGGTGGCCAGCCCGAGCGCGACGGCCTCCGTGCCGGCGACCATCCGCCCGGTCCAGTACAGCTCCTTGGCCACGTCCAGCCCGACCAGCGCCGGCAGCCGGAGGCTGGCCGTCATGTCCGGGACGATGCCCCAGCGGATCTCCAGGACGGCGAGCGACGCGTCGGGCGCGACGAGGCGGATGTCGGCTCCGAGCGCGATCTGCAGGCCGCCGCCGAGACACACGCCGTGAATCGCGGCGATCACCGGCACGTCCAGCTCGGTCCAGACCCAGGCCGCCTGCTGGCCGAGGTGGGTGATGCGCCCGTCGGTGGCCAGGATCGCGCTGGCCGGGCCGCCCGCGCCCGGGCCGCCGGCGAGGCTCGCGAACGTGGTCACGTCGATGCCGGCGCAGAAGCCCCGCCCGGCCCCGGACAGCACGACCGCCCGCACCTCGGGCCGCCTCTTGAGAGCCTCGCCGACCCGGGCGAGCGCGGCGAACATCTCCGGGTCGAGTGCGTTGATCTTGTCCGGGCGGTTGAGCCGGACCTCGGCTATGCCGTCGTTCACCTCAACCACGATGCGCTCAGTCATGACGGGAGCCTAAAGCCGTGGCCGGGCGCGCGTGGCCGCGACCGGACGGCCGCGCGGCGTGATGGTTTCCGGGCCGTCCACCGGATGCTCGCGCGCGGCCCGGTGAATCGTCGCCGGCGACTACTACTATGTTGATCGTGACATCGTTAATCGTGATACCGGGTTGATCGTGATACCGGCTGACCGTGATATCTCCCCGGTCGCCGCCGGGGGAGATTTTCGAATGCGGGGCGACCTGAAATGTGGGTGACGCGGTGAGCAGGCAGCCGCTGGCCGGCCTGAACGTGGTCGAATGCGCGAGCTTCGTCGCCGGCCCGACCGGCGGGATGACGCTGGCCCAGCTGGGCGCCGACGTGATCAGAGTCGACCCGCTGGGCGGCGGCAGCGACTACCACCGCTGGCCGGTGGCGCCGTCCGGTGAAAGCTACTACTGGCATTCCCTGAACAAGGGAAAGCGGTCGTTCGCCGTCGACATGCGCTCGGGCGAGGGCCGCGAACTCGTCACCGCGCTGATCACCGCGCCCGGGCCGGACCGCGGCGTCCTGGTCGACAACGTCGTCGGGCGCCGCTGGATGGCCCACGACCTGCTGGCCGGCCGCCGGCCCGACCTGATCCACTTGCGTGTCCAGGGCTACCCGGACGGCCGTCCCGCCGTCGACTACACCGTCAACGCCGAGGTCGGGCTGCCCGGCATCACCGGGCGGGAGGACGGCGGCGACCCGGTCAATCACGTACTGCCGGCCTGGGACCTGGTGACCGGGCTGAGCGTGTCGACCGGCGTGCTGGCCGCCCTGCGGGACCGCGACCGCACCGGCGCGGGCGCGTTCGTCGAGCTGGCCCTGTCCGACGTCGCGCTGGCCGGGGTGGCCAACCTCGGCTGGCTCTCTGAGGCGGCCGCCCGCGGCGGCGAGCGCCCTCGCCACGGCAACCACGTCTATGGCAGCTTCGGCGTCGACTTCACCTGCGGTGACGGCCACCGGGTGATGGTCGTCGCGCTCACCGAAGGCCAGTGGGCGGCGCTGTGTTCGGTCACCAAGACCGAGGAGGTGTTCGCCGCGCTGGAGACGGCGCTCGACGCCGACCTCACCCAGGAGGCCGACCGCTACCGGCTGCGCGAGACGATCGCCGCGATCCTGCGGCCATGGTTCGCCGCCCGCGACTACTCGCTGGTCCGGGGCGAACTGGACGCGGCCCGGGTGCTGTGGGGTCGCTACCAGGGCATGACGGACGTCGTCGCCGCCCACGCGGGCGGCGCGTCGCCTGTCCTGGCCGACGTCGACCTGCCCGCGGCCCATCCCGGCGCCCATCCCGGCGACGGGCCGGCGCGGGCCATCACCGGCCGCTCGCCGCTGCGGTGGGACGGCGAGTACGGCGCCCCCGGCCAGGCCCCCCGGCTAGGCCAGGACACGGCCGCCGTGCTCAGCGAGGTCCTCGGCCTGACCGACGCCGAGATCGGACGGCTGGCGAGCGCCGGTGTGATCGAGGAGGGCGTGTGACGGCGGCGGGCCCGGTAGAGACAGCGGCCGCGGTGGAGACAGCGGACCCGGCGATCACCGTCGCCGAGGGCCCGTACTTCGACGAGCTGACCGTCGGCGACGTCTTCACCTCCGCTCCGGGCGTGACGCTGACATCGGGCCTCGTCGACGCGCACCGCGCGATCGTCGGCGGCCGCTTCGCGCTCGCGCTCGACCGCGCGCTGGGCGCCGAGGTCACCGGGGCGCCCTCGCTGGTGCCGCCGAACGTCGTCTGGGACGTCGCGATCGGCCAGTCGACCGTGGTCACCCACCACGTCAAGGCCAACCTGTTCTACCGAGGCCTGGTCTTCCACCGCGCGCCGGTGATCGGCGACACCCTGCGCACGACGACCGAGGTCGTCGCCCTGCGCCAGAACCGCGACCGGCCCGGGCGCCGCCCGACCGGCCTGGCCGCGCTGCGCATCACGACCGTCGACGACCAGGCCCGCCCGGTCCTGGACTTCTGGCGGTGCGCCATGCTGCCGCTGCGGGCCGGCGATCCGGACCGGGTCACCGGCCACCAGGACTCCCTCGACACGGTCGGCAGCCAGCCCGACCAGGCCGCCTACGCCACCGCCGTGGCCGGCTGGGACCTGCCCCGGCTCGCAGCCCACGCCCCGGGCCCACTCTTCGCCGACCTCGCCCTGGGCCAGGCCTGGGAGATCGGCGGGGGCGACGTCGTCTCCAGCGCGCCGGAGCTGGCCCGCCTCACCCTGAACGTCGCCCAGGTCCACCACGACCACCGGGCGGCCGGCGGGCGGCGCCTCGTCTACGGCGGGCACACCATCAGCCTGGCTCTGGCCCAGATCACCCGGGTGCTGCCGGCCATCGCCACCGTCACCGGCTGGGAGGGCTGCGACCACGTCGGTCCGGTCCACGAGGGGGACACCCTGCGCGGCCGGCTGGCGGTCACCGGCCTCACCCCGCTCGAGGCCGGCGGCGGCCTGGTCGCCCTGCGCTGCCTGGTCCGCGCGGACGGCCCAGGCGATCCCACCGGCGGTGCGGACGACCGCGACGTCCTGGACTGGCGCCTGATCGCCGTCCTTCCGTAAGGCGGGCTCACCGCCAACTCATCGGCCGTCCCAAGACTGGGCACGGTGAGGCGGTGGAGGTTCTGACCCGGTTGCGCGGCCGCCCGGCGGGCGCGTTCGCGCCGTTCGTCCTGGCGGCGGCGCTGTTCGGCCTGATCACGGCGGGCGTCCTCGTTGCCGGCTGGCCCGGCGCGGGCTGGCTGGCCCGGGCGGACGCGTCCGTGCTGAGCCACATCACGGCCGTGCGGGGCCCGGTCCTGACGCCGATGGCCCGGGCGGCGACGGAGCTGGGCACGGGCCCGGTCGTGTACGGGGTGCTGGTGGCCTGCGGCCTGCTCGCCTGGCGGATCACCGGGCGCCTCGCGCCGTCGATCGCCGCCGTGCTCGTGCTGGCGGCCGGCCAGGTCGCCCGGACCGGCATCAACCACCTGGTCGGCCGGCCGCGACCGCCGCGCGAGCTGTGGCTCGTGCACCCGGCCGGGTTCGCCTTCCCATCCGGCCACAGCGCGACCGCGACCATCGGCTACGGCCTGGCGGCCCTGCTGCTGGCCCGGGCCGCACCGGCGCCGGCCGCCCGGCGGGCCGCGGCCGGGCTGGCCGCCCTGGTCGCGGTGTGCGTCGGGCTCTCCCGCTGCTACCTCGGCGTGCACTGGCCGTCCGACGTGCTGGGCGGCTGGACGTTCGGGCTGGCCTGGCTCGCGCTGGCCTGGGCCGGTGCCGACCGCTACCGACGCGCGCCATAGTACTATTCCACTAATCGCTTAGTGGAATGGTGATGCGAATGATCGACTTTCACCTTGACACCTCCTCCGGGGTGGCCACCTACCTCCAGCTCGTGACGCAGGTGCGGCAGGCCCTGCGGGTCGGCCTGCTCGCCGAGGGCGACCGGCTGCCCACCGCGCAGCAGGTCGTCGCCGAGCTGGCGATCAACCCGAACACGGTCCTGAAGGCCTACCGCGAGCTGGAGCGGGACGGGCTGGTGCGGGCCCGGCCCGGGCTGGGGACGTTCGTCGTCGGCTCGCTGCCGCGGGCCGACCCGGCCGTCCGGGCCCGGTTCCTGGCCTCGATGGAGCGCTGGCTGCGCTCGGCCCGCGACGCCGGGCTCGACCGGGAGGACGTCGAGGCCCTCTACCGGACGGCGCTGCGCCGCACCCAGATCGAGGGGGCGGCGTGAGCGCCGTCCTGGTCGCGGAAGGCCTCGGCAAACGCCGAGGCCGGCGCTGGGCGCTGCGCGACTGCGACCTCACGGTCCCGGCCGGGAAGATCGTCGGCCTGGTCGGGGCGAACGGAGCCGGCAAGAGCACGCTGCTTGAGCTGACCGTCGGCCTGCTGGCCCCGACCGCCGGCACGATCCGCGTGCTGGGGGCCGAGCCGGGGCGGGCGGAGGACTGGCTGGCCCGGGTCGGGTTCGTGGCCCAGGACAGCCCGGTCTACTCCCGGCTGAGCATCGCGGCGCACATCCGGCTGGGCGGCTACCTGAACCCGCGCTTCGACCGGGCGCTGGCCGAGCGCCGGATGGCCGAGCTCGGCCTGGACGAGCGCCGGCGGGCGGGCGCCCTGTCGGGCGGCCAGCGGGCCCAGCTGGCGCTGACCCTGGCCATGGCCAAGCGGCCGGAGCTGCTCGTCCTGGACGAGCCGGCGGCCAGCCTCGACCCGCTGGCCCGCCGGGAGCTGCTGCGGGCGCTGATGGAGTTCGTCGCGGCCGACGGGGTGAGCGTGATCATCTCCTCCCATCTGGTGGCGGACCTGGAACGGGTCTGCGACCACGTCGTCGTGCTCGGGACGGCCCACGTCCGCCTGGCCGGCGACGTCGAGGACCTGCTGGCTCGCCACCACCGGCTGGTCGGCCCGCGCCGGGGCGACGGGACGCTGCCGCCGGTGGCCGGCCAGGTCGTCGAGGCCCGGCACACCGAACGCCAGAGCACCCTGCTCGTCCGCCGCGACCAGGCAGCGGCCGAGACGATCAACCCGGCCTGGGTGTCCCACCCGGTCTCGCTGGACGACCTGGTGATCGCCTACCTGGGCGCCGAGCCCGCCCCCGACGCCCGGCCCGGACCACCGGGGGCGGGAGCCGCTCCGTCACCACTGGAGGTCGTCCGTTGATCCGCGCCGCCTGGCTGCGCGCCCGTGGCCAGAGCGGGGCGGCCGCCGCCGGCGTGCTCGCCGTCGCGCTCGTCGCCCTGGTCACCGGGCCCCGGCTGGCCCATCTGTACTCGACGACGGTCGGCGCCGCCGGCGCCGGCTCGGACGTGGCCCGGGAGTTCACCCGGACCGACCGGCCGCTGGCCCTGGCCCTGAACGCCGTCGTCCTGGTCGTCCCGGCGCTCGTCGGCCTGTTCTGGGGCGCGCCGCTGGTCGCTTCCGAGCTGGAGAGCGGCACCTACCGGCTGGCCTGGACGCAGAGCGTGAGCCGCACCCGTTGGTTGGCGGCCCGGCTCGCCGTCGTCGGCGGGACGACCGCGCTCGCGGCCGGCCTGGTCAGCCTGACCGTCAGCTGGTGGGCGGCGCCGCTGGACCGGGCCCGCGACGCCCCGTTCGCCACGTTCGACACCCGCGGCATCGTTCCGATCGGGTACGCGCTGTTCGCGTTCGTCCTGGCCGTGGCGCTGGGGGCCCTGCTGCGCTCGGCCCTGCCGGCGATCGTCACCGGGCTGGTCGCCTTCGTCGCCGTCCGCCTGTGCGCCAACCACTGGCTGCGGCCGCGCTACCTGGCGCCGCTGCACCGGTCCCTGCCGCTCGACCCGAACTCGACCGGCTACGGCTCGAGTGGGAACGCGCTGTTCGGCATCCCGCCCTCGACCCTGCAGCCGGAGGCGCCGGACATACCCCGCGCCTGGATCACGTCGGTGTCGGTCCTCGACCGCTCCGGGGCGAGGCTGGACGGGAGGACGCTGGCCAGCACCTGCCCGGACCTGGTAGCGAACGCGCACTCAGGACCGCCGGCGGGCGTGAAGGCCGGCCCGGTCCCGGCGGACGCGCTGGCCACGATGCGCGGCTGCGTCGAGCGGGTCGGCGTCCGCTACCACGAGGCGGTCTCCTACCAGCCGGGCCGTCGCTACTGGGCGTTCCAGGGGATGGAGCTCGGCGTGTACCTGGTGGCGGCCGGACTGGCGGTCGGGTTCTGTTTCTGGCTTGTCCGGCGGCGGCTGGTCTGAGCGAGTGGGGCGGACGACGGGTACATACCCCGAGACGCGCGGTGAGCAAGTGCCGACGTATCGGTGCGCGCCGGCGTCCGGGGGGAGGGCCCGATGCGCTGTGAACCGAGTCGGCGTGAACCCAGTCGGCGTGAACCCAGTCGGCGTGCACGCGTGGGGCCGGGGGGCCGCCACCGAGCCGTCCTGGCCACCGCCGGGATCGGGCTGAGCGCGGCCGTCCTGGCCGGCTGCTCCGGCACCGAGCCGGGCGCAACGGCCGCTCCGTCGCCGGCTCCGGCGGCGTCGCCGGCCGTCGCGCTCCAGCAGAGCTTCGTCAGCATCATTCGGCGCACCCTGCCGTCCGTGGTGGAGATCACCACGGACAACGGGCTGGGCTCCGGGGTGGTTATGGACACCGCCGGTCATATCGTCACCAATGCCCACGTTGTCGGTTCGTCGACGACGTTCTCGGTCACGTTGTCCGGGACGACGAAGAGCCAGCCGGCGACGCTCGTCGGCACGTACACCCCGGACGACCTGGCCGTCATCAAGGTCGCTCCGTCCGGCCACCTGCACCCGGCGGCGTTCGCCGACTCGTCCCGGCTACAGGCCGGTGACGTGGTGCTGGCGATGGGCAACCCGCTCGGCCTGTCCAGCAGTGTGACCGATGGGATCGTGTCGGCGGTCGGGCGTACCGTGAGCGAGCCGGCCGAGAGCGGCTCGTCCGGTGCGACCCTGCCGGACGTCATCCAGACCTCGGCGCCGATCAACCCGGGCAACAGCGGCGGCGCGCTTGTCGGGCTGGACGCCCGGGTGGCCGGCATCCCGACCCTGGCCGCGCTGGACCAGGAGCAGGGCGGCTCGGCCGCGCCCGGCCTGGGCTTCGCCATCCCGTCCAACATCGTCACCGACATTGCCGGTCAGCTGGTGCGCTTCGGCAAGGTCGTCGACTCGCACCGGGCGGCGATCGGGGCGCAGGTCATCACGGTGGCCAGCGCGTCCGGCGAGTCGATCGGGGTTGGCGTCGCCGGCGTCGCCCCCGGCGGTCCGGCCGATCGGGCCGGCCTGCGCGAGGGTGACGTCATCACCGCCGTCAACCGCACCCCGACGCCGGACGCCGAGTCCCTGTCGACCGTGCTGGCCGGCCTGAAGCCGGGCCAGCAGGTGCCGGTCGCGGTGACGGCGCCCGACGGGACGAAGCGGACGGTAACCGTCACTCTGGGTGAGCTATAAGTGTGGTGGCTGGCTGGCCGGCGGCGGGGCGGCCGGGCAGGCGGGATCCGAGCGCGGCGGCGGCCAGGGTCACCCCGGCCAGCGCCGCGAACAGCGCGGTCACCCAGCTGGCGCCGGCACGCTCCCGCAGCAGTCCGAGCATCGTCACGCCGAGTGATCCAGCGAGCTGGACGCTCATGAACAGCGCCGTCGTCCCCCGCGCTACCTCGGGCGCCTCGAGCAACCGGTAGACGGAGGCGAAGGTGGGTGAGGCCGTGCAGCCGAAGACGAGGCCGAGGCCGGTTAACAGCGCGAGCGTCGCCGCCTCGGGCAGTGAGGAGTGGGTGAGCGTGAGGACGGTCAGCAGCGCGGCGCTGGCCAGGCCGCCGGCCAGGACGAACGGGCGCGGCCCGGTCCGGTCGGAGCGCCGCGCGCCCTGGGGCATCGAGATGAGCAGCCCGGCGCCGAGCGCGCAGACGAGCTCCCCGGCGGCGTACCCGTGCCGGCCGAAGTGCTCGGCCGCGAGGATTGGCAGCGCGGTGATCATCGAGTACATGGTGAAGCCGACCAGGGCCATCACGCCGAGGGCGGCGGCGAAGCCGCGCCGGCGCAGCAGGCGCGGGTCGAGCGCGGGCTCCTCGGTGACCAGCGCGTGGCGCAGGTAGCCGGCCAGCAGGAGCGCCCCGGCGGCCGCCGGGACGGCGATCAGCACCGTCCGGCCCTGCTCGCCGACCTCCTGGAGCGCGAGCAGGACGGCCACGTAGCCGGTGGTCAGCAGGAGAATGCCCCGCGCGTCGGCGCTCGGCCGGGCGCCGGCGGCAGGGCCGGGTGTGGCACCGGCCTGGCGGGGGAGCGCGACCAGCCCCGTGACCAGCACGACCGCCCCCAGCGGCAGGTTCATCAGGAAGAGCCACTGCCAGTGGCCGGTCTCGAGCAGGGCGCCGCCGACGATCGGCCCGACCGCCGGGGCGACGTTGATGATCGTCGACATCGCGCCGAGCACCCGGCCGACCCGGTCCCGCGGCGCGAGCGACGCCGCCAGCATGAGTGATGTCGGCTCCAGAATGCCGCCGCCCAGGCCCTGCAGCGCCCGGAAGCCGATGAGCCAGCCGATCGAGGGCGCCAGCGCGCACAGCCCCGAGCCGACCAGGAACACGGCCAGGCCGGTGAGGAACAGCCGGCGGGGGCCGATCGCGGCGGCGGCCCAGCCCAGCGTCGGGAGCATCGTCCCGGCGGCCAACAGGTAGGCCACGGTCACCCAGGCGGCGGTGCTCAGTGACGCGTCGAACGCGTCCGCCAGCGGCCGGAGCGCGACGGCGACGACCGTCCCGTCCAGGACGGCGGTGAGCGCGGCCAGGCCGACGACGGGCAGCGCGAGCCGGGCGCTCCGGTCCGCGGCGCGGGCGCCGGCGAGGGCTTCGGCGGAGTCGACGCTCTCAACGGGATCTGAACTGACTGTCATGGAACAGGATTAAACTCTACGGTGTAGTAAAGTCAAATGGCGATAGCGTAAAGATCTGTTACGCTTGGGAGGTGGCCACGCGAGAACGGACAGCGGGCGAGCGACGGGCGGTCCGCCCGGACAAGCGGCGCGCGATCCTGGACGCCGCCGCCCCGATCTTCGGGGAGTCCGGCTACGAGCGGGCCAGCGTTGACGCCATCGCCGCGGCCGCCGGCGTGTCCAAGCCGACGATCTACAGCTACTTCGGGGGCAAGGAACAACTCTTCCGTGAGTCGGTCGCCGACTCGGCCGTCCAGCTCAACGCGGATGTGTTCGGCGTCATCCAGGGCCTCGACCTCACGGCCGAGGGGTGGCGAGCCAGCCTGGGTGAGCTGGCCGTCCGCCTGGTCGACTGCCAGCGCACCGAGTGCTCGATCTTCCTGAGCCGGACGATCGCCGCCGAGTCGGTCCGCGATCCCGAGATCTACCGGACGGTGCGGACGACCGCCACTGAGCCGATCATGGAGGCGCTGGCCGGGCGCCTGGCCATGCTGGGCAACGCCGGCTATCTGGACCTCCCCGACCCGGCGCTGGCCGCCCGGCAGTTCTTCGCGCTGATCGCGGCGGAGATCCCCGAGCGGACCGAGAACGGGACCCGGGCCGTGCCCGAGGCGGAGTTCCGCCAGGTCGTCGAGGCCGGGCTCGAGACGTTCCTGCGGGCCTACGCCCGTCCCGTCAGCCCGTGACGACCGCGACGACCGTCGTGCCGGGGGTGAAGGCGCCGGCCGCGGCCATCGCGTGGAGGCCGAACATCATCTTGCCGGTGTAGACCGGGTCGAGACGGACGCCGTGCCGCTCGGCGAAGCCGGCGACGAACCCGTCGAGTTCGGGGGTACGGCGGGCGTAGCCGCCGTGGTGGTAGCCGTCGGCGACGGTCCAGTTGGTCGAGACCGCGCCGAACGTCCGGCGCTGCAACGCGGCCACCTCGTCGGCGAGGAAGCCCCCGCGCAGCACCGCGACACCGATCACGCGGACCGCGCCGCCCCCGTCCGCGAGCCCGGCCGCGAGGCCGGCGAGGGTGCCGCCCGTCCCGACCGGGCAGCACACGACACCCGCCGCCGGCGCCTGGGCGCGGATCTCGCCGGCCAACTCGGCGCAGCCCCGCACGGCCAGCTCGTTCCCGCCGCCCTCTGGGATCACGTAACACGGACCCCAGGCGCGCACCAGCGCGGCCACCGGTTCGCGGTCACCGGCCCGAACCGCCCGGTAGGCCGCGCGGTCGAGATAGGTCAGGCGCATCCCGCCCGCGGTCGCCGCGGCCAGGACCGGGTTGAGGGGCCGGTGCTCCTCGCCGCGGATCACCCCGACGGTGGCCAGGCCGAGCGCCGCGCCGGCGGCGGCTGTCGCCGCGATGTGGTTCGAGTAGGCGCCGCCGAAGGTCAGGATGGTGTCGTGGCCCGCGTCGAGCGCGGCGGCCAGGTTCCCGGCCAGTTTGCGCCACTTGTTGCCAGGCACGGTCGGGTGGAGCAGGTCGTCCCGTTTGAGCAGCAGCCGCGCCCCGGCCCGGGTGAACTCCGGGTCCTCGAGGGCCGTCAGCGGCGTCGGCCGCGCCGCCGGCAGGGCGGCGGCGACCATCGCGGACCCGTCCACCAGTCAGTTCTCGCTTAGTTCTCGCTCAGCTCTCGGCGCGGGTGAGCGCCTCACAGACGGCCAGTGACTCCCGGGCTCCCAGCTCCACCGCGCGGGCGCAGTGGATCACCCACGCGGCCACCCCGTCCGGGCCGCCGTTGATGTAGGCGCGGGCGGACTCGGCATAGTCGCCGGCCTCCAGGTGGCCGACGTCCGGCGCCGTCAGCGCCTTCGGGTCCAGTCCCAGGCTGATCATGACAAGACGGGCGGCGGCCCGGGCGATGGTCGCGTCCAGCGCGCCGAACGGTCGGATGGCCAGCAACTCGCCGTGGGTCACGGCCGCGACGACGATCGCCGGCGCGGCCGTCTTGACCACCAGGAGGTCGGTCAGTCCGGTCAGCCGGGCCGAGGTCTCGGCCGGCGACGGCGGCGAGCCCAGCCCGAGCACGTCGGCCGCCAGCCGCCCGGCGGGGTCGGTGGCCAGCGGGAATCCGTCGGTACGCCGGGGCCGGCCGAGCTGGTCGGACGGCAGGAGCCCCCGTCCGGCCAGGACGTGCATCCGGGCCAGGACCTGGCGTGGCGCCCGCTCCCAGGTCGAGCGCAGCGTGCCCAGCTCGCTGTAGAGCCGGACGGCGGCCAGCGCGGCCGACAGCGGCGTGACCTCGGCGGCGGTCTGGGGACCGCCCGCGTCGGCGGCGTCCCCGAGCCCGGCCCGCAGCGTCTCCAGTGGAACGTCGAAGCCGGCCAGCGCCGCGCTGGCCCGGGCCGAGCGCAGCGACGCCTCGGCGGTCACCTCGGAGCCGCGCCGGCGCATCAGCCGGTGGCGCAGCAGGGTGTCGACCGAGCGCCGGGCGGTCTCGACGGCCTCGGCTACGCCTGGCAGTCCCGCGACCCGGGCGAGCGGATCGCGGGCGGCGAGGGCCGCGGCGGCCATCACGCCTCGGACCTGGGGATGGGAAGCTGGCTCACCCGACCGACGCTACCTGGCGGGCCGCGTCCGGGCGCGAACGGAGACCGCCACCCCACCCTTCTGACCCGACGAGATCATGCGTCTGGGCGCGGGCCGGCCAGACAGCGCGGCCGCGATGGTGTGTGATGTGGGGCTCGGCCGGGGGAAGACCTGGCCGGGAGACCTGAGGCGGCGCAATCGTGGTCGAAGGCCCGCGCGGGTGAGGGAGGACTCGGTGACGACGGACAACGGCCGGCCTGGACGCGAGGCATCGCTGGGAGAGCTGGTCGCCATCGCGACCAGGGACGTCTCCCTCCTGGTTCGGCAGGAGATCGAGCTGGCCAAGGCCGAGCTCACCCGGCAGGCGATCTCGGGCGCGATAGGCGGTGGCCTGCTCGCGGTGGCCGCCGGCCTCGGCCTCGGGGCGCTGATCGCGGTGACGATCGGGCTGGGTGAGCTGTTCACCTGGGCCGGCATCGAACGGTTCTGGTCGTACTTCCTGGTGACGCTGCTCTACCTCGTCCTCGCCGGCCTGCTCGGGCTGTTCGGCGGGCGGCGGCTGAGCAAGCTGCGCCCGCCGGAGCGGACCATCGCCTCGGTCAAGGAGGACGTCGAGCTGCTGCGACACCCGAGCGGCCCGTCGGCCAAGGCCTACGCCAACGGCCAGGCGGACGGGTCCAGCCACTCCCGCGTGGTGGAGCGCGCCACCGGCGGCTGATCCGCCTGTCGGGGCTTGTGTCATGCTCTGACCATGAGGCGTAGCGCGCATGCCCCGTGCTTTAGGGCGGGGTTAGCGTGTCAATTCCGGCATCAGAGTGACCGCGTTCTCTGGTATTCTGTGAGGTATGGGAAGCAGGGTGGTGAAGCGGGCGTACCGGTACCGCTTCTATCCCACTCCGGAGCAGGCCGAAAATCTGGCGAAGACGTTCGGCTGTGTCCGCTACGTGTACAACCGGGCGCTGGAAGAACGTCACCGGGCCTGGTTTCAGGAACAGCGGCGGGTAACCCACGCGGAAACCGACAAGATGCTGACCGCGTGGAAGCGGGACCCGGACACCGCTTGGCTTGCAGAGCCGTCAAAAGGCCCGTTGCAAGCGACGCTACGGAACCTGGACACCGCCTACGTCAACTTCTGGCGGAAGCGGGCGAAGTACCCGACGTTCAAGAAGAAGGGGAAGACTACCGACTCGGCGACCTACTTTCGGAACTGCTTCACCTACCGAAACGGCCAGCTCACACTGGCGAAACAGTCCGAGCCGCTGGCGGTCGTCTGGTCCCGCCCCCTACCGGAGGGCGTCGACCCGTCTCAGGTGACCGTGTCTCGGAACTCGCGCGACCAGTATCACGTTTCGATTCTGGTCGAGTGCCCGGTGGGGATGCCGCCGCCGCTGGACGCCCACGTCGGGCTGGATGCCGGAATCGCGTCGTTGGTGACCTTGTCGACGGGCGAGAAGGTGGCCAACCCCAGACACGAGAAGCGGGACCGGGCGCGCCTGGCCCGCGCGCAGCGGGCGCTGTCCCGCACGGCGAAGACATCGAAGAACCGGGCAAAGGCCCGGCGGGAGGTCGCCCGCATCCACGGTCGGATAGCCGACCGGCGCCGGGATCATCTCCACAAACTGTCCACGAGGATCATCCAGGAGAACCAAACGGTGGTCATCGAGGATCTGACGGTCCGGAACATGGTCCGCAACCGTTCGCTGGCCCGCGTGATCTCGGATGCGGGCTGGCGGGAGCTACGGACCATGTTGGAGTACAAAGCGAGCTGGTATGGCCGGGACGTTATCGCGGTGGACCGCTGGTTTCCGAGTTCGAAGACGTGCTCGTCCTGTGGGGCGCTGGTCGAATCCCTGCCGCTGAATGTTCGGGACTGGGCCTGCGCCTGTGGCGCGGTCCACGACCGAGACGTCAATGCAGCGATCAACATTGTGGCCGCGGGGCTCGCGGTGTCAGCCTGTGGAGATGGAGTGAGACCACCCGCTCCTAGAGTGGGGAGGCATCTGTTGGTGAAACAGGAACCCGTATCGCGAGGTGCGGGAATCCCCGCCGTTCACGGCGGGGAGGATGTCAAGGTATGAGTAGTCGGCGGGATCGGCCGAGGCCGCCCGACCCCTCCGTCGTGCTCGTCGACGGGCCCTGGCGGCACCGGGACGTCTCGGCCAACGGCACCCGCCTACACGTCGCCGAGCTGGGCGACGGCCCACTCGTCCTGCTGCTGCACGGCTTCCCGCAGTTCTGGTGGGCCTTCCGCCACCAGCTCACCGCGCTCGCCGCCGCCGGCTACCGGGCCGTCGCGCCCGACCTGCGCGGCTACGGCGCCAGTGACAAACCACCCCGGGGCTACGACGTCCACACCCTCTCCGACGACGTGGCCGGGCTGATCCGGGCCCTGGGGGAGCGCGACGCGGTGATCGTCGGCCACGACTGGGGCGGCGTGCTCGGCTGGGCGACGGCCGCGCTGCGGCCGCGGGCGGTGCGCGGGCTGGTCGCCCTGTCCGCGCCGCACCCGCGCCGGGCCCGGTCCGCCCTGCTGGGAGACGTGCGCCACCAGGGCCGGGCCAGCGCCTACATCGCCTACTTCCAGCTGCCGTGGCGGCCGGAGCGGGCGCTGGTGGCCGACGACGGCCGCTACGTCGGCCAGCTGCTGCGGGACTGGGGCGGCCCGGGCTACCCGGACCCCGAGGCCGAACGCCGCTACCGGGAGGCCATCCAGATCCCCGGCGTCGCCCACAGCTCGATGGAGTACTACCGCTGGATGGGCCGCTCCCAGCTGCGACCGGACGGGGCCCGCTTCGCCGCCGCGATGCGGGCCCAGATCAGCGCGCCGACGCTCCAGCTGCACGGCGCGCTCGACGAGTGCCTGTTGGCCTCGACCGCCCAGGGCTCCGGCCGGTACGTGCGCGGCCCCTACACCTGGCGGCTGCTGGACGGCCTGGGCCACTTCATCCACGAGGAGGCCCCGGACACCGTGACGGCCGCCATCCTGGACTGGCTGCCCGCCGCCGGCTAACTGTCCCGACCAGCACGACCGCCCGCCGCCGACGCCAGCCCGCGGCCGGCGATGCGCACACGAACAGAGACGGAATCAATGCCCCGGGACGGCCTTTACGGCAAGGTGTGGATCGCGTAGGTCCAGTCCGCGCAGTGCGAGCCCCAGAAATCAGTGTCACAGCCCTTGACGCTGAACGTGTAGGCGCCGGTGTTGTCGACCCGGACCGCGTACCGGCCGCCGGTACCGCCATACGCGTCGCGCTGGACTGTGCCGCTGGCGCTGCTCCAGCGGACCAGGAACTTGCCGTAGGAACGGATGGCGCCGCGCCAGTCCACTATGGCGTAGCCGCCGCTCTCCCAGGCTGCCGCGATTGTCGCCGAGGCGACGTGCTGCATCCAGACGATGTCGCCGCCGCCGAAGTGCTGGACCCGGCCGAACCAGTTGCCGTTGCGGTAGATGTCCAGCTCACCGGTGATCGGGCAGCCGAACGTCGAGCGGCCGCCGAGCTGGGTCCACCGCTCGCCGATGGCGCCGTAGGGCTGGATGGAACAGGCCGGCGCCGCTGAGGCGGCAACCGGAGTGATACCGACAAGTCCGGCGGCGATGACGCCCGCCGCCGCGAGACCGACGATGGCCCGCCGGACACCGCTTATACCGCGCATAAATTCCCCCTGGGTAGAAACGGCGACCAAAACCCGATCCGCCGTCCGACTATGCGGCAACAGTAAATGCGCCGAAAACCAATCGGTGCTTTCTGTCACTCGACGGACAGCCGAGCCGTCCGCGTCCGGCGCCACCCAACGGCTCGGCAGCATGGGTTCCCCAAGGCGACGGACCGGTAGCGCTCCATGCCCCGTTAGCGCTAGTCGCAGCCCTGGGTGCCGACCTGCTGGATGCTGGCCTCGCCGGCCTCGGCGCTCGAGGCGACCTCGGTCGCGGTCAGGGCGTAGCCGGTGTCCGCGTCGTCCGTGGCGGCCGCGAACACGACCCCGTAGACCGTCCCGCGCGACGACAGCAGCGGGCCGCCGGAGTTGCCCGGGCGCACAACGGCCCGGATGGCGTAGATGTCGCGGATGACCATCCCCCGCGAGTAGATGTCGGGCGCCTTGGCTTTGAGCTCGTTGCGGATGCGGGCCGCGACCCGGATGAACGGGCCGTTCTGCGGGAAGCCGGCGACGACCGCGTCGTCCGTGGAACGGCCCGGCGGGCTGGCGAAGGCCAGCGGCGCCAGCTGCAGCTCGGGGACGTAGAGCACGGCGATGTCGCGTTCGGGGTCGTACAGCACGGTCCGGGCCCGGTAGTTGCGCCCGCCCGCGATCACCGTGGGGTCGGCCACGCCCGCCAGGACGTGCGCGTTGGTCATGACCCGGTGGGCGGCGTAGACGAAGCCGCTGCCCTCGACCTCCCGGGAACAGGACTGGGCCGCGCCCTGGATCTTGACGATGCTGGCCGAGGCGGCCTGGACGCTCGCCGTGGACAGGACGGCCGGGTCGGGCGGTTCGACGTTGACCACCCGCCCGCCGGCCAGCCCGGCGAACACCTGGGGGAAGCCGTTGTCGTTGACCAGTTGCCGCAGGTCGCTGAAGGTGTTGCGGACCGGCGAGGGCATGGCCGAGTCCACTGTCTTGAGGACCTCGGAGTCATGGACCTGGCGGGACAGCGACTGGAACGGCGAGCGGACGACGGCCGTGGCCAGCAGCCAGGCGACCAGCAGCACCGACAGGCCTGACAAGGCCGCGCCGAGCACCGAGTCGACGGTCTGCCCGGCCCGCCAGGTCAGCTGGTCGCGCAGGGCGGCGCCGAGCGCGGTCGCCCCGACCTGGCCCAGCATGGCCAGGATCAGCACGACCAGGATCCCGACCAGGGCCCCGTTGTCCCGGACGCCGATGAGGTTGGCGATCGGCGTGGCCACATGGGCGCCGAGCACACCGCCGCCGAGGAACCCGATGAACGACAGCGCTCCGACCACGAAGCCCTGGCGGTAGCCCGAGACGGCGAACAGGACAACGGCCAGGATCAGGATGCCGTCGAGAAGATCCATGCGAGGTCAGGCCATCTCTGTGAACGCGAACCGCCGTCGGCGGCTGGGGATGGCCCGCGCCGCGGGCCCGGTCACTACGCGGTTGGAGACGCTGCAGTCGGAAACGTTCATGAGACGACGAGCGTGCCCCGCATCCTCTGATGGATGGTGCAGATGAACGGGTACGTCCCCCGCGAGTTGACCGTGAAGGTGACCGTGGTGACGCCGCCGGGCACGGCGAAGCCCGACTGCGCGCCGGCCATGGGCAGCGCGAAGTTGTGGGTGGCCGAACCTGGCTGGACGTGTAACCGCACCGTGATCCGGCCCGGGTGGGCCAGCAGCGTGGACGGGACGAAGTCGAGATCGCTGGTGCCGGTCACGTCGAACACCTGGGTGCCGTTCACGATCGTCGGCCCCGCCGTCGGCGGCCCGGACGCGGCGGCGCCGGACGACCCGGAAGAGCCACAGCCGCCGAGCAGGACCGTGGCCAGCAGGACGCTGGCCAGCAGGGCCAGGACGGCCAGGACGGCCCGTCCTTTCTCGTTCACAGGGTCTCACCCGCCTCGTCGATCGCGGCCTCGCTCAGCTCGCCGACCGGTCCGCCGCGCGTCGTGACCGGCGCGGGCACCGACCGCCGCGCGTTCCAGGGCCGCTCCCAGCCGCCGGCCCGCAGCAGCGCGTCGAGCAGGCCGGCGGTGAAGCCCCAGACGAACAGGCCCCGCACCTCGAACGCCGGCCCGACCCAGCCCCGCAGGGCCACGCACGACAGCCGGTTGGCCGGGTCGGCCAGGTCCGCGACCGGGACGCGCACGACGGCCGCGGTCTCGGCCGGGTCGACCGGGGCGACCGGCCCCGGCCGGCGCCACCAGGCCAGCACCGGCGTGACCATGAAGTTGCTGGGCGGCAGGTAGAGGCGGGGGGCACTCGCCAGCACCTCGACCGACGCCGGGTCCAGGCCGACCTCCTCGGTCGCCTCGCGCAGCGCCGTCTCGACCGGCGAGCCGTCCTCCGGGTCCGTCGCCCCGCCCGGGAACGCCGGCTGGCCGGCGTGGCTGCGCAGGTCGGGCGCCCGCTCGATCAACAGCACGTCCGGGCCGGCCGGGCCCTCGGCCAGCAGGATCAGGACCGCCGCCGGCCGGGCCGAGCCGTCGGACGGCGGGACGCGCCGGAGGGCGGGGCGGGGGATGAGCGTCTCGAAGTGACGGGCCAGCTCGGCCGCCCACGGGGGCGGCGGCACCGGAGGCTGCGCGGGGACGGAGGCGGTCACTTCACCGCCTCGACATCGCCGCGCACCAGCTTGGCCGCCACCACCGGGTCGGTCGGGCCCTCGCCGGCGGACGGGCACAGCTTCGCGATGCCGCAGGCGCCGCAGGCCGGCCGGCGGGCGTGACAGATCCGCCGGCCGTGGAAGATCATCCGATCGGAGGCGATGGTCCAGTCCCGGCGCTGGATGAGCGCGCCCAGCTCGGCCTCGACCTTGACCGGATCGGTCTGCTCGGTCAGGCCGAAGCGGCGGGACAGCCGGCCGACATGGGTGTCGACCGTGATCCCGGGGATGCCGAAGGCGTGGCCGAGCACGACGTTGGCCGTCTTGCGGCCGACGCCGGGCAGGGTGACCAGGTCGGCCAGCCGGCCGGGCACCTCGCCGTCGAACCGCTCGAGCAGGGCGCCGCCCAGCCCGATCAGCGAGTTCGCCTTGGCCCGGAAGAAGCCGGTCGGGCGCAGCAGCGCCTCCAGCTCATCCCGGTCGGCCCCGGCGTAGTCGGCCGCCGAGCGGTAGCGGGCGAACAGGGTCGGCGTGACCTCGTTGACCTTCTTGTCGGTGCACTGGGCCGACAGGATCGTGGCGACGATCAGCTCAAGCGGGCCGTCGAAGTTCAGCGCGATCCGGGCATCCGGATGCAGGTCGCCCAGCTCCCGGACGATCCGGCGCGCCCGGCGGGTCAGCGCGAGCGGGGACTCGGCGCGGGAGCCCGCCGCCGCTCGGCCCGCCGTCCGCTCGCCTGGCCGCTGGCTCGCGGGTTGCTCCGTCGCTCGCACGGATCGAGACTATCTGGCCCCTCCGACGACTCCGCCGCGCCGTCGGGGCGGACCACCCATCCGGGCTGCGACACGCCGCGGACCCGGTGTCGGCCCCCGGCCCGGGGTGAGCCACCATGGCCGGGTCATGTTTCTCATTGCCGCGATCTTCTTCCCCCTGGTCCTGCTGTGCCTCATGCTGGCCATGGAACGAGTCGAGCGCCCGCTGCGGGGCGACGACTCCCAGGCGCTGGAGGGCTTTCTCGACAACGCCCGCCAGGACGAGGTCAACACCTACGTCGCGCACGGGCTGGCCGCCGCGCTCGAGCGCTACCGCGGCCGGCTGCGCCGCGCGGGCGGGCGGCACCGGGCCGTCTGAGGCAGTCGTCCGAGCTCGCCGGGTGGGGCGTCCGGAAAGCCGGCTATCCACCGGACGGTCATCACGGATAGTGTTCACAAGGGCTGTTTCTGTGACCGGATGCAGGTTTTCCGCCGGCTGCCCGTGCCGCCCGGCGGCAACCCTGGCATGCTCGGACGGCGTGGACGACCTGCTTGCCCGTGTTCCCATCTTCGCCGGACTCTCGGAGCCTGACCGGCAGGCTCTCAGCGATCACGTCCAGCGGGTGAACGTGCCCCGCGGAAGTGTGCTGTTCCGGGAGAACGAGCCTGGGGATCGGCTATTCATGATCCTTGCCGGCAAGGTCAAGATCGGGCGAGCCTCCTCCGACGGGCGGGAGAACCTGCTCGCGGTGTTCGGCCCCGGTGACCTGTTCGGTGAGCTGTCGCTGTTCGACCCGGGGGCGCGGACGGCCACCGCGACCGCGGTCACCGACGCGACCCTCCTGTTCCTGGAGCACACCGAGCTGCGGGCCTGGCTCTCGACCCGGCCCGAGGCGGCGATGCTGCTGCTCAAGATGCTGGCCCGCCGCTTCGGCCGGACGAACGACGCCATGGCCGACATGGTCTTCACCGACGTCCCCGGCCGGGTGGCCAAGCAGCTGCTCGACCTGGCGAACCGCTTCGGCGAGCCGGCCCAGCCGGGCAACGACGCCGCCGGGATACGGGTCGAGCACGGCCTGACCCAGGAGGAGCTGGCCCAGCTCGTGGGCGCCTCGCGGGAGACGGTCAACAAGGCGCTGGCCGACTTCGCCACCCGGGGCTGGCTGCGGCTGGACTCGCGCGCGGTCGTCCTGCTCGACCGCGAGCGGCTCGCCCGCCGGGCTCGCTGAGGCCTCCCTCAGCCCGCCCCGGTCCGCCCGCGCCGGTCAGCCCGCGCCGGTCAGCCCGCGCCCGCGGGCTCCATCGCGGCCGCGGGGCCGGCGTCGAGGGCGGCCAGCAGGCGACGGGTCTGCGGCAGCTCGCTGACCGCGTCGGTCCGCCCGGCCTCGGCCAGCGCGCGCTCGTAGGCTGCCCGCGCGCCGACCAGGTCGCCCCCGGCCGCCAGGATCGTCCCCAGCACCCGCCAGGCCAGCACCTGGGCCCGGACGTCCTCGGCCTCGGTCTCGACGGCCCGGCGGGCCATCGCCAGCGCCTCGAACCGCCGCCCGGCGTCGAGCAGCGTGCCGGCCAGGTGGGCGTAGGCCTGCCGGCGCGGGAAGAGCAGCGTCGCCGGCTCGCCGGCGGCCAGCGCCTCCTCCAGCAGCGCGATCGCCGCGTCCAGCCGGCCCCGGGCCCGCGCCACCTGCGCCGCGAGCACCCTGCCGCCGAGCTGGGCGTGCGGCTCCAGGTCGAGGTCGGCGAACATCGCCTCGGCCCGGGCCGAGCGCCGCTCGGCCCCGTCCACGTCGCCGACGTCGAGCCGGGTCAGCCCGAGCAGGATCTGGGCCAGGGCGTTGACCATCGTGTGGCCGCCGGCCTCGCCGGCCTCGATCGCCGCGGTCAGGAAGGCCGACGCCCGCTCCGGGTCGCCGCCGCCGCGGGCGGCCAGGCCCCGGGCGATCAGGGTCAGCGCGCGGCCCCAGGTGTCCGCGCCCGCCGGGAACAGGCGGGCGGCCCGCTCGGCCTCCTCGGCCGCCACGGTGACGTCGCCGAGCTCGGCGGCCGCCAGCGCGTCGATGGTCAGGCAGACCGCCAGCCCCCAGGTGTCCTCGAGCGACTCGGCCGTCTCGATCAGATCGCTGATGATCTTCCGGGCCAGGGTGAGCTGACCGGACAGGACCGCCACCAGGGCCTCGGTGCCGGCGCACCAGCCCAGGCCGCCGGTGTCGTCAAGGCGCTGGAAGACCTCGGACGCGGCCCGCAGCGCCTCCTTGGCCCGCGGGTAGTCACCCCGGGTGGTCGCGCTCCAGGCCAGGTGCTGCAGCGCCCAGCCCACGCCCCGGGTGTCACTGACCCGGCGGGCCAGGGCCAGGGCGTCGGTGAAGCGGGCCTCGGCGTCGCGCCAATGCCCGGCCGAGTAGTCCAGCAGCCCAAGCTGGCGCAGGCTGGCCGCGCGCAGCCGGGTGTCCCCGGCCAGCCGGGACTCCTCCAGCGCGATCAGCAGGGCGTCGCGCGCCTCCTTGTCGCGGTTCTGCTTGTGCCGCAGGTCGCCCAGGACGCTGTGGGCGGCCGCGCGCGGCCCGTGCTCGGTCACCCGCAGGGCCGGGCGCAGCGTCCGCTCGGCCTCGTCGAGGCGGCGCAGCGCCGTCAGGGCCTCGGCGTGCAGGATCGCCGCCGCCAGGGTGTCGGCCTCGCTCACCACCCCGCGGCCCAGGCGGTTCGCGCTGGTCAGGATCTCGGCCACGCCGCGGTGGTCGTCCCGGGTCATCGCGGTCCGGGCCAGGCGGACCAGCGCGTGGAAACCGACCTCGCGCGACGCCCAGGCCTCGTCGCCGGGCGGCAGCGCCATCGAGGCGGCCAGGTCGTAGGCCCGCTCGGCGTTCGTCCCGACGAACGCCGCCACCTCGGCCGGTGAGCCGGCCATCGACCGGGTCGCCCAGAGCGCGGCCGCGGCGTGCCGGCGAGCCCGCTCGACCTTCGGCAGCCCCGCGTAGGCGACGTCACGGGCCATCGGGTGCACGAACGACCACAGCGGGTCGCCGGCCCGGGGCGGCCGGACGAGCTGCCGGTCGGCCAGCGTCTCCAGCGCGATCCGGAGGTGCGACAGGTCCCGCTGCTCCACCTGGGCCAGGCCCTCCACCGGAAAGCGGACGCCGAACACGGCGGCCGTCCGCAGGATCGCCTTGTCCCCGGGCATCAGGCTGTCGATGCGGGCCGCGAGCACCGACTGCACCCCGGCCGGCAGGGTGGTCTCGGGCAGGACGCCGCCCAGGGCCCAGGCTGCGCCGCCCTCGTCGGCCCGGTGGAGCACGCCCTGGTCGATCAGCAGGTTCAGCAGCTCGGTCAGGAAGAACGGGTTGCCGTGGACCCGGCCCAGCAGCGCGGCCGAGGCGGCGTCGTCCAGCCCGGCGCCGCCGAGGTAGTCGCGCAGCAGCGCGGCCGACGCGGCGGCGTCCAGGGGGGGCAGGGCGAGGCGCACCGTGCACGGCAGGCTCGCCACCGGCGGGACCTCCCGGTCGAGCAGCAGCAGCATCGTCGGGCCGCTCAGGCGCCCGCGCAGGCGCCGCAGAGCGTGCCAGAGCCGGGTCGTCGCCCACTCCAGGTCGTCGATGACCAGCAGCAGCGGGGCCTCGGCGGCCAGTCCGCCCAGGACCAGCGCGACGTCGTCCACTAAGGCGTCGATCGCCCGGGTGATCGAGTCCGGGTCGTCCCGGCCGACCGGGTCGGACGGCAGGCTCTCGGCCACCGTCGCCGGCGGCCGCACGCCGAGCAGGGTGAACAGCCGTTCGGCCGTGATCCCGGGCAGCGGGGTGCCGGTGGTGGGGTGCTCGAGGCGGGCGACCGTGCGCCGCACCCGCCGCATGACCTTGTCGGGGCTGTCGCCCTCGCCGATCCCGCTGGCCGTGCGGACGATGTCCATCAGCGGAGCCAGGTCGCGGCCGTCGCCGTGGCGGACGGTCCGACCCCACAGCACCCGGGCGCCGGCGCGCGCGCCGACCCGGTCGGCCAGCTCCTTGGCCAGCCGGGTCTTGCCGATGCCGGCCTCACCGGTGATCGCGATGACCGACGGCTCGCGGGCCGCCCGGGTCTCGTCGAAACGGCGGGCGAGCTCGGCCAGGTCGCGGTCGCGGCCGAGGAAGGCCGCGCCGTCGCCCGCGCCGGGCCGGTCGATGTTGGAGGGCCGTAGGCTGATCAGCTCATAGGCCGCGACGGGCTCCCGCTTGCCCTTCAGGCGCAGCGGCGCCAGCTCCCGCCAGCTGGCCACGGAGCGGGTGGCGGCGACGGTCTCGCGGCCGGCGTAGACGGCGCCGACGGCGGCGGAGTCGGACAGCCGGGCGGCGGTGTTCACGGTGTCGCCGATCACCGTGTAGGTCAGCGCGGCCTGCACGCCGGCCAGGACCTCGCCGGTGTTGATGCCGACCCGCAGGCCCAGGTGGCGGCCGCCGCCGGCCTCGTTGGTGACCAGGGCGCGCACGGCGTCCTGCATCGCGGCGGCCGCGCGCAGGGCCCGCTCGGCGTCGTCCTCGTGGGCGACGGGCGCGCCGAAGACGGCCATGATCCCGTCGCCGGTCAGGTTGTCCACCCGGCCGCCGACGTCGGCGACCTCGCGGGCCAGCGCGGCCAGGACACGGTCGGTCACCTCGCCGACCCGTTCCGGGTCCAGGTCCTCGGCCCAGGCCGTGAAGTCGGACAGGTCGCCGAACAGCACGGTCACGACCCGGCGCTCGGCCTCGTCCAGGCCGGCTCCGTCAAGGCGTAGCGCCATGCCGCAGTGGAAGCAGAAGCGCGCGCCGGGAACCGTCGGCGTGCCGCAGCCGGGGCAACGCAACGGGCCAGGGTTACTCGGAGTAATCACCATGTGCGCCCCCTGGGTAGTAGGGCTCGCCTCCATTGTGAGCCATCGAACACCGGGTGTTGCGCACGGGTGAAACCCCTCCTGGCCGTGAGCTGAGTTACCTCCACCAGTTCTGACTGTTCGAGCCATGATCGAAATTCCGCCTCGTGGATCCCGTTGGCCGGCGCGGTTCGCGCCGCGACCGCGCCGGCGGGTCGCGGCCGGGCTCGAATCCCTTTCGGCGGCGGCTACTCCGGGGCGCGCGGCGGGGTGCCCGGGCCGTTCGGCGGCGGGCGGCCCCGATCGGGCCTCGAGTGATCGAACGTGCCGCCGGACGGGCTCGGGACACCCCGCGCGGGGTAGCTCATCCGGGGGAGCCGGACGGGTCGCGGGCCGGGATCCGCTGGGCTGATAGTCACGGAACGTGAGGGCCGGACGAGTTGGACACGGCGCCTCAGGCGTCCGGTCGCCGGTCGGGGCGCAGGTAGGCGAGCTGGGCCCGGACGGAGAGCTCGGCCGCCGGCCACAGCCGCCGGTCGACGTCGGCGTAGACGCGCTCGACGACCTCGTCCACCGTGTTCGCCCCGGCGGCCAGGGCCGCCTCGACCTGCGCCAGCCGCTCGCGCCGGTGGGCCAGGTAACCCCGGGCGGCGGCGCCGGCGTCAGCCAGCTCCGGCCCGTGACCGGGCAGGACAGTGGTCTCGCCGAGCGTGTCGGCCAGCGCGGCCAGCCGCCGCAGGCTGTCCAGGTAGTCGCCGAGGACGCCGTCGGGATGGGCGACGACCGTCGTGCCCCGGCCCAGGATCGTGTCGCCGGTCAGTACCGCCGGCGACGTGGGGCCCGGCCCGGTGAGCAGGAACGACAGCGAGTCCGATGTGTGGCCGGGCGTGGCCAGCGCCGCGACCTCGACGCCGGCCGCCGCGACCACGTCCCCCTCGCCCAGCCCGTCCGGCCCGAGTCGGTGCGCCGGGTCGAGGGCCCGGACCGGGGCGCCGGTCAGCTCGTGCAGGCTCCGGGCGCCGGCGCTGTGGTCGGAGTGGCCGTGGGTGAGCAGGATCAGCCGCACCGGTCCGGCGGCGGCCACCGCGGCCAGGTGCGCCGGGTCGTCCGGGCCGGGGTCGACGACGACGCAGCCGGCCTCGCCGGGCGCCCGCAGGACCCAGGTGTTGGTCCCCTCCAGGGTCATCGGGCTCGGGTTCGGGGCGAGTACGACGGCGGCCAGCGGGGTGACCGCGCGGGGGAGCGCGACATCGGGCACTGCCCCATCCGACACCATGTGGGGCGCACGCGCCTCCGGTCCGGCCGTGGGCTGGCCCGCGGCCGGGGCTCAGGCCTGCTCGTAGGCCTCGTCGTGGGGCAGCAGCAGGTGGGCCTCACCGTCCGTGATGAGGATCTTGGGCATGACAGGCGCCAGATCGCGGATGGCCGCCGCCGCCATGACGGCGTCGACACTGTCGTACTCGGCCAGCTCGGCCAGGGTGAACGCGGTCGGCGGGAGCAGGCCGACGGCGCCCTCCTCCTCGCGCTCGAGCGCGGTGACCGGGCGCATCCACTCCAGCTGCTTCGCCTCCGTGCCGTCGGCCTCGGCGACCTGGCCGGGCGGCATTCGGGCCACGAAGAACCGGGTGTCGTAGCGGCGGGGCTCCACCACCGGCGTCACCCAGCGGGCCCACGGCCGCAGCATGTCGGCCCGCAGCGCCAGTGACCGAGCCCGCAGCAGCTCGGCCAGGCCCAGCCGGTGTTCCTCCAGGGCGCGCCGGTCGTCCCGCCAGCTCGGCGCGCTGGTGTCGGCGAGCGAGGCCGGGCTCGCGCCGGCCAGCAGGACACCGCTCTCCTCGAACGTCTCGCGCACCGCCGCGCAGACCAGCCCGCGGGTCAGCGCCGGGCCGGCGCCGAGCGCGTGCGCGATCTCCTCGACCGGGGGCCCGATCCAGGGGATGTCCTCCCGGTTGTCGGCCGGGTCGACCGTCCCGCCCGGGAAGACGTGCATGTTCGCGGCGAAGGCCATGGTCGCGGCCCGCCGCAGCGTGCACGCCTCGACGCCGTCCGCGCCGTCGCGCAGCAGGACGACCGTGGCCGCGTCCCGGACCGGCACCGGGATCTGGGGCCCGGTCGGGTACGCGCGGGCGCGCTCGACAATCTCGGCGGGCAGCCGCTGCCGGGGACCGTAGCGAGGCGGAAGCGGGGTCCGGGGGCGGGTCGCGGGCTCGTCCATGCCGCGGATGGTAGGCGCTTGCTCCCGGTCATGGGCGCCGCCACGCACCGTGCGCGTTTCAGACTGGGACAGCGAGCAGCTCGAGCTCGACCGGCGCGCCCAGGGGGAGCGCGGCCACGCCGACGGCGCTGCGGGCGTGCCGGCCGGCCTCGCCGAACACCTCGACCAGCAGGTCGGACGCTCCGTTGATCACCTTGGGCTGGGCGGTGAACCCGGGCGCGCTCGCGACGAAGCCGACGACCTTGACGATGCGGGCGATCCGGTCGATGCCGCCGATGACGGACGCCGCCGCGGCCAGTGCGTTGAGCGCGCAGACGCGGGCCAGCTCGGCGGCCCGGGCGGCGTCGACGATGCCGGGGCCGGCCTCGGCGCCGACCAGGCCGGTGGCCAGGAGCGTCCCGTCGACCAGCGGCAGTTGGCCGGCCGTCCACACCCAGCCGGCCTGCTCGACCGCCGGGACGTAGGCGCCGGCGGGCGCCGGCACGGCGGGCAGGGTCAGCCCGAGCTCGGCCAGGCGTTGCGAGGGCCGGCGCCCGGGCATCCCGGGCATGTCAGGCCGAGACCTTCGGCCGCTTGAAGTAGGCGACCAGGCTCTCCGGGTTCGGGCCGGGCACGAGGGCGACCAGCTCCCACCCGTCCTGGCCGAAGTTGTCGAGGATCTGCTTGGTCGCGTGGACCAGCAGGGGCGCGGTGGCGTACTCCCACTTCGTGAGCTCCATGGCCGGAAGATTATCCGGCCGGCGACGCCGGCCGGGTGCCGGCCGGCCCGGGTACCGTCGGAGGTGTGCGCCGTTCCGAGACACCGAGACCGGACGTTCCCGGCGGCGGCCCGTGGCGGCGTCGCCTGCACGTGGTGACCGGCAAGGGCGGGACCGGCAAGACCACGGTGGCCGGCGCCCTGGCCGTCGCCCTCGCGACCGGCGGCCACCGGGTGCTGCTGACCGAGGTCGAGGGCCGCCAGCAGATCGCCCAGCTGTTCGAGGCGGGCCCGCTGCCCTACGCCGAGCGCAAGATCGCCAGTGCGCCCGGCGGCGGCGAGGTGTTCGGCCTGGCCATCGACGCCGACGAGGCGCTGCTGGAGTACCTGGAGATGTTCTACAACCTGCGGCGGGCCGGGAAGGCGCTCGGGCGCATCGGCGCGATCGACTTCGCCACCACGGTCGCGCCCGGCGTCCGCGACGTCCTGCTGACCGGGAAGGTCAAGGAGGCCGTGAACCGCCCGGACGGGGCCCGGGAGGCCGGGCGGGCCTATGACGCGGTCGTCCTCGACGCGCCGCCGACCGGCCGGATCGCCCGGTTCCTCAACACCTCGGCCGAGGTGGCCGGGCTGGCCAAGGTCGGGCCGATCCGGGCCCAGGCCGACAGCGTGATGGCCGTCCTGCGCTCGGCGGCCTGCGCGGTGCACTTCGTCACCGTCCTCGAGGAGATGCCGGTCCAGGAGACCCTGGACGGGATCGCCGAGGTGGCCGCGGCCGACCTGCCGGTCGGGGGCGTCGTCGTCAACATGACCCGCGCGCCGGTGCTCGGCGCGCGCGACGCCGCCCGGGCGGCCCGGCGCGCGCTGGACCTGGAGGAACTGGCCGCCGGCGTGAAGGAGGCGGGGCTCGCGCCCACGCCCGAGATGGTGGAGATGCTCGTGCTCGAGACGGCCGGGCATGCCCGCCGGGTCGCGCTGGAGGCCGAGCAACGCGAGCGCCTGGCCGGGGCCGGCGCGCCCGTCTACGAGCTGCCCCTGATCGCGGACGGGGTCGACGTGGGCGGGGTCTACCAGCTCGCCGAGCTGCTGCGGGCCAGCCGGATGGTGGGCTGAGATGGCGCGGACGCGGAAGACGGCGCCGCTGCCCCGGCTGGCGCCCCGGCGCCCGGCCGGCGTGCCCGAGTTCGACGTCGACGAGATGCTCGCCAGCGAGAAGATCATCGTCTGCTGCGGCTCGGGCGGCGTCGGCAAGACCACGACGGCGGCCGCGCTCGCGCTGCGCGCGGCCGAGCAGGGTCGGCGGGTCGTCGTGCTCACGATCGACCCGGCCCGGCGGCTGGCCCAGGCCATGGGGATCGGCGAGCTGGACAACACCCCCCGCCCGGTGGCCGGAGTGGACACGGCGGCCGGCGGCGGCCTCGACGCGATGATGCTGGACATGAAGCGGACGTTCGACGAGATCGTCCTCGCCCACGCCAGCCCCGAGCGGGCCGAGCAGCTGCTGGCCAACCCCTTCTACCAGGCCCTGTCGTCGTCGTTCGCCGGCACGCAGGAGTACATGGCGATGGAGAAGCTGGGGCAGCTCGACGCGACCGGCGAGTGGGACCTGATCGTCGTCGACACGCCGCCGACCCGTTCGGCGCTGGACTTCCTCGACGCGCCGGCCCGGCTGGGGGCGTTCCTCGACGGACGGCTGCTGAAGATCCTGCTGGCGCCGGCCAAGGCGGGCGGGCGGATGTACGTCAAGGTGGTGGGGGCCGGGTTCATGATGTTCGCCCGGATCATCACCAAGGTGCTGGGCGCGCAGCTGCTGGCCGACGTCAGCCAGTTCGTGGCCGCGTTCGAGACGATGTTCGGCGGCTTCCGGACCCGGGCGGAGGAGACCTACCGGCTGCTCGGCGCGCCCGGGACGTCGTTCGTGGTCGTCGCGGCCCCCGAGGCCGGCGCGCTGCGGGAGGCGTCGTACTTCGTCGACCGGCTCGACGCCGACGGGATGCCGCTGGCCGGCGTCGTGGTCAACCGGGTGCACCCGATGGCCGCCGCGCTGGACCGACTGACCGTGGAGCGCAGCCTGGCCGCCGCCGAGAGCCTGCGCGAGCACTCCGAGCACCCGCTGGCCGAGGCGGTGCTGCGCGTCCACGCCGAGCGGGCCCGGCTGGCGGCCCGGGAACGGCGGCTGCGCGAACGCTTCACCCGGGCCCACCCGGACACGGCGCTGGTCGAGGTGGAGGCGCTGGCCGGGGACGTCCACGACCTGGCCGGGCTGCGCGAGATCGGCGCGGCGCTCGCCGGGGACTACCCGAGCGCCGCCGCGTCCTGATCAGGCGTCCTGACCGGGCGTCCTGACCGGCGGCTGGGCAGGCACTTCCTGACCAGGCAGGCAACCTCGCCGGTCCGGTGAGCGTCGAGTAGGTCGGGCCGGCCGTGACAGGCACCGGTTGGGGGCTGTCGCTGGGCGGCCCTGTCGTTTCGTCGCTGTTACGCCGACGGCGGTCGGCGCGAGCGGAGCCGGTCTCCGGCCGGTGCGGGAGAGGCGGGTGTGACGGATGTCAATCCGCCGGAAGCCCTCGAATCCGCCGGAAGCCCTCGCCGTCCGGGCCGGAGTGCCAGTCCTGGCTGGCCCCGTCGGCGCCGGGCTGGTATCCACAACGGGCGCGCCGGGACGGCGAACCGGCCTCACCCGATGCACACGGCCCGGAGTCCGAGGGATCTCCGGGCCGCGGCCGACAGCGGTGAAAGGTGGAGGGGTGCCCGGACTACCCGACGGACGTCGTCAGGTGGTCGGCCCGGGCGTCGGCGAGGAGCTTCTTCCACGACGTGACGTCCGGCCGGCGCCGCAACAGTGCGCGCCGCTCACGCTCGGTCATTCCTCCCCAGACGCCGAACTCGACCCTGTTGTCGAGAGCGTCGGCGAGGCACTCGGTACGGACAAGGCATCCGAAGCAGCGTGTCTTGACCCGATTCTGAGCCGCGCCCTGCACAAAAAGATCGTCAGGATCGAGGTCCCGGCAGGCTGCGTTGGCAGTCCAGTCGCCGTCGACTGTGGAACCGATGAGGGCGGCCGAGTTCATGCGTCGGGTCGATGGCCGGGTAGCCAGGCTGCTGGTCATGCCACCTGCCTTTCTTGTCGAGACCGGGTCAAGGGGCCCGTGCGGGTGGTGACGGCGGGGCTTCGATCGAAACCGTACGGAGTGACTCGGGTACGAGACAGACCCCACTCGGGTGGTTGTCGGAATGACTCGTCCGGGCTATTGCCATTCTCTACCGACAACGTGCGGTGTGTGAACACATCGTATCTGTGGCGTCACCGGTACGTGTCCGTTGGGCTTCCCGGTAGAATGTGCGTGATCGCGCGTCGGCGCGGTTGCCGGGGGGGCTCATCTGGAGGGTCCCGGACGTGAGCGCGACGACCAGCGAGGGGCGCACCCCCGTGACGGCCGGGGCGGTGCCCCGGCGGCGGATCACGCCGGGCCGGGTGCTGGCGGCGGCCGCCGTGAGCGTGCTGGCCGGCCTCGCGTTGGCCATGCTGATCCTGCCCGGGCTGGGCGTGCTCGGCCTGACCGTCAAGGGCGGCGCCGACAACTTCCTCAGCCTGCCGACTAACCTGATCGTCCCGCCGCTGCCGCAGGCGTCCCGGATGGTCGACGACCGGGGCGCCGTCATCGGCTATCTGCGCGGTGAGCAGGACCGCCAGGTGGTCAGCCTGTCCCAGGTTCCACCGGTGATGCGCCAGGCCATCGTCGACATCGAGGACGACCGTTTCTACCAGCACACCGGGCTGGACTACAAAGGCCTCATCCGGGCCTACCTCCACAACCAGGAATCGGGCGGTGTCACCCAGGGCGGGTCGACGCTGACCCAGCAGTACGTGAAGAACGTCCTGCTCCAGGCGGCGGCGACACCGGCCCAGCGCAAAGCGGCCACCGAACAGACGGTGAAACGAAAGCTGCGCGAGGCCCGCTACGCCCTCTACCTGGACCAGCACCTGCCCAAGGACACCATTCTCGAGCGGTACCTTAACATCGCCTACTTCGGTGACGGCGCCTATGGCATCGAGACGGCGGCCCGGCATTACTTCAACGTCGACGTCAGCCAGCTCACCCTGCCTCAGGCGACGGTGCTGGCCGGGCTGGTGAAGAACCCGTCCGCGTTCAACCCGATCCTGCACCCCGTCGCCGGCAAGGACCGCCGCGACACCGTGCTGGACCGCATGTACCAGCTGCACCACATCACGGCGGCCCAGCTCAAGCGCTACAAGGCCCAGCCGCTGGGCCTGCGCCCGGCGGCCAGCTCCACCGACCCGTGCCAGGTCTCCTACGCCCCGTACTACTGCGCCTACGTGCGCCAGGAACTGCTGTCCGACCCGCGCTTCGGCGCCACGGAGGCCGACCGGGAGAAGCTCCTGTTCGAAGGCGGCCTGACCATCCACACCAACCTCGACCCGGTCGCCCAGAAATCGGCCCAGGACGCCGTCAACAACGTCGTGCCGGCCAACTACCGGGCGGCCGCCGGGATCGTCATAATGCGGCCGGGAACCGGCGACGTCATCGCCATGGCCCAGAACCGGCAGTACGGGCCGTATTCGGACGGGCGGTCGGCCGAGCAGACCACCGACTTCACCCACACGAAGCAGATAATCCCGCTGACGGAGACGTCGTTCTCCGCCGGTTCGACGTTCAAGGCGTTCACGCTGGCGGCGGCGCTGGAGGAGCACATCCCGCTGTCCACGACGTTCCTGGCGCCGCCCTGTTATCACTCCAACGTGTTCGCCAACCCGGACACCGACCACAACGGCCGCGCGGACTCAGCCGACTGCTTCGAGAACGCCGAGCCGGCGGACACCGGGTTCTACTCGATGACCACCGCCACCTGGGACTCGGTGAACACCTACTACATTCCGCTGGCCGAGAAGGTCGGCGTGCTGAAGATGGCCGAGATGGCCCGGCGCCTGGGCGTCACGTCCTGCCGCGTGCTCAACAACGCCGACGCCCAGAAGGCCCAGTGCCCGGGCGGTGGGATCGGGCCGGTGGACGGCTCGGCCGTCCTGGGCTCCAACGAGGTCTCGACCATGGATTTGGCCACGGCGTACTCGACGTTCGCCGCCCACGGCGTACGCTGCGACCCCCGCTCGATCTCCTCGATCACCGAGAAGGTCGGCGCCAGTGACCGGCCGGTGCCGTTCACCGCGCCGGGCGCCTGCCGCCAGGTTCTCGACCCGAAGATCGCGAACACCGTCTCCTCGGTGCTGGAGGGCGTCATCACCCACGGCACCGGGACCGGCGCGGCCATCGGCCGCCCGGCAGCCGGCAAGACCGGCACCGCCGAGGACTTCAGCACCGCGTCCTTCGTCGGCTACATCCCGCAGCTGACGGCGGCGGTGACCATCGCCGACCCGCGCGGGCCGACGTCCCACCCGCTCAACGACGCGCCCGGCGTGGGCAAGGTCTTCGGCGGCACCTGGCCGGCCAGGGTCTGGCGCCAGGCGATGTCGGCCACGGCTAGCGGAATGAACCTGCCGGTCGAGGCCCTGCCGCCGCCTGACAACACCCAGCCCACGCCGCCCCAGGGGACCGTGCCGAACGTCGTCGGCCAGCCGCTGGCGACCGCGCAGCCCGCCTTAGCCGCGGCCGGTTTTCAGGCCACGGCCAAGCCGCTGCCCGACCCGTCCCATCCCGCCGGCACCGTGCTGGCGCAGGACCCGCCCGCCGGCACCCAGACCGCCCAGGGCACGTTGGTCACGCTCACCGTCGCCGCCGACCTCGCCGGCGGCATCGGCCCGGCCGTCCCGCCGAGCAACCCGCAGCAGGGCCCCCAGCAGGGCCAGCCGAACCAGCCAGACCAGCCGAAGCCGGGCCGACGGCACGGGCCGGGCCAGCGCTGACGCCTCAGCCGAGCAGGCGCGCGCGGACGAGGCCGGCCACCCGACCGCCCTCGGCGCGCCCGGCCACCTCGGCCTGGACGGCCTTCATCGCCGGGCCCATCGCCTTCGGCCCGGACAGGCCGGAGGCGGCCAGGACCGACTCGATGATCGCCCTCAGCTCGTCGTCGCTGAGCTGCGCCGGCAGGTAGCCGGTCAGCACGGCGGCCTCGTCGGTCTCGCGGGCGGCCTGCTCGGGCCGGCCGCCGGCAGTGAACGCCTCGGCGGCCTCCTTGCGCTTGCGGACCTCCCGGCCGAGCACCTGCCGCACTTCCTCGTCGGACAGCTCGCGGACGCTCTTGCCGGCGACCTCCGCGTCCTTGACCGCCGCCATCGCCATCCGCAGGGTCGAGGTGCGCAGTGAGTCGCGCTTCTTCATCGCGTCGGTGAGGTCCGCGCGTAGGCGGTCCTTCAGCTCACTCACGATCATCTCCGGGGTCGGTGGCGGTGTCGGTGTCGACGGGGCGGGGCGGCACGTCGCCCGTCGGTCACCCTAGCCGCCCGGCGCCGTGGGCCACGAACGCATTTCGCCGGCACCGTCGCGACGGGTCCTCGCTCCGCTGACCGGCCAGCCGGCCCTCCGCGACCGGGGGCTCCGCCCATTTTCCCGGTCGCTTCGGGTGGGTGGCCAGCCGGCTACACCCTCCGCGCCCGGCGCGGGGAGACTGGGTGGCGGAGGTCGGCGCGGTGCCGGCCGGGGAGGGGGAGGACGCGTGCGGATCGGACGCATCGTCGCGGGGGCCGGCGCGGCCGGGGCGGTGGCGCTGGCCTACGCCGCCGGGTACGAGCGGACGGCCTACACACTGCGCCGCCTCGAGCTGCCGGCACTCGCCCCGCGCGCGACCGGCACGATCCGGATCCTGCAGATCTCCGACCTGCACGTCCTGCCCAGCCAGCGGGGAAAGCTGGCCTGGGTGTCCGACCTGGCCCGGCTGGTCCCAGACCTGGTCGTCCTCACCGGCGACGTCCTGTCGGCCGAGGCCGCCCGTGACCCCGTGCTGCGGGCGCTGGAGCCGCTGTTCGCCTTCCCGGGCCTGTTCGTGCCGGGCAACAACGACTACGCCCTGCCCACCTTCAAAAGCCCGCACCACTACCTGCGCGGCGGCGGGAAACACCCGCACGGAGCCCCGCTGGACTGGAAGGGCTTCGCCTCCGACCTGGCCAAGCAGAGCGGCTGGCTCGACCTGACCAACACCCGGGCCACCCTGAACGTCGCCGGGATGACCGTGGACGCGCGCGGCGTGGACGACGCCCGCCTGCGCCGCGACAAGCTGGCCCGGGTGGCCGGCCCGGGTGACCCCGACGCCGCGCTCGTCCTCGGCCTGTCCCACACGCCCGAGCCGCGGGTGCTCGACGCGTTCACCGCCGACGGGGTCGCGCTGACGCTGTCCGGCCATACCCACGGCGGCCAGGTCCGGGTGCCGGGGATCGGCGCGCTGGTCAGCAACTGCGGCCTGCCGCGCGCCCGGGCCCGGGGGGTCTCCCGGCACTACGCCGGCAGTCACACCGCCTACCTGCACGTGTCGGCCGGTCTCGGCACGTCGCCCTACGCGCCGGTCCGCTTCGCCTGCCGCCCCGAGGCGACGCTGCTGACCCTGACCCCGGTCTCCTGACGGCCCGGCCGGTCACCCCCACCCAACCCGATCCCGGCGTCCTGTATGCTGTGTCTCGGTCGCGGGGTGTGGCGCAGCTTGGTAGCGCGCTTCGTTCGGGACGAAGAGGTCGTGGGTTCGAATCCCGCCACCCCGACCAGCGGTCAGGCACGATGTGGGGCCCTCTTCGGAGGGTCCTTTTTTCTTGGCCGCGGACTTTCTTGGCTTCGGAGTGTCCCGCCAGCGCGGTTATGCCGGAATGGCACGTGACCCGGAGTCGCGGGCCGCGCGCTCCGGGCACAATTGGGACGTGGCGATCGGACGGCCGGAGCGGGCCGACAGCGGGCTGCGAACAGTGACGATCTCGGCCCGGCCGAGCGGCGGCTCGGCCGCCGAGGAGCCGGATCCCACCACCCGGTTCCACCGGGCCATGGTCGGGATCTACCAGGCAGCGCGCCGTGACGCCGGCTACAACGCGACCTACTTCCTCCGGATGGTCTCCGAGCAGGGCGGGCTGGCCGCGGCGCGCAACCTCCTGCGGGCGGTGAAACCGTCCGAGGGCTTCACCGCCCTGTGGGAACGCGGACGCCTGGACCTGACCGTCGAGGCACTCGTCCTGCGGCCCGACTTCGAGGAGCTGTTCAGCCCGGACGAGCTCGACGCCGCCCGGGACCGCCTGGCCGAGTACGGCTTCGAGCCGCCGGCCGGCGGGGCCGGTCAGTAGGCGAGAAAGAGGATCTCGTCGCGGGAGTACTCGTGGCCCGGGTGGTTCTCGGCCAGGTGGGCCTGAGCCTTCTCCACCAGGTCGTCCTCGTCGTCGCCCTCGAGGAGCGTGCCGCACGGGCAGTTCAGGTGCAGAGCCATTGGTCCTCCTGGGGTGAGGGCTCCGGCCGGCGCCCGCGGGCGGCCAGGACGAGCAGCCGGGTCCGCTGGGTGGCGGAGAAGTTGTCGTCGCTGACGAGCGTAAGCGCGACCGGGCCGCCCGCGCGCGCGGCGTGAGGGCCGAGCGGGCCCGAGCCGCGGCCGGGGTGGCCCGATCTGGTCACCGGCGGATCCGGCTGGGTGAAGGAGCGGTCGCGGTAGTCATATGCCCAGGTCGGGAGCCCAGACCAGGCAGATCGTGGCCGCCGGCCGGGCGGGATCTGTGAACCGGCGGGCTGACAAAAAGCCTCCTAATCTGACATATGTTCGGGCTTGTTGTGTTGGAAGCGGTTGCGCCGGGATGCGCGCCGCGACGATGTGTATGATTTGCGAAACACGCCGGCATTCGCAGCCTATTGGAATGGTGTGGTCGTGCTTTTACGCAAAGACGCGTACCGGAATCACGTCGTCGCCACCGACGCCGATCGCTGGCGAGTCCCCCCTGGCTGGGGCGGCCCCGTCGCCGGCATGAACGGCCTTACGGGGGAGGCAGGTGGCTTCCGCGGCCTGCCGGGGGCCGCCGGCTCGGTCGTCCGGCCCGGGGTGGCCGAGTCGGACGGCCCGTTCGCGCCGGGGCGGCGCCGGTGGATGGTGTGCGGGGCCAGCCGTCCCGCCGGCGAGGTCACCTCGGCCGGGTGGGCCAGTGGCGGCGGCCAGCTGGGGACGGGCGCCTTCGCGCACCTCTCCTTCGCGCCGGCCGACACCGAGGTGCCCGAGGTCCAGATCCTGGCCGTGGCCGACGGAGCTCCCGAGGCGCCCCGCTCGGCCGACGGCGCGCGGCTCGCGGCCAGCATCGCGCTGACCCAGGCCGGCGGCTATCTGCGCCGCCACGGCGTCCCGGCCGACGCACGCGCCTGGCGGCCCCACCTGGCCGCGATCGGCCGCCAGGTTCTCACCGAGTTCCGGGCCACCGTCGGCGCTCTGGTCGGCGGCGGCTCGATCGACGCCTACGCCGCCTCGCTGACGGTCGTCTTCCTGTTCCATCCGGTGGTCGCGTCGTTCGCGGTCGGGGACGGCTTCGTCGCCATCCAGACGCATCCGGGAGAGGTGGCGGCCCCATGCCTGCTGGACGCGGCCCTCGCCGGCGCGACCGCGCCGGTCTACCTCACCTCGGGCGCCGCCGCCGGCGGTGAGAACGGGACGGGCCGGACCGCCGTCGCCGTCGAGCCGGTGGCGAGCGGCGTGCTCGTGGCCGGCTCGCTGCTGGCCCGGGCCGCGCTGCGCCCGGTCGGCCCCGGGTTCGCGCTGGCCGACGACAACAGGGCCCTGCGCGAGATCATGACGGTGAGCGACGATCGCGAGGTGGACCTGGGCGCGCTGGCCCGGCTGGCCGGCCCGGCCGCGGCGGCCGGCGGCGCAGCGGCGGCGACGGTGCTGGTGGCCGTGCCCCGTCCGGCCGCGGCCCGGGCCTGACCGCACCGCACCGCCCCGCCTCGCGGGGGGCTGCAACTGTTGCCGGCTGGGCGCTGTCTAGGAGACCGCTGAACAACTCGCGAGCCTCCCTGGGTGGATCTTCGCTTCTGGATCACTGGCGGGTGTTGGGTGCGAGCGGGTCGGATCGGGAGGTCCTGGACGCGCGGGCGCTGGTCGGGCATCTGGTAGCGCCGGGCAGTGTGTTCGCGTTCCTGGCGGATCACCGGCGGTTGTTGTTCCCGGCGGAGATGTTCGCTGATCTGTTCCCGGCTTCCACCGGCCGGCCGAGCCTGGCGCCGGAGATCGCGGGCGCGGTGCTGGTGTTGCAGGCGTTGGAGCGCCTGTCAGACCGGGACACCGTCGCGGCGGTGCGCTGCGACATCCGCTGGAAGGTCGCGTGCGGCCTGCCGTTGGACGATGAGGGTTTCCACCCGACGGTGCTGACGTACTGGCGGCGGCGGCTCGCCCGCTCGGACCGGCCGAATCGGATCTTCGGCGCGGTGCGGCAGGTGATCAGCCAGACCGGGGCGCTGGCGGGGAAGACCCGGCGCGCGGTGGACTCACTCGTGCTCGACGACGCGGTCGCCACCCAGGACACGGTCACCCAGCTGATCGCCGCGGTCCGCCGGGTGATCCGGGAGGTCCCCGGCACGGCGGCGGTGGCCGCGTCGGCCTGCCAGGCCCATGACTACACCGATCCCGGCAAGCCAATGATCGCCTGGGATGATCAGGCGGCCCGGGACGCCCTGGTCTCGGCGCTGGTCGAGGACGCGCGCCGGCTGGTGACCGCGCTGACGGCCGCTGACCACAACGAGACCGCCGCCCAGGCGGTGGCGTTGTTGGCGCTGGTCGCCGGGCAGGACGTCGAGCCCGCGCCGGGCTCGGACAGCACCGACGGCCGGTGGCGCATCGCTCGGAAAGTCGCCGCCGACCGAGTGATCTTGACCGTCGATCCCGAGGCCCGCCACGTCCACAAGACCGTGTCCCAGCGGCAGGACGGCTACAAAGGCCACGTGGCCATCGAGCCCGGCACCGGCCTGTTCACCGCCGGACGGCTCACTCCGGCCACCGGCGCGGGCAACACCGAGGCGGTGGTGGCCCTCGGCCTGCTCGCCGAGGAACCCGTCGGTCTGACGGTCCTCGGGGACACCGCCTACGGCACCGGAGACGCCCGCGCCGCCCTCACAGCCGCCGGGCACACCCCGATCATCAAACCCGCGCCGTTACGCCCGGCGGTGGCGGCGGGTTCACCGTCGACGACTTCACGGTGGACGAGGACTCCGGCACCGTCGCCTGCCCGAACAAGGTCACCCGCCGGATCACCGCCTCCCGCGCCGCCGTGTTCGGCATGGCCTGCCGCGCCTGCCCGCTACGCGCCCGCTGCACCACCAGCAAGGCCGGCCGCATCCTGCACCTCCACCGCCATGACCGGCTGCTACGCCACGCCCGCGCCGACTGGGCCCGCAACGATCCACTCCGGGCGGATTGCCGGCAACACCGGCCCATGGTCGAACGATCCATCGCCTGGCTGATCGGCCCCCACCGCCGCCGCCGCCGGCTCCGCTACCGCGGCACCGCCGCCAACAACCAATCGCTCCACACCCGCATGGCCGCTCTCAACATCCGCCGCCTGCTCGCTCTCGGCCTCACCCACCGCGCCGGGACCTGGGCGCTGGCCTGACCCGCCAGCCCCGCCCAGATCCCATCCCACCGGCCGCCCAGAACCCCGGATCAGACCCAGCCACCGGACCCGCCACGCGACCATCCGCCCAGGCCGACACGTCACGATCCAACATCCTCAACGTCGGAAAACCGGCTTGTTCAGCGGTCTCCTAGCGCGCTTTAAGGATCTATAATGGATCATGTGAACCTCAAGGAGTGGGCGGAGTCGCGGGGCGTGGCGTATGTGACCGCGCGCCGCTGGTACGCGGCCGGCAAACTTCCTGTGCCTGCTCGCAAGGTTGGCGGTCTGATCCTTGTCGGCGAGCCCGTCACGCACCATGCAACGTCGCTGTGGTGTACGCGCGGATGTCGTCCGACGACCAAAAGCCCGATCTTGACCGGCAGGTTGCCCGGCTCTCTGCGTGGGCTGGCGAGCAGGGCATTCCGGTTGGCCGTGTCGTGACCGAGGTCGGGTCGGCGTTGAACGGCGAGCGGCGGAGGTTCCTCGCGCTGCTCCGCGATCCCGACGTGACAACGATCGTCGTTGAGCATCGTGACCGGTTCCGCACCGGCCATCCGGCGGGCGCGGGGCGGGCAGGTGGCGCAACCCCGCCGCGTCAGCGGCGGGCGGAAACGAGAGACCGTCCTCACGCTGAAGCCCGCACGCTTTGATGACGTGACGGACCTTCCAGACCGAAAGGTCTGGGATGCGTTCCAACGACCACTATTGATCATCGGAACGCAACGGTGTGGCCCTTGTCTCCACACCCGTCGCGCCGGGCCGGCGGCACCCTCTTCGCGATCACGGTCCGGCGTCCGATCACTCGGCGGTTCCGGCCGTCTCGTCCCCGTCCTGGCCAGCACGAGCACCGCGCTCGGACCCGGTGGCTCGACCGCGACGCGTCCCGAATCCGCCGGTCCGCACGCGACGTCCTTCTGTTTACGTTAACGTCATGGCCGGTATCTCGTTGACATCAACAAAAGATGTGGGTCGGGTGGCATGCTCAACGGTGATCGGCGGGCGTCCCGGGGCGGCGGTCGCGGACCAGGCGGGGTCGTGGCCGGGGGAGGGGCGGGCGCGCGGCTGGTAGCCGTCGACGGCACGCCCCTACGGGAGAGCTACAAGTGGGTGGCTCTGTTCGTCTCCACCCTGGGCATGCTCATGGCGACGATCGACGGCTCCATCACGCTGATCGCGCTGCCGGACATCTTCCGCGGCATCGACATAGACCCGCTCCTGCCCGGCAACAGCTTCTACCTGCTGTGGATGATCCTCGGCTTCCTGGTCGTCACGAGCGTGCTGGTCACGACGCTGGGCCGGCTCGGTGACATCTACGGCCGGGTCCGGACCTACAACCTCGGCTTCGCCGTCTTCACCGTCTTCTCGATCCTGCTCTCGATCACCTGGATGAAGGGCCACGCCGCCGGCGACTGGCTGATCATCATGCGGATCGGGCAGGGGATCGGCGCCGCCATGCTGATGGCGAACTCCGGCGCGATCCTCACCGACGCCTTCCCGTCCCACCAGCGGGGGACGGCGATGGGCATCAACCAGACGGCCGCCTTCAGCGGGACCTTCATCGGCCTGGTCCTGGGCGGCGTCCTGGCCCCCATCAGCTGGCGGCTGGTCTTCCTGGTCTCGGTGCCGGTCGGCCTGCTCGGCACGATCCTGGGCTACCTGTGGCTGCGGGAGCTCAGCCCGCGCCAGCCGGCGCGGATCGACTGGCCGGGCAACATCACGTTCGCGGCCGGGCTCATCCTGATCATGATTGGGATCACCTACGGGATCGAACCGTACGGCGGCCACACGATGGGCTGGACCAGCCCCCGGGTGCTGGGCGCGCTCAGCGCCGGCGTCGTCGTGCTGGTGGCGTTCGCCGTGATCGAGACCCGGGTGGCCGAACCGATGTTCCGCCTCGGCCTGTTCCGGATCCGCGCCTTCTCCGCCGGCACCCTGGCCGCGCTGCTGGCCGCGCTGGCCCGGGGCGGTCTGATGTTCTCGATGATCATCTGGCTCCAGGGTGTCTGGCTGCCCCTGCACGGCTACACGTTCGAGCGCACGCCACTGTGGGCCGGCATCGCCCTGCTGCCGCTGACCGTGGGCTTCCTCATCTCCGGGCCGCTGGCCGGGATGCTCTCCGACCGGTTCGGCGCCCGGCCGTTCGCGACCGGCGGGATGCTGTTGGCCGCCTGCGCCTTCGTTCTGTTCGAGCTCCTGCCGATCAACTTCAGCTACTGGGTGTTCGCCCCGCTGCTGCTGTTCACCGGCCTGTCGATGGCGGCATTCGGCTCGCCGAACCGGGCCGCCGTCATGAACAGCCTGCCGCCGAACGACCGGGGCGCCGGCGGCGGGATGAGCACGACCTTTCAGAACTCGGCCCAGGTGCTCTCGATCGGGCTGTTCTTCACCCTGATCATCGCCGGGCTGGCCTCGTCCCTGCCGGACAGCCTGCAGAGCGGCCTGGTCGCGCACGGGGTGGCCCCGGGCGTCGCCGACCGGACGGCCCACCTGCCGCCGGTCTCGACGCTGTTCGCGGCGTTCCTTGGCTACAACCCGATCGCGCACCTGCTCGGCCCCGAGGCGCTGGCCCAGGTCTCGCCGCACAACGCCGCGATCCTCACCGGGCGCGAGTTCTTCCCGGCCGTCATCGCCGGGCCGTTCCGGACCGGCCTGCACGCCGCGTTCGACCTGAGCATCGTCACGTGCATCCTGGCCGCCATCGCCTCCTGGACCCGCGGCCCGCAAACGACGGCCGGCCTGGCCCCGGCCGCGCCCGTCCCCGGGTCCGTCCCCGGCGGCCTGGCCGTGCCTGAGACCGACGACGTCACCCTGGCCCAGTCCGCCGCGCAGTCCGTCCCGACCGGGCAGTCCGTCCCGACCGGGCAGTCCGTCCCGACCGGGCAGTCCGTCCCGACCGGGCAGTCCGTCCCGACCGCCCGGGCCGCGCCCGACGGCGGCGCCGACGGCTGAGACCGGCGGCCGCGATGTGCACCTGCGAGACGACGACGCGCGTGCTGGACTCGGTGCCGCCCGAGCTGCTCGTCTCCTGATCTGGCCCGGCGGCTGAACCGCGGGCTCGCCCGGCCCGTGCCTGGTGGTGGAAGGCCACCACGACGGGAGTGCGGGCATGATCGGATCAGCGTCTCTGACCTCAAAGGTCTCGATCGGCGGTGGCCTGCTCGCCGCCGCCGTTGCCCTCGCGGCCTGCGGGAGCAGCGGCGGCGGCGCCACGGCCACCGGCTCCGCGCCGTCGGCCGCCGGCTCGGCGCCGGCCACCTCGGCCGCCGCCTCAGCCCCGGCCGCGGCCGGCGGTGGGACCGCCGCGCTGAACCTGGCCAGCCGCGGCGATCTCGGCCAGGTCCTCGTCGACGCCGAGGGCCACACCCTCTACCTGTTCGAGGCCGACACGGGCGGTAGCTCGACATGCTCGGGCGCCTGCGCCACGGCCTGGCCGCCGGCCGCGGCCACCGGCACGCCGACCGTGGGACCTGGGCTCAACCAGAGCCTCGTCGGCACCGTCAGGCGGGCTGACGGCACCGCGGAGCTCACCTACAACCGGCATCCGCTGTACCGGTTCGCGGGTGACACCGCGTCGAGTGACGCCAGGGGGCAGGGGATCAAGGGGTTCGGCGCGGAGTGGTATGTCGTGAACGCGTCAGGCCAGAAAGTGGATGAGGATGACCAGTCCGCCGCTCCCGCGGCCACGAGCGGCGACGATAATTACCACTACTGACCGGGCCGTAACCGATCTGGTCAGTGCCGATCTGGTCAATACCGATCTGGTCGGTGCCGATCGGGCCACAGCGGGGCCGACCCTGGAGCGGGACCTGGTGCGGGATGGCGCGGACGACGATGTCGTCAGGGGCCGCGGCCGTCGGCGTGACGTCGACGGCCCGGCCAACCGTGCCACCGACGCCCAGACCGGACGGCCAGCCGAGGGCGGGTCGGGCGCCCCAGGCGCGTCAGGCGCGTCGGGCGCGGCCGATGCGCCCGGAGCGGCCGCGGACGCCGTCGTCGCCTCGGTCTACGCCGAGTACGGACCGATGCTCCAGCGTTACTGCATGCGCCTGCTGGGCGATCCGCAGATGGCGCAGGACGCCGTCCAGGAGGTCATGCTCCGGGTCTGGCGGCATCCGGAGGCGCTGGCCGCCTCCCGCGGCCCAGCCAGGCCATGGCTGCTGACCGTCGCCCGTAACGTGGTGGTCGACTCGGCCCGGGCCCGGCGGGTGCGGCCGACGGAGGTGCCGTTCGAGCCGGGGATGACCGTGCCCGGCGAGGCGATCACCGACGACGAGATCGACCGGGTCGTCGAGTCCTGGCAGATCGCTGAGGGACTGCGCCAGCTCAGCGCCCCCCACCGGGACGTGCTGGTGCAGATGTTCTACCTGGACCGGACGGTCAACGAGACCGCGCGGGTCCTCGGGATTCCCCCGGGGACGGTCAAGAGCCGCGCCTACTACGCGCTGCGCGCGCTGCGCGCGGCTCTGCGGGAGTCGGGGGTGATGCCGTGACCGGGATGCAGCCGTCGTCCGGGCCGGACGCCCCGGGCCCGGACGAGCCGTGCCCCCACTGCGTTGACCTGGGCGCCTACGTCCTCGGTGGCCTGGAGCCGGCCGAGCGCGTCGCCGTCGAGAGCCACCTGCTCGGCTGCCGCGAGTGCCAGGCCGAGCTGGCCGACCTGGCCGGCCTGCCGCCGCTGCTCGGGCGGATCCCGCCGGTGACCGCGATCGCGGTCAGCGACCGGGCCTCGATGGACGACCCGGGCTCGTCGGGCGACCCGGGCCTGTTCGGTGATCCGGCTCTGTCCGGGGAGCCGGCTCTGTCCGGGGAGCCGGCCGCGCTCGCCGGCCGTGGGCCGTCCGGATCGGCCAGCCGGCCTGGGCCGTCGTCGAGCCGGTCCCGGCCCCGCGGCGGGCGGCCTGGTTCGCGCCCGTCCCGCCGTCGGCGGCGTGAGGGCCACCGGGTGGGCTTCCTCGCCAGCGGCCTGGCGCTGGTCGCGGTGACGCTCGCGGTCCTGTTCGGCGTCGGCGTCTTCGCCGGCGGTGCCGGTTCGGGCAGCCGGACGATCGCGCTCACCGCCGGCGCCGACGGGCATCCCGGTGCCTGGGGGACGGCGAGGCTGACCCCGGAGAAGCGGGGGACGGACCTCCAGGTCATGGTGCACGGCATCCCGCCGGGCACGTGGTGCTCGGTCGTCGTGATCGGCCAGGACGGGACGCCTCTGCAGGTCGCGACCTGGTTCGCCGGTTATGAGGGCGTCGGGCAGGCGAACGCGATGGCGCCGATGCGGGCCGACCAGGTCCGCCAGATCATGGTCCGCCAGATGCCGGACCAACGGACGCTGCTCACCGGCCGAAGAACCTAGGCGTTCACCGAACCGGGCGTTCCCGCTCCGGGTGACGCGGTGGGCAGACCAGCCGCGTGCCCGGAGCTGTCGCCGCGGCGCCGATCGTAGTTGCCGAAATGGTGCTCGACGGCGCTGAGCCAGGCCAGCGGATGGCTCGCGTGCGGGTTGTGGCCAGCATCGGCGATCATCGCCAGGTGGGCGCCCGGGATGCCGGCGGCCAAGGCGCGCGCCGCCTGTCGCAGCCAGCCGTCGTGCTCACCCACGACCACGGTGGTCGGCACGGCGATCTCGGGCAGCCGGGCCAGGAGCGACGGGTAGTCGCCCAGCTCGTGGCCGAACGCCGCCAGCGCGTCCGGATCGACCTCGCGGAAGCCGGTGAGCGCCCGGTCCGTCGGGTTCGTCGGCTCGGCGGGCTGGCCGGGCTCGGGCGGGCGGTCCTCGTGCCCGCGCCCGCCGTGGGCCCCGGCGGTGGCCGCCAGCTCTAGCAGCCACGGGACAATCTTCCGTCCGATCAGGCCGGACGCCGGCTCGGCGGCCATGTCGACCAGCACCAGCGACCGGACCGGCGCCGTCACGCCCAGCGGCCGCTCGAGGGTGTAGCGCAGCGCCGCCAGCCCGCCCATCGAGTGGCCGACGAGGTGCAGTCCCTCCGGCGCGAGCGTTCCGGCCACCGCCGCCAGGTCCGCGACGAGACGGTCGAACGTGTAGCCGTCCCGACCGGCCGGCGCGCGGCCGCTCTTACCGTGCCCGCGCTGGTCATAGGCCAGGACCCGGCGCGCGCGAGCCAGGTCCGGCGCGACCTCGTCCCAGTCGGCCGCCGTCCCCGCGATGCCGTGGACCAGGATAATCGGGGTCGCGTCGCCGCCGTCTGGACCGGACCGGCCAGACCGGAACGCCATCTCGGCGCCCAGGCCGGGACCGGCCGGGCCGGCGGCGCGGGGCCGGTCGACGACCCGCAGCGCGACCCCGTCGTCCGCCTGGACCCAGCGCACGACCGGCCCGTTCGTCGGCGCCAGCCCGCTCGCCGGAACCTCGCCGTCGCCGTCGGGCCGTTTGTCGTCCGGCCGCTGCCGGTCCGTCGTCGACACATGCCGTCGCTACCCGTTCGGGCGGCCCGCCTACCAGTCCGAGCCCCGGCGTAGCGCCTCCCTAGTCGCCGACGCTACCGTCGATGCACTCCCGGATCAGGTCGGCGTGGCCGTTGTGCCGGGCGTACTCCTCGATCATATGTAGGTAGATCCACCGCAGGTCGAGCTCGTAGCCGAGGCCCTCGTGAAAGAAGGTGTCGTCCAACGAGCGGCCCGCCGCCACCTCGTCGGACAGCGCGCACTCGCGGACAAACGTCTCGAGGTCGACCGCCGGGTCGGCGCCCTCGAGCTGGAGCAGGTCGGCCTCGTCGTCGACGCCGTCGACGACCGTGCAGTACAGGTCGGGGACGTCCAGGGCGGCGAAACGCTGTCGGAACCAGGCTCGCTCGACCTCGGCCATGTGCCGCACCAGCCCGTGCAGGGACAACGCCGACGGCGGGACGGCCCGGGTCGCGAGCTGGGCGGCGCTCAGCCCGGCGCACTTCATCAGCAGGGTCTGGCGGTGGTAGGTCAGCCACCGCTCGAGCGAGGCGCGCTCGTCGCCGCCGCGCGGCTCGGGGACACGGGATACGGAGGGCGCGGTCCAGGTCATGAGCCGGCCGGGGTGATCAGTCATGAGGCCGGCTCCGAAGCGAGCATCGTAGGGAGGGACGACTGAGGAGCGGAGCGGAGGAGCCGGCCGGGGCGATCGGTCATACCCGCACTATCGCCCGGCCGTCCGACAGTTTTCGCGTGGTTTTCCGCGTGACCGTGCTGGCCTGCGCGTCTGCCGGAGCGGGCCCGTCGGTCGGCCTGGGTTTCGCCCTTTGACATCCTCCTCCGCCTGATGGCGGAGGATTCCAACTACTCAACACCAACCGTGCGGGCAGGTGTTTTTCGTTGGGGTTCACGGACGCTCGGACGGTTGCCCGTCGTCGTCCCTCCGGCACGACCGGGCGTTCCAGCCCGGCCGGCCCGTCGTGTGACGGGCTGTCCTGCCGCGACATTGACAGCAGCATTCACATCGGCGTTACTGGTGAAACCGCAGGCGACACAGCACAAGACGGCTTGGCTCTCGCGCGACTTCTTCTCGATCCACCCGCAGGCACTACACCGCAGACTCGTGTACGGCGCCGGAACATCCTGGACGCGGCCCGGCGCCTTGTCCTCGGTCCGGGCCCGCAGCATCCCCCAGCCCTGGGCCAGGATCGACCGGTTCAACCCCGCTTTCTGTCGCACGCCCCGACCCCGGCTCGTCGACCGTGCCGGCCGCTGAGCGGGTCATCGTGACAATGTTCAGCTTCTCGAAGCGGATCAGGTCGTAGCCCCGGGCCAGCCGGGTACTGGCCTTCTCCACGAAATCCTTCCGCCGGTCCGCCTCCCGGACTCGCAACCGACCCACCCTCGCCCACTCAGCCTCCTGAGCCGGGCTCTTCCTCACCGCGCGGGCAGCCCGGCGCTGGGCCTTGCGCAGCCGGGCCCGCTCCCGGACCGACAGCCCCGGGCAGCGCAGCATCTCCCCCGTCGAGAGCGCCGCCGTCAAGGCCACCCCCCGATCCACCCCGACGATCTCCCCGGTCCCCGGCCCGTCGACCGGGTCCGGCCGGGCCGCGAAGGCCACATGCCAGCGGCCCGCCCGGTCCATGATGATCCGATACGACCGGACGCCAGCAGGAAGATCACGGCTGCGGCGGAACCGGACCCAGCCGAGTTTCGGCACCCAGCAGCGCGACCACTTCCGGTTCAGCTTCTCCACCCGGGCGTCCTTCCCGACCACCCGGAAACTTTCGGACCGGCCACGCTTGCGAAACGTGGGTTTCCGATGGGTGCCCCGGAAGAAGTTGGCCAGGGCCTGGTCGAAATCCCGCAACGCCTGCTGCTGAACGGTGACCGAACCCTTCCGCAACCAGTCGGATTCCGCCCGCGCCTCGGTCAACTGCCGGTACCGTTCCGCCCGCCCGGGCGGCCGGGTGCCACCCCGCACGTAATACGACTGCTGCTTGACACACACATTCCACAGAGCCCGCTCCTGCTGGCAGTGCACGGCCAGCATGGGCACCTGGGCGGGTGCCGGAGAGAGACGGTAACGGACATGCCCCCATTTTACCGAACACCAGAGCGAAGGGGGAGCCGGGCGGGCGAGAACACCACGGCGTGGTCCCCGCCGCCTGAAGGCGGCGGCCCCCACGCCGCAAAACTCGGTGGTAGGTCAGCCGCCGCTCGAGCGAGGAGCGCTCGTCGCCGCCGCGCAGCTCGGGGAGGCGGGATACGGAGGGCGCGGTCCAGGTCAGGAGCCGGCCGGGGTGACCGGTCATACCCGCACTATCGCCCGGGCGTCCGACAGTTTTCGCGTGGTTTTCCGCGTGACCGTGTTGGCCTGCGCGTCTGCCGGAGCGGGCCGCTCGGTCGCGGCGCCCGGGTAAGCTCGGGCCATGATCCGACGACGACATTGATCCACCCCAGGGCCCGCCTCCCGGGCCCGGCTGGCGCGGCACTTCTACGCGTACGCCTTCGCTGAGGACCTCGTCCTCCTCTACCCGGTCTACGCGACGATGTTCGCCGCGGCCGGGCTGTCCGACGCCCAGATCTCGACGCTGTTCGTGCTCTGGACGGCGACGTCGCTGGTGTGCGAGGTCCCGTTCGGGCTGCTGGCCGACGCGCTGCCGCGCAGGCTGCTGCTGGGGCTGGCTCCGCTGGTCACCGGCCTGGGCTTTGCCCTCTGGACGCTGTGGCCGGGCTACCCGGCCTTCGCGGCCGGCTTCGTGCTCTGGGGCGCCGGCGGCGCCCTGCGGTCGGGCACGGCGCAGGCGCTCGTCCATGACGAGCTCACCCGGCTGGGCGCGGCCGACGACTACGCGGCGGTCATCGGGCGATCGGAGGCGGCCAGCTCGGCCGCCGTGCTCGTGTCGGCCGCCGTGGCCGGCCCAGTCCTGGCCGTGGGCGGCTTCGGCGCCCTCGGCTGGCTCAGCGTCGCCGGGGCGGCGGTCGCCGGCGCGCTCGGCGCATCCCTGCCTGACGCCGGCTTGGCGCCGGCTGGGCCGGCGGAGCGGGGTGCGCGGGACGAAGCCGACGGCGCAGCGGTCGGCCCGTCGATCCGCGCCCTCGCGCGGGCCGCCCGCGCGCTGGTGGGCCTGACGCCGGGGACCAGGTTGCTGGTCCTGGCCGTCGCGGGCGTGACCGGCCTGCTCAGCGTGGACGAGTACCTGCCGCTGCGTTCCCGCTCCCTCGGAGTCGCCCCGTCCGTCGTGCCTGTCTTCGATGGCGCGATGACCGTCGCGATGATGATCGGCGCCGCGCTGGCCGGGCGGGGGAGCGGGCGGTCGGCGGGGCTGGGCCCGGTCCTGGGCGTCGGCGCGGTCGTGCTCGCGCTGGGCGCGGCGACGCCGCGGGTGGCCGGCCTGCTGGCGATCGCGGCCGCGCTCGGCGTGTTCCAGTGGGCGGCCGTGCGGGCGGACGCCGCCCTGCAACGGAGCATCCCGGGCCCGGGCCGGGCCACGATCACGTCCCTGGCCGGCCTGCTCACCGACCTGGTCGCTCTGCCCCTGTACGCCGCCGGCGGACTCGTCAGCGCCGGTGGGCGCGGCCCGGCCGCGGTGTTCCTCCTGGTCGCCGCGCTCTACGCCCTGCTGGCCGTCGCGATCACCCTGCGCGTCCGGCCCGCGCGACCGCCCGCTCCGGAAACAGATCCCTGACCCGGCCGGCCCGGGTCAGGAGCCCGAGCCGTCCCGGCGGCGCAGGCTGGCCGCGCGCACCTCGACGTACATCCCGCCCGCGTCGATCACCCGGCACAGCTCCGGCCCGCTGACCAGGAGCGTCACCGGCGTCCCGGCCGCCAGGACGCCATCGGGACGGTCGCCGCCGCGCGCGTGCCCGTCGAACCAGTAGGGCTCGTCGACGGTCAGGGTATGGGTGAAGCTGTTCGGCGCCGGGCGGACCAGGTTCAGCGGCGGGACGAGGGTCTCCTCGCCGAGCACGATCGCGTCCGGCCGGAGCACGCCATGGTCGTGCCCGTCGCGGTCGGCGCCGCCGGCGACACCCTCACCCATCGGACCGTCCTCCGGACGGGCCTCCGGACGGCCCCGGGACGGGCAGCTCGTACGGTTCAGCCGCGTCCGGGTCGACCCGGTAGCCGAGATCGGCCAGGCTGGCGATCGTCAGCGCGCTCAGTGCGTTGCCCGGCGAGGTCAGGTAGCCCGACATCAGCTCGTCGCTGAACACCGACTCCCGCCAGTGGCCGTGCCGGGTGCCCACCCCGCCCGTGTTCTCCACCGGCACCCGCCGGCGGCGCGGCGCGCCCCGCAGCCGTTGGTACTCCCGCATGGCCCCCTCCCCGGCGAACGTCGGGTTACGCGAGCCTTCTCCCCGCAGGAGGCGTCGATGTTTCCAGATGGTGCCGATACCGAGAACGTGACCCATCTCGTGGGCGATCACGTCGGGGAGCGAGCCGTCCGCGCGCATCCGCTCGAGGTCGTCGGCGTCGAAGAACATCACGCCCCGCGCCGGGAGGTAGGCGGCCGGCCCGGCGCCGGCCGGCCGCAGGTGGGTGGGGCCGGCCTGGCCGAGGATGCCGCCGGCGCCGTCGATGGGCCGGGCGTCGGCCGTGATGACCAGGTCCTCGATGGTCTCGTCGTCGACCACGACCGGCGGCAGACTGCCGACGATGACCCGGGTCCAGCGGTCGGCCGCCGCCACGAAGGCCTCCCGCAGACCCGGCCGCAGGCCGCCCTGGAACCGGAGCTCGATCGTGAACGGGCCCGAGGCGGCCAGCAGCTCGGCCCGACCCCGGTCGGCCTGGGCCCGGTAGGTCTCGACCACCGTCAGCCGGTCGCTCACCCGCCCCGCCCTTCGGCCGTCACCGACCGTGTCGTTTCCGTCAACGCCGACAAACCGTACCAAACATGATCGGCCGGCGAGAGGTGCCATCCGCGGGTGCCGCCGCGCGGGCCCGGGTTACGCCCCGGTAAGGTGGCGCCGCGCACCCGCCGGTGGGGCGCGAAGAATGCTCGGACCGGTTTCCCTCCAGGCCGGTTCGCCAGCCGGAGGAGTGAGCAAGCGACGGAGCGAACCAGTACTCGCCCCAGCAGCAAGGACCACCAGCGTCAGGCTCGCCTCGGCGGCGCGATTGTGATCGGGCTCACCATTCTGATCATCGTGTTCGCCTCGGTCGCCGCCAGCCGTCCCTCACGGTCGCGCGGCGCCGGCGGAGCCGATCTCGCGGCGACGACGTCGGTCCTGCCAACGGGTGAGCCCACCGATGCCGGTGCCGTGCACTGGTATGAGTCCCTGACGCCGGTCCGTGACGCCGTGGCCGCCGCTGCCCGGGCCACCCGGGCGGCGATCGCGGCTCAGGACGGCAACGCCCTGCGGCCGGCCTGCTTCGCCCTGGGTTCGGCGGCCACCTCGGCCCGGGCCCATCCGGCGGCGCCGGCGGCCGACCTCAACGCGCTCTACGACCAGGGCGCCCAGGACTACGGCGGGGCCGCCGTGTGGTGCTCGCGCCTGTTCGACGGCACCCGCGCGCAGGTGACCACCCTGCAGGGCGAGGTCCTCAACTCCATCGGCCAGGGCGACGCGGCCTGGGCGGGCCTGGCCCGCAAGGTGGGTGTCCCGGCCCAGGCGAGCGTGCCCGCGCCGGTGGCGGCCGCGAGCACCGCGGCGCCCGCCGAACGGGCGGGGGCGGCGGCGGGCTGAGCCGAGGCCCGGGCCTCGGGCCCAGGCTCAGGGGACCGGGACCTCCAGGTCGGCGACCGAGGCGGCCACCGCGGTCAGGACCTCGGACAGCCGCGTGAACGGCAGCTCCACGGCCGAGACCTCGCCCAGCCAGTCGGCGGGCAGCCGGTCGCGGACGATCGCCCGCGCGGACTTCTTGGTCAGCGCCCGCCCCGCCGCCGGCCCGGCGTCGCGGGCGGCGCGCACCAGCGCGTCCCGCCAGACGTTGCCGATCTTCCCGTGGGCCCGGTCGAGCAGCCGGCGGACCAGCAGGTCGGACGGGCTGAGTTCGCTGGTGGGCACCGCGTCGGCGGCCACGACCGCGTGCCGGCCGTCCGGGGTGGCCCGGCGGATGCTCAGCCGGTACTTGCCCGCGCTGACCCGGCGCAGGCGGGCGAGCCCAGCCGCGTCGGTGAGGTCCGGATGGTTGTTCGGGACGAGGACGGCCAGCCGGCTCGCGTTCACCGCCAGCAGGACCCGGGCCAGCCAGGGGCCGGTGTCGGCGGAGAGGTTCACCGCGACCACCGGGGCCGGCGCGCCGTCGGTGACCGGCAGGCCCCGGGCCAGCAGCGTGGCCAGTCCGAGGCGGGTGACCTCCGGCCCGGTCGCCGGCCAGCCGTCGCCGACCAGCACCGACACCCCGGAGCCGCCGGCGGCCGCGATGTCCGGCGCCACCCGGGCCGCCGTCTGCTCCAGGACGGGTGGGCGGGCCTCGACCGATCGCGCGCCGTGGGTGTAGATCGCGCTCCCGCCCGGGCCGAGCCGGCTCAGGGCCGTCCAGCTGCGGCTGGTCGGGGCGCACACGTAGAGGTCGCTGGCCGCGCCGATGGCCCGCGCCCCCCGGTAGCGGTTGAAGTTCGGCAGGATCGCCTCGTAGGCGAGGCCGAGGCGGCTCACCGCCTCCTGCGTCTTGAGGCCGAGGGTGGGCTGGCGCTCGGAGAAGCCGTAGGCCATGATGATCCGCCCGCCGTCGCGGTCGCGCAGCGCCCGCAGCGCCTGGCTGAGGAACAGCCCGACGCCCTCCGGGGTGTAGGGCGGGTCGGTGACGACCAGGTCGGCCCACTCGGCGGCCGACGGCGGCAGCAGCTGGCGCAGGTCGCCGAACAGGCAGCGCACGCGCGGCCCGGCGGCGCCGGCCCGGGCCGCGATGTGGTCGAGGATCCGTTCGTCCACGTCGACCACGGTGATCTCGACGGCCGGGCTGACCCGGGCCAGCGCGAGCGAGGTCAGGTCGTGGTCACCCAGGCAGAGGACGCGCGCGCCGGCCAGGTCGAACGTGCTGTCCAGCCACAGCGCGCGGCGCAGGACGGTCAGGGGGGTGGCGGCCACGTGGTCGAGGTCGCGGTCGGGGGCCGGGGCGGCCTCGACCGCCGCCGTCAGCCAGGCCAGCGTCTCGCCCGCGTCGGCCAGCCGGGCGGCCAGCGGGTCGGGCAGCGCGGTCGCGGCGAGGCCGGCCAGGTCGAAGCGTTCCCGGTAGGCCGCCGCCCGGCCGGGTGCCAGGCGGAAGCCGCGCTCGGTCGTGACGACGTCCGGGCCGGCGTCGGCCAGCAGCTCCTCGACCGAACGGCGGGGCAGGGCGCTGGCGTCGACCAGGTCGTCCAGGCTGGCCTCGCCTTCAGCCAGGCGGGCCAGCGCCTCGCGGGCCGGGCGGCCCCGGGCGGCCCGCGCGGCCAGCCGGCGGGTGAGGGCGTCCAGCGGGCCGTCCGCGGCCGGGTCCGGACCGGTCGGGTCCGGACCGGTCGACGCCGGACGCGTCCCTCCCGAGCCAGCCGGCCCGGTCTCTGGTGACGGCCCGATCTCCGCTGACATCCTGCCGGTGCCTCCCGGGGCCTTCTGAGGTGTCCGCGCGGCCCAGGTGTGCACGCCCGCGGGATGTTCACACTATCCGGCGGTCCGTCCCGGCGGCGCCGCCGCGGCGGAGCCCCCGGTCGCGGAGGGCGGCAGGTTGGCCACCCGCCCGAAGCGACCGGGAGAATGGGCGGAGCCCCCGGTCGCGGAGGGCGGCAGGTTGGCTGGTCGGACCGCTAGTCACACCCCGCCGGCACGGCGACATGTGTGGCCAGGAGGTGAAATCACGGCGGGGGCGCGCCTCGGTGTGATTCGGTTACCAGGTGCCGAACCCGGTTTCCGCGTGGTGGAAGAAGCAGAACGACGCCTGGGCCAAGCGGCGTGGCTGGATCATCGCGGCCGTCGTCGCGGTCGTCGTGCTCTGGGCCTGGGCGTCCAGCGGGGGCAAGGCCCACGCGAAGGCGGCCACCATCCCCGACGGCTACTCCTCCCACGGCCGCCAGCTGATGGTGCAGGCCCTGGGCAAGCCGAGCAAGGCGCTGCCGCTGGTCATCGTCCTGCACGACGACTCGAGCGCGGTGGCCTCGGCCGACCTGAACACCGCCGACAAGGTGCGCTCGGCCAGCGGCCTGGAGAGCCTCGGCAACAACCGCGACGACCGTTTCTCGGTCGGCTACGCGGAGGCGGTGGCCAGCACCTGGCGGGTCGGCGATCCCGGTGAGGAGCAGTACATCCGGGACATCGTCTCCTACATCTCCCAGCACCGGTCGAAGATCGACATGCATCGGGTCTACCTGTGGGGAGTCGGCGAGGGCGGCCGGATGGCGATCGACGTCGCCTGCTCGGCCAGCGGCGCCGGAGCGCCGAGACTCTTCGCGGCCGTGGCCGTCCTCGGCGAGAACCCGCAGCCCGCGTCCTGCCCGACCGGCCTGGGATTCCAGCAGTGGAACACCCTGAAGTGGAACAAGGACCTCAGCAAGCAGATGTGGAAGTTCTCCAAGGGCTACCACACCTGAGCCCACATCTGAGCCGTGAACGCCCCCAGAAATGGGCCGTGCCGGCCGTCCACACCGGGGGGAGGTGTGCGGACGGCCGGCGACGGCTTTTGATTCCGCCGACATCGCCCACGCCGGGGGGGGTTGCGCGGGAAACACCAGCGGAAGTCTTGGGTTATGGAGTTGTCTCGCCCGGGCCCGGAGTCGTCCCGGGTCCCGGGCGGCGGTGGGTCGCCGCCGGGCCAGCGGTTGATCCCGACAACCACCGACCCGGCGGCGTGAGGCCCCCGCGCGACCGGAGGGGGTGGTCGCGCACGGACCGTCGGGGAGCGCCGGGACGCTCGCATGGCCCTGTCCGGGGCCGCGCGCGGTCGGCGCTGGGCGGTGGGTGGGACTGGGTGGTCGTGCGGTGGGTGGGACTGGGTGGTCGTGGTGGGACGGTCAGGCGCGCCGGGTCAGGGGTCGCGCTCGAGACGTCGCCAGGTGCTTACATCACGCGCCCGACGAGGTAGCTCGTGGAGTAGATCGACTCAAGCATGACGGACGCGCCCGAGTGCGGCGCGACCCACATCTTGCCGTCGCCGGCGTAGATGCCGACGTGGTAGATGTTGCCCGGCGTCCCGAAGAAGATCAGGTCACCGATCTGCTTGTTGTACTGGGAGACGTGGGTGGTGGCCGCGTACTGCGCCTCCGCCGTGCGGGGGAGGGTGCGGCCGAGCTGCTTGAACACGTACTGGACGAGTCCGGAGCAGTCGAAGGCGCGAGGGCCGGCCGCGCCGTAGACGTAGGGCTTGCCCTCCTGGGTGGAGGCCAGGTAGGCGGCCTTCGAACCCAGGGAGCTCGACGGGACGGGCGCCGCGACGGTCGGCGTCGACACCGCGGCCAGCGAGGTCCGGGCCGTCGCGCTCGCCGCGGGGCGGGGCGCGGGGGCCGGTGTCGGCAGGACGCTCAGCGTGCCGACGTTCATCGCGTGCGTCGACCGGTACCCGGCCGAGCCGTCGAAGACCGCGGTGATCTGCGTGGTCGTCAGCACCTGCGCGTTGTAGCTGGTGTAGCCGCGCGTGTCGGTGTAGAGGTACTTGAAGGTCGTCCAGCCGGCGGGCAGCTTGACCTGCACCTTCACCAGCTGGTTGGCCAGCGGCGCGCCGGTCGCCTGGTCCTTGAGCGAGAAGCCCATGCTGACCGGCTGGTTGGCCCGGACGCTCACGGCCGGGTTCGTCACCGACAGGACGGGGACGGCCTTGCCGCGCAGGGCGGTCTGCGAGGTCAGCTGGCTGCTGATGCTGCTGACGTCGGCCACCGTCGCGCCGTGGTGGGCGTCCTGGAAGGACGCCAGCGAGGTCGAGGAGCCGCCGAGCGCCGCCAGGTTGATCGGCGAGGTCGCGGCGATCTCATCGGTCCCCGGGTCGGTGGGCGACGAGGTCGCGCACCCGGCGAGAGCCACTCCTGAGACGGCGACGGTCCCCGCGGTCACCGCGCCGACAGCGGCGCGGGCGCGGAGGCGGGACGCGTTCGACGGAGTGCCCTGAGCGCGGTGGCGACCACGTTTCGCGCGGCGATCCGCGTCGGCATCGAGCTGCACGTACTGCGCAGACAACCCTGGTTCCTTCCCGTACGCCTGCGAGGTGAGCTGTCGGGTTCGGGCTGGGCTGCCCGGCCGCCGACGCACCTGTGCGTTGGACGGCTTCACCCCTAGGTTGCCGGCGCTGTTCCGCCGGCAACCGGTGGAGGATGGGTCCCCCGCTCCTGCCCTGGTGACGACTCGGAGGGGACACCGGGGCCGTGGGCAGGATTCGGCGTTCGGCCCGGTGGTTGTCGTGACGTCGCTAGCGAGAGACTAGTCCATCTGGGTGGTGCGGTAAACACTAGCCCCCGTCATAGCCGGCAGGTCCCCACGGAAGTACCGAAACGGCGCGGTCACTCCATCCTCCTGTCCGTGGGTTCGTCCGGGTGCTGACCCGGCGGCCGGTCATGTCCGGTGATGTCCGGTTGATGTCGCCCGAGCGTCGCTATCGCGGTGACGCTGTGGACGTAGCGACTCACACTACGCCGTCCGGTGGAGGCCCTGCCGCTGGGGTCCCCCATGGGTGACTACCCCGGACGGGTTGGTTATTTGTTGTCACTACTGGCCCTGTCACTCTGGTCCTGGACCGAGGCAACAACGGGCGAGGGTAGGGCGTCCAGGACTTCCGGCCAATGTGGGGTTTTTCCCAGGCCTAACCGACAGCCGGGTACGCCGCGTCGGCGGAAACGTAGCCTGTCGGCGGCAGAACGTACGGATGTGCGACGAGGCGGTCGCGTGGCGTGCGGGTTTCCGCGGGACAAGATCGGGACCAGACGGGGCCAGCCTGTGGAGGAGTGGGGTCATGCCGAGGAGCGCGGGCGGGCGAGGCGAGCGGGCCGACGTGGTCGTCATCGGGGCCGGGGTGGCCGGGCTGGTATCGGCCATCCTGATGCGCCGGGCCGGGCTGGACGTCCTGGTCCTGGAACGCTGCACCCGCGAGCAGATCGAGACCCGACCGCGAGCGGGCCTGCTCGGCCCGGGCCCGGTCCGGGTCCTGGAGCGCCACGGCCTGGCCGACGGCCTGCGCGCCGCCGGCTCCCCGCACCGCAACTGTGAGTTCCGCCATGGCGGCCGGGGCTTCGTGGTCGAGTACGCCGACTACACCGGCGGCCTCCACCATGTCGTCTACCCGCAGCAGCGGCTCGTCCGCGACCTGCTGGCCACCTACCTGGACGAGGGCGGGACGGTCGAGTTCGCCGTCGCGGACGTCCGGCTGGGCGACCTCATGGACGTCGCGCCCACCGCGGCGTTCGTCACCGCCGCCGGGCAGCCCCGCCAGGTCCGGGCCCACTACCTGGCCGGTTGTGACGGCTTCGGCGGAGTGTCCCGGGCCTCGATCCCGGCCGGCGCGCTGCGCCGGACCGAGCAGGTGCGCAGCCGCTGGGCCTGGCTGGCCGTCCTGGCCCAGGTCCCGCCCTCTACCGACAAGATCATCTATGCGGTGAGCGAGCGCGGCTTTGCCGGCCACATGCTGCGAGACTCCACGACCAGCCGCTTCTACCTCCAGGTCGAGGCGGGCAGCGACCCGGCGGACTGGCCGGCCGAGCGGATCTGGGCCGAGCTGCGGGTCCGCCTCGGCATCGACGGCTGGGCACTGGCCGAGGGCCCGCTACTGGAGCCGCCGACGGTGGTCTCCATGGACTCGATCTTCTTCGAGCCGATGCGGTTCGGGCGCCTCGTGCTGGCCGGGGACGCGGCGCGCCGGGTCCCGCCGGCCGCGGCCAAGGGCGCGGGCCTGGCCATCGCGGACGGGGAGTCGCTGGGCCTGGCGCTGCCCGCCGCCGTCCGCGCCGGCGACGACCTGCCGCTGCTGCGCTACTCGGAGGTCTGCCAGCGGCGGGCCTGGCTGTCCCAGGACGCCTCGACCAAGCTGCTCGGCCTCGTCCACGTCGACGACGCCGACCCCTACGCCCGGCGGATCCAGGACATCCGGCTCGAGCGGCTGCGGACGTCGCCGGTCGCCGCCGCCGCGTTCGCCGAGGACTACGTCTGCCCGGTGTGACGGTCTGCCCGGTGTGACGGTCTGCCCGGTGTGACGGTCTGCCCGGTGTGACAAGACACCTCGTACCGTGGACGGGTGAGTGAGAGGCGCTTCACCCGGACCACCGAGGACTTCACCTGCCTCGTGTGCGGCCGGGTGGTCAGCGGCGACGGCTACACCAACCACTGCCCGTCCTGCCTGTGGTCGCGGCACGTCGACGTCCACCCGGGTGACCGGGCGGCCGCCTGCCGCGGCCTGATGGAGCCGGTCGGCATCGACACCACCGGCGGGCGCACGGCGCTGGAGCACCGCTGCCGCGACTGCGGCCACCGCCGGCGCAACCGGCTGTCCGAGCTGGACGACGGCGCGGCCGTGCGCGCGCTGGCCGCCCGGCTGGCCCAGGCCGGCCCGGCCGAGTCCGGCCCGGCCGAGCTCGGCCCGGCCCGCGCCCGCTCCGTCAGGGGTACCCGGTCCGTCAGGGGTAGAGGCCGCGGGTCAGATGGGCCTCCGCGACCCGGCCGACGCCGATGATGTGCGCCGCGGCGCGCAGGCTCACCGAGCGCCGGGCCGCCAGCGCGGAGACCTCGCCGTAGGCCCGGGTCATCAGCACGCGCAGCCGCTCGTCCACCTCGTCCTCGGTCCAGAAGTAGGCCTGCATGTCCTGGACCCACTCGAAGTAGGAGACGGCCACCCCGCCGCCGTTGGCCAGGATGTCCGGGACGACCGTCACACCGTTCTCGGCCAGGATCGGGTCGGCGTCGGCGTCGACTGGCCCGTTCGCTCCCTCGACGATGATCCGGGCCCGGACGGCGGCGGCGTTCGCGCTGGTGATCACCTCCTCCAGCGCGGCCGGGATCAGCACGTCCACCTCGAGCGCGAGCAGCTCCTCGTTCGTGATCGTGTCGGTGCCCGGGTAGCCGACGACGGTGTCGGCCCCGCGCTCCAGGTAGCGGGCGACCGAGGTCGGGTCGAGCCCGCGCGGGGTGTAGGCGCCGCCCTTGACGTCGGAGACGGCGACCACCCGGCAGCCGGCGTCGTGCAGGTGGCGCGCGGCCAGCGCGCCGACCTTGCCGAAGCCCTGGACGGCGACGCTCGCGCCGGCCAGCGGGATGCCGGCCTCGGCCAGCGCGGCGAACGTGGCGATCTGCACCCCGCGGCTGGTCGCCCCGGCCCGTCCGACCGAGCCGCCGACGGCCAGCGGCTTGCCGGTGACCACGCCGGTGGCCGTGTAGCCGCTGTGCGCCGAGTAGGTGTCCATGATCCAGGCCATCGTCTGCTCGTCCGTGCCGACGTCCGGGGCCGGGATGTCCTTCTCCGGGCCAATCAGCGGGACGAGCTCGGCGGCGTAGCGCCGGGTCATCCGCTCCCGCTCGCCGGCCGAGAGCAGGCTCGGGTCCACGGCGATGCCGCCCTTGGCGCCGCCGTAGGGGATGCGCATCAGCGCGCACTTCCAGGTCATCCACATGGCCAGCGCCTTCATCTCGTCCAGGTCGCAGGCCGGGTGGTAGCGGATGCCGCCCTTGGCCGGGCCGCGGGCCAGGTTGTGCTGGACCCGGTAGCCCGGCAGGACGAGCAAATGCCCGTCGTCGCGCCGCAGCGGGACACTGACGGTCACGGAGCGTCGCGGGGTGCGGAGCAGGTCGTGCAGTCCGCTGTCCAGGTCGAGGTGGCGGGCGGCCTCGTCGAGCTGGCGGCGCGCCGTGTCCCACGCGGATGGGGACCCAAGCAATCCAGACACCTCCTGTGTCCAGAGTGGTGCGCAGTGTCCAGAGTGGTGCGCAGTGCCCAGAGTGGTGCGCCGCGCCCGCGCCGGACCGGGCGGCCGCGGGGCTCGCGGTACCTAGACGTTGAGTGAGTGATCTATTACGTAGCGTACTCCTGGTGGGGTGTTCCGGCGGGGTGCGGGCGCGGGGGACGGGAGGCCGTGTGGACGATGCTCACGTGGACGATCGGGCGGCGCGGGACGGCCGGGGCGGGCGGGCCGGGTGGGCCGGCGGGCTCCGGCCGCGGGTCGGCTCGTGGGCCCGGTCGTGGCTTCAGTCGTGGCTAGAGCCCTGGCTTGGGCCGTGGAGCCCCCGGCGGCTGTGGACGACCTGGGCGGTCAGCCGGGTTGTGCTCGTCGTCCTGGCCATCGTCGGGCGGGAGATCGGGGCGCAGCACAGCGTGCTGGGCGACGTCCGCCTCTACGCCCAGTGGGCCGCCGGGATGGTCCACGGACACGGTCTGCCGAACGCCGACGTGCGCTGGCAGTACCCGCCGGGTGCCGCGTTCGTGCTGGCCGGGCCGGGTGTGCTGGCCCGGGCGGTCGGTGGCGCCGAGATCGGCTACGAGATCGGCTTCTTCATCGAGATCCTGGCCGTGGACCTGGCGGTGACGGCCGCGCTGGCCCGGCGCTCGGGGCGAGCGGCCCGGTTCTGGACCGTGGGGATCATCGCGCTCGGGCCGGTGGCGCTGGCCCGGTTCGACGTCGCGCCGGCCGCGCTGGCGGTGGCGGCGCTGCTGGCGCTCCAGCCCGTCCCAGGCCGGGAGCCGGCCGGACGGGCGCGCTGGGGGTGGTTCGGCTTCGCGGCCGGGCTGGGGGCGGCGGTCAAGGTCTGGCCGGTACTGCTGCTCGTCGTAGCGCGCCCGCCCGGCCGTCGCGAACTGGCCCGGCTCGCTGGCGGGCTGCTGGCCGCCGCCGCCGTGCTGGTGGCCGCGCTGGCCGCGACGGGCTGGCTGGGCGGCGCCGCCACGTTCACCGGGGCCCAGCGGGCCCGTGGGCTCCAGTTGGAGGCGGTGGCCGCCCTGCCGTTCGTGGTGGCTCACGTCGTCGGGGCCGGTCCGGGGGCGGCCTACGGCCAGGGCTCGGAGCAGTTCTCCTCGGCGGCGGCCCGGACGGTCGCGTCCGCCTGCTCGGTCGTCGAGGCTGTGGTGATCGTCGCGGTCGCCCTGTCGATCTGGTCGTCGTGGTGCTGGTGGCCGCGGCGCGGGGGCGGGGCCGGTGAGCTCGCGGGGTTGGCCGATCGGGCGCTGGCGTTGCTGCTGGTCGTCATGCTGACCAGCCGGGTGCTCAGCCCGCAGTACCTGGTGTGGGCGCTGGCGGTGGCCGCCGTCCGCCCGGGGCTGCTCGAGCCCGCTGGGCCCGGGGGCCGGCCCGGCGTGGGCCGGCGGGACGCGGCCGTGACGTGGCTGCTGCTGGGGGCCTGTCTGCTTTCGCTGGTGATCTACCCCGTCCGCTACCAGGACCTGATCGACGGGCGGCTCACCGCGACCCTGCTGCTTGTGGCGCGGGACCTGGTTCTGCTGGCGCTGGCGGTTCTGGCCGTTCGGGCGGCTCCGGCCGGTCGGCCCGGAGGGCCAGGAGAGCCAGGATGGCGGCCGCCGCGACCAGGGCGGCGCCCGCGGCGGCGTCGAGCAGGGGATGACGGCCCAGCCACCGCCACGTCGGGGTCAGCGACGACAGCGAGGTCAGGACCAGCACCACCGAGGTGACGGCGACCAGGCGGAGCGCGCGCCGGCTGGAGCTGACCGCCAGGAACGGCAGACCGGCGGCCAGGTACCACGGGTAGAGCACCGGCCCGCCCAGCGCGATCGCGAAGGAGCCGTAGCCGAGCACGGCCGCGCCGTCGCACCGTCCCCGCCGGTAGCGGGCGAGCAGCGTGACGACCGCCGCCGCGCCGGCGGCCAGGGCCAGCACGCGGCAGGCCGGCGTGACGGCGTCGGCCACGCCGTGCGCGCCCACGATCAGACCGCCGATGCCGATCGCCGTGGCCAGGACGGAGGCAGGCGCGATACCGGTGCCGGACGCGGTCGAGGTGGCCAGGGCGTGCAGCCAGGTCGGTGGGAAGCCGGCCGCCGCCATCGAGGCCAGCGCGCTCAGCGCGGCCACGGCCAGGTCGGCCGCGAGCCCCCGCCAGCGCCGCCGCCGGTCCGGGTGGGCTACCCGCCCGAAGCGACCGGGAGAATCGGCGGAGCCCCCGGTCGCGGAGGGCGGCACGGTAGCCCAGGCGGCCGCGACGATCAGCCAGAGCAGCCCGAGGACCGTTGTGATCTTAATCGTGGCGGCCAGGGTGGCCAGGCAGACGGCACCCGCGCGCCGGCCCCGGGCCGGCGCGTCGGCGGCCCCGGGCGCCGTGGTCCCGAGCAGTACCGCGACGAGGAGCAGCGCGGCGGCGATCGCGTCCAGGTGCGCCCCGCCGACCGCGAAGACCATGGTGACCGGGTTGGCCGCGAGCAGCGCGACCACCGCGGCCGGCGCCGGCTCCCGCCCCGTCGGGTCCAGTCGGCGGGCGAGCTCCAGCGCGGCCAGGACCGTGACGATCACCGCCAGCGCGGCGATCACCCGTAGCGCGAGGACCGGCGCGACAATCCCGGGCAGGTGCGCGACCGTCTTCTCCAGGGCGACGGCCGTCCCGCCGTAGGGGGCCCGGGTCTCCCGCCAGCGGGGGTCGATGCTGGCGAGCAGGGTCCGCGCGCCCGGCCCGCGCAGGGCGCTCACCCCGTGCGTTGACGGGTCCAGGCCGGCGCCGGCCAGCCGCCCCTGGGCGACATAGGCGTACACGTCCCGGCTGAACAGCGGCGGCCCGACGAGGTACGGCAGGCTCCAGGCGCACGCGACCAGGCCGGTCCGGCGGGCGCTGACGGCCCCGGCCCGGGCCCGCGCCACGAGGAGCAGCCAGCAGGCGCAGAGCGCGAGCGCGGCGACGGCCTCCAGCGCGGCCCAGCCGGCCCGCGCGGACGGGCCCGGGACCCGCGGTGCCAGAATGGTCAGCCAGGATGTCGGATTGGCCGTGTCCGGGGTGCGCGGTCCCAGTCGTCCCTCCGCCACCACCGTGACAATCGCGGCGAGGGCCCCCGCGAGTGGCACACCGACGGGTAGACCTGAGGGGGAGCGGAAGCCGAACGCGCGGGAGGAGGGGTCGGATGGTGTCCGAAGCATCCGCGCCTCCCGCCGCCTTCCCGCACTCGGTGGGCGCCTGGCTGCGCCGCCACCCCTGGGTGATCACCGCCGTCCTGTGCGCGGTGTCCGTCCTGCTCGGCCTGACCGGGCCGGACACGCCAGCCCAGGAGTACCGGGTCTGGCTGTTCAAGCATGGCGGAGCGCTGCTCTACGACGACCAGTGGTACGGCGGTCATACCGTGCCCGGTTACAGCGTGCTGTTCCCGCCGCTGGGCGCGCTGCTCGGGGTCCAGGTCATCGGGGTGCTGGCCTGCGTCGCCTCGACGGTGATCGTAACCCGGATGCTGCGCGGGCCCGGCCGGAGGGCGGGCCACGACCTGGTCCTGGTCTGGTTCAGCGTGGTCACCGTGGCCAACCTGATCGTCGGGCGGATGCCGTTCGCGCTGGGGATGGCCTTCGGCGCGTTGGCCCTGCTCGGCGTCCGGGAGCGGCGGACCAAGACGTCCTGGGCCGGCGCGGTCCTGTCCTCGCTGGCCTCGCCGCTGGCCGGCGGGTTCGTCCTGCTGGTGGGGCTGGCGCTGGCCAGCCAGATGGACCGGCGCCGGGTGCTGCCGCTGGTCGGCGCGGCCAGCGGGGTGCTGGTGGCGCTGGCCTTCCCCGAAAGCGGCGTCCAGCCGTTCCCGCTGATGTCCTACCTGCCGCTGATGGCCCTCATCCTGGCCGGGCTGATGGTGACGCCCCGCTCGGAGCGGGCGATGCGGGTCGGGCTGATGCTGTGGGCGGCGGCGGCGACCTTCTTCTTCCTCGTCCCGACCCAGATCGGCGGGAACATCGCCCGGCCGGCGACGCTGCTGGCCGGGCCGGCGGCCGCGCTGCTGCTGCGGCACCGGCCCCGGGTGCTGCTGGTGGCGGCGGTCCCGCTGATCGGCTGGTCGATCGGCCCGGTCCAGGGCGCGCTGGCAACCTACGGTGACCCATCCGGCTCGAAGGGCTACTACACGGGGCTGATCAGCTACCTGGACCACGGGCCGGTCGCGCCCGGCCGGGTCGAGATCCCGCTGACCCGCTCCCACTGGGAGGCGAGCTTTGTCGCGCCGTCCGTGCCGCTGGCGCGCGGCTGGGAGCGGCAGCTCGACATGGAGTACAACGGCCTGTTCTACGACGGGACGCTGACCCCCCAGACCTACCATGACTGGCTGCTGCGCCGGGGTATCCGCTATGTCGCGCTGCCCGACGTCAGCCTCGACTCCTCCGCCGCCGCCGAGGGCGCGCTGCTGCGGGCCGGCCTGCCCTACCTGCGGGAGGTCTGGTCGGATCCGCACTGGCGGGTGTGGCTGGTCACCGACTCGACCGGGCTGGTCACCGGGCCGGCGACGCTCACCCGGCTCGGGGTGTCCTCGCTCCAGGTGGACTTCTCCGCCCCCGGGCTGGCCACCGTGCTGGTGCACTTCACGCCGTACTGGGCGGTCGACGGCGACGGGGACGCCTGCGTCTTCCAGGCCGCCGACGGCTGGACCGGCATCCTCACCGACGCCGCCGGGCCGGTCAGCCTGTCCGCCCGGCTCTCGGTCGGCGGGCTGACCCGGGCCAGCTCGCTGGGCTGCCCGGCCGCGACCCGGGCCCACTGAGCCCGAGGCGGGGCCGGGCCCAGGCCCGGCCTGGACGGTCAGTCGGCCTTGACGACGTCCCCGACGACGATGGTCGTGTCGTCCCGGGCCCCGGCCACGAGGGCCGCCTCGACCAGCCGGTCGGCCGCGCGCTCCGGGCTTTCCGAGCTCAGCTCCATGAGCAGGCCGTCGAGGGCCTGCGGGGTCATCACCTTCGTGATGCCGTCGCTGGCCAGGATGACCCGGTCGCCGACGGCGACCCTCTCGGCCAGCAGGTCGGCCTGGACGTCGGGGCCGAGGCCGATGGCGTTGAGCAGCGGCCCGTTCTTGATCGCGTGCGGGGTGGTCAGCAGCCGCGGGTGCTGCTTGCGCGGCTGGAGCCAGACCGAGCTGTCCCCGACGTGCGCGACGAACAGCGTCTCGCCGGTCGCCTGGTGGCGGCCGAGGACGACGACGTCCAGGGTGCAGGCCATGCCCCGCCATTCCGGCTGGTCGTCCGGCCGGGACAGGACGATCTTGTTGGCCCGGTCGACGGCGCGGCGCAGTCCGTCGCGCGGGTCGGTCGCGTACTGGGGCCGGAACCCGGCGACGGTCGTGACGGCCAGGGTCGAGGCGATCTGGCCGGCGGCCTCGCCGCCGACGCCGTCGGCCACGGCCAGCAGGCCGTCGACCACGACGAAGGCGTCCTCGTTGGGGCCGCCGCGCTTGCCGCGCTTGGTCCGCCCGGCCGCCGCCAGCCGCAGGGGCGCCGAGGTGGGGACGCTCGGCTCGACCGCGACGATGTCGTCCGCCAGGTCCTCCGGCGGTGTCGTCAGCCGGTCGGTCGGCGCGTCCTCGTCGAACTCGTCGACCGGCGGGGGCGGCGCGGGTGTCGGGGCCGCGGGGGGCGGCGGCTCGGCCGCGCCCTTCGCGGTCGGGGTGAATGGCCCCGGGTACGAGCCGGACGGCGGGGGAGAGGTCGCCGGGCCGCCCGGCCGCCAGGCCGTGGCCTCCGGGTCGTCGCTCTCGCCCACGGACCCGGGCACCCCCGGGCCGCCCTGGCCACCCAGGCCACCCCTGTCCGCCATCGCGGCCTCCGCGTCAGTCTTGTTGGCCGGGGCGACATGGGCGCTCACCGGCTCGCCGGGCTCTCCGCCGGCCCCCGGCACGGGGCTGGTCGCGGCCGGCGCTGGGGAGGACGGTACCGAACCGGTGCTTTCCGGCCACGAGGATGTCTCGGACAGGTCATCGTCACCGGCGACGGTGAGGCTCGGTTGGTCGGGTAGCGCGTCCCAGTCGTCCCCGTCGTCGTAGGCGGCGCGGTCCCGGTCCGCCCCGGCGCGGGCCGTGCGGCCGCGCAGAAACGCGGTCGCATCCTCCCACCAGGTCGTCCGGCGGCGATGGCCGCGGCGGGGGCCGGTGGCCTCGGCCTGCTGGGCCGGTCGGGGGCCGGTCGCGGCGGCGCCGGCCCTGGCGCCCGCTCCGGTACCGGCCCTGGCCGGCGTCCGGTCGTTCGGGGCGCGCCGGTCCCGGGCGTCGGACCACCAGCCGCTGACCCGTTCCCGGGCCCGGGCCGGCCCCCCGACGTAAGGCGTCCGGCGCTGGCGGCGCCCGCGCACGGAGCGCCGCGCGGCCCGCTCGTCGGCGTCGAGCCGCGAGCCTCCCGTCCGCGCGTTGCCGGTCAGGACGAAGAACGCGACCACAGCGCCAAACACGACACACAGCGTGATGGGCAGAACCGAACTCTCCATGGCCTCCGTCCCCGCCCGGGCTAGACACGATCACGCTATCCGACACGGTGCCAGTCCGCGCCCGCATCGCCCGTGCCTACGTACTGAATGGCATCGATGTAGCGAGGCATCAGGAGTGTCGCGATGCCGACAAGGTGGGGACATCATCGAGGTTGGCGGCGCGCCCTGTCCTGTGGATGGCGCAGTTCGACGCGTCGTCCCCACGGTGGCTGGACGTGGTCACCGCGCTGGGCGCTCAGCGCGACATCCACGCGAAACCATCGCGCCCTACCGTGGCCGGGGCCCAGAAGGGCCGGGCCCGCGACCAGCCGGGCCGGGCGGGAGGTTGCGATCATGACGGAGGTCCCCGACGACGGCGGGGTGGCGACGGTCGACCTGTCCCCGTGGACCGACCCGGCCCGGCGCCTGGACGCCGGCCCGGCGGCCCGGGACGCCCGGCGCGCGGTCGTCGAGCGCCTGGACGAGGTGTGCCGGACGGTCGGCTTCGTCCGGATCAGCGGTCACGGCGTCCCGGCCGGGCTGATCGACGGGATGCTGGCCGCGGCCAGCACGTTCTTCGAGCTGCCGGTGGCGGCGAAGCTGGCGCTGCGGCCCCCGTCGGCCGCCGTCAACCGCGGCTACGCCCCGCTGGGCAGCGAGGCGCTGGCCTACAGCCTGGGCGACGCGCCGGCTGCGCCCGACCTGTTCGAGGCGTTCAACATCGGGGTGGAGCGCTGGCCGGCCGGCGACCCCTACTACGAGGCCGAGGCCGGCCGGCTGTTCGCGCCGAACATCTGGCCGCCCGAGCCGCCGGAGCTGCGCGCGGCCTTCCTGGCCTACTACGCCGCGATGACCCGGCTGGGGGCGACCGTCATGTCGCTGTTCGCCCGGGCCCTGGGCCTGCGGCCCGACTTCTTCGTCAGCCGGACCGGGCGGGCGCCGAACGTGATGCGGACCAACTACTACCAGCGCCAGCCCGGCTCGCCCGGCCCGGCGCCGGGCCAGCTTCGCATGGGCGCCCACACCGACTACGGCGCGTGCACGATCCTGCTGGCCGACGACGTCGACGGCCTGGAGATCCTCGGCCCGGACGGGGCCTGGCTCGGCGTGCGCCCGGCGGCGGGGACGTTCGTGGTCAACGTGGGCGACCTGCTGGCCCAGTGGACCAACGACCGCTGGCGCTCGACGCTGCACCGGGTCGTCCCGCCGCCGCCCGGGCCCGGGCCGGCTCGCCGCCGCTCGGTCGCCTTCTTCCAGGAGGTCAACCACGACGCCGTCGTCGAGTGCCTGCCCACCTGCGCCGACGCCGCCAACCCGCCCCGCTACCCGCCGGTGACGGCCGGCGAGCACCTGATGGCCAAGCTGCTGGGCCCGCGAACACTGCGCGCGTCCCGGGCCACCTCGACAGCCACCGGCCGGCTGTGAGCGGGAGGAGCGAGCAAGCGGACGTGGGCCGCGAGGAACGAGCGGCCCGCGGGAGCGCGCGAGCGACGGAGCGAACCCGGAGGCCTGTGAGCGGGAGGAGCGCGCGAGCGACGGAGCGAACCCGGAGGTCTGTGAGACCGCGCTCCTGAGGCGCGGCGCGGCTCAGGAGCGCGCGGCGCCCTTGCCCGGCGCCCGCCCGGCCCGGTGGCGCAGCGGGCGGCGGCGCAGCCGGGACGGCCGGTGCGGGTTGAGCTCGGCCCGGGGCGGCCCGAAGCGGACCAGCACCCGCAGCCCGGTCGGCTCCAGGTTGGACAGGACCATCTCGCCGCCTGCCTGGCGGGCGGTGGTGCGCACGACGTCGAGCCCGAGGCCGGACGAGGTGGCGCTGGACGCGCCCCGCTCCAGCACGCGCGGGTCGGCGATGCCGGGCCCGCCGTCCTCGACGAGCAGCGTCGGCCCGCTGGCGCCGTCCTCGACCGTGACCGTCATCGACACCCCGGGCTCGGTATGGGCGAAGACGTTGCCGATGAGCGCGTCCACCGCGGCGGCTAGGTCCTCGGCCGGCACGGACACCTTGACCTCCCGCAGCGGGGTCCAGACGCTGATCGTGCGTAGCTGGTCCTCGGCGAGCACCGACCAGAACGCGGTCCGCTCCTGCACGACGGCGCCCAGGTCGCAGGAGATGTCGGCCGGGCGGGCGCTGGGCCGGCGGGCCTGCTTGATCAGGTGGGTGACCATCCGCTCCAGCGCGTCGGCGTCGGCGGTCAGCCGCTCGGCCTCGGCCGGGTCGCGCAGGTTCTCGGCGTTGAGCCGCAGCGCGGTCAGCGGCGTGCGCAGCCGGTGCGAGAGGTCGGCCACCGCCTCCCGCTCGGCCTGCAGCATCACCGAGATGCGGTCGGCGATCAGGTTGAGCGAGCCGGCGATGCGCGCGACCTCGGGCGGCCCGGTGAGGCTCGCCCGCACGTCCAGCCGCCCGGCCAGGATGCTGACCGCGGTGCGGGCGGTCTCCTCGAGCGGCCGGCTCAGCGCCCGCGCCAACACGGCCGACAGGCCCAGGGCGAGAGCCAGCAGCGCGAGGCTCAGCGCGCCCAGCGCGACCATGGCCTCGGTCATGCCCCGGTTGAGGTTGCGGTCAGGGACGAAGGTGCGGATCACCGCCGTCCCGCGCCCGGGGATCAGCACCGGGACCAGCACCGCCCGCCCGCCGGCGACCGAGATGGCGTAGGTGCGGTTGCTGGTCTGGGCCAGGCGCACCGGGGCGTCGAGGGCGGCGGCCGCGCCGAGCACACCGCCGTCGGGCATGAACACGGTCGTCCGGCAGTCGCTGTCGGCGTTGATCCGCTGGAGGCTCAGGGCGAGCGTCTTCAGGTTGGGTTCGCTGGCCACGATCGGGGCCAGCGCCGTGCCGACGTTGCCGGCCGCCTCGTCCGCCCGCAGGTGTGAGGTCTCCCGGACCATTGCCAGCAGCGGCACCAGGAAGGCGATGATCACGGCGGACGTGGTCGCCACCGTGAACAGGAGCAGGCGGCGTCTCATGGCGGCGGCGTCACATGCCTCGCCGGCTTCACCGGGAAGCCCGGCTGAGTCTCATTCACCGGGTGGCGCCAGCCGCACGCCCACGCCGCGCACGGTGTGGACGTAGCGCGGCGCGGCGGCGGTCTCGCCGAGCTTGCGCCGCAGCCAGGACAGGTGGACGTCGACGGTCTTGTCCGCGCCGCCGTAGGGCTGTCCCCACACCTCGGCCAGCAGCTGCCGCTTGCCGACCACGGCGCCCTCGCGCGCGGCCAGGTAGGCCAGCAGGTCGAACTCGATGCGGGAGAGCTCCAGCGGGCGGCCCTCCAGGGTGGCCCGGCGCCGGCCGCGGTCGATGGTGAGCTCGCCGACGCGCAGCTCGGGCACCTCGCGGCCGGCCTCGCCGCCGGCCCGGCGCAGGACGGCACGGATGCGGGCCTCGAGATGGGAGGACGAGAAGGGCTTGATGACGTAGTCGTCGGCGCCCGAGTCGAGGACGCGCACGACCTCGCTGTCGTCGTCGCGGGCGGTGGCCACGATGACGGGGACCTGGCTCACGGCCCGGATCATGCGCAGGGCCTGCGTCCCGTCCAGGTCGGGCAGGCCGAGGTCGAGGACGAGGACGTCGGTGTCCCGCAGCAGGGCCGCCTCGATCGCGGCCAGGCCGGACGACACCGCCGTGACGGAGTGCCGCTGCGCCGTCAGCGCCCGGACCAACGAGGTGCGGACCCGTTCCTCATCCTCCGCGATGACGATGTTCGCCATGGTAATCACCATAGGGTTCCGGCATATCGCTGAAAACCCCAGGGATGTCTAAATCAGACCTAAGGGGCGATAGCCCACTAAGCGGGCTTCATCTGTTACGTTAAGTAGTTTATCCATCTCTTAACGCCGTGCCCGGGGGCGGTGCACGAAGATGGCCGGCGTGCGAACCAGCCTGCTCGGCGCGGCCACCTGGCTCGCGGCGACGCTGGCGGCCACCGCCGCGGCGCTGGCGGCGGCGTCCGTCGCGCGGACCGCCGTCGTGCCCTCACCCCGCCTCGGCGGGCCGTCACCGACGCCCTCGGCCTCGGCCCCGGTGGCCCAGCCGTCATCGGCCGGCCTGTCCGTGCTGGTCACGTCGCCGAGCTCGCCCATGGCGGAGCGGCCCGCCCCGACGGCCCGGGCGGCGCCCAGCCCCTCGCCCGCGCGCGGGCCGAGCTCGGCGACGGTCGTCCCCGTCCGGTCGCCGCCGCCGAAGTCGCCCAGCCCGATCACCGTGGCGGGCTCGGGCGGTGTCGCGGCCGTCGAGTGCGATGCGGGCGGCCCGCGCCTGATCTACGCGGTGCCGGTGTCGGACTTCCGGCTGGACGCGGCGCACACCACGGCCGGGCAGGTGGTGTTCCGAGACCGGGGCTGGATTACAGTGATCAGTACTTTCTGTGACGGTGACCGTGCGTTCGGCAACGCTGTCGAGATCCCCGCGACGGTCACCCAGACCACCCAGACCACCCGGTCCACCCAGACCACCCGGACCGCTCAGTCCGCCGCGACCACGCCGACGGCGCCGGCCCGGGCCCAGGGACTCCCGGTTCCGGGACCCGCCCCGCACCTGAGCCGTCCGGCCCGGCACGGGCCGGGCCGGACGGGGCCCAGGAAACCCCGGTGACCGGGGCGGCGGCCTGACCTCAGACCTCGTAGGTCGGCTGGGTGAGCGGGTTGCGCGCGGCCAGGGGATCCCGGACGGCCAGCGGGTCCACCGGCTGGTACAGCGGCGCTCCGTTCTGGGTCGACGGGGGTGGCGCGGGCGCGGGCGTGGGTGGCGCCGGCGCGGGCGGCGTTGACGGGGCCTGGGGCGGCTGGATCTGGCTGGGCGGCTGGGCCTGGCCGGCCGGCCACGGCTGGGACGGCGGCCCCGCGGCGCCCCATCCGTTCGAGGCCGACCCGAACGTCGTGACGGGGAGGCCCAGTGGCACGGCGAGCGCGGCGAGTCCGGCCGGCGGCTGGTAGACCGGGGCGAGCTCGAACGACAGCGGCAGCCGGGCGGCGGCGGACTCCGTCGCCGCCCGGGCCGGGGCCGGCGACGCCGGAGGACGGGACGATCCGTCCGGGTAGGCGGCCGCGCCGTAGGGCTGGGCGGGCTGGGCGGGCGACGGCGGGTAGCCCGCCGCGGGCGTCGGGTAGGAGCCCATCGTCGCGTAGCCGATCGTCCCGTACCCGGTCGTTTCGTAGCCGACGGTCCGGTAGCCGGCCGTCTCGTAGCTCGGCGGCGACGGGTAGCCGGTGGGGTAGCCGCCGGCCGGCGGCCCGGGCAGGGGCTGGTCCGGGATCGGTGACGGCGCGGGCACTGGCTGCGTGGGAGCGTGCTGCACGGGCACCCGCGGGGAGCCGGGATAGCCGCCGGGATACCAGGGTTGTGGGTACCCGGCCGGCGGGTAGCTCGGCACGGCATAGGCCCCGGTGGAGTAGGCCCCGGTGGAGTAGGGGTCGGCGGGGTACCCCGGGATCGGGTAGGCCCCGGTGGCTGGCGCCTGGGGCGGCTGGCCCGGCATCGGCTGGCCCGGCATGGGCTGGCCCGGCATCGGCTGGCCGGTGGGCGGGTAGCCCGCAACGAGGTAGGCGCCGGTGGCGTAGGGATTGGCCGGGTAGGCGCCGGTCGAGTAGGGGTCGGCGGGGTAGCCCGGGATCGGGTAGGCGCCGGTCGCCGGCCCCTGGGCCGGCGGCCCCGTCAGCTGGGCCTGTGGTGCCGGGGCCGGCGGTCCCTGGGTCTGCATCTGCTGGGCCTGCATCGGCTGGCTCTGGACCGGTTGTCCCGGGACGGGATAGCCGCCGGTCATCTCGGTCATACCGCTGGTCGTGGCGGTCGCCGCCGGCGTCGGCCCGGTCGCGGCCATCGCTTCTGTGGTGGCCATGGCTCCCGTCGTGGCCATGGCCCCTGTGCTGGCCACCACCGCCGGTGTGCTCGGACCGACCGCCGCGGCGATCGGGGACGGCGCCTCGAACACCGGCAGCGGGCCGGAGACCGGATGGTCGGTCACGGTGAACTGGCTCGGGTCGAGCGGGACGATCGGGACCGTCGGCAGGTGAGCGTTCGCGGCGGTCAGGACCGGCTCCGCGGTCTTGACCCGGGTCGACTCGCCCGCCTCGGTGCCGCCGGCCGAGCTCGACGCGGTGGTCAGCACCGTGGAGCTGGCCGAGCCCGCCGAGCGGGATGAGCCCGACGACCGCGACGAGCCGGCCGGCAGGTCGGCGGCGGCGATCCCGGCGGCGGACATCGTCCGGCCGGTCTTCGATCCGATCATGGCGCCGTACTCGATCAGCTCCCGGCCGGAGTTGATGCCGATCGCGCCGATGACGACGTCCTCGCGGGTGAACAGCGCGACGAACGCGCCGGACTTGGGCGTGCCCGCGGCGAGCACACACCGGTCGCCGAGCATCGGGCGCCCGGTGATCTGGACGCGGACGCCGTACTGCTCTGTCCACACCCGGGGTATCGGGGTGAACGGCTCGGCCTTGGCCGGTCCGTCCATCAGCGCCTGCGCGGCCGCCTGGCCCTGCTCGGCGGCGAGGATCCAGTGCTCGATGCGGCGCGGCTCGGCGTCGAAGCGGAGGTTGGCCCAGCGGGCGACGTCCCCGGCCACGACGATCTCCGGGGTGATCTTGTCGCCCAGGATGGCGTGGCAGGTGGGGGAGGTGAGCACGCCGTTGCTGTAGTCGAGCTTGCTGCCGCGCAGCCACTCGACGGACGGGACCGAACCCGTCGCCATGATGGCCAGGTCACCGCTGACGACGGAGCCGTCGTCCAGCTGGGCCTGGATGGCCGGGGCGCCCATGCGGGCCGTCCGTCCCGGTGGCGCCACCCGCCAGCGGCTGACCCGGCAGCCGAGGCGCAGGTCGACGCCGTGGTCGCGGTGCAGCTCGGTGACGTACTCGCCGATCTGGTCGCCCAGCGCGTTGGTCAGCAGCTGCTTGCCCGGGTTGACCAGGGTCGCTTCCAGGCCGAGGTAGCGGCAGGTCGCCGCGACCTCGGTGCCGATGAAGCCGCCGCCGACGATGATCACTCGGCGCGGCCGCTTGAGGAGCTGGCCGCGCACCGCCCGGGCGTCGGACAGGTTGCGGATGGCCCAGACCCGGTCGGAGTCCATCGGCGCCCCAGCCGGGTGGCGGGCCTCGACGCCGGTGGCGATGACCAGGCCGTCGTAGGCCAGCTCCTCGCCGTGGTTCAGCCGGACCTTGCGGTTGTCGGTGTCGAGGCTGAGCGCCGGGCGGCCCAGGCGCCAGTTCAGCTCGAGGTCGGCGAAGACCGGCAGGCGCAGATCGTCCTGGCGCAGCGCGCCCGAGATCATCTGCTTCGACAGTGGGGGCCGGCTGTAGGGCTTGTGCGGCTCGGCGCCGACCATCGTGATCCGGTCGGAGTAGCCCAGCTCACGCAGGCGCTCGGCGGCGCGCAGGCCGGCGATGCCCGCTCCCACCACGACCACGTTCATGGGGGCCCGGGCCAGGGCGGCGCCGGTGGAGGACGAGGTCCGGCCGCGCGGGCGGGACCGGCCCGAAGAAGGTTTTCCTCGCATTCAGTTGATGTCCAGACGTACGGCCTGCATCGGGCAGAAACGCACCGCCTGCAGGGCTTCGGGAAGGTGTTCGGCGCCGATGCGGCCCCGGTAGTGCAACCGGCCGTCGGAGGCGACGTCGAAGACGTGCGGTGCCTCGTCCTGGCAGATGGCGTACAGGTGGCACCGGTTGTTGTCGACGCTGATGGTCGCCGTCACCGCGCTGCTGACCGCCCGTCCGGTCCGGGGGTCTCGTTTTTCGAGTCCGTCGAGTTCTCGCACCGCGGGTGCGTTCGACCGCGTTGGTCGGTCGGGGGGCGACTGCGCGAATGACTGCGGCATCGTGACACTCCTCAACAACGTCGAACCAGTGGGCCTGTCGGATTTCCCCGGCCGTGGCATGACCGGGCGACAGTTCCTCGCGCGACGGTGGACAGGTGCTGTTCTTTTGTCGCTCTCCGGGCCCCCACCAGGTGCGGGCTCTGCTTTCTCCCGCCTGAGCCGCCGATGGCACCGATGCGCCGGTTGCCCCCCAGTTCGACGGTTCCGCCGGCGGCTCGCGGCACAGACTAGTACCAATCCGGTTGGGATGGAATAGCGGGGGTACGCTGGGCCGTGCTGCCACTAACGCATTGTTAAGGCATCTTAGGAATGGTCGCGGGCTTGGTTGGGCCCGTTTTACCTCCGGTTAGCGGACGCGGTCGCCGCCCGGGGCGGGGGTGGGGGCGCGGTGCCGGGGCCCGGGCGGCCCGCGCCGCCCCTGGGGCGGAATCCGCCGCGCCGGCGGAATGATCCGCCGCGCCTCGACCAGCCGGTGGCCCGCGTCGCGGCGCGTCGGACCGGGCCGGAACACACCTGGTCTTAACCTCCGGGACGCTCGGCGGTCGGTGCCGGGCGGCCGCGGTACGCCGGCGCGTGAGCGCCTACTTCCGGACGACGGCCGCCGCCGGAACCGTGTGCTTGACCTTGCCGGCGGCCGGCGCCGGAGCGATCTTCCGCCCCTCCCAGTTGATCAGAAGGCAGGCGGCGAAGATCACGACGGTGAGCATGAACACGACGAGGGAACGAGATGTCACAGCAACTCCAGGTGGAACGGCGGGGCGCTGCCCCGGGCTGAACTGGGCGGGCTGAGGTCGGTCCGGCGGGTGCTGAGTGGCGCCGGGCCGGGTGGCGGCGGCCGCTCAACGGAGCAGGTTGCGGTCGCGCTGGTCCTCGACCACGTCGAACCAGGACTCGGCGTTGTCCGCCATGACCGTCGGCGAGAGCATCCGGTTCACCGCCAGGGCGATGAAGGCCAGGATCGTGATCGCGAAGGTGGCCCAGATGAACCCGAAGTGCTGCTCCTTGCTGGCGAGAGCCGAGTGCAGCGCGATCAGCGCGAAGCCGGGGTAGGCCCACCAGTGCAGGTGGTGCCAGCGGCGGTAGGAGATCCGGCGCTGGAACCAGATCGAGAACGCGACGACGAGGACCATCTCCAGGCCCACGATCCCGATGCTCACGACCGTGTCGGCGCCGCCTATCCAGGGGATCCAGACCTTCTCCAGGTTGAAGTACACGTCATGGCGGAAGATGTGGAGACAGGCGTGGATCGTGGAGGTGATGACCGTCGTGATGGCCAGGAGCATGTGGCCGCCGTACACGGTCTGCCGGCGCACGTAGGGGTCGAGGACCCGGCTGACGAGGATCACTCCCCAGATCGCCGTGCCGGCCATCGAGAAGTAGGCGATGTATGCGGTGATCCCCGCGATGTGAATCAACGTCGTATCCGTGGTGACTCCCGGCCGTTTGTCCGGTAGCGCTACCAGCGAATGAGCGACAACAGTACCATGGGTCACAAGGTTCATCTGCGCCACCTCCGGCCCCCCGGACTCGAGCCTGATGCGGCGAACGGGAGCAAAGCCCGCCGCGCGCCCTAAGAATAGTGCGGTGCCGGGTTCAAGATATACGCCACGGGTTGGCGCGGGCCACCCCCGGTCGGGCTCTCCCGGCACTGTTGCGGGGTTGGCCCCGGGCGCGTGCTTGCAGCGGTTGCGCGGGTTGGCGCGGCCGCTAACCCGGCCTCCGGGCAGATATAAGGCCGCCATAAGCCGTTGCTGCCCGGTCCGGTCGGAACGCGAAACCGCGGCGGGGAAAGTGAATCGGTTTTTTCCTGTTTCTGCCGCGTCAAACGTCTCGTCACCCGGGTGGGGACGCCGCGCGCCGTTCGGCGGTACTTCTCGTCCGGGTCGCTGTGGATGGCCGTCGGTCACGGTCCCCTTCGCGTCGCCGGAGGCGGGGTTTGTCCACAACCCGATCATCCGGTGCTGGTCGACCCGGGCGCGAGCTTCCTATCGTTGCGCCGGGAGCGCGGTGATCACCGCGACGAGAGCACGACCACAGGAGGTCGACATGCGCCAGCCCCCAGCCCCGGGAGAGCGCGTCGCGGTCGAATTGTCCCCGGGTGTCCGAGGGACGCCCGCCGTCGTCGTCGCGGTGGCATACGACGACCGGGACCGACCGTGCGCGATCACCGTCGACGTCGGTCCGGACGACGATGCCCAGTCGATCGTCACCCTGCCGCCGGCGTTGGTCCATTCCCGGCCGGACGGACCGTTCTCGGACCGGTCCGGGGACGGCTACGGGTACGGACCAGCCCAGGGCGACCTCGATGACGGGGACCTCGATGACGGGGACGGCGACGACGCCGTGGCTCAGGCCGCCGCCCGGGGCTGAGGCCGCCGCCCGGGGCTGAGCCGGGCCCGTGGCTGAGGCCGCCGCCCGGGGCTGAGCCGCGCCCGGAGACGCGATGCCCGGAGACGCGATGAGGGCGGCCCCGCCTGGGGGCCGCCCTCATCGAGGAGCGTCGAGGGGTGACCGGACCCGTACCGCCCGGTCACCCGACGTCGGATGTTACCGCATGCCTACTCGCCCGACTTGGCCAGGTCGATCGGCGGGGCATCCGGCACCAAGTTCGGCTTGGGCTCACCGCGGAAGACGAAGTGCGCGTCCTCGCCCTCGCCCTCGATGTCGCCCACGACGATCTCGCCCGGCTTCAGCGTGCCGTACAGGATCTTCTCGGACAGGGTGTCCTCGATCTCCCGCTGGATGGTCCGGCGCAGCGGCCGGGCCCCCAGCACCGGGTCGTAGCCCTTCTTCGCGAGCAGGGCCTTGGCCGGCGGCGTGAGCTCGAGGGCCATGTCCTTGTTCTTGAGCTGGGCGTCCACCCGGGCCAGCATCAGGTCGACGATCTCGATGATCTCGTCCTGCGAGAGCTGGTGGAAGACGATGATGTCGTCGATGCGGTTGAGGAACTCGGGCCGGAAGTGCTGCTTGAGCTCGTCCTGGACCCTGGCCTTCATCCGCTCGTAGTCGATCGCGCCCGACCCGGTGGCGAACCCGATGCCCGGACCCTTGGAGATGTCCCGGGTGCCCAGGTTCGAGGTCATGATCAGGACCGTGTTCTTGAAGTCCACCAGCCGGCCCTGGGAGTCGGTCAGGCGACCGTCCTCCAGGATCTGCAGGAGGGTGTTGAACACGTCCGGGTGGGCCTTCTCGACCTCGTCGAACAGGACGACCGAGAACGGCTTGCGCCGCACCCGCTCGGTGAGCTGGCCGCCCTCCTCGTAGCCGACGTAGCCGGGCGGGGACCCGACCAGCCGCGAGACGGTGTGCTTCTCCATGTACTCGGACATGTCGAGCTGGATCAGCGCGTCCTCGTCGCCGAACAGGAACTCGGCCAGCGTCTTGGACAGCTCGGTCTTACCGACACCGGACGGGCCGGCGAAGATGAACGAGCCGCCGGGGCGCTTCGGGTCCTTCAGGCCGGCCCGGGTGCGCCGGATGGCCTGGGAGACGGCCTTGATGGCCTGCTCCTGCCCGATGACCCGCCTGTGCAGCTCGTCCTCCATGCGCAGGAGGCGGGCCGTCTCCTCCTCGGTGAGCTTGAAGACGGGGATGCCGGTCCAGATGGCCAGGACCTCGGCGATCTCCTCGTCGCCCACCTCGGCGACGACGTCCATGTCGCCAGCCTTCCACTCCTTCTCCCGCTTTGCCTTCTCCGCGAGCAGGGTCTTCTCGCGGTCGCGCAGCGAGGCCGCCTTCTCGAAGTCCTGCGCGTCGATCGCGGACTCCTTCTCGCGGCGGACGTTGGCGATCCGCTCGTCGAACTCCCGCAGGTCCGGCGGCGCCGTCATCCGGCGGATGCGCATCCGCGAGCCGGCCTCGTCGATCAGATCGATCGCCTTGTCCGGCAGGAAGCGGTCGGAGATGTAGCGGTCGGCCAGCGAGGCCGCCGCGACCAGGGCGGCGTCGGTGATCGAGACGCGGTGGTGCGCCTCGTACCGGTCGCGCAGGCCCTTGAGGATCTCGATCGTGTGGGCGACCGACGGCTCCGCGACCTGGATGGGCTGGAAGCGGCGCTCGAGCGCGGCGTCCTTCTCCAGGTACTTGCGGTACTCCTCCAGCGTCGTGGCGCCGATCGTCTGCAGCTCACCGCGGGCGAGCATCGGCTTGAGGATGGAGGCGGCGTCGATCGCGCCCTCGGCGGCACCCGCGCCGACGAGCGTGTGCAGCTCATCGATGAACAGGATGATGTCGCCCCGGGTCCGGATCTCCTTGAGGACCTTCTTCAGCCGCTCCTCGAAGTCACCGCGGTAGCGGGACCCGGCGACCAGCGCGCCCAGGTCGAGGGTGTAGAGCTGCTTGTCCTTGAGCGTCTCGGGCACCTCGCCCTTGACGATGGCCTGCGCCAGGCCCTCGACGACGGCCGTCTTGCCGACGCCGGGCTCACCGATCAGCACCGGGTTGTTCTTGGTGCGCCGGGAGAGCACCTGCATGACCCGCTCGATCTCCTTCTCGCGCCCGATGACCGGGTCGAGCTTGGACTCGCGAGCGGCGGCGGTGAGGTTGCGGCCGAACTGGTCCAGGACGAGCGAGGTGGACGGGGTCCCCTCGGACGGGCCACCCGTGGTCGCGGGGTCGCCCTTGCCCTGGTACCCGCTCAGCAGCTGGATCACCTGCTGGCGGACGCGGTTGAGGTCCGCGCCGAGCTTCACGAGGACCTGGGCGGCCACGCCCTCGCCCTCGCGGATCAGCCCGAGCAGGATGTGCTCGGTGCCGATGTAGTTGTGGCCGAGCTGCAGGGCCTCCCGCAGTGACAGCTCCAGCACCTTCTTGGCGCGCGGAGTGAACGGGATGTGCCCGCTCGGCGCCTGCTGGCCCTGCCCGATGATCTCCTCGACCTGCGACCGGACAGCCTCGAGGGAGATGCCGAGCGACTCCAGCGCCTTGGCGGCGACGCCCTCACCCTCGTGGATGAGACCCAGCAGGATGTGCTCGGTCCCGATGTAGTTGTGGTTGAGCATTCTGGCCTCTTCCTGCGCCAGAACGACGACCCTTCGTGCCCGGTCGGTAAATCTCTCGAACATGTGCGCTCCTTCGAGCGGTGCGACCGACCTGTACGGCAGCCGGTATCCGCATGCTAGCTCCGCCGCCGCGAGTCCTCACGCATCGCGCGGAAACCCATCCGCCGCCCCCGCCCGCTTCGTCGAGGGTGGTGAACCTGCCGCCTCGGTGGGCCCACCAGCGAAGACGCTTGAGGCAACCGTCGCTGACCAGGACCGATTCCGTCACGTGGTTCCGCGCAGAGCGGAACGGAAGCTCGCCGGTACGGACAGCCGCCGGCCGGGCGCCCCCACCGGTCGGCGCCAGCCGGTCGCGGGCCGCATGATCACGACTCCGCCCCGGCGCCCCGGCGCTCCGGTCGGCGTCCTGACCCGAACTGTATTCCCAGAGTAGTTCGACAGTCGCAATACGTTTATTCAGTTGGCCTTGGCGACGTCGCCGCGGTGGTCGGATCGGTCGCCTTTACCGTTGAGCGCGACGGTTCACGGTGGACACGTCACAGCGGTCACGGGGCGACGGCTCCGGTGGCCCTCCGCGCGAAGCATCCGGCGGCGCGTGGTAGGCGCGGAGGTAGACGGGTGGCGTTTCGGGCGACCGTACGGGGAGAGCGATACGTCTTCTCGGACGTGGTCGAGCTTTTCGCCAAGGCGGGCGAGGTGAAGTCCGGTGACCTGCTCGCGGGGGTCGGCGCGCTCACCGACGCCGAGCGCCTGGCCGCGCGGGGCGCGCTGGCCGACGTGCGCCTGTCCGAGATTGTCGACAATCCTCTCGTGGAGGATGTCGTCACCGAAATCGTGATGCGTGGCCACAGCGAGTTCCACTTCGGGGCCATCTCCTCGCTGACCGTGGGTGAGCTGCGCGAACGCGTCCTCGCGCCCGACTTCGCCGTCCTCTGGCATTCCGGGCTGTCCGCGGCGATCACCCCGGAGGTCGCCGCCGCCGTCGCGAAGATCATGACGGACCGGGAGCTGGCCCAGGCCGCGCGGCCGCTGCGGACGGTGACCCGCTGCCGCAACACCATGGGCGTCCCCGGGGTGCTCGGCGCGCGGGTGGTGGCGCGCCGCGGCGGCGGCGACGACCTGGCCGCCATGCTCCTGTCCGTGGTCGACGGGCTGCTGTCCGCGTGCGGCGACGCGGTGATCGGGGTGGACGCGGCCCGCGACTCGGCCGCCGGCCTGGCCCGGCTGGCGACCGGCTTCGGCGCGCTGCTGGACGCCCTCGGCCTGCCCGCCCAGACCTGCCTGGCCGCCCATCCGGCGACCCAGCTCGCCGCGCTGGAGGCCGACGCCGCGCTCGACCTGCTGTTCGTGCCGCTGGCCGGCACCGAGACCGCCAACCGGCGCCTCGGCATCTCCGTCGACCTCCTCGTCGAGGGGCGGGAGGCGGTCCTCGCGGCGCGCGCCCGCCGTCCCGGCGAGTTCGCCGGCGAGGAGGTCCTGTTCGCCGAGACCGGGCAGGGCTGCGCGCTGGCGGTCGACGCCAACGCCGGCCTGGACCAGCTCACCTGCGTGGCCCGGGCCCAGGCGATGGCCCGGGCGTTCCGCCCGTTCCTGGTCAGTTCGAGCGTCGGCGCCTACGGGCCGGACTGCCTCGACGGCCCGCGCCAGATCATCCGGGCCGGCCTGGAGGACTACTTCGTCGGGACCCTGCAGGGCCTGCCGATGGGCAGTGACATAGCGCTGAGCGGCTACCCGGATGCCGAGAAGAACACCGTCGAGGACCTGCTCATGCTGCTGGCCGCGGCCGGCTGCGGCTTCGTGACGGCCCGTCCCGACCGCCTCGACGGGACCGATCGGTCGTCCCGGCCGGCCTTCGGCGCCGGCTACCGGGACGCGGCCGGCGTGCGGGAGATGTTCGGTCTGCGCCCCGCGCCCGAGTTCGTCGCCTGGATGACCGAACGGGGGATCTGGCGCGACGGCCATCTGGCCGACCCGGCCGCCGCCGTGACCGCCTCGCTGGCCTCCGGCCTGGACTCGGCGCTGCGGGACGTGGCCCGCCCCGGCCGGCGCGCCCTCGAGGGCGGCGGGCCCGAGTGAGGCCGGCCGCCCGGGTGGGACCCGCCGGGCGGCGCGGGATTGGAGGGGCCTAGAAGCGGGCGGCGGCTGAGGCCGGCCAGCCCTCGTTGGCCGGGCGGCCCTGCCACGGGTTGCGGTTGGGCCGGACCGGATACTCGATCACCCGTGAGCGTCCGGCCTCCCGGCGTTCCGCCCGCTCGCGGGCGGCCTGGTCGCGGGTCGCGGGGTCACGGGTCGCGGGGTCACGGGTGGCGGCGTCACGGGTGGCGGAGTCGCGGCTGTTCTGGTCGCGGCCGGGCTCGCCGTCGCCGGGGGCCAGCGCGCGGGGCGCGCCGAAGCCACGCCCGGCCGGGCCCTGCGCCGACCCCGGCCAGGCCGGCCGGGGCGGGCCGGGCATGGGCGATCCGGGCGTGCGCGATCCTAGGACGGTCGGCCCGGACACCGCCGGCCCCGGCGGCATCGCCCCGGCCCCTGGCGGTGTCGGACCGGCCCCCGCACCGGCCAGCGGGCCGCCCTCCGCGACCGGGGGCTCCGCCCATTCTCCCGGTCGCTTCGGGCGGGTGGCCAGCGGGCCGCCCTCCGCGACCGGGGGCTCCGCCCATTCTCCCGGTCGCTTCGGGCGGGTGGCCAGCGGGTCGAGCCGGCTCTCGCCCGGCCCGAGCGAGGGACGCCCGGCCGAAGCGAGGGCGCGGATCGCGACCGGTCCGCCGGGCTGGGCCGGCGCCCGGTAGGTCTCACCGAGGATGACAGCGGCGTCCGCGTCCGGCGCCGACATGCCCCGGGCCATCCGCATGGCCAGCGTGGAGAAGTCGTTCCAGGCGGTGCGGACGGTCTGCTGGTGGTTGCCGATCGCGCCGTCGATGTGGCGGAGCTGGAAGATCGGCCGGCGGGCCTCCTGAGCCATCGGCATCAGGCCCCGGTAGTGCTGGATCTGGGCCAGGCAGCGTCGGTCGACGCTGATGTGCCGGTCCACGCTGATGTCGGAGCCGGCGCCGGCTCCGGCGGCGGCCGCGCTGCCCAGCCCGAGGACCTCCTCGGCGTAGACGCCGGGCACCCGCGAGAGCCACCGCTGGTGCGAGCGGGTCGGCTGCTCACCGCGCCCGGTCTGGGTGAGCATGACGTAGCCCAGCGGGATCATGGTGCCGGCGGGCAGGCCGGGCACGCTGGCCGGCGAGCGGGCCAGCCGGTCGCGCCAGCCCTCCCGCCACACCCGCAGGGCCGGGCCGAGGTTGCGCAGGCCCTGGACGCTGAACAGGTCCGGCCCAAGCGGCACGACGACGAAGTCGCTGGCCACCAGCGCGGCCCGGTTGATCGCGCCCAGGTTGGGGCCGACGTCGACCAGGACGATGTCGGCCGCGTGCCGTTCGGCGACCTTGCGCAGCAGCCGCCCGAACGCCGACATCACCCGGAACGCGCGCGGGTTGGACGGCCCCTCCAGGCAGCGCGGCCAGGCGTTCGACAACTCGTCCTCGAGATTGGACAGCTCCAGGTCACCGGGAAGCAGGACCAGGTTGCGGCCCACGGCCTGCCCGGGGCCGGGCGCGATGTCCCCGGTGCCCTCCACGAGCGGGGCGAGCATTCCCGACACCGTCGCGCGTTGATGCGGGTTGGTCCACAGTTGTTCTAGTGCGCCGTCGTTGAGAAATGACGCGGTCAGGTTGGCCTGCGGGTCCAGATCGGCGGCGAGGACGACTTTGCCCAGCTCGGCATACATGTGCGCGAGGTGATAAACGAGGGTGCTCTTGCCCACGCCACCCTTGTTGTTGAAAAACGCCACGACCGCCGCGCCCATGGCGCCCTCCCCACCCCCACCGGATTCGGGTAACACTTTCATATCGCGTCTCGTTGTCACCACGAACCCACCCCCAAGACCTGGGTTGGTGGGCATGTGGTCCATCGATTGCGTCGTGTTGTGACACAAACGCTACGCGGTGGATTTCGCTCCCCCGTAGCGGGGGTCGGTCGGGGGCGCCGGCCGCCCCCGCGTCACCAGGTGGCCACCCGGGGGAGCACTTCCTTCCCGAGCAGCGCGATGTGGTCGAGGTCCGACATGTCGACGACCTGGAGGTAGGCGACCTCGGCGCCGAGCTCGCGGTAGGCGCCCAACCGCTCGACGACCTCGTCCGGTGTCCCGGCCAGCCCGTTCGCCCGCAACGCGTCCAGGCTGCCGCCGAGGCCCGGCAGCCGCTGCTCGATGGCCTCGGCCCGCCGGTTCAGCGTCGCCGCGTCCGGCGCGCAGCAGACGGTCAGCGCGACGCCTAGGCGGAGGCTGGCCTCGCCGCGGCCGGCCTTCTCGCGGGCGGCGCGGACGGCGTCGAACACCTCGCCCACCGCCTCGGGTGGATGGAACGGGACGTTGAACTCGTCGGCGTACGCGGCGGCCAGCGCCGGCGTCCGCCGCCGCCCGGACCCGCCGATGATGATCGGCGGCCGGGGCCGCTGGACGGGCTTGGGCAGCGCGGGGGAGCCGGTGAGCTGGTAGTGCCGGCCGGGGAATGAGAACGTCTCGCCGGGCGGCGTCGCCCAGAGGCCGGTGATGATCTCCAGCTGCTCCTCGAGGCGCTCGTAGCGCTCGCCCAGTGGCGGGAACGGGATGCCGTAGGCCCGGTGCTCGTCCTCGTACCAGCCGGTGCCGATCCCGAGCTCGACCCGGCCGCCGCTCATCTCATCGACCTGCGCGACCGCGACGGCCAGCGGGCCCGGCAGCCGGAAGGTGGCGCTGGTGACCATCGTGCCGAGCCGGATCCGCTCGGTGTGGGTGGCGATCGCGCCCAGCGTGACCCAGGTGTCGGTCGGCCCCGGGCCCGCCTCGCCCGGCCCGATGCGGGCCAGGTGGTCGGAGCGGAAGAAGGCGTCGAAGCCGCCGGCCTCGGCGGCCTGGGCGACGGCGAGCTGGTCGGCGAAGGTCGCGCCCTGCTGGGGCTCGACGAAGATACGTAGGCGCACCCCGCCATGCTCCTCCTTCGCCGCCGCGCGGGTCGTCGCGCGGACCCCGCTCAGGCCGGTCCCGGGCGGTCGGCGAGGGCCTCGACGGCGGCCGCGACGGCGGCGCGCAACCGCTCGGGCGGGTAGTCCGGGCCGAGGATCATGCGGCGGAGCTGGGGAACCGCGGTGGTCCAGCTGACCAGGCCGAGGGAGAGGAACAGGGCCGCGCGGGGATCGGTGAACCGGCCCGAGCGGGCCGTGGCGTCGACCTTCCGCTGGTAGTGGTCGGTGCGCGCGGCCTCGGCGGGGACCTCGCGGTCGCCGAGCTCCAAGGCCTCCCACAACAGCAGCCGCAGGGCTTCGGGATGCTCGGCGTGGTAGGCGGCGAGCCGTCTGGCGTAGTCGACCACGTCGGTGTCCGCCCGGTCGGTGTCGATCGGGACGGCCGCCGCCACCTCGCTGAGCTGGTGCTCGAGGACGGCGGCGAACAGGGCGTTCTTGTCGCCGAAGTAGTCGTAGATGGCCCGCTTGTTGGCCCTCGCGGCGGCGGCGACCCGGTCGACGCGGGCGCCGGCCACCCCGTGCGCGGCGAACTCGGCGGTGGCGGCGTCGAGGATGCGCTGGCGGGTCGCCGCAGAGTCGTACGCCATCCCAGCAGGGTAACGAACTGGGTCGTTTGACAGGTCGGCCGCGCCAGGCGTAAAACGAACCATCTAGTTCGTTCATATGGGAGGGCGCGGATGGATGAGGCGACGTCGGGCGCCGCGGCGAGAGGTGCCGTAACGAGAACCGCCGTAACCAGAACCGCTGTGGCGGCGAGCGACGCCGGCCCGGCGGTTCCTCCCGAGCCCGGTCCGGTCCTGAGCGGACGGCTGAGCGCGACGATGGCGCTCGCGTGCGGCGTGAGCGTGGCCAACGCCTACTTCCCGCAGGCGATCACGCCGCTGATCGCGGCCGGCCTGCGGGTGGACCCCGGTACGGCCGCGCTGACGGCCACCGGGACCCAGCTCGGCTACGCCGCGGGGATCTTCCTGCTTGTCCCCCTGGGCGACCGGTTGCCGTCCCGCCCGCTGATCCTGGCCCTGCTGGGGGCGACCGGGGCGGCCCTGCTGAGCGCCGGGCTCGCCCCGAGCCTGCCGGTGCTGGTCACGGCGAGCGTGATCGTTGGCGCGGCGACCGTGGTCCCGCAGGTCCTCATCCCGCTGGCCGCCGGGCTCGCCGGCGAGGACCGCCGCGGCGCGGTCGTCGGAACCCTGCAGGCCGGGCTGATCGGCGGCATCGTGCTGGCCCGGGCCTTCGGCGGCCTGTGCGGGCAGTGGCTCGGCTGGCGCGCGCCCTACCTGATCGCCGCGCCGCTGGCGGCGGCGCTGGCCGTCACGCTGGCCCGGACCCTGCCGGCCACCGGGCCGCCGCCGAGCAGGGCGCGCTACCCGGCGCTTCTCGCGGCGGCCGTCCGCCTGCTGGTCAGCGAGCCGGCGCTGCGCCGCTCCTGCTACTACCAGGCCGCGCTGTTCGCCGGCTTCAGCGCGGCGTGGACGAGCATCACCCTGCTGCTGCACGGCCCCGCATACCACCTGGGCACCGGCGCGGTCGGGCTGATCGCCCTGGTGGGCGCGGGCAGCGTCCTCGCCGCGCCCGCCGCCGGGCGCTGGACCGACCGGCGCGGCCCGGACGCGGTGAACCTGGCTGGCTTGCTCGTCGCCGGCGCGGCGGCCGCCGTCCTGCTGGCCGGCGGCCGCGGCGGCGGGCTCGGCATCGTCGCGCTCTGCGCCGGGATGCTGCTGCTGGACCTGGCCGTCCAGTGCGGCCAGGTGGCCAACCAGGCGCGCATCCTCGCGCTCGACCCGGCCGCCCGGGGCCGGCTGAACACCGCCTACATGACGTGCGCCTTCCTCGCCGGCAGCGCCGGGTCCTGGCTCGGCGTCCGCATCGACACCCGGCTGGGCTGGGCCGGTGTGTGCGCGCTCATCGGCGCGCTGGCCGCCGCCGTCCTCGCCTGGCACCTGGCCGGCCGCCGACCGGCGGCCGGGCCACCTCGCGGAAAGGAATCACGATGATCCGTCCGATCACTGCCTGCCCGATCATGACCGACCCGGCGATGCCGAGGGCCGTGCTCCAGTTCTTCGCCGCGTCGCGGACCGGTGACCTCGATGGCTGGGCCGCCTCCTTCGCCGAGGACGCCCTGTTCCACGATCCGGTCGGCCAGCCGCCGCACCGGGGGCGGGCCGCCATCCGCGCGTTCCTCGGCTCCGTCGTGCCGGGCTTCGACCCGTTCCTCGGGCTCACGCCGCTGGCGGCCTACACCGTCGGCGGCAGCGTGGCGGTGAGCTGGCGCGGCGCCGCCGTGACGCGGGCCGGGAGGCCGGTCAACTGGGCCGGCATCAACGTCTGTGAGCTCGGCGACGACGGCCTGATCCAGGAGGCCCGGGCGTACTTCGACCTCGCGGTCTTCCAGGCCCAGCTGACCGGCTGACGCCGGGCCGGCTCAGAGGTCGAGTTCGAGGGCGAGGAGCTCGTCGACGGTCTGGCGGCGGCGGATCAGGCGGACCGGGTCCGGCGCCGCCGCGTCGACGAGCACCTCGGCCGCCAGCGGCCGGGTGTTGTAGTTCGACGACATGCTCGCCCCGTAGGCGCCGGCGTCGTGGAAGACGACCAGGTCGCCCACGCCGGTGGCCGGCAGGCCGACCGCCTCGACGTCGCCGTCCGGGGACTGGGTGAACACGTCGCCCGACTCGCACAGCGGCCCGGCCAGGACGGTGTCGAGCCGCTCGCCGCCGCGCGGTGTCCCGTCCGGCGCGAACGCCGAGACCCGGTGGCTGCTGGCATACATGGCCGGGCGCATCAGGTCGTTGAAACCGGCGTCAAGCAGGACGAAGTGGTTGGAACCCATGTCCTTGACCGCCCGCGCCTCGGCCAGCAGGACGCCGGCCGCGCCGACCAGGAACCGGCCCGGCTCAATCTCCAGGCTGACCGGGTGGCCGAGCTCGGAGGCGAGCTCGCGCCGCGCCGCGTCCCACAGCCGGAAGTAGCGGTCGGTGTCGACGACCGGGTCGCCGTCGGCGTAGGGGATGGACAGGCCGCCGCCGGCCGAGACGGCCCGGACGTCGCGGCCGGAGAGCCGGACCTGCTTGACCATCGCCTCGCACACGCTCTCGAGGTGGGAGTAGTCGACGCCGGAGCCGATGTGCATGTGCAGGCCGACCAGGTCGAGCCCGTACCGGTCGATGAGCTCGAAGGCGTCGGGCAGCGCCGTGGGCCAGATGCCGTGCTTGCTGTTCTCGCCGCCGGTGTTCGTCTTGCGGCTGTGGCCGTGGCCGAAGCCGGGGTTGATCCGCAGCCACACCGGGTGGCCCGGATCAGCCGCGCCGACCTGCTCCAGCATCTGCGGCGAGCCGGCGTTCACCGGGACGCCCAGCTCGACCACGGCGGCCAGGGTGGCCCGGTCGAGCACGTCGGCCGTGAAGACAATCTCGGACGGCTCACGCGCCGCGTCCCGCCCGAGGGTCCAGCCGGCGGCCAGGGCCCGGCGCAGCTCGCCGCCGGAGACGGCGTCGACCGCGCAGCCAGCCTCTCGGATCAGGCGCAGGACGTGCACGTTCGAGCACGCCTTCTGGGCGAAGCGGATCACGTCGAAGGCGCGCAGGCGGTCGATCTGGGCGCGGATGCTCGCCGCGTCGTAGACCCAGACCGGGGTGCCGTACTCGGCCGCGACGGCGGCCAGCAGTGGCCCGTCGAGGGCAGAAGTCATGATCAGATTCCCCAACGTCGGCGCGGCGCGCGTCCAGACGTTCTTCTCGGCTAGATGTTCTTCTCGAAGACGAGACGCAGACCGATCAGGGTCAGGTGCGGCTCGTGGTAACGCAGCGTCTCGCTCTCCTTGACGACCAGCGGCGCGAGGCCGCCGGTCGCGATCACGGCCGGCTCCGCCCGCAGTTCCTCGGCGATGCGTCGGACCAGGCCGTCGACCTGCCCGACCGCGCCGAAGATCATGCCCGCCTGGAGGCATTCGACCGTGCTCTTCCCGATAACTGTACGGGGCGTGACGAGCTCGACGTTGCGCAGCTGGGCCGCGCGGGACGCCAGCGCGTCCAGCGCGATCTCGATGCCGGGCGCCAGCGCGCCGCCCAGGTACTCGCCGCGGGCGGAGACGACGTCGAGGTTGGTCGCGGTCCCGAAGTCGACGACCACCGCCGGCCCGCCGTATAGGTGGTGGGCGGCCAGCGTGTTCATGATCCGGTCGGCCCCCGCCTCCTTCGGGTTGTCGATCAGGATCGGGACGCCGGTGCGGATGCCCGGCTCGACGATCACCGCCGGGACGCTGTCGAACGAGCGCACGACGGTGCGGCGGACCTCCCGCAGCACCGCCGGGACCGTCGAGCACACCGACACCCCGTCCACGGTGTACCCGGCCAGCAGGCCGCGGTAGAGCAGCCCCATCTCGTCGGCGGTGGCGTGCCGGTCGGTGCGCACCCGCCACGAGTCGACCAGCCGCTCGCCGTCGAAGATCCCGAGGACGGTGTTGGTGTTGCCGATGTCGATCGCGAGCAGCATCAGCCCGCGTCCCCGCGTCTGGGGCCGGCCCCGGCGGCCGTCCCGGTCGCGCTGGCCGCACTGCCCGCCGCCGCCGTCCCGCCGGCCCCCGCCCCGGCGACCGGGTCGACGTCCGGGGCGAGATCGAGATCGAGCCCCAGGTCGAGGATGGGCGCCGAATGGGTCAGCGCGCCGACGGCCAGGTAGTCGACGCCGGTCGCGGCGACGTCGTGGGCCACGGCCAGGCGCAGCCCGCCGCTGGCCTCCAGCGCCACCCGGCGCGGCTTCGCCAGGGCGACGCTGGCCCGCAGGTCGGCCAGGGACATGTTGTCGCACAGGATCAGGTCGGCCCCGGCCTCGACCGCCTCGGCGACCTGCTCGACCGTGTCGCACTCGACCTCGACCGGCAGCCGCGGGAAGCGCTCCCGGACGGCGGCGAACGCCGCGGCTACCCCGCCCGCCGCCACCACGTGGTTGTCCTTGACCAGCGCGGCATCGGCCAGCGACATCCGGTGGTTGACCCCGCCGCCGGCCCGCACGGCGTACTTCTCCAGCGCCCGCAGCCCCGGGGTCGTCTTGCGGGTGTCGCGGACGGCGGCGCCCGTCCCGGCGACCGCGTCCACCCAGGCCCGGGTCAGGCTGGCCACCCCGGACAGGTGGCAGAGCAGGTTGAGCGCGGTGCGCTCGGCGGTCAGCAGGGCCCGCACCGGGCCGGTGATGACCAAGACCGTCTGGCCGGGCGCGACCCGGTCGCCGTCGGCGGCGGTCGGGGCGACCTCCAGGTCGTCGTTCGTCCGCCCGCCGCCCAGGCCGGGGTCGGACGCGACGACCTCGAACACGGCCGCCGCGACCGGCAGGCCGGCGACGACGCCGCCGGCCCGGGCGACGACGGCCGCCCGGCCGCGCATCTCCGCCGGGACGGTCGCCACCGAGGTGGCGTCGAGGGCCCCGACCGGGCCGCCGGCCAGGTCCTCGGCCACCGCCGCGTGGACCAGGCGCGCGACGGCGTCCGGGTCCAGCCCGGCGGCGGCCAGCGCCTTGCGGGTGTCCAGCGAGATCTTCATCCTGCTCCGTCCGAGAAGTCGGCCGGCCCGCTCATCCGTCGGCTCGGCGCGAGGCCGTGCCGGCGGCCAAGGCCGACGGCTCGAACGTAACGGACAGCTCACCTTCGGCGTTGAGCCGGGTGAGCAGATGACCATGCCAGTGAGCGTCGTCACGCTGGCTGAAGTCCTCGCGCCAGTGCGAGCCGCGGGTCTCGGTCCGGGCCGTGGCCGCGCTGACCAGCGCGGTCGCCACCGTCCGCAGGTTGGTCATCTCCCAGGCGTCCGGGCCGGCCAGCACGGTCGCCCCGTCGCCCAGCCCGGCCAGCGCCTTGGCCGTGGCCCGCAGGCTCTGGGCCGAGCGCAGTACCCCGGCCCCGTCGGTCATGGCCCGGGCCAGCTCGGCCCGGCTGGCCGGGTCGGCCAGGCCGGCGCCCCGGCCGACTTCGGCCTCGGCCGGCGGGGTCAGCGGGGCCAGGCTGGCCCCGGACAGGTCGGCCGCGATCCGCGCGGCGAACACCAGCCCCTCCAGCAGGCTGTTGGAGGCCAGCCGGTTGGCGCCGTGGACGCCGGTGCAGGCCACCTCGCCGCAGGCGTAGAGGCCGGGGACGCTGGTGCGGCCCCAGGTGTCGGTGCGCACGCCGCCGCTGGCGTAGTGGGCGGCCGGCGCGACCGGGATCGGCGCCGTGACCGGATCGACGCCGGCCTGCCGGCAGCGGGCGACGATCGTCGGGAAGCGGCGCAGCAGCGTCTCGGCCCCCAGCCCCCGGGCGTCGAGGAAGAGGTGGTCGACGCCTTCGGCCGCCATCACGCGCGACATCTGTTTGGCCACGACGTCCCGGGGGGCCAGGTCGGCCAGCGGGTGGACACCGTCCATCACCCGCTCGCCCCCGGCGGTGACCAGGACGGCGCCCTCGCCCCGCATCGCCTCGCTGACCAGCGGCTGCTGGCCGGACGAGTGCGGGCCGAGCCAGAGCGCGGTCGGGTGGAACTGGACGAACTCGAGGTCGGTGACGACCGCGCCGGCCCGCAGGCCGAGCGCCACCCCGTCACCGGTCGAGACCGGCGGGTTGGTGGTCGAGGCGAAGACCTGGCCCATCCCGCCGGTGGCCAGCACGACGGCCCGGGCCCGCACCTCGCCGACGCCGTCCCGGCTGCCCTCGCCCAGCACGTGCAGCGTCACCCCGGCCGCCCGGCCGTCGGCGTCGGTGAGCAGGTCGAGGACGAGCGCGTGCTCGATGACCTCTATCTCCGCGTCCGCCCGGACGGCGGCGATCAGCGCCCGCTCGACCTCCAGGCCGGTGGCGTCGCCGCCGGCGTGCACGACCCGGTTGCGCAGGTGACCGCCCTCGCGGGTGAGGGAGAACGCGGCCGGGTCGGCCGGGTCGCGGTCGAAGGCGGCGCCCAGCGCGGCCAGCTCCCGGACCCGGTCCGGGCCCTCGGTGACCAGGACCTCGACCGCGTCGCGGTCGCACAGCCCGACCCCGGCCACCAGGGTGTCGGCCAGGTGGTCGGCCGGGCTGTCGCCAGCGCCGAACGCGGCGGCGATGCCGCCCTGAGCCCAGCGGGTGGAGCCGGCGTCCAGGACGGACTTGGTGACCAGCAGCACGGTGTCGCCCGGCCGGGCGGCCCGGGCCCGCAGGACGGCGGTCAGCCCGGCGATGCCCGAGCCGATCACCACGATGTCGGCCGCGCGGCTCCAGCCGGGCCGGGGCGCGCCGAGCCGGCAGGGTAGATAGGTCATGATGCCGTCTCCACGGGGGCCAGCTCCAGGTTGTCGATCAGGCGGGTGGTGCCGACGCGGGCCGCCAGCAGCAGCAGGCGGGGCTGGCCCGGCCGGGGCGGGCCGAACGTGTCGGCGTCGGCCAGGGCGACGTAGTCGACGCTTACGCCCGCCTCGGCGGCCAGGACCGCGCGGGCGGCGGCGATCACCCCGTCGGGGTCGGCCCCGGCCGCCTGGGCCCGCCGGCCGGCGTCCAGCGCCCGGGGCAGGGCGAGCGCGGCGGCCCGGGCCGGCGGGTCGAGGAACCGGTTGCGGCTGGAGCGGGCCAGGCCGTCGGGCTCACGGGCGGTTGGGACGCCGACGATCTCGACGCCGAAGGCCAGGTCACGGACCATCCGGCGGACCAGGGCGAACTGCTGGGCGTCCTTGCGGCCGAAGACAGCGAAGTCGGGGCGGACCAGGTGGAAGACCGTCGCGACGATCGTGAGGACGCCGTCGAAGTGGCCGGGGCGGACCGCCCCCTCCAGGATCGTGCCCGCCGCGCCGGAGCTCACCCGGACCAGCGGCGTCTCGTCGTGGACGACGTCCGGGGCGTAGACGACGTCGACGCCCTCGGCCGCGCACAGGGCCAGGTCGGCGTCCAGGGTGCGCGGGTAGCGGGCAAGGTCCTCGTTCGGACCGAACTGGAGCGGGTTGACGAAGATCGAGACGACCAGTTGGCCGGCGCTGGCGCCGGGCCTGGCGCCAGCGTCGAGCCGGGCCCGGGCGGCCCGGATCAGCTCGGCGTGGCCCTCGTGCAGCGCGCCCATCGTCATGACCAGGCCGCGGGAGCCGCCGGGGCCGTCGAGGAGCTTGTCCAGCTCGGAGCGGGTGACCGCGACCGCGGGCGTCGCCACGGGGGGTCGTATGAGTGCCATCTGCGCCGTTCCAGTCCTCAAGCCGGGTACCGGACGATGAAGTGCAGAGTAACGCCGACGCAACATCGGCGCGTCCGTCTGAACCGAATATGGCCGGCGTCATACCGTCACCCGAGCAGCGGGTTAACGGTATGGCGCCGGCCAGTTACGTCGGTCAGGGGCGTCGGTCAGGGGCGCCGGTCAGGGGCGCCGACTCACCACCGGGTCGCCGCCGGGACGCCGTCCGGGCGCCGGGGCGTGACGGCCGGGCCGACCCCCGCGCCGGGTCCGCGCCGGCCCCAGGCCCGCTCGCCGAGCCGGATGAGGATCGCCGGCAGCAGCAGGACCCGGATGACGGTGGCGTCGATGAGGATCGACGCCGACAGCCCGACCCCGAGCTGCTTGAAGCTGACCTGGGACATCGTCGCGAACACCGCGAACACCGCCACCATGATCGCTGCCGCGCTGGTCACGACGGGGGCGCTGCGCCGAAGCCCGGCCCGCACCGCGTCGGCGACCGGCGCGCCGGTCGCCACCTCCTCGCGGATCCGGGACAGCACCAGGACCTGGTAGTCCATCGACAGGCCGAACAGGATCACGAACAGCATCAGCGGCAGCCAGTTCACGATCGTCCCGGTCGAGGTGAAGCCGAGCAGACCGTCGAACCAGTGGTGCTGGAAGACCAGCGTGAGCAGGCCGTAGGCCGCCCCGACCGACAGGACGTTGAGCCCGACCGCCACGCCCGCCACGACCGGCGCCCGGAAGGCCGACCACAGCAGGCCGAACGCCAGCACGAGGACGAAGCCGATCACCAGCGGGGTGCGGCCGCCGAGGCGGTGGTTGAAGTCGGTCGAGCTCGCCGTCATCCCGGTCACGTCGGCGTGGACGCCGTCATGCTTCACCCCGGCCAGCGCGGCCGGCAGGACGTGGTGACGCAGCGTGGACAGGGCGTGGGTGGACGTGTGGTCGAGACCGTTGCCGGCCATCGGCACCGAGACCACGGCCACCTGGTGGTCGGGAGAGACGTCCACGGTGACCGGCCCGAACATCTCACCGGTGGCCAGCGCCCGGGGGGCGATGCCCGCGATCGCCTTCGCCGTCGCTCCCGTCGTCACGTCGGGCGCCGAGACCACGATCTGGGCCGGCTGCTGGCCGCCGGGGAAGGCCGCGTCGACCTCATGGAACGTCTGGACGATCGGCAGGTCCTTCGGGAAGTCCGAGATGCCCTGCTGGGCGGTCTTCAGGGTGAACGCGGGCAGGGCCAGCGCGATCAGCAGGCCGCCGAACACCCAGATCACCGCGCGGGGCCGGCGCAGGACGGCGTCCAGCGGGCCGCGCCGGGCGAAGGGCGAGGCGGCGCCCGAAGTGCTGTCGACCGAAGTGCTGTCGACCGAAGTGCTACCGACCGAAGTGCTACCGACAGAGCGGGCGAGCCGGGCGGCCCGCCGCCCGCGTCCGGGCAGGCGCAGCCGGTCGATCCGGTCGCCGAGCCAGGCCAGGGTGGCCGGCAGGACGGTGAGCGAGCCGAGCATCGCCACCAGCACGACGCAGACGGTCCCGACGGCGATCGAGGTGAACGTGGCCAGCCCGGTCAGCGCGAGCCCGGCCATCGAGACGGCGACGGTCAGCGCCGAGACGCCGATCGTGTGGCCGGAGGTCCGGGCGGCGATGTCGAGCGCGTCGGGAGCCGAGGCGCCCTGGGCCCGCTCCTCCCGCTCGCGGCGGATGTAGAACAGTGCGTAGTCGACCCCGACGGCCAGCCCGACGAGCAGCATCACCGGAGTGGTCGGCTCGCCCATGCCGACGACGAAGTGGCTGGCCAGCCCGACCAGGCCGAGCGCGGCGGCGAACGCGGTCAGCGCCAGCACCAGCGGCAGCAGGGCCGCCACCACGGCGCCGAAGACGATCAGCAGGATGCCCAGGGTGACCGGGATCGAGTACAGCCCGGCCCGGTCGAGGTCGTGGCCGGCCCGGCTGTTGAACGCCTGGTCGGCGCTCGCGGCGCCGAACTCGGCCACCGTCATGCCCCGATGGGCGGCGCCGGCCTTCGCGACCGCGTCCAGCACCGGCTGCACCCGGTCACCGGCGGTGTCCGGGTCGCCCAACATGTCGAAGGTGACCAGCACCGAGCGGCCGTCCTTCGACACCAGGCCCGGATCCAGGCTGGCCCCGGGGGTCGCGACGGGTACCCGGACGGTGGTGACCTTTCCGGTCGCGGTCACGGCGGCGACGACGTCGGCCACCGTTGACCGCACCGCCGGGTCGGCCGCCGGCCCGCCCGCCGTTGAGCTGGCAGGGGGCGCGGCGCCCGGGTGGGCCTGGCGGATCAGCACGCTCTCGACCGAAGGCGCCTGGAAGTGGTGGTCGGCCAGCGTCTGCTGGGCCCGGCCGTCCTCGCCGGTCGAGTCGTCGGAGTCGGTCAGCGACTTCGTGCCGGCCATGGCGCCGACGGCCACGGCGAGCACGACGCCGAGCACCCAGGCCGCGATGGCCGCCCGCCGGTGGCGGACGCTCCAGCGGGCGACGCGGGTGGTGATGCCGGCCCGCTCGGGCCGGCTGGAGCGCCGCGGCCCCCGCGCGGGCCCGGGACCGGATCCGGGATCGCTGCCGGCGCCGGGGTAGCCCTCGGCCCGGCGGCCGGCGGGGCCGTAGCTGTAGCCGTCCGGGCCGAAGCGGCCGCCGGGGCTCACGAGGTCGTAGTCGAAGGAGACGTCGCCATAGGGCACGTCGCCGTGGGGAGCACCGGCCTGGAAAGGCCTGTCGTGTCGAGGGTTTCGGGGATCCGTTGGCATGCGCATGACGATCTCGGAATCGCGCCGTCCGATCACTGGTGCGCTCCGCCGAATCCTCCCCGCGGCCGGCGTCAGGCCGGGGGTGGGGGCAGCCCCACCCCCCGGCTCGTTGTGGCCCTCGATGCCGCGATCGTCCACGGCCAGCCCCATGGCGGGCGGTGAGACGTGGGAGAGTTGGCCGATGCCGACTCCGGACCCAAGGCGGCCCCGCGACGCCCGCGCCGCCATCGACGAGCTGCTGGGCAGTTCGCGGATCGACGGGGTGGACTTCTCGGGCTATGACCTGTCGTCCCTGGTCGTCGCGGGCACCCGTTGGCTGAGCGGCTGCTCGTTCACCGGGGCCGACATGACGGAGATCCGCCTGTCCGGCTACTACCGCCGGTGCGACTTCCGCGACGCGGCGCTGCGGGGCGCGGCTCTGCGCGGGGCGCGGTTCTCCGGGTGCGACTTCCGCGGCGCCGACCTGACCGGCGCCGACCTGACCGGCGCCCGCTTCTCCGGGGCCGGCGCCTCCGGGGCCGGCATCTCCGGCGGGCGTCCACTCCCGTGCGACCTGACCGGCGCCGTCCTGACCGGCGTCGTCCTGCACGAGACCTGGTTCGACGCCGACACCCGCTTACCCGAGGAGTTCACCGCCGGCCTGGCCCGCTGACGTCCGGGCGGGCGGCCAACCTGGCGCCCTCCGCGACCGGGGCTCCGCCCATTCTCCCGGTCGCTTCGGGCGGGTGGCCAACCTGGCGCCCTCCGCGACCGGGGCTCCGCCCATTCTCCCGGTCGCTTCGGGCGGGTGGCCACCGCCCGGACCCGGGCCAACCGTGGAAGCGAGGGGACTCGATGAAGATCGCCAGGGTGGCTGGGGCCGACGGGCCGTTCGTGGGCTACCTCGACGGCGAGGAGATCGTGCCGGTCGTGGCCGGGCCGGCGGCCGCTTCGGGCGAGGCGGTGCTCGCGCTCGCGATGGCCGTCAACGCCGACCCGGACCTGCGGCCGCGGCCGGTGGCCGCCCCGGTGCCGGCCGCGGCCGCCCACCTGCTCGCGCCGGTCGCGCAGCCGCCGGCGTTCCGGGACTTCGACACGTTCGAGCGGCACGCGACCGCGGCGGCCGCCCGCTCGGCCCGATCGGTCCACCCGCTGTGGTTCGAGCTGCCGGTCTTCCACTTCGCCCATCCCAGCTCGATCGTCGGGCCGGACGCGCCCGTGGCCGTCCCGCCCCGCTGCGGCGAGTTCGACTTCGAGCTCGAGGTCGGGCTGGTCCTCGGCCGCGGCGGGCGCGACATCCGGCTCGACGACGTCTCGGCCCACGTGGCCGGGTTCTGCGTGCTCAACGACTTCTCGGCCCGCGACGTCCAGCGCCGCGAGATGGCGGTCGGCCTCGGCCCGCACAAGGGCAAGGACTCGGTGACGGCCGTCGGCCCGCTTCTGGTCACCGCGTCCGAGTTCGCCCCGGGCGGCCCCCGGGAGGTGCCGAACGCGATCATGACAGCCCGGGTCAACGGCGTCGAGTACTCCCGGGCCGACCTGGCCGAGATGTACTGGAGCTTCGCCGAGATGGTGGTCTACGCGGCCGAGGCGGCCGATGTCGCGCCGGGCGATCTGTTCGGCTCGGGCACCTGCGGGACGGGCTGCATCCTGGAGCTGTCGTTCATGCACGGGTCGGAGAAGTACCCGTGGCTCACGCCGGGGGACACCGTCGAGCTCGAGGTGGACGGGCTGGGCGTGCTACGCAACCTGATCGTCGCCTCGACCGGGCCCGGGTTCGTCAAGGACGCCGGCCGGGCCCGGCCGCGCTACCTGCCGATCGCCTGACCCGGGCCCGCGTCTCGGTCCGGATCGGCGCCCGGTTCCGGGTCGGCGGTGGGCAGGCCCGCCGCCGCCGCGTCGGCCGCGCCGCCCGGCCCGACGGCACGCAGCCCGGCCGGGCCGCTGGCGCGCATCGCCGCCTCGGTCGCCGCGACGTCCAGCCGCCCGCCGCGCGCGGCCAGCCGCGGCAGCGCCGGCCCGAAGGCGCGGGTGGCCAGGACCGCCCGCAGCCAGCCCTGGCCGTAGATGTGCGGCGCGCGGCGCTCGATGCCGGCCACGATCCGCTCGGCCGTGGGCCCGAGCGGGTAGACCCGGCCCAGCGGGGGCGGGAGCTTCGAGCGGGCCGCGTCGAAGCCGCCGACGGCCGCCGCGCCCCGCACCATGTCCGTGTCCGTCCAGGACAGGTAGGCCACCCCGACGTCCACCCCGTGGCCGGCGACCTCGGCCGCCAGCGCGTGCGCGAACGCCTCGACGCCCGCCTTGGACGCGCCGTAGGCGCTCATCCCGGGCGTCGGGAACAGCGCGGCCGCCGAGGCGATCTGCAGCAGGTAGCCCCGGGAGTCGATCAGCGCGGGCAGGAACGCCCGGGCCGTTCGGACGCTGCCGAGCAGATTGACCTCGATGACCCGGTCGTAGGTGGCCGCGTCGCTGACGCGCAGCGTCCCGCCGGCCGCGATGCCCGCGTTCGCGATCACCATGTCGACGCGGCCGAACCGCTCGAGCACCGAGGCGGCCACCGTGGCCAGCGCGTCCGAGTCGGTGACGTCGACCCGCCACGCGGTCGCCGCCGGGCCGGACGCCGCGGCCACCGCCGCCAGCTCCGCCGGTTCCAGGCCGACCAGGGCCAGGCGCGCCCCGCGGGCGGCCAGCCGCTCGGCCAGGGCCGCGCCCAGGCCGCGGGCGGCGCCGGTCACCACGACCACCTGGCCGTCGAGGGTCCTCCCCGCCGGTGCACCGCCGCGTGCGCGCACCGCTCACCGCCCCTCCCGGCCGCGGCCCGGCGGTAGAATCCCGGACCATGCCGGCCTATCAGTATCGCTGCCGCACTTGCGACTCCAGCTTCGCCGTGAACCGGGCGATGACCGATCCGGTGCCGGCGACCACGCCCTGCCCGGACGGGCACGGGGACACGGTCCGCGTGTTCACTCCGATCGCCGTCGTGGCCCGGGGGGCCGCGGGTTCCGCGCCGACGCCGGCCGCGGTCCCCGCCGGCGGCGGCGGGTGCTGCGGCGGAGGCTGCTGCTCCTGACCTGGGCCTGCCCGGCGGCGGCCCCGGTCATGCCAGGCGGCCGGCCAGCGCGTCCAGAACGCCCCGGTGCAGGCGGTGGATCCCGAGCGGGGCGAACCGCCGCTCGAAGAAGCCGCCGACGCCGCCCGCGCCGCTCCAGGTCGTCGACACCCGGACCGTCGAGTGGTCCGTGCCGCTGGGCTCGACCGTCCAGACCGTGCGCAGGGTCGAGTTCTGGTCGGTCTCGGTGATCGTCGTCCCGGCGCCGGTCGGCGACTCGGCCGTGGTGACCGCCGCGTCGACCGAGCGGATCCGCTTGCGGGTCGCGTGCAGGCGGTAGGAGATGCGGGTGCCGGCCCCCGAGCCGCCCTCGACCACCCGGTAGTCGGTGATCATCTCGGGCCAGAGCTGGCCGCGGACGTCCCGGTACTCGGTCAGCGCGTCGACGACCGCGCCCGGCTTGGCCGAAAACCGTCGTTCGTCGACGACGTCGATCTGCCTCATCGCCTGACCTCCGATCCGCGTGATCCGGACTCCACACGCTAACCGAGGCCCTGACGGTAGCCGACACCGCCGGCACGCACAGTCCCGGCCTCGGCACGTTGGAGCGGTGAGGTGTTGAGTGGGGACCAGCGCGCACGGTGTTTGATCGGTAGGGCGGATGCGGGGCGGCGGAAGGAGTGCCATGGCCAGCGGGACGCGGTCGAGCAAGGCGCGGGAGATGCCCCCGGGAGTGTGGGAGTACGCACTGGAGCACTGCACCGAGCCGGATCCGCTGCTGGACGAGCTGGCCGCGCTGACCGCCGCCCGCTTCCCGGCCCGCGCGGGCATGGTGGCCGGGCCGGAGGTCGGCGCCCTGCTGGGCCTGCTGACGGCGTTCGGCGGGGTCCGCCGGGCGATCGAGGTCGGCACCTTCACGGGGTACTCGTCGCTGTGCATCGCCCGGGCGCTCCCCCCGGACGGAAACCTGCTGTGTTGCGATGTCAGCGAGGAGTGGACGTCGGTGGCCCGCGAGTTCTGGGCCCGCGACGGCGTCGAGGACCGCATCGAGCTGCGGATCGCCCCCGCCGTCGAGACGATCTGCGCACTGCCCCAGCAGCCGGTGTTCGAGCTGGCGTTCGTCGACGCGGACAAGGCCGGCTACCCGGCCTACTTCGACGCGCTGCTGCCCCGGATGCGCCGGGGCGGGCTGATCGTGTTCGACAACACCCTGCGGGGCGGCCGGGTGCTCGACCCGGCCGGCTCCGACGAGGGGACGCTGGTCATCGCCTCGTTCAACGCGACGCTCGCCCGGGACCACCGGGTGCAGGTCGTGATGCTGCCGGTCTCCGACGGCCTCACCCTGGCCCGCGTCGCCTAGCCGCCCCGCGGCGACATATGTCCATAATCATCGTCGAGCGGTCTCATGCACCTGTGTAGAGGCGCTCCAGGTCGACGAGCTGGACGCGCCCGGCGCTCCGCTCGGCCTCGGCCCGCAGGTCGGCGCTGAAGCCGTTGCCGCTGAACAGCGCGAGCACACCCGGCCGCCGCGCCTGCCTGGCCAGCAGATCCGCGATGTGGGACAGCCGCCGCAGGTGGCCCAGCCCGACGACCTCGCCCCACTTCGCCTCGCCGATCGCCAGCAGCCGGTCTTCGGGATCGAAGACCGCGACGTCGACCTCGTGCGACGTCCGCGTCGACGGGTCGGACACCAGCCCGGACAGGACCCGGGCCACGTCGCCGCCGACACTGTCCGGCCCGGCGTGGTCCTCTGCCCACAGGCGGCACATCTGCTCGAACGCCGGTCCCATCACGGCGCTGGCGAACCGCTGCTGGTTGGCGCGCCAGATCCGTTCGGTGCGGCCGGGCCGCACCCGCTCGAGCTGGGCCCAGTTCGGGCGAATGATCGCGTGATAGAAGCGGACCAGCGGCTCGGTGATCCGGTAGGAGGACCGGTTGCGGCGGAAGGCGTCGCTCTCCGGGACCAGCAGGCCGGCGTCGGCCAGCACCGTCAGATGGTGGGAGATGTCGGCGGCCTTCCGCTCGATCCGGTTGGCGATCCCGCCGCGGGTGGCGTTGCCCTCGGCCACCGCCGCGAGCACGGTGTGGTACAGCCCGGTGTCGCGCAGTGACGGGTCCTCGGCCAGCAGCGCCCGGACCTCGCGGAACAGCGGACTGGCCGGGTTGAGAACGTGTTCGACGACCCAGGAGTCGAAGTCGCCCAGGCCGGCCGGGGCGGCCCCGCGCAGGAACTCCTCGCGGTAGGCCGGCGTGCCGCCCACGACGGCGTACACCAGGGCGGCCAGCCGGTGGTCGGTCAGTCCCCAGAACTCGGCCGCGAGCCGGTAGTCGAAGGTCGGGACAACCAGCTCCAGCCCGGCCCGGCCGCGCAGCGGGGCCGTTCCGCTCAGCAGCCCGCCCATGAAGGAGATCGACGAGCCGCACAGCAGCAGCCGAGCCCGGGAGGCACGTCGGGCCAGACCTCTGGGCGAAAGCGCCTTCTGGATGATCGACGGCAGGTCGCGCGCTTCCCTGGCCAGGTAGGGGAACTCGTCCAGGACGACCGGGAGGGGGCCGGTGGCGGGGTTCGGCTCCTCGGCCGGGGCCAGGGCGAGCAGCGCGTCGACCGCCTGCTCCCAGTCGTCGAACCGGCGGGTGCCCGGCGTGCCGACGTAGACCGCGATCGCCGCGCCGAGCTGGCGCAGCGCCTCGGCCCGGGGCACCGTCTCCGTGGCCGCGAAGTAGAAGCCGCCAGTCGCTTCGCACAGCGCCTCGAGGAGGTAGGTCTTGCCCTGCCGCCGACGGCCGGAGACGACGCCGAGGGTCGCTCCGGGCGCGGTGTCACCCGCGAACCGGGCGAGCTGGCTCCACTCCCAGCCGCGGTCGAAGACGTCCGCCGGCTTCGGAAGGGGCAACCATGCCTCCAATTTGTAGGAGTACGTTTCTAAGAAGCGTACTCCTACAAGCCTGTGTTCGACGCCGGATCGACTCCGCTCGTCTGATGCTGGTGAAGGTCGCCGAGGCTGCGCCGGCGTGGCGGTCCGCGGCCGAAGTCCGGACCGGACTCAGGCGTCCTGGGAGAGGATGATCGCGGTGTAGGGGCCTACGCCGACCGAGCCGGAGTAGGCCATGCCGTCCCGGCCCGGGGCGTCGACCCAGACCGGGTCGGACGGCGTGCCGGCGAACTCGGGGTCGTAGCCCGCCCAGTCGCTGTTGAACCGGACCCGCCAGCTCCCCGAGCGGGGGAACCCGAGCCGGTAGTCGTCGAACGCGCGTTCGGAGAAGTTGGCCAGCACAACGGTGCTGTCGCGCGGGCCCATGAGGTCCCAGCGGTGGAAGGCGACGAGCTTGTCGGCCTGGTTGACGTGGTGGACGGCCACCCCCTGCCCGCGCAGCCCCGCCGTCTGGCCGCCCAGGTTCCGGCGTAACGCGATCAGGTCACGGTAGAGCTCGACGATGCCGGCGAACGTCGTCGCCCTCGTCCAGTCCAGCGGGCGGTCGTCGGCGAAGTAGCCGTCGGCCAGGAACTCCTGGCCCTGGAAGATCATCGGAATGCCGGGGGCGGTCATGACCACGGCGGCGCCCAGCGTCGAGCGCTTCTTCGAGTACCAGCTCGTCGCGTTGCCCGGCCAGATCTCCTCCGGGACGCGGGACGAGCCGTTCGCGTCCTCGTCGTGTGACTCGGTGTAGATCACCCGGCTCAGGGCGTCCGCGCCGTAGCGGTTGGTGATGGCGGCGGCGACGGAGTTCATGTCCCGGTCGCCGTCGTCCGGGGTGATGACCGCCGCCCGGATGGGGTGGACGAACGCGTCGTCCCACTGGCTGGCGAAGCCGAGGCCGCCCTGGGCGGTGGGCGCGGTGACCCGGGGGTCGCGGCGCAGGTCCTCGGCCACGCAGACCGCCCCGGGATGGTGGGCCTGGATCTCGTCGTTGATCCACCGCATCAGCGAGGCGCCGTCGGGCAGGTCGCGGGCCGGGTCGGTACCGCCGTCGATGTTGCGGATCCAGGCCGTCGCGTCCCAGCGCAGGCCGTCCATCCGGTAGTCGCCCAGCCAGCTCAGGGCGTTGTCGCGCAGGTACTGGCGGACCTCGCCCGCGCTGTAGTCCGGCCGGTTCCACCGGCCCCAGGGGGTGGCGGCCCGCTCGTCGCCGTAGAAGTAGACGCCGCCGTCGTCCGGGCCGGCGCTGTAGCCGTCGTAGCGCCAGATGGTCAGGTCGCTCGGGCCGACATGGTTGTAGACGACGTCGCACCACACCGCGATCCCGCGGGCGTGTGCCGCCTTGACCAGGGCTTTGAGCGCGTCGGGGCCGCCGTAGTCGCTCTCGACCGCGAAGATCGACGACGGGTTGTAGCCCCAGGAGAAGCCGCCGGGGAACTCGGCCGGCGGCATCAGCTCGATCACCGTCACCCCGAGCGCGACCAGGTGGTCAAGCCTGGCCTCGACGGCCGGCAGCGCGCCGGGCGGGCCGCCGGGGGAGTCGTTGAAGCTGCCGACGTGCAGCTCGTAGACGACCAGGTCGGCTCGGTCGGGGGCGCGGAAGGACCCGTCGGCCCAGTCGAACTGGGTGGGGACGACGGTGTTGCCGACCGAGCTGGTCAGGTGGGCCGCGTACGGGTCGATCCGCCACAGCCCCGCCCCGTCGGGGCTGGTCAGGACGTACTTGAACTCGTCGCCGGGGCGGGCGGCGGCGACGTCGGTGGACCAGAAGCCGTTGCCCTCGTCGCCCAGCGGGTTCGCCGTCGGCGACCAGCCGTTGAAGGTGCCGGCCACCGCCACCGCGCTCGCGTGCGGCGCCCAGACCCGGAAGGCGACGCCGACGACCGTTTCGCCGACAACGGTGTCGCCGGCGACCGTGCCCTCGGCGACCGTGCTCTCGGCCGGGTCGCCGGGGTCCTTCGTCGGGCCGGCGAGGATCAGGCGGGGGCCCATGCCCGGGACGGCCGAGACCACGGCATCCGGCCCGCTCGCGGGCCCGTCCGGGTCGCCGGGCCGGGCCCGGGGGCGCAGCCAGGTGCCCATGCGCTCGCGCAGGGACCGGCGGGCCCGGGAGGTGGGGGCGGGATCGCGGTCCGCCACGGACTGCACCTCCGGCTGGCTCGGACGGCGGCCACGGGCTGGGCGGCCACGTGGTCCGAACGGGTCAATCTTGCCCCGCGCCGCGATCGGCCGGGGGATCGGCCCCGGTATCCGACCAGGCGCGGGCGGGGCCGGTGGCCCGCCCGCTGTCAGGTATCCGACGCCGATGCCGGCCGAATGGCGGCCCGGACCGCCGCGCGGGCCGCGATGGGCCCGCTGGTTGGGGCGGCGGTGGGTCGCGGCCGGGTTGGTGGCGGGGCGGGACGGCTGGCGCCGGCCCGCCCGCGCGGGTGCTTTCGCGCCTCAGCCGCGGCCGGCGGCTTGCGCCCGCCGCCGCCGTCGGCGCGGTCGCTGGCCGCGCTCAATCCGGCACGGAACGGTCCGCTCGGGATTTCCGCCGCGGGCTTTCTCCGGCTTGATCGACCGCCGCTGAGTTGTCGCGCCGCCGGGGGTCCGGACGTCCGGGACGCCGTCGCGGAGTGTAACGATCTGACTGTTTTGTTCATATTTCGTCCGAGTTGACGAAGGCGGTGGCGGGGTTGGGTCAGCGGGCTGGCTCGGTCGGAACACGCCGTCCGGCCGGCGACGCGGCTGGTGGGAGCCGGGGGTGAGAGCCGGAGGTGAGAGCGGTGCCGGCGTCCGCCCGGTGGTGGCGCGCGGCGTTCACCGGGCGCTACCCGGTAAATGTCTCCGCCTTTCGGGAATTACTTTCTCCGGCGATTGCGGGACGCTGTTGGAAGCCGCCGGCGAGTGTGGTCGTGGCGATTCCGGTCGCCGGCCGCGGTGTCGCGCGGATGTGACCCGCGCCTCCTGCGACAACGGGGATTGGCGGCCGGCGGGAGCGAATCCGGCGGCCGGGCGGAACCGGCCAGGCCGGTCCGATCAGGTGGCGCGAGGCCGGCCGGGGAAACGTCGGGCCGTATTCTTTGTTGGCCGTCGGTTGCGATGCCACGCCCGCCGGGGGCGTGAAGAGGTACCCGCCGGGGTGGTGTGTACGATAAGCCGCGACCGGCGTCGATGGAGATCAGAGGTATCCCCACGAGGTGGGGTCCGCGGATTCCGTGATCCGGGGGGATCACCGCGACTGCTCGGGACGAACATCGTGGGAGCCGTCGCTGTCCCGCCAGGCGCCACTCCGGGACGCGCTGGCGACCGCGACGAGTGGGGGCTCCGATCTCTTTCGCTGGCAGGCAACCAGACGCGACGGGGGGTAACCCGATGGACCTTGAGGTCGTCGATCCCGACGCGCTCAAGGAGCCGACCCAGGTCGGCCGGCCGGCCGTACCCGTGCCGGCCACGCCCGTGCCGGCCACGCCCGTGCCGGCCACGCCCGTGCCGGCCACGCCCGCGCGGTCCGGGCCGGAGCGGTTCGAGCGTGAGCCCGGCTCCGGCGAGGCTGACGACTGGCGGTCGCATGAGTCGCGGTCACATGACCGGAACACCGAGCGGAGTGAACCCGAGATCACTCATCCCCGGCTGTACAACCGGCCTAGCGCCGGGCGGCCGCGCTCGACGCCGCCTCGCCCGGCCTACTCGGAGCAGGACTGGACCGACGAGGTCACCCGCTCCGGTGTCGCGGCGGCGAACACCCACCGCGGTGAGCGGACCCAGAACGAGGCACCGGGCTGGCCCGCGGCGGGCGGCCAGCAGGCTCCCGGCCACCAGGCCCGACCGGGCCGCGCCGGGGGACAGCCGGGTGCCTACCCGACCGCTGAGCAGCGGCCCCAGCTCGCGGACCCGCGCCAGCGGGCCGGAGCGCCGCGCCAGGAACCGTGGCGTACGGACGTCGCGCACAAGGAACTCCCACCGGTCGACGCGGACCGGACCCAGATCGCCCGCGCTGAGCCTGGTCGCGCTGAGCTGACCCGCGCGCAGAGCGCGCAGCCTGACCCGGACCGGACCGAGCTCGGCCGTCCTGAGCTCGCCCGGGTCGGGGCCGGGCGAGCTGAGCTCGCCCGCACCGAGGTCGCCCAGCCCGAGATCGCGCGAACCCGTGGGCTACCCAGCGCCGGGACCGCGCCGACCGGACAGACCCGACGCGGCGACGACGACCGGACGCGCGTCGACGGACCTGGCTGGTCCGACCGTCCCGACCTCAGCGGGGAGCGGGCCAAGGCGCCCGGCTACACGGACCGCACAGCCGGCCGGGACCGCGCGGGCTACGGCGGCACCGCCGCCTACGACGACCGCGCGGCCTACCGGTCCGACGGCGGCTACGACAAGGCCGGCTACGACAACGGCGGCTACGACAAGCAGGGCTATGGCGACGCCGGTTACGGCGACGCCGACTACGACGACCCGAAGACCCAGATCGCCGGCGCGTTCCCGCCGGGCTGGGACGCGCCGCGCGAGCCGGCCGGCCGGACCGGCGGAACCGCGCAGTACGGCCCGGTCAAGCCCTACCTGCCGGACGACGCGGACACCGCGCCCGGCCCGATCATCCCACCGCCGGCCGCCAGGCCGCCCACGCCGCCGCCCCCGCCTGGACCGGATCCGAGCCAGCGGATGAAGATGATCGCCATCGTGGTGGCGGCCGTCCTGTTCTTCGGCGCGACGGCGGCCATCGCGAGCGTGTGGCTCTCGTCCAAGAACTCCTCGGGCAGCGCCGCCGCCGACACGTCCGCCGCCACCGCCGCGCCGACGGACACCGGCGGCAGCTGGTCCGACCTGCCGCCCGCCGCCGCCGCCGTCGCCCCGACAACCGGCGCGCGCAAGCATCACGCCTCCGCGACCCCGACACCGTCGCCGTCAGCGGCGGCCAGCTCCGCGGCGCCGACGACGGCTGCGCCCAGGACCCCCGCGGCGAGCAGCCGGGCGACGACGCCGCCCCCGACGAGCCCCCCGCCGACCTCACCCCCGCCAACCCGCCGCACCTTCCCGCCGACGCAGCCGCCGCAGTCGCAGCCGCCGACCCAGGGCGGCGCGCCGACGGGCCAGCCGACGGGCGGCGGCGCGCCGACAGGCCAGCCGACCGGTGGCGGTGGAGCCAGTCCGGGCGGCGGACAGCAGTCCTGAGCCGGGCGATCAGCGTCGCCCGGCCTGCTCGTCAGGCCGGGCAGGATCGGCTGGCCGGGGCACCGGCGAAGCGCGCGGCCAGGAACGCGAACAGGCTGGGCCGGCCGGCGGCCGCCGCGCCAGCGTGGTTCTGGCCCGGGTAGGCGATCCAGGTCACCTCCGCGCCCCGCGCGCAGTAGGTCCGGGCCAGCCGCTCCGCCTGCCCGAAGGCGACGGTGGTGTCGGCCTCGCCGTGGTAGAGCAGCACCGGGACCCGGGGCGGGTCGGCGCCGAGGGTGTTCTGCGCGAACCGGGCCTTCCACGCCGGACCGCCCAGCGGGTCGGACGTCAGGTAGGTGGCGATCCGGACGTGCTGGTAGAGCGGGCTGAGCATGGCCGCCGCGCAGGCGTTCCCGAGCGCGACCAGCTGGGCCCGGCCGGTGGGCGTCAGATGGTCGGCCAGGTGCAGGTCGGGATAGGCGGCGTCGAAGCCCAACGCGGCGCCGAGGGCCAGGCCGGCGTAGACCGTCCCGTCCAGCGAGGCCCGCAGCGCCGCCGGGTCGGCCGGGACGCCGCCGGCGGCGACCCCGACGAGGTGCAGCTCCGGCGCGTACTTCGCCGACAGCTCGCCGGCCCAGGCCGCGGACCCGCCGCCCTGGGAGTAACCGGTGTAGGCGACGCGGGCGCTCGGGGACAGCCCGGAGCCGAGCAGCCGGATCGCGGCCCGGACGGCGTCGATCACGGCCGGTCCCTCGGCCCGGCCGACGACGTAGGTGTGTTCGCCCGGAGTGCCCAGGCCCTCGTAGTCGGTCGCGGCGACTGCCCAGCCCCGGCCGAGCGCCTCGGCGATGCCGGACATCTCGTACTCGGTGCCGGCCGCGATCGCCCGGGACGGGGCGCACTGGTCACCCAGGCCCTGGGTGCCCACGGCGAAACCGACGATCGGCGCCGTGGCCCGGTCGACGTGAGGAAGCATGACGGTGCCGCTCACCGCCGTCGGCCGGCCCAGCGCGTCAGTCGACAGGTACAGCACCTGGACGGTCGACACGCCGAGCTGGCGAAGCCGGCCCGGCGGGTCGACGCGCCGGGACCAGAGCACGTCCCCGGGCTGCCCGGCCGGCAACGGCGTCGGCGGTCGGTAGAAGGCATCGCCGGCCGGGGCTGGCCGGACGCTCGCGTGCCGTGCCGCCGGTGCCGTCGCCGATCCCGAGCCCGATCCCGAGGAGCCGGTCGACGGACCGGTCCCGCTGGCTGACGCGGCGCACCCACTCACCGCCAGCAGCGTGACGACGGCGAGTGCCGTCGTGACGGCCACCCGGCGTGGGACGGCCTGGCGTGGGACGACCTGGCGTGGGACGGCCCGGCGTGGGACGGCCCGGCGTGGGACGGCCCGGCGCAAGCCGGCCAGGAGGACAGCCAACGGGCGCAGCCGACCACGAACCGACATGTGTTTCCCCCGTCACGCCTGTGAGCGCATTACTGCTCAGAGCGCACCGGTCACCGGTCGACGGCCAGGAGTGATCAGGTTCAGGGGTCAGCTCTGCCCGCGTCCGGGCGCACCGAGCGCCGCCCGGACGGCTGTCCGAATCGTCCTAGACAGACATCAGGCCCGTCGAGTGCCAGGAGGCTAACGACAGGACCCCCAGGACGACGTCGATGATCCCGATGACGAACGCGGCGGTGCCGAGACCGCTGCCGGCCCGGCGGGCGCGATGGCCGAACACGATGGCGACGACGCCGAGCACCAGCTGAAAGATGAAGATGCCAAGCACGGCACAGATGAGTCCGATGGTGCTGTCGCGGCGGGCGCTGTTGCGGCGACCGGTACCGCCTGGGGCCGTGTCTCTCACCCTGTCATCTTCTCCGCCCGGCGCGGTCATGAACCACCTTTTCCCGGTTCTTCGGCGGCTGGCCGCGCGGCGGCCACCCCTTGACAACCCGCTGCCCACGGACTGGATCAAGCTGTCTACCTTGAGTGATACATCGAGGTTGCATGTATCAGACGATGGGGCAGGCTAGCCATCAGATGACCTGTGACCTCTGGCCAATGCGCGAGAGATGGACCACACTCGACCGTGAGCCTGATGTGTCGCGCGGGTGTTGCTGGCCACGCTCGGCACTCTTCGGAGCGCGGCCGCCTCGTCGCGACCACCTGCTCGTGGGACGCCGCCAGGAAGCGGCGCCCGAGCCGGGGTCGGGCGCCGAGACCGGAGCCGGAGGCGGAGCCGAGGACTGGGAGGGGCCGATGGGGCGTTCGACGAACCCGCGGGAGGAGCTGATCGCCGCGCGTCGCGCGGTTGAGGAAGCCGCGCGGCACGTCCGGGCGATCCGGCGGTATGCCACCGCGTCCCGGTTGGCGGATCGGCTCGAGGTCGACGAAGGCGTCGGCGGCGGCTACCAGCCGCTCGGCGGCAGACCCGGTGGATCCGGGGGAGCGGGGCGACGGCGCATCCGCCCATGAGCGTCCCCCGTCCGGCCCGTGTGCCGTGGTCGGCCGTTCGCCCGAGTGGCCGACCACCCTGTCGTTCGGTGTCCTGTCGTTCGGCGTCCTGCCGGTTGGCGCGCCGCCCGGCCCGGGGACTGGCCCGCTCGCCCTGAGTGGGTTGCTCGGCTCGCGACCGGCGCCCGCCGCGCGAGCCCGTGACCCGCGCCGCCCGGCGGCGGCGCGCCCGGATCCGCGTGCGCGGCCGGGGCCCGGCGTCGAGGAGGAGGCCGATGAGCACCGACGTACTGCCCCGCTCGGAGGGCGCGGAACCGAAACGCCCGCCCGGCGGGCAGTTCCACGCCCCGCCCGGGCGCGGACCGGCCCGGGCCGCGATCAGCCCGCGCACGCTGCGCAAGGACGCCTGGTGGGCGAACCCGCTCGTCACGGCGGTGGTGCTGGTGGGCTTCACCGCCTACGGCATCTGGGCCGCCTTCCGCGACAGCAACTACTGGGCGAAGCCGTACCTGTCGCCGTTCTACTCGCCCTGTCTGACCGACCGCTGCGCCGAGCACCGCACGCCGCACATCTTCGGTGATCTGTGGACGTTCTCGCCGGCGATCCTGATCCTGATCTTCCCGCTCGGCTTCCGGCTGACCTGCTACTACTACCGGAAGGCCTACTACCGGTCGTTCTGGCTGTCCCCGCCGGGCTGCGCGATCGCCGAGCCGCACCGTTCCTACAGCGGCGAGTCGCGTTTTCCGCTGATTCTCCAGAACATCCACCGCTACTTCTTCTACTTCGCGGTGATCTTCGCGGCGCTGCTGACCTACGACGCGGTGCTCGCGTTCGACTTCCCCGACGGGATCGGTATCGGCGTCGGGACCGGTGTCCTGATCGTCAACGCGGTCGCGATCTGGCTCTACACGCTGTCCTGCCATTCCTGCCGACATCTGTGCGGCGGCGGGCTGAAACTGCTGTCGAAAGCGCCGCTGCGCTACCGGGTCTGGAGCCGGCTGTCGGTCCTCAACCGCAACCACATGCGGTTCGCCTGGGCCAGCCTGCTCTGGATCATGGTGACCGACTTCTACATCTGGCTGGTAGCCGCCGGCCACCTCACCGACTACCACTGGGCTGGCTGAGTAGCACCGCGCAACAGCGGGTACCGCGCCATGAACAGCCGCCGCGGCACGCGGTCGCGGCGGCGTGGAGGATTGTCGTGACAACGGCGGAAACACACAGCTACGACGTGGTCGTGGTCGGCGCCGGCGGCGCCGGGCTGCGCGCGGCGCTGGAGGCCCATGCCAGCGGGGCGCGGGTGGCCATCGTCTGCAAGAGCCTGCTGGGCAAGGCCCACACCGTGATGGCCGAGGGCGGCATCGCGGCGTCGATGGGCAACGTCTGGCCCGAGGACAACTGGAAGGTGCACTTCCGCGACACCATGCGCGGCGGGAAGATGCTCAACCAGTGGCGCATGGCGCAGCTGCACGCGCTGGAGGCGCCCGACCGGGTCTGGGAGCTCGAGGAATGGGGCGCGGTGTTCGACCGCACCCCGGACGGTCGTATTCTGCAGCGCGACTTCGGCGGCCACCGTTACGCGCGGCTGGCCCACGTCGGCGACCGCACCGGCCTGGAGATCATCCGGACGCTCCAGAACAAGGTCATCGCCGAGAAGATCGACGTCTTCATGGAATGCACCGTCCTGCGCCTGCTGACCGAGGGCGACGCCGCTGACGGCGCGGGCGCGGGCGCGGGCGAGGGCGAGGGCGGGCCGAGGATTGCCGGCGCGTTCGCCTACTGGCGGGAGTCGGGGACGTTCGTCCGCTTCGACGCGCCGGCCGTCGTCCTGGCCACCGGCGGCATCGGAAAGTCCTACCGCGTGACGTCGAACTCCTGGGAGTACACCGGCGACGGGCATTCCCTGGCCCTGTGGGCCGGCGCGGCGCTGATGGACATGGAATTCGTCCAGTTCCACCCGACGGGAATGGTCTGGCCGCCGTCGGTGAAGGGAATCCTGGTCACCGAGGGCGTGCGCGGCGACGGCGGGGTGCTGCGCAACTCCGAGGGCCGGCGGTTCATGTTCGACTACATCCCCGAGGTGTTCGCGGCCGAGACAGCGGACACCGAGGAGGAGGCCGACCGCTGGTACACCGACAAGAAGACCGCCCGCCGGCCACCGGAGCTGCTGCCCCGCGACGAGGTGGCCCGGGCCATCAACTCCGAGATCAAGGCGGGCCGGGGCTCTCCGCACGGCGGGGTCTACCTCGACATCGCCTCCCGCCGCGACGCCGAGACGATCCGCCGCCGGCTGCCGTCGATGTACCACCAGTTCAGCGAGCTGGCCGACGTCGACATCACGAAGGAGCCGATGGAGGTCGGCCCGACCTGCCACTACGTGATGGGCGGCATCAAGGTCGACCCGGACACGGCGGCGGCGACGATCCCCGGCCTGTACGCGGCCGGCGAGTGCGCCGCCGGCATGCACGGCTCGAACCGGCTTGGCGGCAACTCCCTCGGTGACCTGCTGGTCTTCGGGCGCCGGGCCGGCCTGTACGCCGCCGCCTACGCGGCCGGGCTCGCCGAGCGTCCCGTCGCCGACGACGCCCAGGTCCAGGCGGTCGCCGCCGCCGCGCTCGACCCGTTCGGGGCGACGGGCTCGACGGGCTCGGCGGCCGCGGCCGGCTCGGCGGCCGCTCCGGCCGCTCCGGCCGGGCCGCCGGAGAACCCGTACACGCTCCAGTCCGACCTGCAGGAGGTCATGCAGAACCTGGTCGGGATCATCCGGACCGAGGCCGAGCTGATCCGGGCGCTGAAGGAGATCGAGACCCTGCGCGAGCGGGCCGGCCGGGTCCAGGTCGAGGGGCACCGGCAGTACAACCCGGGCTGGCACCTGGCGATCGACATCCGCTCGATGCTGACGGTCTCCGAGTGCATCGCCGCCGCCGCGCTGGCTCGCAAGGAGAGCCGCGGCGGGCACACCCGCGACGACTATCCCGGGCCCAGCCCGGAGTTCGGCCAGGTCAACCACGTCCTGCGGCTGGTCGAGGGGCGCCTGGAGCTGACGGCCGTCCCCCTCGATCCCGTCCCGGCCGAGCTGGCCGACCTGTTCGCCGCCTCGCCCGCGGCCGCGCCGCCGGCACCGGCGGCCACGCCCGGCCCATCGGCCACCCGATCGACGACCCCGGCTCCGGCCGCGAAGAAGGAGAGCTGATGGCGGCCTACGACCTTTCCCTGCGGGTGTGGCGGGGCGACCAGGGCGGCGGTGACCTGCGCGACTACACCGTCGAGGTCGAGGAGGGCATGGTCGTCCTCGACGCGCTGCACCGCCTGCAGGCGACCGCCGCGCCCGATCTGGCCGTCCGCTGGAACTGCAAGGCCGGCAAGTGCGGCTCGTGCAGCGCCGAGGTCAACGGCCGTCCCCGGCTGATGTGCATGACCCGGCTCAACCTGTTCGACCCGGCCGAGACCATCACCGTCACCCCGATGCGGACGTTCCCGGTGGTGCGCGACCTGGTCACCGACGTCTCGTACAACTACGTGAAGGCGGCCGAGGTCACCGCGTTCACCCCGGGCACCCCGGCCGGCGAGGACGGCCACCACCGGATGGGCCAGTCCGACGTGGACCGGGTGCAGGAGTTCCACAAGTGCATCGAGTGCTTCCTGTGCCAGAACGTCTGCCACGTCATCCGCGACCATGAGGACAACAAACCGGCCTTCGCCGGGCCCCGGTTGATGATCCGCTACGCCGGCCTGGACATGCACCCGCTCGACACCGTCGACCGGCGCGACGCCGTCCGCGAGGACGGCGGGATCGGCTACTGCAACATCACGAAATGCTGCACCGAGGTCTGCCCGGAACACATCCGCATCACCGACAACGGGATCATCCCGATGAAGGAGCGGGTGGTCGACCGCCGTTACGACCCGGTCGTCTGGCTCGGCCGCACCATCCTGCGCCGCGGCGCGTCCGAGCCCGACACGTCCCGCTGAGGCCACCGTCGCGCCGCCGCGCGCGGCGGACAACCGCACGCCCGGCCTTTTTCCTCCACGCGCTCGTCGAACAGGAGTTGGACAGGCGCGTGGAGGTTTGCCCGTGGCAGCGGTGTGCCACCAGGTGCCACACCGCGCTACCATGGGAACATGACTAGCCCGGAGATCACCCAGCGGGATCTGCGATCGAAGTCGCGGGAGATCATGGACGCCGTCGAACACGGACAGTCCTTCACGGTCACCCGGGACGGTCACCAGATCGGCCAGCTCGTCCCCATCCGACGCAGGCGCAGGTTCGTCTCCCGGCACGAGTTTGCGGCGATGTCGCGCAACGCCCCCGGGATAAATCTGGATGCCTTCCGCGCGGACCAGGACGCGGCGGCCGACCATGGGGCCGTCAGCGCGTATGAGCGCTGACCCTGCCGCGCGGGGCCTGCTCGACACCAACATCCTGATCCTGCGTAGCTGGATCGACCCCGCCGAGCTCCCCGACGAGATGGCGATCAGCGCGGTGACACTCGCCGAGCTGTCCGCCGGGCCGCACGAAGTCCGGCGAAACGACGAACAGAACCTGTACGACGAGCACGAGGAACGCGCCCGGCGCATGGAGACGCTGCAGCGCGCCGAGAACGAGTTCGACCCGATCCCTTTCGACACCGAAGCGGCCCGCGTCTACGGACGGCTGTCCGCTGCCGTCGTTGCCGCCGGCCGCAAGCCTCGTCGTCGTATCGCGGACCTCATGATTGCCGCTACGGCGATCGCGGAGGATTTGCCGCTGTTCACCACCAACCCGGGTGACTACGCCGGCCTGGAGAGACTCATGGACGTGGCGCCGGTCACGAGGCGGTCGGTCCCTCACGAGAAGCGAGGCTGAGCCGCCCGGTGCCGGCTGGGGCCGACGGCGATGTGAAGCGGTGTTAGCGTCGTTACGCTGGGTAGGGGGACGTCCACCGGCCCATGGGGCCAGCGGTCTCGGCGAGTTCGGAGGCGACACATGCCGCACGTGGACGAAAGAGGCGCCCGTCAGGTCGCGGAGGCCGCGCGGGAGACCGAATGGCGGCTGCCGTCGTTCGGCAGGGAACTGTTCGGCGGGCAACTGCGGATCGATCTCATCTCCCCGCACCCGCGCCCGGCCGAGGCCGACCGGGTGCGGGGCGAGGCGTTCCTGGCCAAGTTCGAGGCCTTTCTGCGGGAGCGGGTCGACCCGCTCCAGATCGAGCGGGACGGGCGCATCCCGGCCGACGTCATCGACGGGCTGAAGGAACTCGGCGCCCTGGGCATGAAGATCCCGGAGGAGTACGGCGGTCTCGGGCTGACGTCGCTGTACTACAACCGGGCCCTCGCGCTGGCCGGCAGCTGGCACAGCAGCATCCCGACGCTGCTGTCGGCCCACCAGTCCATCGGCGTGGCCGAGCCGGTGAAGCGGTTCGGCACGCCCGAACAGAAGCGCCGCTACCTGCCGCTGGTCGCCCGCAAGGAGATCAGCGCGTTCCTGCTCACCGAGCCGGACGTCGGCAGCGACCCGGCGCGGATGAGCGCTCAGGCCGTCCCGGTCGAGGGCGGCGCGGCCTACGAGCTCACCGGCCGCAAGCTGTGGACGACCAACGGCGTCATCGCCGACCGGCTGGTGGTCATGGCCGTCGTGCCGCCCCCGGCCGCGGGCCAGGGCCAGGGTTCGCGGGGCGGGCGCCGGGGCGGCATCACCTGCTTCATCGTCGACGCCCATGCCAAGGGGATCACCGTCGAGCACCGCAACGCCTTCATGGGCCTGCGCGGGATCGAGAACGGCGTGACCCGGTTCGAGGGCGTCCGGGTGCCGGCCTCCGACCGGCTCGGCGCCGAGGGCGAAGGCCTCAAGATCGCCTTGACCACGCTCAACACCGGCCGCCTCGCGCTGCCGGCGTTGTGCGCGGGCACGACGAAGTACGCCCTGCGCATCGCCCGCGAGTGGGGCGCCGACCGGGTCCAGTGGGGCCAGCCGATCGGCCGCCACGACGCCATCGCCCAGAAGATGGCGTTCATCGCGGGCACGGCGTTCGGCCTGGAGTCGGTGGTGGAGCTCTCCAGCGCGATGGCCGACGAGGGCCGCAAGGACATCCGCATCGAGGCGGCCGTGGCCAAGCTCTACGCCAGCGAGCTGGCCTGGCGGGTCGTCGACGAGCTCGTCCAGATCCGGGGCGGGCGCGGCTACGAGACGGCCCAGTCGCTGGCCGACCGGGGCGAGCGGGGTGTGCCCGTCGAGCAGCTCCTGCGCGACATGCGCATCAACCGGATCTTCGAGGGCTCCAGCGAGATCATGAAGCTGATGATCGCCCGGGAGGCGGTGGACACCCACCTCTCGATCGCCGGGAAGATCATCGAGCCGGATGTGAAGCTGGCCGACAAGGCGGCGACGGCGGCGAAGGCGGCCGGCTTCTACGCCCGCTGGCTGCCGGGGCTTGCCTTCGGGCCCGGCTCGGCACCCAGTTCCTACGCCGAGTTCGGCTCGCTGGCCCGGCACCTGCGCTTCGCCGAGCGGGCCGCCCGCCGGCTGGCCCGCTCCACGTTCTACGGGATGAGCCGCTGGCAAGGCGGGCTGGAGAAGCGGCAGGCCTTCCTGGGCCGGCTGGTCGACATCGGCGCCGAGCTGTTCGCGATCAGCGCGTCGGTCGTGCGGGCCCGGATGCTGGCCGACGACGGCCAGGCCGACGCGACCGAGCTGGCCGAGCTGTTCTGCCGGCAGGCCCGCCGCCGGGTCGACGCGCTGTTCGACGCCTTGTGGGCCAACGACGACGCCGCCGGCTACGCCGCCGCCCGGGCCATCCTCGACGGGCGCTACACCTGGCTGGAGGAGGGCGTGCTCGATCCGAGCGGCGGCGGGCCGTTTCTGGCCGCCGACCGGGCCCGCTGGGCCGGGGCACGGGCGGGCCGGGCGGCCGGCGACGGTCGGGCCGCGCCGGCCGGTGGCCGGGCGGCCGCCATGGCCGGGCCGCGCCGCTGACGTTCGTTCGCCTGACGTTCGCCCCCGCCGGGCCGGGCGCCCCGGCGGGGCCGGGCGGCCCCTGGCTCGCGCGGCGTCGCCGGCCGATCGGTCGGCTGTCGGATAGATGACTGAACGGAAAAGATCCAACACCGACGGCAGTACCAGGTAAAGACTCGATGAGAGGAGATATAGGCGACCGACTCGGGGTAGGTGCCGCATATGTCCGAAGCGAGACGTCGTCCGGCCGGCGCCGGACCTGGCCCGCGGGAGCGGGAGCGGTACCTTGATCTGCCGACCTGGCTGGGCGCTGGGGGCATTGTCGCCTTTTCCTTCGGCGTCGGGTTCGTCGCCTTGGGCGTCTTCGATCTCTACGCTGTCGCCGCGATGCTGGCCTGCCTGGCCCTGAGCGCCCTGATCGGCTTGGTGCTGCGCCGGGACGACGGGCGCAACGCGGCCGTCGTCGCCGGGCAGCGGCTGCGCGACCGCCTCGCCGACGGGCTGCTGCGCACGCTCGAGCTGGCGGTGCGCGGCCTGGCCGTCGGGACGGATCTCGCCGCCGTCGCCGGGCGGGAGCTCGCGGCGCGGGGCGCGGCGGCCGTGCGCGGCGTCGCCCGGTCCACCTCCGCGTTACGCGGGCTGACCGCCCGCCAGTGGGAGGGCGACGGCGCCGCGGCGGACGCCGACCCGGGCCATGCGGCGACGGGCTACCCGGCGGCGACGGGCTACGGGTCCGCCGCGGTGCCGGCGACGCGCGTCGTTCCGGGTACGCCGGTCGTTCCGGGTACGCCCGTCGTGCGCCCGGGCGCGGAGCCGGCGGCGCCGACGCTGGCCGAGCGGCTGACGCGGGCGCCGGAGCGGTGCTGAGCGACGCGCCGGCCGCGCGGCGGCCGCTCAGCGGCCGCTCAGCGGATGATCAGGCTGTCGTTGCGCGGGTGGTGGATCGTCACGTTGTCGGCTGGCGTCCCCGGTTCGATCACGAGCCGGACCGCCATCGGCAAGGGCGCGTCACCGAGCGGGATGTCGTGGCGCATCGGCGACCCCGGCCGTGACATCGGCAGCCGGGCGACCGTGTGACCCTCGTGCGCGGACACCGGCGGGACGGTCCCGGGGAAGGCGACGAGCACAAGGTCGGGCAGCGGCCCGTCCGCCCGCAGTTCCACGTGCAGCGTCCGGCGCAGCAGGCCGGACCGGGAGATCTGGTAGGAGAGCGTGACCGGGTAGCCGGCCGTCCCGCCGCCCTCGCGCCCTCGCCTGCCGGGCAGGTGCCGGCCGTGGACGGCCGGGGCGGAGGGCCGTCCCGGTCCGCCCGGGCGAGCTGGGGCCAGCCCCGGGTTCGACCCGAGTCCCGTCCCGCCGGCCGGGCGGGGCCGAGCCCGCCAGTCGTCGAACCACGACTCGTCCGCGCCGCCGGCGGCCGGGGATGGGCTGGCCGGGGATGGGCTGGCAGCCGGGGGAGCGCTGCCTCGGGAGGCGCCGTCCGAGGGGCCGCTGCCCGCGGTGCTGGCTGAGGGGCCGCCGACCCGGACCGAGATCCGCGCGCCGACCGGCGCGACCCGTACCCCGGACGCCGTCCGCATGATCGGGAAGACGGCCAGGTGATAGGGCCGCGGGTCGTCGACCGGGGTCGGCAGATGCCAGCCGCCCTTGATCTCCAGACTGGTGTTGGTCACCTTGGCGCTGTGCGCGGCCGGATCACCCGGCCCGTCCGGGCTCACATCCCGCCGCCAGCACACCCGCGCCTCGGTAATGCCCAGCGGCATGCCGAACGTCAGGACGATCTCGCCGCCCCGGTCCTCGGCCCGCAGGTCGCGGACCTGCTCGTAGCCCGGGTGGTAGAGCGCGGTGCCGATGACGGCCCGGGCGTCGGTGACGCTGACCGGCGTGTAGACGACCTCGCCCCCGACCGGGTCGACCAGCCGGCCGCGCCGGCTCTCGCCGACCAGCCGGCCGTGACCGCCACCGGTGACCGTCTCCAGATCGGCCGCGCGGACCTCCTGGTCGGGCTGGCCGAGCGGAGCCTGCCCGGCCAGGTCGGGCGGGCCGTCGGCCGGCGTCGCGAAGATCTGGACGACCGAGCCGGGTACGCGCGTCCAGCGCAGTGTCGTGCGTCCGCCGGTCGTCTCGGCCTCCAGGTCGGAGACCGGGCGGGGGCGGGCGGTCGTGGTGACCACTACGTCGACGCCGCGGCTCGGCCCGCCCGCCGCCGAGCCGTCGGGGACGGTCTTGATCCGGTAGCGGTAGGTGGCGCCGGGCAGGACGTTGTCGTCGGTGTAGGACTCGCCGTCGACGTGGATGCGCCGCATCGCGCCGCTGATCGAGGAGGTCTCGTCGAAGGTGCGCTCGATCAGGACCCGGGCGGAACCCGGCCCGGACCGCCAGCGCAGGACGATCCCGTCGCCTACCACCTCGGCCCGGGCCTCGCTCACCTCCCGGGCCTGGGCGGCGACCGGTGGGTCAGCCGGGGCGGCCGAGGAGGTCACGGCCGGGGCCGAGCGGCGCCCGTCGGGCAGCACGGCGACGACCTCGTGGGCGACCGGCGCGCCCGGCGGCGCGCCGGCGTCGGACAGCTCGGTCGCCTGCGTGGTGCCCAGGCCCGAGCGGGTCCGGTCCCCGGTGACGGGATTGGTCACGATCCGTCGGATCCGGTAGGCGACCGTGCCGCCGCCCGGTCCGGGCGGGTAGGGATCCCAGCGGATCAGGATGGCCCCGCTCTCCGGCGTCGCGCTGACACCGGTGGGCGGGGGCAGCGCGTCGCCGCTGGACGCCGACGGGCCCCTTTCCGATGGGCTCGTGCCCGATGGGCTCGTGTCCGGCGCGCCTGTCCCGGGGGTGCCGGCTCTCGCCGCCTCGGCCGGAGCGAGCGGGCGGGTCAATGGGATGGCGCTGGCGGACGCGGAGCCGTCGGGCGGCGGCGGGTCCACCCCGGTCCGGGGGGCTGCCCGCGTGGCCAGCGCGGTGGGGGCGTCCGCGTCCGACGTGTCGTCCCACGAGCCAGGCGGCGCCAGGTCGGGAAGCGTGGCCGGCGCCTCGGGGGCGAACGCGACCGCGAGCAGCCGTTCCCGAGTCTCCTCATGGCCCAGCCGGCGGGCCGGGTCCTTCTCGAGCAGCCCCTCAATCACGTCGAGGAGCGGGCCGGCCCGCCGCGCCGGCGACGGCGGCTGCAGCATGATCGCCGCGATGACGGCCTGGAGTGAGTCCCGCTCGAAGGGCTGGCGGCCCTCGACCGCGAAGTAGATCGTCGCGCCCAGGCCGAACAGGTCGGCCTCGGGGGTGGCCGGGTCGCCGTTGAGGCGCTCGGGCGCCATGTAGGCCGGGGTGCCGACCAGCCCGGTCGCGGTCAGGGTGGAGTCGGTGCCGGACGTGGCGATGCCGAAGTCGGTCAGCACCACCCGGCCGGTGTGCCCGATCAGCACGTTGGACGGCTTGACGTCCCGGTGCATGATCCCGTTCTCGTGGGCGGCGGTCAGCGCGGCCAGGATGGCCAGGCCGACCCGGGCCGCCTCCTTCGGCGGCAGCGGCCCGTCGTCGCGGACAGCCTCCATCAGCGACTGCGACGGGACGAGCTCCATGACGATGCACGGCAGCCCATGCTCGACGATGACGTCGAGGATCGTCGCGACGGTCGACTCGCCACGCAGGCGCGCGGTGTGCCGAGCCTCCCGCAGGGCGCGTTCGACCCGGTCGGCCCGCTCGGACTCGCCCAGGTCGGCCGGGAGCTTGAGCTCCTTCAGGGCCACGTCGGCGTCGAGGAACTCGTCCCGAGCACGCCAGACCGTCCCCATCGCGCCCGCGCCCAGCTGTCGCAGCAGCCGGTAGCGGCCGGCGACCAGGCGAGACGCCGGCGACTCGGTTCGCATCCATCCCCCTCGGGCCTGAAAACCCGTTGCGTCGTACCGGCGTATATCACCGTAGGGACGCCGCGGATACCCGTCGTCCCTATCATCCCAGGCCGGGCCGGTACGGGGGAGAGTGAGTCGGCTGCCTGCCCGCCTACCGGTGGCTGGCCGTCGTCAGCTCGAAGACCGGAATCTGCTGGCCCGACAGGGTCCCGCTCGGGGTGGGCGAGGGCGGCGTCTGGCCGGCGTTGATGTCCGGCGGCGGGCCCTGGTCGACGGGCGGGGTCGTGCTGGTCGTCGGAGGTGCCGGTGTCGCCCGCGGGGGTGGGGGCGGGGATGGGGGTGGGGGCGGGGGCGTCGCGGCCGGCGGGTTGGGGCGCGGCGCGGGCTGGGACGGGTCGTGGGTGCGGCGGTGGGTCGCCGGCGTCGCGGCCGCCGGGCGCGCCGGGGCGAGTTGCGCGGCCGGGGGCGCGGACGCCGGCCCCCCGGCGGTCGCCGCCGGTGCCTGCGTTGTCGCGCGCACGGTGGCTGTCGCCGGGGCCGAGGCGCCGGTCAGGTCGGCCGCGCCGGATGCGGCCGGGCCGCCGGATGCGGCCGGGCCGCCGGATGCGGCCGGGCCGCCGGATGCGGCCGGGCTCGGCGCGGCCGGCGGCGCGAGCGCACTCGGCGCCGACCCACCGCCGTGGCCCGGCAGCGTCGAGGCCGACGCGGCGACCGCGCCCGCGATCAGGACCGCCGCGACGACCACCGCGACCCGCCGGCTGCCCCGGGGCAGCCTCGGCCGGAGCCGGCCGCCGCCTCGGCCCGGGTTGCCCCGGGTGCCTGGCTTGCCCGCGCCGGCCGCGCCGCCCGCGCCGGACCGGGGTCGGCCGGCCGGGTCGTCACCGGCCGGGGCGGAGCCTGACAGGAGGATCGGCCGGTCGTCCGCCGGCCCTAAGCTGCCCGGACCGGGACCCAGACTGTTCGGAGCCAGGCTGTCCGGCGCGAAGTCGTCCCGTCCGAACAGCCCGAAGTCGTCCGCGCCCTGGCCGCGCCCACCGCTTCCCGGCGGCCCGTCGGCGTCCTCGTCGCCGCCCGGGTAGCCGGCGAGGGCGGCCGCGAAGCCGGGCTCGTCGAACCAGCCGTCCAGGTCCTGAGAGTCCGCCGGGGTGGGCGCGGCGGCCGGTTGCGCGGCCAGCGCGGGCTCCGGATCCGGCGCCGCCTCGGGCGGGGCGGCCTCGGGCGGGGCGGCCTCGGGCGGGATGACCTCGGGCGGGGCGGCCTCGGGCGGGGCGGCTACGGGCAGGGTGGCCAGCAGGTCCGCCGGGCTCGGGCGCCGGGCCGGATCGGCCTCGGCCGCGAGGACCGCCGCGGCCAGCGCCGGCCCCAACCGCCGGCCGAGCTCATCGGGGCTCGCCGTCCGCGCGCCGGCGGCGTGACGGACCAGCCGACCCCAGTCACCGACGTCCGCCGCGACACTCGGCCCCGCCGCGGGCCCGGCCACCCGGTCCGGCGCGTGCTCCCCGTCGCCGCCGGACGCGCGGCCGGACTCGCCGAGCAGGGCCCGGACCGCCCGGTGCACCCACAAATCGACCAGGACGGGGCCGCTGTCGGTCAGGACGACGACGTCCGGTGCCAGCCCGCCGTGCATGATCCCGATCCGGTGGAACGCGGCGGTGGCGGCCAGGGTGGCTCGAGCCACGGCCGCCAGCTCAGGCCCGGTCAGGGCTCCGCCGGTGGCGACGGCTTCGGCCAGGGTCGGCCCGTCGACGAACGCGGCGGCAAGGTAGGGCGGCGACGCCTGGGCGCCCGCCCCGCCGCTCTCCGAGGAGCCGGACGATCCGGGCGACTCGGGTAAGCCGGGCGAGGCGTCGACGACGGCGCTGACGTGCTCGTCGTCCAGCCCGCGCAGGGTGGCCGTGGCCCGCTCGAACCGTCCCCGGGCCGCGGCCGAGGCAGCCAGCTCCGGGCAGAGGGTCCGGACGGCGACTCGGCGCCCGTCCGCCGCCTGCCCGAGGTAGAGCGGCATGTGATCGTCGCCGGCCAGTCGCCCGAGGATCTTGTAGGCGCCGATGATCGTCGGATCGCCCGCTCGTGGCGGATGCGCCCGCTCCGCCGGCCCGCCGGCCCCACCCCGTACACCGGTCATGTACTCGAACGGTACCTACCGTCCCGGCCCGCGTCGCGGCTTTCCGTCCGCCCCGCTCGCCCCTCCGCTCCCACGACGGACCGACGCCTACAAATGGGCAGGTCACGCCGCTGGCAACCCAGGGTCAACCCGGGAAAAAATCTTGGCGGGATGGCCCGTCCGGACCTGGTTGTCAGTACCGCCAGCGGGTGGCCGCGACGACCTGCTCGGCCGACGCCCCCGCGAACAGGTCGATCTCGGCCCGCCGGACCGTGACCACCGTGTCCAGCCACGCCTCACCCAGCCCGGCACCCAGCACCGGATCGGCCAGCAGCGCGGCCGTCGCCTCGCCCAGCGTCGCCGGCAGCCGGGTGATCCCGAGCCGGGCCCGCTCGCCCTCCGCCAGGCCGGCCGGATCGGCCGCGACCGGCGCGGGCAGCCGCCGTCCCTCCCCGGCGGCCAGCGCCGCCCGGACGACGACGAGCAGCCCGGCCAGCAGCAGGTACGGGTTGGCCGCCGCGTCGAACGGTTTGACCTCCAGGTTGGCCGCCCGGGCCCGCTCCCCGGCCGCGCCGGGAACGAACCGCAGCGCCGCTTCCCGGTTCTCCACGCCCCAGCAGGCGTAGGCGCCGGCCCAGTGCGACGGGACCAGCCGCAGGTAGCTGGCCACGCTCGGCGCGCCCAGCGCCAGCAGCGCCGGCAGCCGGACCAGGATCGCGGCGGTGGCCGTCTCGGCCTCGGCGGTCATCCCGGCCGGTCCGTCCCCGCCGGCCATCAGGTTCTGTCCATCGCGCCACAGGCTGAAGTGGACGTGACCGCCGTTGCCGACCCCGGCCGCGTCCACCTTGGGCGCGAACGACGCCCGCAGGCCGAACTCGGCGCTGACCGCGCGGATCGTCTCCCGGGCCAGGACGAGGTCGTCGGCCGCGCCGACCGGGTCGGTCGCGGCGATCGACACCTCGTACTGGCCGGGCGCGTACTCGGGGTGGATCTGCTCGACCGACAGCCCGGCGTCGGTCAGCGTGGCGACGATCCGGCGCAGGTATCCGCCCAGCGCGACCAGCCGGGTGAGCCCGTAGGCCGGCGCCGGGCCGGCCGGGGTGAACCCGCCGCGGTCGCCACCATCCTCGGCGCCACCGTCGCCCCCGGCCGCGACCACCCACTCGATCTCGAACGCGACCCGGGCCGTGAAGCCCCGCTCGCCCAGCCGTTCGTGCTCGGCCCGGGCCAGCTCGCGGGCGTCCAGCGGGTGGGGGAGGCCGTCGAGGCCGCGCCGCTCGGCCGGCGCCCAAGCCCAGCCGGGTGTGGCCGACAGCGTGGTGAGCCGGGCCAGGTCGGGATGCAGCCGCAGGTCGCCGACCGGGCCGCCGGCGAACTGGCCGACCGGCGTCGAGTCGAGCACGGTGAACGTGTCGAACGTCGGGGACGCGCCGACGCCCCAAGCGGCGGCGTGCTCCAAGCGGTAGGTGGGGACGGCCTTGACCCGGCTGATGCCGGCGGTGTCGACCCAGCTCAGGGCGACGACGTCGACGGCCCGGGCGGTCAGCTCGCGGGCGAGGTCGCGGGCCAGCGCGGCCCGGCCCTCCCGGTCGGCCGGGCTCAGCGCCCGCGCGGCGGGCCCGCGCGCCGCTGCCGGCGACCGCGGTGATCCGACTGGCGCCATGCTGTGCACCTCCGTCGGTGGGGGAGCGCGCGCCCAGCGTCATTCTGCCCCGGCCGCGGCCCGGGGCGACGACTCGCCGGCACCCCCGGGGCGGGCCAGACTCGCAACAGTGGACGACGAGGTGGCGCCGCTGGGGGAGGACGTGCCCTATCTGGGCCGGTTGCGCCTGGTCGACCAGCACTGTCACGGCGTCGCCCGGGTCGTCCCCGGCCCGGGGCTGGACCGGCGGGCGTTCGAGTCCCGGCTGACCGAGGCCGTCGCTCCCGCGCCCGGGGCCAGCCTGTTCGACTCGGCGATCGGGCTGGGCGTCCGCCGCTGGTGCGCGCCGCTGCTCGGGCTCGCGCCCCGGGCGCCCGCCGGGGACTACCTGGCCCGCCGGGCCGACCTCGGGACGGCCGAGGTGACCCGGCGGCTGCTGCGGGCGGTCGGGGTCTCGACGTTCTGCGTCGACACCGGCTACCGGCACGGCGACCTGCTGACGCCGGCGGAGCTCGCGTCGGCCGCCGGGGCCGGCGCCGTCGAGATCATCCGGCTGGAGAACCTGGCCGAGATGGCGATCGGCGCGGTCGACCCGCGCGGGGCCGGGTTCGCCGACGCGCTGCGGGCGTTGGTCGCCACGCACGCGCCGCACGCGGTCGCGTTCAAGTCGATCGCCGCCTACCGGGTCGGGCTGCGCCTGCCGGGCCCGCGCCCGGCCGAGTCCGAGGTCGCCGCGGCCGCCCGGACCTGGCGGGAGGCCCGCGACTCCGTCCCGGCCACCCCGCCCCGGCTGGCCGACGCGACGCTGTGCGCGTTCCTGATCTGGACGGCGGCCGACACCGGGCTACCGGTCCAGATCCACACTGGGATCGGTGACGCCGACGCCGACCTGGCCCTGGGCGACCCGCTGCTGCTCACCCCGCTCATCCGGGCGCTGGAGGTCACCGGCGCGCCGCTGGTGCTGCTGCACTGCTACCCGTTCCACCGGCACGCGGCCTACCTGGCGCAGGTCTACCCGCACGTCCACCTCGACCTGAGCCTGGCTGTTCACAACGTCGGCTTCCGGGCCGCCGACGTGATCGCCGAGACGATGGAGCTGGCGCCGTTCGGCAAGCTGCTCTACGGCTCCGACGGCTTCGGGCTTCCCGAGACGCACCTGCTGGGCGCGGTCGGCTTCCGCCTCGGGCTCTCCCGTGTCCTGTCCGACGGCGTGAGTGCCGGCCACTGGAGTGCCGGTGACGCCGAGCGCTTCGCCCAGCTGGTCGCCGCCGCCAACGCCCGCCGCCTCTACGGCCTCTGAGGCTGCCGGGCCGACGAGATGGTAGGGACTAGATGGAGGCCCGCCTCCTTGAGAAGGACGAGACCGACTTCCTACATGTCGGGGTGGATGATGCGCAGCGAAGACCCTCGCGCGAGAGTAGTGAAGTCCCGCAGGTTTCCAGTGACGACGGGCAGCGGTGGATCCACCGACAGGGCGCAGGCCGCGATCCAGGTGTCGTTTTGGCGGCGCTCTCGGTCATCCGCGGTGCCGACACTGATTGTGGCTGCGCGAAGCGTGACCCATTCAGAGACGACATCGTCAAGCCGGACTGGTAGCAGTGCATAGTCGTTCAGGCCGGCGCGCAATGCTTCCGCTCGCTCGCAGGCCAGGACGTTCATTCGCAGGAAAGTGCGGGCCTCGGCGATGGTCACGAAGCAGGTGAAGAGCTGATGACCGGCAGTGGCGCGAACCGGTCACCCGGCGACTCCCCGAGCGCGACCCACGACAGCACATCGGTATCGACGAGCAAGGGGCCCGCCGGTACCTCCTCTGGCGTCACCCGGCGAGGAAGGCGCCGAGCGCATCACGCTCGGCGGCGGTGAGCGGAGTGGTCGCGTGGCGCAGCCGCGCCGGGTCGTCCAGCGGCTCGACCACTGCCGCCAGCGCCGATGCCCGCAGCCTCGCCGGTCGAAGAGTCACGATCTGGCCCGGCCCGACTTCCAGCTCAGCGTCATCCCCCAGCAACTCGGCCACGTCGGCGGGAACGCTCAGCTCGCCGCTGTCAGCGGCCACAAGATGGACATGACGCACGATGTGTGCGCGATGAGCGCCAGCCGGCTCAGCCATACGGTCGATCCTAAGGCACGACGTTGGTGGTGCGGTTCGGACGGAGGATCAGGGCGACTCCGGGTCCAGCGGAGGTGATCCCAAGGCTTAGCGCCGCCAGCGGAGGCGTGACAGCGCCGCGTTGCCGTGGACGTATGGCGGCCTCGCGCACTACCACGGTCACCGTCCCGATCGTCGTCGAGCGCGACGAGGACGGCGTGTGGTGCGCATGCGCGGCTGTGTCCAGGTCTGGGCGCCCATGGCGAGGGTCCGACGGAGCCGGTAGCGCTGGACGACCTGCGCGAGGCCCTTGTCGCCCTGATCGAGGAGTTGGGAGTCCCGCGGGAGCTGTCCGTAACCGTCGCGGCCTGACGGTTCCTGGGCCCTGCTTCCCACGCGGCATTCTGGAGGCGTACAGGTGTCGACATCCATCGGTGCGCCGTACGGCCCCTGGGAGCCGGCCGGGCCCCAGGGCCCGTGACGGACAGTTAGTCTCCCACCCGTGGCGGTTACGCCCGTGCCGGGGCGCGCGCGCTGGCCGCGGCGCCCTCGGGCACCCAGCGCAGCAGGTCGCCCGGCTGGCAGTCGAGCACCTCGCAGAGCGCGGCGAGCGTCGCGAAGCGCACCGCCTTGGCCCGGCCGTTCTTGAGGACCGCCAGGTTGGCGGGCGTGATCCCGACCCGGTCCGCCAGCTCGCCCACGGACATCTTCCGCCGGGCCAGCATCACGTCGATGTCCACGGCGATCGGCATCAGATCACCTGGTCCAGCTCGGCCCGCAGCCGCGTCGCCTCGAGGTCGCGCGCGACGGCCTGAGCCAGCAGCATCCGCAGGACGAGGACGATGAGCGCGACCCCGAGGATGGCCACGCCGATCCCGCCCATGATCAGGCTGACGCCCGGGTCGTCCCGCTGGCCCGGCGCGTTGATGCCCGTGACCGCGAACCACACGAGGGCGGCCGCGACGATCGCGCCGATCACGACGTCCACGTAGCGGAAGGCCTCGTGGGAGAACACGGTTCCCCGCCGAACCATCGTCACCAGCCGCCCCACACAGACCAGCACGACCTGGACCGACACCAGCCCCAGGATCGTGATCAGGCGCAGTGCGGTCAGCGGGAGCGTCCCGTCCTCCGGATCGCTCCCGCCGGCCAAGGCCCACACCATCCCGGCCTGCACGAACACGGTGCCGGCGAGCACCACTACGAGCACGGCCCGCAGCGCGCGCACAGTCAGCTCTCCCATAGCCCAGCCTTCCATCGAGCGACGATGGAAATCTATCGAATATCGATAGGCGAAGCAAGGTGGAACCGGGCGGCGTGAATCCTGGACGCGATCAGCGCCGGACGGACTGGGCGGCGGCGATGCGGTCACGGACCGCGTCCAGAACCCCCGGGTGCAGGCCGAGCGGGTCGGTCAGCGTCCAGGTCGTCGACGGGAAGCGGGCCCGGGCCGCCTCCAGCGCCGCCGGGATGTCCTTGCTGGTGTGGTTGCCGGCGAACAGGAAGAACGGGTGGACGACGATCTCGGTGCAGCCGGCCGCGGCCAGGGCCGCGTAGCCGGCGCCGATGTCGGGCTGGACGACCTCCAGGTAGCACGGCTCGACGGCCGCGAAACCGCCGCCGGCGGCCAGCGAGGCGGCCAGGTCGACGACCGTCTCGTTGGCCTCGGCCCGCCGTGACCCGTGACCGACCACCAGCAGTCCGCGCATGTAGTCCAGTGTGCGCCGGGCGCGGGCCTGGCGGCCCGGCGGCCGGCTCGTCGTCAGCCTTCGGACGAGTGGCCGGGGAAGACCTTCGCCGCCGGGTCGACGACCGGGGCCGCGTTGTTGACGGCCGTCGCCACCTCGCCGAACCCGGTCGCGATCAGGCGGATCTTGCCCGGGTACTCGACGATGTCGCCGGCCGCGAAGATCCGCTCGACGCCGGTGGACATCGTCGAGTCGACCACGATGTGGCGCTTGTCGATGGTCAGGCCCCAGCGGGTGAGCGGGCCCAGGTCGGCGGTGAAGCCGAGCGCGGCCACGATCGTGTCCGCCGGGCGGACGTGCCGGTCACCGGTCTTGGCGTGGACCAGCTCGACCTTCTCGACCTTCTCGGAGCCGTGGATCGTCGCCACCTCGGTGAAGGTCAGCACCTCGGCCGAGCCGGCCAGCACCCGGCTGACCGTGTGCTCGTGGGCCCGGAACCGGTCGCGGCGGTGGACGAGCGTGACCGAGCGGGCCAGCCCGTCCAGGGCCAGCGCCCAGTCGAACGCGCTGTCGCCGCCGCCGACGACGACCACGTCCTGGCCGGCGTAGGCGTCCAGCGACGGGACGAAGTAGACCAGGCCGCGCCCCAGGTAGTCGGTGCCGATCGGCAGCGGGCGGGGGGTGAAGGTGCCCAGGCCGCCGGTGATGACAATCACCTTCGCCCGGACCCGCCCGCCCTGAGCGCTGGTGACGAGCACGCCGTCGTCGGTGTGGGTGACCTCGGCCGCCTGCTGCCCCAACAGGTAGGCGGGCGAGAACACACTGGCCTGCTCGACCAACGCGTTGACCAGGTCGCGGCCGCGCACGGCCGGGAAGCCGGCGATATCGTAGATCATCTTTTCCGGGTACATGGCGGTCACCTGGCCACCCGCCTCGGGCAGCGAGTCCATCAGGGCGACCTTCATGCCGCGGAAGCCCGCGTAGTAGGCCCCGAACAGCCCGGCTGGACCGGCGCCGACGATGAGCATGTCGACCTCGGTCACGTCGTCGGCCACGCCCTCGGGTACAGCGCGGTCGGATGTGGCCTGCGTGCCTGTGTCCACGTACAGCTCCTCCGGTATGGCTCCTCCGGGACCCACCCCCATACTGCCGCCCGGGCGCGCCAGACGCGCCGATCCGGGCTCTCGGGTCCTTCTTCCCTGCCCGGCACGGTCGGGGGACGGGTGGGCGCAGGTGCCTCGCTCCTGCGAGGATGGGCGAGAACGTCACGAGTTGGACAAGCGCGGTCCCGGCCGCCGGAGCCGGGTTACCGTGACGGAGAATAGATCGACGCGGCGTGGCGGGGTGACGACCGGACGGCGCGGCGCGGGCGCCCGGCGGGGTCCGCTGTCGGTGTAGGCAGGGTCGCGAAGCAGGCAAGGTCGCGAAGGCGCGGGAGGACCATGGCGAACCGGGCACCGAGCGCGCCCACGCCGCCGGCGAACGCGGCCGGCCCACGCGGGACGGCGCCCCTCGGGGCGGACGACCCGGCGACGGTCGGCCGCTACACCGTCCTTGGCCGGCTCGGCGCCGGCGGGATGGGAGTGGTCTACCTCGGCCGCTCACCGTCGGGCCGGCTGGTCGCGGTGAAGGTGATCCGCGAGGACCTCGCGGCCAGCACCGAGTACCGGGCCCGCTTCGCCGACGAGGTCGCCGCGGCTGCCCGGGTCGCCCCGATGTGCACCGCGCAGGTGCTCGCGGCCGATCCCCGCGCCCGCCGGCCCTACCTGGTCACCGAGTACATCGACGGGGACAGCCTGGACAAGGTCGTCGACTCGCGCGGACCGCTGTCGGGCAGCGTCCTGCCCGGGGTGGCGCTCGGGGTGGCCTCGGCCCTGGAGTCGATCCACGGCGCCGGGATCATCCACCGCGATCTCAAGCCCAGCAACGTCCTGCTGTCCTACTCGGGACCGCGGGTGATCGACTTCGGGATCGCCCGCGCCGTCGACGCCGGCACCCGCCACACCCGGACCGGGATCGTCCTGGGCTCGGCCGGCTGGATGTCGCCCGAGCAGATGGAGGGCGCGCCGCTCGGCCCGGCCATGGACATCTTCGCGTGGGGACTGCTCGTCGCCTACGCCTCGACCGGCCACCATCCCTTCGGCGACGGTGCGCCGATGGAGGTGGCGCAGCGGGTGCTGAAGGGCACGCCCCGCCTCGACGACGTGCCGGCCGAGCTGCGCCCGATCGTGACGGCCGCGCTCAACCGCGACCCGGCGGCCCGGCCCCGGGCCAGCCGACTGGTCACCGCCATGTTGGGTGAGGCCCGTCCGGGTGACCGGCCGGCCGAGCGGCCGGACCACCGGGCCCGGGTCACCGAGGTCCTCGGTGGCACCTGGCCGCGCCCGGCCGCCGGGCGGCCGCGGCCGGGCGCCGACGCGCGGGACGGCCGGACCCGGCTGGGCGGGCCGGCCTTCAACGACGGGGGCGGCACAGGCCGCGGAGCTGGCCGCGCCGGTGGCCCCGGTGGTCCCGGGGCCGTGGGCGCCGCCGCCGTCGGCGCTGGCGCCGGCGCCAGCGCCGACGTGGCGGCCGGGGAGATGGTCTGGCCGGCGGCGCGTGGACGGAGCCGGGACGGGCAGGGCCCCGGTGGCCCCGGTGGCCCGGGTGGCCCGGGTGGCCCGGGTGGTCCCGGTGGGCGGGCCCGGGTGGCCCCGCCGGCCGGGCCGGGCCGGCCGCCGGGTTCGGCCGGACCCGGCGAGTCGATCTGGGCCCGTCCGGAACCGTCGTCGGTGCCTCCGCCGCGCCGGGGCTACGGACCGTCGCGACGCGAGTCGGCGCGCGTCCGGCCGGCACCGCCGCCTGGCCCGCCGCCGTCCCGAGGCCGTCCCGAGCGTTACCCCGAACCGCGAGCTCCTCGGCCGCCCCGGGCCCGCCGCCCGTTGCCCCGGCCCCGGCTGCGCCTGATCATCCTGGTCATTATGATCATCCTGGCCGTCATGGCCTACGACCGGGCGATGGGTTTCTGGCACCACGAGCGCGGCCAGCTGTGGAACCAGCTGTGGCACTCGGTCAGCGGCGACGTGGCTGACAAGGTCAACAAGAAGGGCAACCCGCCGGGCGGCTCGCCCAGCGCGGCGGGCGCGCCGGGCACGACCACGAACACAACTGCCACGCCCGGCCCGGCCGACCTGACGCCCTTCCTGCCGTCGGTCACGTTCGACCCGCCGCGTCTCGGCCGTTCCCGCTGATCGGCGCGGGGCCGGCGTGGGTGGTGGCCCGCGGGGTGGCTCCGGTCAAATTTCTGACCAACAGGGTTCGAACGTTGGCCCAATTGGATAACCCTTGTGTATGCCGACACTCTCGGAGCGCCTCACCGCGCTCAAGACGAACCCGAAGACCAAGCAGGCGATCGAGAAGGCCAAGGAGGCCGGCCTCAGGGCAAAGGCCGCCGCGACCAACCCGGAGAACCAGGCCAAGGTCAAGGCGGCGGCGACCCGGGTGAAGGAGGCCGCGACCAACCCGGAGAACAAGGCGAAGGTCAAGGCGGCCGCCACGAAGGCCAAGGAGGCGGCGACCAAGGGCCGCTCGGGCGGCGGCGAGAGGAGCGAGCCCGCCGCGCCGACGTCGACGACCGAGCCCACATCGACGACGGGGTCGACGACACCGCCCACCACGCTGCCGCCGACCACCGTGGGGCCGGCCGCTGTTCCGCCGACGACCGGGGCAGCTACGGGCCCGGCGGCGGACGACGAGGCGCCGCCGCCGCCCCTGGCGCCGGTGCCGTCGGTGAACGGACACGGGAGCGCCGTCCCGTCCGACGACGACCGGGCCAGCTCGACCGGCGAGACGACCGGCCAGGCCGACGATCCCGACGAGACGGTCGTCCCGCCGTCCGGCCCGGCCTCGTCCGGCTACCCGACGACTGGCAGCTCGACGACCGGCAACCCGACGGCGGGCTACTCGTCCGAGCGGCCGGCCAGCTCCTGAGCCGACCGCGGCGGCGGGTGGGTTCCGGCCAGCGCCCGACGCGGTCCCGGTCGGGAGGGGCCCTGGCGGTTGCCCCCGCCGGTTAGGGAACGTCACAGCGCACCGCGCGCCCCCGCGCGCGGCGTCGCGGCCGTCCTACCATCACGGTGTGGGCGAGACGAGCGGAACCACTGACGATGTCCGAGCCGGAGCGGCCGAGGCCCAGGGCAGCGGGACGCCCCTGACCGACGTGGCGGCGGCCCAGGAGGTCGACGTCGCCGAGGCGCTGGAGCGCGCCGGTGCTGGCGGGCGGATCTCGCCGGCCGAGGCGCTGGCGCTCTACACCAGGGCGCCGTTCCACGGCCTGGGCCGGGCGGCGGACGCGGTGCGGCGGCGGCGCTTCCCCGACAACATCGCCACCTACATCATCGACCGTAACATCAACTACACGAACGTCTGCGTGACGGCCTGCCGGTTCTGCGCCTTCTACCGGCCGCCGTCGCACTCCGAGGGTTGGGTTCGCGAGATCGACGACCTCGTCGTCAAGTCCGGCGAGGCCGTCGAGCTCGGCGCCACCCAGATCATGCTGCAGGGCGGCCACCATCCCGAGTTCGGCATCGAGTGGTACGAGAGCGCCTTCTCCGCGATCAAGCAGGCGTATCCGGAGCTGACCCTGCACTCGCTCGGCGCGAGCGAGGTCGTCCACATCGGGCGGACGTCGGGCCTGAGCCACGCCGAGGTGATCACCCGCCTGCGCGCGGCCGGCCTGGACAGCTTCGCCGGAGCCGGCGCCGAGATCCTCACCGAGCGTCCCCGCCACGCGATCGCCCCGCTCAAGGAGCCGGGCGCCACCTGGCTGTCGGTCATGGAGACCGCCCACAACCTGGGCGTCGAGTCCACGGCCACGTTCATGATGGGCACCGGCGAGACCAACGCCGAGCGCATCGAGCACCTGGCGATGATCCGCGCGGTCCAGGACCGCACCGGCGGCTTCCGCTCGTTCATCCCGTGGACCTACCAGCCCGAGAACAACCACCTGCGCGGGCGGACCCAGGCCACCACGATGGAGTACCTGCGGCTCGTCGCCGTGGCCCGGCTGTTCTTCGACAACGTCGCCCACCTGCAGGGATCGTGGCTGACCACCGGCAAGGAGGTCGGCCAGCTCACCCTGCACCTGGGCGCGGACGACCTGGGCTCGGTGATGCTGGAGGAGAACGTCGTCTCCTCGGCCGGCGCGCGGCACCGGACCAACCGGAACGAGCTGATCCACCTCATCCGGTCGGCCGGGCGCATCCCGGCCCAGCGGGACACGCTCTACCGCCACCTCGTCGTCCACCGGGACCCGGCCGACGACCCCCATGACGAGCGGGTCGTCTCGCACTACTCCTCGACCGCGCTGCCGGTCGTGTCGGTCGGCTCCGGCACCTGACAGTCCCCGCCGGCGTCGGCGTCGCGGCCGGCGCCGGCGCCGGGCCCCGAGCCGGGCGTCAGACTTCCAGTAACCGGCGAACGAGCGTCTCGGGCCTGGCCAGGGCGATGAGATGGCCCCCGGGCAGGATCTCGGCCTCCACGCCCAGCCGGTCCCGGGCCACTCGCCGCTGGAAGGCAGCCGGGAAAAAGCGGTCGTCGCGTCCCGCGATCACCGTCATGGGCACCGCCGGCCATCCAGCGAAATCGCAGCTCGACCCGAAGACGGCGGCCGCCTCCTCGTGCTGGTGAGCCTCGCCGTCCCGCGCGACGTCCGCCGGCACGTCGTGCAGGAAGTAGGTCGCGAGGTCGAACGTCGGGCTGTAGCCGCCGCGGCGGGCCGCGTCCGCGAGAGCCGCCGGCTGGCCGGTCCGCTCCCACCAGGCGCCCGGGGTCTCGCCGGGCAGCGGAATCATCGCGTTCACCAGCACCACGGCGGTCACCGCGACCGCCGACTCGGTCTTCTCCTCAGCCGCCGTGCCGGCGACCATCGCCGCCGTGAACCCGCCGAGCGAGGCCGCGACCAGTACCACGTCCGGCCGGTCGGCGATCGCCGACCGCACCAGTGCCGCGTACTCGGGCAGCCCCGCGCCCGGGTCGTCGCCGGGCAGGTCTATCGCCACGACGTCATGCCCGGCCGCGCATAGCGGTGGGACGATCCGGTGCCAGTACCAGGCAGACCCGCCCGCTCCCGGGATCAGCGCGAATGTCCGGGCCCGATCCGGCGTCGCGGCGCTGCCCGCGCCCGCCCTGTCCTCCATTGCCCCGTGCGTCGTCACACCGTGCTCCCTCCGACCGCGTTCCCTCGATCGACCGCGTTCCCTCGATCCGGACGCGCTGTAGGCCGAACCGCGCGTCAACCGTCCCTCACGCCTGGCCTCCGGTCAGCCGCGGGCACCTGCTCCTGGGGACGGCCGCGCGGGACGGAAGTCATCGGCGCCGGCCACGGCCGGTTGTCCACAGGGCGACGGCCGCCACGGCGGCATCCCGCCGCGAAGCTGCGAGGATGGGCCCCATGGCATGGTCGGACCTACAGGCGTTCCTGCGTCACCTCTCCCGGGCCGGGCAGCTGCGGCATGTCCGGGTCCCGGTCGACCCGAAGCTCGAGGTGACGGAGATCGTGACCCGGGTGCTGCGGGAGCGCGGCCCGGCGCTGGTCTTCGACCAGCCACTGGGCTCGGAGATGCCGCTGGCCATCAACGTCTTCGGGACGGACGAGCGGATGGCGGCCGCGCTCGGCGCGGACAGCCTCGACGCGATCGGCGAGCGCATCGCCGGCATGATCCGGCCCGAACTGCCGGTCGGGTTCTCCGGCTTCCGGGACGCGCTGGGCAAGGCGGCGTCGCTGCGGACGCTGCCGCCGCGTAAGGTCCGCTCGGCGCCCTGCCAGGAGATCGTGCTCAAGGACTCGGACGTCGACCTGTTCGCGCTGCCCGGCGTGCATGCGTGGCCGAACGACGGCGGCGCCTTCCTCAACCTCGGCCTCACCCACACGAAGCATCCCGAGACCGGGGCCCGCAACCTGGGCATGTACCGGCTGCAGCGCCACGACGCCCGCACCGTCGGGATGCACTGGCAGATCCACAAGGACTCCAACGCCCACCACGCGGTGGCCGAGCGGCGGGGGGAACGGCTGCCGGTCGCGATCGCGTTCGGCTGCGACCCGGCCGTCACCTACGCCGCCTCGGCGCCGCTGCCGGCCGAGATCGACGAGTACCTGTTCGCCGGTTTCCTGCGCGGCGAGCGGGCCGAGCTGGTCGACTGCCTGACAGTTCCGCTGCAGGTCCCGGCGACGGCGCAGGTCGTGCTGGAGGGTTGGCTCGAGCCCGGGCACCGCCTGCCGGAGGGACCGTTCGGCGACCACACCGGCTTCTACACGCCGATCGAGCCGTTCCCGGCCCTGACCGTCGACGTCATGACAATGCGCTCCGACGCGATCTTCCAGTCGATCGTCGTGGGCCGCCCGCCGCAGGAGGACGGCCCGATGGGCAAGGCCACCGAGCGGATCTTCCTGCCGCTGATCAGGATGACGATCCCGGAGATCGTCGACTACGACCTGCCGGTCGAGGGGGTGTTCCACAACTGCGTGATCGTCTCGATCGAGAAGCGGTTCCCCAAGCAGGCGCAGAAGGTGATGAACGCGATCTGGGGCGCCGGTCTGCTGTCGCTGTCCAAGCTGATCGTGGTGGTCGACGCCGACTGTGACGTCCACGACTACTCGGAGGTCGCCTGGCGGGCGTTCGGCAACGTGGACTATGCCCATGACCTGCTGACGACCGTCGGCCCGGTCGACCACCTGGACCACTCCGCGTACGAGCAGTTCTTCGGCGGCAAGGTCGGCGTGGACGCCACCCGCAAGCTGCCGACCGAGGGCTACCGCCGGGCCGGCGGCTGGCCGGAGGAGATCGTGATGGACCCGGCCGTGCGGTCCCGGGTCGACGCCCGCTGGAAGGAGTACGGGCTGTGACGCTCGCGGCTGGTCCGCTGCCGTCGCCGGTCCCGGCCGGCGGCCGGGTGCGGGCGTTCCTGCGCCTGGTGGTGATCGAACACTCGGTGTTCGCGCTGCCTTTCGCCTACATCGCCGCGCTCGCGGCCGGCTTCCGGGTCTCGGGGACCGTCCACTGGATCGACCTGGCGCTGGTCACGGTGGCCATGGTCGCCGCGCGGACGGTCGCGATGGCGGCCAACCGGATCATCGACCGGGAGATCGACGCCCGCAACCCGCGCACGGCCCGCCGGGAGCTGGTCACCGGGGCGATGGCCGTGCGGACGGCGGTTATCGGGACGCTCGTCGCGCTGGTCGTGTTCCTCGGGACGGCGGCCGCGCTGTCGTGGCTCTGCCTGGCGCTGGCGCCGCTGGCCGTCGCGCCGCTGATCGTCTACCCGTACGCGAAGCGGTTCACCGACTTTCCCCAGGCGGTCCTGGGCGTCGCCCAGACCGTCGCGCCGATCGGCGCCTGGATCGCGATCACTGACCACTGGTCGTGGGCGGCGGTCGTCTTAGGCCTGGCCGTCGGAACGTGGATCGGGGGCTTCGACCTGATCTACGCCTGCCAGGACGCCGAGATCGACCGCCAGATCGGGGTGCGGTCCGTGCCGGCCCGGTTCGGGGTGAAAGCCGCGCTGATCTCCTCGGCGGTGACGCATGTCGTCACGTTCGCGCTGTTTGTGATCTTCGGGCTGGCGGAGCACTTCGGCGGCTGGTACTGGGCCGGGGTAGCGCTGACCGCGGCCGCGTTCTGCTACGAGCACGCGATCGTCTCGCCCTCGGATCTGTCCCGGGTCAACCGGGCCTTCCTCACCGCGAACGGCTTCGTCGGGATCGGGATGTTCGTCTTCGCGCTCGTCGACCTGATCAGCCGGGGTCTGCGGGGTTGACCCGCTCCGACGGCGGTGGCGACGAGCACGCGGCCGACCGGCTGCCGTGGGTAGTCGGAGTATCGGGGGCCAGCGGCACCCCCTACGCCGCGTCCGTCCTGCGCGGGCTGCTCGCGGCGGGGGAAGCTGTCGACCTGGTCGTCTCCCGGGCCGCGCGGTTGACCCTGCTCGACGAGACCGGTGTCGCCTGGCGAGACGGCGACTGGCTGACCGGGCTGCGGGAATGGCTCGGCCCAGGTGGCCTCCCCGAGCCTGGTCCCGGGGTTGGCGCCGGGGCTGGCGCCGGGGCCGACAGCGGCCGGCCGGGCCCAGCGGGGGCCGCGCTAGCCGGGAGGCTGGACGAACTGGTCCGCCACTACTCGCCGGGCGACCTGGCCGCGCCGCCGAGCAGTGGCTCGTACCCGACCCGGGGGATGATCGTCGTCCCGGCCAGCACGGCCAACTTGGCCGGGATCGCGCTCGGGCTGTCCAAGGACCTGCTCCAGCGGGCGGCCGACGTCACCCTCAAGGAGCGCCGCCGCCTGGTCGTGGTGCCCCGCGAGATGCCCTTCACCCGGTCGACACTGGTGCACATGCTCACGTTGCACGACGCCGGGGCTGTCGTCGCCGCGGCCAGCCCGGGCTTCTACGCGGGGGCCCAGAGCGCGTCCGAACTGGCCGACTTCGTCGCCGGCCGGGTCCTGGACGCGGCCGGCGTTCCCCACCATCTCTACCGGCGCTGGACCGGGGAACTGGGCGGCGCCCGTCGCCCCTGACTGGGCTGCCCCGGGAAGAGCGTGGCGGATCTGTTGGCCGCCGGCCTGGCAATGTCGAGCCGCGCGCGCCTGGCGCGCCGCGCATCCCGTCCGTGACGGTACGAGGGGATAGCCGACCCCGGCTCCAAGGCGCCGGTCGCTCTGCGATAGTGGAAAAATGCGTCGCACGCCCGCCACTCCCGAAGAAGATGCCGCCGCGTCGGCCGCGATACGCGCGCAGGCTCCGTACTTCGCGATCCGGGTCGGACTTCTCGCCGTCGTCCTGGTCGTGCTGCTCGTCGTAGGAGTGACGCCGCTGCTCGCGGCGATCATCGCACTGAGCGTGGTCGGGGTGGCCAGCTACCCACTGGGCCGCCGGCAGCGGGCGGCGGCCGACGCGGCCCGCGCCCGGTTCCTGCCCGCCCCGCCGCCCGCGGCGAAGAAGGGTGGCAAGGGCGGGAAGGCTCGGCCCGCCGCCCCCGCGACGAAGCCGGCGACGGGCGCGAAGCGTTCGGGGCGCCCGAGCTCGAAGGCCGCCCGTCCCTGACCGTCTGTCCCTAACCGTCTGTCCCTACCGCCTCTCCCTGACCGTCTGTCCCTACCCGCCCGCTTCTGGCCGCTTGCCCCTGACCGCGGCCCGCCCCTGAGGTCGGAGGCTGCTCGCCCGTGAGGTGGTTGCTGGTGGCTGCGGTGGCGGCTGAGGCCGCGGCCGTGCCGACGGAACGCTCCGACGTGCTGGACGTTCTCGTCACCGGGGTTGGCAAGGTCAACGCGGCCGCCGCCGTCGCGCACCGCCTGGCGACCGAGAAGCCGGCCGACGTCGGCGTCCTGAACCTCGGTATGGCCGGCGGGTTGCGAACCGGGGTGAACGGCATCGTCCGCCCGAGCGAGGTCTGGGCGTGGGACCTCGACACCGCCTCGCTGCGGGCGCTCGGTCTCGAGATCGACGACACCATCCCGCTGCCCGGCGGCGACGGCTCGGTCATCGCCTGTGGCGACACCTTCGTGGCCGCCTCCAACCTGCGGGCGCGGCTCGCGGCTCGGGCCAGCGTGGTCGATATGGAGTCCTACGCGGTCGCTCAGGCCGCCGCCCGTACCGGCTTGGAGGCCCACATCGTCAAGTGGGTCTCGGACAGCGCCGATGAGGCCGCGTTCGAGGACTTCACCGCGGTGCTGCGCCATGGGGCGAACGAACTCGGCCGCTACGTCAGCGCCTTCCTCGACTCCGCGCCGTAGCCAACCTGCCGCCCTCCGCGACCGGGGGCTCCGCCCATTTTCCCGGTCGCTTCGGGCGGGTGGCCACCTGGCCGGCCGCGAGATCCGGCCCGCGCGGCCCCTGGGCGGCCACGCCTCCCCGCTCTCGAGCACTGACGGTTCGTTTTCTCGATAATTTCGGTCGAGATTTGGATAATAATCGTGTCGTGACCGCTGGCGAGGGCCGGCCCGGTCGGCGTCGCCGCCGGACCCACCCGCGGGAGAGGAGCGCACTGTGACTGCTCGCGACATAACGATCGAGCGGCAGACCTTCGCCGACGAGTGGCGGGACTGGCATCGCCAGCAGGAGGCGCGGCTGGCCGACCGGCACGGGTTCCTGGCCATCACGAGCCTGCACTGGCTGGACGAGGAGTCCCGCCGGTTCCCGGACGCGCCGGGCGCCTGGTCGACGGGCCCGGACGGTGTCGTCGTCCGCCTCGACGACGGCGAGGAGATCGTCGTCGACGGGGTCCCGGCGCGGGGTGAGCACCGCTTCGAGCCCATCCCCGAGCGGGGCGGAGTGAACGCGATCTGGGGTGACGTCGTCCTCGAGGTGGCCCGCCGCGGCGGGCACGACATCCTGCGCCCTCGCCATCCCGACACCCCGTTACGGCTCGGCTTCACCGGCACGCCGGCCTATCCGCCGGACCCGCGCTGGCGGGTGACCGGCCGCTACGTCCCGTTCGCCCAGCCCCGGCCGACGACGGTGGGCGCCGCGGTCGACGGTCTGGAGCACGTCTACGATGCCCCCGGCCGGGTCGAGTTCACGCTGGACGGCCAGCCGCTGGCGCTCACCGCCTTCCCCGGTCACGGGCCGGGCCGGCTGGTCCTGCTGTTCACCGACGCGACCTCCGGAGTGACGACCTACGCGGCCAACCGCGCGATCAGCCTGGACCCGCCGGCGGCCGACGGCAGCGTCTCGCTCGACTTCAACCGGGCGACCAACCTGCCCTGCGCCTACACCGAGCTGGCCACCTGCCCGCTGCCGCCGGCCGAGAACCGGCTGCCGGTGGCGATCGAGGCCGGGGAGAAGATCCCGCTCATCGGGCCGGCCGATCAGATCGTCGAGCGGCCGCGAGCCGACCCGGTGCTCGCGCAGGTCGCCGAACTGCGCCTGGAGCTCCCCTACGAGTTCGGCCGCGAGGACTACGAACAGATCCTCTTCGACGTGCGGCACTCGGTGGCACCCGCGCTGGGGTGGCGCCCGAGCGCGGCCGCCGTACCGGTGGACGGGGATGTGCGCGTCTGACCGGCGGGCGGGGAAGCATGCGTCTGACCGGCGGGTGGGCGAGCGGGCGCCGTACCGGTGGGCGGCCGCGCCGGGCCTGACCGGAGGGTGGCCGGGGCGAGCGGTGGGTGTCATCGACGCGACCCGGCCGACGCGGTTGGCGCCCGGCCTCCGGCCTGGTGGCCGTTGAGCTGGCGTTTCGCCCGCTCGAAGGCTGGTACGCGACCTTTGTCCGGCGGGCTTGCGGTGGATCCGCCGAGTCTGGTTGTGCCGGCGTTAATCTCGTCGTTCTAGCCTCCGAACTGTGACTTCGACTGCGCGTGGCCCCGCCTGGATCGAACTGACGGGCGCCCACAACGTCCGGGATCTCGGCGGGCTCCCCGCCGTCGGCGGCCGGGTACGGCCGCGCGTTCTCCTGCGCGGTGACAACCTGGACTCACTGACCCCCGAGGACATCGCGCTGCTGCGAGACGAGGTCGGCCTGCGTGGCGTCGTCGACCTGCGGGCGGCGTTCGAGAACCCGCGCGCCGCCGACTGGCTTCCGGCTGCCGACATCGCCTGGATACACGAACCCCTGGTGGACTTCACCGGCCTGAGCCAGAAGGCGCCGCTGGGCGATCTGGCCGGCGACCACCGCCGCCTCTACGCGCTCATGCTCGAGCACGCCGCCGGCGGGCTGGTGCGCATCCTCGACTTCCTCGTTGCGGCTGATCACGCACCGACCCTGGTCCACTGCGCCGCCGGCAAGGACCGGACCGGCATCACCACAGCCGTCCTGCTCCGCCTGGCCGGGGTCGAGCGGGACGCGATCACGGCCGACTACCTGGCCACCGGCGAGCGGCTGGAGCGGATCCGCTCGTCGCTGATGCGCCGGGCCGAATACCGGCATCTGCGGGATCGGGGCGCGGCCGGCTCCGCCAGCGACAAGCCGCTCGCCGACGACGCGGCGCTCGCCGACGACGCGGCGCTCGCCGACGACGCGGCGCTCGCGGACGACGGACCGCTCGCGCGAGCGCTGATGCTCAACCCAGAGGCCATCCTCTCTGTCCTCGACACCGTCGACGCCGCGCCGGGCGGCGCCGTCGGCTTCATGGCCGCTGCCGGCGCGCGTCCCGAGACGATCGACCGCTGGCAATCGATGATCATTCAGCCGGACTGACTAGTCGGTCGGACGAGCCGCCCGGGCTGGGCAGGCCACCAGTCGCGATGCACGGCAGTCCCGAGCCGACATCCCTTCCGGTCTGCCGTTGGCGAATCTGCCGCCGGCAGACCGGACCCCGTTCTCCCCTCACCCTGGGCGACGCTGAGTACGCCGGCGCGGTGCCGGCCGCCGCGCGGGCCGCGGCGCAGTGGAAGGGGCGCAGGATGCGGGACACCATCAGGATGGCGGCCACTGGGCCGGCCGCCGGGTTCGACGACCGGGTGTACGACCGGCTGCTGGCCAACCGGATCGTCTTCCTCGGCTCCGAGGTCGAGGACGCCAGCGCCAACGCGATCTGCGCCAAGCTGCTGTTGCTCGCGGCGGAGGACGCTGAGCGGGACATCTACCTGTACATCAACTCTCCCGGTGGGGTCATCACAGCCGGCATGGCAATCTACGACACGATGCAGTACATCAGTAACGACATCGCCACCGTGGGCATCGGGCTGGCGGCGTCGATGGGCCAGTTCCTCCTGTGCGCGGGCGCGCCCGGCAAGCGGTTCGCCCTGCCACACACCCGGGTGATGATGCACCAGCCGCACGGCGGGATGGGCGGCACTGCCAGTGACATCGCGATCCAGGCCGAGCAGATCATCCACACCAAGCGCACGCTGTTCGAGCGGATCGCCGTTCACACCGGCCGTCCTCGGGAGGAGATCGAGCGCGACTCAGACCGCGACCGCTGGTTCACCGCCGCGGAGGCCAAAGACTACGGCCTGGTCGACCATGTGATCAGCCGCGAGTCGGACGCCCGAGCCCTGGCCGCCTCCCGGTAGCGAACCAGGGCGAGCCCGGCACCGTAGGTCGCCACGGGGGAGGCCGTGGCGACCTACGGCACCATCAGGACGCGCCCGAGATTGGCCCGGCCTTCCAGGATGCGGTGGGCTTCGGCCGCCTCGGTGAGCGGGAGCCGGGCATGCAGGGCGACTCGCAACCGGCCGTCGGCCAGACAACCGGCGGCCTCCTCAACGTCCTTGCGCGCCAGGTCGGGACGAGCCGACCGCCACGCCAGCACCGAGAACCCGGTCACGGACTTCACCGCGAACAGACTGGTGAGCGCGGGCCCGCTCACGTCACCCTCGGCCAGCCCGAAGGCCACCGCCCGGCCGAGCGGCGCGAGGACGTCGATCCCGTCGCGCAGGACGCTGCCTCCGGCCGAGTCAAGAAAGACGTCGACTCCGTCCGGGGCGATTGCGCGGACCTGGGCTGGCCAGTCGTCACGGGAATAGTCGACCACCGCGTCGGCTCCCAGGCCCCGGACGAACTCGTGCTTGGCCGTCCCGCTCGTCCCGCCGATCACTGCCCCCGCGCCGAGCAGTTTGGCCATCTGCACCGCCAGATGACCGATGCCGCCCGCCGCCGCGTCGACGAGCACTGTTTCGCCGGCGCCCAGCCGCCCCAGGCGTAACGCCCGGAGAGCAATGGGCGCGGCCAAGGGCAACATGCTCGCCTCCACGTCGCTGAGGCCGGCGGGAACGTCGGCCAACCAGGCCGCGTCGGCCACCACACGGTCGGCGAACGCGTCCTCGGACAGAGTCGCCACCCGCCGGCCGACCAGGCTGCCCGCTACACCCTCGCCCACAGCCTCGACCGTCCCGACGACGTCACCTGTCAGGGGCGCCGGCAGCGGTCGCTCGAACATCGGCCCGCTCGCCGGACCACGCCGGATCTTGGTGTCGACGAAGTTGGCGCCGATCGCCTCCGCGCGGATGAGCACCTGGCCCGGGCCAGGCTGGGGGACGTCGGCCTCCTCGACCACGAGGACATCGGGATCTCCGTAGGAGTGGTAACGGACGCGGCGCATCGCTGCCTCCACCGAGGAAATAACTGGACTTGGGGTCAACTTCGACGGGTTGGACAGTAGTGGACCGCCGGTCAGGTTGTCCAGGGTGGGCGACACGAAGCCGCGGGCCGGCCAGGTTGACGCGGCGCGACACTGGACACTCGGTGCCGGCGCCCGGCACGGTGGGCGGGCGGGACACACAACGAGACGCGCGGAACGGGCGCGCGAGGGGAGCGCGATGCGGCGCAGCGGTCGGGAACGGGCCGACGCGGCGCGCAACCGGCGGGCCATCCTGGCGGCCACCGAGGATCTGCTGTCCCGCAACCGCCCGGAGCAGGTCACGATGGAGCAGGTCGCGCGGGCGGCCGGCGTGGGCAAGGGCACCGTCTTCCACCGCTTCGGCTCGCGGGCCGGCCTGATGGTCGCCCTGATGTACGAGCGGGCGCTAACCATGAACGAGGCGCTGGTCGCCGGCGATCCCCCGCTCGGTCCAGGGGCGCCGCCGACCGAGCGGATCCTGGCCTTCCTCGACGCCGCGGTCGATCTCGTCAGGCGTAACAAGGGCCTGGTCGCGGCGCTCAACCAGACTGTCCCCTGCACCTCGACCACGGCCAGGCGCGCCGCCGTGCTCGTCACCGGCCTCGGCCCTGAGCCGGGCGACCTGGAATCACCCGGGCCAGCACCGGCCGGCCCGAACCAGCTCGGGCCGGGCCCGTCGGGCCCGGCCCGGTCGGATCCGGCCTTACCGGACCGGCCCGGTAAGACGCCGGCCGAGACCGCCGCCGTCGAGGAGGTCGTCGAGGCGGTCGGAGGGGTCGGGGAGACGGCTGGCCCGGACGAGTCCCACCCGGTCTACGCGGTCTGGCACGCGCACCTGAGCGGGCTGATCGGCGAGGCTCGTCCCGACCTCGACGCGCCGATGATCGCTCACCTGCTGCTCGCGGCCCTGCACAGCGAGCCGATCCTCGCCGTGCTGGAAGGCAACGGCGGCGACCGGGTCGCCGCCGCCGTCCGCTCGCTGGCCCTGCCGCTGTTGGCGCCGCCGAGCGCGGAGCGCCCGCCAGGCCGCTGACCGGCGGATTTCGACGCCCACGCCGTTTCTGTCGGTGCCAGGCGCGATAGTGCACACATGACGTCCTGGACCGATGTGGCAACGAGAGCGCCGGAGCTTGCCTCGGCCGTCCGAGCGACCTTCGCCGCGCGCAAGCACGCGACGATGGCGACCGTCGCGGCGAACGGCGCTCCCCGCATCAGCGGGACCGAGGTCGAGTTCGGGCCGGACGGCCAGATCTACCTGGGCATGATGCCCGGGACCCGACGGGCGGCCGATCTCCGCCGCGAGCCACGGGTCGCGCTCCACAGCCCGACCGTCGACCCGCCGGCCGAGGACGCCCAGGCCTGGCCGGGCGAGGGAAAGATCAGCGCGCACGCCGTCGAGGTGAAGCCCGACCGGTTCCGGTTGGACATCGACACGGTTGTCCTGACCGAGGTGGCCGGGGACGTCTTACGCATTACCCGGTGGCGGGCCGCCGACAGCGATGTCGCGGTGTTCCACCGGGACTAGGCCACCGGGACTAGGCCACCGGCCGCCTCCGTCCGGCCGGTCGGGCGCCGGCCGCTCAGCGAGCGCCGAACCTGAGCGCGGCGAACGTCGCCGCCCGCTCGAAGTGGCCGACCACCAGTGCTGGTCGGCCGGCCGGGCTCGCCCCAGCCGGCTGTGGCCGAGCGTGCTGTATGCGTGGCGCCGGACGACGGGTGGACCCGACACGGCCACGGCCACGGCCGCCGTCGCGGGGCCGGCGGCCGCGCAGGGCGCAGGTCGGCGAGTCCGGAGTACCGCCCGGCCGGCGGCGGATGGCCTCGCCGCCGACGCGGGGCACGACCAGCCGGTGGCCGGGCGAACCGAGCTGCCCGGCGGTCCCGGTGGTCCCAGTGGCTTCGGTCGGCTCGGGCGCGCCGGCCGCCCCGGTCCGCGCGGGTAGGCCGGTCGCCCGCGCGGGCACGACGGGTGGGGCGGGCGCGTCGGAGGGCCGTCCCAGTCCCGCCGCCGCCCGGATCTGTCGCGACCGGACGATCACCTCGTCGAGCAGCTCGTCCAGGGTGATGCCGAGCGCGCGGCAGATCGCCGCCAGCACCTCGGACGACGCCTCCTTGCGGCCGCGCTCCAGCTCCGACAGGTAGGGCATCGAGACCTGGGCCGCGCCCGCGACCTCGCGTAGCGTCCGGCCCTGGCTGAGCCGGCGGCGGCGCAGCACGGCGCCGATCAGGTCGCGCAGGAGCGGCATGTTCACCTCACGGGCGCTTGCATACAGACCGGCGTTCACCCCGGGCGGGAGGAACCAGGAACCGGGAACGACTGATCCGGGAACCACCGAACCGGCGACAGCTGAACCACGAGCAACGTCGAACATCGCCATCGTAGGCCGCCGGCCGGCCGCCGACCCGGCTGTTGGGAGGTGGACCGTCCGCTGGTGCCGGAGTGGTCGGGTTCGGCCCGGCTAAGCTGGCCCGGTGGCCAGCCCGACGGGACCGAAGATCGAGCTGCACGTCCACCTCGAGGGGACGGTCGGCGCGGCCACCCTGCTGGCGATGGCCCGCCGCAACGGCGAGGCCCTGCCGGCCGACACCGTCGAGGGACTGGCAGAGTTCTACCGGTTCAGTACGTTCGACCACTTCCTGCGGACGTGGGTGCTGACCACCCACGTCATGCGGACGGCCGAGGACTTCCACCAGGTCGTCGTGGACTACGCCGAGCGGGCCGCTGCCGCCGGCGCCGTCTACATCGAGGGGATCTTCTCCCCGTGGTTCCGGGTGGCCCGGGGTGTCAGCTGGGACACGATCTTCAACGGGTACGCCGACGGCGCCGCGGACGCGCTCGAGCGCTTCGGTGTCCAGGTGGCGCTGACGCCCGACATCGACCGGGTGCTGCCGCCCGAGCCGGCCGAGGAGGTGGCCCGACAGGCCGTCGCCTTTCGCGACCGCGGCGTTCTCGGCCTGGGCCTGGGCGGCCCGGAGATCGGCCACCCGCCGGAGCCGTTCGCCCCGGCCTTTGCGATCGCGGCCGACGGCGGGCTGGCCGCCGTGCCGCACGCGGGCGAGACGGCGGGCGCCGAGTCGATCCGGGGTGCCGTCGAGGCGCTCGGCGCCCGCCGGATCCGCCACGGCGTCCGCATTCTCGACGATCCGGGCCTAGCCGCCGAGGCGGTGGCTCGGGGCATCGTCCTGGACGTCTGCCCGGTGTCGAACCTGCGCCTCGGGGTCGTCGCGGACCTGGCCGACCATCCGCTGCCCGCGCTGCGCACGGCCGGCCTGGCCTGCACCGTCTCCACGGACGACCCGGCGATGTTCGACACCGACCTCGAGCGCGACCACGCCGTCGCCGCGGCCCTCGGCGTGAGCGCCCGCGACACCTACGCGGCCGGCCTGGCCGGGGCGTTGTGTGACGAGGCCACCCGGGCCCGGCTCGCCGCGATCGGCGCGGCGACGGACTGGGACGCCGTCGACCGACAGGCCGCGCGCGCCGCCGCCGCCGACGCGCTGGCCGCGCCGGTCGCGCGCCGCCGCGCGGGTCTGGTCAGCCAGGACCGCGCCCGGGAGGCGCTGGCCCGGGCCGAGGAAGCCGGATCCGAGAACATCGGAGCGCCAGCGGCCGGCAAGGCGGCCGCCGAGGCCGCCGGCGAGGAGGGAAGCCGCCGGTGAGCCGAGCCGACCTGGACAAGAAGCCGGCCGAGGTGGCCGCGATGTTCGACGGGGTGGCCCGTCGCTACGATCTGACCAACACTGTCCTGTCGATGGGGATGGACCGGGGCTGGCGCGCGGCGACCGCCGACGCGCTCGACGTCGACGCCGGGCTTCAGGTGCTCGACCTCGCCGCCGGCACCGCGACCTCGTCCCGCGCCTTCGCCGAGCGGGGCGCCGACGTCGTGGCCTGCGATTTCTCGGTCGGCATGCTCCGGGTCGGGGCCCGGCGGCTGGCCGCGGAGCCGGCCGAGGCCGGCTCGGTCCGCCTGGTGGCGGGCGACGCGCTCGCGCTGCCCTTCCCCGACGCCACGTTCGACCGGGTGACCATCTCCTTCGGCCTGCGCAACGTGGCCGACGTCTCGACCGCCCTGGCCGAGCTGGCCCGGGTGACCCGGCCGGGCGGCCGTCTGGTGGTCTGCGAGTTCAGCCGGCCCACTTGGCGCCCGTGGCGCACCGTCTACCTGGAGTACCTGATGCGGGCGCTGCCCGCGCTCGCGCGGGCGGTCAGCAGCAGCCCGGACTCCTACGTCTACCTGGCCGAGTCGATCCGGGCCTGGCCGGACCAGGCGGAACTCGCCCGGCGGATCGCCGCCGCCGGCTGGAGCGCGGTGGCCTGGCGCGACCTGACCGGCGGCATCGTCGCCCTGCACCGGGCCGTCCGCCCGGCCTGACCAGCCGGGACGCGGCCGCGTCAGCCGGGTATGTGGGCGTCCAGCCAGGTCACGCAGCGAGCCCAGGCGTCCGCGGCCGAGCCCGGCTCGTGGCCCGGAGCGTCCGCCCGGTGGAAGTCGTGCCCGGCCCGCGGGTAGCGGGTGACCTCGGCGGCGACCGCCGCGCCGGCGGCGGCCGCGCGGGCCGCCTCCACCTCAGCCGCCGATATGTCCGGATCAAGCTCGCCGAAGAGCCCCAGCCAGGGCGCTCGCAGGTCCGCCATCACCGCGACCAGGGGCGGTAGGCCGAAGCGGCCGCGGCCCAGTCCGGCGCCCCCGAACGACACCGCCGCGGCGACCGGCCGGTGCGCGGCCAGGTAGGTCACCACCGACCCGCCCAGGCCGAAGCCGACGAGCGCGCACCGGTCGAGGGCGCTGCCTTCGTCGGCGAGCAGCGCCACCGCCGCGTCCACCACGGTCGCCGCCACCTCAGCCAGGCTGGCCGGGCTCAGGCCCGGCCAGGGGTCGGGACCGGCCTTCGGCCCGACGCCGGGGTCGAACGGAGGCTGGCCGCCGGACCGGCCGAACAGTGCCGGCGTGATCGCGCGGAAGCCCGCCCGGGCCAGAGCGTCCCGGCTGCCGGCCAGGTAGTCACCCCGGCCCTCGTCACCGTGGAGATCGGCACCGTGGAGATCGTCGTCGCGGAGATCGTCGTCGGCGGAGGCCGCCGGGACGGGATCGCCGACGTCGGGAAGCACCACCACCCCGCCCCGCAACGGTCCGACCGGATGCGAGACCAGCGCGGGCATCGGCCCGTCGGCCGTGGACAGGGTCACCGACTCCCGTCGGGGCCCGGAAACTGTGCGCGCCACGTCGGCGCTGAGGCTGTAGGCCATGACCCGCTCCTCGCGTACGCCGCCCCGACCGTCCCGACCGGCCCAGGCCGGACGGGGACGCGGCCGGGTTACCTTCTCCGGCCTACCCGGACCGGGTGAAGCTCGCACCGGTCGGTTTCCGGGCCGAGTCGGCGCTCGACGGCCCGCGCACCCCGATGATGGCATCCGAGAGTGACGAACAGGCAGCGTTGCGTGTCGGAAGGGGCTGGCGCGCGATAGTCACCAGATCGCCGACGGACGGTTGATGCCATCATCGGCGGCGTTGCCCTAGACTCGTAGTGGTAGCTCGTGAAATTGTTCACGAGCGTTGGTGACGGGCGTTGCTCCCGGTGTCGTGGGAGCGAGTCGAGTGGGCGATTCGGAGCTGGGCGGCATGACGAGTGGGCGAGCCGACGAGGCCGACGTCGTCGTCGTCGGCGCCGGGCCTGGTGGTTCGTCGACCGCCTACCACCTGGCCAGCGCCGGCCTGAACGTCACCCTGCTGGAGAAGACCCGCTTCCCGCGGGAGAAGGTCTGCGGCGACGGGCTGACGCCCCGCGCGGTCCGGTCCCTCATCGAGATGGGCATCGACACCACACCGGCCCAGCCCGCGGCCCCGGCCCAGCCCGCGGCCCCGGCCCAGCCCGCGGCCCCGGCCCAGCCCGCGGCCCCGGCCCAGCCCGCGGCCCCGGCGCCGGCAACCTCGGCTGGTGAGGCCGGCCCGGAACCGGCGCCCGGCGGCTGGGCCCGCAACCGGGGCCTGCGGATCATCGGCGGCACCGTCCGCCTCGAGCTTCCCTGGCCCGAGCTGGCCAGCTACCCCGACTACGGCCTGGTCCGACCGCGCCTCGACTTCGACGAGCTGCTGGCCCAGACGGCGGTAAAGGCCGGGGCCCGGCTGTGCCAGGAGACGACGGTCACGGGCCCGATCCGGGACGAACGCACCCATCGGGTGGTCGGGGTCACGGCCCGCACGGCCGACGGCGTGCGCGAGTACCGCGCCCCGCTGGTGGTGGCGGCCGACGGCAACAGCGCCCGGCTGGCCAACGCGCTCGGCATCAGCCGCCGCGAGGACCGGCCGCTGGGGGTGGCCGTCCGGCGCTACTACCGAAGCCCTCGCACCCACGACGACTTCCTCGAGTCCCACCTTGAGCTGTGGGAGGGCAAGCCCCGGGCCAGCCGGCTGCTCCCCGGCTACGGGTGGATCTTCGGCATGGGCGACGGCACGTCCAACGTCGGCCTGGGCATCCTCAACACGACGCCTGCCTTCGGCAACACCGACTACCGCGACCTGCTGCGCCGCTGGCTCGGCGGGCTGCCGCCCGAGTGGGGTTTCGGCGAGGACAACGCGCTCGGGACGATCCGGGGCGCGGCCCTGCCCATGGGCTTCAACCGCAAGCCGCACTACAGCGACGGGATGCTGCTGGTCGGCGACGCCGCCGGGGCGGTCAACCCGTTCAACGGCGAGGGCATCGCCTACGCCATGGAGACCGGGGCGCTGGCGGCCGAGTTCGTGGCCCAGGCGCTGGCCCGCCCGGACGGCCCGGGCCGGGAGCGCGTCCTGGCCGACTATCCGGCCGCCCTGGGCCAGCGTTACGGCGGCTATTACACGCTCGGGCGGATCTTCGTCCAGCTCATCGGCAATCCGTCGGTGATGCGGGTGGCCACCCGCTACGGACTCGGCCGGCCGACCCTGATGCGTTTCGCGCTGAAGATTATGGCGAACCTCACCGACCCCCGAGGAGGTGATGCCCTGGATCGGCTGATCAACGCGATGACTCGCCTCGCGCCGGCGGCCTGAATGACCGCGACGCCCGGGGCGGGGGACCCCACGGTGCCAGAAGTCTCACGGCGCCCTGAGGTTTTCCGGTGCCACGAACTCCAGAATGCGATGCCGGAGGAGCCGACGGCGGTGAGATCAGCGGTCCTCCCTCTTTCGCGGCTGGGGCGAGAGCGGTGTCACTCACATGCGAAAAGTTGATCCCCGTTGGGTTGTCCACCATTTTCTCCGTCGCTACCGCGGCGGCGGTCGAACGGCTTGGAGTTCCCAGGCAGCCACCGGCGGCACGCCGGCCGGCCACGCCGGGTGGGGGTACCCCCGGGAGCAAACCGGGTCGCGGGCCGTCGTCCCGGGAAGCGTAGGCTCCAGTCGGTCAGGCCGGACCGTCCGGACGAAGCGGCCAGCCTGAGCGCCGGCGGTGGCCCTGGCCAACCGTCCCAACTACTCGCCACGTCCTGCACCAGAGTTTCAGGGAGGAGCTCGGCATGCTGTCGAACTACGTGCCGATCCTCGTACTTCTTGTGATCGCCAGCCTCTTCGCGGTCGGTTCCGTGGCCGCTGGCGCGCTTGTCGGGCCAAAGCGGTACAACCGCGCGAAACTCGACGCGTACGAGTGCGGAATTGAACCGACGCCGGGCCAGGTGGGACCGCACCGCTTCCCGGTGAAGTTCTACCTGACCGCGATGCTGTTCATCGTTTTCGACATTGAGATCATCTTCTTGTACCCGTGGGCAGTGGCGTTCGGCAGCCTCGGTGTCTTCGGTCTGGTGGAGATGGTGCTGTTCGTGGCGACCGTCTTCGTCGCCTACGCCTACGTGTGGCGCCGGGGAGGCCTGGAATGGGACTAGAGGAGAAGCTGCCCAGCGGCGTGCTTCTCACGACGGTCGAGAAGCTCGCCAACTGGACGCGCAAGGCGTCGCTGTGGCCGGCGACGTTCGGCCTGGCCTGTTGCGCCATCGAGATGATGGCCACCGGCGCCGGCCGTTACGACCTCGCGCGCTTCGGCATGGAGGTCTTCCGGGCCAGCCCGCGCCAGTCCGACCTGATGATCGTGGCCGGCCGGGTCAGCCAGAAGATGGCCCCGGTGCTGCGCCAGATCTACGACCAGATGCCCGAGCCCAAGTGGGTGCTGTCGATGGGTGTCTGCGCCAGCAGCGGCGGCATGTTCAACAACTACGCGATCGTCCAGGGCGTCGACCACATCGTCCCCGTCGACATGTACCTGCCCGGCTGCCCGCCGCGGCCGGAGATGCTGATGGACGCGATCCTCAAGCTGCACGAGAAGATCCTCGCCGGCGACGTCGAGGGCAAGATCACCTACAGTAAGGTCGGTGACTCGCCCTACCCGAAGCCGATCGAGGTCGCGACGGCCCGGGCCGGCCTGCCGGCCGGTTCGATCGACGAGACGATCTCGGTCAACGACCGCAAGCGCTTCAAGCTGCCCGAGGGTGCCCCGGTGCCGGCCGGCGTCGGCGCGGTCACCCCGGCCCTGGACGTCCGCAAGCCGGCCGCGATCGCCCCGCCGTCCGTCTTCAGCCGGACCAAGAAGAGCGCGGTTGTCGCCGGCGAGCCGGTCGCGGAGCGAGGCGCGCCCGCGGGCGACGCGGATCCGACGACCCAGACGCTGCCGCCGAGCACCCGGCGTGACCAGCGCGAACGGGATGAATCATGAGTGAGATCGTCACCGGCGGCCCCGGGCCGGGCGGCGCCACCGGTGCCGTCTCGCCTGGCGGGGCGCCGCCCGGCAAGCGCGGCGACGCCTTCGGGGCCCGGGGCTCCGGCGACACGTCCGGCTTCGGCGGCCTGGTCCGCCCGGCCCCCGGCTTCGTCTCGACACCGCGCCCGTTCGGCGACGACGAGGCCGACGGCGTCTATGACAGCCTCGAGCAGGCATTCCCCGGCTTGGGCGACGCCGTGGAGCGGGTCGTCTTCGACCGGGGCGAGCTCACGCTGTACGTGAAGCGCGAGTCGCTGCTGGCCGTCGCCCAGACCCTGCGCGACGAGCCCACCCTGCGCTACGAGCTGTGCTCCAGCGTCTCGGGCGCCGACTACCTGGACGACCCGACCGGCCGGCGGCTGCACGCGGTCTACCACCTGACGTCGATGACCTACCGGCGCCGGCTGCGCCTGGAGGTCAGCGTCACCGTCGAGGACCCGACGATCCCGAGCCTCATGCCGGTCTATCCGACGGCCGACTGGCACGAGCGTGAGACCTACGACTTCTTCGGCATCGTGTTCACCGGCCGGGATGCCCTGACCCGGATCATGATGCCGGACGACTGGGTCGGCTATCCCCAGCGCAAGGACTATCCGCTCGGCGGGATCCCGGTGGACTACAAGGGAGCCCAGATTCCCCCGCCCGACGCGCGACGGAGCTACTCATGACCACGTTCGTGCCTCCCGACACCGACGCCGGCACTCGCCCGGGCGGCGAGGACCCGTACGAGGCCGGATTCACCGAGTCCGGCAGCGGCCGCGTCTACAACGTCACCGGCGGCGACTGGGAAGAGGTGCTCGGCGGCGACGTCGACCACTCCGAGCGCATCGTCGTCAACATGGGCCCGCAGCACCCGTCGACCCACGGCGTGCTGCGCATCGTCCTGGAGATCGAGGGCGAGACGGTCACCGAGTCGCGGGTGGTCATCGGCTACCTGCACACCGGGATCGAGAAGAGCTGCGAGTTCCGGACCTGGACCCAGGCCGTCACCTTCCTGACCCGGGCCGACTACCTCTCGCCGCTGTTCAACGAGACCGGCTACTGCCTGGCCGTCGAGAAGCTGCTGGGCATCACCGACCAGATCCCGGAGCGGGCCACGGTCATCCGGGTGATGGTCATGGAGATCCAACGGATCGCCTCCCACCTGGTCTGGCTGGCCACCGGGGCGATGGAGATCGGCGCCACCACCGGCATGATCTTCGGTTTCCGGGAGCGCGAGAAGGCCCTCGACCTGCTCGAGCTGATCACCGGGCTGCGGATGAACCACGCGTTCGTCCGGCCCGGCGGCCTGGCCCAGGACCTGCCCGACGGGGCGGAGCGGGCCATCCGGGCGTTACTCGAGGAGATGCCCAAGCGGATCAAGGAATACCACGCGCTGCTGTCCGGCCAGCCGATCTGGATCAACCGGCTCAAGGACGTCAACGTCATCGACGCCGCCGGCTGCATCCAGCTCGGGATCACCGGCCCGGTGCTGCGCGCGTCCGGCCTGGGCTGGGACCTGCGCAAGACGATCCCGTACTGCGGCTACGAGACCTACGAGTTCGACGTGCCGACCGCGCTGGAGGCCGACTCCTACGCCCGCTACCTGGTGCGGCTGGAGGAGATGGGCGAGTCGCTCAAGATCATTGAGCAGTGCCTGGACCGGCTGCGCCCCGGCCCGGTCATGGTCGCCGACAAGAAGATCGCCTGGCCGGCCCAGCTGACCATCGGCTCGGACGGCATGGGCAACTCGCTCGACCACATCCGCAAGATCATGGGCACCTCGATGGAGGCCCTGATCCACCACTTCAAGCTGGTCACCGAGGGCTTCCGGGTCCCGGCCGGCCAGGTGTACACGTCCATCGAGAGCCCGCGCGGGGAGCTCGGCTTCCACGTGGTGTCCGACGGCGGCACGCGGCCCCACCGGGTGCACGTGCGCGAGCCAAGCTTCGTCAACCTGCAGGGCGTCCCGGCGATGACCGAGGGCGGGCAGGTCGCGGACGTGATCGTCGGTGTCGCGTCCCTCGATCCGGTGCTGGGAGGGGTGGACCGCTAGTGCCACTCACGGAGGAAACCCGCGCCGCCGCGCGGGAGATCATCGACCGTTACCCGCCGGGGCGGTCGCGCTCGGCGCTGCTGCCGATGCTGCACCTCGTCCAGGCGGAGGAGGGCTACGTCACCGCCGAGGGTGTCGACTTCTGCGCCGAGCAGCTCGGGCTGACCGCCGCCGAGGTGTCGGCCGTCGCGACGTTCTACACGATGTACAAGCGGCGCCCGGTCGGCGACTGGCTGGTCTCGGTCTGCACGAACCTGTCCTGCTCGCTGCTGGGCGGCCAGCAGGTCTTCGACCGCCTGTCCGAGCACCTCGGCGTCCACCACGACGAGGCGACGCCGGACGGGAAGCTGACCCTCGAGCACGCCGAGTGCCTGGCCGCCTGCGACTACGCGCCGGTCATGACGGTGAACTACGACTTCTTCGACAAGGTCGACCCGGAGCGGGCGGCGGCCATCGTCGACGCGCTGCGGCGCGGCGAGCGCCCGGCGCCCGACCGGGGCGGCCCGCTGTGCACGTTCGCCGAGGCCTCCCGCCAGCTCGCCGGCTGGCCCGACCCCCGCGTCGAGGCGGTCGACCACGCCGACGCGCAGGAGGAGAGCCTGGCCGGCCTGCGCTACGCCGAGGCTCACCAGGGCTGGCGGGCGCCGGCCATCGCCGAGCCCGACCCGGACAAGCCGCTGGCCGACTCCGGCTCGGCCCGCTCAGGTTCGGCCGGCGCGGGCGCCGCCACCGCGCCAGCCGCCACCGCTCCGGCCGCCACGAAGGGAGCGTGACGATGCCCGTCACCCCGGTCCTCAGCTCCCGCTGGAGCCTGCCCGAGTCGTGGACGCTGGCCACCTACGAGCGAGCCGACGGCTACGCCGGTCTGCGCCAGGCCCTCGCCATGGGCCCGGACGACCTCATCAAGCTCGTCAAGGACTCCGGCCTGCGCGGTCGCGGCGGCGCGGGCTTCCCGACCGGGATGAAGTGGGGCTTCATCCCGCAGGGCGACGGCAAGCCGCACTACCTCGTCATCAACGCCGACGAGGGCGAGCCGGGCACCTGCAAGGACGCCCCGCTGATGATGGCCGACCCGCACTCGCTGATCGAGGGCGTGATCATCGCCTCCTACGCGGTACGGGCCAACAACGCCTACATCTACGTGCGCGGTGAGCTCATCCACGCCGCGCGCCGGCTGCGAGCAGCCGTCGGCGAGGCGTACGAGGCCGGCTACCTCGGCCACGACATCCTCGGCAGCGGCTTCAGCCTCGACCTGGTCGTCCACTCCGGCGCCGGCGCGTACATCTGCGGCGAGGAGACGGCGCTGCTGGACTCCCTGGAGGGACGGCGCGGCCAGCCCCGGCTGCGCCCGCCGTTCCCCGCCACCAACGGCCTGTACAACTCGCCCACAGTCGTCAACAACGTCGAGACAATCGCGACAGTTCCGTTCATCGTGCGCGGCGGCGTCGAGTGGTTCCGCTCGATGGGCACCGAGCGCTCCCCCGGCCCGAAGATCTACAGCCTCTCCGGTCACGTCACCCGGCCCGGCCAGTACGAGTGCCCGATGGGCACGACGCTGCGCGAGCTGCTCGACATGGCCGGCGGCATCCGGGGCGGGCGCGAGCTGAAGGCCTGGACGCCGGGCGGCTCGTCCACGCCGATGCTGACGGCGGAGCACCTCGACGTCCCGCTGGACTTCGACAGCGTCATGCAGGCCGGCTCGCTGCTCGGCACGGCAGCTCTGATGATCATGGATGACACCACCGAGATGCTCCCGGTTGTGCGCCGGCTCACGGAGTTCTACGCGCACGAGTCCTGCGGCAAGTGCACCCCATGCCGCGAGGGGACGAGCTGGATGGTGAAGATCCTGTCCCGGATGGAGCGCGGCGACGGCGACGCCCAGGACGTGGCGACTCTCTCCGACGCCTGCGACAACATCTTCGGCCGCGCGTTCTGCGCCCTGGCCGACGGCGCGGTCTCCCCGATCCAGTCGGGGATCAAATTCTTCCGGGGCGAGTTCCTGCCGGTCGTCCCGGCGGACAAGCCCCGGGCGGCGCCCGCCGACACCGCGCCAACCGACACCGACGACGGGGCGCCCCAGTCCGGCGACGCCCTCGCGGGAGCACACTGACCATGACAGTCGCACCGGAGCGGACCTCGTCGACGCCCGTCGACGAGGTAAGCCTCACCATCGACGGCCTGCCGGTCTCCGTCCCCAAGGGGACGCTGATCATCCGCGCGGCCGAGCTGCTCGGCATCGAGGTGCCGCGCTTCTGCGACCATCCGCTGCTCGACCCGGTCGGCGCCTGCCGGCAGTGCATCGTCGAGGTCGAGGGCCAGCGCAAGCCGGTCGCGGCCTGCACCACGACGGTCGCCGCCGACATGGTGGTGAAGACCCAGGTCAGCTCGGAGGTCGCCCGCAAGGCCCAGGCCGGGACGCTGGAGTTCCTGCTCATCAACCACCCGCTCGACTGCCCGATCTGCGACAAGGGCGGCGAGTGCCCGCTGCAGAACCAGTCGATGGCCAACGGCGGTGCCGAGTCCCGCTTCCGGGAGCCCAAGCGCACCTACCCCAAGCCGCTGGCGATCTCCACCGAGATCCTGCTGGACCGGGAGCGCTGCGTCCTGTGCGCCCGCTGCACCCGCTTCTCGGCCCAGATCGCCGGCGACCCCTTCATCGAGCTGTTCGAGCGGGGCGCGGCCGAGCAGGTCGCGGTCAGCGAGGGCAAGCCCTTCTCGTCCTACTTCTCCGGCAACACCGTCCAGATCTGCCCGGTCGGGGCCCTGACGAGTGCCGCCTACCGGTTCCGGGCACGGCCGTTCGACCTGGTCTCCACCCCGACGACCTGCGAGCACTGCGCATCGGGCTGCTCGATCCGGGCCGACCACCGGCGCGGCAAGGTCATGCGCCGCCTGGCCGGCGAGGACCCGGCGGTCAACGAGGAGTGGAACTGCGACAAGGGCCGCTTCGGCTTCACCTGGGCCCGCCAGTCGGACCGGATCACCGAGCCGATGATCCGGGACGACGAGACCGGTGAGCTGGTCGGAGTTTCCTGGTCGGACGCGCTGGAGTACGCCGCGTCCGGGCTGGCCGAGTGCCGGGGCCGCAACGGCGCGGCCGTGCTGCCCGGCGGCCGGCTGACCCGCGAGGACGCCTACGCCTACGCGAAGTTCGCCCGGCTCGCCCTGGGCACCAACGACGTCGACTTCCGGGCCCGGCCCCACTCGGCCGAGGAGGAGGCGTTCCTCGGCCACGCGCTGGCCGGCACCGGCATCGGCGTCACCTACGCCGACCTCGAGGCCGCCCCGGCCGTCCTGCTGGCCGGCTTCGAGCCCGAGGAGGAGTCGCCGATCGTCTTCCTCCGGCTACGCAAGGCCGTCCGGACGCACGCGAGCGCCGTCTACTCGATCGCCCCGCTGGCCTCGGCCGGGCTGGCCAAGCTGTCCGGCACCCTGATCGAGACCCGGCCCGGCGCCGAGGCCGTCGCCCTGCACGCCCTGACCGACCCGGCCGTGGACGGGGCCGGCGCCGCGCTGCGGGCTGAGGGCGCGGTCATCATCGCCGGTGAGCGCCTGGCCACCTCGCCCGGCGCGCTGAGCGCCGTGCTCGCGCTGGCCGAGGCGACCGGGGCCGCGCTGGCCTGGATCCCGCGCCGGGCCGGGGAGCGCGGCGCGCTCGCCGCCGGCGCGCTCCCGTCGCTGCTGCCCGGCGGCCGCCCGGTCACCGACACCGGGGCCCGGGCCGAGGTCGCCGCCGCCTGGGGGCTGGCGGCCCAGGGCGGGGCCCTCCCGGCCGCGCCCGGCCGCGACACCGCCGCGATCCTGGCCGCGGTCGCGGCCAAGGAGATCGACGGCGTCGTCGTCGGCGGCGTCGACCTGGACGACCTGCCCGACCCGGCCGGCGCCCGCGCCGCGCTGGCCACGATCCCGTTCCTGGTCTCCCTCGAGGTCCGGCACTCCTCGGTCACCGAACTGGCCGACGTCGTGCTCCCGGTCGCCCCGATCGCGGAGAAGGACGGCTCGTTCGTCGACTGGGAGGGCCGGCTGCGCCCGGTCCGCCGCGCGCTGACCGGCACCCCGGCCCTGCCCGACCTGCGGGTCCTGCACCTGCTGGCGGCCGAGATGGGGGTCGGGCTCGGACTGCCCGACGCCCGCTCCGCCGCCCGCGAGCTGGCCTCGCTCGGCCGGGCCGACGCCGACGTCGCCCGCGTCGGCGCGCCCCGTATCGCCCCGGCCGTCCCGGCCGAGGCCGGCCCGGGCCAGGCCCTGCTGGCCAGCTGGCACCTGCTGATCGACGACGGGCGCCTGCTCGACGGCGAGCAGTACCTGGCCGGCACGGCCCGCCCGTCGGTCGCGATCATCTCGGCGGCCACCGCCGCCGAGGTTGGGGTGGCTGAGGGCGAGAGCCTGCGGGTCGCCACCGCGACCGGCGCGATCACGCTGCCGGTCCAGATCGGTGCCATCGTCGACCGGGTCGTGTGGCTGCCGGCGCACTCGCCCGGCTCGTGGATCAGCGAGCTGGGCGTGGCGGCCGGCGGACTGGTCGAGCTGAGCCCGGCCGGAGCGCTGCCCCAGCAGGACCAGGCGGCCCTGGCCGCCACCGGGGTCGACCCGGCCGCCGTGGCCGGGCCCGCGGAAGGAGTACGGGGATGACCGCCCCAGCTGCATCGGCCGTCGTCGCGGCCACCAGTGATCCGGACCTCGCGGTCTTCGGTCACGACCCGTTCTGGCTGATGCTGGTCAAGGCGGTCGCCGTCTTCGCCTTCCTGCTGCTGATGACGCTGTTCGCGATCGTCTTCGAGCGCAAGGTCGTCGCCCGGATGCAGCAGCGGCTCGGGCCGAACCGGCACGGGCCCAAGGGCTGGCTGCAGAGCCTGGCCGACGGCGTCAAGCTGATGCTTAAAGAGGACATCATCCCGGTCCTGGCCGATAAGCCGGTGTTCATCCTGGCCCCGATCGTCTCGGCGGTGCCGGCCTTCATGGCCTTCGCCGTGATTCCGTTCGGGCCTGAGGTGTCCATCGGCGGCCACCACACGATGCTGCAGCTGGCCGACCTGCCGGTCGGCATCCTGTTCATCCTGTCGGCCTCGTCGCTGGGCGTGTACGGGATCGTGCTCTCGGGCTGGTCGTCCGGCTCGACCTACCCGCTGCTGGGCGCGCTGCGCTCGGCGGCGCAGCTCATCTCCTACGAGGTGGCGATGGGCCTGGCCTTCGTCGGGGTGTTCCTCTACTCGGGGACGCTGTCGACGTCGGGCATCGTCGAGCGCCAGCACCACTGGTGGTACATCGCGCTGGTCCCGTCGTTCATCCTCTACTGCATCGCGATGGTCGGGGAGACGAACCGGACGCCGTTCGACCTGCCCGAGGCCGAGGGCGAGCTGGTCGGTGGCTTCCACACCGAGTACTCGTCGATCAAGTTCGCGTTCTTCTTCCTGGCCGAGTACATCAACACCGTCACGGTCTCGGCCGTGGCGACCACGATGTTCCTCGGCGGGTACCAGCCGCCGCCCATCCCGGGCTGGTCGAGCCTCGACCACGGCTGGTGGCCGATCCTCTGGTTCGTCATGAAGGTGCTGGCCTTCCTGTTCGTCTTCATCTGGCTGCGGGGGACGCTGCCCCGGCTGCGCTACGACCAGTTCATGGCCTTCGGCTGGAAGGTCCTGATCCCGGTCGGGCTGGTCTGGGTGCTGTTCATCGCGGCGGTGCGGGCCTACCAGCTCAACGTCACGAACCGGACCCCCTGGGTCATCGGGGTGGCGGTGATCGCCGTCATCCTGGTGCTCGCGCTGCTGCTGGACCCGGGGCCGCGCCGACGGGCCCGAGAAGAAGCCCTGCGCGAGGAGGAGAAGCTGGCGAACGCGCCCAGCCTCGACCGCATCCCGTGGCCGCCGGTGTCGGTGGGCCCGGGCGGCGCGCTGACCGCTCCGGCGGCCCGCGGCAGTGAGCAGACCGTTGTCATCGCGGGCGGCGGCCCGCGTCAGGAGAACTAGCGACATGGGCGCTTTGGATCCCATCAAGGGCTTCGGTGTCACCTTCGGCACGATGTTCAAGAAGCCGACCACCGAGCAGTACCCCGAGGAGAAGAAGGTCACGGCCGAGCGGTTCCACGGCCGTCACCAGCTCAACCGGCATCCGGACGGGCTGGAGAAGTGCGTCGGCTGCGAGCTGTGCGCGTGGGCCTGCCCGGCCGACGCCATCTACGTCGAGGGCGCGGACAACACCGAGGAGGAGCGTTACTCCCCGGGCGAGCGCTACGGCCGCGTCTACCAGATCAACTACCTGCGCTGCATCATGTGCGGGCTGTGCATCGAGGCGTGCCCGACCCGGGCGCTGACGATGTCGAACGACTACGAGCTGGCCGACGACAGCCGCACCGACCTCATCTTCACCAAGGAGCAGCTGCTCGCGCCGCTGCGGGAGGGGATGGAGGTTCCGCCGCACCCGCTGCGCCTGGGTGAGACCGAGACCGACTACTACACCTGGGACATCACCAAGCCGGTCCCGCCGCCGCCCACCGCGGAAAGCCAGTCCGCCGGCGAGGCGGGCGGCCAGTCCGAGGAGGGCATCGCCCGGCGCACGGCCGGTGAGCACTCCCGGGCTGACGAGGTCCCCGCCCACGGCGAGGGTACGGAGCTGCCGCGATGATCACCGCTTCCGTCGTCGCGGCGGCCCAGCCGGTCTACAGCACCTCGACCGGCGAGGCGGCCACCTTCTGGATCCTGGCCCCGGTGGCGGTACTGGCCGCGCTGGGCATGGTCCTGGCCCGCAACGCCGTCCACGGCGCGCTGATGCTGGTCGCGAACTTCTTCTGCCTGGCCGTGTTCTACATGCTGCAGGACGCACCCTTCCTCGGGTACGTCCAGATCATCGTCTACACCGGCGCGATCATGGTGCTGTTCCTGTTCGTGCTGATGCTGGTCGGGGTCGACTCGTCCGACTCGCTGGTGGAGACGCTGCGCGGCCAGCGGGTGGCCGGGATCATCCTGGGCCTCGGCTTCGCCGGGCTGTTGGTCTTCCCGATCGGCCACGTCATCCACCACCAGCCGGCGGCCGGCCTGAGGGCGGCGAACACGGACGGCAACGTCCAGGCCATCGCCAAGCTGCTGTTCACCGACTACGTCTTCCCGTTCGAGGTCGTCTCGGCCCTGCTCATCGTGGCGGCGGTCGGCGCGATGGTCCTCGGCCACCGCGAGCGGGTCGGCGGCAAGGTCACGCAGCGGGACATGATGATCCGCCGGTTCGCCGAGGGCAAGCAGCTCACGCCGCTGCCCGGCCCCGGCGTCTACGCCCGGGCGGACGCGGCCAACAACCCGGCCCGGCTGCCCGGCGGCGGCGACGCGCCCGGCACGGTGATGGGCGAGTTCGCCTCGGCCCGGGCCGAGGATGCCCCGGCCGACGCGCCTCGGGACGCCGACGGGCCCGGCTCGCCGATCACCGTGGGCGCGCCCCGCGACGGCGCCGACGGCGAGCCAGCGGCGGACAAGCCCACGACGGTCAAGCCAGCGACGGGCAAGCCAGCGACAGACAGGGGGGAGAGCAAGTGAATCCCGCGAACTACCTGATCCTGTCCGGGCTGCTGTTCACCATCGGCGCGGTCGGCGTGCTGCTGCGCCGCAACGCGATCGTCGTCTTCATGTGCATCGAGCTCATGCTGAACGCGGTCAACCTGTCGCTGGTGACCTTCTCCCGGATCAACGGGACGCTGGACGGCCAGATCATGGCCTTCTTCGTGATGGTCGTGGCGGCGGCCGAGGTCGTCGTGGGGCTCGCCATCATCCTGACGATCTTCCGGACCCGTCGCTCGTCCTCGGTCGACGACGTGAACCTGCTCAAGTACTGACTTTGCTTCAAGAGCTGACTTGCTTCAAGCACTGACTCTGCTCGAACGGAACGACACCGCTTCGCAAGGGCTGACCGCGCGTAGCGCGGGAGAACGGACGGTCACCGCAGTGACGCATAATGGGGTGCGGCATGCCGCATGAGGTTCACTACGCCGCGGCCAGCGGCGTCTTCTCCGCGAGCTGGCTCCTGCTCGTGCTGCCGCTGGCCGGCGCGGCGATCCTGCTCGTCGGCGGCAAGCGGACGGATCGCTGGGGCCATCTGCTCGGCACACTGACCGCGCTGGCCAGCTTCGTGTTCGCGGTCGTGCTGTTCGCGGCGATGCACTCGCGCGCCGGCGACAACCGGGCGATCGACACGCACCTCTACTCCTGGATCCCGGTCAACGGCTTCCAGGTGAACGCCTCGCTGCTGCTCGACCAGCTCTCGATGGTGTTCGTGCTGCTGATCACCGGTGTGGGCACGCTGATCCACATCTACTCGATCGGCTACATGGCCCACGACCCGGGCCGGCGGCGCTTCTTCGCCTACATGAACCTGTTCCTGGCCTCGATGCTCCTGCTGGTGCTGGCGGACAACTACCTGGTCCTCTACGGCGGCTGGGAGCTGGTCGGGCTCTCGTCCTTCCTGCTCATCAAGTTCTGGGAGTACAAGCCGGCCGCGGCCACCGCCGCGAACAAGGCGTTCTACATGAACCGGGTCGGTGACGTCGGCCTGGCCCTGGCCATCATGTTCATGTTCGCCACCCTGGGCCGCACCGACTTCGCCGGGGTCTTCGGGGCGGCCGGCGGCCACGCCATCAGCTACGGGACGACGACCGCGATCGCGCTGCTCCTGCTGCTCGGGGCGTGCGGCAAGTCGGGCCAGTTCCCGCTGCAGGCATGGCTCCCGGACGCCATGGAGGGCCCGACCCCGATCTCGGCGCTCATCCACGCCGCGACTATGGTCACCGCCGGCGTCTACCTGATCGCCCGCTCCAACCCGATCTTCACCGACACCCAGGCCGCCCGCACCGTCGTGGTCATCCTGGGCGCCGGGACGATACTCATCGGCTGCGTCATCGGCTGCGCCTACGACGACATCAAGAAGGTGCTGGCCTACTCGACCGTCAGCCAGATCGGCTACATGTTCCTGGCCGTCGGGCTGGGCCCGGCCGGCTACGCGCTGGGCATCATGCACCTGCTGGCCCACGGCTTCTTCAAGGCCGGGCTGTTCCTCGGCTCCGGCTCCGTCATCCACGCGATGGACGACGAGCAGGACATGCGTAAGTACGGCGGCCTGTGGCGGGTGATGCCGATCACCTGGGTGACGTTCCTGCTCGGCTACCTGGCCATCATCGGGATGCCCCCGCTGTCCGGGTTCTTCACCAAGGACAAGATCATCGAGGCGTCGTTCGACAAGGGCGGGACCTCGGGCTGGATCCTCGGGATCATCGCCCTGCTCGGCGCCGGCATCACCTCGTTCTACATGAGCCGGCTGTTCCTGATGACCTTCCACGGGAAGGCCCGCTGGTCGCACGACGGGACGCCGGACAACCCGGCCAAGCACCCGCACGAGTCGCCGGGCGTCATGACCGGCCCGATGGTGATCCTCGCCATCGGCTCGGCCTTCGCCGGCGGGCTGATGGTGCTGGGCGCGTCCATGCAGCACTGGCTGGAGCCGGCGCTCGGCAGGAGCGCCGAGGAGGGCGCGCACACCATCTCCCCGTGGGTGCTGACCGCGCTCACCCTGGTGGTGGCCCTGTTCGGCTTCCTCGGCGCGCTGGCGCGCTACCAGATCCGCCCGGTCGAGGTGGTGGCCCGGCCCGACGCCGACGTCAGCATCGTCACCGTCGCCGCCCGCCACGACCTGTTCGCCAACACGGCCAACGAGACGCTGTTCATGCATCCCGGCCGCTACCTGACCCGCTTCCTGGTCTGGCTGGACAACGTCGGCGTCGACGGCGTCGTCGGCGGCCTGGCCGCCGGGGTCGGGGGCCTGTCGGGCCGGCTGAGGCGAACCCAGACCGGCTTCGTCCGGTCCTACGCACTCTCGATGTTGGGAGGTGCCGTCCTCGTGGCCGGTGCCCTTGCGCTGGTGAAGGCCGGCTGACGTGAACTCTTTCCCCTGGCTGACGGTCCTGCTGATCGTCCCCGCGGCCGGCTCGCTCGTGGTGAGCTTCCTGCCGCGCTCCCGCCCCGTGCTGGCCAAGCAGCTCACCCTGCTGGTCTCGCTGGCCGTGTTCGTCTTCGCGCTGCTGGCCACGATCGCCTACGACCCGGACAAGGCCGGCTTCCAGTTCACCCAGAAGCACAGCTGGATCAGCCAGTTCGGCATCTCCTACTCGGTCGGCGCCGACGGCATCTCGATCGTCCTGCTGCTGCTGTCGGCCGTGCTGGTCCCGATCGTCGTGCTCGCGTCCTGGCACGAGGCCGACGACGGCGGACGCAGCGTCCCGGCGTTCTTCGCGCTCATCCTGGCGCTCGAGGCGGGCATGATCGGGGTCTTCGCGGCCACCGACGTGTTCCTCTTCTACGTCTTCTTCGAGGCGATGCTCATCCCGATGTACTTCCTCATCGGGAGCTACGGGTCGCCGGCCGAGCAGGCGCAGCGCTCGTACGCGGCGGTGAAGTTCCTGCTCTACAGCCTGTTCGGCGGGCTGCTGATGCTGGCCGCGGTCATCGGGCTCTACGTCGTCGCCGCCCAGCACGGCAACGGGACGTTCGACTTCGTCGCCCTGAGCCACCTGCACATCACCCCAGGCGTGCAGAAGCTGCTGTTCCTCGGCTTCTTCATCGCCTTCGCGATCAAGGCGCCGCTGGTGCCCTTCCACACCTGGCTGCCCGACGCCGGTGCCCAGTCGCCGACCGGCGGCGCGGTGCTGCTCGTCGGGGTGCTGGACAAGGTGGGGACGTTCGGGCTGATCCGCTACTGCATCCCGCTGTTCCCGGACGCCTCGCGCTACTTCGCGCCGCTGGTGCTGGCCCTGGCCGTCATCGGCATCTTCTACGGCGCGCTGCTGGCCATCGGGCAGCGGGACATGAAGCGCCTGGTCGCCTACACCTCGGTCGCCCACTTCGGGTTCATCGCGCTCGGGGTGTTCGCGTTCACCTCCCAGGCCGGGACGGGCGCCGTCCTCTACATGGTCAACCACGGGCTCTCGACGGGGCTGCTGTTCTTCGTCGTCGGCTTCCTGGTCCAGCGCCGGGGCAGCCGGGACATCGGCGCCTACGGCGGGATGGCCCAGGTCACGCCGCTGTTGGCCGGGTCGTTCCTCATCGCCGGCCTGTCGTCGCTGGCCCTGCCCGGGCTCAACAGCTTCGTCTCGGAGTTCCTGGTCCTGGCCGGGACGTTCACCCGGTACAAGGCGCTGGCGATCGTGGCGACCTGCGGCATCGTGCTGGCCGCGATCTACATCCTGTACCTCTACCAGCGGACGATGACCGGGCCGGTGGTGCACGAGGAGAACAAGCACGTGCTCGACCTGAGCTTCCGGGAGAAGCTGGTCGTCGCCCCGGTCATCGCGCTGATCGTCGCCCTCGGGGTCTACCCGAAGCCGATTCTCGACATCATCACGCCGAGCGTGACCGCGACCTTCAACGACTCGGGGCACCATGACCCGACGCCGACGGTCGCCGTCGCCTCGACGCAGCACGGAGGCCACTAGTGAGCGCCCTGTCTGTTGGTGCGCAGTCTTTGAGCGCGGGAGCCGCGCCGACGGTGCTGGCGGCGTCGTCAGACAAGATCATGACGCCGTCGATCGAGTACGCGCAGCTCTCGCCGATCCTCATCGTGTTCGGCGTCGGCCTGGCCGGCGTGCTGCTGGAGGCGTTCGCCTCGCCGCCCTACCGGCGGGCGCTGCAGCCGGTGCTGGCCGCGTTCGGCTTCGTCGCCGCGTTCGTCGGCGTCGTCACCCTGCACAGCCACCGGGGCGTGCTGGCCTCGGCGGCGGTGGCCATCGACGGGCCGACGCTGTTCATGGAGGGCACGATCCTCCTGTTCGCGATCTTCGCGGTGCTGCTGGTGGCCGAGCGGCGGCTGGACTCCTCCGGCGGGGCCATCGTGGCCGAGGCCGCGGTCATCCCGGGCGCGCCCGGCTCGGCCGCCCAGCGGACGTCGGCCGCGGTGCAGACCGAGGTCTACCCGCTGATGGCCTTCTCCGTGGCCGGCATGATGCTGTTCGTCGCCTCGAACACGGTCCTGGTCATGTTCGTCGCGCTGGAGATCCTCTCGCTGCCGCTGTACCTGATGTGCGGGCTGTCGCGGCGCCGCCGCCTGCTCTCGCAGGAGGCGGCCATGAAGTACTTCCTGCTAGGCGCGTTCTCCTCGGCGTTCTTCCTCTACGGGATGGCCTTCCTCTACGGCTACGCCGGCAGCGTCAACCTGGGCCAGATCGCCGACGCGACCGCCCAGACCACCCGCAACGACACCTACCTGTACCTGGGCATCGCGCTGATCGGCGTCGGTCTCTTCTTCAAGATCGGCGCGGCGCCGTTCCACTCCTGGACGCCCGACGTCTACCAGGGTGCGCCGACGCCGGTGACCGCGTTCATGGCTGCCGGGACCAAGGTCGCCGCCTTCGGGGCGCTGCTGCGGGTGTTCTACGTCGCCTTCGGCGGCGTGCGCTGGGACTGGCGGCCGGTGGTGTGGGCTGTCGCCATTCTGACGATGATCGTCGGAGCGGTGCTGGCGCTGACCCAGCGCGACATCAAGCGGATGCTGGCCTACTCCTCGGTCGCGCACGCCGGCTTCCTGCTCGTCGGCCTGGGCGGCTCGAACACCGACGGCCTGCGCGGGGTGCTGTTCTACCTGGTCGCCTACGGCTTCACGACGATCGCCGCGTTCGGCGTGGTCAGCCTGGTCCGGACCGGCGACGGCGAGGCCAGCGACCTGTCGCAGTGGCAGGGGCTGGGGCGGCGTTCCCCTGTCGTGGCGGGCATTCTGGCCTTCCTGCTGCTCGCGCTGGCCGGCATCCCGCTGACCAGCGGGTTCACCGGGAAGTTCGCGGTCTTCCAGGCCGCGATCGCCGGCGGGGCCACCCCGCTGGTCGTGGTCGCTCTGGTCACCAGCGCCGTCGCCGCCTTCTTCTACGTCCGGGTCATCGTGCTGATGTTCTTCCAGGACCCGATCCCGGACGGCCCGGTAGTGGTCACCCGACCTTCCCTGACATTCGCCGCGGTGGGTATCGGAACGATCGTCACGCTGCTGTTGGGAGTCGCGCCACAGCCTCTGTTGGACCTGGCGAACAACGCGGCAGCCTCCGGCTTCGTACGCTAGCTATGAGATGAGCGCGACACGACTGGACTTCATGGGGATCAGGGCCAACCCTGATCTTGAGACGGCGATGCGTGACGGGCTGGCCGCCGTCGAGACGATGCTGCACGAGGCGGTGCGCAGCGACGTCCCACTGGTCAACGAGTCGTCGCGCCACCTCGTCGACGCCGGCGGTAAACGCTTCCGGCCGATGATGGTGCTGCTGGCGGCGCAGTTCGCCGACCCGACGGCCCCCGGGGTCATCCCGGCGGCCGTCGCCATCGAGCTCACCCACCTCTCGACGCTCTACCACGACGACGTGATGGACGAGGCGCCGCTGCGGCGGGGCGCGGCGACGGTGAACGTCCGCTGGACGAACACCGTCGCCATCCTCACCGGCGACTTCCTGTTCGCCCGGGCCTCGGGCATCACCGCCGACCTGGGCTCGGACGCGACCCGCATCCTGGCCCAGACGATCGCGACCCTCTGCGAAGGGCAGATCCGGGAGACCGTCGGCCCGGCGCCCGGCCAGGACGCGCTCGAGCACTACCTGCGGGTGGTGTCGGAGAAGACCGCGTCGCTGATCGCCACCTCCGGGCGGCTCGGCGCCCTGCTGGGCGGGGCCGATCCGTTCACCGCCGACGCGCTGGCCGCCTTCGGCGAGCGGTTCGGGGTCGCCTTCCAGCTCTCCGACGACCTGATCGACGTCGCCTCCGACAGCCACGAGTCGGGCAAGACCCCCGGGACCGACCTGCGGGAGGGCATTCCGACGCTGCCCGTCCTCTACGCGCTGCGCCACTCCGACCCGGAGGCCCGGCGGCTGCGGGACCTGATGGCGCTCGACGGGGAGGCGCGCGGCGCCGGCGGGGTGGCCGACGCGGCGGTGGCCGAGGCGCTGGAACTGCTGCGCGGCCACCCGGCCATGGACCAGGCCCGAGCCGAGGTGGCCGCGTGGGCCGACCGGGCCCGCGAGTGCCTGGAGCCGCTGGCCGACGGGCCGGCCAAGACGGCGCTGCAGTCGTTGGCCGACCACGTCGTCGACCGGACCGGCTGAGCCGGCAGGCCGGCCGAACTGGCTCGGCCGGTCCGGCCACGCCGGGTGGTGACCGGGTCGGTCAGCCGCCGTGCGGCCAGGCCGGGTGGTGACCGGGACCGCCGCTCGGGAAGGTCGGGATCGTCTCGACCGTGATGCCGTCGCCGCCAGCCGCCCCGGCGCCCGCCGAACCGTCGGCGCTCGCGGTGCCGCCGGGCGCGGCGCCGCCGGCCGTGGTGCCGCCCGCTGTCGTTCCGTCCGGCGTCCCCGGACTCGACGTCGAGCCGGCCGGCCCACTCGGATTCTGCCCAGTCGATGTCGACGGTGAGGTGGTCGACGGTGAAGTCGTCGACGGTGAAGTAGGCCTCGAGGTCGACGCCGGCGTCGAGGTGGGCGTCGAGGTGCCTGTCGGCGTGCTGGTCGGCGTGCTGGTCGGCGTGCTGGTCGGGCCGGACGTCGTGGCGCCGGTGGGCGTGCTGGTGGCGCTGGCTGGCGTCTGACCGCCGGTCCCGCTCGGCGAGGCCGGCGTCAGCGGGAAGTACGGCACCTCGCCGTAGATCACCATGCCGTCGCCGGCGGAGGTGGGCGTGCCGGCATAGGGGTCCTGGACCGTGCTGGTCGGTCCACCGGCCGGAACCGGCGCGATCGTCAGGACCGGTATCGGGAGGCCGTCCCCGCCGGTTCCCGTCGTCATGGTGCCGGTGGAGCTTGCGCTCGGGCTCCCGGCCGGCGCGGAGCTCGGCGTGGCCAACGGTGTGGCCGGGTTCGCGTTCTGGCCCGCGCCGATCGGTGAGCCGCCGCCGAAGTCGCTGCTGTTGTTGCTGTTCCTGAACCCGGCCAGCGACCGGCTGGCCTCGTTGCTGGTGAGGGCGACGCCGGCCAGCAGGGCCGAGATCCCGGCCACCGACGCGGTGCCGACCACAACCATCCTGCTCCGGGACATGCCGCGATGGCCGCCGGCCCGGGCGTCCGCGCCGCGGCGGGCCGCTCGGTGCGCGCCCGTCCCCGGCGCGCGCCGCGGGCGGGGGGCGGTTCCGTGGTTGTCCCAGCCGCCGGTCTCGGCCGAGCCGCCCGTCGAGTAACGGTCCGGGTCGTAGCGGATGATCCCACGGGGACGGGTTCCCGGCTGGAGCGGTTCGAACGCCGCGCGCGGGGGGGCGTCGGCAGCCGGAGCGCCGTTCGCGCGTGGGCTGGCCGCGGGGAGACCGGTCGACAGGGAGCTCGATGCCAGTTGTTCGATTGCCCGCCGCTCGCTCGCCAGCCGCTCGCTCGCCAGCCGTTCGCTGACCAGCCGTTCGCTGGCCAGACGCTGTGCGGTCAGGCGGCCGGCGGCGATGCGCCGGGCCGCGTCAGCTCGTCGTCGAGCCTCGGCCCGGGCAGCGTCATCCTGAGCCCGGCGCGCGCTCGGACCGCCCGACAACGGGCCGCTGACCGTGTCGATCTCGGTCACCGTCCACCGGTCGGGGTAGCCGGCGAGCCCGGAGCGGCTGGCCGCCGGCCCGACCGCGAACGAGCGGGTCGCGGTCCGGGCGCCGGCCGGGCCTCCGGTCGGAGCCCGGCCGGTGACGGGCGAGCTGGACGAGGCCGTCGGAGCGGGGACGCCCGCGCCGAGGCGGGATGGCGCGCTCGTGTGCTGCTCGGGCTCGAGGCGGCGTCGGTGACTACCCACGGTGGGCCTCGGTCGTCAGCGAGACGACATCCGAAGACGTCGGACACCGCCGTTGGCGCGGTCCGCGCGCCGGCTCGCGGCGGTCGGCGTGGGCGGGCCCGCCCGCGGGGAAGTACACAGTGCCTCCGGATCGGTATGTGGAGTCAGCCCCCCCGGGCCTCAGGCGACATTGCCTGGTACCCATCCGTTCCGGGGATAGTACCTGAAGGAGATCGGACATTTCCCTCCAGGTCGGACACATGCCGCGCGAATCCGGATCTGATCGGTACGCACCGTGATACCTGAACGGTAGATCACCGAATGTCAAGAGCGACGCGCCCGATGAGTCCCGACGATGGCATCTGAGCTGGGACTACGACGTCCGCGCGGACCGCGACATCGGCGCGGACAGCGCGTAGGCGCGGCCTATGGGGTCGGCGCGGCCGGCACGGTCACCGTCCCGGCTCCCGATGTTCCCGGCGGCGCGGTCGCGGTCGCCGACGGGCTGGCCGGCGCGCCGGCGGCCGGCGTCGTCCGGAACCGGGGCGTCAACGTGAAGATGGGGAACGGCGAGTCACCGCCCGCCCCGAAGACCGCGTTGCCCGACGCCGCGCCGGGCGCGGCGGCCGGCAGGTTGGCGGTGCCCTGGTCCGGCTGCCCGCGAGTCAGCAGGAAGCCGCCGATCGCCGCGACGATCAGGACGACGCCGGCCAGCACCGCGTACCGGCCGCGCCGGCTCCGGCCGGGCGGCGGGACACGTTCGGACGGCTTGACGGGAGGCCGTCGGCCAGCCGAGGCCCGCTTGGCCGGCGGCGTCCGGGGGGTGTATAGCGGTCCAGGCGAGACCGAACCCCGTCCGCCCTCGGTCCGCGGCCGGACGGGTGACTCGAGGAGCGCGCTGGTGTCAGGCGCCGGGTAGCCGTAGTCGGTCGGGCTGAGGTCAGCCGGGTCCGCCGGGTCGACCACCGTGGGGACGTACCCGCCGGGATACGTTCCCGGTTCGTACAGGCCGCCCACGCTGCCCGGGTCGAGCGTCGGTGTCGCGACGGTCGGGGCCAGCGGCGGGGCGGGCGGCGGGGCGGGCGTCTCCGGAATCGTCGCCGGGGCCGAACCGGGCGCGAAGGCCGGTGCAGGCGTCAGCGCCGGAGCGGGTACCAGGGTCGGAGCGGGTACCAGGGTCGGATCGGGCGCGAGGCCGGGGATCGGCTCCACCGGCCCGGCGGGCGCGGGGACTCCGGCCAGGGCGGACGGAGCAGCGGGCGCGCCTGTCGCCGCGGCCGGGTAGGCGCCGCCGGCGACCAGCGGGTCGACCAGACCGCTCGGCGCGCTGGTCGTAAGGGGGTCGCCGGCCGCCAGTGGATCACGCGGCGGCACCGGGGGGGCCGCCATCGGCAGGCTGGCCGGCAGCAGCATTGGGACCGCGGCGCTGGGACCGGGCGGCAAGGCCGGGTAGCGAGGCGCGGCGAACATGGCGGCGGCCCAGGCCTCGTCCGCCTGGGGAGACCAGGCCGGCTGGGCGCCGCTGGGCGCGGCCGGCACCGCCGGCTCGGGCCGGGCGCGGGGCGAGGGCGCGGCGATCGGGTAGGAACCGCTGGCCGGTGTGGCCGGGGGAGCGGGGAACGGCGCGGCGGGGTACGCCGCCGCGCCCGGCTGGCCCGGCGCCGGGTAGGGCGCCGGCACCGGGAGCAGCGGGGTCGAGTAGGTGGACGCGTCCGGGAACGCACCGGCCGGGTACGAGCCGCTGGACGATGGGGTCCAACCGGTGGCGCCCGGGCCAGGGGAGTTCTGGTCCGCGCCGAACAGGATGTCGGCCCCGCGCGCGCCGTAGCCGCCAGACACGTCTGACTCGCCCGGCCCGGCAGTCGGCCCGTAGCCGCCTGGGCCGAGGGGGTCCGGGGCGCGGGATCCGAGCGCGGCACCGTCGGCGGCGGGGTATCCGGCCGGGTCGGTCGCCGAGTGGATCACTGTGCCGGGCGTCGGGTAGGCGCCGCTCGGGAAGCCCGTCCCGAGCGCCTGGCTGTCGAGGACGGGCGTCCAACCACCCGTCGTCGACCCGCCCGTCATCGGCGGCTCCGCCCGGGGCGGAGCCGCCGGGGGTGTCTCCAGCTGGGGTGGCCGCGGCGAGACCGCCGGCTCGGCCGGGCGGACCATCGGTGGCAGCAGATAGGTACTCTCGCGCGCGTCCGCGCTGGACGGCCGCACCAGCGCGCCGTTGCCCACGTCGATGCCGAGTCCGGTCTCGGCGGTGTGGCTCGGGCGATCCGAATAGCCGGCGTCGACGGCGATGCCGTCCCCGGCGACCGGCGAACCACCGGCCCGGTGAGCATCCGGCCCGAACCCGCCGGCGCTGCCCGATCCGCTCCCGAACTGGCTGCTTCCGAACTGCCCGGTCCCGAACTGGCCGCTCCCGAACTGCCCGGTTCCGAACTGCCCGGTCCCGAACTGCCCGCTGGGGCTGGCCGCCGCGGCCGCCTGGTTGTAGCCGCTGGTGACCTCGAAGCCGCCGGTCGCTCCCGAAGGGGAGCGGCCCAGCCCCGCGGCGGGAGGTTGGCTGGGGCGAGGCTGGCTCGGCGGAGGGACCGGATCGGCGCCGACGACGATGTCGCCGCCGGAGGAACCGCCACTGACCTGGTCAGCCGCGAACTGCCCGGTGCTGAACTGGCCGGTGCCGAACTGCCCGGTGCTGAACTGGCCGGAGCTGAACTGGCCGGTGTCGAACTGTCCTGTGCTGAACTCGCCGGAACCGACCCGGGCCTGGCCGAACTGTCCCGAACCGAACTGGCCGGTGCTGGATCCGCTCGCGCGGAACTCGCTCGCGCGGAACTCGCTCGCGCTGAACTCGCCGGTCCGCTCGACGCGGAAGCCACCGTCGTCGGAACGGTCGCGTTCCCAGGCGCGCTGGGCATCGGCGTCCGGCGGCTCGGCGCCGGCGGGCGGCAGTGGATAGGGCCCGCTCATCGCCTCCGCCTTCGCCGGGGGGAACACCGGCCGCTGGCCGCGACCGGCGGCATATACCACCTGACAACGGTGATACCGCGCCAGTACAGCCTACGTTCTGGCTTTCGGCTTACTGGCGCGGGCACCCATCCCCCCGGTCCGGCGCTCTGGGACGCCGGGCCGTCACTGCCCGTCAGAGGAGTTTCCCTAGGAGATCGTCCAGGTCTCGCCGGTGTGGAGCAGCCCCATCAGGTCGCCCTTGCCCTGCTTGGCCTGGGCCTGCGCGATCTGGGCGCCCAGGCCCTCGTCGTACACCGGGGCGTCGACCGAGCGGAACACGCCGATCGGGGTGACCCCGGCGGACTCGCCGGTCAGCCGGGAGATCGCGAACGCCTGGCTCGGGTCGGGCGTGGCCGGGTCGTGGACGAGCACGCCGTCCGCGCCGGGCGTGGCCACCTCCAGCGAGCCGCTTGCCGTCCGCCGGATAGCCTTGTCGTTCTCCGCGCCAAAGATCATGGGTTCGCCGGCGGCCAGGCGCAGCGTGGCGTCGTCCCGGGTGTCCCGGTCCTTCAGCGCGTCGAAGGCGCCGTCGTTGAAGATGTTGCAGTTCTGGAAGATCTCGACGAACGCCGCGCCCGGGTGGTTCGCCGCCTCCCGCAGCACGGAGGTGAGGTGCGCGCGGTCGGAGTCGATCGAGCGGGCCACGAAGCTCGCCTCGGCCCCCAGCGCCAGCGAGATCGGGTTGTACGGCCGGTCGAGCGAGCCGAACGGCGTCGACTTCGTGATCTTCCCGACCTCGGAGGTCGGCGAGTACTGGCCCTTGGTCAACCCGTAGATCCGGTTGTTGAACATGAGGATCTTGACGTTGACGTTGCGCCGCAGGGCGTGCAGCAGGTGGTTGCCGCCGATCGACAGCGCGTCACCGTCACCCGTGATGACCCAGACCGACAGGTCCGGCCGCGAGGTGGCCAGGCCGGTCGCGATGGCCGGCGCCCGACCGTGGATCGAGTGCATGCCGTAGGTGCTCAGGTAGTACGGGAAGCGCGAGGAGCAGCCGATACCCGAGACGAAGACGATGTTCTCGCGGGCGACGCCGAGCTCCGGCAGGAAGCCCTGCACGGTGGCCAGGATGGCGTAGTCGCCACAGCCGGGGCACCAGCGCACCTCCTGGTCGGAGGTGAAGTCCTTGCGGGTCTGCTTGCCCGGCGCGGCCGGGACGAGGTCGAGCAGGCGGTTGGTCAGCCCGGTGTTTTCAGTGGTGACGGTCACTGGTTAATCACGTCCTCCAGGACTCCTTCCAGCTCCGCCGCCTTGAACGGGAGGCCGCGGACCTGGTTGTAGCCGATCGCGTCGACGAGGTACTGAGCACGCACGAGCGAACGCAGCTGGCCGAGGTTCATCTCCGGGACCAGCACCCGGTCGTAGGCGCGCAGCACCTCGCCGGTGTTGGCCGGGAACGGGAACAGATGGCGCAGGTGGGCCTGCGCGACGTGCATCCCCCGGGCCCTGACCCGGCGGCAGGCGGCGGCGATCGGGCCGTAGGTCGAGCCCCAGCCCAGCACCAGCACACGGGCTGAGTCGGACGGGTCGTCGACCTCGAGCGGCGCGATGTCGGACGCGATGCCCTCGATCTTGGCCTGGCGCAGCCGGACCATGCGGTCGTGGTTGGCCGGGTCGTAGGAGATGCCGCCGGAGCCGTCGGCCTTCTCCAAGCCGCCGATGCGGTGCTCCAGACCAGGCGTGCCGGGGACGGCCCAGGGCCGGGCCAGCGTCTCCGGGTCACGAAGGTAGGGCCAGAACTCGGGGCCCTTCGCGCCGGTGTGGTTCGGCTCGGTGGCCAGCGCCACGGTGATGTCGGGGAGCTGGTCGCGGGTCGGCAGCAGCCACGGCTCGGAGCCGTTGGCCAGGTAGCCGTCCGAGAGCAGGATCACCGGCGTCCGGTACTTGGTGGCCAGCCGGGCGGCCTCGATCGCCGCGTCGAAGCAGTCCGACGGTGAGCGGGGCGCGATGACCGGGACCGGCGCCTCACCGTTGCGGCCGTGGATGGCCATGCTCAGGTCGGCCTGCTCGGTCTTGGTCGGCAGGCCGGTGGACGGCCCGCCGCGCTGGATGTCGACGACCAGCAGCGGCAGCTCGAGGCTGACCGCGAGGCCGACCGTCTCGGTCTTGAGCGCCAGGCCCGGGCCCGAGGTCGTCGTCACACCGAGTGACCCGCCGAACGAGGCGCCGAGCGCCGCGCCGACGCCGGCGATCTCGTCCTCGGCCTGGAACGTCCGCACGCCGAACGGCTTGTGCTTGCTCAGCTCGTGCAGGATGTCGGAGGCCGGGGTGATCGGGTAGGAGCCCAGGAACAGCGGCAGCCCGGTCAGCTCGGACGCGGCCAGCAGGCCGTAGGACAGCGCGAGGTTCCCGGTGATGCGCCGGTAGGTGCCGCGCGCCATCCGGGCCGGCGCCACCTCGTAGGTGACCGAGAACGACTCGGTGGTCTCGCCGTAGTTGTAGCCGGCCTTCAGCGCGGCGATGTTCGCCTTGGCGATCTCCGGGCGCTTCCCGAACTTCTTCTGCAGGAAGTCCACGACGCCGTCGGTCGGGCGGTGGTAGAGCCAGCTCATCAGGCCGAGGGCGAACATGTTCTTCGCCCGCTCGGCCTCTTTCTTGTTGACCGCGCCGACGACGCCCTCGGTCGCGTTGACCGCCTCGATCGTCAGCGTGGTGAGCGGGACCTTGTGGACCTGGAAGTTGGCCAGCGTCCCGTCGGTGAGCGGATCGGTGGCGTAACCGGCCTTCTTGAGGTTCCCGCCGGTGAACGAGTCCGTGTTCACGATGAGGTCCGCGCCGGGGGGCAGATCCTTGAGATTTGCCTTGAGGGCCGCCGGGTTCATCGCGACGAGAACGTTCGGCGCGTCACCGGGGGTGAGAATATCGTGATCCGAGAAATGCAGCTGGAAACCCGAAACCCCGGCCGGCGTCCCTGCTGGCGCCCGAATCTCCGCCGGGAAGTCGGGCAGTGTCGACAGGTCGTTTCCGAACGTCGCCGTCTCGCTGGTGAACTGTTCACCGGTGAGTTGCATTCCGTCGCCGGAGTCGCCGGCGAAGCGGATGACAACCCGGTCGATACGCCGGATTGGCCTGTCGCTGACCTGTGCAGACACGCTGTGTGACCTCCTCTGCCGCTGCTCCACCTTACCGGCCCAGCGGCGCTGATGCGCCGGTCGTGTCGGCGCGCGGAATCAATGATCACAGCCCTGGCCGGGCCGCGGGCCGGGTCGGCCGCCGCCGCTCCGGTGGGTGGCCGGGACGCCCGGGCGGCCCGGGTGGCCGGCCTGAGCTGGGGGCCGTCACTGCCGGGCAGACCGTGCCCGGCCGGCATCCGCCTGGTGGCCAGGGGTTTGTGATCCGGTGTTCGGACCCCCGTTCGGGTGCCGCGACGATGGGCCACTCCGATGGACCACTCAAGGGCCAGGCGATTTCCGCGTCCACCCGGTTACCGTGCGAGCACTTTGGCTACCGTGTCCGAAATCAGACAACGGTCGCCTGGTGGACACTGAACCGCTGATTTCGTGACCGCCCTAGTTTCTGTTAGCCGGCTCGGTCTGTGAGCCGGCTCAGTCTGTGAACCGTCTCAGCCTGATTGATAATACTCTGGTTCTTGCTCTGTCGACTTCCGTTCGAGAGGGTGCCGGGCTCCGGCCTGGTGTCGGTCGGGTCTGATCGTGCCCGGTCGTGCCCGGTCGTGCCCGGTCGTGGCCGGTGGGCCGGTTCCGGCCGGGTGCCGGCCCGGTGCCGGCCCGGTGCCGGCCGCTGGCTGGACCGCTTCCAATGGCCGGGGCGATATGCGCGGCCTCGGCGATTCGGGGCAGGCTGTCGGTCATGTCGTCCGCCGACCGCCACCGTGGCGGTGATCGAGTGTCATCGGCCGGGCCGACGCCCGTGGGGAACATCACGGTGGGTGTCGTCGGCTACGGCCGGGCCGGCCGGGCGCTGGCCCTCGCGCTGAGCGCGGCCGGGCATCCCGTGCGGATGGTGGCGGCGCGCTCCGCGACGGCGCGCGCAGCCGCCGCCGCTGACCTGCCAGCGGCGTCCGTACGGGACCTGCGGGGTCCGCTGGCTCTGCCGAATCCGGCTGCTCTGGCGGACCTGGGCGAAGTGCCAGACGTGATTTTCATTACTGTCCCGGACGATGCCATCGGTCCGGTGGCCGCTTCCCTCGCCACGGTGGGCCTGCCGCTGGAGGGCGTCGTCGTGGCCCATGCCGGCGGGCGGCACGGGGTCGAGGTGCTGGCGCCGGTTCTCCCGGCCGGCGCGGCCCGGCTGGCGATGCACCCGATCATGACGATGCCGGCTCCGGGGGCAGCCGCGGCGCCGATCAGCTTGGACGGGGTGACGTTCGGGGTCACCGCCGACCCGGCCGCCGCTGGGCTTGCCGCCCAGCTGGTCGCGGACCTGGGCGGACGCATCGCCTGGATAGCCGAGGCCGACCGCGCGCTGTACCACTCGGCCTTCGTCCTCGGCGCGAACTACGTCGCCACCCTGGTCGCGGTGGCCGTCGAGCAGCTGGCCGCCGTCGGCCTGCCCGACCCGGGCCAGGCGCTGCGCCCCTTGCTGGCCGCCACCGTCGAGAACACGCTGCGGTGGGGGCCGGCCGCGATGACCGGGCCCGTGGCCCGGGGCGAGGAGGGGACGGTGGCGGCGCACCTGAACGCCCTCGCCGCCCGTGACCCGGCCCTGGCCGACGCCTATGTGGCGCTCGCCGAACTCACTCTGGACCGGCTGGACGCTCCGGCCGCCCCAGCCGCCGGCCTTCCTTCTGGGCCCGACACGCGTTCTGAGCCCGATGTGCCGTCCGGGCCGTCCGGGCCGTCCGGGCCGTCCGGGCCGTCCGGGCCGTCCGGGTCGTCCGGGTCGGACGCGCCGGCCCGCCGCGCCCGGCTGCGCCAGGCGCTGCGGGACTGGCGTTCCGCCGTTCTCGCCACTCGGCTGGCGGCGCCGGCGCGCGGGCCACGATGATGAGAGCGGCTGGCCGGCTCGACCGGCAGAGAGCGGGTAGGCGTCCCGGAGGGCCGGGCGCGCGGCGGCCGGCCGGGTCCTCCTCCGGACCCGCCGCGGGAACGCGCGACCGGCCGGTGAGCGTTGGACACAGTGCATGACCTTGAAGGACGGGATGCGCTCGGTATGCCACACCGATTTTTCAACGGCCTCAAGACGGCCGTCCTGCTGGGCGTCCTGTCGGCGGCGATCATCGTTATCGGGTCGCTGTTCGGCCGGGGCGGGCTGTTCATCGCGGTCGCGATCGCGCTCGTCATGAACGGCGTTTCCTACTTCTACTCCGACAAGCTGGCCCTGCGCTCCATGCGGGCCTACCCGGTGAGCCAGGTCGAGCAGCCCCGGCTGTACGCGATCGTCCAGGAGCTGGCCACCCGGTCCCACATGCCGATGCCGAGGCTCTACCTGAGCCCGACCGCGGCGCCGAACGCCTTCGCCACCGGGCGCAACCCGCGCAACGCGGCGGTCTGCTGCACCGAGGGGATCATGGGGCTGATGGACGACCGGGAGCTGCGCGGCGTCCTCGGCCACGAGCTCAGCCACGTGTACAACCGGGACATCCTGATCGCGTCCGTCGCCGGCGCCTTGGCCAGCATCATCGTCTTCCTGGCCCACATGGCGCAGTGGGCCGCCATCTTCGGCGTCGGCCGGCAGGACGACGACGGTCCGAGCATGTTCGAGACGCTGCTGCTCATCATCCTGGGCCCGATCGCGGCGACGATCATTCAGCTCGCCATCAGCCGGGCTCGTGAATACCAGGCCGACGCCTCCGGAGCGACCCTGACGGGCGAGCCGCTCGCGCTCGCCAGCGCGCTGCGCAAGCTGGAGGCCGGAACCCAGGCGGCTCCGCTACAGCAGACATCGCAACTCGCGCCCACGGCCGCCCTGATGATCGCCAACCCGTTTCGCGGTGGTGGAATCGGGCAGATCTTCAGCACCCATCCCCCGATCGAGCGCCGTATCGAGCGGCTGGAGGAGATGAACCGCACCGGCCCGTATCGGTGATGCCAGTCAGGCGTGACGCATTTGTCATCATGCCATCCCGAAGCGCCATCCGCGACGTACTCTGTTCCTGTCAGATCTCGCGTCGGGGCAAACCCCCCAGGCCCCGACGTGAAGCGCCCCGCCTGAAACCCCCCATCGGGCGGGGCGCACCCTTTTTCGTGTTCGTGCGGCCGTCCCGCCGCCGCCCTCGGCGCTGTTCGGCGGACGCCCTCCGGCGGCCGGGTCCGATGGCCCAGGAGGTAGGTCTTCGGGCCCGGCGCCGGGTGGTCGGAGATCCTGGCTATCGGTAGTTGACGAACTGCAGCGGTATGTCGAAATCCGCCTCCTTGAGGAGCTGGATTACCCGTTGCAGGTCATCGCGCTTTTTTCCGGTCACCCGCAGCTGGTCACCCTGGATTTGCGCCTGTACACCCTTCGGGCCATCCGCGCGAATCTTCTTCGCGATGGCCTTCGCCTTGTCGTCGGCGATGCCCTGGCGCACCGTTACGACCAGCCGAAACTCCTTGCCGGACTGCTTCGGCTCATCGTGCTCGAGCGCTTTGAGTGAGATGCCTCGTTTGATGCACTTCTCCTGGAAGACCTCCAGCGCCGCCTTGGCTCGCTCGTCGCTGTTCGCCGTGAGCAGAACGGTCTCGCCGGACCATCCGACGCTGGCTCCGGTGTCGCGGAAGTCGTAGCGGGTCTTCACCTCCTTCGCCGCCTGGTTGACCGCGTTGTCGATCTCCTGGTGCTCGACCTTGCTCACGATGTCGAACGATGGATCCGCCACCAGTCAGGCCCTCCTAGCTCGCTCCGTGGTCGAGTCCGTACGTGGCCGCGACCGGTGCTCCGGCTCGCGGTCACCCGGCTCTCCCGCTCTTCCTGTTTCTCGCGTTCCCATGGGCAGCTGGCCGGCTGCCACGCGTGGCGAGCTGTGGCCTCCGCCGCTCCGTCACCCGAGCGCCGTTCCCTTGCGGCCGCCCTCCGGGTCTCGGCGTGTGGGGCGGCCGTTCCGGCCCCGGCCCGCCGAACCGGTCGAACCTCCCGCCCGCTTCGATCCGGCGTCGTGCCGGGCCCTGGTTCCGCTCGGCGCGGCGCCCGGTCCGTCCGGCCGCCCTTGGCCACCCCGTCCTCGGTCGCCGGTGGCGGCCGCCCCCTCGACGCGCCGCTCCGATCATGCCGTATGCTTGGCAACAGCACGGCAGGTTGCCCGAGTGGCCAAAGGGAGCGGTCTGTAAAACCGCCGGCTCAGCCTACGTTGGTTCGAATCCAACACCTGCCACCACCCGCCCCCGAAGCGGCTGCGTCCCAGCTCGCGGGCCCGGTCGGCTTGGCGGACCAAGGCGCCGGGCACTCCCCTTCAGCTTTTCATAGCGGTCAGCGGACATTTCTCCGCCTCGGCCGACTCCGTCCGCGAGCTCGGCCAGCGTGAACGCCAGCAGCGGCAGCGCCTCCCCGCCGCCGGTGTCAGCCACGATGCGGGCGACCAGTTCGTCATCCACGGCGATCCCGGCCCGCTGGGCCGGCCCGCGCACGACCAGCGGCAGGAGATCGCGCGACAGCGGGCCGAGGGGGAAGGCATCGCGGACGGGGAGACCGGCTTCGGCGGCCAGCATCAGCAGCGGGTCGAGGAAGTCCGAGCGGATGGCGGCGCGGCGCGGTGCCGGGTTGGCTTGCCGCCGCGCCGTGCGCTTCTCCGCCGTTCGTAGCCGCGGTGTCGGTGGACCGTGGCGGTGCGATGTGAGCGTTGGTGGGGAAGAGTCGATCCGTCGCGACGCTCGCTCAAGCGGCCACCTCGCGACCACTGTGAGGGCACGCGAGGCTACCGGTGAACTGGGCGAAGGTGGTCAACCATGGCACGGGACAGAAAAGCCCCAAAGATCCAGATCAATAGCAAGCCGCTCCGACCGAAGAAGGATTCGCGAGGTGGCGGTTACCTGCCGCCGGAGCGGCAGGGGCGGAGCACCACCACCTGCGGGCAGTGTGGTGGCTCGGGCGATGTCGAGATCGCCCAGCTCGAACAGGACGGTGACGGCATGTTCGACGGGAACAACGTTGCCGCCTGCGAGATCTGCGGCGGTACGGGGAAGATCGGGCGATAGGAAGCGCGTGATGGAGAACGGTCCGGGGCTCGCCCCGATAGTCCGCTGTCGACTACACCGGCGGCCGCGTCCGCGGAGCGGACTGACGAACGTGACCGCCGTCGCGCAGCGCTGGCCTCGGCAGGTGCTCGAGAGCTGCCCGAACTGCATCCGTACGATGCCGACCCCGCCGGTCCGTCCTGAACCGGCGATCGCGCTGCTGGACTGGCGCTGAGCCAGCCTGCTCCGGTCAGGCTGGTTGCGCCTCGGCCGTCTCGCCGACGACCTGATCGTCTGGCACGCACGCCGCGGCGATCTGGTCGAGGGAGATGCCGAGAGCGCAGGCCAGCGCCGCGACGGTGAAGAAGGCTGGCGTCGGGATCCGTCCAGCCTCGATCTTGCGGATCGTCTCGGTCGACAGTCCGGTCGCGGCCGCCACCTCCACCATGCTCCGCTCGCCTCGCGTGGCCCGGATCAGAGCGCCGAGCCGTTCGCCCCGTTCGCGCTCCCACGCTGTCAGAGGAGCTCGCACCATGTCGGTATAGTAATACCGGTATAGATATTGGTGTAGGTCGATGGGGATGGGCTGCGAGGCATGGTCGAGCTGAAGTCGGAGGCCGCGATCCAGGCGATGCGGGAAGCGGGCCGGATCGTCGCCCGCGCCCTCGCGGCGGCCCGGGATCAGGCGGTAGTCGGGTCGTGCCTTCGAGATCTCGATCAGGCCGCCGCCGATGAGCTGGGGCGGTCCGGCGCCCGGTCGACCTTCCTGGGCTACCAGCCCTCGTGGGCTCCCCGCCCCTTTCCGGCCGTGACGTGCGTGTCTGTCAACGACGTGATCGTTCATGGCATCCCGGGCGACTACCGGCCGCGGGACGGCGACCTGGTCAGCATCGACTGTGGTGCTGAGCTTGAGGGCTGGACGGCCGACGCGGCGATCAGCGTCACGGTCGGCCGGTCGCGCCCCGACGACCATCGGCTGATCGCCACGGCGGAGGAGGCCCTGGCCGGCGCTATCGCCGAGGCTCGGCCCGGTAAGCGGCTGGGCGACATCTCGGCGGCCATCGGCCGGATTGGCCGGGCCGCCGGTTTCGGGATCCCGCGCGGCTTCGGCGGCCACGGCATCGGCCGGGTCATGCACGAGGACCCGCACGTGCCCAACGACGGTCGGGCCGGGCGGGGCCTGATGCTCCGGCCGGGACTCGTACTAGCCCTGGAGCCGATGCTGACCGCCGGGGGTCGGGACGAATACACCACGATGCCCGACGGGTGGGCGTTGCGCACCGTCGATGGCGGTCGAGCCGCCCATGTTGAACACACTGTCGCGGTCACCTCCTCTGGGCCGATGGTCCTCACCCGCCCGTAAGCGCAGGATCTCTTGGACGCGTGCACGAGTCCCGACCGCATCGCTCGGTGGTTTCTGCCCGTCGCAGGTGATCTTCGACTCGGTGGGCGGTTCCAGGTCGGCCGGTCGGACCGAAGGTCCGACCTGTCAGGAAACAGCGTGCCGTATCGGCTATTGATCACAGATCGGGGAACAGTGGTCATTGGGCCGCGGGTGGGAGCCGCTCACCAGCGGAGCCACTGATCTGCCGGCCGCTACACGAAGGGATGAGGTACCGGTGAGCCCGATCATGGTCAGGGGTCGAAAGCGGTTCGGACCGCTGCGGTTCAACTACACCCAGAACGGCCTGAGCAGTGTGACGGCGAAAGTGGGACCGGCTACCTGGCGACTGTGGTCGAGGCGGACGCATGACCGGGGATTGACCTCCGTCGATCTTCCCGGGCCGGCTTCGTGGCGGCGCTCCCGTCGCGGGCGGGCAGAGACCGAGCGCTGACGCCCGCGACCGCGCTCGGAGCGGCCGCTGGTCCCCCGCCGGATGCGGCGGGCGTCGCCCTGCTCGTCGGCCGGACGAGCCAGGCGAGCGGAGTCGTCAGATGGGCGTAGACGATGACATTGTCCCGATAGTGGTGTGTCGTGGTGTTGAACGAGCCGCCGCAGGTGATGAGGCGTAGCTCCGGGCGTGTCGTCGGGTCATACACCTGATCCGTCGGGAAAGCGTCCTTGCTGACCATCTCCAGGTTGTCAACGGCGAATTCGAGCATGCGGCCGTCCGTGAGCCTGACGTCGATTTTCTGACCGGCTTTCAGGCTCGGCACACGATAGAAGACGGCGGGTCCGGTAGTTGAATCGTAATGTCCGACAATTACTGCCGGGCCGGTCTGCCCCGGAGCGGCGCCGCCGCCGTACCAACCGCTGTCCGCCCACGCCGTGGGAACTTCCAGCGCTCCGGTGGAGTCGAGGCCCATCGTGCCGATGGGAGCATCTACGCCAATCGTAGGGATTATGAGCCGAGCGGGCGGGATCCGCTGCCCGAAATCGAGTGGGTTGACCTGAGGCGGGGACTTGGCCGAGCCGGCCCGATCCGCCCCGTCAACGGAATCTCCCCTGGTCAGGGAGGTCGGAAGCGCTGTGGGCAGGGCGGAGAAGTGGCTCTCCCGCTTGTCGCCCGCGTCGTTCAGGACGGTTAGCCGCAACGTCCCCCAAACGACCAGAGCGATTCCGGCGACCAGACCCAGAACGACCAGTGCGCGACGACTTCTCGAAGACCGGACGCTTGGGACGGGTGGCTTCCTGAGCCTCATTGGCGACCTTTCGGACGGTGTTTGTACCCGGCCTATACGCGCTGTAGCGTACGGCTCTGCCAAAGGTCATCAGCCTCTGGGGGTACCCAAAAATGCGAAAGCGCTTGGCCATCACAATCATGACCGGTGTAATTGCCGGCGTCCTCGGTACTGGAGCCGCCGCGCCGGCTCTCGCCCAGGTTCCCGGACTCGGGGGCCAGGGCGGTCTGAACAACGACCGCATCGGCGGCGGCGGGAGCCAGTGTGGAATGAACAACAACTTTGTCGGCGGCGGTCCGGGCCGGCAGTGTGGAATGAACAACGACTTCGTCGCCGCACCGTCGGGTGGCGTCGTCGGCGGCGTCGGCGCCCTCGGGCTCGGAGCCGGAGCCGGAGCCGGCCAGGGCCAGTCCCAGGCCCAGAGCCAGTCACAGGGCCAGGGCCAGGGTCCGGGCCAGGGTCCGGGCCAGCGGAGGCCGGCCGGCGGTGTCGGTGCCGGTGGCGGTGGGATGGCGGCCGCGGCCGACTCCCCGCTGGCTCCGGCCGCCGCCGTGGCCCTCGGCACCATCCTCGTGGGTGGCGCCGCTGTCTCGTCCCGGCGCCGCCGGGTCGAGGCCTGATCGACGGACCGCCGCGGGTCGGTCGACGACTTCGTTGACCGACCCGGAACACGGGTCACGGGATACGGCTCCGTCGTCCGTCCGCGATCTGCCCGCTGAGGTCGTCTCCGACGCGACCCGCTGGCACGACCGGGCCCAGGCCCGGTAGCGGGGTTCTACCGGGCCCGGCGGATCCGTGCCCTCGGCGAGGCGATTCGCCCGCCGCGGCCCGGGGCCGGCACGCGTGACTCCCGACAACCGGGAGGCACCGTGCCGGCCTTCGGCATGCCCGCCTTCGACGCCCGCCCGCCCGCCCGCCGGAGCGGACCGGCGCTGGCTCGGCGACGGCCCGGCGCATGGCACAGTCAGGACGTGCCTTCAGACTCCGCGTCCCCGTCCCGTCCCGCCCCGCCCGACGACCTGGCCGCGCGGGTGCGGGCCGCCTCTCATCTGACCGGCGAGTTCCTCCTGCGTTCAGGCCGCGTGAGCAACGAGTACTTCGACAAGTATCTCTTCGAGGCGGACCCGGTCCTCCTGGCCGACATCGTCGAGGGGATGTGCCCCCTGCTCCCACCGGGCGACGCGATCCTGGCCGGGCTCGAACTCGGCGGGATTCCCCTGGTCACGCTGCTGTCAGCGCGGACCGGCCGGCCGGCGCGGTTCGTGCGCAAGAAGGCGAAGGAGTATGGCACCCGCCGCGTCGCCGAGGGCGGCGAACTTTCCGGGCGGGTAGTCGTGCTGATCGAGGACGTCGTGACCAGTGGCGGCGCCGTCGTGGAAGCGGCCACAGTACTGAGAGCCGAAGGCGCCGTGGTCAACGACGTGCTGTGTGTCATCGACCGGCAGGAGGGCGGCCGGGACAACCTGGCCGCGATCGGCCTGACGCTGCGGCCCCTGCTCACCCGGGCCGATCTGGATGCCGCCGGATGACCGCCACCGCCTGAAACGGCCGGTCCGCGGCCCGTGCTCGGCCTCGGATCCCGGCCTCGGATCCCGGCCTCGCATACCGGCCCCGGATCCCGGCCTCGGCCGCGAGCACAACGGGGGCGGCCGCGACTGATCGCGGACGCCCCCGTCAAAGGCCGGGCTTCGACCAGACTCAGCCGGTCGGTCCGGTGGTCGGCGGCGGGGGCGGCATCTCCGAACCCCGCGGCGGCTCGGACCCGGGCATTCTCGACCCGTACCCGCCGCTCGCGCCGCTGTCCGGGCCACCGCCGCCGGAGCCGGTACCCGTCCCGAGGCCCTCCCCGCCGGTGCCGTAGCCGGCGCCCGCACCGGTGCCGCCAGTCCCGCCAGTCCCGCCGGTGTCGCCAGTCCCGCCGGTGCCGCCGCCGTAGCCTTTCTCGCCGTAGCCGCCGCCGGGCTCGCCACCCCCGCGCTCGGGTTCGGAGCCGTGCGCGCGCGCCCCGTGACGGCCACCGCCACCAGGTCGGCCGGCGGCTGACCTCGCGGTCGCGTAGTCGGCCCGGCCGCGCTGGCGCTCCCGCTCGGAGTAGGCGAGATCGTCGTCCGGGTAGGGCTCACCCGCCGCGGCGCCGCCGCCTGGAAACGCGCCCTCGAACTCGTGGCTGTGGGCGGTCAGAGCCCAGATCACCAGCACGTCGAGGGCGATCAGGACGATCGACCACACTGGGAACACGGAGAGGAAGGCAAGCTGGCTGATGATGTTCAGGCCGGCCACCGCGATCGCGAACCAGCGGGCGTACCTGTTACCCGACAGAATCCCGAAGGCAGCGATGATCTGCACGCAGCCCAGAGCTATCAGCAGCCATCCCCAGAAGTCGAGGTCCTGGTAGATGACGGTGCCGACGTTGGTCACGACATAGCTGTAGTTGTCGAGGTCCGCGACCCCGTAGATGAGGTTGTGGAACCCCGCGATAAATATCATCACGGCCGCGAACAGCAGCCAGCCGCTGGAGTAGCCGGCACCTCGCGACCGCATGGAAGAAAGCTGTGCCATCTCTCCCCCCGGTCCCTTGTCCGATGGCGACGAGCTGTCGACCATCAAGGGATTCATTCCACCGGCGGCGGGCTGAAAAACTGGCTTGGGCGGGCACGGCTGGGCACGGCTGTCACGCGGGCGGCAAATCAGCGGTTAAATCCACCCAGAACGTACCGGGGGGGGCGGCCGGCCCGGTCACGGGGCGGCGACGACGCTCACCGTGTGGGTCCTGGCGTTCCAGACCAGGCTGCCGCGGGTGAAGTCGCTGGCCCGGCCGCCCGGCACCGAGTGCTCGTCGCTGACCGGCAGGCCCAGACTCGACGCGGTCCCGCCGAGCGCGATGTAGCGGGTGAGGATCGCGCCGTTGACCTCATGCGCTCCGGTGGCCTGCGACCAGTAGACCCGTCCGCCCTGGAACTCGGTCTGCCGGCTGCCCGGGGCGCTGGCGTCCTCCTCGTCGGACAGCGGGCGCCGCAGGAGACCGGTCGTGCCGCCCAGCGCGAGGTACTTCTTGGCGATGGCGCCCCGCAGGATCCGAACCCCGGTCGGGGCGGAATAGTACATCAGCCCGTTCTGGAACAACTGGTAGCGCCCGCCGCCGCCCGCGCGTGACTCCGCCTTGGTCGACGCTCCGAGGATCCGCGCCGCGGTCGGATCCGTGAAATACCGCCGGCTTATTTCGGAGAACTTTCCCTGGGCGGTGTCGGCCAGCGCCGACGCGGTGCAGCAGAAGGCGTTCATGTCTACTTTTCCGGGGATTCCGGCGATTGTGCCCCCGGAGGTGTACTGCCACATCGTCCACTTCGCCCAGCCGCCAGGCAGCGCGCCAGGGGAGGACTGGTCGTTGTACAGCGCGAACCACAGCGGATAGTTGGCGAACGACCGTACGTTCTTCATGTAGTCGGTCCAGAACGACCGATAGGTGTACAGAATCGGCGCCCGGCCGGTCTCGTTGACGACCTCCTCCAGGAACGCCGCCGCCCACTGGGCCAGCTGGCCCGCGTTCAGGCCGCCGCGTTCCTCCAGGTCCAGCATGGGCGCCAGCAGGCCCGAGTCCCGGGTCTGCCCGACGGTGGCGACAAGCTTCCTGGCCTGGTCGACGGCGGTCGATATGGGGAGGCTGGGACGCGCGTACGCGTAGGCACCGACGACCAGGCCGGCCTTGCGGGCCGCGTCCCGGTCGGGGGCGTAGAAGGGATTGACGTACCGGGTGCCCTCGGTCGCCTTGATGATCGCGAACTGGGCGCCGCCGCGCCGGACCGCCGCCCAGTCGATCGGCTTCCTGCCCGGATGCTGCCAGGACGAGACGTCGACTCCCCGGGGCCAGCCGGTCGGCAGGGCGAGGGTGACGCGCGTATGACCGGACCCGGCATCCGGCGAGCCGGCCGGCAGCGTCGCCGACCCGGTGCCCGACCCGCCCCCCGACCCGCCGCGGCGCACAGCGTGACCCGCCAACGCGAGCGACGAAGGCGCCGACATCCCGGTGCCGGCGAGGAACAGGGAGGTGGCGGCGGCCAGGAAGGCCGTCGTCGCGGTGCCCCGACGCCATCGCCGCCGCCGACGAAGGTCGGCGGCCATAGATCGGGTCACTCGCATCGCCACTCCTTGGAGGTAACGCGGGGTTCGGCGATGTCACGCTATGCATTGGGCATGGTCCAAGTAGTCACGCAGCGCTGACCGTGGACAACTTTGTTGCTACCTCCAGTAGTGGAATGCGGACATGGATCGCGATGTCGACACTCTGCGTGTCGAACGTCCGACCCTGTTTTGGTCGACGCCGACGAGATCCGGTCGGCGAAGGTGTCGGGCCCGGGGAGAGCGTCGTCGCCGATTCGGTGTGAACCGTGGCGCGTCCGGATCGGCCCGGCTGGGGGTGGGTGCGGGCGTACAGGAGGGTGGGTCCGTCGCCGGATCCCCCGGCTGCCCGCGGGTGCTGGCCTACTGTCGCGATCGGGTGGACCCCGCCGGCTCGACGGCCGGCGGATCGTGTAATGTGTGCTGTGCGGGCTGGCCCCTTTAGCTCAGTCGGCAGAGCGTCTCCATGGTAAGGAGAAGGTCTACGGTTCGATTCCGTAAAGGGGCTCGACGGTTGGATCGCGGATCTTCGCGATCGGCGTCCAGGATGGCGGGCGACCGCCGCGGGCGCCGCGCAGCCAGCGGCGGTGTAGCTCAGCCTGGCAGAGCAAGCGGCTCATAATCGCTGTGTCGCCGGTTCAAATCCGGCCACCGCTACCCCAACCCCGTCCGGTCGCCGCGACGGGGTTTTTGGCGTACGCGGGCGTGGACCCGCCGCGGCGCTTGGTCGGCGCGGCGCGCCCGTCCGGTGCTCGGGAACGGCTCGGTGGCGGCGGTGGCGACTCCCGCCCTCGGCGGCGGGCGGGGCGCGGAACCTCCAGAGGCTCCCGCCAGGGCGGACGGCCCGCGCGCCGGGATCGGCAAGAACATCCACCGGGCCCGGTCACCCGGCGCCCAGGGGTCGGCGGAGCGGTCAGGTAAGCTCGGACCGGTCCGCAGTTCGTTTCGCTGGAAAGAGGCAGTGCGCCGTGGCCGCCACCGACGTTCGTCCGAAGATCACTATGGCGTGTCAGGTGTGCAAACACCGTAACTACATCACGCGCAAGAACCGGCGGAACGATCCAGATCGCCTTTCGCTGAAGAAGTTCTGCCCGAACTGCCGCAGCCACACGGAACACCGCGAGACTCGCTGAGTCGAACTCCGGCCAGTAGCGCCCGCGGGCGCTCCGGCTGTGACAAGCTCCGAGGTGACAGGGCCCGCGGCCCGTCCTGGCGGGCTGTTCGGGTGATCCGCCGAGGTCGGTGAACGCGGCGGATCAGAAGATCGGAGCACGGGATGCCCGTGAACCGCGCCTTTATCGGGCGGTCGTACCCGGCGGGGATGCCGTTCCTGGTGGGTCGAGAGCACATCCGACAGTTCGCGTCGGCGGTCAACGACGACAACCCGATCTACCACGATGTGGACGCGGCGAAGGCCGCCGGCTACGCGGACGTCGTCGCGCCGCCGACGTTTTCGGTCGCTCTGGTCGGCTGGCGGTCGACGGTGCCGATGGACGACCCGGAACTCGGGCTGGACTTCTCCCGAGTCGTCCACGGCGACCAGCGTTTCAGCCTGCTCCGCCCCATCGTCGCGGGCGACGAGATCGAAGTCACCGGGACGATCACCAACATCCGCGACCTGCGGGGTACGGACTCGGTCACGATCGAGTACGCGCTGGTGACGACCAGCGGCGAGCGGCTTGGGGCGGCGACGAGCACGCTCGTCGTACGCGGGCCGGACCCCGAGCCAGGCCGTGACAGCGAGGAGCGCGCGTGACCTCCACCGTGGCGTACGCCGCCGTCGAGGCCGGTACGGAGATCCCGACGCGGGAGTTCCCGATCCGCCGGGCGGACCTGATCCGCTACTGCGGCGCGTCTGGTGACTTCAACATCATCCATTGGGACGACAGGGCCGCCACCGCTGTCGGCCTTCCCGGGGTCATCGCCCACGGTATGTACACGATGGCCACCGCTATCCGAGTGGTGACCGACTGGGTCGGCGATCCCGGCGCGGTCGTCGACTACCGGGTGCGTTTCTCGGCGATGGTTCCCGTTCCCGACGACGCCGCGGGCACCATCGTCACCGCCGGCGGCGTCGTCGAGAAGAAGCTGGACGACGGCCGGGTAGTCGTCGGGCTGACCGTCCGTCATGCCGGCACGAAGGTCCTGCTCGCCGCGAAGGCAACCGTCGCCCTGGCCTGAGCCAGGCGGGCGGTTGCCCGCGGCCCGAGCTCGCTTCAGCCCTTCAGGATCTCCAGCGCCTCGTCGTGCAGATGGCCGTTGGTGCTCAGCACGGTGCCGTTGTATGACGTCGCGATCCCGGCGTGATCGGTGAAGCGGCCGCCGGCCTCCTCGACGATGATCTGCAGCGCGGCGAGGTCCCAGAGGTTCACGATCGGCTCGGCGGCGAGGTCGACGGAGCCCTCCGCCACCATCATGTGCGACCAGAAGTCGCCATAGGCGCGGGTCCGCCAGACCCGCGAGGCCAGATTCAGAAACGGCCTGAGCCGGTCCTGCTCCGTCCAGCCCTCCAGCGAGGCGAAGGACATGAACGCGTCCGACAGCTGGCCGACTCCCGACGCGGAGATCTGGCGGGTCGTGCCGTCCGGGGTACGGGTCCAGGCTCCGCCACCGAGGCAGGCCCACCAGCGCCGGCCCATGGCGGGCGCACTGACCACTCCGGCGACGATCCGATCGTCGACCTCGAGCCCGATGAGCGTCGCCCAGACGACGCCACCCCGGATGTAGTTCTTGGTGCCGTCGACCGGGTCGAGAATCCAGCGACGGTCAGCGTCGCCAACCGCGCCCTCCTCCTCGCCGATCACCGCGTCCGTAGGGCGCGCGCCAGCCAGCCGGGCGCGGATCATCGACTCCACCGCGGTATCGGCATCGGAAACCGGAGTGTTGTCGGGCTTGGAGGTCACATGCAGGTCAATGGCCTGGAATCGGGACAAAGTGATCGCGTCCGCTTCGTCGGCCAGCGTTAGCGCGAGGTCGAGATCGTCGGCGTGATTCGTCACGCGGCCAGCGTATGGGGCCGCCGCCGCCGCTGGTGGGCCGCGTCACGTGAACTCCGTCATGACACCTACCCCGATCTTCGTGCACCAGGCGCTGGAAGCAACGCAATCGGGCCCCGCGTGTCGCTTCCACGCGGGGCCCGAAAGGGGCAGATGGGCTGGTCAGGCAGCCTCGGCGATCAGTTCGGCCATGCGGCGGATGCCCTCGGCCAGATCCTCGTCACCCAGCGCGTAGGAGAGACGGAAGTAGCCGGGGGTTCCGAAGGCCTCGCCCGGCACCAGCGCCACCCCGACCTCCTCCAGGATGAGAGTGGCCAGCTCAGAACTGCTGGCCGGGGTCCGGCCGCGGATCGTCCGACCGACCAGGTCACCCACGGACGGGTAGCAGTAGAAGGCGCCGTCCGGCAGCGGGCAGAGCACGCCCGGGATCTCGGAGAGCATCCGGTGCATCGTCTGGCGGCGCCGGTCGAAGGCGACCCGCATCTGCGCCACCGCGTCGAGCGAGCCGGTCACCGCGGCCAGGGCGGCCGCCTGCGAGACGTTGGCGACGTTGGACGTCGCGTGCGACTGCAGGTTGGTGGCGGCCTTGACCACGTCGCCCGGCCCGATCAGCCAGCCGACCCGCCAGCCGGTCATCGCGTAGGTCTTGGCCACCCCGTTGACGACGATGCAGCGGTCGGCGATCTCCGGGACGACCACCGGCATCGAGACGAAGCGCGCGTCGCCGTAGACGAGGTGCTCGTAGATCTCGTCCGCGACCACCCACAGGCCGGCCTCGGCCGCCCAGCGGCCAATCGCCGCCACCTCCTCGGGGGAGTGCACCGCGCCGGTCGGGTTCGACGGCGAGCAGAACAGCAGGACCTTCGTCCGCGGCGTGCGCGCGGCCTCCAACTGCTCCACCGTCACCCGGTAGCCCTGCTCCGGCCCGGTGTGCACCTCGACCGGGATCCCGCCCGCCAGCCGGATCGACTCCGGGTAGGTCGTCCAGTAGGGCGCCGGCAGCAGGACCTCGTCGCCCGGGTCGAGCAGCGTCGCGAAAGCCTCGTAGATGGCCTGCTTGCCACCGTTGGTGATCAGGACGTTGCTCGCGTCGATCTCCAGCGCCGAGTCCCGCCGGGTCTTCTCGGCCACGGCCTCGCGCAGCTCGGGCAGGCCGCCGGCCGGCGTGTAGCGGTGCAGGCGCGGGTCGCTGCACGCCTTCTCAGCGGCGGCCACGATGTGGTCCGGTGTCGGGAAGTCGGGCTCGCCCGCGCCGTACACGATGACGTCCCGGCCGGCGGCGCGCAGGGCCTTGGCGGTCGCGTCGACGGCGAGGGTGGCGGACGGCGCGATGCCCGCGACTCGGTGGGAGATCCGGCTCATGGCAACCATGCTGCCACGAAGGTCGGACAGTCCGCCGACACCGCTGCTGAGCGGGACGGACGCGAATGGTCGCCCGGTGGCCGCCGGGTCGTTGTCGAGTGGCCGCCGGGTGGCCGCCGGCTCGTTTTGGCACGGGGCCGCGCGCCGGACGGTGCCGCTGGGGGGTATGCTCATCACGGCTGGGCGGTCTCCCAGCGTGTGTCGGTGTGCTCGCAATCGCGGGTCGGCCGATGCCCGCATCCGGATCCGCCCGGCGAGGTCGATCGAGGCGCGGCTCGTCCGGGTCCCGGTCGGCGCACCTAGGGGCGTGGCTCAATTGGTAGAGCACCGGTCTCCAAAACCGGCGGTTGCAGGTTCGAGTCCTGTCGCCCCTGCGGGACGAGTCTCCTCTGTGGTTCGTTGTCCATCGGGAGAGGCAATGGCCAGGCTGGCTCCGGGCGCGCACCCGCGCCCGGAGCGAACGATCGAGCGGGTGGAGCTGACAGTGGCGACCGACATACGTGACGCGGCACCGCGGGCGGATCGGCCCGCGCGCCCGTCCGGCCGGCGTCGCACGACGCCGCTGCAGTTCTACCGCGAGGTCATCGCCGAGCTCCGCAAGGTGATCTACCCCGGCCGCAACGAGCTGATCACCTACGTCGCGGTCGTCCTGGTGTTCTGCACCGTGATGGTCGCGGTCGTCGCCTCGCTGGACTTCGGCCTCACCCACGCGGTGCTGGCCATCTTCGGCTGACGCGCAAACCGCCCCGCCCGCCCCGGAGCCGCACCGGGAAGTGGATCTATAGAAAAGGATCGTCCGCGTGTCCCATTCACCCGAGCAGCCCGCCTCCGAGCAGGGGGAGGCCATTGCCGGCCTCGATCCTCTGGCTGTGCTGCGCGACGAGGTGGCGAGCACCACCGCCGGCGTGGACGCGGGTGATGGTGAGCTGGGCGACGGTGGGAACGACGATCCTGACCCGGGCTACCTCCGGCACGACGCCGCTGACGCCGACGCCCCGGACGGCGCTGGCGCGTCGGGGGACCCGGCGGCCGAGGGCGGTTCGGTCCGTTCGGCGAGCGGGGACCCGGTGGCCGAGGGCGCGGTGACCGGCGTCGAGGGCGCCGACACCACCGACGGCGCCGAGGACTTCATGACCGCGCTGGCCGCCGCGCCGGGTGACTGGTACGTGGTGCACTCCTACGCCGGCTACGAGAACAAGGTCAAGACCAACCTCGAGACCCGGATCTCCAGCCTCAACATGGAGGACTTCATCTTCCAGATCGAGGTCCCCACCGAAGAGGTCCCGGTCATCAAGAACGGCAAGCGCCAGCTGGTCCAGCAGAAGAAGTACCCGGGCTACATCTACGTCCGGATGGACCTGACCGACCAGTCCTGGTCCGCCGTGCGCAACACTCCCGGCGTGACCGGTTTCGTCGGCCTGACCAACAAGCCGTCGCCGCTGCGGCTGGAAGAGGTCGCCTCGATCCTCGCGCCCAAGGTCACCCAGGAGAAGAAGACCGAGGCGCCGAAGGTCCAGGAGTTCGAGGTCGGCGAGTCCGTCACCGTCATGGACGGGCCGTTCGCCACCCTTCCCGCCACCATCAGCGAAATCAACAACGACGCTCAGCGGTTGAAGGTGCTTGTCTCGATCTTCGGTCGCGAGACGCCGGTTGAGCTTCAGTTCAACCAGGTAGCGAAGATCTGACGCGGCCCGACCGCGAAACCGTTTCCGGCGCCCACGCACAGTAGGAAGAACGGCTCATGCCTCCCAAGAAGAAGAAAGTCACCGCGCTCATCAAGCTCCAGATCGACGCGGGCAAGGCGACCCCGGCGCCGCCGATCGGCCCGGCCCTGGGTCAGCACGGCGTCAACATCATGGAGTTCTGCAAGCAGTACAACGCCGCGACCGAGTCGCAGCGCGGGTCGGTCGTGCCGGTGGAGATCACCGTGTTCGAGGACCGCTCGTTCACGTTCATCACCAAGACCCCGCCCGCCGCCAAGCTCATCCTCAAGGCGGCCGGCGTGGACAAGGGCAGCGGCGTCCCGCACCGCACCAAGGTCGCGAGCCTGACCGCCGAGCAGATCCGCCAGATCGCGCAGACCAAGCTGCCTGACCTGAACGCCACCACGATCGAGGCGGCCGAGAAGATCATCGCCGGCACCGCTCGGTCGATGGGCATCACGATCAACGACTGACCAGGCCTGACAGCCAGGGACTCGCCTGACCCTGACCGCCAGGACTCGCCTGGCCGGGCCTGACAGCCAGGACGGACCGGGCCGGCCCCGCCGCCGGCCCGTCCGGGCAGGACCACCGCCCGCGGGTAGCGGGCGACGACGTGGGAGGGCCGAGTGGCCCGCCAACACCACAGGGAGCAACAGTGAAGCGCAGCAAGGCCTACCGCAACGCCGCCGAGAAGATCGACGCCGACCGGATCTACTCGCCGGCCGAGGCCGTCGCGCTGGCCCGGGAGACCTCGACGACCAAGTACGACGCGACGGTCGAGGTCGCGATCCGGCTCGGTGTCGACCCTCGCAAGGCCGACCAGATGGTCCGCGGCACCGTCAACCTGCCGCACGGCACCGGCAAGTCGCCGCGCGTGGCGGTCTTCGCCGTCGGGGAGAAGGCGGCCGAGGCCACCGCGGCCGGCGCCGACGTGGTCGGGGGCGACGATCTGGTCGCCCGCATCCAGGAGGGCTTCCTGGACTTCGACGCCACGGTCGCCACCCCCGACCAGATGGCCAAGGTGGGACGCATCGCCCGCATCCTCGGCCCGCGCGGCCTGATGCCGAACCCGAAGACCGGGACGGTCACGCAGGACGTGGCGAAGGTCGTGGGCGAGATCAAGGGCGGTAAGATCAACTTCAAGGTCGACAAGCAGGGCAACCTGCACGTCATCATCGGCAAGGCGTCCTTCAGCGACAACCAGCTGCTGGAGAACTACACGGTCGCGCTGGACGAGATCGTTCGGGCCAAGCCGTCGGCGGCCAAGGGCCGCTACCTGAAGAAGATCACCTTCAGCACCACGATGGGCCCGGGCATCAGCGTGGACCCGAACCGCACCCGTGACCTCGTGGACGAGGGCGCGGCGGCCTGACGGCCTGTCCCCGCCGCGCGGCCGCACCGATCCGGCGGCGCGGCGCGGCGCCCGCCGTCGGCGCCTGATCGCCGGGCGTTGGTGCCTGGTCGCCGGGCGTCGCGATCGGTCCTGTACGGATCGGTCCTGTACGATAGAAGAAGTTCCACACCGAAGACCGCTGGTTGCCGTGCGCGGGCCTCGCCTCGCGTCCGGCCGAAGGTTCCGGACTTTCTGGGATGGCCCGCGCAGGTGGGGGAGCGTCGGTACGTTCGCGTCCGCCTGAGCGCGGATGTGTGCTTCTGTGACGCCCCGCGCCTCGCGCCGGGGCGTCACGTCGTATCCGGGGTACTTCGCCGCCAGCCGCCGAACCCCGAAGGAGCCCGATGGCGAATCCCGACAAGGTCGCCGCGGTCGCTGAGATCACCGAGTCCTTCCGCGCCTCGACGGCCGCCGTGCTCACCGAGTACCGCGGCCTGACCGTCAGCCAGATCACCGAGCTGCGGCGCTCGCTGGGCGAGGACACTCACTACGCGGTAGTCAAGAACACACTCACCAAGATCGCGGCGGACGAGGCCGGCGTCCGGGGGCTCGACGAGCTGCTGGTCGGTCCGACCGCCGTCGCGTTCGTCAAGGGCGATCCGGTCACCGCCGCGAAGAGCCTGCGCGACTTCGCGAAGGCCAACCCGGCCCTGATCGTCAAGGGCGGCTACGTCGAGGGCACCGCGATGTCCTCGGCGGACATCGGCAAGCTGGCCGACCTGGAGTCCCGCGAGGTGCTCCTGGCCAAGCTCGCCGGCGCCATGAACGGCTCGCTGGCCAAGGCGGCCGGACTGTTCGCCGCGCCGCTGTCCCAGGTCGCCCGCCTGGCCGAGGCTCTGCGCGCCCAGCGCGAGGCCGCCGGCCCGGCCGAGGCCGCGCCAGCCGCGTCGTCCGAGGCCGCGTCGTCCGAGGCCGCGTTGGCCGAGTAGCCCCAGGGGACGACTGTCGCGGACAGCTCGTCTCGGCGCCGGCCCACGCCGGTGGCCCGTCCCCCCGGACGTCGCCGGATCGGCGAGGTCCACCCGAACCACGATCGTGATCAACATTATGAGGAAGGACCGCCACCATGGCGAAGCTGTCGACTGACGAACTGCTGGACGCGTTCAAGGAGATGACGCTCCTGGAGCTGTCGTCCTTCGTGAAGCAGTTCGAGGACACCTTCGGCGTCACCGCCGCGGCCCCGGTCGCGGTGGCGGCTGTCGCCGGCGGTGCCGCCGGCGGCGAGGCCGCGCCGGCCGAGGAGGAGAAGGACGAGTTCGACGTCATCCTCGAGAGCGTCGGCGACAAGAAGATCCAGGTCATCAAGGAGGTGCGCGCGCTGACCAGCCTCGGCCTGAAGGAGGCCAAGGACCTCGTCGACGGCGCGCCGAAGCCGATCCTGGAGAAGGCCACCAAGGAGGCCGCCGACAAGGCCAAGGCCGCCCTGGAGGGCGCCGGCGCCACGGTGTCCGTCAAGTAGGAACGCCTCCGACCCGCGCGGCGAGGGTCCGGCGCCCACCGGGGCCCGGACCCACCCGCGCCGCGGTGGGTCGCCTCGAGGGCACCCGGGTGGGACGACCACGTCCCGCCGGGTGCCCTCTGCCGTGGGCGCGTGGCGCGGGCGGGCCGCGCCACGCGGGCGCGCGACCGTGCCGGTCCGCGTCGGTCCGTGCCGGTCCGTGCCGGTCCAGGCCGGTCCAGGCCGGTCGGGCATAGCGCGAGGATCCTCGTGGTTGTCTATGGAGGCGGGCGCGACAGATCATCCGCCAACCGGCTGTGACCTGGTCGGTTGGGGCAGAGGTGGCTGGCTGCTGTAGCGTCGGTGTGACGAGTGTGTGTGGGATGGTCGGCGACAACGACTGGGAAACGTGGGGGACCGCCGCGGGCAGGGTCCGGCAACCGCAGGGTGCCGGTGAGCCCCGGGCGACCATGATCTTCCATTGTGGTCTTGACGGCCCTGGCGGGAACGGAGTTCCATCATCCGGGAGCGGTTAGACCTTCCGGTCCAGCGGGCTTGCCAGCAGTGTGCCGATTGGCTACACTGCTCGTTTGCGCTGTCCTTTTCGCTGCGGCGTGGTCGATCCTGGGTCTCACCGCGGCGATGTGGCACCGGCGCTGGGCGTGTTCCTGGACGCGTCCGCCCAGCTACGACGACCGACGTACGACGAGCCGGGCCTGAGGGTGACGCACTTTCGCGCCGTCCGCAAGGCCTCGAGGAAGCGCCGCCTTGCCCGCCTTGCCTGCCACCAGACTGCCACGTCCGGCGCCAGCCGACTACGGGTCGCGCCCCCGTGCCGGTCCGAGTCTCGGAGTACGCGCCGCCCGCCTCCGCGTGGCCCGGCTCGGCTCTACCCGGGACTGCGCGGCGACCCGGGACTGCGCTACCCGGCTGTCCGCCGGCGCCGACCGACGCCTGGGCCGCCGGGCGCCAGCGCCCCGCTCGACGACGTGCAACACCGTAGCGAGACACTGATCACCTGACTAGACCCCAGCCGGATTCGTCACACCGCCCCGCCTGTCCGACGATCAGGCCACCGGAAGGACCACCTTGGCCGCCTCGCCTGCCTCCCGCCGAATCTCGTTCGCCAAGATCGTTGAGCCTCTCGAGGTCCCTGATCTCCTCGCGCTCCAGACCCAGTCCTTCGATTGGCTGATCGGTAGTGAGACGTGGGCGGACCGGGTCCAGGAGGCGATCGACGCCGGACGCGACGACGTTCCGGTCACCTCCGGCCTGGAGGAGGTCTTCGAGGAGATTTCTCCGATCGAGGACTTCTCCGGCTCCATGTCCCTGTCGTTCCGGGACCACCGGTTCGAGCCGCCCAAGTACTCCGTCGAGGAGTGCAAGGACAAGGACATGACGTTCTCGGCGCCGATGTTCGTCACCGCCGAGTTTACAAACAACACCACCGGTGAAATCAAGAGCCAGACGGTCTTCATGGGCGATTTTCCGCTCATGACCCCGAAGGGCACCTTCGTCATCAACGGGACCGAGCGGGTCGTCGTCAGCCAGCTCGTCCGGTCGCCCGGTGTGTACTTCGAGCGGACCCTGGACAAGGCGTCCGACAAGGACCTGTACTCCTGCAAGATCATTCCTTCCCGGGGTGCCTGGCTGGAGTTCGAGGTCGACAAGCGCGACACCGTCGGCGTCCGCATCGACCGCAAGCGCCGCCAGTCCGTCACCGTGCTGCTCAAGGCGCTCGGCTGGGACGAGGCCCGCATTCTCGAGCGCTTCGGCGACTTCCCGTCGATGCGCGTCACGCTGGAGAAGGACCACACCGCCAGCCAGGACGACGCACTGCTGGACATCTACCGCAAGCTGCGCCCGGGCGAGCCGCCGACACGTGAGTCGGCGCAGACCCTGCTGGAGAACCTCTTCTTCAACCCGAAGCGCTACGACCTGGCCAAGGTCGGGCGCTACAAGGTGAACAAGAAGCTCGAGCTCGACGTCCGCCACGACGTCGGCGTACTGACCGAGGACGACATCGTCCGCACGATCGAGTACGTCGTCAAGCTCCACGACGGCGGCGACCCGGCCTACGAGGTCGACGACATCGACCACTTCGGCAACCGCCGCCTGCGCACGGTGGGCGAACTCATCCAGAACCAGGTCCGTCTGGGCCTGGCCCGGATGGAGCGGGTCGTCCGGGAGCGGATGACCACCCAGGACGTCGAGGCGATCACGCCGCAGACCCTGATCAACATCCGGCCGGTCGTCGCCTCCATCAAGGAGTTCTTCGGCACCAGCCAGCTCTCCCAGTTCATGGACCAGACGAACCCGCTGGCCGGCCTGACCCACAAGCGCCGCCTGTCGGCGCTCGGCCCCGGCGGTCTGTCCCGGGAGCGGGCCGGGTTCGAGGTCCGAGACGTCCACCCGAGCCACTACGGCCGGATGTGCCCGATCGAGACGCCGGAAGGCCCGAACATCGGCCTGATCGGGTCCCTGTCGACGTTCGCCCGGGTCAACCCGTTCGGCTTCGTCGAGACGCCGTACCGCAAGGTCACGGCGGGCCGGGTCACCGACCAGATCGACTACCTGACCGCGGACGAGGAGGACCGGCACGTCATCGCGCAGGCCAACGCGCCGCTGACCGAGGACGGGTCGTTCGCCGAGGGCCGCGTCCTGGTCCGCCGCAAGGGCGGCGAGGTCGAGTTCATCCCGCCGGACGAGGTCGACTACATGGACGTCTCGCCGCGCCAGATGGTGTCGGTGGCCACGGCCATGATCCCGTTCCTGGAGCACGACGACGCCAACCGCGCGCTCATGGGCTCGAACATGCAGCGCCAGTCGGTGCCGCTGCTGCGCTCGGAGTCGCCGCTGGTCGGCACGGGGATGGAGGCCCGCGCGGCCAAGGACGCCGGCGACGTCATCGTCTGCCAGCAGTCCGGCGTCGTCGAGGACCTCTCGGCCGACTACATCACGGTCATGCACGACGACGGCACCCGGCGCACCTACCGGCTGGCCAAGTTCCGCCGCTCCAACCAGGGCACCTGCATCAACCAGAAGCCGATCGTGGACGAGGGCCAGCGGGTCGAGGCCGGCCAGGTCATCGCGGACGGCCCGTGCACCGACAACGGCGAGATGGCGCTGGGCAAGAACCTGCTCGTCGCCTTCATGCCGTGGGAGGGGCACAACTACGAGGACGCGATCATCCTCTCCCAGCGGCTGGTGCAGGACGACGTCCTGTCCTCGATCCACATCGAGGAGCACGAGGTCGACGCCCGCGACACCAAGCTGGGCCCGGAGGAGATCACCCGCGACATCCCGAACGTCGCCGAGGAGGTCCTGGCCGACCTCGACGAGCGCGGCATCATCCGGATCGGTGCCGAGGTGACCACGGGTGACGTCCTGGTCGGCAAGGTCACCCCCAAGGGGGAGACCGAGCTGACCCCGGAGGAGCGGCTGCTGCGCGCGATCTTCGGCGAGAAGGCTCGGGAGGTCCGCGACACCTCGCTGAAGGTGCCGCACGGCGAGTCCGGCAAGGTCATCGGTGTCCGCGTGTTCAGCCGCGAGGACGGCGACGAGCTGCCGCCCGGCGTCAACGAGCTGGTCCGGGTGTATGTCGCCCAGAAGCGCAAGATCACCGATGGTGACAAGCTGGCCGGCCGGCACGGCAACAAGGGCGTCATCGCCAAGATCATGCCGGCCGAGGACATGCCGTTCCTCGAGGACGGCACGCCGGTCGACGTCGTGCTCAACCCGCACGGTGTGCCCCGCCGGATGAACATCGGCCAGATCCTGGAGACCCACCTCGGCTGGGTGGCCAAGACCGGCTGGCAGGTCGACGCGGGCGACGAGGAGTGGAAGCAGCGACTGCGCGGAATCGGGGCGGACTCCGCTCCGGCCGACACCAACGTCTCGACCCCGGTCTTCGACGGCGCGCGCGAGGAGGAGATCACCGGCCTGCTCGACTCGACCCTGCCCAACCGGGACGGCGTCCAGCTCATCGGCTCCTCTGGCAAGGCGCGGCTGTTCGACGGCCGCACCGGCGAGCCGTACCCGTACCCGGTGGCCGTCGGCTACATCTACATCCTCAAGCTCCTCCACCTCGTCGACGACAAGATCCACGCTCGCTCGACCGGGCCCTACTCGATGATCACCCAGCAGCCGCTCGGTGGTAAGGCCCAGTTCGGTGGTCAGCGCTTCGGCGAGATGGAGGTGTGGGCGCTGGAGGCGTACGGCGCCGCCTACGCCCTGCAGGAGCTGCTGACCATCAAGTCGGACGACGTCGTCGGCCGGGTGAAGGTCTACGAGGCGATCGTCAAGGGCGAGAACATTCCGGAACCCGGTATCCCGGAGTCGTTCAAGGTTCTCATCAAGGAAATGCAGTCACTGTGCCTGAACGTGGAGGTGCTCTCCAGCGACGGCGTTTCGATCGAAATGCGTGACACCGACGAGGACGTCTTCCGCGCGGCGGAGGAACTCGGTATCGACCTGTCCCGGCGTGAGCCGAGCAGCGTTGAGGAGGTCTAACCCAGCGATGGGCTGCCCGCGATCCGCTCCGGCGGGTCGGATCGCGGGCGGTGCCCGGCCTAGCGCGCCGGGATCCGCGCAACGGAGCGCGGGCCCCGGCCCACTCGCCGACCTCCGGACCACTGACGGCAGAAGAGAGAAATAACGTGCTCGACGTCAACTTCTTCGACGAGCTACGCATCGGCCTCGCCACGGCGGACGACATCCGCCAGTGGTCGCACGGCGAGGTCAAGAAGCCGGAGACCATCAACTACCGCACCCTGAAGCCGGAGAAGGACGGGCTCTTCTGCGAGAAGATCTTCGGCCCGACCCGGGACTGGGAGTGCTACTGCGGCAAGTACAAGCGGGTCCGGTTCAAGGGCATCATCTGTGAGCGCTGCGGCGTCGAGGTGACCCGGGCCAAGGTCCGCCGCGAGCGGATGGGCCACATCGAGCTGGCCGCCCCGGTGACGCACATCTGGTACTTCAAGGGCGTCCCCAGCCGGCTCGGCTACCTGCTCGACCTGGCGCCGAAGGACCTGGAGAAGGTCATCTACTTCGCCGCCTATATGATCACGAAGGTCGACGTCGAGAGCCGCCACCGCGACCTGCCGACGCTCGAGGCCCGGATCTCGGTCGAGAAGAAGAACCTCGAGGACAAGAAGAACGCCGACGTCGAGACCCGCCAGCGCAAGCTGGAGGAGGACCTGGCCCAGCTCGAGGCCGAGGGGGCCAAGGGCGACGCCCGGCGCAAGGTCCGCGAGGGCGCCGAGCGCGAGATGCGCCAGATCCGAGACCGCGCGCAGCGCAAGATCGACGACCTGGACCGCGTCTTCGACCGGTTCAAGGGCATGAAGGTCCAGGACCTGGAGCCGGACGAGATGCTCTACCGCGAGCTGCGCGACCGGTTCGGCCAGTACTTCGAGGGTGGGATGGGCGCCGAGGCGCTCCAGAACCGGCTGGCCGAGTTCGACCTGGCCGCCGAGGCGGAGTCGCTGCGCGAGACCATCCGAAGCGGAAAGGGCCAGAAGAAGGCCCGCGCGCTCAAGCGGCTGAAGGTGGTCTCGGCCTTCCTGAACACCCGCAACTCGCCCAACGGCATGGTTCTCGACTGCGTCCCGGTGATCCCGCCGGACCTGCGCCCGATGGTCCAGCTCGACGGTGGCCGGTTCGCCACGTCCGACCTGAACGACCTCTACCGCCGGGTCATCAACCGGAACAACCGCCTCAAGCGGCTGCTCGACCTGGGCGCGCCCGAGATCATCGTCAACAACGAGAAGCGGATGCTGCAGGAGGCCGTCGACGCGCTGTTCGACAACGGCCGCCGCGGCCGCCCGGTCACCGGGCCCGGCAACCGCCCGCTCAAGTCGCTGTCCGACATGCTCAAGGGCAAGCAGGGCCGGTTCCGCCAGAACCTGCTGGGCAAGCGGGTCGACTACTCCGGCCGTTCGGTCATCGTCGTCGGGCCGCAGCTCAAGCTGCACCAGTGCGGGCTGCCCAAGCAGATGGCGCTGGAGCTGTTCAAGCCGTTCGTGATGAAGCGGCTGGTCGACCTCAACCACGCGCAGAACATCAAGTCGGCCAAGCGGATGGTCGAGCGGGCCCGGCCCGTCGTGTGGGACGTGCTGGAAGAGGTCATCACCGAGCACCCGGTGCTGCTCAACCGGGCGCCGACCCTGCACCGCTTGGGCATCCAGGCCTTCGAGCCGCAGCTGGTCGAGGGCAAGGCCATCCAGATCCACCCGCTGGTCTGCACCGCGTTCAACGCGGACTTCGACGGTGACCAGATGGCCGTGCACCTGCCGCTGTCGGCCGAGGCGCAGGCCGAGGCCCGCATCCTGATGCTGTCGTCGAACAACATCCTCTCGCCCGCTTCGGGCCGGCCGCTGGCCATGCCGTCGCTGGACATGGTCACCGGCGTGTTCCACCTCAGCCGGATGGCCGAGGGCGGCGTCGGTGAGGGGCGGTCGTTCTCGTCCGTGTCCGAGGCCCAGATGGCCTTTGACGCCAACGAGATCGAGCTCCAGGCGAAGATCAAGGTGCGGCTGCGCGACACCACGCCGCCGACCGACTGGGACGGCGGCGCGGACTGGGTGCCGGGTACGCCGGTCACGCTGGAGACGACGTTTGGGCGCTGCCTGCTCAACGAGGCGCTGCCCGAGGGCTACCCGTTCATCAACGAGCAGCTCAACAAGAAGGCCCAGGCCCTGATCGTCAACGACCTGGCCGAGCGGTACCCGAAGATCCAGGTCGCGGCGACGCTCGACGCCCTGAAGGCGGCCGGCTTCTACTGGGCGACCCGGTCCGGGGTCACCGTGGCCATCGAGGACGTCGTGACCCCGCCGACCAAGGCGGAGATCCTGGACGAGTACGAGAAGCGGGCCGAGCGCGTCCAGAAGCAGTACGACCGCGGCTTCCTGTCCGACACGGAGCGCCGGGCCGAGCTCGTCCAGATCTGGACGGAGGCGACGAACATCATCGCCACGGCCATGGAGGACAACTTCCCGGTGACCAACCCGGTGGCCATGCTGGTCAACTCGGGAGCGGCCGGAAACATGATGCAGATCCGGCAGCTCGCCGGTATGCGCGGACTGGTCGCCAACCCGAAGGGTGAGATCATCCCTCGCCCGATCAAGGCCAACTTCCGCGAGGGCCTGTCGGTGGTCGAGTACTTCATCTCGACCCACGGAACCCGTAAGGGCCTGGCCGACACCGCGCTGCGGACGGCGGACTCCGGGTACCTGACCCGGCGTCTGGTCGACGTCAGCCAGGACGTCATCGTCCGGGAGACCGACTGCGGCACCGAGCGCGGGGTGCAGACCCGCATCGCGCGCAAGGGCGCGGACGGCGTCCTAGTGCGCGACCGGTACGCGGAGACCTCGGCCTACGCGCGGACGCTCGCCTCGGACGCGCTCGACTCCTCCGGCGCGGTCGTCGTGCCGGCCGGTACTGACGTCGGCGACGTGGCGATCGGCCAGCTGATCGCGGCCGGCATCGAGGTCGTCCGGGTCCGCTCGGCCCTGACCTGCGCGGCCCGGATGGGGGTGTGCGCTCACTGCTACGGGCGTTCCCTGGCCACCGGCAAGCTGGTGGACGTCGGTGAGGCGGTCGGCATCGTCGCCGCCCAGTCGATCGGTGAGCCGGGTACGCAGCTGACCATGCGTACCTTCCACAGCGGTGGCGTCGCCGGCGACGACATCACCCAGGGTCTGCCGCGTGTCGTCGAGCTGTTCGAGGCCCGCTCGCCCAAGGGCAAGGCGCCGATCAGCGAGGTGGCCGGCCGGGTCCGCATCGAGGAGACCGAGAAGACCTTCAAGGTCGTCGTCGTGCCCGACGACGGCAGCGAGGAGATGCCCTACCCGGTCTCGCGGCGCTCCCGGCTGCGGGTCGAGGAGGGCCAGCACATCGGCGTCGGCGAGAAGCTGGTCGACGGCGCGGTCGACCCGCACGAGGTGCTGCGCATTCTCGGGCCGCGCCAGGTCCAGCTCCACCTGGTCGACCAGGTCCAGGAGGTGTACCGGTCGCAGGGTGTGTCGATCCACGACAAGCACATCGAGATCATCATCCGCCAGATGCTCAAGCGGGTGAACGTGCTGGAGTCGGGGGAGACGACGCTGCTTCCGGGCGAGCTGGTCGAGCGGGGGCGCTTCGAGGAGGAGAACCGCCGCGTGGTGGAGACCGGCGGCCAGCCGGCCTCGGCCCGGCCGGTCCTCATGGGGATCACGAAGGCGTCGCTGGCCACCGAGTCGTGGCTGTCGGCGGCCTCCTTCCAGGAGACCACCCGGGTGCTGACGGACGCGGCCATCAACGCGCGGTCCGACTCGCTCGTCGGCCTCAAGGAAAACGTGATCATCGGTAAGCTCATCCCGGCCGGGACCGGCATCAGCCGCTACCGGAACATCCGGGTCGAGCCGACCGACGAGGCGCGGGCGTCGATGTACTCGGTTGCCTACGACGACGCCGGGACGGTCGACTACGGCGCGTTCGGCACGGGCTCCGGCCAGGCTGTCCCGCTGGACGACTTCGACTACCGCGGGACCAGCGACTACCGCTGATCCTGAGCTCTCCTACCGGGCTCTCTGACGGCCCGGCGTCCCGTTCGCGGACGCCGGGCCGTTCGGCTGTGTGCCCGGTCCGTCCGCCCGGTTCGTCCGCCCGGTTCGTCCGCCCGCTCGTCTGCCCGGCCCGTCTGCCCGCTCGTCCGCCTGGCGGGTGCTCAGGGCGTGGCCGGGCCGAGCGCGACCAGCGCGGCCGAGACCAGGTGTCGCATGAGGTCGGGGCGGCCGCCGCGGAATCCGCGCAGGAAGTCCTCCGGGCTCAGCAGCGTCCGGCCGGCCGACTCGTGCCCGGGCGTCCACTCCGCGATCTTCGCCACCCGGGCCGCGTAGATGAGCATGTAGGTCAGGTCGTCAGCGCCGAAGTAGTCCGACTCGATGATCTCGACGCGGACGAGTCCGCCCAGCCTGATGCCGGTCTCCTCCCATGCCTCGCGGCGGACGGTCTGCTCGGCCGACGTCTCTCCGTGCTGGACATGCCCACCCGGAATGTCGAGCCCGCGGCGCAGGTCGGCGAGCACCAGGCGTCCGTCGCCGGTGACCGCGACGACCGACGCACTGGTGACCGCGTCGAACGGCGGTTCCACCGCTGGCCCGAGACACCTCAGCCTGGTCGGACGACCGGGCCGGTGCCGGGTGGGCCGCCGATCGGCGGGACGGGGATTCGTCGAGCTCTCCATGGTCGGCCGAGACCTCCTCGCTACCGGACGGTCATCCTTACCCGTCGTACGCGCCCCTGCTGTCGCCTACCTGCGCTACACGCCCCTACACGCGCTACACGTCCCTACACGACGCTCACTGACCAGTCGCCCGCGGCGCTCGGAGCCCACCACCACCAGTGCGAACGTGGGGTGCCAGGAGGGATCATCTCGGCCGGCGGGGGAGATACCTCGGGGGCGGCTTCTCGGAGCTCGATGTCTATGTCGAGCAGATACTCCGGCTCGAGAACGCTGTTGACCAGGAGATCGGGGAAATCGTCGACGAGGTACTGCAGAGCGGATCGTCCGACGCATGCCTGGAGCCAGCCGTCCCTGGCGGCCCGCAGTGCAAAGTTGTCGATCGTCAATGCATACAGACTCATCGCGATCCGATTGTCGTGTAACAGCCATCGCGCGGCATCGCGCAGCGCGGCAGTCGACTCGCTGGACGGCCTTTCGCCTGCCGCTGTCGAAGCGTGAAAGGTGACCAGCCCGTTGACCGCCGCGGCGAACCAGAGCTCCTCCCGCTCACCGGCTTCCAGGTGCCGCCGCACCGCGTCGACGATCATCCGAATGATGTCATCCGGACTCGTGGGGGACGCGGATACGAACACTGAAACACCCTTCGGTCGCGGCCTGGATAGCTGGAGAGGCGCCGCTGTCACCGCCTCACTATTTATTCTAGCAGGGCCCCCGGGCGGATTACATTGGATTGTTGGAGAGGTCGCGGTCCGAATCCCGCGGCCGTCCTTCTGGAACGCTGACCGTGACCCAGCGACCTTCTTCGAGGATCCCGGCAGGAGCGGTCCCGTGCTTGTCGGTCGCCGGATTCATATGCAAGACCGAGCAGTCGTCCCCGGCCCGACAAGCTGGGACGTCCGCGTCTACCCGACATCATCGAAGGTCAGTTCTCCCGGGAACGGCTCTCTCCGTGATTGCCGGTCAGCTTCGCTCGTCGTCCGCCCGTGCGCGATCAACGGCCAGTCGGGTCCCGATCGCGTCAGGATCTGAAAGCAGTACGCCCGTCGCCTGTTCCACGGCCTCCCGTTTCCGGGCACCCGCGGCGGTCGCCGCGCGGCGCTCACCCGCGAAGTGGGCCGCGGCGTACTCGTAAAGATCGGCGAACGAGCCGGGATCGCCCCGGCCGCCGTGCGACAGAGCGAAATCGCTGGCGACCGCGACCATTCGTTGTTCGACCGCCTTCGGGAAGCGGACCGTGGCCACGACGTGCTCCGCGTGCCGACGGTCGATGTCGTCGGCCGGACGGTCGCCCCACACAGAGCGAGGGTCGATGCCGGCCGCGTCGAAGAGAGCGTTCGCGATTCGAGCGTCCCGAAGTCCTCGATCGCCGCGGTCCCGGGCGGCGCCGCGGGTGTCCGTCGGTGCGGAGTCCCCGGTGGGCAGCTCGGCGGCGGGGCGTGCCTCGGGTGGAAAGTTGTCCGGAACCACCCCGGAAGAATCCGAAGCCACCCGTCTGGCGGACGAGGCGGGGGACGTCTCGGAATCGGCCGCGGGCGATCGAGTATCCGCCAATCCACGCACGCCGGCCCCGGATATCCAGGCAATCAGCTCGTCGGCCTTGCGGTTGAGCCGCGGCTCGCCGATGGACGGTCGGGAGCTGGAGTCGCGTTCGGGCTGCCCGTCGAGCAGATCGGCTTTGGCTGACACGCGGGCATCCGCGATCGGAGTCGCCGCCGGCTTCCACACGACTGAACCGTCGAGAAGGCGTGCCTTGAATTCGGGGGTGAGCGCGACCGCGGGGTCTTCTGGACCAGGCCCATCGGCGCCGTCGGGGCGTCGATCAGGCGAGGGCAGCTCAACCACCGGCGTGAGAGGCGCGGCTGGGCCGATGCCGCCGCGCCGGCCGATACTCCTGCGCCCGCCGATACTCCTGCGCCCGCCGATACTGCCGCGACTGCCGGTCTCGTGCTGTGCCACCGCCCGGCGCGAGATCCGCGAGCTCGATCATTCCCCCGTGGTCGTTCACGCCATCTATTGTGCCGTGACCAGGTCCGCGACTCACCTTCTCCGTGATGCTTCGCCCTTGAGATGGCCACGGTGGGGGCTCATGCCTCGTAGGCCGCCTTCCTCAACTCGCCGTAGGCCCGAGCCAGATCCGGCAGCTGGTAGTGGGCGTTGAGACCGCTGGGATTGGGAAGCAGCCAGATTCCCGCCGGGCCCAGCCGTTCCTCCTGCCGGCCGACGGCCGCCCGGCGGCGGCCGAACGCGACCCGGTAGGCCGTAAGCCCGAGAAACGCCACCCAGCGGGGTCGCACCAGCTCCACCAGTTCGGTGAGCGGCCCGACGCCGGCGCGGATCTCGGCGTCGGTGATCTCGTCCGCCCGCGCCGTCGATCGATGGACGAGGTTGGTGATGCCCAGGCCCCGATCCAGCAGCTCCTGGGTCTCACTCGGATGCAGCCGCCGTGGGGTGAAGCCGGCCAGGTGCAGCACGGGCCAGAGCCGATTCGACGGTAAGCCGAAGTGGAGCCCAGTGGCGCCCGACATCAGCGACGGGTTGATGCCGCAGATCAGCACGTTGAGACCGGGCTTCACCAGATCTGGGACGGTCGTGCCGTAAGCGGCAGCGAGTTCGGCGGCGTCCGGGCGCCGCCACGAGGCAACCGGACCGCCCACGGTGCCGTCGGAGTCCTTCTCCCAGGTGGCGCCGGCCATGCCACGCCCCCCTCCTCCCACCGTCACCTGGCCCTCCGTTTCGCTTACCTCGATCTCGACCGTTAGTTCGCCGAGCTGACCGTGATCGGCCGGTGCCCTTCCGTCACAGCGCGACAGGAGCCCCGGTCACCATCGTGCGACGACCGTCGATCGCCCGTTGCTGGAAGCCGCCGGGCAGCGATCGCCGCGTATCCACCCGCCGTACAGCCTGCCAGGCGTCCGCCGCCCGCAACCGAATGGGACCGACGACCTGGCTAATAGCATCGACCCATGGGTCGGTCGGGCGGGCGGCGAACGAGCGGCGCCTCGACTCCGCCGGTTAGCCCACGGCGCGGGCCGGAGCGCCGCTCCGGGAACGAGCGGCGGGCAGACGCCTTCACCGCGCGCGTCGCCGAAGCCCTCGGCATCAGTCCGTCCGAGGCCTTCACCCGCCTCGCCACCCGCCGGCGGACCGGCGTCCGGATCAACCAGCTCTCGCCGCTGCCGGCGGACGAGATCCGCGAACGCGCCCGTGCCCTCGGCTTAGGGCTGGAGCCGGTCGACTGGTGCCCCGACGCCTATCTGCTCGACGGGGACAAGCGGCTTCTCACCGCCTCCGACCTGTTCGCCGATGGTCATCTGTACATCCAGAACCTCTCTAGTCTTGTGCCAGCGCTGGCCCTTGGCCCTCGGCCCGGTGAGCGCATCCTCGATCTCTGCGCCGCGCCTGGCGGGAAGACCGCCCACATCGCGGCCCTGACGGGCAACCAGGCCGAGCTCTGGGCGAACGACGGGATCGCGCCCCGGCTGGAGAAACTGCGCGGTGTCACGGCCCAGTTCCACGTGAGGCTGGCCAGGCTGACCGGCCATCCGGCCCAGTTCGCTGACCGGCTCCTCGACGCCACCTTCGACCGCGTACTGCTCGACGCCCAGTGCTCCGGCGAGGGCCTGATGAACCCGGCCGAGCCGGCGTCCCTGCGTTACTGGTCCGAAGAGCGCATCACCAGGTACGGCTACCTGCAGCGCAAGATGCTCGTCTCCGCCTTCCGACTCCTCCGTCCCGGGGGGACGCTCGTCTACTCCACCTGCACGTTCGGCCCAGAGGAGAACGAGGCTCCGGTCAGCTTCCTGCTGCGGCACCATCCGGTGGAGGTGGTGCCGATCGACATTCCGCCCGCACCGGACCGCCAGCCGGGCCGCCGTAGCTGGCGGGGTGAGAACTTCGATCCCGGAGTGGTCGGGGCAGCGCGGGTAATGCCCGGCCCGGTCTTCGAAGGCTTCTTCGTGTGCGCCCTGCGCAAACGATCTGACCACTGAGCCGCGTCACGCGCCACTCTCCTTCCGTTGGAAGTCCATAGTGGCAACCGGCTGGCGTTGTCAAGGTGCCGGTCTCGGTGCCTGTCGAGGGCCCCGCCCTTGCCACGATCGCCAGTGTCGCACATGCGTGCGATCATGGGTGCATGAGATCTCGACGAAACCCTGACCCGTCAGTCGATCCATCCCGTGCGGAGATCCCCGGAAGCTGGGCGGATGATGTGATCGCCGCCGGTCGGCTGTGGCTTGACGAGCTCACCACCGCTGCTCGTCTGGTTGACAACAGTGACCTGTCTGTTGATCTGCTGGAGTTGGTGGAGGACACGGTGAGCCAGGCGCAGGGTGTCTGCGCGCGGCTGATCCACGTCATGGAGGCGAGTGGGCTGGCGCGGTCGCTGGGGGCGACCTCGACCGGCGCGCTGCTGCGGGACCGGTTGCGGCTGCGGCCGGGGGATGCATACGGCCGGGTGCGAACGGCTCGAAAGATCGCGGCGTACCCCGACGGGTCGGCGGGGGATGACGCCAGCCCACCGGGCGAGGGCGACACCCCGGTTCCGTCCGGTGCCGACCAGCCGGGCCATGCCACCGGCCGAGATCTCCGGGATGGTCTGATCCGTCATGATCACGCGGCGGTGATCGTGGCCGCTCTGGGGCAGCTGAGCGAGTCGGTCGGGCCGAGCGAACGCGCGGCGCTGGAGGAGGAACTGCGAGCAAAAGCGCGGCTGGTCGATCCGAAGGAGCTTGGGAAGATCGCGCGGGAGCGGGTCATGGCGCTCAATCCGGTGCCTGACCCGCCGGAGCCGGGTCAGAGGCGCGCACAGCGCGGCCTGTCGGTGATTGAGCGTGCTGACGGGTTGACGGAGTTCCGCGCGGTTCTCGACGAGCTCGGGGCGGAGATCGTCCGCGCCGCGATCGATCCGCTCGCCGCGCCGCGCCCGGGCACGGGCGGGCTCCCCGACCCGCGCACAGCTACCCAGCGCCGGGGTGACGCCCTGGTCGAGGGGTGCGAGCGGCTTCTGACGAGCGGCGGACTGCCGACCCAGCAACGAGTGCGCCCCCACGTGTCGATTCACGTTCAGCTGGCAGACGTTCTCGGCTCCGCCTGGCCGGATGCGGGCTCCAGCCCGGCGGACTGGGGGCCCGAGGTGATGGGGTCGGCCTGGGAACGGTATGCCCACCGTCTGCTGGGCGGGGTGACCGGGCTGGGCCGGGACGCGCTGCCCGCGGCGGCGGTGGAGCGGGTGTTGTGTGACGCGGACGTCCGTCGGATCGTGTTCGGGCCGCGCAGCGAGGTGCTGGACGTGGGTCGGGCGAGTCGGGTGCCGACGGCGGGGATTCGGGCGGCGGTGGTAGCGCGGGACCGGATGTGCACACATCCGGGGTGTGATCGGCCGGCGGGCTGGTCGGACGTGCATCACCTGCGTCCATGGGGGCGGGGTGGGCGGACGTCGGTGGGTAACTGCGCGCTGGTCTGTGCCGTACATCATGATCTGCTGCACTCGGGGGCGGGGTGGGAGATCCGGCTGGGCCCGTCGGGGCGGGTGGAGTGGCGGGCGCCGGCGGATCTCGACCCGGGGCGGCGTTGGCGGGCCAACGCGATCCGGTCCGCGCGCGAGCCGTACGCCGGTCGGATGCCCGTGGGCGCCGCGGCGTGAGCGGCGTGAGCGGCGTCAGTGGGGTGAGCGGCGTCAGTGGGGTGAGCGGGGTGAGCGTGAGCTGTGCGGACCTCGCGCCGGCGCGGTTCGCGCCAGGCCGTCTGGCGCGTGGCCTGGGTTCGGCTCCGCGTCGGTTGGCGCGGCTGGTCGTACGCGGTCTGCCCAGGCGGGCTTGCTGGTTTGCGCGGGCGCGGTGCGCCGCCTCGCCGTTGCGGGCGGCTTCTCGGCGACTCGGTCATCGAGCAGACGGGAGCCCGGCCGTGCGCTTCAATGGAAGGGAGGGAGAGTCCGCCGCGAGTGGGCCAATTGGGCCCGAGGTCGCGGCGAGCAGGCCGACGATGCCTAACGCGGTCTGTGGCGACCCTATTCGACACGTGCGGCGAACGGTCTGTACTCTGAAGTCCTGCGGCGCTGTGCGCCGTGGGTTTGACCTGTGTTCCGCGTCAGCCCTAGGCGCTGTGGCCCGTCCTGCCGGGCCGGCGGCGACGGGGACGACCAGGGTTCGTGGCCTGTGTACGGCGGCCGTCGGAGCTGGTGTGGCGCGCTCCCAAGGTGGAACGACCCATCGTGGTTTGTCTCCGAGGGTGCGACACGCCCGACCGCGTGGGTCGGACGAATCGGGACAAGACCAGCACCGACCGGCAGGAACGGAAGAGGAACGGGAGCGGCGTTGCCGACGATCCAGCAGTTGGTCCGCAAGGGCCGACAGGACAAGGTCGAGAAGACCAAGACCCCCGCGCTCAAGGGGAGCCCGCAGCGGCGCGGAGTGTGCACGCGTGTCTACACGACCACTCCCAAGAAGCCGAACTCGGCGCTGCGCAAAGTCGCTCGCGTTCGCCTGTCCAGCGGGATCGAGGTCACCGCCTACATCCCCGGCGTCGGCCACAACCTGCAGGAGCACTCGATCGTCCTCGTTCGAGGCGGCCGAGTGAAGGATCTGCCGGGCGTCCGCTACAAGATCGTTCGAGGCACGCTCGACACTCAGGGCGTCCGTAACCGCAAGCAGGCTCGCAGCCGCTACGGCGCGAAGAAGGAGAAGAGCTGATGCCGCGCAAAGGCCCGGCTCCCAAGCACCCGGTCGTCGTCGACCCGGTCTACGGCTCGCCGCTCGTCACCGCGCTCGTCAACAAGGTGCTGCTCAGTGGCAAGAAGTCCGTCGCTGAGCGCATCGTGTACGGAGCGCTGGAAGGCGCGCGCGAGAAGACCGGCAACGACCCGGTCGTCACGCTCAAGCGCGCGCTCGACAACGTGAAGCCGACCCTGGAGGTCCGCAGCCGCCGTGTCGGTGGCGCGACCTACCAGGTGCCGATCGAGGTCCGCGCGAGCCGGAGCACCACCCTCGCGCTGCGCTGGCTCGTCAGCTACTCGCGGCAGCGTCGCGAGAAGACGATGACCGAGCGTCTGATGAACGAACTGATCGACGCGAGCAACGGCCTCGGCGCCAGCGTCAAGCGGCGCGAGGACACCCACAAGATGGCTGAGTCCAACAAGGCCTTCGCCCACTACCGCTGGTAAGAGATCATGGCTGACGTATCTGAGGCCCTCGCCGCGACCCGGAATATCGGGATCATGGCGCACATCGACGCGGGCAAGACGACGACGACCGAGCGCATCCTCTACTACACCGGCGTGAACTACAAGATCGGTGAAGTCCATGAGGGTGGCGCCACCATGGACTGGATGGAGCAGGAGCAGGAGCGGGGGATCACCATCACCTCCGCCGCCACCACCTGCAAGTGGAACGACCACACCATCAACATCATCGACACGCCGGGCCACGTGGACTTCACCGTCGAGGTCGAGCGCTCCCTGCGGGTGCTTGACGGCGCGGTCGCGGTTTTCGACGCCGTGGCCGGGGTCGAGCCGCAGAGCGAGACGGTCTGGCGCCAGGCCGACCGGTACGACGTGCCCCGGATCGCGTTCGTCAACAAGATGGACCGGGTCGGCGCGGAGTTCCACCGCTGTGTCGAGATGATGATCGACCGGCTGGCCGCGACTCCGGCCGTCATCCAGCTGCCCTGGGGCGTCGAGGCGGACTTCAAGGGCGTCATCGACCTGATCCAGATGAAGGGTCTGCTCTGGCACACCGAGGACAAGGGCGCCTCCTACGAGGTCGTCGACATTCCTCGGGACCACCTCGAGTCCGCTCAGGAGTGGCGGGACAAGCTCGTCGAGACCGTCGCCGAGAACGACGACGAGCTCATGGAGCGCTACCTCGAGGGCGAGGACCCGTCGGTCGAGGAGCTGAAGGCCGCCCTGCGGCGGGGCACTCTGTCCGGCAAGATCAATCCGGTGCTGTGTGGCTCGGCGTTCAAGAACAAGGGCGTCCAGCCGATGCTCGACGCGGTGGTGGACTTCCTGCCCAGCCCGCTCGACATCCCGGACATCGTCGGGCACGCGGTCGGCAACGAGGCGACCGAGGTGCACCGAAAGCCGGACGAGAGTGAGCCGTTCGCGGCGCTCGCGTTCAAGATCATGAGTGACCCGTACGTCGGCAAGCTGACCTACATCCGGGTCTACTCGGGCAAGCTGACGTCCGGCTCGCCGGTGCTGAACTCGACGAAGGACCGCAAGGAGCGGATCGGCCGCATCCTCCAGATGCACGCCAACCACCGCGAGGACCGCGAGGGTGTCGGCGCCGGCCAGATCGTCGCCGTGGTGGGTCTGAAGAACACCACGACCGGCGACACGCTGTGCGACCCACAGGCGCCGGTGATCCTGGAGTCGATGACGTTCCCCGCGCCGGTCATCCACGTCGCGATCGAGCCGAAGACGAAGGCCGACCAGCAGAAGCTCGGCACCGCGATCGGCCGTCTCGCCGAGGAGGACCCCACCTTCCAGGTCCGCACCGAGGAGGAGACCGGCCAGACGATCATCGCGGGGATGGGCGAGCTGCACCTCGACGTCCTGGTCGACCGCATGCGCCGCGAGTTCGGCGTGGTCGCCAACGTCGGCAAGCCGCAGGTCGCCTACCGCGAGACCATCCGCCGCAAGGTGGAGAAGGTCGACTACACCCACAAGAAGCAGACCGGCGGCTCCGGCCAGTACGCCCGGGTGATCATCAACCTGGAGCCCTCCGGCGGCGACGGCGGCGGCTACGAGTTCGAGAACAAGGTCACCGGTGGCCGCATCCCGCGTGAGTACATCCCGTCGGTGGACGCGGGCTGCCAGGAGGCCATGGAGTTCGGTGTGCTGGCGGGCTACCCGCTGGTCGACGTGAAGGTCACCCTCCTCGACGGCCAGTACCACGAGGTCGACTCGTCCGAGCTGGCCTTCAAGATCGCCGGATCGATGGTCTTCAAGGAAGCGGCCCGGAAGGCCGACCCGGTTCTCCTCGAGCCGATGATGTCGGTCGAGGTCACCACGCCCGACGACTACATGGGCGACGTGATCGGCGACCTGAACTCGCGGCGAGGGCAGATCCAGGCCATGGAGGAACGTGGCGGCTCACGGATCGTCAAGGCGATCGTGCCGCTGTCGGAGATGTTCGGGTATGTCGGCGACCTGCGGTCGAAAACCTCCGGGCGGGCGAGCTACTCGATGCAGTTCGACTCGTACGCGGAGGTCCCGGCCAACGTGGCCAAGGAAGTCATCGCGAAGGCACGCGGGGAGTGAGGCGGTCCGCGCCTTGAACAGCTGAGGCGGTTGCCGGCCGGGCTTGATCCGAGCACGGCCGGCGTCGCCCCGGTCCCCTGATCACATCACCACCGCACGAGACCACAGTCCTTGGAGGGACACCAGTGGCGAAGCAGAAGTTCGAGCGGACCAAGCCGCACGTCAATATCGGAACCATCGGTCACATCGACCATGGCAAGACGACGCTCACCGCGGCCATCACGAAGGTCCTGCACGACGCCCACCCGGACCTGAACCCGTACACGCCGTTCGACCAGATCGACAAGGCGCCCGAGGAGAAGGCCCGCGGCATCACCATCTCCATCGCGCACGTCGAGTACCAGACCGACAGCCGGCACTACGCCCACGTCGACTGCCCGGGTCACGCCGACTACATCAAGAACATGATCACCGGCGCGGCCCAGATGGATGGCGCGATCCTGGTCGTGTCGGCCACCGACGGCCCGATGCCGCAGACCAAGGAGCACGTGCTCCTGGCCCGCCAGGTCGGTGTGCCCTACATCGTGGTCGCGCTCAACAAGGCCGACATGGTCGACGACGAGGAGATCCTCGAGCTCGTCGAGCTGGAGGTCCGCGAGCTGCTCAACACCTACGAGTTCCCCGGTGACGACGTCCCGGTGATCCGGGTGTCGGCGCTCAAGGCGCTCGAGGGCGACAAGGAGTGGGGCTCGAAGCTGCTCGAGCTCATGCAGGCCGTGGACGACTCGATCCCCGAGCCGCAGCGCGACGTCGACAAGCCGTTCCTGATGCCGATCGAGGACGTTTTCACGATCACCGGTCGTGGCACGGTCGTCACCGGTCGGGTCGAGCGTGGAATCGTCAAGGTCAACGAGACCGTCGAGATCGTCGGCATCAAGCCGACCACGACGTCCACGACCGTCACCGGCGTCGAGATGTTCCGCAAGCTGCTCGACGAGGGCCAGGCCGGTGACAACGTCGGTCTGCTCCTGCGTGGTGTGAAGCGCGAGGACGTCGAGCGCGGCCAGGTCGTGACCAAGCCGAAGTCGATCACCCCGCACACCAACTTCGAGGCGCAGGTCTACATCCTCAGCAAGGACGAGGGTGGCCGCCACACGCCGTTCTTCAACAACTACCGGCCGCAGTTCTACTTCCGCACCACCGACGTGACCGGCGTCGTGACCCTCCCCGAGGGCACCGAGATGGTCATGCCGGGCGACAACACCGAGATGACGGTCGAGCTCATCCAGCCGATCGCCATGGAGGAGGGCCTGCGGTTCGCCATCCGTGAGGGTGGCCGGACGGTTGGCGCCGGCCGGGTCACCAAGATCCTCAAGTAGCTCCACCCGCGAGCGGCGGGCCGGAGGCCCTCCCGGGGCGACCGGCCCGCCGCTCGTTGCTCGGCCGCCTTCCGGCCGGGCACCCCGCGCCATGGCCGGTCTCCGGTCGAGGCGCGACCCGCACAGTGCCCTGCGCCGCACAGTGCCCGGCGCACAACAGATATCGGCGAGACATCCGGTGGAAAGCCCCCACGGTGGCCGCCGGACGAGACAGACAGGACAGGCGAAGCCCACCATGGCGGCACAGAAGATCCGCATCCGGCTCAAGGCCTACGACCACGAGATCATCGACAGCTCGGCGCGGAAGATCGTCGACACGGTGACCCGGACGGGCGCTCAGGTCGCGGGCCCGGTGCCGCTGCCGACGGAGAAGAACGTCTACTGCGTGATCCGGTCGCCGCACAAGTACAAGGACAGCCGTGAGCACTTCGAGATGCGCACGCACAAGCGGCTGATCGACATTCTTGACCCGACGCCGAAGACGGTCGACTCGCTGATGCGCCTCGACCTGCCCGCCGGCGTCGACATCGAGATCAAGCTCTAAAGGGGCCGGCGCAGTCATGCTTAATCGCAACTACCGAGGACTTCTCGGAACCAAGATCGGGATGACCCAGGTCTGGGACGCGAACAACCGCGTGGTGCCGGTTACCGTCATTCAGGCTGGACCGAACGTCGTCACCCAGATCCGCACCGTCGAGCGCGACGGGTACTCCGCCGTTCAGCTCGGCTACGGCGAGGTCGACCCGCGCAAGGTGACCAAGCCCCTGCGCGGCCACTTCGACCAGGCCGGGGTCACCCCTCGCCGCCACCTCGTCGAGCTGCGGACCGCGGACGCGAACGGCTACCGCGTCGGCCAGGAGCTGACCGGCGAGGTGTTCGAGGCCGGCGCGGTGGTGGACGTGACCGGGACGTCGAAGGGCAAGGGCTTCGCCGGCGTCATGAAGCGGCACGGCTTCGCCGGCCTGGGTGCCGGGCACGGCGTGGAGCGCAAGCACCGCTCCCCGGGTTCGGTCGGTGGCTGCGCCACCCCCGGCCGCGTGTTCAAGGGCCTGCGGATGGCCGGCCACATGGGCCACACCCGGGTCACCACGCCCGGTCTGACCGTCCACGGCATCGACTCCGAGCGCGGCTACCTGCTGGTGCGGGGAGCGGTCCCCGGGCCGGACGGCGGCCTGGTCCTGGTTCGCAGCGCGGCCAAGCGACCCGCGCCGGCTGACGCCGAGCCGCCGGCCGACAGTGCTGGCGCGACGTCGGCGGCCACGACGACTTCGGCCACTGAGGAGACCTCGGCATGAGCCCGGTTTCGACCATCAAGCGCACCGCGCGGGAGACCGAGACCCGCTCGGTACCGGTGCACACCGCGGCCGGCGCCACCGACGGGACCGTCGAGCTGCCCGGCGCGGTGTTCGACGCCCAGGTCAGCATCCCGCTGATCCACCAGGTCGTCGTGGCCCAGCTCGCCGCCGCGCGCTCGGGCACGCACGACACCAAGACCCGCGGCGAGGTGCGCGGCGGTGGCCGCAAGCCCTACCGGCAGAAGGGCACCGGCCGGGCCCGCCAGGGTTCGCTGCGCGCGCCGCAGTTCACCGGCGGTGGCATCGTCCATGGCCCGTCGCCGCGCAACTACGACCAGCGGACGCCCAAGAAGATGAAGGCCGCCGCCCTGCGGGGCGCGCTGTCCGACCGCGCCCGCAACGGTCGGGTGCACGTGGTGGCCTCGCTGCTCGATGGCGAGACGCCGTCCACCAAGACGGCGCTCACCGCGCTGCGGGCCGTCGCCGACAGCCGCCACCTGCTGGTCGTCGTCGACTACCGGGCCGACGCCGTCACCTGGAAGAGCCTGCGCAACGTCGTCGGCGTCCACCTGCTCGACCCGGGGCAGCTCAACGCCTACGACGTGCTGGTGAGCGACGACGTCGTGTTCACCTCGGGCGCGCTGTCGACGTTCCTGGACCGGGTGACCGGGCGGAACGCCGGCGCCGAGGCCGATGAGGAGTCGAAGTGATCCCCGACCCGCGTGACGTCATCATCCGGCCGGTCGTGTCGGAGAAGAGCTATGGCCTGCTCGACGAAAACGTGTACACGTTCATCGTCCGGCCGGGCGCGAACAAGACCGAGATCAAGATCGCGGTGCAGCGGATCTTCAACGTCCGGGTGCTGAACGTGAACACGGCGAACCGGTCCGGGAAGCGCAAGCGGACCCGGTTCGGAATCGGCCAGCGCGCCGCCACCAAGCGGGCGATGGTCACCCTCGCTCCGGGCGACACGATCGAGATCTTCGGGGGCCCGAATGCGTGAGTGGGCCAGCCGGACAGCCAGTAACGGAAGCGGAGCGCGGTAGGAATGGGTATCCGCAGATACAAGCCGACGACCCCGGGTCGTCGCGGCTCGAGCGTGGCGGACTTCGCCGAGATCACCCGTGATCATCCGGAGAAGTCGCTGGTCCGCCCCCTGCACTCCAAGGGCGGCCGCAACGTCCACGGGCGGGTCACCACCCGCCACCAGGGCGGTGGTCACAAGCGGGCGTACCGTCTGATCGACTTCCGGCGGGACAAGGACGGTGTGCCGGCGAAGGTCGCGCACATCGAGTACGACCCGAACCGCACCGCGCGGATCGCGCTGCTGCACTACGCCGATGGCGAGAAGCGCTACATCCTCGCGCCGGTCCGGCTCAAGCAGGGCGACGTCGTCAGTTCCGGGCCGACCGCCGACATCAAGCCGGGCAACGCGCTGCCGCTGCGCAACATCCCGACCGGCACCGTCGTCCACGCCATCGAGCTGCGGCCGGGCGGGGGCGCCAAGATCGCCCGCAGCGCCGGCGCCCGGGTGCAGCTGGTGGCCAAGGACGGCCCGTACGCCCAGCTCCGGATGCCCTCCGGTGAGATCCGCAACGTCGACGTCCGCTGCCGCGCGACAGTCGGCGAGGTCGGCAACGCCGAGCAGAGCAACATCAACTGGGGCAAGGCCGGCCGGATGCGGTGGAAGGGCAAGCGCCCGACCGTCCGCGGTGTCGCCATGAACCCGGTCGACCACCCGCACGGTGGTGGTGAGGGCAAGACCTCCGGTGGCCGCCACCCGGTCAACCCGAAGGGCAAGCCCGAGGGCCGCACCCGGCGCAGCCGCAAGGAAAGCGACCGGCTGATCGTCCGGCGCCGCAAGCAGAGCAGGCGGCGATAGGACATGAGCGCCCACCCGCACACCCCGTTCTCAGCGTCCTGAGCAGGAAGGAGGAGACACACCCATGCCACGCAGTCTGAAAAAGGGCCCGTTCGTCGACGACCACCTGCTCAAGAAGGTGGACACCCAGAACGTCAAGGGCACCAAGAACGTCATCAAGACCTGGTCGCGCCGCTCCACGGTGATCCCGGACATGCTGGGTCACACGATCGCGGTCCACGACGGTCGCAAGCACGTCCCGGTGTTCATCACCGAGGGCATGGTCGGTCACAAGCTCGGCGAGTTCGCGCCGACCCGGACCTTCCGCGGCCACGTGAAGGAAGACCGGAGGTCGCGCCGTGGCTGACGATCTCGTCGAGGGCCTCACCCGGTCCGGCCTGTCCGGGGCCAAGGCGAGCGCCCGCTACGTGCGGGTGTCACCGACGAAGGCCCGCCGGGTCGTCGACCTGGTGCGCGGCCGGCACACGGTCGAGGCGCTGGACATCCTGCGCTTCGCCCCCCAGGCGGCCAGCGCCGACGTCTACAAGGTCGTGGCCAGCGCCGTCGCGAACGCGGAGAACAACCACGGGCTCGATCCGTCCACCCTGTGGGTCGGCGAGGCCTACGTGGACGAGGGGCCGACGCTCAAGCGCATCCGGCCCCGCGCCCAGGGCCGCGCGTACCGGATCCGCAAGCGGACCAGCCACATCACTGTTGTGGTCGAAAGCCGCGAGCCGGCGGCCGCCAGTGGCGGGACGTCGAAGAACGCAAGGAGGGCCCGGTAGTGGGTCAGAAGGTCAACCCGCACGGGTTCCGGCTGGGCATCACCTCGGAGTGGACCTCCCGCTGGTACGCCGACAAGCAGTACAAGGCGTACATCGGCGAGGACGTCAAGATCCGAAAGATGATGTCGCGCGGCATGGAGCGCGCGGGCATCAGCCGGGTCGACATCGAGCGCACCCAGGGCCGCCTGCGCGTCGACATCCACACCGCCCGGCCGGGCATCGTCATCGGCCGCCGCGGCGCGGAGGCCGACCGCATCCGGGGCGACCTGGAGAAGCTCACCGGCAAGCAGGTCCAGCTGAACATCCTCGAGGTCAAGAACCCCGAGGTCGACGCGCAGCTGGTCGCGCAGGGCGTGGCCGAGCAGCTGTCCAGCCGGGTCAGCTTCCGGCGGGCGATGCGTAAGGCCATGCAGTCGGCGATGAAGGGCGGCGCCCGGGGCATCCGGGTGCAGTGCTCGGGCCGTCTCGGTGGCGCCGAGATGAGCCGGTCGGAGTTCTACCGCGAGGGCCGGGTCCCGCTGCACACGCTGCGCGCGGACATCGACTACGGCTTCTACGAGGCCCGCACGACCTTCGGCCGCATCGGCGTCAAGGTGTGGATCTACAAGGGCGACATCGTCCAGAGCCGCGCCGAGCGCGAGGCCCAGGAGGCGCTGCAGCGCCAGCACCGACGCGAGCGCCCGCCGCGGCGGGGGCCGCGCTCGGGTTCGTCCGGCACGACCACCGGCGGGACCGAGGCCGGCCGCGCGGCCGCCCGGGGCGAGCGCGGCGAGCGCCGCTCCCGGGGCGAGTCCGCCGCGGCGGGCACGCCGGCTGAGGGCGCGCCGACGGCCGGTCCGGCCGAGACGGCGCCGACCACAAGCGGGCCGGCGCCGGCGGTGCCGGCTGAGACGGCGCCCGCCGGCGAGACGACGGCGGCGGCCAGCCCGGCGCCGGAGAGCGCCGCGACCTCGGCCGCGCCCGCCCAGGAAACGGAGGGCTAGAGCCATGTTGATTCCCCGCAGGGTCGCCCACCGCAAGCAGCACCACCCCACGCGCAGCGGCGCGGCCAAGGGCGGTACCAGCCTGGCGTTCGGCGAGTTCGGCATCCAGGCGCTGGAGCCGGCGTACGTGACCAACCGGCAGATCGAGTCGGCGCGTATCGCCATGACCCGGCACATCCGCCGCGGCGGCAAGGTCTGGATCAACATCTACCCGGACCGACCGCTGACCAAGAAGCCGGCCGAGACCCGGATGGGTTCCGGCAAGGGCTCGCCCGAGTGGTGGGTCGCCAACATCAAGCCGGGCCGGATGATGTTCGAGCTGTCCGGCGTGGCCGAGCCCGTCGCCCGTGAGGCGATGCGGCGCGCGATCCACAAGCTCCCGATGAAGTGCCGTTTCGTGACCCGTGAGGAGGGGGCGTGATGGCGACAGCCGTGAGCGCCGACGACCTGCGCGGGCTGTCGGCGGACGAGCTCGTGGACAAGCTGCGCGAGGCCAAGGAGGAGCTGTTCAACCTGCGCTTCCAGGCCGCCACCGGGCAGCTGAACAACAACCGGCGGCTGCGCCTGATCCGCCGGGACATCGCGCGTATCTACACCGTGCTGCGGGAGCGCGAGCTCGGTATCAGCGAGGAGCCCGGCGTCGCCGTGGCGGCCGATTCGTCGGCGGAAGGGGCCTGAGATGACCGAGCAGACGGGCAGCGCGGCCCCGGCCGAGGCCGAGGCCGAGACCGCTGGGACCGACGCCGCGCGGACCGGCGCGGACGGCCAGGCCGCCGGCCGCGGCTTCCGCAAGGTCCGTGAGGGCCTGGTGGTAAGCGACAAGATGGCCAAGACCGTCGTCGTCGCGGTGGAGGACCGGGTCCAGCACCCGCTCTACGGCAAGACGATCCGGCGGACCAAGAAGATCAAGGCGCACGACGAGAACAGCTCGAGCGGCGTCGGTGACCGGGTGCTGCTCATGGAGACCCGCCCGCTGTCGGCGACCAAGCGCTGGCGCGTGGTGGAAGTTCTGGAGAAGGCCAAGTAGTCCAAGACGTCGCGTCACGACGCCCATCGTCGTTGACAGGCGTCGTCAGGCGGGAAAGTTCAGGAGCGGGAAGTGATCCAGCAGGAGACGCGACTTCGGGTCGCCGACAACACCGGAGCCAGGGAGTTGCTGTGCATCCGCGTGCTCGGCGGCTCGGGACGTCGTTACGCGGGCATCGGCGACATCATCGTCGGCACCGTGAAGGACGCCCTGCCCGGAGCCGGGGTGAAGCGCGGTGACGTGGTCAAGGCGGTGGTCGTGCGGACGACCAAGGAGCGCCGCCGGCCCGACGGCTCCTACATCCGCTTCGACGAGAACGCCGCGGTCCTCATCCGGGACGGTGGCGACCCGCGGGGCACCCGTATCTTCGGGCCGGTCGGCCGGGAGCTGCGGGACAAGAGGTTCATGAAGATCATTTCGCTGGCGCCGGAGGTGCTGTAGGCCGTGGCCGGACTGAAGATCAAAAAAGGCGACACGGTCCAGGTCGTCACCGGCAAGGACCGCGGCCTGAAGGGCAAGGTCATCAAGGCCTTCCCGAAGGAGAACAAGGTTCTCGTCGAGGGGGCCAACCGGATCACCCGGCACACCCGGGTCCAGACCAGCCAGCGGGGCTCGCAGTCCGGCGGCATCGTCACGCAGGAAGCGCCGATCCACGTGAGCAACGTGATGGTCGTCGACCCGTCGGACGGCCGCCCGACCCGCGTCGGCTATAAGATCAACGAAGACGGTACGAAGGTCCGCATCTCCCGTCGCACCGGAACCGAACTGTAGGGATTGAGCAGATGACAGCCACCACGGAGGCTCGTCCGGTGCCGCGGCTGAAGACGCGCTACCGCGAGGAGGTCGCGCCCGCCCTGCGGGAGCGGTTCTCCTACGCGAACGTCATGCAGACACCGTCGGTCGTCAAGGTCGTCGTGAACATGGGCGTCGGCGAGGCGGCGCGGGACGCGAAGCTGATCGAGGGCGCCCTGCGCGACCTGGGTCTCATCACCGGCCAGAAGCCCGTCGTCCGCCGGGCGAAGAAGTCCATCGCCCAGTTCAAGCTGCGCGAGGGCATGCCGATCGGGGCCAAGGTGACCCTGCGCGGCGACCGGATGTGGGAGTTCCTCGACCGGCTCACGACGATCGCCCTGCCCCGTATCCGCGACTTCCGCGGCCTGTCGCCCAAGCAGTTCGACGGCTCGGGCAACTACACCTTCGGTGTGACCGAGCAGTCGATCTTCCACGAGATCGACCTCGACCGGATCGACAGGGTCCGGGGCATGGACATCACGGTCGTCACGACCGCCCGCAACGACGACGAGGGACGGGCGCTCCTGCGCGAGCTCGGCTTCCCGTTCCGGGAGAACTGACACCATGGCGAAGAAGGCCCTTGTCGAGAAGGCGGCCCGCCGGCCGAAGTTCGGCGTGCGCGGCTACACCCGCTGCCAGCGCTGCGGCCGTCCCCGCTCGGTCTACCGGGCGTTCGGGCTGTGCCGGGTCTGCCTGCGCCAGATGGCTCACCGCGGTGAGCTGCCCGGCGTGACGAAGAGCTCCTGGTAGATCCGAGCTCCTGGTAACGGCGTGGCCTGACCGCCCGCCCGGCTTCGCCGGGCCACGCACCGACAAATCCACATGTTCGCGACAGGCCCCGTCCCGGTTCCCCACGGGACGGCCGGGGAACCATCGCGAGAAAGGCACCATCCTATGACGATGACCGACCCGATCGCGGACATGTTGACCCGTGTCCGCAACGGCAACCGGGCTTACCACGACAGCGTGACCATGCCCAACAGCAAGATCAAGAAGAACATCGCGGAGATCCTCCAGCAGGAGGGCTACATCGCCGGGTGGCACGTCGAGGAAGCGCCCGAGGGCGGCGTCGGCGCCACCCTCGTGATCGACCTCAAGTACGGCCCGCACCGTGAGCGGGCGATCGCGGGGATCAAGCGGATCAGCAAGCCCGGCCTGCGGGTGTACGCGAAGGCGACCAGCCTGCCGAAGGTGCTTGGCGGCCTGGGCGTGGCGATCATCTCGACGTCGTCCGGGCTGATGACCGACAAGCAGGCGCACAAGCGTTCCGTGGGCGGGGAAGTCCTCGCCTTCGTCTGGTAGGGGGAGCGAGCAAATGTCCCGAATTGGACGGCTCCCGATCTCGGTGCCGAGCGGGGTCGAGATCACCCTCGATGGACCCCAGGTCACCGTGAAGGGGCCCAAGGGCACACTGAGTCACACCGTGGTCGAGCCGATCACCATCGAGCGCGAGGGTGAGTCGCTGGTCGTCAGCCGGCCGGACGACCAGCGCGACTCCCGGGCCCGGCACGGCCTGACCCGTTCGCTGGTCGCCAACATGGTCACCGGCGTCACGACGGGGTACTCCAAGACCCTGGAGATCGTCGGCGTCGGTTACCGTGTGCAGGCGCGTGGCTCCGACCTGGAGTTCGCGCTGGGCTACAGCCACCCGGTGCCGGTCAAGGCGCCGGAGGGCATCCGCTTCGAGGTCCAGGCCCCGACGCGCTTCGTCGTGCACGGCATCGACAAGCAGCTCGTCGGTGAGGTCGCCGCGAAGATCCGCCGGCTGCGCAAGCCCGACCCGTACAAGGGCAAGGGCGTGCGCTACCAGGGCGAGGTCATCCGCCGCAAGGTCGGCAAGTCCGGGAAGTAAGGGAATCGATCATGGCAGTCAGCGCCAGCGCCGCCCGGCGCGCCTCGAAGTTTCGCCGGCACGCGCGGGTCCGCAAGAAGGTCGCGGGCACCCCTGTCCGGCCTCGGCTGGTCGTCACCCGCTCGGCCCGCCACATCACGGCCCAGGTCATCGACGACGTCGCGGGCCGCACGCTCGCGTCGGCCTCGACGATGGAGGCCGAGGCACGGACCGGCGACGGGGACAAGTCGGCCCGGGCCCGCGCGGTCGGCAGGACGATCGCGGAGCGGGCCAAGGCGGCCGGCGTCGACAAGGTCGTCTTCGACCGGGGCGGTCGGGCCTACCATGGCCGGATCGCCGCCCTGGCCGACAGCGCGCGCGAGAACGGGCTGGACTTCTGATGGGCCCACTTCTGTTGGGCTCGCGGTCCCCTGAGGCCGCCCTGATGGGGCCCACGAGCACACGTAGGGAGATGTACTGATGCCAGGCCAGCAGCGTCGTTCCGGCGGCGGGTCCGACCGCCGGGACCGGCGCGACCGCCAGGGCGGCGGCGCGGCCCCGGACAAGAGCGCCTACGTCGAGCGCGTCGTCGCCATCAACCGGGTCGCGAAGGTCGTCAAGGGCGGTCGGCGTTTCAGCTTCACCGCTCTGGTCGTCGTCGGCGACGGTGACGGCACCGTCGGCGTCGGCTACGGCAAGGCGAAGGAGGTGCCGGCCGCCATCGCCAAGGGCGTCGAGGAGGCCAAGAAGCACTTCTTCAAGGTGCCGCGGATCGCCTCGACCATCCCGCACCCGGTGCAGGGTGAGGAGGCGGCCGGCGTCGTGCTGCTCAAGCCGGCCTCGCCCGGTACCGGCGTCATCGCCGGCGGCCCGGTGCGCGCCGTGCTGGAGTGCGCGGGCGTACACGACGTACTGTCGAAGTCGCTCGGGTCGTCCAACCCGATCAACATCGTGCACGCGACCGTCGCCGCGCTGCGCGGGCTCATGCGCCCGGAGGAGATCGCGGCTCGCCGCGGACTGCCGCTGGAGGACGTGGCCCCGCCGGCGATGCTGCGTGCGCGGGCGGCCGCGGGAGCGAGTTCCTGATGGCGAAGCTTCGTATCACGCAGATCCGGTCCGAGATCGGCGGCACCCGCAACCAGCGGGAGACGCTGCGGACGCTGGGCCTGCGGAAGATCAACGCCACCACGGAGCGGGACGACCGCCCCGAGGTGCGCGGGATGATCGCGACTGTGGCGCACCTCGTTGAGGTTGAGGAGGTGAACTCATGACCGACACCGACAGCACGGTGGGCGAGACCGACGCGGCGGCGCCGCGCGGGCGTGGGCTGAAGGTCCACCACCTGCGCCCGGCGCCCGGCGCGCGCAAGCCGAAGACGCGGGTCGGCCGCGGTGAAGGGTCCAAGGGCAAGACTGCCGGCCGGGGGACCAAGGGCTCGAAGGCCCGCAAGCAGGTTCCGGCCCGCTTCGAGGGCGGCCAGATGCCGCTGCACATGCGGGTGCCGAAGCTGAAGGGCTTCCGCAACCGGTTCCGGGTCGAGTACCAGGTCGTCAACGTCGCCGCGCTGGCCGAGCTCTTCCCGGCTGGCGGCGAGGTCACGGTGGCCGACCTGGTCGGCGCGGGCGCGGTCCGGCCGCGCTCGCTGGTGAAGGTTCTCGGCGACGGTGAGATCGGGGTCGCACTGAACATCAGTGCGCACGCCTTCTCCGCCTCGGCGCGGGATAAGATCTCCGCCGCCGGCGGTAGCGTCACCGTCCTCTAGCTCTCGCGGGCCGCGCTTCGCCCACAGGATCTGCCCGGCAATGTCGCTTCTGACTGGTTGGGCGGTTCCGACCCGATGAGCCGGCCCTGACCTGCCGGTTCTGACCAGGTATCGGGCGCGGGGCGCGGCCAGCCCATTGGGCCACCCACGTCAAGTGGTGTGACCCCCGGACCATGTCGGGACGAGTGGGCCGTCTGTGCTGTTACAGTCGGCACACCGCGCGCACCGTCCCGGCGGCCCGACGTGGGGCTGTTTGGACCGCGCCGGTCGTAGATGTCGCAGTCGAGGGAGCAGGAGGAGACGTGCTAGGCGCCTTCACTCGGGCATTCCGCACGCCGGACCTGCGTAAGAAGCTGCTGTTCACGGCGGGAATCATCGTCCTGTTCCGGGTCGGCAGCGTCCTGCCAGCGCCTGGAGTGTCGACCCAGGCGGTCCACTCCTGTATCAGCTCGGCTGGCCGCGACTCCACCAACGTCTACTCGCTGATCAACCTGTTCAGCGGGGGGGCGTTGCTCCAGCTTTCAATTTTTGCGCTCGGCATCATGCCCTACATCACGTCGAGCATCATCATCCAGCTTCTCGTCGTGGTGATTCCCCGGCTCGAGCAGCTGAAGAAGGAAGGGACCGCGGGGGAGGCCAAACTCACCCAGTACACGCGGTACCTGACCGTCGCCCTCGCCGTCCTGCAGGCGACCGGCATCGTCGCCCTGGCCCGCAGCGGGCGCCTGTTCCCCAGCTGTAGCCAAGCGATCATCCCGGACACGAGCCTGTTCCGGATCGCCACCATCGTGATCACGATGACCGCGGGAACCGCCGTGATCATGTGGCTGGGTGAGCTGATCACCACTCGTGGGGTGGGCAACGGCATGTCGCTGCTCATCTTCACCTCGATCGCGGCTGCCCTGCCGTCGCAGGGCAGCGCGATCCTGCAGGTCGCCGGCGGGGTTGTGTTCACCCTGGTCTGCCTGCTCGGGCTGGCCATCGTCGTCTTCGTCGTCTTCGTCGAGCAGTCGCAGCGGCGCATCCCGGTCCAGTACGCCAAGCGGCTGGTCGGGCGGCGCATGTACGGCGGCACGTCGACCTACCTGCCGATCAAGGTGAACCAGGCCGGCGTCATCCCGGTCATCTTCGCCTCGTCCCTGCTGCAGCTGCCGCAGCTGATCGGGCAGGTCTGGGACAACAAGGGCTTCCAGGACTTCGAGCAGCGCTACCTGGCCCGCGGCGACCACCCGCTGTACATGCTGGCCTACGCCGCGTTGATCATCTTCTTCACCTACTTCTACGTCGCGATCACCTTCAACCCCGCGGAGGTCGCCGACAACATGAAGAAGTACGGCGGCTTCATCCCCGGCATCCGGCCCGGGCGGCCGACCGCCGAGTACCTCGACCGGGTCCTCTCGCGGATCACTCTGCCCGGTTCGCTGTTCCTGGGCGTGATCACGATTCTGCCGCTGGCCCTTCTGAGCATGACCAAGCAGCAGCCCTTCCCGTTCGCGGGCACCTCTGTGCTGATCATCGTCGGAGTCGGTCTCGAGACCGTCAAACAGATCGAGAGCCAGCTGATGCTTCGGAACTACGAAGGATTCCTGCGGTAGTGCGCCTCGTACTGGTCGGACCACCGGGAGCGGGGAAGGGTACCCAGGCCGCTTTTATCGCCCAGGCCCGGTCGATTCCGAAAATCTCTACTGGGGACATCTTCCGCGCCAATGTCCGCGAGGGCACCGAGCTCGGGATGCTGGCCAAGCGCTACATGGACGCCGGTGACCTTGTGCCGGACGAGGTCACGATCGGCATGGTGCGCAACCGCCTGGCCGAGGACGACGCGGTCAAGGGCTTCCTGCTCGACGGGTTCCCGCGCAACGTCCCGCAGGCCGAGGTGCTCGGCACCATGCTGGAGGCGATGGGGACCAAGCTCGACGTGGTCCTGGAGCTCGTCGTCGACGACGACGAGGTGGTCCGGCGGCTGTCCGGCCGCCGGACCTGCCGCAGCTGCGGGCACATCTGGCACGTCGACTTCGACCCGCCGACGGCCGAGGGCGTGTGCGACCGCTGCTCGGGCGAGCTGTTCCAGCGGGACGACGACCGGCCGGAGACAGTGCGCCACCGTCTTGAGGTCTACGCGGAGCAGACCTCCCCGCTCGTGGCCTACTACGCGGCCAAGGGCATCCTGATCGGCATCGACGCCACCGGGCCGGTCGACAACGTCACCGACCGCGCGCTGTACGCCCTACGCCACCACGGCGGTTGACCACCTGACCGGGGCCGGGCCGGGGCCCGGTGAGGTGATGCGCTGCCGAGTGGGTGCCGCTGCGTGCACACTGGTCGAGGCGACGTCATATGGTCAGCGGAATGTCCAGGTACGTTAGGCGTCGGGTGACGTATGAACGGATGGGGACGGGCGGCGGAGATGGCGCGACGAGAGCACGTGCAGGTCAAGAGCGCGCACGAGATCGACAAGATGCGCGTGGCCGGGCTGCTGGTCGCACGGACGCTGGAGAAGCTGCGCGCGGCGGTCGAGCCGGGCATCACCACCGCGGACCTGGACGCGCTCGCCGAGAAGACCATCCGTTCCGAGGGTGGCATCCCGTCGTTCAAGGGCTACGGCGATCCGCCGTTCAGTGGAACGATCTGCGCATCGATCAATGACGAGGTCGTCCACGGCGTCCCGCGCCGCAAGCGGGTGCTGCGCGACGGCGACCTGATCTCGATCGACTGCGGCGCGATCGTCGACGGCTGGCACGGCGACTCGGCCATCACCGTGCCGGTCGGGACGGTCCCGCCCGAACTGCTGGCGATGGCCAAGGTGTGCGACGACGCGCTCTGGCACGGGCTGGCCGCCGCGCAGCTCGGCGGAAAGCTCACCGACATCTCGGCCGCGGTCGAGGCGGCGATCCGCCCGCACGGCTATGGGATCGTCGACCACTACGGCGGCCACGGGATCGGCACCGAGATGCACCAGCCCCCGCACGTCCTCAACTACGGCCGGCCGGGCCGGGGCATCCGTCTGGTCGAGGGCGTCGTGCTGGCCATCGAACCGATGGTCACGCTGGGTTCGGCCGACACGACGGTGACCGAGGACGAGTGGACCGTTGTCACCCGGGACGGTTCGCCGGCCGCCCACACCGAGCACACGGTGGCGATCACGCCGCGGGGACCGTGGGTGCTGACCGCGCTCGACGGCGGCGCGGCCCGCCTGGCCGAGCTGGGCGTCGCGTGCGGTGCCCCGGCCGAGACCTCCGCGGTCTGAGTTGTCCAGTTCCCGTCGCCTCGTCGGGCTGGTGACTGAGCCGGAGCGCCCGCCGTACTTCCAGATTCCGGCGTAAGCCCCGTGCCGGGTGTACCGTCTGATCCGTCTTCACACAGCAAGATCGTAAGAAGCGTGACTTCTGTGCCTCATGGGAGTGCGCCATGCCCCGGCGTCCGCGGTTGTTCGTCGGCTGCTCGGTGGAGGCATTGCCCGCGGCTCGAGCACTCCAGCGATCCCTCGACGTGGTGGCCGAGGTGGCGCTGTGGGACCAAGACCTGATGACGCCGAGCCGATCGACCCTCGACAACGTGGTCGAGGCGGAGCGGACGTCGGACTTCGCCGTGTTCGTCCTGGCCGCGGATGATGTGGTGACCTCCCGGGGGGCGCAGGCGGCTCGCCGCGCGGGACAACGTCGTGTTCGAGCTCGGAATTGCCTTCGGCGCGCTCGGGTCGGGGCGTACCTTCTTCGTCGTGCCGCGCGTCGGTGGGCCGGCCGAGTTCGCCGATCTGGCGGGCATCCAGGCCGTCAGCTACTCGCCGCCGGGCGAGAGAGGGTGGGGACCAGCGATGGGACCGGTAGCGAGCCCGTGCCGGATCATGCTGTACGGCCACGGCAAGAGAGGGACCGAGGGGCCGATCCTGACAACGCCGGCCGGGACGCCCTACTATGACTACTTCGCTGGGCAGATCCGCTGGTTGGAGAACCTCGCCTCTGGCCGGCTGACCGAGCCCTGGACCGCGAAAGGGGTGCGGGTCTGGCGCCTGGGACCGGCCTGAGCGTGGGAGACAGCCTCGGGGCGGTGTCTGGGTAGGCACCCAGAGCGCCTCGACGGGCCCGAGGCGGGGGGCGCGTTGGCCCTTGACGCCATCGGCACGTAGACTTCATCAGTGGTGGACTCTTGTCTGGTGGACGTAATCCGCGAAGCGCCTCGCCAGGGTGACCGGGCCGCCGCGAAGCCGTAATCGCGGGATGCGTCGTTGAGGTAGGACAGCGGAGGCTATGCCGAAGAAGGACGGGGCCATCGAGATCGAGGGCCGAGTCGTCGAGCCGCTCCCGAACGCCATGTTCCGGGTCGAGCTCCAGAACGGTCACCGAGTACTTGCCCACATCAGTGGCAAGATGCGGCAGCACTACATCCGAATCCTCCCGGAGGATCGGGTCGTCGTCGAACTCTCGCCGTATGACTTGTCCCGGGGACGGATCGTCTACCGCTACAAGTAGTACCTTTTCATTTCATCATCATCAGCGCGCCCGACAGCGGCTGCGCAAGGAGGCAGTGCGGCCGTGAAGGTCAAGCCGAGCGTGAAGAAGATGTGCGACAAGTGCAAGGTGATCCGCCGGCACGGACGGGTGATGGTCATCTGCGACAATCTGCGTCACAAGCAGCGCCAGGGCTGAACCAGCCCAGGGCCTGGCCGCTCCGGAGTGTTCTCGGCTCCGGGGCCTGAAGCCAGGCGCGCGTCACGGCGTCACCATGCCGCCCCGAGCGGGCGGCACCACCCCCGGTCGGAGGCCGGGGCTTTGTCGGATCGGACCGCGGTCGAGGGATCGGGGCCCGCCCGGGCGGAGAAGGTGGCGTCCCGAACCTCCGAGCACTGAGAGGAACCACCCGGTATGGCACGCCTGTCCGGCGTCGACCTCCCGCGTGAGAAGCGCGTGGAGATCGCCCTGACCTACATCTACGGGATCGGCCGCAGCCGCTCCCGCGAGACCCTCGCGCAGACCGGGATCAGCCCGGACACGCGGGTCCGCGACCTGACCGACGACGAGGTCGTCAAGCTCCGCGACTGGATCGACGCCACGTACCGCGTCGAGGGCGACCTGCACCGCGAGGTCCGCCAGGACATCCGTCGCAAGATGGAGATCGGCTGTTACCAGGGGCTGCGGCACCGCCGCAACCTGCCGGTGCACGGCCAGCGCACCCACACCAACGCGCGTACCCGCAAGGGCCCGCGCCGTGCCATCGCCGGCAAGAAGAAGGCCGGGAAGAAGTAGTCGCGCCCACCGGCCCGGGTGCCGTCGGCCGCCGCCTTCGCGGCGGCCGGTAAGGCGCCCGCCGGGCAGCGACCGACGACCTACCACGATCAACCAGGGAAGCTCATGCCGCCAAAGACGCGCGCCGCCGGAGTCAAGAAGGTCCGGCGGAAGGAAAAGAAGAACGTCGCCCACGGGCACGCTCACATCAAGAGCACCTTCAACAACACCATCGTGTCGATCACCGACCCGACCGGGAACGTGATCTCCTGGGCCTCGGCCGGCCACGTCGGCTTCAAGGGGTCCCGCAAGTCCACGCCCTTCGCCGCGCAGATGGCGGCGGAGAACGCCGCGCGCAAGGCGCAGGAGCACGGCATGCGCAAGGTGGACGTGTTCGTCAAGGGCCCGGGGTCGGGCCGCGAGACGGCGATTCGCTCACTCCAGGCCGCCGGCCTGGAGGTCGGCGCCATCCAGGACGTGACCCCGACTCCGCACAACGGCTGCCGCCCGCCCAAGCGGCGCCGCGTCTGACGACCACGGAAGGTTAGATCATGGCTCGTTACACCGGCGCGGACTGCAAGCGGTGCCGCCGCGAGAAGACCAAGCTTTTCCTCAAGGGCAGCAAGTGCGAGTCGCCGAAGTGCCCGATTGAGATCCGGCCCTACCCGCCGGGTGAGCACGGCCGGGGCCGTACCAAGGACTCCGAGTACCTCCTCCAGAAGCGCGAGAAGCAGAAGTGCGCGCGTATCTACGGCATTCTGGAGAAGCAGTTCCGCGGCTACTACGACGAGGCCAACCGTCGCAGCGGCAAGACCGGTGACGAACTGCTGCGCATCCTCGAGTCGCGTCTGGACAACGTCATCTACCGCGCGGGCTTCGCCCCGTCGCGGGACGCCGCGCGCCAGGCCGTCCGGCACGGGCACGTGATCGTCAACGGCCGCAAGGTCGACATCCCGAGTTACCGGGTCAGCGAGAACGACATCGTCGAGATCGCCCCCAAGTCGCGGGAGCTGACGCCGTTCGTGATCGCGCGGGAGACCGCCGGCCAGCGGACCGTCCCGGCCTGGCTGGAATCGATCCCGACCCAGCTGCGCGTCCTCGTGCACTCGCTGCCGAGCCGCCAGGTGATCGATACCCAGGTCCAGGAGCAGCTGATCGTCGAGCTCTACTCCAAGTAAACTGTCCCGCCCGAAAGGCTGAAGGGCGCGCGATCGTGGCGAAGCCGCGCGCCCGGAGGCCCGGGTACCCGCGCCCGGAGGCCCGGGTACCTTAGTCCCGGGTACCTTAGTTGTGAGTGCGTGGGCGGGGCGGACAGAGACCCCGTCCACGCGGCCCCGGCCACCGGGGCCACCCCGCACGGCGTCATATAGCGGTCGCCGTGTCCGAAAGGTTGAAATCATGCTTATCGCTCAGCGACCGACGCTTGTCGAGGAACCGATCTCGGAGTTCCGGTCCCGGTTCGTCATCGAGCCGCTGGAGCCGGGCTTCGGCTACACGCTCGGTAACTCGCTGCGTCGCACCCTGCTGTCCTCGATCCCGGGGGCGGCGGTCACCAGCATCCGCATCGACGGGGTGCTGCACGAGTTCTCGACCATTCCCGGGGTCAAGGAAGACGTCACCGACCTCATCCTGAACCTCAAGGAGCTGGTCGTCAGCTCCGAGAACGACGACCCGACGGTCATGTACCTGCGCAAGCAGGGGCCGGGCGAGGTGTCGGCGGCCGACATCGCGCCGCCCGCCGGGGTCGAGGTGCACAACGTCGACCTGTCGCTGGCCACCCTGAACGACAAGGGCAAGATCGAGATCGAGCTCACCGTCGAGCGGGGCCGTGGCTACGTCAGCGCGAACCAGAACAAGCAGCCGGGTCAGGAGATCGGCCGGATTCCGATCGACTCGATCTACTCACCGGTCCTCAAGGTGACCTACAAGGTCGAGGCGACCCGAGTCGAGCAGCGGACCGACTTCGACCGGCTGATCGTCGACGTCGAGACGAAGCCGTCGATCTCGCCGCGCGACGCGATGGCCAGTGCCGGCAAGACGCTGGTCGGACTGTTCGGGCTGGCCCAGGAGCTCAACGCGGAGGCGGAGGGCGTCGACATCGGCCCGTCGGCCGCGGACGCGGCGCTGGCCGCCGACCTGGCGCTGGCGATCGAGGAGATGGACCTGACGGTCCGCTCCTACAACTGCCTCAAGCGCGAGGGCATCCACACCATCGGTGAGCTGGTCTCGCGCAGCGAGGCGGACCTGCTGGACATCCGCAACTTCGGCCAGAAGTCCATCGACGAGGTCAAGACCAAGCTCGCCGCCATGGGCCTCCAGCTGAAGGACTCCCCGCCCGGGTTTGACCCCCGCCAGGCCGTCGACACCTACGGGACGGACACCTACAGCCCGTCGTTCTCGGACCCGCACGACGACGGGGCCGAGTTCGTCGAGACCGAGCAGTACTGACGCGACGCTGTACCGGGGTCGTTCCACGCGGAACGGCCCCGGCCTGATGAGGAGCACCCGCCATGCCTACGCCCACCAAGGGGCCCCGGCTCGGTGGCAGTCCCGCGCATGAGCGGCTGCTGCTGGCCAACCTCGCTACCGCGCTGTTCGAGCACGGTGGCATCACCACCACTGAGGCGAAGGCGAAGCGGCTGCGGCCCTACGCCGAGCGCCTGGTCACGCAGGCCAAGCGCGGTGATCTGCACGCCCGCCGTCAGGTCCTGCGGCTGGTCCGGGACAAGTCGGTGGTGCACGTCCTGTTCACCAAGATCGGCCCGCGTTACGCCACCCGGGACGGCGGCTACACGCGGATCGTGAAGCTGGGCCCGCGTAAGGGCGACAACGCTCCGCTCGCCCGTATCGAGCTGGTCGAGGCGACGACGGCCGCGCAGACCGTGGTCGAGGAGGCCGAGCGTTCCCGCGGCAGCCGTTTCAGCGCCCGTCGGCGTCCCACCGGCGCGACGGCCGAAGCGGCCGCCGACCTCGCGGCCGAGTCGCCGACCGCCGCCGCCGTCGCCGCCGAGGCTGAGACGGCCGAAGCGGCCGAGGCGCCGGCCAGTGAGGCGCCGGCCAGCGAAGAGCCCACGGCTCAGGTGAGCACGCCGGCTTCGGACGAGCAGGCGCCGGAAGCCGAAGCGGCGGACACCGCCGAGTCCGAGGCGGACACCGCCGAGTCCGAGGCGGACGGCGGCAGGTCCTAGCGGTACGCCTCCCGCCGGGGCCGGAGCCGCGCGGGCGGCATTCGCGCCCGGCGGGGCCGTTCACGCGGCACCCGTGACGACGAGCCCGTCGGCCAGCGCTCTGGCCGGCGGGCTCGCGCCGGTTTGGCCCAGCCCCGCCACCACTCACCGTCGAGGGGAACCGAGGACGACATGGTCGTTCGTCTCCGGCCGGTGGAGCCGGAAGCCGGTGGCGGCTTCGTCCGGCTGCGCCTGCATCTCGCCTACGACGGCACCCCGTTCGCGGGCTGGGCCCGCCAGCCGGGCCAGCGCACGGTCCAGGGGGACGTCGAGGACGCGCTGATGCGGGTGACGAGGCTGCCGGCGGTGCGACTGACCGTCGCCGGGCGCACCGATGCCGGCGTTCACGCGAGCGGGCAGGTCGCTCACGTCGATCTGCCAGAGGAGACGCCGCTGGGCGGCCTGGCCCGCCGGATGAACGGCGTGCTCGACCGGGCGGTGCGGATCACCGGGCTGGCCCCGGCTGCGCCTGGATTCGACGCCCGTTTCTCCGCGCTGTCGCGACGATACGTCTATCGGATTGGTGACGCGCCGTACGGCGTCGACCCGCTTCGGCGGCACGACACCATCTCCTGGCCGCGGCCGGTGGATGCCGAGCGGATGCGGTACGCCGCCATCAGCCTGCTCGGCGAGCATGACTTCGCCGCGTTCTGCAAGCGTCGCGAAGGCGGCACGACGGTCCGGACGCTGCTGCGCCTGGACGTGGCCCGGGTGAGCGACGGCGTCGTCGCCGCGGACGTCGAAGCGGACGCCTTCTGCCATTCGATGGTGCGGGCACTTGTGGGCGCGCTGCTCGCGGTCGGGGACGGCCGGCGCGGGCCTGAGTGGCCGGCGCTGGTGCTCGCCCGCGGCCTGCGGGATCCCGCCGTGACCGTGGCCCCCGCGCACGGCCTGACCCTCGTCGAGGTGCGCTACCCCCCGGACCCCGACCTCGCCGCCCGCGCGGCGGTCACCCGCGCCGTCCGGGTCCCACCGAGCCCATCAGGCTGACGGCTCGGCCTCCCTCGCGGCACCAGGCGTGACGGGGCCCCGGACGGTTGTTCAGGGGCCGCGGCCGCGGCGCGGGGCCGTGGCTCGGGGCCGCTCTAGCGCGGTGCCGTGGCTCGGGGACGCGGGTCACATGAGCGAGTCGGAGCCGGACCGGCCTCAGGTCGGGTGGGTTCTGGCCGCCGCGCGGGCCACGATCGGTGCTGACGCGATCTCCGTGATGTCGAGGCGGGCCCGGGTCAGCGTCGGATCCGTGGCCGAGCCCGCGCTGCCGTCAGTGAAGGCCAGACTGACCGCCAGCAGGTAGTGGCCGCTGGCCGCGCCCGCGTGCCAGGCTGTGTCGCCGTCCGCGTTGGTCGTCTTCGCCCCGGGCACCGCGTTCGCCGCCAGCGGCAGCGGCGTCACACTGCCCTGGCCGGCGGTCACGATAGCGGCCGCGTTCACCGCGGTGGCGTGGTCGTCGAGGACCGCGACCGCGATCGCGACGACGGCCTGGCGGCCCTGGCTGTCCGGTGGGCTGAGATAGGTCGCCTGGACGAGCTGGCGGCAGCCCAGGGCCGGGGTCGTGCCGGTGCTCGCGGTCGAACCGGCCGCCGCCGTGAGCGTGGTGCGCAGCGATCCGGTCAGGGTCGGGCATCCGGCGGTCAGCTTCGTCGCCAGCCGGGTGTAGGCCCTCCCGTACACCGAGACCCGCGGCGAGTTGAAGAACTCGTTTGGCGCGACCGGTACCGGGTCGGTCGCCGCGCTGTTGATCAGGTTGAGGTTGGGTGGGACCCGCGGCGCGGGAGCCGGCCTGGAACCGCCGTGGCCGGCGACAAGGAACCCGATCGCGCCGACGACCAGGGCGACGACCGCGAGCCCGACGATCAGAGCGGCCGGCGGGAGGTTCGACAACCCCCGCCAGAGCGCCTGACCGCTGGCGCTGCCCGGCCGCCCCGCGCCCGCGCCTGTGCCCGCGCCTGTGCCCGCGAACGGGCGTGGGCGTGGGCGCGTTGCGCGCGCGGACGGGCCGGTCCGCCGGGAGTGTGACTGGGCCGCCCGGTGGCCGCGGGTGGCCGGGGCGGACAGTCGGCTGTCCGCGACGTCGAGGCGATCGTCCGTGCCCGCGCGGACGTCCGCCGCCGCGGGCCCGCGTATCGGACCGGTGAGCGGGCTGAGCCCGTCGTCGATCGTCTCAGTGCCGCCGCCGGACCGCCGGGCCGCCGACGGCGTCGCCGACGTCTCGGTCCAGACGGGCAGTCCCTGCCCGTCGACGCCCCAGCGCGCTCCGTTGTCGCCGGCCGGCTGGCCGGGGTTGGTGATGCTCGGCTGGGAGCTGGCCGCGGGCCGCGGCGGGTCGGCCGGTACGGGTAGCTGTTCAGTCGGCGCCGGCGCGGCCGCGAGTCGCGGACCGGTCGCCGGATAGACGCCGGTGTCACCGGCCCCGCCATCCCAGCTGGCGGTGTCACGTCCGGCGCTGTGTCGTTCCGTCCTGTCCTGTCTCGTCCTGTCTCGTTCGCGACCGTCGCGTTCGCGTTCGCGACCGTCGTGTTCGGGACCATCGTGTTCGGGACCGCTCCAGCCCACGCCGCCGGGTCCCGTCGGCCCGCGCGGCGGGACGGCGGGGGCAGCGGGCGCGCCAGGTGTCCTGGGCGGGATTCCGCTCTCCGCCGGGCTCGGCGGCGCGACCGTCCCGACCGGCCCGGGCAGGTGCGCGGTTGTCTCGGACCACGACGCCGGGATCGGGAAAGCGGTCCGGGTGGTCGGCGCGGGGTCGCCGGACCTGGCCGGAGGGCCGGGTCGGGCCGGGTGGCCGCGCGGGCTACCGCCCGGAGCACTGGCCGGGGCGCTCGGACCGGGGTGTGGCATGGGTCCGAACAGCGGATCGCCGGAGGCGGGTGTCCAGTAGCCAGGCGCGGCTGACGGCGGCGGCGGCGCAGGTCGGCCGGGTAACTCGGAACCAGCCGCGCCGGGCTGGCCGCTCCCGCCCGGCGCCGCGGGCAGGCGGGCGGGAACCCAACCGCCGTCCGCCGGCGGCGGGGATCGCCGCCCGGGGGCGGGGGCAGCGGCGGGGGCGTCGCCGACGGGCGGGGACGGCCGTGCGGCCGGCGGCGCGGGCGGGGACGGCCGTGCGGCCGGCGGCGGCCGGTGCCCGAGTGGGCCGGGCGGATCGTCCTCGTCATACCAGGCAAACAGTTCGGAAGAGTCCACAGCTGTGCTCTCGGCTCCTTGGCCGCCTCCGGCGACCCGCGCGGATGTGGCCCCCCTGTGATCCAGGCTATGACGGTAACGGCGAAAGGCCGACACCGCCCCTCGATGTGAAGAATGCCCGCCTTGCCGACCGGTTCGCCAGCGCCGTCGCCAGCGCCGTCGCCAGCGCCACGCGTCCGTGCTGGTGGAAGGGCTGCCAGACGAGTTCGCGGGTGGTCCACCGCCGCGGCCGGGACGGTGCGCGGGCGCGGCGGGAGAGGGCGGAACGCGGGGCCGGCGAGCTGGGGTGGCCACTGGTCACGGGGGCGTTGGCCGGCGGCGGTGAACGCCCGAACCGGCCGGGTTCGGCGGTGCCGCCGGTTCGCCTGGTAACCTCAAAGACTGCTGCGTGAGTATGTAGCCGCACTGCCGTTGCAGGGCTCGGCCGTACCCACCGCCCGACGACGTTTCTTTCCTGAACGAAGAGGCAGATCTGTGCGTACGTACCAGCCCAAGCCCGCGGACGTCCAGCGCGCCTGGCACGTCATCGACGCCACCGACGTGGTCCTCGGCCGGCTGGCCAGCCAGACCGCCCAGCTCCTGCGGGGCAAGCACAAGCCCACCTACGCCCCGCATCTCGACACCGGTGACTTCGTCATCATCATCAACGCGGGCAAGGTCGCGCTGTCCGGCTCCAAGCGGGACCAGGCCCAGTACCGCCGTCACTCGGGCTACCCGGGCGGTCTGCGCAGCGTCTCGTACGGCTCGATGCTCGACACCCGGCCGCAGGTGATCGTCGAAAAGGCGATCAAGGGTATGCTGCCGAAGAACAAGCTGGGCCGTGCCCAGGCCAGCAAGCTGAAGGTGTACGCCGGTCCGGAGCACCCGCACCAGGCGCAGCAGCCTCAGGAGTTTCTGATCACCCAGGTCGCGCAGGTCGCGCGGTAGCCGCGGGCGAGAACGCGAAAGAGAGGATCGACGAACGTGGCTGTCGTGACCGACGCTCAGGGCAACCCTCGCGCCACTGGCCGGCGCAAGGAAGCCGTCGTCCGGGTTCGCCTGCTTCCCGGTAGCGGGAAGTGGACGCTCAACGGGCGCTCGCTGGAGGAGTACTTCCCCAACAAGGTGCACCAGCAGCTTGTGAACGAGCCGCTGAAGGCGCTGGAGAAGGCCGAGTCGTTCGACATCGTCGCCCGCCTGCACGGCGGCGGCGTGTCGGGACAGGCGGGCGCCCTGCGCCTGGCCATCGCCCGGGCGCTTACGCTCGCGGAGGAGGACAGCCGCCCGACGCTGAAGAAGGCCGGCTTCCTGACCCGGGACTCGCGGGCCAAGGAGCGCAAGAAGTACGGCCTCAAGAAGGCCCGTAAGGCTCCGCAGTACAGCAAGCGGTAGTCAACGCCGCCGCGCCGGCCCGACGGGCCCGGCGCGGCGTCTGCCCCGCCGTGCTGGTCCGGGAAGGTCACGGTTCATGACGAGGCTTTTCGGTACGGACGGCGTGCGTGGCGTGGCAAACGTTGCGCTCACGCCTGAGTTCGCGCTGGCGTTGGCCGCCGCCGTCGTGGAGGCGCGCGAGGATGCCGACGCGGCGGCTGGGCCGCCCGTCGGCGAACAGCCGGCGCCGGGCGGCGCGGAGCGGTTCGCGGCGGGGTCCGTCCCAACAGGATCGGCTGACGCGAAGCCGGCCGCCGGGAGATCGGTCGACGCGGATCTGGGAGACCTGGAACGGGTCGGGCCAGGACGGGCCGGGATGGGACGGGTCGGGCCGCCTCGGCGAAGCCGGCTACGGGTCGTCGTCGGCCGGGACACCCGGCCGTCCGGAGAGTTCCTCGAGGCCGCGGTCGTCGCTGGCCTGGCCGCCGCCGGCGCGGACGTGTCGCGCGTCGGCGTGGTCCCGACACCCGCGCTCGCGCACGCTGTCGTCGCCTCCGGCGCGGACCTCGGGCTGATGCTGTCCGCGAGCCACAACCCGATGCCCGACAACGGGATCAAGATCTTCGGCGCAGGTGGATTCAAGCTCCCCGACGAGGTCGAGGACGCGATCGAAGCACGACTGGCGAGTCCCCGCCGCCGGCGCCCGACCGGCGCCGCCGTCGGGCGGGTGTCGGACGCGCCCGAGCTGGTCGACGCCTACCGGGACCATGTCCTGGCCGCCGTCGGCCACTCGCTGGCCGGGCTGCGGGTGGTCGTCGACTGTGCGCAGGGCGCCGCCTCAGCGCTCGCCCCCCGGGTACTGGCCGACGCCGGCGCGGACGTGATCGCGATCAACGCCGACGGTGACGGCGAGCGCATCAACGCCGACTGCGGCGCCACCCACCTCGACGGGCTGCGGGCCGCCGTTCTCACGCACGGAGCCGACGTCGGCATCGCGCACGACGGCGACGCCGACCGGTGCCTGGCGGTGGACGCCGCCGGCGAGGTCGTCGACGGCGACCAGATCCTGGCCATCTGCGCGCTGGCCCTGCGGGAGCGGGGAGGCCTCACCGGGGGCGCCGTCGTCGCCACGGTGATGTCGAACCTCGGCCTGCGCCACGCCATGCGCAACGCGGACATCGACCTGGTTGTCACTCCGGTCGGTGACCGGTACGTGCTGGAGTCGATGCGGGCCCGCGGCCTGGTCCTCGGTGGTGAGCAGAGCGGCCACGTCGTGTTCCTCGAACGCTCGACGACAGGCGACGGGCTGCTGACGGCGCTGACCCTCCTGGACCGGATGGCCGAGACCGGGCTCCCACTGGCCGAACTGGCCAAGATCATGACCCGGCTGCCGCAGGTGCTGGTCAACGTGGCCGGGGTGGACCGGGCCGGGGTCGCCACGTCGCCCCTGGTCGCCGCGGCCGTCGCCGCCGCCGAGGAGGACCTCGGCGGCGAGGGCCGCGTGTTGTTGCGCCCGTCGGGTACCGAGCCACTTGTGCGAGTGATGGTCGAGGCGGTCACGGACGCGAAGGCCCGGACGGTGGCGGAGCGGCTCGCGGCGGCGGTCAGCCGGGCGCTGCCGCTGGAGGGCTACGGCCCCGACTGACTGCCCGGCCATCAGGGCTCCAGGCACCTGGGTATCTGGCACCTGGGCACCTGACCACCTGGGCACCTGGCACCTGACCACAGCCGGAGACCCCGGCCCAGACGGTCAGTACGCCAGCCAGGAAGGCTTCAGGCGGTGTTGGCGCCGGTCTGGCGCCAGTGGTCGGCCAGGTGCCGCAGACCGGCCAGAAGCAGGTCGTCGTCGGCGGCCAGGGCTAGGACGAGGCCGACCAGCTCGTCGCGCGGCAGGTCGGCGAGGTACTCGCGTACCTCCCGGTCGACGTCAGCGCCCGCGGCGGCCGCGGCGTCGAGATCGACAGGCGCCCCGCCGGCGCCGGGACCGCCGCCGGACTCCGAGAGCTGGGCTTCGAGCTGGGCCAGGCCTCCCTCGACGTCGATACCCGCGGGATCCAGGTCGGTCGGACCGTCGGGGTCGTCCGGGTCCGCGTCGGAATCGGGGTCGATCACCCCGGTCGCGACGAGCGCGACCGCGACCGAATGGGCGCACATCGCCCCGGCGACGCCGCACGTACACATAGTGATCGCTGAGCCGTCGACGACGGAGAGGGCCACTTCATGGATCTCGCCGTCATCGACCGTGCCCGAAGCGTCGGCGGCTCGGATCCGAAGATCCTCCACCGCGGCCCGCAGGGCCAGGATTACCCCGCGGCCATGGTTGGCCGTCCCGGCCAGCCGGGCGCAGGCGTCCTCGTCGAACGCCGCGCGCAGAGGGGTCAGACGAAACTCGCTTACCGCCACGGATGTCATCCTACGGACCGCACAGGCTGCCCGCTCGTTCACAGTCGCGACCGGACTGGTGTCGCGGGAGCTCAGCCCCGCTGCGGGCGCCGGCGAACCGGCCGAGGGCGGTGGGCCGGCGGCGGGGCAGCGCCCGCGGCAGGCACCGGGGCGCCGAAGGCCCCCAGGCGCTGTGGCAGGCTGACCCGGTGACGGTGATCGGGGTCGGGGTCGACGTGGTGGACGTCGACCGGTTCGCGACCGTCCTGCGGCGTACTCCCGCGCTGGCCGAGCGGTTGTTCACCCCGGCTGAGCGGGCGGTGGGCGCGCCCGAACGGCTCGCGGCCCGCTTCGCGGCCAAGGAGGCCCTGGCCAAAGCGCTCGGCGCGCCCAAGGGTCTGGCCTGGCACGACGCCGAAGTGATCCGGGCCGGCGACGGACGGCCGTCGTTGCGGGTGACCGGGACCGTCGAGCGGGCCGCGGCCGCCCGCGGCGTGCGGGCCTGGCAGATCTCGCTCAGCCACGACGGCGGGGTGGCCATCGCCATCGTCATCGCCGACGGTTGAACCGCCGGTCCCCGGCCCGGCCCGGCCCGGCGCCGGCCGGCCGCCGCCTACTGCTTGCGGAAGATGATCGTGATGAACTGCGCGCTGCCCGCGCCGACCGAAGCCAGGTCGCCCTTCACCCCGTGGCCGGTGAAGGTCATGGCGGTCGCCAGGCCGCCCGGCGCGCTCGACTTGTGGTTGATGGTGTACCCGGCCTTCGGCAGGGCGCCGGAGTAGAACTTGCCGGCCTGGGCCGAGTTGACCCCCGACAGGATGATCTCCGAGCCGTCGCCGTTCGTGCTGCCGAGCCGGGCGGTCGCCCCGGGCGGGATCGGGAAGTCCTTGGGAACGTTAGTGCCCTCCAGGGCGCTGGAGCCGCCGACGACCACGCCACCGCCCGGCACGGTGTAGCCCCCGGAGGGGATCGCGGTCGGGACGCCGTCGGTCCCCGGCACCGAGCCGTTGCTGCCGCAGGCCGCGAGCAGGCTGAGCGCGGCGGCGGCGACCGCCGTCGACACCGCCGCGCCACGCGCGCGGGATCGTCCAGAACGGTTCATCTGAGCTACCTCCACAGGGCCGAGGTCCGGGGCGGGACGAACTGCCTTCGACCGGCTCGGGGCCCGAGAGCCGCCTCGGCCGGCCAGCCGGCCAGCCACCCGGCCGGCCAGCCACCCAGCCGGCCAGCCACCCGGCCGGCCAGCCGGCCAGCCGGCCAGCCGGCCAGCCGGCCAGCCGGCCAGCCGGCCAGCCGGCCAGCCGGCCAGCCGGCCAGCCGGCCAGCCGGCCAGCCGGCCAGCCGGCCAGCCACCCAGCCACCCAGCCGGACGCGCGGGCAGGCCGTCGGACGGCCGTCGGGCACCGTACCGAGCCGTTGGCGGAACAGTACGTCGTTCGCGGGCGGCGGGCCGGTGGGCGTCGGAGGGCGGACAGCGACCGCCACGCGGGAACCCCGGGCACCCGGAGTCCCCGCCGAGAGTCCCCGCGCTGGGAGCCTGCCGGGTGACGTCCGGCACCGGTACCGGCACCTGGGGGCCGTCGCCGCGGGGCCGCGGTTCGACCTGCGGCCGTTGGGGTACGCAGCTCGTAGTTCACCTCGGTCAATCCCCCGATAAGCGGACAACTTGGTTCTTGTCGGACATGAGACGCCATGGAGTGCTCTTGGTGCAGAGATGTCGGTCCGATGGGCGTCCGCTGGCAGTCTGTCCTCTCCGCTCGGTGGTCGTCGTGACGATCCTGGCCCACCGGGACCCCATCGCCACTATGAGTTGGTATCAGCCGATGTGTCGCATAAAGCCTCGTGGGCGATGGGGCGGTAACGTGCCGACGTGGCCGTGAGCAACAACGCAGTCGCGAGGGTGCTTCTGCCGTACCTCCAGAAGCACCCAGCCGAGGTTGAGCGGCTGCGTCCGCTGATCCTGGCCTGTGTCGTGGGATCCGACCTGGTGACGGCCCCGACGACCAGCCCGGCTCATGTGACCTGTGGCATGGTCGCGGTGCGGGCTGACGGACGGGTGCTACAGCTGCGGCATCCGTTGACCCGGCGCTGGGCCGTCCCCTGGGGACACATCCACCCCGCCGACGGATCGCTACTGGCCGGCGCGCTGCGGGAGCTGTGCGCCCAGACCGGCATCGTGGAGAACGCGATCATTTTCGGCAGCGCCGATCCGGTCGACGTCGAGGCCTACGTCACCCCGGACGGCGAACTGTGCTGTGACGAGCCCCGCGTGCATTTCGAGGTCACCTATCTCGTGTTCGTCCCCGAGGCCGGCTGGGCGCGGCCGGCGGTGCCCGCGACCGCGATGCGATGGACAACCCGGGAAGGCCTGGTCGACCGGTTGGCGAAAAAGGTCGGCGTCACCCGCTTCCCGGTTGATCTCTTCGGTTAGCGGGCGGCTCCCCACCGCTGGCCGGCGGGGAGCGTAACATTGCCGGCCCGGTGAGCTTCGACGCTTCCCGATGATCGGCGAAAACGGTCCAACCCCGCGGCGTGCGCAGACTTGTCCGGGCGTATCCGCCGCCGGTGCCGTGGTTTTATGTAACACAGTAAAGGCTCGAAGAAAACCTGCTAGCGGTGGTGCATTCCCGGGGTATCAATGCGGGGTGGGTGATGTCCTGGGTCGTGAGCTGATTGCGGGTCGCCTCTCCGCGCCGGGCCGGGAATGGCGGCACCGCGCGCGCTGGGCCCGCGCCGGTCTGCCCGCGCTGGCGTCGGTAACCGTGTGGACGTTTCTGCTCGCCCCGCCGCCCGCCGCCGCGGCGGTCTCGACCGCGCCCGCCCCGCCGCCCGCCGCCGCGGCGGAGATCGCGGCCGCGCCGGCAGCGTCACCTGCCCTGACCAGCGCGGGCTTCGACGTGACGTCGGCCTGGCGGGCCGTCCAGGCCGGCCAACCCGGCCACCTGGCGGTGGCCATGTTCGACGCGCGGACGGGGCTGACGGCCGGCGTCGACGACCCGGCGGTCACCGGGTTCGAGACGGCCAGCGTCGTGAAGCTGTCGATCCTGACCGCGTTACTTCTGCGGGCCGGGCCGGCCGGGCTGTCCGCCGCGCAGCGACGTGACGTCGCCGCCATGATCTCCGTGAGCGACAACGACGCCGCCAGCCGGCTGTGGGCCGAGCTGGGCGGGGCGGCCGCGATGAACCAGTTCTTCCAGCGGCTCGGGATGACGGTCACGACCGCGGGGACCGGTGGGGCGTGGGGCCTGACCCGCACCACCCCACTCGACCAGCTCCAGCTGCTGCGGACGGTCAGTTACCCGAACGCGATCCTGCCCGACGCCGCGCGGGCCATGATCGCCGGCCTGCTGGGCCAGGTCGTGCCCGGCCAGCGGTGGGGAATCCCCGACGGCGTGCCGGCCGGAGCGGCGACTGTCCTGGTCAAGAACGGTTGGCTGCCCAGGTCCGGCGGCTGGGTCATCGGCGGTGTCGGCCACGTCCAGGGGGCGGGGCGGGACTATGTCATCGCGGTGCTGACCGACGGCGAACCGTCGATGGCCAGCGGCGTCGCGGCACTGCGGGAAGCGTCCGCGCTCGCCTGGCGGGCGGCCGCTGTCGCCACCGTGACGACTCATGCCGGCCCCGCGTAGCCGGGCCGAGCCTCGGACGCGGACCGGCCGGGCCGAGCCCCCACTCGGGCCGAACACAGGCGTCAGGCCATGGCGGTGGCCAGGACCGCCGGCACCGGCACCGGCACCGGCACCGGCGCCGGCACCGGCACCGGCGCCGGCACCGGACCAGGTCAGTCGCTGAAGAGCGCGACTGCCCGCATCTTGTTCATCGCGTCCAGCGCGGCGACCTTGTAGGCCTCGGACAGCGTCGGGTAGTTGAAGACGGTGTCGACCAGGTAGTCCACGGTCCCGCCGCAGCCCATCACCGTCTGGCCGATGTGCACCAGTTCGGTGGCCTGCGTCCCGAAGACGTGGACGCCGAGCAGCCGGCGGTCGTCCGGGCTGACCAGCAGCTTGAGCATCCCGTAGGAGTCGCCGAGGATCTGGCCGCGGGCCAGCTCGCGGTAGCGGGCCACCCCGACCTCGAACGGCACCGCCTTCTCGGTCAGCTCGTCCTCGGTCGCCCCGACATAGGAGATCTCGGGAATGGTGTAGATCCCGATCGGCATCAGTTCGGCCCGGATCCCGTGGACGGCCTCGCCGCAGGCGGCGTAGGCGGCCAGCCGGCCCTGTTCCATGGAGGTGGCGGCCAGCGCCGGGAACCCGATCACGTCGCCGACCGCGAAGATGTTCTCCACCTCGGTCCGGAAATCCGAGCCGACTTTGATCCGGCCCCGCGAGTCGGCGGTGAGACCGGCGTTCGGCAGGTTCAGCGCGGTGGTCAGGCCCTGCCGTCCGGCCGAGTACATGACGGTGTCGGCGGGGATCTTCTTGCCGCTTTCCAGGAGCGTGAGCGTGCCATTGTTGTGACGCTCGACCGAAACAACCGACTCGCGGAACCGGAAGGTCACCGCCAGATCGCGAAGATGATATTTCAGGGCTTCGACGATCTCGAGGTCGCAGAAGTCGAGCATTCTTTCCCGCCGCTCCACGACCGTCACCTTCGTGCCCAGCGCGGCGAACATCGACGCGTACTCGATGCCGATGACCCCGGCGCCGACGACGACCATGGAGCTGGGCAGCCGGTCGAGGCTGAGGATCTGGTCGCTGTCGACGACGGTCTTGCCGTCGAAGTCGACGGTGTCCGGGCGGGCCGGGCGGGTGCCGGTGGCGACGATGATGTTCTTCGCGCGGACCTTGCGGACCTCGCCGCCGTCCGCTCCGAGCACGCTGACCGTGTGCGCATCGACGAAGCTCGCCGTCCCGGTCAGGATCGTGACCCGGTTGCGCGAGAGCTGGCTGCGGATCACGTCGATCTCGCGGCCGATCACATGCTGGGTGCGCATCAGCAGATCCGTGACGGTGATGTCGTCCTTGAGCCGGTAGCTCTGCCCGTACATCTCCCGCTGTGACATCCCCGTGAGGTAGAGCACAGCCTCGCGCAGCGTCTTCGACGGGATCGTGCCGGTGTTGATGCAGACGCCACCGACCATGTCGCGGCGGTCCACGATGGCCACCGACCGGCCGAGCTTCGCGGCGGCGATCGCCGCCTTCTGCCCGCCCGGCCCGGAGCCGATCACCAAAACGTCGTAGTCATCCATCGTCCCGCCGCCTTCCCCCCGCGTCGCCGACCCGGTGCGGCGCGGTACGCCTGGCCGGCGTTCCGTTCCGCTCGTCGCGCGCGGCGGGCGGCGCGGCCGCCCGCCGGTGAGTGATGCCGGTCCGGGGTGTCCGACCCCCGGATCCCGGGGCGCGCGCCGCCAGGGGAGTCACCGAAGGAGAGTTCGCCTGGACGGCACGTGATTCGTCCGGGCTCAGGCTATCCGCGGTCCTGGGCGGCGAGTGCGGCAACCGCCGGCTTGTTACGCGCTCTTCTTGTTCGGTGTACCTACGGTGTTCGACCGGACACGGGACGCCGCCGCCCGCTCCGAGGTCGGGACGGGTTTTTCCCGGGCGCCCGTAACCTTCTCGGTTCTGGCCCGTTGTAGCTGTGCGCGGAGGTCGTGGGGGCTTGCTGGGGGGTCTTCCACGGCCTCCGCGCTGGCGCGGGGCCCCGTGGCCGGGAGTTACGGAGTGGTCATCGACAGGACGTCGAGGGCCGCGTCGAGCTGCTCCTCGGTCAGGTCGCCCCGGTTGACGTAGCCCCGCTCGATGACGACCTCGCGGATCGTCTTCTCCTCAGCCAGTGACTGCTTGGCGACCTTGGCCGCCTCCTCGTAGCCGATGTAGCGGTTGAGCGGTGTGACGATCGAGGCGGACGACTCGGCGTAGCGTCGGCACCGCTCGACGTCGGCCACGATCCCGTCGACGCACTTGTCGGCGAACAGCCGGCTGATCGTCGACAGGATGTGGATCGACTGGAGCAGGTTGGCCGCGATGACCGGCAGCATGACGTTCAGCTCGAAGTTGCCGGCCGAGCCGCCGAAGGCCACCGCCGCGTCGTTGCCGACGATCTGGGCCACCACCTGGCAGACCGCCTCGGGGATGACCGGGTTGACCTTGCCCGGCATGATCGACGAGCCGGGCTGCAGGTCGGGCAGGTGGATCTCGGCCAGGCCGGCCCGGGGCCCCGACGACGCCCAGCGCAGGTCGTTGGAGATCTTGTAGAGGGACAGGGCGACTACCCGCAGCACGCCGGACGCCTCGACCAGCGCGTCCCGGGAGGCCTGGGCCTCGAAGTGGTTGCGGGCCTCGCTCAGCGGCAGACCGGTGCTGGCCGCGAGCTCGTCGATGACCGCGGCGGAGAACCCCGGCGGCGTGTTGATGCCGGTGCCGACGGCCGTCCCGCCCAGCGGCAGCTCGCCGATGCGGGGGAGGGCGGCGTGCAGCCGCTCGACGCCGAGGCGGACCGCGGCCGCGTAGCCGCCGAACTCCTGGCCCAGGGTGACCGGAGTGGCGTCCATCAGGTGGGTGCGGCCCGACTTGACCACGTCGGCGAACTCGGCGCTCTTGCGCTCGAGCGAGGCGGCCAGGTGGTCGAGCGCGGGGATCAGCTCGTTGACGATCCCGCCGGTCGCGGCCACGTGGATCGAGGACGGGAACACGTCGTTCGACGACTGGGACGCGTTCACGTGGTCGTTGGGGTGCACGGCCCGGCCCAGCCGGGCCGAGGCCAGTGTGGCCAGGACCTCGTTGGTGTTCATGTTCGACGAGGTGCCGGAGCCGGTCTGGAACACGTCGATCGGGAACTCGGCGTCCCAGTCGCCCCGGGCCACCTCGGCGGCCACCTCGGCGATCGCGGCGGCCACGTCGTCGTCCAGTACACCCAGCTTGGCGTTGATCTTCGCGGCGGCGGCCTTGATGCGGGCCAGCGCCTCGATGTGGGCGCGGGAGATCCGCTGCCCGGACACGGGGAAGTTCTCGACGGCGCGCTGGGTCTGCGCCCGCCACTTCGCCGCCGCCGGTACCCGCACGTCTCCCATGGAGTCGTGCTCGATGCGGTACTCCTGCTCGCTCATGCTGTTCTGGCTCCCTTGCCCGTACTTCGCTCGCCCGACACCTTCGCCGAGGCCGACCCTAGTTGTCTTTGGCCGGACAGGCGCCGGTCGCGCCGGCCGGTGTGGTCGAGGCGACCGGTCCCGCGTCGGTCGGCCGGCCGGGCTCAGACGACGCGACCGTCCCGGGCAGAACAGATGTCCCGGGCAGAACAGATGTTCCAGGCAGATCGGACGGGCTGGTCGGCCGGCGGCGCGGGACGGCTCGGGGCGAGACCGGAACGGCGTCGCGGTCCGGGCTCGTCCGCAACAGGATGTCGGCGACCGGCGACGTCACGCCGAGCCAGTACCGCTCGTTGCGGAAATGATGCAGCCGATGGTTGCGTTTGACCTGCCTGAACAGGCCGCTGCGCGGCTGGTAGGCCGAGTGGATCAGGAAGTGTGACCAGTCGTAGGCCAGCGTGCCCAGCCCGACGCACAGCGCGGTCGTCGCCGCCGCCGGCGACCCGGCCAGCGCGACCGTCGCCGCGACCATCCCGCCGCCCAGCACGTCGGTGGGCGTCATGAACATGGTGTCCAGGTTGGTCGGGTCGGCATGGTGCTGCGCGTGGCCCCAGCCCTGGTACCGGTAGCACGCGCGGGTGAGGGGTGTGGTCGGCTCCGAGTGCAGCATCCAGCGGTGCACGGCGTGCTCGACGAACGGCTGGGCCAGCAGGCACAGTCCGGCGGCCCGGGCGTCCCGCCAGGTCGGACGGCCGCGCGCTGCTCGCAGCGCGGCCAGCCCGCCCACCGTGGCCAGCAGCACCGGCGGCCTGGGATGAGAGAGGAAGCGGCGCGCGGCGGCGGGCAGCGTCGAGACGTCGCTCGCGTGGCCGTGCGGTCCCGGCCGATCGAGCCGGGAGCTGAAGGACGTCAGCCAGGCAAACACAATCCAGACACTAGATGAACTCCGGTCCCCGTGAACCGGCCACCGTGGCCTGGCCCGAAATGTGAGCCGGCGAGACGTGAGCCGGCGAGACGCGAACCGGCGAGACGCGAACCGGCGGGATGCGAACCGGCGGGATGCGAACCGCCGGGATGCGAACCGCCGGGATGCGAACCGGCTAGAACGGGACGGTCGAGTACGCCTGGAGCTTGGTGAGCTGGTGCTGGCTGTCCACCCGGCGGATGGTCCCACTGCGCGAGCGCATGACCAGAGACGACGTGTTCGCCCCGCCCGGGCGGTAGCGCACTCCGGCCAGCAGCTCACCGTCGGTGATGCCGGTGGCGACGAAGAACACGTCCTCGGCGTTGACCAGATCCCGCGTGGTCAGCACCCGGGTGATGTCGTGCCCGGCGTCGAGCACCTTCACCCGCTCGGCGTCGTCGCGGGGCCACAGCCGGCCCTGGATCGTGCCGCCCATACAGGTCACGGCGCAGGCCGCGATGATCCCCTCGGGGGTGCCGCCGATGCCGAGCAGCAGGTCGACCCCGGTGTCGGCCGAGGCGGCCATCACCGCGCCGGCCACGTCGCCGTCGGAGATCAGCTTCACCCGGGCGCCGGCCGCGCGGATCTGGCTCACCAGCTCGGCGTGCCGGGGCCGGTCGAGCACGACGACCGTGACGTCCCGGGGGTGGATGCCCTTGGCCTTCGCCACCGCGCGGACGTTGTCCTCGACGGAGGCGTCGATGTCGACGACCCCGGCCGCGTCCGGCCCGGTGACCAGCTTCTCCATGTAGAAGCACGAGCTCGCGTCGTACATCGAGCCGCGCTCGGCCACCGCCATGACCGACACCGCGTTGTTCATGCCCTTGGCGGTCAGTGTCGTGCCGTCCACCGGGTCGACGGCGACGTCGCAGTCCGGGCCCTCGCCCGACCCGACCTCCTCGCCGTTGAACAGCATGGGTGCCTCGTCCTTCTCACCCTCGCCGATGACGACGACGCCCCGCATGGACACCGTCCCCACCAGCCGCCGCATGGCGTCGACGGCGGCCTGGTCGGCGCCGTTCTTGTCGCCGCGGCCCACCCAGCGGGCCGCCGCGAGCGCGGCCGCCTCGGTGACGCGGACGAGCTCGAGCGCGAGGTTACGGTCGGGAGCCCGACCCTGGACGATCAGCGGGTCCGGCAGGCCGGAACTGTCGGTAGCCACGTTTCGGAGCCTAGTTCGACTGTCCTTCACCCGCTCGGATTGGCGGCGGGGGTCACCTCGGGCGGGAGCCGCCGGGCCGGACAGTCATCCCAGCGCGGCCGGGCGTCCGCCGGAAGGGGGCCGCGTCGTCGTGTCGTCCGGCGGACAGCGCCGAAAACCTATTCCTGATTCGTGCAACCTTTGGTGCGATCAGTCCGTCCGACGGTGTGGCGTGGGTGACCGGCACGCGGAGGGGGCGTGCCGGCCGCCAGCCACCACCCGGACCGACCGCCGTGATGCTCACCACTGATCCGGCCGGTCATGGTGTCCCGGGCGAGCCTGCCCCGACCACCGCCGCCACCCGGGCCGCTCGCCGCGGCAGGATGGAGGGCATGGCACGGCGGCGTGGGCAGGAGACCCTCCGGGACATGGGCCTGTCCCTGGGTGTGGTGTTGGTCGGGGTCCTGCTGTTCGCGGTGTTCCTGCCCCGGGGCGGCAGCGCGGTGAAGGTGGTCGACGTGACCCAGCCGGTGAACCAGTTCGCGCGCCACTCCCCGTACGAGACGCTCGCGCCTCGCGGCCTGCCCGCTGTCTGGAAGCCGACCTCGGTGCGGGCGGTGTCCCCGGGGGCGTCCCCGGCCGGAGCGAACGTGGCCGAGATCTCCATCGGCTACGTCGTCGACGTCTCGCCGCGCACGTTCGCCCGTCTGGACGAGACCAACGCGCCCGACGGTGTCGACCGCATCCTGGGCGAGCGCCCGGTCACCAGCACGGTCACCATCGCCGGGCAGGCCTGGGGCTCGCGCCCGGACGACTCCGGTCACAACGCGCTGACCCGGACGACCGGCGGCGCGACCATCATCGTCTCCGACGGCGGTGGCAAGGGCGGCGCCACGATGGCCCAGCTCTCGGAGCTGGCGGCGGCGCTCGCGCCGGCCGCGCCGCCGACCGTGTCCTGAGGCTGGTTGGCCCGTCGCCCACTTCGGGTCGTGCCGTCCCCGGGTCCGGGTCCGGGGAGGGTTGCGGAGAGTAGTCAGTCCTCCTCGGCCGGGGCCGGGGCGGCGGCCTCGGCCCGCTGCAGGCGGGCCCGAGCGCCCCGCAGGAACGTCTCGCAGGTACGCGCGAGCGCCTCGCCGCGCTCCCACAGCGCGAGCGACTCCTCCAACGGCACCCCGCCGGCCTCGAGGCGCCGCACGACGTCCTCCAGCTCGGCCCGCGCGCGCTCGTAGGTCGGCGGCCGCTCGTCGCCCGGTGTCGCGTCGCCCGGTGTCGCGGCGCCCGGCGTCGCCCCGCCCGGCAAGCTACCGGTGCCGCCCGGTGTTTCGACCACTGACATGGTGACGATTGTGCCGGCCGGTCAGCGGACGGCGGCAATCGCGTCGTCCAGGACCGCGGGGATGTCAGCCGGGTCGGGGGTGTACAGGGCGCGGCCGCCGGTGGCCGCGGCGATCTGATCGAGCGGCGTCATGTCGACCCCGGGGCCGTAGGCGATCGTGACGATGCGGACGGGCTGCTCCGGGTTGAACTCGTCGTGCAGGGCCGCGATCAGCTTCGCTACTCCGAGGTCCCTGGCGGGGGTCGCCTCGGCCGCCCGCCCGTCGGTGACGACGAGAACGACGTTGGTGTAGCCAACCTGGAAGTTGGCGTTGAGCTGGCGGAACGCGTCGAGCATCGGCTGGTAGAGCGGTGCGGCGCCGCTCGGGCTCAGCCCCGCGGCCAGAGCCGCGAGCTCCTGGCGGTGCGTTCCGTAGGCGGTGTCCGGGGTCTGGACGGGCTGCATGGGTGCCAGCTCGCGGTGCTCGCTCGGCGCGTTCGGGCCGTCCGCGACCCCGGGCGCGGGAAACGTCCAGACCTGTATCTCGTCGTCGTCGGCCAGCAGGGACAGCGCTGGGGCGAGCGCGCGCGCGACGAACGCCAGCCGACTGCTCGGCGGCGAGGAACCCGGCACGAGCTGGGCCGTCGACTCGGCGGTGTCGATGTCGAGCAGCACCGCGGCGCGCGGGTGGAGGCTGTCGAACAGGCGCCGGACGGCCTCGAGCTGGGCTCCGTCCGCGAGGCCCGGCCGCGTAGGCCCAGGCGCGCCCGCCGGGCCCGCACCCGCCGGGCTCGCGGTCGCCGCCGCGGGCATCCGGGCGCTCGCCGACGTCCCCGATGTCCCGGTTGTGCTGGTCGTCGAGGCCGCGCCGGTCGGGAAGCGGGCGCCGGCCGAGCCGTCCGGAGCACGGAACCCGCCCTGGGCGAACGCTGCCCGGCCGTGGGCACCGGTCAGCTCGCTCAGCACGTTCGCGGCCGCGGCCGCCTTCTTCGGCTCGCCGGCGGCCAGCGGGAGCAGCAGGTAGGGGACGGAGTGCAGGTACACACCGTCGGCGGGATAGACGGCGGTCAACGTCGTCGCGGGCGCCGCGGTCGAGGTCGCCGTCGCGCTGCTGGCCATCGCGCTGCTGGCCGTCGCGCTGGTGGCCGTCGCGCTGGTCGACGTCGTCGTTCTCCCCGTCGTGGTGGGGGAGCCGCCGCTGGACGCGCCGCCGGCCGCCGCCGAACCGCCCGGCCAGCCGCCCGCCGAAGCGCTGGGCACCCTCGCGCCCGCCGCCGGGCCGGCCGTCGTACCGTGCCCCTCCCGCCCCTGGTTGTAGGCGACGACGTCGGCCTCGAGCATCGGCGCGGCGTCGAAGTACGGCGAGATCGTCGTGGTCACCGCGTCCGAGCTGACGGGAGGAGCGGAGCGCAGGCCCTCCAACAGCGCCTCGGTCGAGGGCTCGACCCGGGCCGAGGCCTTCTCCAGCGCCGCGATCGCGGCGCTGGCCGCCGGGTCGGCGGCCAGTCGGGCCGGGGTCAGCGCCGCGGGTGTCACCCCCGCCGCGGCGGCGGCCGTCACCGTCAGCGCCTGGGCCGTGGCCACCGAGGCGGCCGGTACCGGATAGGCCAGGGTGAATGGACCCCATTCGGGATGCCCGTGCTCGCGCCAGAACGTCGCCTCGCCGGCCAGGTGGGGCAGATCGGCCCAGGTCAGGGATGTGCCGGCGGCCGCCAGCGCCCGCGCGACCGGTGTCGGCGAGGCGATGACGACCGGCGACGAGGCGATGATCGTCCCAGCCGGCGGAAGGATGCGCTCGGCCGCCGCGACGGTCCGGGCGGCCGCCGGCCAGGCCGTCGAGTCGGGAATCCACACGTCCGGTAGCTGGCCCGCGCTCGACGGCCACCCGGCGACGACGCGGTCGAAGGTCGTGCTCGTGTCCTGGCTGGTCAGCGCGATGCGGACGCATGATCCGCCGGCCACGTGCCCGGCTCGGTCGTAGTCGGCGACCAGCCCGTCCAGGGCCGAGGCGACGTTCGGCGCGGCGGTAACCCGAAGCACGGTCGTGGTGGCGCAGTCGGTTGACGCGCGGACCAGGTTGACCGTCAGCAGCGCGCCGCCGCTGCCCAGCCCGAGGCTGAGCGCGAGAACCGAGGCGACCCGGCTCAGCCGCCCGGCGGCGGGCCGCCTCGGCCCCGGCCAGGCCGAGCTGTGTCGGGTGGGGCGAACGCGGGACATCTGACCTTCCACGATCCACGAGCCACGAGCGACGGGAGCACCACGATGACGGGAGCACCACGATGGCACCGGTGCGCGGGCCGCGGTCAGGACGCGTCCGTGAGCGGTCCTCGCCACCCGGCGTGAAACCCGTTCCGGCCAGGCAACGTGGCTGACGGTGGCCGCCTGTGTGCGCCGGTTGTATGCCTAGCTGGCAATCAGGCTGGTCCGGGGCTGGTCTCGGTCAGCTCACCAGGTCCCCCGGCCTTGTACTCCCTGGTCCCGTCGGTTCGCGTCCCGTCGGTTCGCGTCCCGTCGGTCCGGGTCCCGTCATCGCTGGTCCCGTCGGTCCGGGTCACCGCGGCGGCCAGCTCACCGAGGGCCAGCCGGATCGACAGCGCGTCCCCGACCGCGACCTCGTCCGGCGAGCGCACCAGCGTCGCTCCTGGGCCAAGGACGACGGCGTAGCCGCGCTCGAGCGTCGCCGCCGGCGAGAGGGCGCGGACCCGGGCCAGCGCGTGGACGAGGTCGGCCTCGGCCCGGTGGACGGCCTCGCGCGCCCGCCGGCGGGCCCGGTCGCGCAGGGCGTCGACGGCCTCCGCCTGCCGGGCGAGCTCACGGTCCGGGCGGGCCAGCGACGGGCGTCCGCGCAGGTCGGACAGTCGCCGCTCCTCCCGGTCCAGCCGGTGCTCGAGGGCTCGCCGGGCCCGTCCGCGCAGGGTTGCGATCAACGCGGTCTGCTCCCCGACGTCGGGGACCACCCGCTTGGCCGCGTCCGTCGGCGTCGAGGCGCGGACGTCGGCGACGAAGTCGAGCAGCGGAGCGTCCTGCTCGTGCCCGATGGCTGAGACCACCGGGGTCCGCATCGCGGCGACGGTGCGCAGCAGGGTCTCGTCGGAGAAGGGGAGCAGGTCCTCGACCGACCCGCCACCGCGGGCGACGATCACGACCTCGACCTCGGCCAGCGCGTCGAGCTCGCCGAGCGCGTCGATGATCTGGCCCACCGCGAGCGGCCCCTGCACAGCGACCTCGCGCCGGACGATGTGTACCGCCGGCCAGCGGCGCCGGGCGTTCTCGACCACGTCCCGTTCGGCCGCGCTGGCCCGTCCGGTGACCAGGCCGATCGCGCGGGGCAGGAACGGCGGGCGCCGCTTGCGCTCGGCCGCGAACAGGCCCTCGGCCGCGAGCAGGCGGCGCAGGCCCTCGATCCGGGCCAGCAGGGCCCCCGCTCCGAGCAGCTGGATCTCGGTGGCGGCCAGGGCCAGGGTGCCCCGGGCCGGGTGGAACGAGGGCTTGGCCCACACGACCACCCGCGCGCCGTCGACCAGGCCGGGGCCGACCGCCTCGCACACCGCCCGGGTACAGGTAAGGCGGAGCGAGACAGCGGCAACGGGGTCACGCAACGTCATGAAGACGGTGTTCATGCCGGGCCGGCGGGAGATCTCGGTCAGCTGCCCCTCGACCCAGACCCGGCCCAGGCGGTGCACCCAGTCCCCGATCGCGCGGGCGACCGTCCGGACGGGCAGCGGCTGCTCGGGGGAAGAGGTCAGCGTCACTGATCGACCGTACCCAGCCGGATCGCGGCCGGCCGGCCGCCTCGCTCGGGCCGCCGACCGTGCTCCGCCGCGACCGTGTCGTGACTCGCGGTGGGTGTCCGGTCGGGTGGGCGGCTCGTCGGCAGCGGGAGACGGCGGTGGCATGACTGACCGTTCATCACCTGGGGGTCGATGTTCGACGAGGTGTGTCGGGTGTCGGCTAGCCGCCCTCGCGCGGGGGGTCGCGCCGCGTAGACTCTGCCGCATGGGGCGGGTCCTTTTGGCCAAGCCGCGGGGCTACTGCGCGGGAGTCGATCGCGCGGTGGAAACCGTGGAAAAGGCGCTGGAGATATACGGCGCGCCGGTATACGTCCGTAAGCAGATCGTGCACAACGCGCACGTCGTCAAGACGTTGGAAGCGCGGGGCGCGATCTTCGTGGACGAGACCGACGAGGTGCCGGTCGGCTCGACCGTGGTCTTCTCAGCTCACGGCGTCGCGCCGACGGTGCATGAGGAGGCGAAGGAACGTGTGCTCCGAACCATAGACGCGACGTGCCCACTGGTGACCAAGGTGCACACCGAGGCGCGCCGGTTCGCCAAGGAGGACTACGACATCCTCCTCATCGGCCATGAGGGCCATGAGGAGGTCATCGGGACCACCGGGCAGGCGCCGGACCGCATTCACCTGGTCGACGGGGACGAGGACGCGGCCAAGGTCAAGGTGCGTGACCCGGCCCGCGTGGCCTACCTGTCGCAGACGACGCTGTCGGTCGACGAGACCGAGGAGGCCGTCGACGCGCTGCGCAGGCGCTTCCCGCTGCTGCAGGGGCCGCCCAGTGGCGACATCTGCTACGCGACGCAGAACCGGCAGGTCGCGGTCAAGGAGATCTCGACCCAGGTCGATGTGATCATCGTGGTCGGCTCGCGGAACTCGTCCAACTCCGTTCGCCTGGTCGAGGTGGCCCTCAATGCCGGCGCGCCGGCCGCCTACCTGGTCGACTACGCCAGCCAGGTCGACCCGGCCTGGCTTGAGGGCGTCCAGACCGTCGGCGTGACCAGCGGTGCCTCGGTGCCCGAGGAACTGGTGACCGAGGTCGTCGCCTGGCTGGCCGAGCGGGGCTACGGCGACGTCGAGGAGGTCACCTCGGCCGAGGAGCGGCTGCGCTTCGCCCTCCCGCCCGAGCTGCGCCGCGACATCCGCCAGCACCAGGAGCAGGCCGTCACCAGCGGCTGAACATCCCACACAACACACCTCGCGCAACCGCCCGGCCCGCCGATCCTCGGTGGGCCGGGCTTTTCGCGTGCGCGGACCGAGTGCGGACTCCTCCCGCCCGTGGCCCGACGAGCGCGGACGGGAGTGGGTTGCGCCGGCCGGACGGGTCAGCGGCGCGCGCGCTCGTCGAACGACGAGGCCGCGGAACGCTCCCGCATCCGGCGGGCGACCTTGGCCCGGCGGGCCCGCACGACCGCGATGACGACCACCAGGACGAAACCGATGATCAGCGCGGGCGCCGAGAGGACCAGCTCCAGCCCGACGTTGACGATCCGGTCCCGGGTGTTCTTCGCCGGGTCCCCGGACGACGGGTGGACCAGGCCGATCACGACGGTGATGAGCCCGTAGACCAGCGGCGGCGTGACGATCACGCCGAAGAGGTCGTCGGTGTGCACCTGGGTGGCGGCGGCGACGCAGCCGATGGCGAACACGACGATGAACACGGCGCCGAGACCATCGGAGAACGCCATGTTGATGAGCGCGCCCACGAGCCCGACGACCAAGACGACGATGGCCGCGGCCAGTGTGGTCAACCCGCGACGACTGCCGGCCACAACCGTCACCGGCGGCGGCCCACCGGGGCGTCGGCCCACGGACCGACCGCGGTCCGACGCACCGCCGGTCCGCCCGGGCTGGCCGTTCGGCCGCCGGTAGTGCGGGGTAGTCACGAGGGGAACGTACCTCTCCGTCGTTCCGCGCGTGTCACGGCGTGTGTTACCAGCCCGCTATTCCAAGTTTTGCCCATGGAGATAGGCGGTCTGGGCCGCGACGGACGGCTCCCGCCTGCCCGTCCCGTCCTGGCCACCACCGGTGACACGGTTTCCCAACAGGATCTCACCGACGGCCGCGGGAGCGTCGGGGCTGTCCGGCGCCGGACCGTTGTCGCGCCGTTCGTTGCCGACGCGACCAGCCGGTTCACTGCCCGCCAGGTCGGTGCGCGCCGCCGGGCCGGCCTCGGTCGGCGACGTCAGCTCGGCGGCGGACAGTGCCCGCACACCGGCGTCCACCGGCTGGAGCGTCCGCAGCTCCTCCTCCACCACCTCGAGGGCGGCCAGCCGCCGGGCCGGCACGAACACGCGGCTCTCCATCGACCCGACGGTCGCGTTGTACTCGCCGACCGCGCCGCGCAGGGACCGGCCCAGCCGCTCCATGTGGTCGCCGAGCGTTCCCAGCCGGCCGTACAGCTCACGGCCGAGCTCGAACACCTCCTTCGCCCGCGAGGTCAGCGCCTCCTGCGTCCAGGCGTGCGCGATCGTGCGCAGCATCGCGATGAGCGTCGTCGGTGTCGCGATCATCACCTTGCGCGCGGCCGCGTACTCCAGCAGCGTCGGGTCCTGTTCCAGCGCCGGGGCGAGGAACGCCTCGGCCGGCACGAACAGCACGACGAACTCCGGCGTGGGAGAGAACAGCCGCCAGTACGCCTTGCCGCTCAGCCCGTCGACGTGCGCCCGCAGGTGCCGGGCGTGCGCGCGTAACCGCTCGGCCCGCGCCGGCTCGTCGGGGGCGTCGGCCGCCTCGAGGAACGCCAGCAGCGGCACCTTCGCGTCCACCACGACGTTCCGGCCGCCGGCCAGGTGGACGACCATGTCCGGGCGGCGGGTCGCCTCCTCGGCGGTCACGCTCGGCTGCTCGGTGAAGTCGCAGCGCGCCAGCATCCCGGCCGCCTCGGCCACCCGGCGCAGCGACAGCTCGCCCCAGGCTCCCCGCGCCTGCGGCTTGCGCAGCGTCGTGACCAGCGCGGCCGTCTGGGCCCGGACCGCCTCCGTCGCCGCCTGGCTCGCCCGCACCTGTTCCAGCAGCGCGGCGTAGGCCTCGGTCCGGGCCGTCTCCAGCTCACCCAGGCGGTTCTCGATCTTGCCCAACGTGTCCCGCAGCGGGGTGAGCAGATGGTCGACCGCGACCTTGCGGGCCTCCAGCTCCCCGGTCGCCCGCTCACCGACCTCGCCCATGCGGGCCGCGGCCAGCGCAAGGAAGCGCTGCGTCGCCCCGTCCAGCGCCCGGGCCGACAGCGCCTCGAACGACTCGGTCAGCCGTGCCTCCCCCCGCTCGGCCAGGGCCAGGCGCTCGGCGCCGGAGCGCTTCTCGTACTCCAGCGCCGTGCGCAGCCCGGCCACGTCGGCCTCGGCCAGCGCGGCCCGCTCCCGGGCGTCCTGCTCGCCGGCCCGGGCGGTGGCCGTCTCGGCGGCCAGAACGTCCCGCGCGGCCCGCAGGCCGGCGGCGCGCATCTCGCCCGCGCGCCGGCCGGCGAGAAAGCCGAGCCAGGCGCCGAGCGCGAGCGCGAGCAGGCCGATCAGGGGCAGGAGAACGTCCACACCCATAAGCAATCACGCCGGTCCGACAGTTCGCGGCCGACCCGCCCCTGCCCCGCCCCTGCCCCGGCCCTGCCCCGCCCCTGCCCCGCCCCTGCCCCGGCCCTGGCCCGGCCCTGGCCCGGCCCTGGCCCGGCCCTGGCCTGCCCTGCCCCGTCCCTGGCCTGGCCTGGCCCTGACCCGGGCCTGGCCTGGCCCGTCCCGTCGGCGAGTCCGGCGGCCGCCCGGACCGGGCCCATGATCGTGACGCGCCCGGCCCGATAGACTTGTCGGCATGGCTCTGTCGATCGGCATCGTCGGGCTGCCGAACGTCGGCAAGTCGACTCTCTTCAACGCGCTGACCCGTAACGACGTGCTCGCCGCGAACTACCCGTTCGCGACCATCGAGCCGAACGTCGGCGTGGTCGGCGTCCCCGACGACCGGCTCGCCCCGCTGGCCGAGATGTACCACAGCGCCCGGGTCGTCCCGGCCACGGTGAGCTTCGTGGACATCGCCGGGCTGGTGCGGGGCGCCTCGTCCGGTCAGGGCCTGGGCAACCGGTTCCTGGCCAGCATCCGCGAGTCCGACGCGATCTGCCAGGTCGTGCGGGTCTTCTCCGACCCGGACGTCGTCCACGTCGACGGCCGCGTCGACCCGGCCGACGACATCGCCACCATCAACACCGAGCTGGTGCTGGCCGACCTCCAGACGATCGACGCCCGGCTGCCCAAGCTGGAGAAGGAGGCCCGGGCCGACAAGTCCAAGGCCCCGCTGCTGGCCGCCGTCACCGCCGCTCGCGAGGCCCTGGACGCCGGCCGGCCGCTGTCCGCCGAGCCCGGCATCGACCGCGAGCTGCTGCACGATCTGTTCCTGCTCACGGCCAAACCGTTCATCTACGTGTTCAACGTCGACGAGGACGCCCTGGCCGACGACGGCCGGCGCAAGGAGCTGGCCGAGCTGGTCGCCCCGGCCGACTCGGTCGTCCTGTGCGCCAAGATCGAGGCCGAGCTGACCGAGCTGGACGAGGCCGACGCGGCCGAGTTGCTGTCCTCGCTGGGCCAGACCGAGAGCGGCCTGGCCCAGCTGGCCCGGGTCGGCTTCCACACCCTCGGCCTGAGCACCTACCTCACCGCCGGCCCGAAGGAGACCCGGGCCTGGACGATCCCGGCCGGCGCGAGCGCGCCCGAGGCGGCCGGCGTCATCCACACCGACTTCCAGCGCGGCTTCATCAAGGCCGAGATCGTCTCCTACGACGACCTCATGGCGGCCGGCTCGATGGCCGCCGCCCGCGCGGCCGGCCGGGTCCGCATCGAGGGCAAGGACTACGTCATGGCCGACGGCGACGTCGTCGAGTTCCGCTTCAACGTCTGATTCAACGTCTGACCGGCGAGATCGCGCCGGGTGGAGCGGGAGCGCCCTGGTGGAATTCGTGCGATAACCACGCCAAATCGCCGTGACATGGCGCAGTCACCGGCCGGAAACCACCCACGAGCGCCCCGTTCCAGCTCATGGAGCATGTAGTACGGTCCCGTCCGATGCACGCTGAGAATCGGACCGAAAACGGCGGGACGCCCGGATCCGGGCGGGATCTGCGCCAACTGCCCAAGGGGCACCTGCACCTGCACTTCGAGCTCGGGATGCGGCCGGGCACGTTCGCCGAGCTGGCGGAGGCCCAGGGCGTACCGATCCCGCCGATCCGCGGCTTCTCCGGCTTCGGCGGCTTCGTGGCCCGGGTCGAGACGGCGCTGGCGCTGCTGCGCACGCCGGCGGACTTCGACCGCCTGGTCGACGAGATGATCGACGACGCCGTGGCCGACGGCGTCACGTACGTCGAGCCGAGCTTCTGGCCCTACCGCTATCCGGGCGTGTTCGATGCCCCCGAGCAGGCCTGGGAGCGGGTGCTCGCCCGCTCGGCCGCCACCGGCGCGGCCCGGGGCGTCACCGTCCGCTGGATGGCCGCGGTCGACCGGGTCCGGGACTCGCCCGAGCAGGCCGCCGCGATCGCGCGGCTGGCCGTCCGCCACGCCGCCGCCAACGCGGGTGTCGTCGGCCTGGGCCTGCACAACGACGAGGACGGCCATCCCCCGGAGCCGTTCGCCGAGGCGTTCGCGATCGCCGTCGACGGCGGCCTGCTGTCCACCCCGCACGCCGGCGAGCTCGACGGCCCGGCCTCGGTGCGCGGCGCGCTGGACGTCCTGCGGGCCCACCGGCTCCAGCACGGCATCCGCGTCCGCGAGGACCCGGCGCTGCTGGAGCGGGTCGTGGCCGAGGGCATCTGCCTGGACGTCTGCCCGACCTCCAACGTGTCGCTGTCGGTCGTGCCCGGCCTGGCCGAGCACCCGCTGCCCGAACTGCTCGCCGCCGGCGTCCGCTGCTCGATCAACGCCGACGACCCGCTGCTGTTCGGCCCGGGCTGCCTGGCCGAGTACGAGCTGTGCCGGACCTCGCTCGGCCTGACCGACGCCCAGCTGGCCGCCTGCGCGCGCACGTCGATCGAGGCCGGCGCCGCGCCGGAGCCGGTCCGGGCGGCCGCGCTGGCCGGGATCGACGCCTGGCTGGCCGGCGGCGGCACCGGCGCCGAGGGCTGATCCACCGGCCCGCGGGGACTGGCCCGTTCGGACGCATTTGGGCACCGCCCGTGTGTCGGTGGCCGGGCTGGGCACCGTCTCGGGAGGACCATCTCCGAGACGGCGAGCCGACGGCCGAACCCGCTGCCGGACGATGCCGGTAGCCGGGAGGCGCGATGGAGCGCAAATGGTGGACGCTGACGACCGTCTGCATCGGCGTGTTCATGCTGTTGCTCGACATCACGATCGTGAACGTCGCCCTGCCGGACATCGAACGGGCGCTGCACGCGTCCCTGTCCGACCTCCAGTGGACGCTGGACGCCTACGCGCTGACGTTGGCCGCGCTGCTGCTCACCGCCGGTTCCCTGGCCGACCAGTACGGGCGCCGCAAGCTGTTCGCCATCGGGACCGCGATCTTCACGGTCGGGTCGCTGCTGTGCGGGCTGGCGACGTCGGCCGGCTTCCTGATCGCGGCCCGGGCCGGCCAGGGCGTCGGCGGGGCGATCATGTTCGCGACGGCGCTCGCTCTGCTGGCCGACGCCTTCCGCGGCAAGGACCGGGGGATCGCCTTTGGGGCGTTCGGTGCGGTGGCCGGGGTCGCGGTGGCCGTCGGGCCGGTGCTCGGCGGCGTCCTGACCAGCGGAATCTCCTGGCGGTGGATCTTCTTCGTCAACGTCCCGGTCGGCGTGGTGGCGCTCGCGATCACCCTGGCCCGGGTGGCCGAGTCGAAGGAGGCCCGGGCCAGCCGCCCGGACTGGGCGGGTTTCGTGGTGTTCACCGCCGCGCTCGGGCTGCTGGTGTACGGGCTGATCCGGACCAACACCGTCGGCTGGAGCTCGGGAGAGGTCATCGGCTGCCTGGTCGCGGCGGGCGTCCTGCTGGTGTCGTTCGTCGGCGTCGAGATGCTCGTCGCCCATCCGATGTTCGACCTGGGCCTGCTGCGCAAACCGACGTTCTCCGGCGGTCTGATCGCCGCGTTCGCGCTCTCGGCCGGGCTGTTCGCGATGTTCACCTACCTCGTCCTCTACCTGCAGAACGCGCTCGGGCTCTCGGCGGTGCAGACCGGCGTGCGTTTCCTCGTCCTGTCCGGCGCGCTGTTCGTCGCGGCGACGGCGGCCGGGCGGCTGTCGCAGACCGTCCCGGTCAAGCTGCTGATCGCGCCGGGGTTCGTGCTGATCGGCGTCGGCCTGCTGCTCATGCGGGGCCTGACGCCCACCTCCACGTGGACCCACCTGATTCCCGGCTTCATCGTCGCCGGGGTCGGCGCCGGGATGGTGAGCGTGCCGCTGGCGTCGACCGCCGTCGGTGTCGTCGCGCCCGAGCACGCCGGGATGGCCTCCGGGGTCAACTCGACGTTCCGGCAGGTGGGGATCGCGACCGGCATCGCCGCGCTCGGCTCGGTGTTCAGCTCCCACATTCGCTCGACGGTCACCGACGCCCTGACCAGCGGCCCGACCCCCGTGCCGGCGGGCGTCGCCGAGAAAGCCGGGCATCTCGTCGCCTCAGGCGCCGTCCCCCAGGCGGCTGCGAGCGTGCCGCCGGCGGCCCGGGGGACGCTGGCCGCGGCCGCGCTGAGCGGCGTCGCCGGCAGCCTCAACGACATCCTGCTGATCGGGGCGGTGGTGTGCTTCGTGGCGGCGGTGCTGTGCTTCTGGCTGGTCCGGACCCGCGACTTCGTCGACAGCACGGCCCAGCCCGGCGCCGAGACCCGGGCCCCAGCCCCGACCGCGCCGTAGGCCGCCCCACGGCCGCTGGCGATCGAGCTGGCCGGCCCGTCAAACTGTTATTTGACGCCCGTAGTCTGGACAAGGACGGGCTGGCGCGTGTCGCGCCGCTGAGCCAGGGTGGAGCCGTGACGATCTTCCATCTCGTCGGCCGGGCCGACTGGCCCGCCGACCCCGCCGACTCCGCCGCCTACCGCCCGGCCAGCCTGGACGAGGTCGGCTTCATCCACTTCTCCACCGCCGCCCAGCTGGCCCGGACGGCGAACCTGTTCTACGGCGGACGGACCGACCTGCTGGCCGTCGAGGTCGACGACACGGCCCTGACCGCCCCGCTGCGCTGGGAACCCGCGGCCGGCGAGTCCGCGGGCGCCCAGGCGGCCGGCGGCGAGGCGCCCGGATTGTTCCCGCACCTCTACGGCCCGATCGACGCGGCCGCGGTCCGCGCCGTCCACCCGCTGCCGCCGGGGCCGGATGGGACCTACCCCACATCGCCAGCGGGCCCGGCCCGGTGACGGACGCCATGACCCCGCGGGTGGTCGTGGCGGCGGCGATCATCGATGGGGGCCGGGTGCTGGCCGCCCGCCGCGCGTACCCGCCAGAGCTGGCCGGCGGCTGGGAGTTCCCGGGCGGCAAGGTCGAGCCGGGTGAGGACGAGCGATGCGCGCTGCGCCGCGAGTGCCGCGAGGAGCTCGGCATCGAGGTCGCCGTGGGCGAGCCGCTGGGCGAGGCGGACCTGGACCGGCCCGGCTGGGTGCTGCGGGCCTGGCTGGCCACGGTCGACGCCGGGACGCCGGTGGCCGCGGCGCACGACGCGCTGCGCTGGCTCGGGCCGGCCGAGCTGGACGACGTCGCCTGGCTGGCACCGGACCGCCCAATCGTCGACAGTCTGCGACAATATCTCAACGCGCGGTGAATAGCGGCGCGGAAGTCGGCGCCCCCGCCGCGGCGGTCCGTACCATGGGGGAGGAGGCCCCTCAAGGGCTGTCCACGAACCGTGTCCATCAACAGCGCGGGCGAGCCGGCGCGGCGGTCGGTTGCCATGTGATGTCGGCCTCGCCGTCACTCAGACGTCGCGTTGAGCTGGCACCGTCAGTTATCTGTCCCGAATCTTCCGGAGTATGCCACCGTGCCCGTCCGTCCTGACTTGAGAAACGTCGCCATCATCGCGCATGTCGACCACGGCAAAACGACCCTGGTTGACGCGATGCTGCGCCAGTCCGGGGCGTTCGGGGAACACTCCGAGGCCACCGACCGGGTGATGGACTCGATGGACCTCGAGCGCGAGAAGGGCATCACCATTCTCGCGAAGAACACCGCGGTCCGGCGGGGCGACACGACCATCAACATCATCGACACCCCGGGCCACGCCGACTTCGGCGGCGAGGTCGAGCGCGGCCTGTCCATGGTGGACGGGGTGCTGCTGCTGGTCGACGCCAGCGAGGGCCCGCTGCCCCAGACCCGGTTCGTGCTGCGCAAGGCGCTCGAGGCCCGGATGCCGGTCATCCTGGTCATCAACAAGGTCGACCGGTCCGACGCCCGGATCGCCGAGGTCGTCGATGCGACGTACGAGCTGTTCCTCGACCTCGAGGCCGACGACGACCAGATCGACTTCCCGATCGTCTACTGCAACGCGAAGGCGGGGCGGGCGTCGCTGGAGCGGCCGGCCGACGGTGGCAACCCGGACTCGCCCGACCTCAAGCCGCTGTTCGACGTGATGATGGACGTCATCCCGGCGCCGGCCTTCGACGCCGAGGCGCCGCTGCAGGCCCTGGTGACCAACCTCGACGCTTCGCCCTACCTGGGCCGCCTGGCCCTGTGCCGGGTCCACAACGGCGAGATCAAGCGGGGCCAGCAGGTCGCGCTGTGCCGGGTCGACGGCTCGGTCGAGCGGGTGAAGATCACCGAGCTGCTGATGACCGAGGCCCTGGAGCGGGTCCCGGCCGAGCAGGCCGGCCCGGGCGACATCATCGCCATCGCCGGCATCCCCGACATCATGATCGGCGAGACCCTGGCCGACGCGGCCGACCCGCGCCCGCTGCCGGTCATCACGGTCGACGAGCCGTCGATCAGCATGACCATCGGGGTCAACACCTCGCCGCTGGCCGGCCGCTCCGGCAAGAAGCTCACCGCGCGGCTGATCAAGAACCGGCTCGACGCCGAGCTCGTCGGCAACGTCTCCATCCGCGTTCTGCCGACCGAGCGGCCCGACACCTGGGAGGTCCAGGGCCGGGGCGAGCTGGCGCTGGCCATCCTGGTCGAGCTGATGCGGCGCGAGGAGTTCGAGCTCACCGTCGGCAAGCCGCAGGTCGTGACCCGCGAGATCGACGGGAAGATCCACGAGCCGGTCGAGCGGCTGACCATCGACGCCCCCGAGGAGTACCTGGGCGTGCTCACCCAGCTGCTCGCCGTCCGCAAGGGCCGGGTCGAGCAGATGGTCAACCACGGCACCGGCTGGATCCGGCTGGAGTACCGCGTCCCGGCCCGCGGCCTGATCGGCTTCCGGACCGAGTTCCTGACCGAGACCCGCGGCACCGGGCTGATGCACCACGTCTTCGACGGCTACGAGCCGTGGTTCGGCGAGCTGCGGACCCGGCCCACCGGCTCGATGGTGGCCGACCGCTCCGGCCCGACCACCGCGTACGCCCTGTTCAACCTGGGCGAGCGCGGGACGCTGTTCGTCGGCCCCGGCATCGAGGTCTACGAGGGCATGATCGTCGGGGAGAACTCGCGGGCAGACGACATGGACGTCAACCCGACGAAGGAGAAGAAGCTCACCAACATGCGTTCGTCCACCGGCGACGAGCTGGTGCGGCTCACCCCGCACCGCCAGCTCTCCCTCGAGCAGGCGCTGGAGTTCTGCCGTGAGGACGAGTGCGTCGAGGTGACGCCGGGCGCCATCCGGATCCGCAAGGTCGCCCTGTCGGCGGCCGAGCGGGAGAAGCAGCGCTCCCGCCGCCGAACCGGCTGACGCCGCTCGGGCGCCCGCCGGACCGGCGGGCGCCCGCCCGGCATGCTCAGGGCCGGCCGTTGACCAGGTCGGGAACCGGGGTCGCGTCGTCGTAACCGGCCGCGGGGCGCGGCACGGCGACGCCGGCCGGCGCCGGGCTGGTCGTGGCCGCCGGCGCCGGGGCAGTGGTAGCCGGGGCAGTGGTGGCCGGGGCAGTGGTGGCCGGGGCGGCGGCCGGCGGCACCGTCCCGGTCTCGCCAGTGGTCGACACCCCGGGCCGGGCCGTGCTGGCCGAGGTACCGTTCGAGCCCGTCCAGCCCTCCGGCGCCGGGTCACCCCAGCGCCAGCCGGGGATGATGTGCCGGCGGTAGAACGCGCGGTAGCCGCGGATGGCCGGCCCGTCCGGCTTGACGAGCAGCGGCTTGGCCGGCGGATTGCGCATCCACTTCAGGACTTCCATGTCCGAGTAGTAGTTCCACCGGACCAGGACGAACATGAAGCGCCCGAACGCCTTGTTCAGCGGGCGGAAGTAGCGGTCCGGGCCGATCTTGCGAACGGCGATCCGCCAGGAGAAGGTGAACAGCCCCTCCCGGATCGGCGTCGCGGCGGTGAGCACGGTCAGCAGCGGCCGCTTCCGGTCGACCGTCGTGTCGGTCTGCGTCCGGTAGACGCCGATGCACGGGGCGGCCATCTCGCCGAAGGCGTGGCTGCTGATCGCCTGGAGCCGGGTGTCGGCGGCCTCCAGCGGCTTCAGCTGGAACTCGAAGGTGTTTCCCTCGTTCGCCAGCACCACGTATTCGACCGGCACCTTAATCTTGTGGCTGTACGGGAAGTGGTAGGAGTCGACGATGTGCTCGGAAATCCGCTCCGGGTCGCCCCGGCCGATGTATATCTGGCCTTTGACGTTCTCGAAGCCGTCCGAGCAGAAGTAGTCCAGGTCGATGAACTCCCGGACCGGCTCCGGGCCGTACCAGAAGTAGATGTTCCCGGCCCGCTCGATGACCGGTAGCGAGCGCTGGCGGGCCCGGGCCGGAATCTTGTCGTCGGGAACCCGGGGTATCGCGGTGCACCGGCCGTCGGTCTCGAATTCCCAAGCGTGGTAGCCACAGGCGAGCCGGTCGTCGGTGGCCCATCCGGATCGGGCCAGGTCGGCGCCGGCGTGGCAGCACAGCGAGTCGATCAGGCCGACCTTGCCGCTCCGCGTCCGAAACAGCGCCCACTGCCGGGACATCAGCTCGAGCGGGACGACGTCGCCGGGCTTCAGATCCTCGCCGTAGCGCGCGAAGTACCAGCCGACCGGATAGTCGGTGCGTTGCTCTTCGCTCACCGGCTGGCCAGCGAGCAGGCGCCGGTCGTAAGCCTTCAACCGTCGTCGCCGAACCGACACACAGACCTCCCGAGAGAATGATGGATTGTCAACGGGTGACATGTCGTCGCGCGACCGTCGCTCACCGGTGCGCATAGCGCGCGAATCCGACCGATACCGTACTGCCACCTGATGACCAGTTTCGCAGCATTAGGCACCGCTGGCCCCGGGATCGGCAGATCGCGACCGTCGGCCAGACGTCAGTCGGCCTCGGCCGGCCGGTCACCGATCACGTCCAGCCACCCGATCACGTCCAGCCACCCGATCACGTCCAGCCACCCGATCACGTCCGGTCACCGATCACGTCCGGCGGCCGGGCGGCTGGCCGCCGACTCCCCGCCAGCGCCTGGCGCGGCGCCGTAGGGTCGCAACCATGACAGCTACCGACGTGGCCCCGCCGCCGGTCCCGTTGACGCGAGACGAGCCCCGGCGGCTGCTGTTCGTGCACGCCCACCCGGACGACGAGGTGATCGGCACCGGCGTCACCCTGGCCCGGTACGCGGCCGCCCCCGACACCCACGTCACTCTGGTCACCTGCACGCTGGGGGAGATGGGCGAGGTCCTGGTCCCCGAACTGATCAACCTGCGCGCGGACAGGGGTGACCAGCTCGGCGGCTACCGGATGGGCGAGTTGGCCGCCGCGTGCCGGGTGCTCGGCCTGACCGACCAGCGCTTCCTCGGCGGCCCGGGGCGGTGGCGGGACTCCGGGATGATGGGCACGCCGGCCAACGACGACCCGCGCTGCCTGTGGCGGGCCGACCTCGACGAGGCCACGGCCGCGCTGGTGGCCGTCGTCCGCGAGATCCGGCCGCAGGTGATCGTCACCTACGACGAGAACGGCGCCTACGGCCATCCCGACCACATCCGGGCCAACAACGTCGCCACGCGGGCATTCGACGCGGCGGCTGATCCGTCCTTCGCCCCCGGCACCGGGCAGACCTGGCGGCCCTCGAAGCTCTACCACACGGCCTCACCCCGCTCGGGTCTCCAGCGCGGCATCGACCTGATGCGGGAGCGGGGTGAGGAGCTGTTCGAGGGCATCACCTCGGCCGCCGACATTCCCTTCGCCGTCGACGACGAGGAGATCACCGCGCGGATCGACGGAGACGAGTTCGTCGGCCGGAAAATGGACGCGATGCGGGCCCACGCCACCCAGATGACCGTCGACGGATTCTTCTTCGCGCTGGCCGACGGTCTGGGCCAGGAGGTCTGGGCGAGCGAGCATTTCATTCTCGCCCGAGGCGAGGCCGGTCCCCGCGACGAGGCCACCGGCTGGGAGAGCGACCTGTTCGCCGGTCTGCCGGCCGAGGAGGCCCGACCGGCCTGAATGGCCGCGGCCAGCCCGAACGCGGCGGGACGGCGTCGGGGCCGGTACTAGGCTGACCGGTATGCGAGCGGAGCGGGATACACGGAGCGGAATATGAGTTCGGAGGGCCAGGGCGGCCGGGCCGAACAGGGCGTCAACCCGGAGAAGGTCGTCAGCACCGAGAAGGTCGTCAGCACCGAGAAGGTCGTCAACCCGGAGAAGGTCGTCAATACCGAGAAAGCCGCTCCGGCGCCCGGCATCCGCCTCTCCGACGCCGACCGCCAGGCCGTGGTCGACGTCCTGAAGAACGCCTCGGCCGAGGGACGGATCACCCTGGTCGAGTACGACGAACGCGTCACGGCGGCCTACGCGGCGCGCTACCAGCCCGAGCTCGAGCCGCTGCTGGCCGACCTGCCCCGCCCGGCGGTGGGGCCGCTGGCGCCGGCCGATCCGGCCGGCGGGTTCGCGCCGGTCGCCCGGCCCGGCCAGCCCGGCCTGGCGGCGCCCGTGAGCCCGACGGTCCGACCGGACACGGAGGCCGACCAGGTCGGCGAGCGCACGACCGTGGCGATCATGAGTGGCCACGACCGCAAGGGCCGCTGGCGGCCGGCCCCGGTGACCAGCGCGGTCGCCGTCATGGGCGGTATCACGATCGACCTGCGGGAGGCGATCCTGCCGGCCGGCGGCCTGCGGATCAACGCCGTGGCGGTCATGGGCGGGATCGAGATCACCGTCCCGGAGGGGATGGACGTCGTCATCACCGGCTTCTCGGTCATGGGAGGCCGCTCGGTGAACCTGGCCGACACCCCACGCCGGACCGATCTGCCGGCCGTCCACATCCACGCGGTGGCGATCATGGGCGGTTTCGACATCAAGAGCAAGCCGCCGCGTCCCTCGGCGTCGCTGCCGCCGGTCGCGCCCGGTCCGTTCCTCCCACCATCGGGCCCCCCGACGCCGCGGCAGGATCTCGGCTGACAGAGGCGTTCCGCGCGGCACGGGCCGTGCGCGGTTCGCCTCCAGAGGACAGGGAACTGAAGCTGCTCGCCCGTCGCTTGTAACGGTGTAAGCAGGTAAGTAGGCGTGGGTGGAGGGGTGGCATGGACGACGACGCGAACACCGCGCCGGACCGGGACGGGGGCGGCGTCCCCGGCTCTGGCGCCTGGGCCGGCCCCGGCCCGGCCGGCTCCAGCGCCGGCTCCAGTTCCAGCTCCAACGCCGGCGCCGGCGCTGATCCGCTCGGCGAGGATCTCGGCGCGGCCGCTCTCGACGCCTACTCCCAGGTGGTGACCCGGGTCGCGGCCGAGCTCGCCCCGTCGGTGGCCAGCCTCCACGTCCGGACCCGGCGGGGCCAGGGGACCGGCTCGGCGGTGGTGTTCACCGACGACGGGTTCATGCTCACCTCGGCCCACGTCGTCGAGGGCGCGGCCCACGGCGCTGGAACGGTGTCGGCCGAGTTCGCTGACGGCACCGACTGCGAGGTGGACGTCATCGGCACCGACCCGCTCTCCGACCTGGCCGTCCTGCGCGCCCGCGGGCACGCTCCCCGCCCGGCGCGGCTCGGCGACGCCGCCCGGCTGCGGGTCGGCCAGCTTGTCGTCGCCGTCGGCAATCCGCTCGGCCTGACCGGAAGCGTCACTGCCGGCGTCGTCAGCGCGCTGGGCCGGTCCCTGCCGACCCGGGCCGGCAGCGCGGTCCGCGTCGTCGACGAGGTCATCCAGACCGATGCCGCGCTCAATCCGGGCAACTCGGGCGGCGCGTTGGTCGACGCGGCCGGGCAGGTCGTCGGGGTGAACACGGCGGTGGCCGGGATCGGGCTCGGCCTGGCCGTCCCGATCAACGCGAGCACCCGCCGCATCCTGGCGACCCTCATGCGGGACGGGCGGGTGCGCCGGGCCTACCTCGGGGTCGCCGGGTCGCGGGCGCCGCTGCCGCCCAGGCTGGCCGAACGCTTCGGGCGTCGCCACGGCGTCCGGCTTGCCGAGGTCGTCGCGGGCAGCCCGGCGGGGCAGGCCGGGCTCTACGCCGACGACCTGATCCTCTCCGTCGCCGGCACCCCGATCGTCACGCCGGGTGACCTTCAGCGGCTGATGACAGAGGAGACCATCGGTCAGCCGGTCGAGCTGACCGTCTGGCGGCGCGGCGCGCTGGTCGACGTGGTCGCGGTGCCCCGGGAACTCGTCACGGCCTGAGCCCGGCGAGCTCCGCGAGCAACGCGGCCCGGCGGCCGCGCGGCGGCGGCCGTAGAGTCGGGGCATGGCTGGTCGTAAGGGGGCGGCCGGCGGGAAGCCGACCGGCGTGGAGCGGACCGTGCCGGTTGGCCAGGCGGAGACCACGCCACCGACCGCGTTCCTGGCCGGCACGTACGTCTTCGCCGTCCTGCTCGGCGCCGCCCTTGGGCTGTACGGGGCGTTCCTGGCCCCAGCCGGGCCTCGCCTGGGCGGCCTGCTGCTCTCGGCCGGCGTCGCGGTGGCCGTGGTGGGCAACGGCGGCGCGTCCCTGCTGCTGGCCTGGCTGACCGGGACGCGGCTGGGGATCGGGCTGCTGATCCTCGGCTGGGCCGTGGTCGTGCTCTGGCTCGGCACCGGCCGCCCGGAGGGCGACATCATCCTTCCCTCCGGCGCCACCAGCTACGTGTTCCTGCTCGCCGGCGTGATCGTGCCGGTCGGGGTCGCGTTCGCCGTGCGGCCCAGACGCGGCCTGTTCGCCCCGCTGCCGCCGCCGCCTCCGCCCGGCCGGCGGGCCTGACCGGCCGCGACGAGCTACCGCGCGTCGGGCCGGGTCACGCCGGGACGGGATCCCGGACGGGCCGGCGGTGTCGGCTCACCGGGCGCGGCGGTCGTCCCGGCCGGCTCGACCGACGGGGGAGGGCCGGTATGCCCAGCCGGCGCCGCCCGTCCGGGCTGGGCGATCCGCGCCGGCGGCACAGCGGATCGGCCGGGCGCCGTCCCCGCCGGAAACGCCGGCCGGGGGCGGCCCGGCCCGCCTGGTCCAACGGGTCCGCCTGGTCCGCTTGGTCCACCGGGTCCGCTTGGTCCACCGGGTCCGCTTGGTCCACCGGGTCCACCTGGTCGGCCGGGGGTACCCGGCCCACCCGACCCACCCGGCCCGGCGGGAGCGCCGGGACGCACCGGGGCCGCGCCCAGGTCGGGCTGGCGCGGGAGGGCTCGCATCGGGGCCTGCTGCCCGGCGGGAACCCGGGGGCGGCCCGTCGCCCCCCGCGCGGCCCCGTTCGGTTCGCCGGCCCGCGGCTGGGGCGGCCGGCCGGCGGCGATGACGCCGTCCAGGACGCGTCGCGAGACCTCGAGAGCGGTCAGGGTCCGGTCGATACGGGCTCGTTCGTCACGCAGTTCGGCGATCAGGCCGTCGGGGGGGACAGCCGCCGCCGCATCGCGCGAAATCCACGGCAGAATTCGAGCGATCATGGTTGTGGTCAGTCCGGCGGCGAGCAGCGTGCGAATTCGGCGGACCTGTTCGACGTCGTCTTCCGAGTAGATCCGATAGCGGCTCGGGAGCCGTCGCGGGTTGAGCAGCCCCTGTTCTTCGTAGTACCGCAGTAGGCGCTGGCTCACCCCCGCCCGCTTGGACAGTTCGCCGATCCGCATCACACCACCCGGTTACCCGTCGTTGACAATGGAGGTCTTTTGGGCGGCGCCCGTACTTCAGCCTGCCCCTGGGGGCCGCGTGGCCCGGCCGTCGAGCTCCGGGCCACGCGGTTGGCGGGCCGTCGCCGCCGGGGGGTACCCACGCCCCGGCGGCGACGGCTCGGTGTCGTTCGGTCAGCTCGCAGGAGCGAGCTGGATGACTACCAGCACCAACCCCCGAAAATGAACGCACCAATCGCCACCAGAGGCCACCAGGTACCAAACATTGAATACTCCTTGATCTCAGCGGCTATCTGTTGTTGAGAATCGCGGGCGGAATCCAGTTCCGCCGCGCCTTCGTGCCGCCCCCGAAAGGGCCAGTTGCTTGTCCATGGCAACTGGCTACGCAGAGTAGTAACGCCGCTGGTGATTCACAAATCGAGGGGTCGCTGGTGACCCGAGAGCGCCATGTGTTCCATTCACTGGCTACACGCGCGGGCAACAGCCGGGGCGCGCGGCTATTTCCGGGAGATGCGGCATGCGTTGGAAAACCGGCTCTGCCCCGCCGTGACGCGGGTGGTAAGCGCGGCGGCGGTCGGTCCCGGGCGCTCCCGGGCGCTCCGCCCGGCGTGCGCGGTCGGTCCCGGTATCGACGCCGATGGCCGCGGCGGGCACGGCGCTGACGGCAGTGTCACCCATCGGGGGCCCGGTGCCGTGGCGCCACGCCAGTACCCGTCCTACCCCGGGGGCTGGCCGGCTATCCCGCCCCGGCCCGACCGCCCGGCCCGACCGCCCGGCCCGCCCGCGCCGGCCCGCCAGCCGGCGCAAGCCCGGTCAGTCGTGGGACCGGTCGGTCGGTGGCCCCTGTCAGTTGAGCCGGGCCCGGGCCGACACCGCCAGGCGCCGGGCGGTGGCGGCGGCCGTCGGCTCGACCGGGGCGACGGCCTCGGCGAAGGTCTCCAGCTCGCGGGCGCCGCCCAGGAAGTCCCCCAGGCGCACCAGCAGCTCACCCCGCTCCCGGCGCAGGCTGGCCGGGTGCCGGGGCAGCAGCAGCGAGAGCTCCACGGCCCACAGCCGGGCCCGGGGGGCGTCCGTCCGGGTCGCCCACACCCTGATGTTGGTCAGGATGCGCATGACGACCTCCAGGCGCGGCGCCGGCGCGAGGTGGGCGCGCATGAACGCGCTGCCGCTGGCCCGCACCTTCTCGGCCGCGTCGTGGACGGTCATCACCCGGCCGCCGGCGAACGGGTCGACCAGCACCGCGTTCCCCGGCGTCCCGACCCCGATGACGAAGTGCCCGGGCAGCGCGATCGGGTAGGCCGGGATGCCGGCCCGCCGGGCCACCTCCAGCCACACGACTGACAGCAGGATGGGCAGCCCGCGGCGGCGCTCGAGCACCTTCGGCAGCAGAGATGAGGCCAGGTCGTCATAGTCGGCTTCCCGACCGGAAAACCCGGCCCGCTCGCCCAGGGTGACCCGCAGCGCCTCGGCGGCCAGGCGCGGCTCGACGTCGCGCAGCTCGTGCCCACCGACCGGTACCTGGCGGGCCAGCTCGTCCGGGCTCGGCCAGATCGGCCGGCGCCGGGATTCCCGCGGGTCACGGGACTCCCGCGGGCCGGCCGTCGCCGCCGTCCCGCCCGGGCCCGGGCCCGGGCGCCCGGTGCCCGCGACCCCGGCCCCGCCGGAGCCGGCCGGGCCGGTGCCCGGGCTCCAGCCGCCGGCACTCCAGCCGCCGGCGGCGCGCCCACCGGCCGCCCCGGAGCGGGCGAGCTCCGCGTAGGTCGCCTCGGCCAGGCGCCGCAGCGTGTCGAGGGACGCGCCCGGGATGAGGTCCGGATCGGTCTCGGCCGCGATGAGCAGGCACGCCAGCCCGAGATCGAGTGGGTTGCCCCGCACGACGTCCGCCAGCAGGTCACGGGTGTGGGCGCTCATCGTCCGGCCCCACCTGGCCGGCCGCCGCCCGCTCGCCCGTCCTCGGCCGGCTCGGCCGGCTCGCCCGGAGATCGTGTCGGGCCGGTCGGCGGACCGCCGGGCGCCCCGGCCGGCGCGGGGCCGCCCCCGGGACGCGTTTGCGCTGGTGTGCGCCGGGCCGGCCGGGGCGGTACGGTTCGGCCCGCGACCATCGACTCCTCAACCACATCCACCATCCGGCCGTCGGCCGTCCGAATCCTCAGCGTTCCCCGCGACCACGACACCAGCTCGCCGACGACGTCCGTCAGCGGGGGCGTGTCCCACGTCCGGTGGCGTACCGAGACCCGGGCACCGATGTCGGTTGGCGTGATGCGGACGACATACACGAGTAGCGACGCCCTTATTGTCGACATGGAAGGGTCGAGGTCGATACTAGAGAATCAGTGGCACCACAGCCCGAGGAGGAACATCCGGTGACCTACGTCATCGCGGAGCCCTGCGTCGACGTGAAGGACAGGGCCTGCATCGAGGAGTGCCCAGTCGACTGCATCTACGAGGGCGGCCGGATGCTCTACATCCAGCCCGACGAGTGCGTGGACTGCGGAGCCTGCGAGCCGGTGTGTCCGGTTGAGGCGATCTACTACGAGGACGACGTCCCCGACCAGTGGAAGGCCTACACCGACACGAACGCCAGTTTTTTTGAGGAGCTTGGTTCGCCGGGGGGCGCGTCCAAGGTCGGCGCGGTCGACTTCGACCCGCCCGCCGTCGCCGCGCTCGCGCCGCAGGGCGAGTGACGCTACCCGGCCCGATGGCGGGCGACCCGGCCGCGCGCCGGGTCGCCGGCCGCCCGGCGGTGCGCCTGCCGGCCTTCCCCTGGGACAGCCTGGCCTCGTTCGGGGACAAGGCGCGCGCGCATCCCTACGGCCTGGTCGACCTCTCGGTCGGCACACCGGTGGACCCGGTGCCCGAGGCCGCGATGCGCGCGCTGGCCGGCGCGGCCAACGCGCCCGGCTACCCGGCGACGGCGGGAACGCCGGAGCTGCGGGAGGCGGCGGCGGGCTACCTGGCCCGCCGGCTCGGCGTCGTCGTCGACCCGGGCGCCGTGCTGCCGGTCATCGGGACGAAGGAACTCGTCGCCTCGCTGCCGGGCCAGCTCGGGCTCGGGCCGGGGGACCGGGTGTGGATCCCCACCCCGGCCTACCCGACCTACGAGGTGGGCGCGCTGCTGGCCCGGTGCGAGCCGGTGCTGGGCCCGACCGACGGGGTCTCGCTGGTCTGGCTCAACAGCCCGTCCAACCCGACCGGACGGGTCCTGACGGTCGACGAGATGCGCGCGGTCGTCGCCTGGGCCCGTGACCGCGGTGTGATCGTCGCCAGCGACGAGTGCTACATCGAGCTGGGCTGGGAGGCCCGGCCGGTGTCGATCCTGCACCCGGATGTGTGTGGCGGTTCACACCAGAACCTCCTGGCCGTGCACTCGCTGTCGAAGCGGTCGAACCTGGCCGGCTACCGCGCCGGGTTCGTCACCGGCGACCCGACGCTCGTGCGCGGGCTGCTGGAGCTGCGCAAGCACGCCGGACTGATCATGCCGGAGCCGGTGCAGGCGGCGATGGCGGCCGTCCTGGCCGACGACATGCACGTCAGCGACCAACGGGCCCGCTACGCCAACCGGCGGGCGGTGCTCGGCGCGGCGCTGGCCGTCGCCGGCTTCACGATCGAGCACAGCGAGGCCGGCCTCTACCTCTGGGCGACCCGGGGCGAGGACGCCTGGTCCACCGTGGACGCGCTGGCCAGCGTGGGCGTCCTGGTCTCGCCGGGAGCGTTCTACGGCGAGGCGGGCCGCCGCCACGTCCGGGTGGCGCTGACCGCGCTGGACGCCCAGATCGCCACAGTGCCGGAACGGATGGCGATGCTGCCGCCGGTCTCCGCCGGACGCCCGGGTGACGGCCAGCCCGCGCTGGGCCGGCCCGGAGCCGTCGGTGGCCCCGGTCTGGCCGGCCCGCCCAGCGGGGCCCATCGCGTCGGGCCGGCCGGCCCGACGGTCTCGACCGTGCCGCCGTCGATCCCACCGGGAGTCATGCAGCCGGGTGGGATGCCGCCGGGGCCGCTGCCGCCGGGCTCGCCCTACCCGGGCACCTACCCGCCGGTACCGGGCGCCGGCCAGCGCGCCCCGGACGGGCACCCGAGCCGGCCGGCGTCCGGTCCGATCGGTCAACCCGGTCCGATCGGTCAACCCGGTCCGATCGGTCAACCCGGTCCGATCGGTCAACCTGGTCAGCCGGGTCCGGGCGGTGTCCCACCGGGCCGACCCGGCCTGGTCCCGCCGGCGGCGACCGGCGGGATGCCCGTTGTCCGACCTGGCCAGACGGGTGGGCACCCGCTCCCCCAGACCGGAGGTCATCCGCTCGCCCAGACGGGCGGCCACCCGCTCGACCCGTCGACCGGTGAGTGGCGGCGCGACCAGGTCGGCTGGGAGGACGAGCGCGCACCCGGCGCCGCCCGGGTCACCACGGAGCCGCCTGACATCCGCTGAGCGGATGTCAGGCGAGAGCCGCCTCGCCGTCGGGCCCGGCGCGCCGCCGGGCCCGCGTCACCGTCCAGACCGGCTGGCCAGCCACCCCGGACCGCTCCCGCGCGGTGCCCGCCGGCGCCGCGCGGACCGTAAGGTGGCGACCGTGAGCGCATCGACCACCGCTGGATCGACCCCAGCGCAGCAGCCCGCCTCCCCGCTCGACCCCGCCGTCGACGAGCTCTGGGACGTCCGCGACCGCCTGAGCCCCGACGACACCGACGCCCGCAAGACCATCGTCGCGGCGGTCGACGCGCTCGACGCCGGGACCGCCCGCGTCGCGTCCGTCGCCCCCGACGGCCAGGTCGTCGTGGACGAGCGGGCCAAGCGGGCCATCCTGCTGTCGTTCAAGGTCCTACCGATGGAGTCCAGCTCGGCCGGCGACTTCCTCTTCCACGACCGGGTGCCGCTCAAGACCCGCTTCGACGGCGTCCGGGTGGTGCCGGGCGCGATCGTGCGCTGGGGCGCCCACATCGAGCCCGGCGCGGTGCTCATGCCGAGCTACACCAACATCGGCGGCTACGTCGGCTCCGGCACCCTGGTCGACACCTGGGCGACGGTCGGCTCCTGCGCCCAGATCGGGCAGCGGGTGCACCTGTCCGGCGGCGTCGGCATCGGCGGCGTGCTCGAGCCGCCGAACGCCCAGCCGGTCGTGGTCGAGGACGACGCCTTCATCGGCAGCCGCTGCATGGTCGTCGAGGGGGCGCGGGTACGCCGGGGCGCCAAGCTCGGCGCGGGCGCGATCCTCACCGCCTCCACCCACGTCTACGACGCCACCACCGGCGAGGAGTACCCGCGCGGCGAGGTGCCCGAGCGGGCCGTGGCCGTCGGCTCGAGCCGGATGCGCTCATTCCCGGGCGGCGAGTTCGCGATGCCCTGCATCCTCGTCCTGCGGGTCCTGGCCGAGGGTGAGATCCACGACAAGCTCGCGCTCAACGACGTCCTGCGCGAGCACGGCGTGGCCCCGTGACAGCTGGCCCCGGGACAGCTGGCCCCGTGACGATCGCGGCGGCCCTCGACCTCGGCGCCTCGGCCCGGGAACTGACCGCCGCCCTGGTCGACATCCCATCGGTCAGCGGGTCGGAGGGCCCGCTGGCCGACCTCGTCGAGACCGCGCTGCGGGGCCGGGCCGGCCTCCGGGTCGACCGCGACGGCGACGCCGTCGTCGCCCGCACCGAGCTCGGTCGGCCCTCGCGGGTCTTGCTGGCCGGCCATCTCGACACGGTGCCCATCGCCGGCAACGTGCCCTCCCACCGGGACGGGGACGTGCTGCGCGGCTGCGGGACCTCGGACATGAAGGCCGGCGTCGCGGTCATGCTGCGCCTGGCCGGGACGCTGCCGCTCGCGGCGGCGGGGAGCCGGGCCCCGAGCGGCCTGGCCCACGACGTGACCTGGGTCTTCTACGACAACGAGGAGGTAGCGGCCGTCCACAACGGCCTGCGCCGCCTCGCCGCGCACCACCGGGACTGGCTGGCCGCCGACCTCGCGATCCTGCTCGAGCCGACCAGCGGCGAGATCGAGGCCGGCTGCCAGGGCACGCTACGGGTGGTGACGACCGTCCCGGGCCGCCGCGCGCACTCAGCCCGGTCCTGGCTGGGCGACAACGCGATCCACCGGGCCGCGCCGCTGCTGGCCCGGCTGGCCGCCTACCAGCCCCGCTCGGTCGAGATCGACGGCTGCACCTACCGGGAGGGCCTCTCGGCCGTCCGGATCGCCGGCGGCGTGGCCGGCAACGTCGTGCCCGACGCGTGCGAGGTCACGGTCAACTTCCGCTTCGCCCCCGACCGGGACGTCCCGGCCGCGCTGGCCCACGTCGAGGAGGTCCTCGACGGCTACCCGCTGACCGTGACCGACTCGTCCGCCGGCGCCCTGCCGGGGCTGGCCGCGCCGGCCGCGGCCGCGTTCGTCGCCGCCACCGGGCGGGTCCCGGTGGCCAAGTACGGCTGGACGGACGTGGCCCGCTTCGCCGAGCTGGGCATCCCCGCGCTCAACTACGGCCCGGGCGACCCGAACCTGGCCCACACCCGCGAGGAGCACGTGGAGCTTTCCGCCGTCGACGCCGCCGAGCGCGAGCTGCGGGCCTATCTGCTGGCCGCTCCCGCCTGACCCGTTCGCCCTGGGTGGATTTGGGCGGGCTCTCCGGGTACACCCTCCCACGTCCCCGCCGTGTCGCGGCGGGCTGAGGGAGGGAGCGGTGATGACCGATCAGAAGCAGGGCGCCCAGCTGGCCGGACAGACCGTGGCGTTCCTGGTCGCGCCCGAGGGCGTCGAACAGGTCGAGCTGACCGAGCCGTGGAAGGCGGTCGCGGACGCGGGCGGCCGGCCGGTGCTCGTCTCGACCGACCGGGGTGACGTGCGCGCCTTCCGCCACCTCGACCCAGGCGACCGGTTCCCGATCGACGCCGTGGTGGGCGAGGCCGACCCGGCCGCGTTCGACGCGCTGGTCCTGCCCGGGGGCGTGGCCAACCCGGACTACCTGCGCTGGCAGCCAGGCGTGGCCGAGTTCGTCCGGGCCTTCGTCTCCGCCGGCCGCCCGGTCGGCGTGATCTGCCACGGTCCGTGGACGCTCATCGACGCGGGCGTCGTCCGCGGCCGGCGGATGACCAGCTGGCCGAGCCTGGCCACCGACCTGCGCAACGCCGGGGCGGACTGGGTCGACGAGGAGGTCGTCATCTGCCAGGCCGGGCCGAACACGCTGGTGTCCAGCCGGCGGCCGGACGATCTGAAGGCATTCTGCCAGGCCGTCGTTGACGCGGTGGCCACCGCGGCCACCGCCGCTCACCCAGCGCGAGCGCGCTGAGACCACCGCCCCCGGATGCTGTCCGGGAGGCCATAGGATCGCAATGTCCGCCGGTTATGGTTACCGATCGTGTATCCGAACTCCGAGCCCCCGCCCGTCGGCGCCACCGGGCCGGGCGATCCGGCCGACGGCGCGCCCCGGCCCCGCCCGCCGGAGAAGCACCGGGGGCCGGTGGTGCTGCGTCGCTCCCAGGTCGAGACGTCCACGACCGACCAGCGGCTGCTCGACAGCCACGACTCGGCCGACTGGCTGCACACCGACCCGTGGCGGGTCCTGCGGATCCAGAGCGAGTTCGTCGAGGGGTTCGGGCTGCTGGCCGAGCTGCCCCGGGCGGTGACCGTGTTCGGCTCGGCTCGGGTCGCGCGCAGCGACCCGCACTACGCGGTAGCCCGCCGGCTCGGCGCCGCGCTGGCCGGGGCCGGCTACGCTGTGATCACCGGCGGCGGGCCGGGCGCGATGGAGGCGGTCAACCGGGGCGTGACCGAGGCCGGGGGCCTGTCGGTCGGCCTCGGCATCGAGCTGCCGTTCGAGCAGCGGCTCAACGACTGGGTTGACGTCGGGATCAGCTTCCGGTACTTCTTCGTCCGCAAGACGATGTTCGTCAAGTACGGCGAGGCGTTCGTCATCCTGCCCGGCGGGTTCGGGACCCTCGACGAGCTGTTCGAGGCGCTCACGCTGGTCCAGACGGGCAAGGTGACCCAGTTCCCGGTCGTGCTCATCGACACGGAGTACTGGAGCGGGCTGCTGGGCTGGCTGCGGGACACCGTCGCCGCCCGGGGCCGGATCCGGGGCTCGGACCTGGACATGCTGACCGTCACCGACGACGTCGAGGAGGCAGTGGCCATCATCCAGGCCAGCCACCGGGGCGCGGGCACCTCCCGGGCCGGCGCCGGGGGGCAGGGCACGCCGCGCGGAGCGATCCCGACCCCACCCGACGCCCTGGACGGGCCCGCCGAGCCCAGCGGGCCCACCGAGCGCGGCGGGAGCGCCGGGCGCAACGGGAGCGCCGAGCCGCGGGCGGGGCGCGGGTGAACGTCTGTGTCTACTGCTCCTCGTCCGACGACATCGACCGCGAGTACCTGGAGATCGCGGCCGAGGTCGGCGCGGAGCTGGCCCGCCGGGGTCACACCCTCGTCTCGGGCGGCGGCTCGGTGTCGTGTATGGGGGCGGTCGCTCGGGCGGCCCGGGCCGGCGGCGCCCGCACGGTCGGAGTCATCCCGCGGGCGCTGATCGAGTGGGAGGTCAGCGACACCGAGTCCGACGAGATGATCGTCACCGAGACCATGCGGGAGCGCAAGGGCGTCATGGACGCCCGCTCGGACGCCTTCCTCGCGCTCTCCGGCGGGCTGGGCACCCTGGAGGAGCTGCTGGAGATCTGGGTGGCCGCCGTCCTCGGGATGCACGACAAGCCGATCGTCGTCCTCGACCCGACCGGCCTGTTCGCCCACCTGCGGCTCCAGGTGGACGAACTGGTCCGCCGGGGGTTCGTCCGGCCCCGGGCCCGGGACGCGATCTGGTGGGCCGAGAGCGTGCCGGTCGCCTTCGACATCCTGGCCGCCTCCCACCGCCGCCCGCCCGCCATTCCGGGCGGACCGACGGTGGCCGAGCGGATCGAGGGCGAGTAGGAGAAAGCAGACTCGCGCCAGCGGTGGCCGGCGGCGACCCAGCACTGCCGAAGTGGACGCCGGGCGGGTGCCAATGGGCGTCACCGGGCGTCACCGGGCGACGGGGGCGTCCAACGGGCGACGGGGGCGTCAACGGGCGACGACGATGCGCCGGGCCGTCACCGCCTGGCCGGTCTTCTCCGCCACGACCAGCACCTTCGCGCCCGGCCTGATCGAGCCGACCGCGCCGGGCCCGCCGTCGATGCGCACCGAGGTGCCGCCGTTGACGGCGTAGCTGGCGCTGAAGCTGTCGGTGCTGTGGACAGTGATCGACGTCGCGCTGACGGCGGTGACCGAGCCTCGCTGGAAGTCGGCCAGAACGTAGCCGTCCTTAGTCCGGACGGTGAACTCGCCGTGGACGCCCCGGTTGATCAGGCGGCGCCAGCGGGCCGGGAGGTCGCCCGGAGCGGCCGGGCCCGACGGGCTGGTCGTCGCCGGGGCCGCGCTGGTGGCGGCGGCCGGGACCGCGAACGCGGTACCGCCTCCGGTGGCGGGGCCGGCCTGGCTGGACGCGGTCGCGCCGGCCAGGGCGGCCGGCCCCAGGCCGCCGGAGGTCGCGCAGCCCACCACCCCCGCGCCGACGACTCCGCCGGTCGCCGCCGCCACCAGAACGATCTTCGCGGTCAGGCTCTTTCCGATCATGGTCGGGCTCCTTCCCGGGCACCGTCGCGGCGCCCGACCCGACCCACGCTGCGCCCGCCGTGTCCGGCCTGCGCCCGGGCGGCGTTCGAGGAACGTAAAGCCCGCGGCCGACCGGCCCGGCGCGGCCGGGTCGCCCGGTGAGGCAGGGTCGCCCGGTAAGGCAGGGTCGCCCGGTGAGGCAGGGTCCGTCAGACCGGGTCGGTCAGGCGGGGTGAGGCCGGTCAGGCCAGGCCGCGCCGCCCGACGGCCAGGGGCACGTCGCCCCGGATCGCCGCGACCATCCGCAGCACCTGGACCGTCTCGGCCACCTGGTGGGCCCGTACGACCCGGGCGCCGAGCCAGGCACTGACGGCCGTCGCGGCCAGCGTCCCGTGCAGCCGTTCGCGCGGCTCGAGGTTGAGCGTCTCGCCGACGAAGTCCTTGTTGGACATGGCTACCAGCACGGGCCAGCCGGTCGCGGCCAGCTCGTCGATCCGGCGGGTCGCCTCCAGCGAGTGCAGGCTGTTCTTGCCGAAGTCGTGGCCGGGGTCGATGAGGACCGAGTCCGGGGGCACGCCGAGCGCGACAGCGCGCTCGGCCAGGCCGGTCGTGGTCTCGATGATGTCGGCCACCACGTCGTCGTAGGCGATCCGGTGCGGCCGGGTGCGGGGCGGCAGATGGCCGGCGTGGGTGCAGACCAGGCCGACGCGGAAGGCCGCCGCCACCTCGGCCAGCTCGGGGTCGACGCCGCCCCAGGCGTCGTTGAGCAGGTCGGCGCCCTCGGTCGCCGCGACCCGGCCGACCTCCGCCCGCCAGGTGTCGATGCTGATCACGATGTCGGGGTGGCGGGCGCGGACCTTGGCCACGAAGCCGCCGACCCGGCGCAGCTCCTCGGCCGCGTCGATCTCCGGGCCGGGAGCGGCCTTGACGCCGCCGATGTCGATGATCGCGGCCCCGGCGTCCACCGCTGCCGCGGTCGCCTCCAGCGCCTGAGCCTCGCCGTAGGTGGCGCCGCGGTCGAAGAACGAGTCCGGTGTCCGGTTGACGATCGCCATGACGAGCGTCCGCTCCGGCGCGAACTCATGCCGGCCCAGACGCAGCGTGCGCTGGGGGTGCGCGGACGGCTGGGGCCGCGCGGACGACGGCGGAGACATCCGGCTGAGCCTACGCCCGGCCGGCGCTCAAGGCGGTGGGTTGCCGCCCGCGGGCCCGGCCCCGTGGTCGCGCCCGGCCGGAGCGTGACACGATGAGATACGTGGTGCTCGCAGTGGAGGTTGTGGTCGTCGGGGCCATCGTGTTCGCGGTGGCGGCCCTGGCCATGGGCCGGTTTGATCCGATGTCCACGGTCCGGCCCGACAGCCGAGCCCGCCCTCTTCCCGACGGTGAGATCCACGCCGGGGACGTCGACCGCGTCCGCTTCGGCCTGGTCCTTCGCGGCTACCGGATGGCCGAGGTCGACGAGGTCTTACGCCGGCTGGCGACCGAGCTCGCGCTGCGCGACGAGGAGCTCAGCCGGCGGGACGAGGAGCTGGAGCACCTGGCGTCCTTCGTGCGCGCGGACGGGTCGGTGGGGGCAGCGGCTCCGGCTCCCGCCCCCGGTCGGATGGGACCCGGCGCGAACGGGCGCGACGTCGTCCGGCGAGAGGCGGCCGCCGCGGTGGCCGAGACATCCGCTCCCGAGCACCTGGCCACGGAGAGCGCGGAGGCGGAGCGGTCCGAGTCCGCGCCGATCGAGTCAGAACGGTTCGGGCCGGACCGTCCCGAGTCCGAGCGTCTCGAGCCGGAACGTCTCGAGCCGGAACGTCTCGAGCCGGAACGTCTCGACGCGGGCCCACCGCGCGATGCCGGTGCCTGACGGCCGCGACGGGTCGCGGATCGTAGCCCCCCGGGTTGCGCCGGCTGACCAGGGTGGGTCCCAGCAAACTGCCATCTTCGTCTAATTCGTTCGATTCTGGGCGCGGTGGTGCGCCTGTTGGTCGAACGGCGGTGCGGGAAGGGCATGAGGCACCCACTGTCCCGCGTATGTTGTGGCGCCGCGGGGCGACGTGTTTCGGTTCCTGGCCGGTCTTCCGGGATAATCGCTGCCAGCAGCAAGGTCCGACGGCAGGAAGAGGTGCACCGATGGCGGCCATGAAGCCGCGGACGGGTGACGGTCCGCTCGAGGTCACCAAGGAGGGGCGCAGCATCATCATGCGGGTCCCGCTCGAGGGGGGTGGCCGGCTGGTTGTCGAGCTGCTGCCCGACGAGGCCAAGGACCTCGGTGACGCGTTGAAGTCCGCCGCCGGCTGACTTTCGTCTGGCCGCGGCAACCGCGCGCCCCGACGGCTGTCGCTGACAGCCGGGGCCCGCGGCTGCCGCGCCCGCTCTACCCGCCGCGCGCCCACGGGCGGCGCGTACCAGCACCGCCGCGCCCAGGGGAGCGCGTACCCGGGCCGGATGTCTTCAGAGTTGCGTAGGTCAGGGCGATTGTCCGGCCCGTTCGGTCGTCGATAGGTTTTCCGCGTGGCGAGCAGTGGCAGTGAGGCGTCTGACCCGTCGGCATCGGACTGGCGGCCGGGACGACCTCCCCGGATCGCGCTGGCCGCGCTCGAGGACGCGACCGGTTGGCCGGCCGTCGTGGCTCTGGTCATCCCGCCGGCGCCCGCCGATGCCGGGGAGGCCGGCGCGAGCCCGATCCCGCCGCCTGCTGCCCCGCCGTCCTCTGACCCGCCGTCTTCTGACCCTCCTCCCGCTGTCCCCCCGCTCGCTGCTGTCCCCCCGCCCGCGGGACCACCGGTACCCGTCCCACCGGCCGCCGCCACCCGGCTGGCCGCCGGGTTCGGCGTCGACGTCGCGGCGGTGTTGCGCAACGAGAACGCGACCGGCGCCGCGGGCGAGGTGATCACCATTCCGCTCGGGCTGGCGGCACCCCGCCGGCTTCTGCTCGTCGGCCGGGGCGACGGCGAGCCGGGCGACGCCCGCTCGGCCGGCGCGGCCCTCTCCCGCCGGGCCGGCACCGGGGACGATCTGACGGTCGTCCTCGACGGCGCGGCCGAACTTGCCCCGGCGTCGCTGCGCGCCTTCGTGGAGGGCTTCAGCCTCGCCGCCTACCGGATCGGCGGCCGGACGCCACCCGTCGCCCCCGCGGTCGACCAGACCCCGGCGGACGCCGCGGCGACGGCACTTGACATCGCGCCCGAGGCCGGCGCCGCGGGGACCGACGGGCCCGAACCGCGCGAGCCCGGTGGCCGGACCGTCACCCTCCGGCTGGCCGACCCGGCCGATCCGGCGGCGACCCGGGCCGTCGAGCTCGGCCTGGCTCTGGCCCGGGCGGTGTTCCTGGCCCGCGATCTGATCAACATGCCGAGCCTGGTCAAGACGCCGGAGTGGTTGGCCGAGCGCGCTGTGGAGGTGGCGCGGGCCGCCGGTCTGAGCGCCAGGGTCGTCGAGCCCGACGAGCTGGCCGCCGGCGGGTTCGGCGGCCTGGTCGCCGTCGGGTCCGGTTCGCCACGCGGGCCGCGCCTGGTCGAGCTCGGCTACGCCGGTCCAGACGGTCCAGACGGTCCAGACGGTCCGGACGGTCCGAGCGGCCCGCGGCCCCACCGGGTGCTGGTGGGCAAGGGCGTCACCTTCGACTCGGGCGGCCTGTCCCTCAAGCCGCCGCTTGGCATGACCGAGATGAAGACCGACATGTCCGGCGCGGCGGCGGTGCTGGCCACGCTGTCGGCCTGCGCGGCGTTCGGGGTGGCCGGCGATGTCCGGGGCGTGCTCTGCCTGGCCGAGAACATGATCGACGGTGCCGCCATGCGCCCGGGTGACGTGATCACGACTCGGAGCGGGCGGACGGTCGAGGTGCTCAACACCGACGCCGAGGGCCGGCTCGTCCTCGCCGACGGGCTGGCCTACGCCCTGGAAGGCGGGCGGCCGGACGCCATGGTCGACATCGCCACGTTGACCGGAGCGATCGCCGTCGCCCTCGGGCGGCGGACGGCTGGGCTGTTCAGCTCGGACGACGCGCTGGCGGCGGCGCTCGGCGAAGCCGCCAGCCGGGCCGGGGAGCGGGTCTGGCGACTGCCGCTGGTCGAGGACTACCGCCCGGCGCTCGCATCGTCCGTGGCCGACCTGACCAACGTAGGCAAGGCCCCGGAGACCTCGGCCGGCTCCATCACTGCGGCGCTGTTCCTGCGCGAGTTCAGCGGCGGCGTGCCCTGGGCTCACCTCGACATCGCCAACACGGCCCGGTCCGACGCGGACGACGGGGAGATCTCCAAGGGCGGGACCGGCTGGGGCGTGCGGACGCTGCTGGCCTGGCTGGCCGGCCCCGACACCCCCGACACCTCCTACAGCCCCGGCACCTCCTACACGCCCGGCGCCCGGGACATCCGGGACGCTCCGGACGTCCCCGGGGTCCCGTCGGCCCCGGCCGCCAGCCGGTAGCGGGCGGGGAAAGGCCCGGCCGAGCCAGCTCAGGCGGGGGAGGAGCTGCGTGTGGCTCCGACCCGGTCGCGGGCCCAGCCCAGGCTGTCGCGGTGGCCCATGGCCTCCGGCCAGCCGGCCAGCGCCGTCTCGACGGCCGTCCGGTCGGCCGCCCCGAGGATCTCCACCTTGAGGGCGTCGACGTCGGCCTGGTCGACGTCCAGCTCGTCGAGGTAGCGGGCGAGGATGCCGCCCGGGTGCGGCTCCCGTACGGCGTAGACCTCACCGGTGTCGGCGACCCAGTGGATGCGGTAGGTCGCGTGCGGATCGGCATGCTCGGTCCAGCCGTCGCCGAACTCGACCTCCTCGGAGGTCCGTCGCCGTTCGTCGGCCTCGTAGAACTCGTGGATGTTCACCGTTCATGGCTACCGCATCGGCCGGCCCCAGGCATGTCGGGGTGTCCAGGCGGCGACCGCGACAGGGTGCGGGGCGGGGCGGAGGGGCGCCGGTCAGACTCGGCCAGAAAACGAGAAGGGCCAGAAACGACAAGGGCCAGAAAACGACAAGACCCCGCGTACGGGGGGACGCGGGGTCTTGTACCTGTCCATAGTAGCGCGCGGCGAGGCGTCCGTGTCAAGTCTCTGGACGCTTTCACTGGCTGTTGACGCCCTTCCACTGACCTGCGCCTCTGGCGCTGATCCGCGGGTCACAGGGCTGCTGGTCCAGTACTGGCGGGCGGAGTTCCCGATGCGCCCCAGGGAGACCGGCGCCGCCGCGGCCGTCGGAATCGGCCGAGTCTTCGTCCGGATACGCGGGGAAATCAACCGTTGTGAACGCTGTGTGAACGCTGGGGCGGACCTCGGGACAGGAGTCGGGCTGACGACAGGGCGGGACGGCGCGCCGCGGCGGGAGAGCCGGGGGCTGGATGAGCCGGCGCGCCGGTCAAAGGTCAAAGGTGAGGGGTGAGGGCGCGCGATGGCCGTGCGCGGCGAAGATCAGCCGACGGGTGTGGACTTGGCCACGACCGCGACCAGCAGGCCGTCCCCCGCCGTCAGAAGCGTCGGCGTGAGGCGGGCATCATCACGCACCGCTGTGGCCAGCTCGCGTACCGCGATCGTCTCGGCATCGCGGGCGAGCGGGTCGACGGCGCGGCCGCCGGCCAGCGTGCCGGCGAAGGCCACGATCCCGCCCGGGCGCAGCAGCCGCAGCGCCTGGATCAGGTAGTCCATGCACTCGCGGCGGTCGGCGTCGCAGAAGACCATGTCGTAGGCGCCGTCGGTCAGCCTGGGGAGCACGTCGAGCGCCCGCCCGGTGATCAGCCGGGACCGGTTGGAGGCCATGCCGGCGTCGGCGTAGGTCCGCCGGGCCAACCGGAGGTGCTCCGCCTCGACGTCGATCGTGGTCAGCGTGCCGTTGGCTCGCATCCCGCGCAGGAGCCAGGTACCCGACACCCCGGTGCCGGTGCCGATCTCGACCACGGTGCGGGCGCTGACCGAGGCGGCCAGGAAGCGCAGCACAGCCCCGGCCCCGGGGCTTATCGGGTCGATGCCGACCTCTTCTGCCCGCGCGCGGGCAGCGCGCAGCGGCGGGTCCTCGAGGAGGAACCCCTCGGTGTAGGCGACGGACGGATCCACGACGCCGGCGGCAATATCGGGCATGACTGGGCCAGCCTACGGGAACGCCGCGTGGCGGTGGCGCGTTCCTCCCCCTGACAGCGTCCCGTGTCGGTGATTCTCCGCGCGCCGCGGCCGCTCCCGGTCGCCGGTGGGTTCCCGCCGGCATACTGGGTACGTGTCGTGAGGGGTGTTCCGGCCGCGCCTGCCCGGTCAAAGGCCGACGGGTAGTCGTGTTCGCGACGCGCCAGGCCGTGGGGGGCAACTCCGAGGGGAGAATCGACCGGTGACCGTCGCTGGATTTGCCGCGCCATGGCCCGGACGCAGGGCCCGGCCGTCCCGTTCCGAACGGGACGGCTCGCAGGGCACACGCGTCGCCGCCTTCGCGCCCAGCCGGCCTGCCGATGCCCCGGCCGGCACGCTGGACGACTCGTCGACCGCCGCGCTGGCCGAGGCCGCGCCGGCCGCCGCCGATTGGGTTCCGCCGTCGTGGGACGAGGTCGTGCGTGAGCACGGCAACCGGGTGTACCGCCTGGCCTACCGGCTGACCGGCAACGCCCACGACGCCGAGGACCTCACCCAGGACGTGTTCGTCCGGGTCTTCCGCTCGCTGGCCGACTACACGCCGGGCACGTTCGAGGGCTGGCTGCACCGGATCACGACCAACCTCTTCCTGGACCGGATGCGGCGCCAGCAGAAGATCCGGTTTGACGCGCTCCCGGATGACACCGAGCGCCTCGCCGGCCGCGAGGCCAGCCCCGAGGTCGTCTACGCCGACGCCCACCTTGACGCCGACATCGAGGCCGCGCTGGCCGCGCTGCCGCCCGACTTCCGGGCCGCCGTCGTCCTGTGTGACATCGAACAGCTCTCCTACGAGGAGATCGCCCAGACCCTCGGGGTCAAGCTCGGCACGGTCCGCAGCCGGATCTCGCGCGGACGGGCCATGCTGCGGGCGGCGCTGGCCGAGCGCGCCCCGCGCTCGGCCCGACTGGACGCGACTGTCGCCGCGGCCGACCCGGCGGGCGCCGAGACGACCGGCCCGGCGGCTGGCGCGGCCGTGGCGGAAGCGGCTGGCGCGGCCCCGGCCGACGACGGACCGGGTGGGCGGGGGCGGGTCGGCCGGCGGCGCTCCCGGGAGCGCGAGCGCGGCGGCGCGCCCGAGGTCGCGGTGGTTCCCGCCGCGGAGCGGCGGGCGTGACGCGCCATCTCGGCGCACAGGTCATGCCGTTGGTCGACGGCGAACTCGACCACAACGAACGGGATCTCGCGCTGGCGCACGCCGCGGTCTGCCCGGCCTGCCATCGGGAGGTCACCGAGGCCCGCCGGCTCAAGACGAGCCTGTCCGCGCTGGCCGAGCCGACGCCGTCGGCGGACCTGACCGCCCGGCTCCTGCGGATCGGCGGGCTGGCTCCGCCGGTCGGCGCGGCCGGTTCGGCCAGCGCGGTCCCGGTCCGGTCAGGCGCACGACGCCTGGCGGCGGCCCACCCGGCCGCGCCGCACTCGACCACCCCCCACCCGCACTCGACCACCCCCCACCCGGTCGCGATCGGCATCGGCTCGGCCCGTCACCCGGCGCCGGTCGCTCCGCCGGCCCGTCCGGCCGGGGTGCCCGGCCCCGGGCGACGGCCGCTGTCCGCGTCCCCCCGGCGCCGGATCGTCGGCTCCGCCGCCGTCCTGATCCTCGCGGTCAGCGGGGGCGCGGCGCTGGCCGGATCCCGGGCGTTCCCCGACCGTGCCCCCACCGGGCCGGGCGGTTCGGTCGGCCCGGCCGGCTCGATCGTTCCCGTGGTCGCCACCGCGGCCCGCGGCCCGCTCGGGTCGGGCGGCTCCGCCGCGACTGCCCCGCTGGGAGTCCCGCGGGCGCCCGCCGGGCCGGGAGAGTTCGTCCGGCTCGCCCGCCAGGTGTACCCGAGCGCGACGCCGGCCAGCTCGAACACCGCCGGTTCCTCGGCCGGAGCGACCGCCGCGCGCTGATCGCCTGGTCCCCGACCTTCCCCCGGTAGACCGATCCGGGCCCAGTCCCTTGGGCTCGGCCGTCCGCCCAGGTACGCTCAGGACGTGTTTGACGGCGTCGGGTGGGGCGAGATCGCGGTTCTGTTGGTCATCGCGCTGTTCGTCTTCGGGCCTGAACGGTTGCCGAAGGCGGCGCGCGACGCCGGCCGCATGCTGCGGCAGCTGCGGACGATGGCGACCGGCATGCGGGAGAACATCCGCTCGGAGCTCGGCCCCGAGTTCGCCGATGTGGACCTGCGGACCCTCCATCCCAAGACGTTCGTCCGCAAGCACCTGCTCGAGGACGACGACCCGCTGTTCCCGCCCTACTCCTCGCCCCGGGCGGCGATCGACAGGCTGCTCGCCGACGAGCCGCCCAGCCAGCGCCAGCCGGTCGCCGACGCGGCCGGCCCGTCCCTGCTCAAGGACACGGCGCCCGCCCCGGCCATGCTCGCCAAGGACGCGTTCGCCAAGGACGCGCTGGTGAAGGATGCGCTGGCCGACGATCCGGCGCCGGCCCGCCCCGCGCCCAGTGGCGTGATCGCGTACGACATCGACGCCACCTGACGCTCCAGGCGTCGTGATCGCTCGCCCTTCGGCCCTCAGGCGTCCTGCCCTGGGCCTTCGCCGTGGGCCCGGGCGGGGGCGGGGTCGGCGCCGCCGATGCGGCTGAGCAGTTCGGCCAGGGTGTCCAGCTCCTCGTCGGTGAACAGGTTGGTGACGTGGGTGGCCACGCCCCGCAGGTGCGTGCCGGACGCCTCCCGCAGCCGCGCCCGGCCGCGTTCGGTCAGGACGGCCAGCGTGCCCCGGGCGTCGGACGGGCAGGAACGCCGCTCGACGTACCCGTCGCGCACGAGCCGGTCGACCAGGCGGGTCAGACCGCTGCGGGAGAGCAGCACGGCGTCGGCCAGCTCGCTCATCCGCAGCGCGCCGCCGTCGGCCTCGTTCAGCTGCACCAGCACGTCGTAGGACGCCAGCGGCAGCATGTGCCGCTGCTCCAGATCGGCCTCCAGCCGGCGGGTCGCGTAGGCGTGGGCCCGCAGGAACTGCCGCCAGGCGCGCATCGCGCTGGCATTCACCCGGTCGCGGTTCGCTATGTCCTTCACCACCACATGGATCAGCGTACGTCCTACACCGTTGGTTCACCGTTGTAACTACACGACGTCAAAGAACGCCGACTTCGCGTTGTGGCCTGGGGGTTTCCAGCCGGCGTCACCGGCTCCCGCCGGGGTCTCGCCGGGGTACCCCGGGGGTACCGCCTCCCCTCGCGACCGGCCGGTTGCGCCGTCGGGCCGCCGGCCGGGTTCGTCTGGCTCGCCTCCCGCGTCCTGGCGGCTATCGTGGGACAGAAGGCGTCACGGCGACGCGCCGTCACTCATGGTCGAGGTCTTCTCTTGTCCGTTTCGCGACCCGCTCCCGACGCTATCCAGGCCGCACTGGCCACGGTGCTGGACCCTGAGATCGGGCGGCCCATCACCGAACTCGGCATGGTGGGCTCGGTCGAGGTCCAGCCCGACGCCACGGTCGACGTGGTCGTGCTGCTCACCGTCAGTGGCTGCCCACTGCGTGAAGAGATCATCTCACGGGTCTCCCGCGCCGTCGAGGCGGTCGAGGGGGTGGCCGCCGCCCGGGTGACGCTGGAGGTCATGTCGGCCGAGCAGCGCACCGAGCTGCACACGAAACTGCGGGGCGGGGTCGCCGCGCGGGAGATTCCCTTCGCCAAACCCGGTTCGCTGACCCGGGTCTACGGCGTGGCCAGCGGCAAGGGCGGCGTCGGCAAGTCCTCGATCACGGTCAACCTGGCCGTCGCGATGGCCCGCTCCGGCGCGAAGGTCGGCGTGCTCGACGCCGACATCTACGGCCACTCGGCGCCCCGCATGCTCGGCGTGGACCGGCCGCCGACCCAGGTCGAGAAGATGATTATGCCGCCGGCCGCGTACGGCGTGAAGGTCATCTCAACCGGGATGTTCACCCAGGGAAACCAACCGGTCACCTGGCGTGGGCCGATGCTGCACCGGGCCCTGGAACAGTTCCTCTCCGACGTGTTCTGGGGCGACCTCGACGTCCTGCTGCTCGACCTGCCCCCGGGCACCGGCGACATCGCCATCTCGCTGGCCCAGCTGGTGCCGTCGTCCGAGCTGCTGATCGTCACCACGCCCCAGCTCGCCGCGACCGAGGTGGCCGAGCGAGCCGGGACGATCGCCGTGCAGACCCGGCAGAACGTCGTCGGCGTGGTAGAGAACATGGCCTACCTGCCCTGCCCGCACTGCGGCGAGCGGGTCGACGTGTTCGGTTCCGGCGGCGGCGTGGCCGTGGCCGAGCGGCTGACCCGGGTGCTCGGGCACGACGTGCCGCTGCTCGGGCAGGTCCCGATCGACGTCCGGCTGCGCGAGGGCGGGGACGCCGGCGTGCCGCTGGTGGCGGCCGACCCCGACAGCGAGGCGTCCAAGATCCTTCGCGGGGTGGCCGAGCGGCTCACCTCCCGCTCGCGCGGGCTGTCCGGGCGCTCGCTCGGGCTCAGCCCGGTCCGCAAGGGCTGAGCCGGGCGGCCGCGAGTCGCGCGGCCGCGAGTCGCGCGGCCGCGAGTCGCGCGGCCGCGAGCGGGCTGACGTCGGCCGGGCTGACGTCAGCCGGGCTGACGTCAGCCGGGCGCGCCGGAGATCGGGGCGCATCCGGTCCCGGCGGCCAGGATCGCGGCCAGCGCCTCCGGGCTGGTGGTCTCGGCGCCGACGCCTGAGCGCCGGCTCGGGCCGTGGAAGTCGCTCGACCCGGTGACCAGTAGACCCAGTTCGGCCGCCAGCGACCGCAGCTGCTCGCGGGCCGCGGCGGTGTGGTCGGGATGGTCGACCTCCAGGCCGGCCAACCCCGCCGCCGCCATCGCCCGGATCGTCTCCGGCCCGACCGTGCGGCCCCGGTGCCAGGCGTAGGGGTGGGCGAACACCGGCACCCCGCCGGCCTGGCGGACCAGGCGGATGCCGTCGGTGACGTCCAGCTCCAGCTTGCCCGCCCAGTAGCGGCCGCCGGTGCCGATCCAGTCGGGGGTGAACGCTTCGTCCATCGTCGTGACCAGCCCGGCCCGTACCAGCGCGCGGGCGATGTGCGGGCGCCCGACGGCGCCGGCCGCGTCGGCCGCGACCTCGTCCCAGCTGACCGGATGGCCGTCGGCGGCGAGCAGCTCGACCATGCGCCGGGCCCGCCCGACCCGGCTCTCGCGCAGGTCGGCGAGCTTCGCGGCCAGCGCCGGCTCGGCCGGGTCGACCAGGTAGGCCAGCAGGTGCAGGCTGATCGGCGGCTCGGCCGGGTCCTGGGCCGCGGTCGCGCAGGAGAGCTCCAGGCCGGGGATCAGGGTCATGTCCGGCGCCAGTGCCGTCGCCGCCTCGGCCCAGCCGTCGGTGGTGTCGTGGTCGGTGAGGGCGAGGGTCCCGACGCCCGCCGCGGCGGCCTCGGCGACGAGCGCGGCCGGCGGCAGGACGCCGTCCGACGCCGTCGAGTGGGTGTGCAGGTCGATGGTGGGCTGGCCGGTGCCTGTGTGGGTCGGCTGCGTGCTCAGCGGTGCTCCTTCGGGTCGACGGACGGGCCTGGGAGGGGCCGGGGTCCGGCGGGGGACGGGCTCGGGATGGGCGGGGGACGGGCTCGGACGGGCGGGGGACGGGCTCGGACGGGCCGGGGACGGCCCGGGCGCGGGTTCGAGCCTGGCTGACGGACCGTCGGCACAGGTGGGAGCGCTACGCCGCACCCGGTTCTTCCGGTGTTCGGGGACGGCACTACTGTGACGGATCTGTGAAGCCGATTCGCGGGGGGCTGGCGGCCTCGACCGAGCGGACATCGACCGGGTGGAATTCGACCCAGCGGACATCGACCGAGCCGGCTTTGGATCAGGCGGCCACCCGCCCGAAGCGACCGGGAGAACGGGCGGAGCCCCCGGTCGCGGAGGGCGGCAGGTTGGCGGGTGCCGCCGTCCGCCTGAGCCGGCGGGGATTCGTGATCGCCGGCTTCGGCGGGGTGGCCGCGCTGGCGGCGGCCTGCTCGTCGTCGGGATCCGCCGGCCCGTCGACCGGTCACACGCTCGCGCCGGCCAAGGCGGTCCCCGGCGTCCGGGACGGCGTCTTCTCCCTCGGCGTGGCCAGCGGCGACCCGCTGCCCGACGCCGTCATCATCTGGACCCGGCTGGCCATGGACCCGCTGCACGGCGGCGGGATGCCGGACAAGGACATCCCGGTCGACTGGCAGGTCGCGAACGACGAGGCCTTCGCCGACGTCGTGAAGTCGGGCACCGCCGTGGCCAGCCCGGGCCTGGCCCATTCGCTCCATGTCGATGTGCATGGCCTCTCGCCCGCCCGGGAGTACTACTACCGGTTCCGGGCCGGGACGGTGCTCAGCCCGGTCGGGCGGACGAAGACCGCGCCGGCCGCCGACGCCGCCAACACGGCGCTGTCGCTGGCCCTGGTCTCCTGCCAGGACTACCAGAACGGCTACTGGCCGGCGTTCACCGCGATCGCGGCCGACCGTCTTGACCTGGTCGTCCACGTCGGGGACTACATCTACGAGGGCGATCCGAACAGCAGGTTCCCCGACCGCCGGCACACCACTCCCCAGACCCCCGGTCTCGGCGAGCTCCGCACGCTCGCCGACTACCGCGACCGGTACGCGCAGTACAAGATGGACCCGGCCCTGCAGGCCGCCCACGTCGCGTCCCCGTGGGCCGCCGTCTGGGACGACCACGAGGTCCAGAACAACTACGCCGGGCTGACCCAGTCGCACGACGAGAACACCGGCCGGCGGGCCGAGAACCGGGCCGCGTTCGGCACCGCGCGGGCCGCCGCCTACCAGGCGTACTACGAGCACATGCCGATCCGGGCCCAGCGCAACGCCGGCTCGGACAGCATGCAGATCTACCGCCAGCTGAACTTCGGCACCCTGGCCAGCCTGAACCTGCTCGACACTCGCCAGTACCGGACGCCGCAGCCCGGTAGCCAGCCCCAGGACATCGGGCTGGCCCGCTACGGCGAGGACAACACGGCCGGGACGATGACCGGGCCAGCCCAGGAGGCCTGGCTCGTCGGCAACCTGAAGGCGTCCCGGGCCCGGTGGAACATCATCGCGCAGCAGACGATGATGGCCCAGTTGCACGCCACCGCCAGCCCGGGCGGGCCCATCCTGGCCAATCTGGACCAGGTCGACGGCTATGTCCCCTACCGGACCCGGCTGCTGACCGAGGTCCGGGACAGCAAGGCCACCAACCCGGTGGTCCTCTCGGGTGACATCCACTGTGCCTGGGTCAACGACCTGCGCGTCGACTTCGACAAGCCGGAGACCCCGGCGGTGGCGACCGAGTTCGTCTGCACGTCGATCAGCTCGTCGTTCTTCCTGGTCAGCAACGACTTCGTCCGTGACGCGAACAAGCGTTACAACCCGCACGTGAAGTACTTCCGGGGCGACAAGCGCGGCTACACCCGCATCAGGGTCACCCCCGAGACCATGACCGGCGACATGCGGATCGTCGACTCCATCGACACCCGCACCTCGCCGGCCAGCACCGACGCCTCCTACGTCATCGAGAACGGCAAGCCCGGCGCCGTCAGGGCCTGACCTGCCTGACCGTCCTCAGTACGCGACCCTCAGTAGGCGACGGTGAACCGGCGCCGGCGATGGGCGGGCGCGTCGATCTCGTCGACGAACGCCGCCGCGAAGTCGGCCCCGGAGATCGCGGAGTTCCCCTCGCCGTCGACGAGGAGCTGGTCGTCGCCGAGCCGGAAGGTGCCGGTGGCCTCGCCGGGGGCGTGGGCGCCGAAGAAGGCCGCCGGGCTGACATAGAACCAGTCCAGGTCCTCGGGGGTGGCGCGCAGCGCCTCGAGGACGGCGCCCATGGTCCGCGCCTCCGCCTGGTACTCGGCCGGGAAGTCGTCGGTGTCGAACAGCCTCGGCCCGGTGGGGGAGACGAGCAGGGAGCCGGCGCCGCCCACGACGCCGAGACGGGTTCCGGTCGCGAGGGCGCGGCCGGCGAGCTCGTCGGTCACCTTCTCGAAGGCGCCGTCGCCGGCCAGCTCGCCGCGGGGCGCGAGCGCGCACACGACGACGTCGGCCTCGGCGAAGGCCGCCTCGAGAACGGCGGCGTCCTGGGCGTCGCCCCGCACGTAGTCGACCCCGGCCACCGGCTCGGTGGCGGCTGAGCGGCTGACCGCGGTGACCTGGTGTCCCCGGCGCGCCGCCTCACGGGCGATGGCGCCCCCGGCGTAGCCGGTACCGCCGAGGATCGTGATGCGTGCCATGAGGGTTCACTCCCTGAAGTTTGGCCAGCTCCTGACGGTGCCGGCATCGTCGGCCGTCCGTCACAGGAAAGCACTAACTCATGGTTAGTGCAAACTTCCGCATAGCGCTAACCCGGCGATAGTGGCGCTATAGTCGGGGGATGGCACGTGCGCGCTCCAGGCCGACCGGCGACGGGGACGATCCCGCTCCCGCCGGTCCGGCGGCCGCGCCCGACCCGGCGGACCTCGCGTGGGACGTCTTCGACCGCGGCTGCCCGTCCCGCCTGGTGCTCGACGACGTCACCGGGCGCTGGGGCCTGCTCGCCCTGGCCGCGCTCGTCGACGGTTCCCTACGCTTCGCGCAGCTGCGCCGGCGGGTCGACGGCGTCAGCGACAAGATGCTCGCCAAGGCCCTCCAGGCGCTCGAGCGCGACGGACTCGTCCTGCGCACGCAGCGCTCGGTCATGCCGCCGGCCGTCGACTACGAGCTCACCCCGCTCGGCGCCGCCGCCGCGCGCCAGACCGCGGCACTCGTCCAGTGGCTCGAAGACCACATGGACGACATCGCCACCGCGCAGACCCGCTACGACCAGGCCGGTGGCCGTTCCGCCGCCCGCTGACCCACGGTCGTCCCCGGCGGGGCGAGCAGGCGCAGGGCGCGCTCGCGGATGGTGATCTCGACGGGGAGGTCGGCGACCGGGTCGCCGTCGGCGTAGAGCTGGAACGGGCGGTCGGCGTCGATCCGGACGCGGCGGGCCCGGCGGGTGTCGACGTGCGGCGAGTCGACGTGCGTCCCGGCGAAGACCTTCTTGAAGCCGGACAGGAACGTCAGCCTGCCGCATTTCGACGTGGTCACCAGGTCCAGCGCGCCGTCGTCGAGTTCGGCGGCGGGGGCGAAGCGCATCCCGCCGCCGTAGTACGGGCCGTTGGCCGCCGCGACCGTCCAGCCGACGACGGTGTACTCGGGCTCGTCGTCTACGCGGACGCGGAACGTCGCCGGCTTCCAGCGGGCGGCGACCCGCAGCGCGGCGTAGGTGTAGACGCGCTGGCCCCGGACGAGGCGGGTCCGGTTGGCGATGACCTGCACGTCCGAGTCGAAACCGCAGCTGGCGATGCCGAGGAAGCCGCGCCCGCCGGCCATGGCCAGGTCGATCCGCCGCTCGGTCGCGCCGGCCAGCGCGCGGGCGGCGGCAACCGGCTCCAGGGGTGAGCCGAGCCCGCGCAGGAAGTCGTTGCCCCGCCCGCCGGGCAGCGCGGCCATCAGGCCGTCGAGGCCGGCGACTGTCTCGGCGACCCGGCCGACGAGGCCGTCGCCGCCGAGCGCGACCGCCAGCCGGCCCTCGCCGACGGCGGCCGACGCCAGGTCGCCGGCATGGTCGAGGCTCTTGGTCTTCTCGACCCGGACGTCGGGCGCCCAGCCGCCGAGCGCCGCCGTCACGTCCGGGAGGACGGCGCTCGCCCGGCCGCCGCCCGCGCTCGGGTTGACGATCAGCGTCAGCGCACCCGAAACGCCCCCCGCCCCGTCCGTCATGCCGAGTCCACCTTCTCCCACCTCGCCGCGCACCGGCTCGTCCGGGCCGGGCCGCCCAGACTATCCGGATCCCGGCCCGCGCCAGCCAGTGTGGGCGCGATCTCGATCTCGGGCACCGCCCGGGGTGACCTGGAAGGATCGAGAGCCCCGGGGACGGCGGGTCCTGGGCCCACGGGGTCCGGCGGCGGTGTCTGGTCAGGAGGAGGCGCGATGCAGTTCGGCCGGTACTACGAGGAGTTCGAGGTTGGCGCGGTCTACAAGCACTGGCCAGGCAAGACGGTCACCGAGTACGACGATCACCTGTTCTGTCTGATCACGATGAACCATCACCCGTTGCACCTCGACTCCCACTTCGCCGAGGAGACCACCCAGTTCAAGCGGAACGTGGTCGTCGGGAACTACGTCTACTCGCTGCTGCTGGGCATGTCGGTGTCGGACGTGTCGGGCAAGGCGATCGCCAACCTCGAGGTCGAGTCGCTGCGCCACGTCGCCCCGGTCTTCCACGGCGACACGATCTACGGCGAGTCGACCGTCCTGGACAAGGTCGAGTCGAAGAGCAAGAACGACCGGGGCATCGTGACGGTCGAGACCCGGGGGATCAACCAGGACGGGACGCTGGTCTGCATCTACCGGCGCAAGGTCATGGTGCCCAAGCGCTCCTACGGCGAGGCGCGCGGCGGGGAGCAGCCCGGCCGCCCGGAGCAGCGGGCGTAGCCCGAGCAGCGGGCCTAGCCCGAGCAGCGGGCCTAGCCCGAGCAGCGGGCCGCGCGGCCCGCTGCTCGGGCCGCGCGGGCGGGGCCCGGCGGCGCTATCCGGCCGGCCTGGGCGGGAGGACGCCCCACTCGCGCAGGTGGCCGGCCAGGCCGTCGGTCAGGTCGAGGGATTCGACGTCGCCCGGCGCCACCCAGGCCACCGCGGCCGCGTCGTCGCCGGCCCGGGCCGCGCCCGGGTCGCCGACGAGCCGGCAGGCGTAGTCGGCCACCGCCAGCACCTGCCCGGGCAGGCCGGGCAGCAGGACCCGGCCGAGCAGCCGCTCCGGGCGCACCAGCAGCCCGGTCTCCTCCAGCATCTCCCGAACGACGGCGCCGCACTCGTCCTCGCCGTGCTCCACTCGGCCGCCCGGCACCGACCAGCGCCCCGCCGCTGGCGCCCGCCCGCGCCGAATGAGCAGGATGGCGCCATCCGGGCGCCGGACCACCGCTCCGACGCATGCGACCGGTGTGTTCTGGGGAGACCTCACGGGTGCCAGTCTGCGCCGAAGTACCAGTTCAGGCCGACAGATGGGGCGAAATCCGCCCCGTCCGCCCCGCCGCGCCAGACCCGGCGGGCGGACCGGCCGACGCTGGTGGCGCGACGGACCCGGCCGGCGGCACCGGTGCCCCCGGCCCGCGCCCTCCTCGGAGACCAGTGTGAAAAGCGAGCCCGTCTGCCCGCGCTGCTTCGCGCGGACGCTCCCGCCCGACCTGATGAGCAGCGAGTGGCGCTGCGCGACCCACGGTGAGGTGGCGCCCTATCACCGGGCGCTGGCCGAACCCGAACGGGTCCTGGACATGCTGCCCGGCCGGTCCCGCGTACCGGTCTGGATGCCGGATCCGATGCCGGTCAACTGGTACCCGTCCGGCATCGCCTGGGCCGGCGACGAGCGGACCGGCGCCCGGGCTGTGGCGCTGGCCGCGACCGGGCCGTCCCCGGTCGGCGGGCCGGGCGACCTGGTGCTCGTGGCAGACGAGCCGGGCGTCGGGCTCGGCGCGTCGCTGGCCGGGCTGCGCGGCCCCGGCGCGGACGGGGTGGCCAGCCGGCCCGAGGCGAAGGTCGAGGCGGCCGGTCACCAGACCCCGTTGTGGCCCGTGGCGAGCCCACCCGATCGGGCTGGTTTCGTCGGGGAGGCCCTCGGGGTCTGGCTCTGGGTGATCCTGTGGCCAGCCGATGCCGCCCTGCTGCTCCTGGAGGACCTGGTCATCCTTGACCGTCGGGACGCCCCCGAGGGCGGCGACCCGCCGATGTTCGGCGCGGCCAGCCCCTACCTGGGCGTCTGACACCGCGTCCGACACCCCTGTCTGAGCCGGGTCTGATCCTGACGGATCAGATCTCGACGGGTCACGTACCGAGGGCCAGTTCCCGCCGGGACGGATCGCGCAGGTCCGTGCCCGCGGCCAGCCAGCGGCGCCGGAGGTCGTCGGCCCCGTTGATCCGCTTGAACGCCGCCTCGGCCGCCGTCATCGGGTGGATCGGCAGGAACCGGACCGGAGCCAGCCCCGCCCCGAGCGGCAGATCGTCGACGAGGCCGCCCGGGTCGCCGACGAGGACGGCGGAGAACGGCGCGCCGTCCCACAGCGGTTCGCCCAGCTCAAGGGCGGCGCCGGGCGCGACCGGCCGGCCCTCGACGGCGGGGATCGCGGCCAGGACGGCCAGCGTCCGGGCGACGCTGTCCCGGGGCTCGCGCAGCGACAGGACGAGTTCGGCCCGGGGCGCGCCCTCGTCGACGACGCCGCTGGCCGGGTCGCCCATAGGCGTGGCCGCCATGCCGAGGGTCGCGTACCGGGTGACCGCCCCGTCGGCGGGAGCGGCGGCCGCGACCGGCCCGCCGAAGCGCAGCACGGTGACCTCGTCGGCGCCCAGGAAAGTCACCGACGCCCGGCCGGTGTCTGGCCCGAACGCGGCGACGAGGTGGTCCTCGACGCGCCGGCGGAGGTCGGCGGAGTTCATCCTGACCAGTCTAGGGAGGCCAGGCCTGGGCCATGAGTGCCGGCGGCGCCCGCGTGCCTGGGCGCGGAATGCCGGCCGGGCGAGAAGAATTGGTCAGGATGTCCGGGGCTCGGCTGGGCAGGCCACCACCGGCCGCCGGGCCGCCCCGATCCGCGCTCAACCCCGTCTGTCCGGGGACCCTGGTGATCTACCGAGAGGAACGGCCGCATGCGGCTTGGAGTGCACTTCGTCCAGTTCACCTTCCCCGGCGAGCCGGCGAGCATCGCCCCGGTGCTCGGCCGGGCCGCTCAGGCGGCCGAGGCGGCCGGGGTGACCCACATCAGCGTGATGGACCACTACTTCCAGATGGAGGCCATGGCCCCGGCCTCCGAGCCAATGCTCGAGGGCTACACCACTCTGGGCTACCTGGCCGGGCAGACGTCCACTGCTCGCCTGGGCCTGCTCGTCACCGGCGTGACCTACCGCCACCCGGCCCTGCTGGCCAAGATCGTCACTACGCTGGACGTCCTGTCGGGCGGCCGGGCGGAGCTCGGCATCGGCGCCGCCTGGTACGAGCGGGAGCACCGCGGCCTCGGCGTGCCGTTCCCGCCGGTGTCCGAGCGCTTCGAGCGCCTGGAGGAGACGCTGCGCATCTGTCTGCGGATGTGGAGCGACGACAACGGTCCCTTCGAGGGCAAGCACTACCAGCTCCAGGAGACCATGTGTATCCCGGCGCCGCTGAGCCGGCCGCGCCCGCCGATCCTCATCGGCGGCAGCGGTGAGCGCAAGACGCTGCGCCTGGTCGCCCAGTACGCCGACGCCTGCAACCTGTTCGCCGCCGGCCCGGACGAGATCGCCCGCAAGCTGGACATCCTGCGCCGCCACTGTGACGACGTCGGAAGGGACTACGACACCATCACCAAGACGGTCCTGGCCAGCGGGATCGACACCGACCCGGCCGGCTTCCTGAAGGAGCTGGAGGCCTACGCCGCCCTGGGTGTCCAGGAGGCCATCGTCGTCCCGGCCGGCGGCGAGGACGCCGACGTCTGGATCGAACGGGCCGTGGCCCCGCTGGCCGCCGACGTCGCCGCGCTGTAACGGCCCGCCGGGTCCGCGCCCGACCAGGCCGACGGCGGGCGTGACCGCCGCGGCGGCCGCCGTCGGCCCAGGTCAGGACGGGTGGCGCCGCACGGTGCGGGCTGTCGCGGCTCGGGCGGAACCGACCAGCTCGCCGCGCCCGTTACCCTGACGGGCGGAAGACCTCAGAATGCGCCCAGCCGGGGGGCAGCAGGCCTCACCCGGTCTGGTCCGGGCGCGGCGGGCGGAGGGTACGAGGTATGGGTCAGGTGCTGAGCAAGGGCGCGAACGCACCTCTCGGCGGCACGGACGTGCGGGTGGAGATCACCTCGTCCACGCCGCTCGACATCGCGGCGCTGCTGGTGACGGCGAACGGGAAGGTGCGGTCCGACGACGACTTCGTCTTCTTCAACCAGCCGTCCGGGCCTGGGGTGCGGCTGCTGCCGCCGTCCACGCTGGAGTTCAGCCTGGCCCAGGTGCCGGGCGACATCGACAAGGTCGTCGTCACCGGGAGCCTGGACGGTTCGGGCCCGCTGACGTTCGCCGGCGTGGCCGGGCTCGGTGTCGCCGTCCGGGACGCCCGGGGCGGCGAGGTGGCCACGTTCGCCCCGGGCGGGCTGTCCTCGGAGACGGCGCTGATCATGGTCGAGCTCTACCGCCGGGCCGGGGCGTGGAAGGTCCGCGCGGTCGGCCAGGGCTACGCCAGCGGCCTGGCCGGCATCGCCACCGACTTCGGGATCACCGTGGACGACCCGGGGCCGGCCACGCCGACTCCGGCCCGCACGCCGACTCCGGCCCGCACGCCGACTCCGGCCCCCACGCCGACCCCGGCGCCCGCGAGCCCGACCCCGGCGCCGCCGGCCGGGCCGGGCTACGACCCGCCGACCCAGATCGTCACCCCGCCGGGCGGGGGCCAGCCCGGCGCGGCCGGAGGCGGCTCCTGGGCCGCCGGCGGCGCGGCCGGAGGCCAGTTCCCGCCGCCGGGCCAGGGCTATCCGCCGCCCGGGCAGTACCCACCGCCGGGCCAGGGCTATCCGCCGCCGGGCCAGTACCCGCCGCCTGGCCAGGGCTATCCGCCCCCCGGCCAGGGCTATCCGCCGCCGGGCCAGGGCTACCCGCCCCCGGCCGGGCCGGGCCAGTACGCCCCACCGGCCGCCGCGGCCGCCGCCGGCCGGGTCAACCTGGACAAGGGCCGGGTGTCGCTGCGCAAGGGCCAGAGCGTCTCGCTGGTCAAGACGGGCGCCCCGCCGCTGGTCCGGGTCCGGATGGGACTGGGGTGGGACCCGGCCGATCGCGGCCGCTCCATCGACCTCGACGCGTCCTGCATCCTGTTCGACGCCGGCGGCAAGGACGTCGACAAGGTCTGGTTCCTGTCGAAGAAGGGCGCCAAGGGCGCGGTGCGCCACTCCGGTGACAACCTGACCGGGTCTGGCGAGGGCGACGACGAGACGATCCTGGTCGACCTGGGCGCGCTCCCGCCGGCCGTGACCACCCTCGTGTTCACGGTCAACAGCTTCCAGGGCCAGCCGTTCACGATGGTCCGCAACGCCTACTGCCGCCTGATCGACGACGCCTCGGGCGCCGAGCTGGTCCGGTTCGACCTGTCCGACTCCAAACCGAACACCGGGCTGGTCATGTGCAAGGTGGCCCGGGAGGGCGCGGCCTGGGCGATGACGGCGATCGGCGAGTTCCACGACGGCAAGACCGTCCGGGCCATGGTCGGCCCGAGCCGCCAGTACCTCCAGTAACCCGCGCGGGCCAGCCCGGGCTAGCCCGGGCTGGCCCGGGTCGCGTGCCCGGGCCTGGCCCGTGCGGCCCGGACTACTGGACGGCCTTGTACTCCTTCAGCAGCGCCCGGCTGATGATCCGCTTCTGGACCTCCGAGGTGCCCTCGCCGATCAGCATGAACGGCGCCTCGCGGAACAGGCGCTCGATCTCGTACTCCTTCGAGTAGCCGTAGCCGCCGTGGATGCGGAACGCCTCGGTGGTCACCTCGTAGCAGTACTCGCTGGCCAGGAACTTCGCCATGCCGGCCTCGACGTCGTTGCGCTCGCCGGCGTCCTTCTTGCGGGCGGCGGAGACCATCATCAGGTGGCCGGCCTCGACCTTGGTCGCCATCTCGGCCAGCTTGAACGCGATGGCCTGGTGGTCGGCGATCTGGTGGCCGAAGGTCCTCCGCTGCTGGGCGTAGGCGATGGCCAGCTCGAAGGCTCGGATCATGATTCCGCAGGCGCGGGCGGCCACGTTGACCCGGCCGACCTCGACGCCGTCCATCATCTGGTAGAAGCCCTTGCCCCGCCCGGCCTCGCCGCCGAGGATCGCCGACGCCGGCACCCGGTGGCCGTCGAGAACCATCTCGGTGGTCTCGACGCCTTTGTAGCCCATCTTCTCCAGCTTGCCGGGAATGGTGATCCCACCGTGCCTGCCGAAGCCAGGCTCCTTCTCCAGGAGGAAGGTGGTCATGTTCCGGTAAACCGAGTCGGCGCCTTCGTCGGTGCGCACCAGAGTGGCGACGACGCCGGCCCGGGCGCCGTTCGTCAGCCACATCTTCTGACCGTTGATGACGAAGTCGTCGCCGTCGGCGACCGCCCTGGTCGTGATCGCGGAGACGTCCGACCCGCAGCCGGGCTCGCTCATCGAGAAGGCGCCCCGAATCTCACCGGTCGCCATTTTCGGCAGCAGCCGGGCCTTCTGCTCCTCGCTCCCGTGCTGGAGCAGGAGGTAGGCGACGATGAAATGGGTGTTGATGACGCCGGAGACGCTCATCCAGCCGCGGGCGATCTCCTCGACCACCAGCGCGTAGGTGAGCAGCGACTCGCCCAGACCGCCGTACTCCTCGGGAATCGTGATCCCGAACAGGCCCATCTCCTTCATGGCCTCGACGATCTGCTCCGGGAACTCGTCCTTGTGCTCCAGGTCCGTCGCGTAGGGCAGGATCTCTTTGTCGACGAAGGTGCGCACGGCGGACAGAATGTCGGCCTGGACATCGGTCAGACCCTCGGTCTGCGCGATCCTGCCCATGAGACTCAGTGCCCCTTTCACCGCGTGGGTGTCGAACGGTTCGGACGCGGCGCCGTGACCCACAAACGCCCCGGCTCTGTGTGCGTGTCAGGTCTGTTCAGATGGTCACGCCGTCCGCCTGGCGGCTCAGGCGGCCGGCGGCTCGAACTTCTTGGTCCGCTGCAGCCCGGCGGCGCGGCCCTTGCCCGCGACGACCTCGGCCATCTTGCGGCTGGCCTCGTCGATCATCTCGTCGCCGAGCATGACCGCCCCGCGCAGCCCACCCTCGGCCGAGGTGTGCCAGGCGTACGCGTCGAGGATCAGCTCGGCGTGGTCGTAGGAGTCCTGGCTCGGGGCGTAGACCTCGTTCGCCGCGTCGATCTGCCCCGGGTGCAGCACCCATTTCCCGTCATAACCCAGCGCGGCCGACTTCTTCGCGACCTGGGTGAACGCATCGACGTCGCGAATCTGGAGGAATGGCCCGTCAATGGCCTGCACCCCGCGCGCCCGCGCCGCTTCCAGAATCTTGAAGAGCACGTAGTGGAACGGGTCGCCTGGGTAGTCCGGTGTCAGCGCGCCAACCACCAGCGACGGCATGTTGATCGACGCCATGAAGTCGGCCGGCCCGAAGATGATGGTTTCGATCCGGGGGCTGGCGAACGCGATCTCCTTGACGTTGCTCAGCCCGAGCGCGTTCTCGATCTGGGCCTCGATCCCGATTTTGCCGGGCGCGAGTCCCATCACCTCCTCGATCTGGGTGAGGAGGAGGTCGAGCCAGTGGACCTGGGCCGCCGTCTGCACTTTCGGCAGCATGATGCAGTCGAGGTTCGCGCCGGCGCCCTCGACCACCGTGATGACGTCGCGGTAGGTCCATTTCGTGGTGAGATCGTTGACGCGGACGACCCGGATCTTGCCGGTCCAGTCACCCTCGTTCAACGCCGAGACGACGTTCCCGCGCGCCGACTCCTTGGCGCCCGGCGCCACCGAGTCCTCGAGATCGCAGAAAATCATGTCGGCCGGCAGGCCCTGGGCCTTGCCGAGCATCTTCGGGGAAGATCCGGGAACGGCGAGACAGGATCGCCGGATGCGAAACGACATGATCAAGAGGATAACGCCCGGCGTCCCGAGGCGCCTGAGATGCGGGTGTGACGCTGTCCATGCCCCCGGCCGTCACCTGCCCGCCGGCTGCCCTCCACTGGGTTGGCCGTCGTTTCGGGAAGTAGGTTACGCGAGTGAGCATGGCGCCGTCTCGTTCGTCCCCGCCGCCGCGGGTGTTCTGCCGGCGGCTGGTGGGGCTGCTCGTCCTCGATCCCAACGGTGACCAGGTCGGCCGGGTCCGTGACGTCGTCGTCGCGCTGCGCCTCGGGCACGAGCCGCCCCGCGTGCTCGGGCTCGCCGTCGACGTGGCCCGCCGCCCGATCTTCGTCCCGATGAGCAAGGTGACCGGGGTCGAGGCCGGCGCCGTCGTCCTGTCCTCGGCCCGGCTGAGCTGGCGCCGGTTCGCCCAGCGTCCCAACGAGACCCTGGTGCTCGGCGAACTGCTCGACCGGCAGGTCACGGTGATCTCCAGCGGTCGGTCGGTGACCGTCGTCGACGCGGCGATCGAGCAGGTCAGAGGGGGCGACTGGGTGCTCGACCAGGTCGCGGTCCGGGTCGGGCGGGGCCGGCGCGGCGAGGTGCGGACCGTCGCCTGGGACGAGGTCACCGGCTTCTCGCTGCCGGAGGAGGGCCAGGGCGCGGCGAACCTGCTGGCCGCGTTCGAGAAGCTGCGCCCGGCCGACCTGGCCTCGCTGCTGCACGACCTGTCCCGCAAGCGCCGGGCCGAGGTCGCCGCCGCCCTCGACGACGAGCGCCTGGCCGACGTCCTGGAGGAGCTGCCCGAGGACGAGCAGGTCGAGCTGCTCGGCGGCCTGGCCGACGAGCGGGCGGCCGACGTGCTGGAGGCGATGGGCCCGGACGACGCGGCCGACCTGCTCGGCGAGCTGCCGGCCGACGAGGCCGAGCGGCTGCTGCTGCTGATGGAGCCGGAGGAGGCGGCCCCGGTGCGCCGGCTGCTGGTCTACGCCGACGACACCGCCGGCGGGATGATGACCAGTGAACCGATCATCCTGCCGCCGAACGCGTCGGTCGCCGAAGCGCTGGCCCGCGTCCGCGAGCCAGAGCTCTCCCCGGCACTGGCCGCCCAGATCTACGTCACCCGGCCCCCGTATGACACGCCGACCGGCCGCTATCTCGGGCTGGTTCACTTCCAGCGGCTACTGCGGGAGCCGCCGGGGACACTGGTCGGCGCGATCATCGACGTCGACGTCAACCCGCTCGACCCGGACACCTCGCTGCCGGAGGTGACCCGCCACCTGGCCTCCTACAACCTGGTCGCGGCGCCGGTGCTGGACGCGTCCACGCGGCTGGTCGGCTGCGTCACCGTCGACGACGTGCTCGACCACCTGCTGCCGGCCGACTGGCGGGAGCGGTCGCTGGACGCGGCCCCCGCACCCCGCCCCGGGCGCGCGGGCACCCAGCCGGCGCCGGTCGGGCCCGCCGCCGACGGCGGCGGTCACCACAACGGCCTGGTCACAGGGGACATCGGCCATCAGTCGCAGGGCGGGGGCCTAGGCCCCGCGCCCGCCGCCGGCCCGGGCAAGAAGCGGCACCGGGCCGGCGAACACGGCGAACGCGACGAGCACGATGAACGCGACGAGCACGATGAACGCGACGAGCACGACGAGCACGCCAAGCGCGGCGATGCCGGCGGGCGCGGCGAACACGGCGATGCCGGCGAACACATCGATACTGGTCAGCGCGGTGATGCCGGTGAGCGCGGTGATGCCGGCGGGCGGGACGAGCCGAGCGGCCGCCGCGACAACGGGGAGCCCGGCCACCGGCCGGGCGACGAGGACGGGGAGCATGGATGAGACGCCGACGCCGACGGGGCGGCCGGCTCGACCAGCCCCGCCCGCCGCGCCGGTCCGGCCTGCCGCTGCGGCCGACCTACGAGCCGGACGCGTTCGGGCGGCTGGCCGAGCGGGTGGCCCGGTTCATCGGGACCGCGCGTTTCCTGGTGGCCCAGAGCGCGGTCATCATCCTGTGGATCGCGTACAACTTCGTTGCGCCGAGTTCATGGCGATTCGACAACTACCCGTTCATCTTCCTGACCCTGGCGCTTTCCCTGCAGGCCGCCTACGCGGCGCCGCTGATCCTGCTGGCCCAGAACCGGCAGGACGACCGGGACCGCGCGAACCTGGCCCAGGACCGGGAGCAGAACCTCCGGCAGCGGGAGGACACCGAGTACCTGGCCCGGGAGGTGGCCGCCATGCGGATAGCCCTCTCAGACCTGGTCACCCGGGACTTCCTCCGCGCGGAGCTGCGCTCCGCGCTGGTCGAGCTGGGCGCGGAGGAGCCGGGCCGACGCCGTCGGCGGCGCGACGAGGAGCGTCAGAAGGCGAAGTCCCGGCGCGGATAACCGTTCCGGCGGACGGCTTCCGGCGGACGGTTTCCGGCGGATGGTGCCCGCCACCCGGCGGACGGGCCGGGTCAGCCGAGCGAGCCCCGGCACAGGGCCAGAACCGCCATCGCGATGTCGACGCCGGCCGGGCCGAGGCGCTCGGACCAGGCTGTGATGATCGCGTTCTCGCGGCCGTGCTCGATGCGCGGCCCGCCCTCGGCCGCGCGCAGCCGCTGGATCTGGGCCGAGATCTCCCGCCGCTCGGCGAGCAGGTCACGCAGCCGCTGGTCGATCCCGTCGATCGCCTCCCGGCCCTCGCCGATCGATCCGATCGCCGACGGGGCGGAGCTTGCGACAGAGCTGGTCATGTATCGGTGCCTCTCGGGGTGTGGGGGCGGGGTTACCCGGCTCCGGGAGACCGCCCAGGCGCCGGCCCGCGTCGTCGTGTTGCCGCTTGCGCGCGGCGGCGGCGCGAGAACTATGCCGGGCCCTGGGCGAAATCGCTGCGGCGATACCAGCGCGCGGGAGGGCGGTGCGCGGGACGCCAGTGCGTGGGCCGCGGGTCCCCGCGCACCTCGGTCACGTCATCAGGATGCCAGGCATCGGCGGCCCTGGTCCACTCGTCCGCCATAAACGCCTGGCTCGCCGACGATCCGGGCTCCCGGGGCCGATCAGGCCGCCGCCGGAGCGGCATCATGGACATCATGACGTCGTCCCCTACACCCGGATCGTCGCCGCGGCGGCCGGCGCCGGCGGCCGCCCGGTCCGCGCAGCGCGCCCAGCCCACCCAGCGCACCCAGCCCGCGCAGCCCACCCAGCTCGCCCTGGCCGGAATGCCCCGCCGGCTGTTCAGCTGCACTCCGTCCAAGCTGCTCGCCTACGCCGACTGCCCGCGCCGCTACCGCTTCACCTACGTCGACCGCCCGGCGCCGCCCAAGGGCCCGGCCTGGGCGCACAACTCCCTCGGCGCGAGCGTCCACAACGCCCTGCGGTCCTGGTGGGACCAGGACCAGCCAGCCCGAACGCCGGAGCGGGCGGCCCACCTGCTGCGCCGCGGCTGGCTCCAGGACGGCTGGCGCGACGCCGAGCAGTCGCGGACCTGGCGCGAGCGCGCCGCCGAGATGGTGGGCCGGTACACCGCCGAGCTGGACCCGGCGGCCGAGCCGGTCGGCCTGGAACGCACGGTGGCCGCCCGGACCGAGCGCCTGGCGCTGTCCGGCCGGATCGACCGGCTGGACGAGGTCGGCGGCGAACTGGTCGTCGTGGACTACAAGACCTCCCGCCGTCCACCCGAACCGGTCGACGCCCGGGCCTCGCTGGCCCTGGCCGTCTACGCCGTCGCGGCCGCCTCCACCCTGCGCCGGCCGTGCCGCCGGGTCGAGCTGCACCATCTGCCGACCGGTAGCCGGGTCGCGGCCGAGCACGACGAGGCATCGCTGGCCCGCCACATCCGGCGGGCCGAGTCGCTGGCCGACGACATCGAGCGGTCGACGGAGGAGCTGCGCTCAGGCGCCGATCCGGACCGGGCCTTCGCGGCCACGCCCGGTCCGCTGTGCTCATGGTGTGACTACCGGGGGGTCTGCCCCACGGGCCAGGCCGCCGCGCCGCCCCTGGCGCCGTGGCACTCGCTGGAGCCCACGGCCGAGCGACCGGCCTGACAGACCGATCTGGCCCGATCTGGCTGGACCAAGTCCGATCTAGCGGGACCAAGTCCGATCTGGCTGGACCAAGCCCGGTCTGGTCAGACCCGGCCAGGGCTGTCAGTCAGGACGCGCGTTCCGGGCCCCGCTCGTCGGCGATGTCGAACTCGCCGTCGCGCACACCGGCCTCGAACGCGTCCCATTCGGCCCGGGTGAACAGCAGGACCGGCCCCGCGGGGTGGTCGGAGTCACGCATGGCGACGCCGCCGCTGACCGTGGCGACCTCGACCCGGTTGCGCGCCCCGCGGCTGGCGCCGGCTGACCGCCAGTGCGCGCGGGTGAGAGCGGCCGGAGTGACATCGAGTTTCCTGGGCATAGCCGGCCTTCCCGCCGGACGCCGCACCGTCCGCGCCCGGCGGCTGCCGGGCGGGCGGAGATGGGCGGCCGAGCTCCGTCAACGCGGAAACATGCTGGTGTTGGTGAGGAAAGGCGTGGTGAGAAGCCGTGCGGCGGCGCACCGACCGCGACCTCTCGACTCCCGCCCGATGACCGCTGTGCCCGATGACCGCTGTGCCCGGACCCCCGAACGGTCGGGGCGAGCGGCCCGGTCGGCGGCCACATCCCGGCCCGACTGTATCCGGGGGAACCCCTGGGTCCCGGTGCGCGGTGGTCATTCTCACGTGGTTACCTGGGAACCTGGCCGCATAACCGGACGCACGCGGACACCGGGACCCGTTCGGCCCAGTCACCTCGTACTGGCCACCGGCGGGGAGGCCGCGAGGCGCACTCCCGTCCGCCATCATGGCGGTGTGAGCGACTCCGGCATCCAGGCACACCTCGCCACCGTCCCCGACCTGGCCACCGTCCCCGACCTGGAGGGACCTGGCCAGCCGACGCCCGGCCCGCGCCGGGTCTCGGCCAAGGCCGGCACCTTCACCGAGTCGGTCATCCGGGAGATGACCCGGCTCGCGCTGGCCGCCGACGCCGTGAACCTCTCCCAGGGCTACCCGGACTTCGCCTGCCCGCCGCAGCTGAAGGCGGCGGCCAAGGCCGCCATCGACGCCGACGACAACCAGTACGCGATCACCTGGGGCGCGGCCGCGTTCCGGGCGGCGATCGCCGAGAAGGTCGCCCGGACCTACCCGGGCTGGACGGTCGATCCGGAGACCGAGCTCTGCGTCACCTGCGGCTCGACCGAGGCGATGCTCTCGACGATGATGGCGCTGGTCGACCCGGGCGACGAGGTCGTCTTCTTCGAGCCGTTCTACGAGAACTACGGCCCGGACGCGATCCTGTCCGGCGCCTCGCCGCGCCTGGTCCGCCTCAGCGGGCCGGACTGGACGTTCGACGAGGCCGAGCTGCGCGCCGCCGTCCGCGACCGGACCCGGGCCATCGTCGTCAACACCCCGCACAACCCGACCGGCAAGGTGTTCAGCCGGGCCGAGCTGGACGTGATCGCCGACGTCTGCCAGCGCCACGACGTCCTGGTCTTCACCGACGAGATCTACGAGCACATCCAGTACCTCGGCCCCGGCGGGCACCTGCCGCCCGCGCGGGTCCCCGGCCTGGCTGACCGCACCGTCACGATCAACGCCCTGTCCAAGACCTACGCCGTCACCGGCTGGCGGGTCGGCTGGACGATCGCCCCGCCCGCGCTGACCTCGGCCATCCGCAAGGTGCACGACTTCGTCACCGTCGGCGCGGCCGCGCCGCTGCAGGCCGCCGGCGTCGCCGCCATGCACCTGCCGGCCGAGTACTACGACACCCTGGCCATCGAGTACCAGCAGCGCCGTGACCTGCTGTGCGGGGTGCTGGCCGAGGTCGGCTTCGACGTCAGCCGCCCGGACGGGGCGTACTACGTGATGACCGGGACCGGCGCGCTGGACGCGGGCCGGGACGACGCCGCGTTCGTCCGGCGTCTGATCAGCGAGGTCGGGGTGGCCGCCGTGCCCGGCTCGTCGTTCTTCGCCGACCCGGCCGACGGGCGCGGCATCGTACGCTTCGCCTTCCCGAAGAAGCTCCCGACGCTGGACGAGGCGGCCACGCGGCTGCGGGCCGGCCTGCGCCCCTGACCGGCCGCCCGCACCACGGCGGCGGGCCTCGGAGAGAACCTCTTCCCTCCTGGGAGCCATTTTCAGTAGGACCGGGGCGGCTTGGGCTCGGCGGCCAGGTCGGGGAGCGGCAGCGGGTAGCCGGCGAGCGCGGCCCGGGCCCGGCCCCGGCGGCACTCGGCGGCCAGCCAGCGGACGGGATCGGGCTGGGCAAGTCCGCCCAGCCGGCGGTGCCCGGTAGCGATGCCACCCGTCTCGACCATCGCCGCGTGCTCCGGCAGTCGGTAGCGGCCGCGCAGGTACTCGCCCAGCCAGCGGGCCCGGGCCTCGAGCAGCCCGTCCAGGCGCGCGGGGGGACGCCCGCCGGTCCCGACCCGGCCGGATCCGGTCAGCTGGTAGACGCCGGCGTCGTCCGGGGGGAAGACCGAGCCGAACAGCGCGCGGGGATCCCGGACGGTCAGCCCCGACAGGACGGGGCCCGGTTCGGCCGGGTCCGGCGGGACCACGACGACGGCCTGGGCCTGGCCCGAGGTGATGGGGGCGCCGTCCGGCCCGGTGGAGCGGTAGGACCACACCGGGAGCGCGCCGGGCGCGGCGGCCTTGGCGGCGACGGTCGCGCCGGCCGGGAGCCAGGTCACCCGGCTGGTCAGGTCGTGCTCGTTCAGGTAGTCCTCGGCGCGGACCCGGGCCGGTCCGGGCGGGCCGGTGAGGAGCGCGGACGCGGGCAGGCCGCCGTCGACGAGCGCCCACAGGGCGACGGAGCCGGCCGGTGCTGGGCCGACGACCACGACCCGGGGCAGCCGGACCCGCGAGTGAGGGCCCGGAGCTGGCGAGGCCGGCGGATGCTGGGCCGGGGAGTTCTGGACCGGGGAGTTCTGGACCGGGGAGTTCTGGGCCGGCGAATGCTGGGCCGGAGAGGGCTGCGCCACCCGCCAACTCTACGGCCGATGACCTTCCGTGCCTAGTTGGTCACACTGTGCTTCGGGTGACGTGCCGGCACTCGCCCGAAGCGACCGGGAGAATGGGCGGAGCCCCCGGTCGCGGAGGGCGGCAGGTCAGCACTCGCCCGAAGCGACCGGGAGAATGGGCGGAGCCCCCGGTCGCGGAGGGCGGCAGGTCAGCACTCGCCCGAAGCGACCGGGAGAATGGGCGGAGCCCCCGGTCGCGGAGGGCGGCAGGTCAGCCGTTGGCCGCGCCGCTGACAGCGCGGCCCAGCGGCTGCGCGACTCAGGCCGACTCGGCGCGTTCGCCGCCGCCGTCGCTCGCGCCAGCTCGACCGCCTCGCCCGCCCCGGCGCCGCCGCCGACGGCTCGAGGACGCGGTGGCCGCGCCGTCCGGCCCGCCAGCCGCGGAACCGGGCAGGACCGTCAGGTCGCCGGGCTCCGCCGCCACGGCGTCCGCGCCGGCGCCGTCAGCGCCCTTGGCGCCGGCACCAGCGGCGGAACCACCGGCGGCATCCCCGCCGGCCAGGCCGGCCAGCGCCGCCCCACCGCCGCGAGTACGCCGCCGCGCGCGCGCCTTGCCCGGCGCCCGGTCGGCGTCGCCGCCCGCGGCCGCGCCCGGGCCGTCGGCGCCACCGCGCCGTCGGCGTCCGCCGCGCCCGGGCTCGCCCAGGTCCTCGACCTCCTCGGCCCGCAGGCCGGGCAGCTGCCGCTGCGCGCGCGGGAGGGTCCCCTTCGTCCCGGCCGGGATGCCGAGCATCTCGAACAGGTGCGGTGAGGTGGAGTAGGTCTCCAGCGGCTCGGTGAACGGCAGCCCGAGGGCGGTGTTCACCAGCGACCAGCGGGCCAGGTCGTCCCAGTCGACGAAGGTGACCGCGACGCCGCTCTCGCCGGCGCGGCCGGTACGGCCGATCCGGTGCAGGTAGACGTTCTGGTCCTCCGGGCACTGGAAGTTGACCACGTGCGTGACGCCCCCGACGTCGATGCCGCGGGCGGCCACGTCGGTGGCCACCAGCACGTCGACCTTGCCCGAGCGGAACGCGCGCAGAGCCTGCTCCCGTTGCCCCTGGCCGAGGTCGCCGTGCACGGCGGCGGCGGCGAACCCGCGGGTGGACAGTTCGAAGGCGACCTTGTCGGCCGTGCGCCGGGTCCGGACGAACACGATCGTCAGACCCCGGCCCTCGGCCTGCAGGACGCGCGCGAGCACCTCGGCCTTGTCCAGGGCGTGGGCCCGGAACACGAACTGCTGGGTCGTCGGCACGACCTGGCCCTCGTCGGGCTGCTCGGCCCGCAGGTGCAGCGGCCGGGTCATGAACCGCCGCGCCAGCGCGATGACCGCGCCCGGCATCGTCGCCGAGAACAGCATCGTCTGGTGCCCGGTGGGCAGCAGGCCGAGGATGCGCTCGACGTCGGGCAGGAAGCCGAGGTCGAGCATCTCGTCGGCCTCGTCCAGGACGAGCGAGGCGACGCGGGAGAGGTCGAGCGCGCCCTGGCGGGCGAGGTCGAGCAGGCGCCCGGGCGTGCCGACGACGACGTCGACCCCGGCCCGCAGGGCCTGCAACTGGGGCTCGTAGGCCCGCCCGCCGTAGACGGCGGTCACGGTGAGGCCCAGCCCGGAGCCGGCCCGGGTGAGGTCGCCGGTGACCTGGACGCACAGCTCACGGGTCGGAACGACCACGAGGGCGCGCGGTTTGCCGCCGGCCGGCTCAGCCGCGTCCGTCCGCTGCAGGACGGGGATGCCGAAGGCGAGGGTCTTGCCGGTGCCGGTGCGGGCCTGGCCGATGAGGTCGGTGCCGCCCAGCGCGATGGGGATCGTCAGCTCCTGGATGGGGAACGGAGCATGGATGCCGGCTTCATCGAGCGCGGCAACGATCTTCGGATGTACTCCGAGCTCGGCGAAACCGGCGGGCTGGCCGCTGTCGGCTGCCTCGCCCGGGGTCTCGGCGGTAGAAGATGGAGTCTCTTCTGGTTGCGATTGTGATTGTGTGACGAACAGCGGGATGCTCCCTGGTCTGCCATGAGCGGGAGGCTTGTCAGGCTGGTCCGCTCGCGAGGTTGCGCGGGGTCCGCGAGCCCTGTCGGGGCGACGCCCGCGCGTGCCGGATGGGGGGTATCCGCCATCGGCTGCCTCCAAGGATAACCTGCGATGCGGCCGTCGATACAGCTTCTCCTTTGTGATGTCCGCACGGCAACCGGATATCCGGGCATACTCGACAATTTGCGCCGTAGAGACCGCCGCTGTGTGGCCGGGCGCGGTGCCGATCGGAGGGTGCTGGTGGCGGACGAGGCGACGACGGCGGTTTCGGACGTCGCGACGGTCGACCTGCTCGGCCTGCTGGCCTACGGCGAGCTGACCGCGTTCGAGCGCATGGCGACCGACGCGCGCATGGCGCCGACGCTCGGTGACAAGATTGCGCTCGCAAGTATGGCGACCGGTGAGTTCAGCCATTTCATGGCGATTCACGACTACCTGCGGGCCCGGGGCATCGACCCGGAGCGGGCGATGGAGCCGTTCATCCCGGCCCTGACCGCGTTCCACAACCTGACGGCGCCGGCGGACTGGCTGGAGAGCCTGGTGAAGGCCTACGTCGGCGACAGCATCGCGGCCGACTTCTACCGGGAGATCGCGGCCGTGTTGCCCGGCGAGCCCCGGGAGCTGGTGCTCTCGGTGCTGGCCGACACCGGTCACGGCGCGTTCGCGGTCGAGAAAGTGCGGGCCGCCATAGCGACCAACCCGACGCTGGCCGGGCGGCTGGCGCTGTGGGGGCGGCGGCTGGTCGGCGAGGCGCTCACGCAGGCCCAGCGGGTGGCGGCCGACCGGGACGCGCTGACGGCGCTGCTGGTCGGGGTGGGCGACCTGGAGACGCTGGCCGCCATGTTCACCCGCATCATCGACGCGCACGGGGAACGGATGGCGGCCCTGGGCCTGTCAGCCTAGCGGAGCCTTGCGGGCCGAAGGGCGCGCGATCACGGCGCAGCCGCGCGCCCGGCGGCCGGGGTCCTGGCGCGGGCCCGCCTCCGAGGAGGCCAGGGCCCGCGACGACCGGCCCTCAGCCGCCGAAGCCCACCCGGCGCGCCTCGGCCTCGGCGATCTCGAGGTAGGCGAGCTTGCCGACGGGCACGACGACCTGCCGCCCCTTCTGGTCGGCCAGCGTCAGCAGGCCGAGGTCGGACTTGATCGCCTCGGACAGGGCCTGGGTGACCTCGTCGGGCGACAGCGCACTGTCCAGGACGAGCTCGCGCGGCACGTCCTGAATTCCGATCTTGACCTCCACGGAAATGACCTCCGGGTTGTGAGTACTCGGGCCGGCGGGGACATCCGACGAGATCGACCTTACTGCGGCCGGCGGGCGCCAACCGCCGCGCGAGGCGTCCTCAGCCCAGGGCGGATTCCGCCCGGCTCGCCCAGGGCGGATTCCGGCCCGCTCAGCCGCGGGCGGATTCCGGCCCGCTCAGCCGCGGGCGGATTCCGGCCCGTCGTCCGCCCGCCGGTGGCCGGCCAGCCCGCGCCAGGCCAGATCGGTGAGCACGGTCGTCGCCCGCTGCTTGCTGACGGCTCCGCCAGAGGTGAGCCACCACCGCGCGCCGGTGTCGGCCAGGCCGATGAGGCCGACGGCCATCAGCTCGGCCTCGGCCGCGTCCACCTCCGCGTCCGCCACGATCATGGCCGCGATGGCCGCGACGCACTCGGCCACGCTCGCCTCGACCCGCGCCCGCACGGCCGGCTCGCTGCGCAGGTCGGACTCGAGGACGAGCTGATGGGCGCCGGAGGGATCGTCGACGAAGTCGAAGTAGGCCGCGATGCAGCGGGCGATGCGGACGTGGTTGTCCGTCGTCGACGCGAGCGCCCGCCGCACACTGGAGACAAGCTGCTCGGCCTGCTCGTCGATCAGTGCGAGGTAGAGCTCCAGTTTGCCCGGGAAGTGCTGGTAGAGCACGGGTTTCGAGACCCCGGCCCGCTCGGCGATGTCGTCCATCGCCGCCGCGTGGTAGCCGTTGGCGACGAACACCTCACGGGCCGCGCCCAGCAGCTGGAACCGGCGCGCCGTGCGGGGCAGCCGCTGCGTCCGGCCGGGGCGCGGTGCTGGCGCGGTCGGCTCGGCGCTCACGGGTGGTCCTTCCGCCCTATCGGTAGTCGTCCTCGTCAGTCTCGACGACGATGCTCTGCTCGGCGGCATCGTATTCGTCGGCGTCGAACGGGAGGGCGCCTCGCGGCTCCCACTCGGCCTCGTCCGCCGGACGGATCTCGCGCAGCGCCTCGGCGGCGTCCGTGTCCGGGACGTCGAGGGGAAGACCGGGATCGACTGTCATGGTGCGCCCTCCTGGTCGTCCTGACTGGCGGTCCGCGGCCGGCGGCCGGTCGGCCGGTGCCCGGCCCGAACCCCGGCCAGGTCAGCGTAGCCGGTCCGTGGCCGTCGGTCCGTCGCCACCGTGATGTCCGCGCGATCGGGGCCGGGCGGGCCGGGTAGCCGGGGCTGGACGGGGGTAACGAAAGGGAGAAACCGGTCGTCCTTCGCCTTGCGCCTTCCCCCTCGCCCGCTCGTGGGACACCATTGTGGTAGCGGAGTGCGGTGGGATGGTCAGTGCCGGCCGACGGTCGGCGACGGACGGCTCGACGACGGGAGTTCCGGTGCGAGCGATCTGGAAGGGCGCGATCTCGTTCGGTCTCGTGTCGATACCGGTCAAGCTGTACTCGGCCACCGAGGAGCGTGACGTCGCCTTCCACCAGGTGCGGCGGGAGGACGGCTCGCGGGTCCGGTACAAGCGGGTCGCGGTCGCCGACGGCGAGGAGGTCCCGTACGCGGAGATCGCCAAGGGCTACGAGCTGCCGTCGGGCGAGACGGTGGTGCTGACCGACGACGACCTGGCCAACCTGCCGCTGTCCACGTCGCGCACGATCGACGTCCTCGAGTTCGTCCCGCTGGACCAGGTCGACCCGATCTACTTCGCCAAGAGCTACTACCTGGAGCCGGACAAGACCGGGGCCAAGCCGTACGTGCTGCTGCGGGACTCGCTCGAGGACTCGGGCCGGGTCGCGCTGGTCAAGCTGGCCCTGCGCCAGCGCGAGCAGCTTGGCACGCTGCGGGTGCGCGACGGCGTGTTCGTTCTGGAGACGATGCTGTGGCCGGACGAGGTCCGGCGGCCCGACTTCGCCTTCCTGGACGAGGACGTCACGGTGCGGCCGGGCGAGCTGGCCATGGCGGCCTCCCTCATCGAGACGTTGGCCGGCGACTTCGACCCCAGCCAGTACCGCGATGACTACCGTGAGGCGTTGCTGGCTGTGATCGACGCCAAGATCGCCGGGCAGGAGGTCAAGGCGCCGCTGGAGGCCGAGGCCGCGCCCAGCGCGGCCGGTGACCTCATGGCCGCGCTGCGGGCCAGCGTCGAGGCGGCTCGCCGGGGTCGCGACGGCGGCGGCGAGGCGCCGGGCGGCGGGACGGCGTCAGAAGACAGGGTGGCGTCGGACGGTGAGGCGGCGGCCAACGGCAAGGCGGGACCGGACGGCAAGGCGGGACCAGGCAGCAAGGCGGGACCGGGCAGCAAGGCGGCGGCCAACGGCAAGAGCACGTCTGGGCGGACCTCCGCCGGGAAGTCCACCTCGGCCCGGACGTCGTCAGCCAAGCCGTCCCCGGCCAAGACGAACAAGACACCGCCGGCCAGCAAGTCGCCAGGGAAGTCGTCGGCGGGCACCCGGTCGTCGGCCGCGAAGGCCGGCACCACCGGCAAGTCCGGCTCCTGACGTACTCCTGAGGTACTCCTGACGCACTCCTGACCTGCTCCCGGCTCCCTGCCGGCTACCTCTCGGCTCCCTGCCGGCGCCCACCCGGCGGCCCGGGCTCCGCCGGCCCGCCCGGACGCCGGCCCGGACGGCCGGCGCCCGATCACGCGCTGTTCCCGGGCGGCGCGCCGCCGGGCCGGGCGCGCGAGCGTTACGCGTCACTCGACGAACTGGCAAGATGTCTGGCGAGGGCCGGGCCGGAGCGTGTCCCGCGCGAACACCGACCCACGGGTTGGAGCGGAGCATGGCTGCGGAGCCAGACGAACACTTAGCGTCAGTAATTGACGGTGCGTGGTCGCGGACTCGGAGCGACCCGTCCGCGTTGCGCTGGCTCATCGGTGTGGAGCTGGCCGCGTTCCGCAAGCGGTCCGGCATGTCGCTGGCCGAGGTGGCCAAGGCGACCGGCGTGGGCCGGCCCAAGATCGGCTACATGGAGACCGGCCGCTACCGGCAGTACCCGGACGATGTGGCCTCGCTGCTGCACGCCTACAACGTCAGTGAGCACGACGTGAACCGCCTGGCCTCGCTGGCCGGGCGCACCGAGGAGAAGACCTGGTGGGCGCCCTGGTCGGACGTGGTGCCCGACTGGTTCCGCACCTTCGTCGGCCTCGAGGGCCTGGCCGTGCGCGAGTTCGTCTTCCATCCTCTGGTCATTCCGGGCCTGGTCCAGACGGAGGCCTACGCGGCGGCGCTCACTCGGGCCAGCCCGCGCGTGCGGCCGGACCACACCGAACGGATGGTGTCCTTCCGGATGGCCCGGGCCTCGCGCCTCCACGACGAGCGGCCGATGCGCCTGCACGCGGTGATCGGGTCGGCCGCCCTCGAGCTGGACATCGGTGACGAGACCAGCCGGGTCGCGCAGCTGGAGCGTCTGGTTCGGCTCGCGGAGCTACCCAACGTTACGATACAGATACTCCGCCCGGAGGACGGTCCGCACGCCGGCATGAGCGGCCCGTTCACTCTGCTCGACTTCGCCGAAGTGCGATCGATTGGTTATGTCGAGCTGCAGGACGGTGCGTTCTATGTCCAGGATCCGGACGATGTGCACCGATATAGGATGACATCTGAGAACCTGTGCCGGACGGCGCTGAGCGCGTCGGACAGCCAGCGTCTGATCCGGTTCATGATCGGCTCGTCGTAGCTCCAGGAGGCTACCCGTCCATGATCCCCACCATGACCAGCCCTGATCTGTCCATGGCGCAGTGGTTCACCAGCAGCCACAGTCACGACAACGGCGCCTGCGTCGAGGTCGCCCTCGGCTCGGGCTGGGTCGCGGTCCGTGACTCGAAGGACCCGTCCGGCCCGGCGCTGGTCTTCGACCCGTCGACGTTCGCCGCGTTCACGGACACGATGAAGGCGGCCAGCGTCACCGTTTGACCAGCCGGCGGGCGCGCGACCATGCGTGGTCGCGCGCCCGGGTGGTGGGAACGCGGACTGGGGAAACAGCGCGGGAACATACGTCGGCTCGGGCATGCTGAACTGACTGCCGGGCTGAACTGGACAGCCTGCCTGAACTGACGGCCCGCCAACCGCTAGGAGTGAACGTGTCCCTGCCGCCGCTGGTCGAACCGGCCGAGGAGTTGTCGGTCGACGAGGTACGCCGCTACTCCCGACATCTGATCATCCCGGATGTGGCGATGGACGGGCAGAAGCGGCTCAAGAACGCCAAGGTGCTCGCGGTCGGCGCCGGCGGACTGGGCTCGCCGACGCTGATGTACCTGGCCGCCGCCGGTGTGGGCACGCTGGGCGTCGTCGAGTTCGACACCGTCGACGAGTCCAACCTCCAGCGCCAGATCATCCACGGCCAGTCCGACGTCGGCCGTTCCAAGGCCGAGTCGGCCCGCGACGCCGTCAAGGAGATCAACCCGTACGTCAACGTCGTCCTGCACGAGACGCGGCTGGACACCTCCAACGTCAGGGAGATCTTCAGCCAGTATGACCTGATCGTCGACGGCACCGACAACTTTGCCACCCGCTACCTGGTCAACGACGCGGCGGTGCTGCTCGGCAAGCCCTACGTCTGGGGCTCCATCTACCGTTTCGACGGCCAGGCCAGCGTGTTCTGGGCCGATCAGGGCCCGTGCTACCGCTGCCTCTACCCGGAGCCGCCGCCCCCGGGCATGGTCCCCTCCTGCGCCGAGGGCGGCGTCCTCGGCGTACTGTGCGCCTCGATCGGGTCGATCCAGGTCACCGAGGCGATCAAGCTGCTGACCGGGATCGGCGACCCCCTGGTCGGCCGGCTCATGGTCTACGACGCCCTGGAGATGAGCTACCGGACGATCAAGGTCCGCAAGGACCCGGAGTGCCCGGTGTGCGGCAAGAACCCGTCGATCACCGAACTGATCGACTACGAGGCGTTCTGCGGCGTCGTCTCGGACGAGGCGCAGGAGGCGGCGGCCGGCTCGACCATCCTGGCCACCACCCTGAAGGAGTGGCTCGACGCCGGGAAGCCGGTCGAGCTGATCGACGTCCGCGAGCCGGCCGAGTGGGAGATCGTCCGGATCCCCGGCGCGAAGCTGATCCCGAAGGGCGAGCTGCCCGCGCACCTGTCCGAGCTGCCGCAGGACAAGCCGGTCGTCGTCTACTGCAAGTCCGGCGTCCGCTCGGCCGACGCACTGGCCACCCTCAAGGCGGCCGGGTTCTCCTCGGCCGTGCACGTCCAGGGCGGCGTCACCGCCTGGGCGACGGCCGTCGACAAGACCCTGCCGATCTACTGATCTACTGATCTCCTGATCTGGGACGAACTGGCCCGCCGGACATGATCCGGCGGGCCAGTTCGCGTGTCTGGCCCGTATCGGCCTGGCCCGGACGGCTGGGTCAAGATGGGCGGATGACGTCGCGCACCCAGCCTCCGGACAGCGTCTCGGCCGGCCTGGCCACCCGGGTCAGCGTCGGCGGCCGGCCGAGCCCGTACGCGCTCGAGGTGCTGGAAGCCGTCACCCGGATCCCGCCGGGCCAGGTCATGACCTACGGCGACCTGGCCGAGTACGTCGGCGGCGGCACCGGCCGCACGACCGGCGCGGTCCTGAGCCGGCACGGCCACGACGACGACCTGCCCTGGCACCGGGTCATCCGCGCCAACGGCGAGCCCAACCCGACCAACCCGTCCGAGGCGCTGCGCCGCCTCGTCGCCGACGGCACGCCCATGCGCCCGGGCGGCGCCTGTGTCGACCTCCGACGCGCCCGCTGGGACGGCCGCTAGCCGCGGCAGCCTAGTCAGTCAGCCTGGTCAGTCAGCGGGGCGGCGCCGGAGCGAGCGGCGCGGAGGAGGTCGACGGCCGCGGTGAGGGTGTCGGTGACGGGGGCGCCGGTGGCCTCCAGGGCGTGGCGGTGGTGGGCGCCGCCGTCGTAGAGGATGCCGAGCGCGCCGACCGACTCGGCCGCCGCCAGATCGTCCAGGCTGTCGCCGACCAGCGCGACCTCGCTCCCGGCCAGACCCAGCGCGGCCAGGTGGACGCGCAGGTGGTCGGCCTTGTACGTCGAGCTCCCCGGCGGCCAGCCGTCGATCCGGACCAGCGTGCCGGCGTCGGCCAGCCCGAGGCGGGCGACCACATCGACGAGCAGGTCGTGGGTCAGCATCGACAGCAGCGACTGGCTCAGTCCGGCGCCCGCGGCCAGCGCGATCGCCTCCTGGGCGTCGGCCGACAGGCCCGAGGCGGCCGCGTGGCGGGTGTAGTGACGGAGGTAGCCGGCGCCGATCCGCTCCCACTCGGCCTCGGTCACCGTCCGGCCGAGCAGACGGTCGTAGGTGCGGCGGACCGGGCGGGTGTAGGCCGTCCGGTAGGTGTGGTCGTCGACGGCCGGGCCGCCGATCTCGGCCAGGACGTCCTGGGTGGCGGCCAGGACGGCGGCCGCGTCGTCGAACAGCGTGCCGTTCCAGTCCCAGACGATGTGCCGGACGCCGGCCAGCCGGGGGCGGAACGGCGGTTGCGGCGCCGGGACGGTCAGCTCGCTCACCTGGCCAGGATACGGACGGGCGCAACGGTTTTTCGCCACTCGGCGTGACCGGCGCCGGCCCCGCGCGGTTCTGTCGGAGCCCCGTGGTCTGCTGTCATCGTGACCACTTCGACGGCCGCCGGCGCTGCCCCCGCCGGCCCGAACCGCGCGAGCCCGAACCGAGCGAGCCCGCGGCCAGCGGGCCGGCCAGCCGACCGGGCGGCGCCCGGCTACCGGCTCGTGCCCGCGCCGCCGGCGCCGGCCGGCCCGGTCGCGCTCGACAACGACCAGCGCGCGGTGGTCGAGCACGCCTCCGGCCCGCTGCTGGTGCTGGCCGGCCCGGGCACCGGCAAGACGACGACGGTCGTCGAGGCGGTCGCGCGCCGGGTGGCCGACGGGGTGGACCCGGCCTCGATCCTCGTCCTCACCTTCAGCCGCAAGGCCGCGCGGGAGCTGCGCGAACGCATCACCCGCCGCCTCGACGTCGCTGTGAGTACGCCGATGGCCTGGACGTTCCACTCCTGGTGCTACGCGCTGCTGCGCGGCGGGCTGGGCCTGGCGCCGTTCGGCCCGCCGCCCCGCCTGCTGTCCACCCCGGAACAGCAGACGGTGCTGCGTGACCTCATCGACGGGTCGCTGGAGACGGGGCAACCGGTGTGGCCGGCCGCGCTGCGCGGGGCCCTGGCCACCCAGGGGTTCGTCGACGAGCTGGAGTCGCTGCTCGGCCGGGCCCGCGAGCTCGGCCTGACCCCGGCCGACCTGGCCGCCTCGGCCGAGCGTTCCGGTCAGCCGCACTGGAGCGCGCTGGCCGCGTTCTACGCCGAGTACCTGGACGTGCTCTCGCTGGAGGGGGCGCTCGACTATCCCGAGCTGGTCCAGCGGGCGGCGACGCTGGCCGAGACGCCCGACGTCGGCGACGAGCTGCGCTCCCGCTACCGGTGGGTGTTCGTCGACGAGTACCAGGACACCGACCCGGCCCAGGAACGGCTGCTGCGCGCGCTGGCCGGGGGCGGGGGCAACCTCGTCGTCGTCGGCGACCCCGACCAGTCGATCTACGCCTTCCGGGGCGCGGACGTGCGCGGGCTGCTGGAGTTCCCGACCCGCTTCGGCCGGGGGCGACGCCGGCCGGCCGAGGTGATCGCGCTGCGCCGCTGCCGGCGGCTGGGCCCGGTGACACTCGCCGTCAGCCGGCGGATCGCCGCCCGCATCCCAGCCGCCGGCCTGGCCATCACGGACCTGCGGGCCCACCGGTACCTGAACGCGACCCGCGACGTGCCCGACGAGCGCGTCGAGGCCCGCTCCTACCCGTCGCCCGGCGCGGAGGCGGCGGCCGTCGCCGACCTGCTGCGCCGGGAGAACCTGGAGAACGCCACCCCGTGGAACCGGATGGCGGTGCTGGTCCGCTCGGCCGCCGCCATCCCGCCACTGCGCCGGATGCTCGGCGCGGCCGGGGTCCCCGTCGCCGTGGCCGGCGACGAGCTGCCGCTGGCCGACGAGCCGGCGCTGGCTCCGCTGCTGCTCGCGCTGCGCTGCGTGGACGACCCGGCCGCCCTGACCGAGCAGGCGGCGCGGACGCTGCTGACCGGCCCGCTCGGCCGGGCCGACCCGGCCGCGCTGCGCGCGCTGGGCCGGGCGCTGCGGGCGGCGGCCGGCGCGAGCACCCCACCGCCGGAGTCGGCCGAACCCGAGCCCGAGGCCGAGTACCAGCCCGAGGACCAGCCCGAGTACGAGGACCAGCCCGAGTACGAGGACCAGCCCGAGTACGAGGGCGAAGCCGAGTACCAGCCCGAGCACGAGGCCGACGAGCCGTCAGCGGCGGACGGGGCGGTCGCCGAGGCCGTCGCCGGCGACGGTGCCCGCGGGCCGGCGCCGTCGTCGGCCGAGCTGATCCGCTGGGCCGTCGCCGAGCCGGACGCGGCGCTGGCCCTGCTGCGCGCCGCTGGGCCGCGGCCAGCCGGAGCGGCCGGCCGCGACGCCGCGGCCGAGGCGCTCGCGCCGGCGCTGCGCCTGGGCCGGCTGCTGCGCCGGGCCCGGGCCGAGCTGCGCCGGGGCGGCGTCGAGGACGCTCTGTGGGCGCTGTGGAACGCCGGCCCGGACGGCGAGGCGCCGCGCCGGGACGCGCCGGGCCGGGACACCACTGGCGTCTGGCCTGCGCGGCTGGAGCGGGCAGCCGCGTCCGGCGGGGTCGGCGGGCGCGCGGCCGACCGTGACCTTGACGCCGTCGTAGCGCTGTTCGCCGAGGTCGGACGGGCGCTGGAACGGCGCGGGGCCGGCGTCGGCGTCGGGCCGCTGCTCGACGAGCTGACCGCCCAACGGATCCGCGGCGACTCCGACGGCGCCGAGGCGGCGTCGAGCGCCGTCCGGCTGATGACCGCGCACCGGTCCAAGGGCCTGGAATGGGACGTGGTCGTGGTCACCGGCGTCCAGGACGGGCGTTGGCCCGACCCGCGCTCGCGCCACTCGCTGCTCGGCGCCGAACGCCTGGAGCGGCCCGAGCTGGGCGGATCCCGTGAGCCGGCCGGCCGGGCCGAGCTGGTCGCCGACGAGCGGCGCCTGTTCTACGTGGCGCTGACCCGGGCCCGGCGCCGGCTGGTCGTGACGGCGGTGGCCTCGACCTCGGACGAGGGCGAGCGGCCGAGCCGGTTCTTCCAGGAGCTGTGCGACCTGGCCCCACTCGGCGTCCGGGTCGTCCACTCGCGCTCCCGCCCGCCGCGGCCGCTGACCCTGCCGGCCGCCGTCGCCGCCCTGCGCCACGCCGCCGTCGACCCCGAGGCCTCGCTCGCCCTGCGCCAGGCCGCCGCGACCCGGCTGGCCCGGCTGGCCACCGCGGCCGACGATGCCGGCCGCCCGATCGTCCCGACCGCGAGCCCGCGCCGCTGGTGGGGGATGGCCGACATCACCACCAGCGTCGTTCCGGTGGTCGGGCCGGGGGAACCGGTCCGGCTGTCCGGCTCCTCCCTGCAGCTGCTGGCCGAGTGCCCGATGAAGTGGTTCCTCGACCACGAGGCGCACGCGCGGGCGGCGACCACCACCGACATGGGCTTCGGCAAGGTCGTGCACGCGCTGGCCGACGAGGTGCTCTCCGGGCGCACCCCGCCCGAGCTGGACGCGGTCACGGCCCGGCTCGACCGGGTCTGGCGCCACCTCGGCTACGAGGCGCCGTGGCGCTCGGACGCGCAGCGCGAGGCCGCGCGGGCGGCGCTGGCCCGCTTCCTGCGCTGGCACGCCGCCGCCCGCGGCCGCGTCCCCGTCGCCTCGGAGATCCCGTTCACCTGCACTCTCACCGTGGGGGAGCGCACGGTCCGGGTGCGCGGCTTCGTCGACCGGGTCGAGCTGGACACCGACGGCCGGGTCCACATCGTCGACTTCAAGACCGGTCGGAACGCGCCGTCGGCCAAGGACGTCGACAGCCACCCGCAGCTGGGTATCTACCAGCTCGCGGTGCGGGAGGGCGCGCTGGACGAGGCGGTCGGCGCCGCCGGGGCCGAGCCCGGCGGCGCCGAGCTCGTCCACCTGCGCATCGACGACCCGCCGCTGGAGCCGGGCGGCCCGGCCGCCGAGGCTCCGCCGCCGGATGAGGCTCCGCCGCCGGACGAAGCTTCGCCGCCGGACGAGCCTCCGCCGCCGGACGAGCCTTCGCCGCCGGATGAGGCTTCGCCGCCGGGAGAGCGGGCGCCGGTCGTCTCCGGGCCGAAGGTCCAGGCCCAGCGGCGGCTGGCGACCGACGGCCCGGGGTGGATCGACGAGCTGATCGCCGACGCCGTCACCATCATCGACACCGAGCGCTTCCCGCCCCGGGTGTCCAAGTCGTGCGGCTTCTGCGCCTACCGGGCCTCCTGCCCGGCCCACGACGACGGCCGGCAGGTGATCTCTTGAAGGAGCCCGCCGCCCAGCTCTCGCTGGACGACCTGACCGCGCGCCCGGGCGGAGCGACCGGCCCGGCGGGGCCGCGGCTCGAGCCGGCCGAGCTGCGCGACCTGCTCGGCGTCCCGTTCACCGACGAGCAGCTGGCCGCCGCCACCGCGCCGCTGGAGCCGGGCCTGATCGTCGCGGGCGCCGGGTCGGGCAAGACGTCGGTCATGTCGGCCCGCGTCGTCTGGCTGGTCGTCACCGGCGCGGTCGCGCCGGAGAACGTGCTCGGCCTGACGTTCACGGTGAAGGCGGCCGCCGAGCTGGCCGAGCGGATCCGGGGCGGGCTGGCCCGGGCGCGGCGGGCCGGGGCCATGCCCGATCCGGCAACCTTCGGCTCAGCGCCGGCCGGCTCGCCGGCGCCGGGCGCGCTCGCGGCCAGCGACGACGCCGTCGGCGAACCGGAGGTGTCGACCTACCACGCCTTCGCCCACCGGCTGGTCACCGAGTACGCGCTCTATCTCGGCCTGGAGCCGGACGCGCGGATGCTGGCCGACGCCACCCGCTACCAGCTCGCCGGCCGGGTCCTGCGCGCGCACCAGGGCCGTCCCCGGTCGCTGACGAAGGCGTTCAGCTCGCTGATCGGCGACGTCGTCGGCCTCGAGGCCGAGCTCAGCGAGCACCTGGTCACCCCCGAGGAGCTGGCCGCGTTCGACGAGCGCTGGGCCGGCCAGCTCGTCGCCGCGCTGGCCGAGGCCCGCGAGGCGCCGCGTTCCAAGGGCGTCCGGGAAACCCTGGCCACCATGCTCGGCGCGGCCCGGGCCCGGCGGGAGCTGGCCACCATCGTCGCCGAGTACCGGGCAGCGAAGAAGGCGCTGGGCCGGGTCGACTTCGGTGACCTGGTCAGCCGGGCCGTCGCCTTGGCCGACCAGGTCGGCGCGGCCCGGGAGATCGAGCGGGCCCGGGCCCGCGTCGTCCTGCTCGACGAGTACCAGGACACCTCGGTCGCCCAGCGGCGGATGCTGGCCGGGCTGTTCGGCGCCGGCCACCCGGTCACCGCCGTCGGTGACCCCTGCCAGGCGATCTACGGCTGGCGCGGGGCGTCGGTGTCGAACCTCGACGGCTTCCCCCGCCACTTCCCCCGGGCCGACGGTTCCGAGGCAACCGTCCACGAGCTGACCGTCAACCAGCGCAGCGGCGGCCGGCTGCTCATCCTGGCCAACACGGTCGCGGCGCCGCTGCGCGACCGGCACCGCGTCGCCCCGCTGCGCCCGCGTCCGGACGTCGCCGCCGCCGGCCACACCGTCGTCGCCCTGCACGTGACCTGGGCCGACGAGGTTGCCTGGATCGCCGACAGCCTGAAGGCGATCATCGGCGGCGACCCGGACGGGCCGGGCGCGCGGGCCGGGCTGGGCCCGGTCAGCCCGGGCGAGTGCGCGGTGCTCGTGCGCAACCGGGCCGACGTCGCCTCCCTCTACGCCGCGCTCGGCGCGGCTGGGCTGCCGGTCGAGGTGGTCGGCCTCGGCGGCCTGCTCAGCCTGCCCGAGGTCGCCGACGTGGTGGCGACCCTGGCGCTGCTGGTCGACCCGACGGCGAACGCCGCGCTGGTCCGGCTGCTGACCGGGCCCCGCATCCGGCTCGGGCCGCGGGACCTGGCGGCGCTGGGCCGGGCCGCCCGGGACGCGGCCGACGGCATCCAGCCCGGTCAGCCCGGTCAGCCCGGCATGCCCGGCCAGCAGGGCAAACGACGCCGCCCCGTCCGCCCGGCCGGCGCCGACCCGCTGGACGAGGCGGTCGCCGGGGTCGACCCGTGTGACGTCGTCGCCCTCTCCGACGTCCTGGACAACCCGGGCGACGCCGTGTCCCCGGCCGGGCGGGCCCGCCTGGCCGCGCTGGCCGCCGAGCTGCGGCTGCTGCGCGCCCACGTCGGCGACCCGCTGCTCGACGTCATCCACCGGGTGGTCGAGGTGAGCGGCCTGCAGGTCGAGCTGGCGGCCAGCCCGGAGGCGCTGGCCGCCCGGCGCGGTGAGAACCTGGCCGCCTTCCTCGACGTGGCTGCCGAGTTCACCGACCTGGACAACGACCCGTCGGTCAGCGCGTTCCTGGCCTTCCTCGACGCGGCCCGCGAACACGAGCGGGGCCTGGACGCGACCAGCCCGTCCGGCGCCGACCGGGTGCAGCTGATGACCGTCCACAAGTCCAAGGGGCTGGAATGGCCGGTCGTCGTCGTGCCCGACCTGACCCGCAAGGTGTTCCCGGTCGCGGTTGTCCGGGGCCGGTGGACGACGACGGCCGCGACCCTGCCCAGCCCGCTGCGGGGGGACGCGGCCGACCTGCCGGTGCTCGGCGGCCAGTCCAGGGACGACCTGGCCGCGTTCGAGGACGAGGCCCGGGCGCATCAGGAACGGGAGGAACGACGCCTGGGCTACGTCGCGTTCACCCGGGCCAAGACGCTGCTGCTGGGCAGCGGCCACTGGTGGGGCCCGAGCCAGAAGGAGCCGCGGGGCCCTTCGCCGTTCCTGACCGAGCTGCGCGACCACGTCCGGGCCGGCGACGCCGACCGGACCGGTCACGGCGCCGTCGCCGTCTGGGCCGACGAGCCGGAGCGTGGCGCGACCAACCCGGCGCTGGCCGCGGTGGGCGAGCTGACCTGGCCGTTACCGTACGAGCCCGGTCCGTACGCGCGGCGGCGGGCGGCCGGGGCCGACGTCGAGCGGTACGCGGCGGAGCTCGTCGCCGGGCAGGAGCCGCCGGCCGACGACCCGGCCGGGATGACAGCCGACGAGCGGGCGATGCTGGCCGCGTTGGACCGGGACGTCGGCCTGCTGCTGGCCGAGGCGCGACGGCTGCGCGGCGGGGTGCGGGAGGTGGAGCTCCCGGCCGAGCTGACCGCGTCGCAGCTCGTCGTGCTGCGCTCCGACCCGGCCGAGCTGGCTCGGGAGCTTGCCCGCCCGATGCCCCGGCGCCCGGCCCCGGCCGCCCGCCGGGGAACGGCCTTCCACAGCTGGGTCGAGGACCTGTTCGGCGAGCGGCCGTTGATCGACCTGGACGAGCTGCCCGGCGCGGCCGACGCCGTGCCCGACCTGGGCTCGGACGGCGGCGGCGACGGTGGCGGCGACGGTGACGCCGACGGTCGTGCCAGCGGCGGTGAGGGCCCGGCCGGCGCGGGCGGGGCCCACGACCTGGCCGCGCTGAAGGAGGCGTTCCTCGCCACCGAGTTCGGCACTCGGCGCCCGGTCGCGGTCGAGGCGCCGTTCGAGCTGGTCATCGGCACCCGCGCGGTGCGCGGGCGGATCGACGCCGTCTACGCGGCCGGGCCGGGGCGCTTCGACGTCGTCGACTGGAAGACCGGCCGGGAGCGGGCCGACCCGGTCCAGCTCGCCGTCTACCGGCTGGCCTGGGCCCGCCTGGCCGGCGTCGAGCCGTCGGCGGTCGGCGCGGCGTTCCTCTACGTCGCGACGGGGGAGCTGGTCCGCCCGCCGCTGCTGGACGAGGCCGAGCTGGCCGCGCTCCTGGCCGCCCCGGCGCCCGACGACAATCCCTGACTCCGCCGAAGCCGACGTCGGCTCGCGGCGCCGGCCCGCGCGGCCCAGCGCACGGATGGGTACTGCGAGGTGGGTGAGATTGGTAGCGAAGCCCGCGGCTGGTTGGTACTCGCACCTGGGTGAGATTGGTACTCAAGCCTGGGTCAGGTTGGTACTGTGGCGCCTGGGCGATGAGATTCGAGGTTGTTGTGGACGGCTCCTACCTGCCGCGGCTCGTGGACGCGCGTCTCGATGACATGATCGCCGAGTTGTCCGCTGTGCTGGTCGTCGGACCTCGGGCGACGGGCAAGACCACGACCGCCGAGCGGCATGCGCGCAGCGTGGTCCGTCTCGACCGGCAGGCCGAGGCGATCGCCTTCCAGGCCGATCCGGACGCCGCCCTACGCCAGTTCCCCGAGCCGATCCTGCTCGACGAATGGCAGGCCGTGCCGGGGGTGCTGGGCGCGGTCAAACGCGCGGTGGACACCGAGCCCCGGCCCAGCCGGTTCCTGATCGCGGGTTCGGTGCGGGCCGACCTCCGGGCTGACAACTGGCCGGGAACAGGCCGCCTGGTCAGGCTGACGATGACCGGCCTGAGCCGGCGCGAGACCACCGGTCGGCTTGGCGGCCCGACGTTCCTCGACCGGATCGCCGACAACGGCCTGGACGGGCTGCCCATCCCGTCCGACCCGCCGGATCTGCCCGGATATCTTGAGCTCGCACTGGAAAGCGGCTTCCCCGAACCAGCGCTGCGGCTGTCACCCGCCCGCCGCGCCGAGTGGCTGGAAAGCTATCTCGACCAGTTGCTCACCCGCGACGTCGAGCTGCTCGGCGAGTCCCGTGACCCCGACCGGCTGCGCCGGTACTTCGAGGTGATGGCGCTCAACTCCGCCGGGATCGTGACCAACAGGACGGTGCACGAGGCTGCCGGCATCAACGCCAGGACCGCCGACGCCTACCAGGGCCTGCTGGCGAACCTGCTGGTCCTCGACAGCCTGCCCGCGTGGTGGACCAACCGGCTCAAGCGTCTGGTGCAGGTCCCGAAGCGCTATATCGCCGACCCCGGGCTCATCGGCGCGGCCCTGCGGGTCGACACCCGGGGGCTTCTGCGCGACGGTGGCCTGCTCGGCCGCGTGCTGGACACGTTCGTCGTCGCGCAGCTTCGCGCGGAGGTCCCGGTGAGCGGGAGCCGGCCCCGGCTCTACCACCTTCGCCAGGATGCCGGCCGCCACAAGATCGACATCCTGGTCGAGCTGGGCGGTGGACGCGTCATCGCCATCGAGGTCAAGGCGGACGCCGGGCCCGGTCGCGACGCCGCTCGCCATCTTGCCTGGCTGCGCGACGAGCTCGGTGACCGCTTCGTCGCCGGCCTTGTCCTCCACACCGGGCCCCGCGTGTACTCCCTCGGCCCGCGCATCACCGCGGCTCCCGTCGCCGCCCTGTGGAGCTGACGCCGGGCTCGCCCGCGCGACGCCGCCGTCGCGACCTGAGCTCGCTGTTCTTGTGACTGCTGCCCAGGCCGGCCGGACGGGGTCAGCGGGACGGGCGCAGCGCGCCGGTGAGCTGGCGGGTGGCCAGCCGCCCGGCCAGCCGGGCGGCGCTCGCGGCCGGGATCGTCCCCCGGCCCAGCCCGATCTCGACCAGCCGGTCGTAGAGGTCGGTCCGCCGCGACGCCGAGCGGATCGCCGCGTCCATCAGCGACCGGTGCCGGCCGGCCAGCCGGGCCAGCAGCGTCGTGTGGCGCAGGTGGCGGCCGAGCTCGGCGTCCAGCGCCCGCCGGTAGTCCGCGCCGGCCGCCCCGGGCGTGCCGGGCGCGGCCCGCAGCGCCGCCGCCCCGGCCAGCGACCCGGACAGCAGCGCGTAGTAGATGCCCTCGCCGGTGAGCGGGTTGATGAGGCTGGCCGCGTCCCCGGCCAGCAGCACGGGCCCGTCGGGCTGGCGCGGCCGCCAGGTCGACAGCGGCAGGTGGTGGGCCTTGCGCGTGCCGGCGTGGGCCGGCTGGTCGGGCAGCATCCGATCCAGGGTGCCGTGCAGCAGCGCCCGGCCGCTCCCGCCCGGCCCGCCCTCGCCCGGACCACTCAGCTCGGCCAGCTGGGAGCGCAGCATTCCGTAGCCGATGTTTGCCCGTCCGTCTGAGATCGGGAACGACCAGGCGTAGGCCGGCCAGCCGGTGTCGGTCATGTGGATGAGCTGCTCGGGCGGGCCGGCGTCGCGCGGTGAGTCGGCGTAGGCCCGCACGGCGATGGCCAGCGCGTCCGGCGGGTTCGCCCCGATGCCGAGCGCGCGGCGCACGGCCGAGTTGGCCCCGTCCGCGCCGACGACGACCCGGGCCCGCCAGCGGCCGTTGACCGTCACGACCTGCTCGGCCCCGGTGCCGGTGACCGTGAGCTCGCGCACCCGGGCGCGGGCGAAGCCGGCCCCCCGGGCCCGGGCCGCCGCCATCAGCCGGGCGTCGAAGACCTGGCGCGGGATGACGTAGGCGGCGCGGGCGCTGGGCGTCGCGACCTCGGCGCCGCCGGGCGTGCGCAGCCGCATCCGGTCGACCGGGAGGTAGCCGTCGGTAACTCCGTGCACGCCAAGGGAGCGCAGGACGTCCAGCCCGTGGGGCGCGATCCCGTCGCCGCAGGTCTTGTCGCGGGGGAAGTCGTGGGCGTCGACGATCAGGACCCGCGCGTCCGGCCGGGTCGCGAGCGCCCCGAGCGCCGCCGCGCTGCCGGCCGGCCCGCCCCCCACCACCAGCAGGTCCAGCGGCGCGTGCCCGGCGCCGCCGGCGGCCGCCACCGGCGAGGACGGCGCGGCACGGTCAGCCGGAACGGTGGTCACAGCGAACAACTGTCCCAGACGCCGCGCCCGCCCGGTGCACAGGCCTGTCGGGCACATGGGCCTGTCGGGGTGCGCGGGCATGTCGGGGTGCGCAGGCCTGTCGGGTGCATAGAGTCGGGCGGGTGAAGGCGCTTTCGGACGTCCTGAACTGGCCGGTTTCCACCGCCGCGGTCGCCGTGCTGCACCGCTCGGGCGACGGCGGCGTGACCGTCGCGGGCCAGGTCGGCCCCGCGCGGGAGCCGTTCCGGCTGGCCTCGGTCACCAAACCGCTGGCCGCCTACGCCGTCCACGTCGCCGTCGAGGAGGGCGCCCTCACCCTGGACGACCCGGCCGGCCCGCCCGCCCCGCCTGGCGCGACGGTCGCCCACCTGCTCGCGCACGCCTCCGGGCTCCCCTTCGAGGGCGAGTCGCCCACATCCCCGCCCGGCCGGCGCCGGATCTACTCCAACGTCGGCTTCGAGCTGCTCGGCGCAACCGTGGCCGCGGCGGCCGGGATGCCGTTCGCGGACTACCTGGCCGAGGCCGTGTTCGCCCCGCTCGGCCTGACCGGCGCCCGGCTGGACGGCTCGCCGGCCTACGCCGGGTACGCGACCCTAAACGACTTGTGCGCCTTTGCCGCTGAGCTGCTCGCGCCCCGCCTGCTGGCGCCGGAGACGTTCGCGCGGGCGACGACGGTCGCATTCCCCGGGCTGGACGGTGTCCTGCCCGGCTTCGGCCGGCAGCGCCCGAACGACTGGGGCCTCGGTTTCGAGCTGCGCGGGACGAAGTCGCCGCACTGGACCGGATCGGCCAACTCGCCGGCCACGTTCGGGCACTTCGGCCAGTCGGGGACGTTCGTCTGGGTCGACCCGGCGGTCGGTGTGGCCTGTGTCGGGCTGGCCGACCGGAACTTCGGCGACTGGGCCCGCGCCGCCTGGCCGGTGCTGTCCGACGCGGTGCTGGCCGAACTGGCCCCGGCGGCCCGATAGCGACGTCGCCGACGGGGCCCGACCGCGGCCCGCGCGGCCGTCCGTCCTCCGCCCGTCATAAAAGACATGTCGGTTGACGCCCGATCTCCCAGCGTCGCCCGGCCAAGTCCCCCCCTTGTCCGGGCAGACCCCGGTAGCGGCCCTGAGCCATGATGTGCCTTCCGACCGACGCTGGCGGGCCGGTGATCCGGGCCGCCCGCGCCGGCCAGCGTCGTCTCCTCTGCCCGACCGGACCCTGCCCGACTGGACGGAACTCGCATGTCGGTTCGTGACATCGGGGTGGCCATCGCCATCCCCGAGCCGTTCCGTACGGAACTACAGACCTGGCGGGAACGCCTCGGCGACCCGAACGCCACCCACATCGTCCCGCACGTCACGCTGCTCGGCCCGTCGCCCATCCCGGCGGCCGACCTGCCGGCGGTGGAACGACACCTCGAACGGGTCGCCGCCACGTTCAGCCCGTTCCGGATCGAGCTGAAGGGCTCCGGGACGTTCCGGCCGCTGTCCCCGGTCGTGTTCGTCGCCCTGGCGCTGGGGATATCGAGCTGCGAGGTGCTGGAGGAGGCGGTTCGGTCGGGCCCGCTGCTGCGCCCGCCGCGCTTCGCCTACCATCCGCACGTCACGGTCGCCCACGACATCGACGACGAGGCGCTGGACCGGGCGTTCGAGGCGCTGGCCGACTACGCGGCGGCGTTCGAGGTCGGCGGCTTCAGCCTGTTCGAGCGGGGCGACGACCACGTCTGGCGGGTGCTGCGGCGCTTCGCCTTCCCCGGCCGGCGCGCGGTCGCGGCGGCCCGCTGAACTCTCGGGTGGCGGCTGGGCGCTCAGGTCGAGACGGAGGCTGTCGGGTGGCGGCTGGGCGCTCGGGTGGCGGCCGAAGCTGTCGGGTGGCGGCGGGAACCGTCGCGGCGAAAGATTTTCGTGCCAGGGTGAGGCGTGCGGAGACCTTCCAGCCTGGGTAGGCAACGATCGTGACGACGGATCCCAGGGCGTTGGCCAGCTCCTCCAAGCGCGCGCTGGCTGACGGCGTGCGCACCGTGCGGAGCCGGCGGCCCTTCATCGACCACACCGTGCGCGCCTACGGCCGGTACACCGCCGACGGCGGGGATCGCCTGTCGGCCGGCGCGACCTACTTCGCCTTCCTGTCGTTTTTCCCGATCATGGCGTTGGCCTTCTCTGTCGTCGGGTTCGTCGTCGACGCCTACCCGTCGGCCCGCAACGACCTGACCCGGCAGATCAACGAGTACCTGCCGGGCCTGGCCGACAAGCTGGACGTCGCCTCCATCGGCAACGCGAAGGTCGGGGTCGGCCTGGTCGGCCTGGCCGGTCTGGTCCTGGCCGGCCTGGCCTGGATCGACGCGCTGCGCGACGCGATCCGGCTGCTCTGGCACCAGGACGTCACCGTCGGGAACCTCGTCACCCGCCGGCTGCGGGACCTGCGTGTCCTGTGTGGTCTCGGCGCGACGCTGCTGGCGTCGCTGGTGGTCAGCAGCCTCTCGACGTCGGCCACCGGCCGGTTCCTGGACTGGATCGGACTGGCCGGCAGCGGCCCGGCGCGGTGGATCACCGCCGTGCTCGCGCTGGTCGTCGCGCTGGCCATCGACATGGTCGTGTTCCTCTACATCTTCCTGCGGCTGCCGGGCCATCAGACGAAGAAGAAGATCGGCCTGTGGAGCGTGCCCGAGTCGGCGCAGCGCCGTCGCATCACCCACGCCGCGCTGCTCGGCGCGGTCGGCATCGAACTGCTCAAGCTGCTGGGGACGTGGCTGGTCGGGCGGACCACCGACAACCCGGTCTACGGCGCGTTCGCGGTGATCGTCGGGCTGCTGATCTGGATCAACATCGTGATGCGCTGGACGCTGTTCGTCGCGGCGTGGGCCGTGACCGCGCCCTACGACTCGGACGTGCCGCCCTCGGGCAGCGCGGCGAGCCCGGGCGAGTCCTCCCGCGGTGGCGCCGGCGACGGCACCGGGCCGGAGCCGGAAGGGACGGCACCTGAGCGGTCGGGGCCTGAGCGGGCCGAGTCCGCGCCGGACTCGGCGCCGGTGGCCGCGGCCAGCGACGGGTCGGCGCGCTCGGCCCGGGACGTCGAGGTCGAGGACGTCGAGGTCGAGGACGTCGAGGTCGAGGAGGCCGGCGCCGATCCGGCTCGCGCGGCCGCCGCGCCGGGCGCGGTGCGGGCCGCGGCCGGTCGGGGCCGGCCGGGCTGGCGGGTCGGCGGACGCCGCTGAGCGTCCCGCTGGGGAATGACCCGGACCATCGACGACGGGGTGGCGGCCAGGCCGCCCGAGTCCGGCGCCAGCGGGTCGGGCGGCGGCGGGGCGTCGGAAGGGGGCGCGGAGTTCGCGGGACCCCGCCGGTCGGATGAGGCCGGCGGGGGCGGCATCGGGGCCCGCTTCGCCGTCGCCGCGGGCCGGACGACCGGCCGCCGGGCGGCAGCACGCATGCCGCGCGCCGGACCCCGACGGGCCCGGGCCGCCCGTCGGCGTGTCACCGCCGTGACCCCGCAGGCCAGCACGGTCAGGGCGAGCGCGGTCCAGGCCAGCGGACCGACGCCGGCCAGCGGGCCGCTACCGGAACCGGGCCGCCCGCTCGCCGCGGCCGGCCGCGCGGACACGCCCGGGGGAGCCGCGCCCGGCCGGGCCGGGACGGCGGCGGCCGCCGGGTCCCGGACGTCGTCCAACGAGCCGACGGGCGCGATCCGGCCGGCGTTCGCGAAGCCCCAGTCGAGCAGGGCCCGAGCATCGGCCTGGTAGGCCGGCCGGGTCCGTAGCAGCGTGACGATCAGCGTGCGGCCGCCGCGGCGGACCGCGCCGACGTAGGTCGCCTGGGCGGCGACGGTGTAGCCGTTCTTGACCCCGATGGTGCCCGGGTAGCTGGCCAGCAGCGCGTTGTGGTTCTGGATCTCGAAGCTCTTCCCGTCCCGCCCGCGCACCGCCGCGCGGGGCACGGTCAGATACGCGCGTACGGACGGGGTGGCCAGCGCGGCCCGGCCGAGCAGCGCCAGGTCGAAGGCCGAGGTGCTCTCGCCCGGCGCGTCCAGGCCGGACGGATCGCCGGCGTGGGTGTCGAACGCGCCGAGCGCCCGCGCCCGCGCGTTCATCCGGGTGACCGCCGGGCCCTGGCCGCCGGCCGCGTCGGCCAGGGCGGTCGCCGCGTCGTTGCCGCTGGCGATCAGCATCGCTGTCGCCAGCTCCGCCACCGAGTAGGTCATGCCCGGGACCAGCCCGACCCGGGTGCCGTCCACGTTCGCCGCGTCGTCGCCCACCATCACCTGGCGCCTGGCCGGCAGGCCCGGCAGCAGCGTGATCGCGGTGAGGATCTTCAGGGTGCTGGCCGGCAGGTAGCGGCCGTGCGGGTCGCGCGCGGCGAGCACCTGACCGGTGTCGCCGTCGGCCAGCAGCCAGGCCGGCGCGACGATGCCGCGGGGCAGGGCGGGGGCACCTGGGCTGACGTAGAGGCCGTGGCCGGTCAGCGGAGCGGTGGCGGCCGGCGTGGCGGCACCAGGCGGGGCGGTGTCGGACGTCGTGGCAACGGACGTCGTGGCAACGGACGGGGCGGCAACGGACGGGGCGGCGGCGGACGCGGCGGTGGCGGCCGCGGCCCGGACCACGCCTGGCACCGAGAGTGCGACGAGAGCGAGGATGCCGGCCGCCACAGCGGCCGGCATCATGAGCCGGCTGCTCCGGCGTCGCCTGGCCTGGTTCCTCGCCACGCGTGAGAACACCACACTGACGCTACAGGGGGTCACCCATCCGGCGTTGCAACTAACGCGTGTGTCCGACTAGTTTCTCTGTGCTGACGGACAGGGTGCTCGCGACTGGGTAGTGACTGCGTGGTCCGGGTGGTGCGTCGACCCGATCCGCTGGCTGAGGCTCCGGCGGGCGGGGCCGCGGCGGGCCCCGCCCCGTCGGCCAGCACCGCGCGCAGGACCGACGCCAGGTCGGAACGCAGATCCTCCCGAAGGTCTCCGCGCAGCGCGTCGAGCTGGTGAGTCATCTCGGCCCGGAGGTAGTTGCGGGTCGCGGCGTCGGCCTGGGCCAGGCGGAGCGCGGCGACCTCCCGGGCCAGGAACTCGGTGTCCTCGCGAACCCGGCCGGCCGCGCGCCGGTCCTCGGCCAGCCCGGCCCGGTCGCGGTCGTCCTGCCGGTTCTGGGCCAGCAGGATCAGCGGCGCGGCATAGGCGGCCTGCGTCGAGAAGGCCAGGTTGAGCAGGATGAACGGGTAGGGGTCCCATCGGAGGAACGGCAGGGCGATGTTCAGGCCGATCCAGACGATGACCACGATGGTCTGGATGGCCAGGTAGCGCGCGGTTCCCAGGAACCGGGCGATCACCTCGGCGACGCGGCCGGCCGCCTCGCGGTCGACCCGTCGAAGTGGGAGGGCGCCGGCCCGGCGGGATGGCCGGGTCACCGGCGCCTCAAGGTGGTCCGGCGTGGGCTGCCGGCCGAGGGTGCTGGTCAGGCTGCTGGTAACAGACATGCTGGTCCGATCGCGTGCTCTCGCGCACACACCGGTCGGCCCGGAGCCCGTGCGCGGCGCGCGCGGGCCGGTGCCGCGCGCTCGCGTGGCGGGCGGTTCTCGCCGGAACCGGCCGCCGCGTGGGCACGCGTGTGCCCAAACTCGGTGGTGCGATGGATGACGACGTCCGTCCGCGCGACGGATCGGGCCCGCCGACCGGGGAGGTGGCGGGTCGAACGCGCCGGGACCACCCAGGCAGTGCGCGCCGGCCTGGGCGGCGGTGAGCTACCGGCGCTCTGGGGGACAGGCGTCCCGAAAACCATGAACCGTCAGGCCGCCTGGCTGACGAACCGTGAACCTGTGATGGTCACGGTTCGGGCCGGAGGTGGTCGGGCCGGTCAGCTCGAGCGTTCTCCGGAGGCGGGCCCGGACGGCCGAGGTTCTCGGTAACCGTCGCGCGAGCTGGTACTAGGGCATCCGCCAGGACTCATAGCGGCCACCTCCTCGCGTCCGGCCTCCGCGGAGGGCAACGTCACACGCACCGGCCGCCGGTGGCGGCGGATGTGAAGTCCGGCGGGATGGTGCGTCGTTGCCAGCTTACCGGTCGGTTTGGCGGGCGGCTTGCCGGTGTTGCCCAGGCGACGTTCACCATCGGCTTGCGCCGTCGGTCTCCGGGCCGGACGGCGGGGCCGGCAGCCCCGCGGGCCCGGGATCCGACGCGCCGTCGCCCGCCCCCGCGCGGCCTTCGCCCGGCCGGTGGGCCGGCAGGTCGTCCAGGCCCTCCAGGTCGCTGAGCGGGATGGGCCGCCAGCCGGCCGCGCCGACGAGCGGGCCCGGCTCCGGCGTATCCGGCCCGAGGCTTCTCGCCGCCAGCGCCCCTGCCGGTGCCGGCCCCGCGGCCGGGTGCCCTGTCTCTGGACGCCCTGTTTCTGGACGCGCTGTTTCTGGACGCCCTGTCTCTGGACGCCCCCTGTCCCGCGCCGGGCCGATGCCGGCGTCGGCCAGCGCTGACCACAGCGAGCCCAGCGCCGCCTCTGGATCCAGCTCGAAGGCCGACTGGCTGACCCGCCAGAACCGCCACCCCGCCCGCCGCAGCTGGCGTTCGCGGGCGAAGTCGGCCGCCAGCGCCTCGGGAGCGCGGGGCACGTCGGCGTCGCACTCGATCGCAAGCCGGGCGGTGCCCCCGGCCACAACGAGATCGAGGGCGCGGCCGCCAATGTCGACCCGGGGCGCAACGGCGTAACCCCGCTCGGCCAGTGCCCGGTAGACCCGCTGGGAGAACAGCCCGCTGAAGCGGGGGTGCGGGATGTCGTCGCGGACCTGGCTCGGCGGCGGCGGAGGCGATCCCAGCGCCGTCCCGCCGACTCCGCCAACTCCGCCAACCACACCGTCCCCGCCGACCGCGCTGGGGCCGCCGGGGGCCAGGCCAGGGCGGGCTGACCCGTCCAGGCCAGTCCGGCCGGACCCGGTCAGCACGTAGGTCAGGTAGTTGTGGCGCAGGTCGATCTGGTCCAGCTCGGCCGGTGTCATCGAGTGGAACAGCCAGACCTGGTCGCGGGCCCGGGAGGCGGCCACGTTGAACCGCCGCTGGTACTCCAGCCGGGTCAGCGAGATGGTCGGCGTGTTCGGCGCGATGACCATGGACAGGAAGACCACATCCCGCTCGTCGCCCTGGAAGTCGGGCGGGGTGCCGACCCGCAGGCGCCGGCGCTGGGCCTCGGCCGCCGGCAGCCGGCGGATGAGCTCGGACCGGACGAGCTCGGCCTGGGCAGTGCCCTGCAGGACCACGACCCCGAACGAGCGTCCCTCGTAGCTCGGGTCCTGCGCGCAGGCCACCACCTGGCTGACCAACGCCTCCGCCTCGGCCTGGTTACGAGGCCCGCCCGCGCCGGCCTCGGTTGCCCCGCCGGGAACGTAGGTGGAGCGCAGCGGGGGCAGCCGGTCGGCGCCGAACTGGCGCAGCGGGACGAGCGGCGCGTCCCGGTAGAACATCGCCGACGACCAGCCGATGATCTCCGGCATGCAGCGGAAGTGCTCCCGCAGGCGGATGACCTCGCCGAACCGGGTCCGCAGCAGGCTGAACAGGCTGGAGCGGGGGGTGAAGGCCACCCGCAGCCAGTCCGGGACGTCGGGCAGCAGCGAGTCGAGCCGGGCGAAGACCGGCTCGAGCTCCTCGAACGCGCCGGTCGCCGGGGTGCACTGCCGGTCGTCGCCGACGACGATGACCCGCGGGGCCAGCCACAGCAGGAACAGGCTTTCCAGGCCAGCCTGACTGCCCTCGTCCACAATGACCACGTCAAAACGGTGCCTGACCGCGGGCACGGTCGACAGGACCTCGCCGATGGGCATGATCCAGGCCGGGACGGCCGTCTGGGCTATCTCCATCGCGCCGCGGGCGGCGCGCCGGTACCGCTCGGCGTAGCGCCCGGTGAACGTCCCGCCGGCCGTCACCGCGTCGGAGTAGGCGCGCAGCGCGGCCGACTGCTCCGGGCCCATCCGTTCCAGGCAGTGCCGCCAGCCCAGCGCGCCGGCCAGCTCCGCCGTGACCGCGGCCAGCGCCTGCTCGGCCGCGTCCAGCTCGGCGGACAGATCGGTGGGGTCCGCGGCGGGCGCGGACCTGGCCAGCCAGGCGGCCGCCCGGGCCCAGCCCCAGGCGGGGGCCAGCGCGGCCAGCCGGGCGTCCCAGCGGCGGTCCTCGGGCCGGGCCCGCAGCCGCGCGGCCAGCTCCGGATGGGCGGCGGCCAACCGGTCACCCAGCTCGCCGGCCCGGATCTCGGCCGCGCGCTCGGCCTCGGCGTCGAACAGGGCGGCGTTCGCGGCCGCGTAGGCGTCGACGTCGCGGGCGGCCAACGCCGCCGCGAGAACGCCCAGCTCGGGTGGGGCGTGGCGGTCGCGGGCCGCCTCGGCGTAGCGGGCGTGGACCGCGCGCAGGGAGTCGGTGGCCGCGAGCGCGGCCACCTGGGCGGGGACGGCCGCGCGGGCCTGGGCGAGCGCGGCGCAGCCGTCCTCGCGCTCCAGCGCGCTGACCAGCTCGCCGGCCGGACCGCCGGCCGGACCGGCGGCCGGGCCGGCGACGCCGGCGGCCGGCGTGAGCCCTGTGCCGGCCCCCTCGAGCGCGGCCAGCACCTCGCCCCGGGCCCGGCGCACGCCCTCCAGGTCCGCCAGCGCCGCCGCCAGGTCGGCCAGGCGCGCCGCCCGGGCCGCCGCCGGCGCGCCGGGCGCGATCTCGACTCCGGCCGGCGCCCACACCCGGGCCCCGGTGGCCAGCGCGGCCTCCGCTGCCAGCGCGGTCAGGACCACGGCCAGCGCCTCCGGGCCGTCGATCTCGGCCCCGTCCACGCGGGCCGACTCCAGCAGCGGGGCCGCGTCCTTCTGGGCCCGGGACCGGAACGAGCCGCGCAGCCGGCCGCCGCCGGCCAGATGGTCGGCCAGGGCGCGGCCGAGCGCCAGCAGCTCAGCGGCGTCACGCTCACCGGCCGGCGCCAGCGGCGGCAGCCGGACGTCGCGGGCGCCCAGCTCACGTATGGCCGCCGCCGCGTCGGCCGCGGCGGCGGCGGCGCCGGCCGCGACCGTCTCCCACAGCAGCCCGCCCCGCCCGGCCAGGGTGTCGGCCACGGCCGGGCCGACCCACGGCTCGGCGGCCCGCCGCCGGCCGGTCGCGGCCAGGGCGGCGGTCAGCTGGTCGACGGCCGCCAAGACCCGGCCGCGCCGGCCCGCGGGCAGGCGGGCCAGTGCGTCGGTCAGCGCGGCGACGCTCGGCGCGGCCGGGCCCGGGCCCGGGCCCGGGCCAGAACCTGAGCCGGGGCCCGCGCCCGGGGCGGTCGGCGGGCCGAGGGCCGCCCGGGCGCCCGCCACCGCCTGGGTCGCCGCGTGTTCCGTGTCGAGCATGCGGGCGATCTCGTCGGTCGTGACGATCGGGACCGCGACCGGAAGGGTCTGGCCCAACCGGGCGGTGCGGGCCGGGCTGGCCCCGCGCAGCAGGTCCAGCAGCTCGAGGGCCTCGGCTCCGCTCAGCGGGGGTTCGCCACCGCCCGGTGGCGGCCCGAGCCAGCCGTGCGCCCCGCCCTCGGCTCGCAGCCGGGCCGCGATCGCCGCGCGGGTCCCCGACCAGCCCGGGGCAACGTCCGACTCGGGGAAGACCCGGGTCTCGGCCTGCCGCGCGGCCAGCACCCGTTCGGTCAGCTCGGCCTGCCGGGCCTGGGCCTGCTCGCGGCGTTCGGCCAGGTCGGCGATGCGGCGCTCGCTCTCGGCCGGGTCATGGGCCGCCTTCTGCGCGGCCAGCGCGCCGATCGAGGCGGCCAGCTCGGATGGCGCCGAGTCGGCGGTGTCGGTCAGCGAGACGCACAGGCGGCGCAGGTCGGGCGGCAGCTTCTCCCGCAGCACGCGCAGCGCTTGGGCCTTCTGGCTGGTGACCAGGACGCGCTGACCCTGGGCCAGCAGCGCGGCGACCAGGTTGGCGATCGTGTGCGTCTTGCCGGTGCCGGGCGGCCCCTCGACCACCACCCCGCTGTCCGCGGCCAGGCGCCGGAGGACGCGGGCCTGCTCCGGGTTGGCCGGCAGCGGGAAGAGCGGGTCGTCCCCGAGCGCGTCGGCGACGTCGACGCCCTGGGCGGCCAGCCAGTCCAGCCGGGCGTCGGCATCGAGGGTCTCGACCAGTTGGACCAGCCCGAGCGGGGGCAGCTCGTCGTCACCGGGCGCGGCCAGCATCCGGTCGTAGTACGTGAGGAGGGCGGCCCGGCCCCGGTGGCGCAGCACCAGGGCGGGCGCGTAGGTGATGCGGGGCCGGTCGGCCTCGTCCCCCGGCGGTGCCCAGGTCGGGGAGTAGCCCTCGGCCCGTACGTCGGTGGCCAGCGTCAGCCACTCCCGCAGCAGCCGCTCGTCCGCCCCGGCCAGCGGCGCCGCGGCCCGGCCGCGCAGCTGCTCGTGCAGGCCGTTGGTGCGTTCGGGATGGAACCCGCGCACGCCGGCGAGCAGGGTCGCGTCGTCCAGCTGGGTCGTGGCGTCCGCCGGCAGCAGCAGCCGGACGGCGGCGGAGGTCCGGTCGACCTCGACGGCCAGCCGGGTCACCAGCAGGTGCTGGCGGACGCCCCTGGTCCCGTTCGGCCCGTCGACGCGCCAGGTCAGCAGGCCGGTGGCCAGGACCAGCTCGAGGGTGTCACCCTCCTGGGCCAGTCGTTGCGCCACCCCGTAGAGCGCTCCGTGCAGGGCCCGCCGGTCCGCCTCGGCCCGGGCCCGGGCCGCCCAGATGCGCCAGGCCGGTAACCACTCGCCGTAGGCCGCGTTGACCCCGGGCATCTCGGCCAGGTGCGGGCGACGGCCGCCCCGCCCGGGCGGCCCGACCTCGCGCAGCGACGGCTCGGCCACCGGAACCTGGCCGCTCGGCGGCTCCTCGACCCAGCCCCGCAGCACCTCCGGGAGAGCGGGCGCCGGCGGCAGGGTGACGGTCGCCGGGGCCGCGAGGACCACCTCGCCCGGGCTAGCCCGGGTGGACAGGGCCAGCCCGTCGGGGAGATCGTCAAGCCAGAGCACCAGCGGGTGGTCGGCAATGTCGGTGACGGCCGGGGCGGAGGCGAGTGCCTGTTCCCGCAGGAACCGGACCAGCCGATGGCACCGGTCCGCCAGCGCGGCCACCCGGGCCTGGTCCGGGCGTCCTCGCGCCTCCTGATCGGCGCCCCGCGTACGGCCCTCCACGCCGTTCATCATGGCCCCCGCGACCCCGGCGCCTCACCGAGGGTCGCCCCGCGGCAGCATGGCCCGGGTGGCCGACCGGTTCCTCACCGACCTCCACATCCACTCGCGCCACTCCCGGGCGTGCAGCCGCGACTGCGACCTGGAGCATCTGGCCTGGTGGGCGGCGCGCAAGGGGATCGCCGTCGTCGGTACCGGGGACTTCACCCATCCGGCCTGGTCGGCCGAGCTGGCCGAGAAACTGGTCCCGTCGGCGCCCGGCCTGTACCGGCTGCGCCCGGACCTCGAGCGCGACGTGCTGCGGACGCTGCCGGCCTCGTGCCGGGCGCCGGTCCAGTTCATGGTCTCGAGCGAGATCTCGACGATCTACAAGGCGGGGGAGAAGACCCGCAAGATCCACCATCTGCTCTACGCGCCGAGCCTCGAGGCCGCGGCCGGCATCACCGCGGCGCTGGACCGGATCGGCAACCTGGCCGCCGACGGGCGGCCCATCCTGGGCCTCGACTCGCGGGACCTGCTGGAGATCACTCTGGCCGGCGGTGAGGGCTGCTATCTGGTGCCGGCCCATGTGTGGACGCCGTGGTTCGCCGTGCTCGGCTCGAAGTCCGGCTTCGACGTGGTCGACGACTGCTACCGCGACCTGGCCGAGCACGTCTTCGCGCTGGAGACCGGCCTGTCGGCCGACCCGCCGATGTTCTGGCGGATCGCCGGCCTGGACCGCTACCGGCTGGTCAGCAACTCCGACGCGCACTCCCCGCCGATGCTCGGACGGGAGGCGACCGCGTTCACCGGCGAGCGGGACTACTTCGCCATCCTCAACGCCCTGCGGACGGGCGACGGCTACGGCGGGACGATCGAGTTCTTCCCGGAGGAGGGCAAGTACCACCTCGACGGCCACCGCAAGTGCGACGTCCGGCTCACGCCGGCCGAGACGAAGGAGCACGACGGACGCTGCCCGGTGTGCGGCCGCGGGCTGACCGTCGGTGTCCTGCACCGGATCGACGCGCTGGCCGACCGGGCGGAGGCGACCCCGCCGGCGACCGCCGGTGACATGCGCTCCTACGTGGCACTGCCGGAGATCGTCGGGGAGATCCTCAGCGTGGGACCGAAGAGCAAGGCGGTCGCCGAGCAGGTCACGACGCTGGTGGCCCGGCTGGGACCGGAGCTGGGCATTCTCGGTGACGTCCCGCTGGACGCGATCGGCGCGGTCGGCTCCGACGTCCTGGTCGAGGCGATCGGCCGGCTGCGCCGCGGTGAGGTCATCCGGGACGCCGGCTACGACGGCGAGTACGGCGTGATCCGGCTGTTCTCCCCGGGCGAGCTGACCAGCGCGGCGGGCACGCTGTTCGATCTCGACCCGGTCGGCGCGGGCGCGGGCGCGGCGAGGGACGGCGGGCCCAGGGACAGCGGGCCCAGGAGCAGCGGGCCCAGGAGCAGCGGGAAGGCGCGGGCCGGGCGTTCCGGCCTGACCGCGCTTGCTCCCGATACCGCCGGCCGGGAGAGCGCTGGCGCGGACCGGGCTGGCGCGGACCGGGCTGATGGGGACGGGGCAGATGCGGACGGGGCAGATGCGGACCGGGCAGATGCGGACCGGGCACCCGCCCTGCGCGGGCTGGACCAGGAGCAGCGGTCCGCGGCCGCCGTACTGGGCGGCCCGCTGCTGGTCGTGGCCGGTCCGGGCACCGGCAAGACCCGGACCCTCGTGCACTCGGTCGCGCACCGGATCACCGCCGGCGCCGCCGCGCCGGGAGAGTGCCTGGCCGTGACCTTCACCCGCCGGGCGGCCGGGGAGCTCTCCGAACGGCTCACCGACGCCCTGCCCGCCCGCGCGGGCGCGGTGCTCGCCACCACCTTCCACGGCCTGGGCCTGCGTATCCTGCGCGAGCACGCGGCGCGCGGCGGCGCCGTCGCGCCGGCGGTGGCCGGCGAGGCGATCCGGCTGGCCCTGCTGCGCCAGAGCGCGCTCGACGCCGGCCGGCACGGCGGACTCGGCCGGCTGGCGGCGGAGATCTCCGCGCTCAAGCGGCGCCGCGCCGGCGAGAGCGCGCTCACCGCCGCCCCGCTCACGTCCTCCCCACTGCCTGCCAGCCCGCTTGACGGACGGCCCAGGTGCGCCGCTGGCTCCGCCGGCGCGGGCGACGGCGCGGCCGCCGTCCTCGAGCGGTACGACGCCGCGCTGCGGGGGGCGGGCCTGGTCGATCTGGACGACCTGGTCACCCGCCCGGTCGAACTGGCCCGTCAGGACCCGGCCGTGGCCGCCTGGCTGCGCGGCCGCTGGCGCCACGTCTGGGTTGACGAGTACCAGGACATCGACGAGGCCCAGTACCAGCTGCTGGCCGCCATCGCTGGCCCGGGCGCAAACCTGTGCGCGATCGGTGACCCCGACCAGGCCATCTACTCCTTCCGCGGCGCCGATGTCGGGTTCTTCCTCCGGTTCGCCCAGGACCACCCCGGGGCCCGGGAGTTCACGCTCACCCGGAACTACCGGTCGGCGCCGACGATCGTCGCGGCCGCGCTGCGCGCCGTCGCCCCCAGCTCCCTCATCCCGGACCGCCGGCTGGTCGCCGCCGGGAACCACCCGGAGGACCCGCCGGTCGTCAGCGTCCGGGCCGCCTCGGAAAGCGACGAGGCGGCCGCGGTCGTCCAGGTCATCGAGGAGGCGCTGGGCGGCAGCAGCTTCCACGCCATCGACACCGGCGTCGACGGCGGCCGCTCGGCCCGCCTGTCCTTCGCCGACATCGCGGTGCTCTACCGGACGTCCCGCCAGGCTCGGCCGATCATGGACGCGCTGGACCGGCGCGGCTTCCCCGTCCAGCGCCGCTCGCACGACCGGCTGGCCGCGGCGGCCGGCGTGGCCCCCCTGATCGAGGGGGTCCGCGCCGAGGCCACCCGACGGGACGAGGCCACCCGCCCAGACCCCGTCCCGGTGAGCCAGCTCCTGCGGATCTCCTTCGAACGGGCCATGGCCGAGGCGGCCACCGCCGACGCGCTGGCCGGCGCGGAAGTCGGCGAAGGCCGGGGGACCGACGAGGATCAGGGAACCGACGAGGATCAGGGAACCGGCGGCCAGGGAAGCGGTGGGGGGCACGGGACGGACAGGGTCTCGGCGGCCGGTGGGCTCGACCCCGGGGCCCGGCTCGATCCGGCCCCCTGGGCCGAGGCGGAGCTGGCCTACGCCCACGAACTGTTGGCCCCGCTGGCCGCCGAGGCGGGCACCCAGCTCGAGCGCTTCCTCACCGAGGTCGCCCTCCAGGCCCAGGTCGACACGCTCGATCCCCGCGCGGACCGGATCTCGCTGCTCACGCTGCACGCGGCCAAGGGCCTGGAGTTCGGACTGGTGATCATCGTCGGCTGTGAGGAGGGCCTGCTGCCCTACCGGTCCGCCCTCGCGCCGCCGCCGGCCGGGCGGGCCGGGCCCGACCCCGCGGGCCCGTATGCCCGCCTGGCCGCCCTGGCCGAGGAACGGCGGCTGTTCTTCGTGGGGATGACCAGGGCGGTGGGCGCGCTGGTGCTCGTACACGCGGCCACTCGCGGCCCCCAGCCGGCCAGCCCGCGCGAGCCGTCCCGGTTCCTGCGCGACCTCGACCCGGCGCACCTCGCCCGGCGGGCCGGCCCGGCCCAGGCCGTCCGCCGACGGCTGGCGACCACCGGTCGCCAGCTCCGCCTCGTCTGAACGCGACGTCCTCCAGCCCGGGCGGGCTGGCCGGCCCGCCCGGCCCGTCCGGCCAACCAGGCAGGCCGGCAGCCAGCCGGGGCCGGTCCAGCGCGAGCCGGGCTCAGAGCTTCTGCATCACCAGGGCGAGGTTCCAGGTGAGGACCTCCCGCACGCCGGGGACCCGCAGCATGACCCGGGACCATTCCGGCAGGTAGCGCGGCATCGCGTCGAGCACGGCCACGTCCTGCCGGCCGCGGGCCCAGGCCAGCGCGTCGGCCACCGACACGGCGAACAGGCTACGGCCGAAGTAGTTCTTCGGGTCCTCACCCGTGCGGCGGGCGTAGCGCGCGGCGGCCCGCCGGCCGCCCAGGTAGTGCCAGGGCGACGTCTCGTGCCCGCCCCAGGGCGAGAGCCAGTTGGTGAAGCTGAGAAAGACGATGCCGCCGGGCCGGGTCACCCGGATCATCTCGGCGCCCATGCGCCAGGGGTCCCGCACGTGCTCCAGCACGTTGGACGAGTAGCAGATGTCGAGTGAGCCCGTGCGGATCGGCAGGTCCAGCGCGCTGCCGAGGATCCGGCCCGGCTCGACGATCCCGCCGGAGCTCATCTCGCCGATGTCCGGCTCGACCCACAGATAGTGCGCTCCGACCTCGCGGAAAGCGGCCCGGAAGTAGCCCGGGCCGCCGCCGACGTCGAGGACCGTCGCGCCGTCGAGGGGCACGTACCGGCTGAGCTGGTGGACAGAGTCGGCCGCCAGCAGCGAGTAGAAGCCGGCCGGGTCGCTCTGCTCCTGGCGGCAGGCCTTGAACAGGCGGACGGAACGCCCGATCGGGCTGGCCGCGATTGGCCCGGGCAGGCTGGTCGGTGACGTGGTGGCGTAGGCCGTTCGGGCTGGGCCGGACCCGGCCTCGGACTGGCCGCCGTCGACAGCCTCCGTGGTGGGTCGGCTCGACGTCGTCTCGGTCATGCCGGGGACGATAACACCCATCGTGGACGTCACTCTGCGCAACGAGTGGGCTGGCGTGGGATGTACGAATCCGACGGTCCGGTCCGCGCTTCTGGGTTGTCCAGACGGCCGCGGTCGAATGCGAATCGCGGAGATGGATCAATGTGATTGTGGTGGATGGTCTTTCCGGTTGAATCGTTTGAGGTGCATGGGCTGACGTGTCACGATTCGAAAGCCCGAACGGACGGGTGAGTGTGCCGCGGCGGCGCTGGGAGCAATGACTTCGTGCTTACCAATGATGACCACGTTGTGTCGGCGAAGACGGTGGCGGCGGAAAATATCACATCGATGATACCCCGTGGATTGGAGACGGTGGCTGAGTTCCGCGCGCACCATCCGATGTGCGACGCCACCGTCGAGGAAGTGGTCGGGCGTCGCATCCGGGTCGGCGAGCACTGGTTGGCCGACTTCGCGTCCTGCAACTATCTTGGTTTTGATCTTGAAGCCGAGATTGCCGAGGCGATGACCGACGCGGTCGCCCGCTGGGGCACCCACCCGAGCTGGGCCCGGATGGTGGCCAGCCCGCGGTTGTACGCGGAGATCGAGACGGAGCTGACCGGGCTGCTCGGGGCCGAGGACAGCCTGGTCCTGCCGACCATCAGCCTGATCCATCTCTCGGTGCTGCCGGCAATCGTCGGAGCGGGCACGCTCCTGGTCGACACGCGCGCGCACCACACCATCCACGACGGGGCGCGGATGGCCCGGGCCGGCGGGGCGACCGTGCGTCGCGTCCGGGCCGACGAACCGGAGCGGGTGGATCGTGCCCTGCTCGCGGCGCGGGACTTCCCGAAGGTCGTCTGTGTCGACGGAATCAACAGCATGACCGGGAACCCGACACCGCTGCGGGAGCTGGCGGCTGTCACCAAGCGTCATGGCGCGCTGCTCTACGTGGACGACGCCCACGGCTTCGGCGTCCTGGGACGCCGTACACCGGCCGAGTGGAGCCCGTACGGATCCGGCGGCGCCGGCGTGCTGGCCCACCTCGGCGTCGAGCCCGACGGGATCGTTCTGGTCGGTGGATTCTCCAAGGCCTTCTCGTCGCTGGCCGCGTTCGTCGCCTGTTCCACCGCCATGAAGAACTATCTCAAGGTCGCCGCTTCGCCGTATATCTTCTCGGGGCCGTCGCCGTACGGCTCGCTCGCGGCGGTGTTAGCGGGCTTCCGGCTGAACGCCCGCCGCGGTGAGGAGATCCGGGCCGGCCTCTATCGCCGGACGGCCGACGTCCTCGACGGCCTGGCAAAGCTGGGGCTGAGAACGCTGAACACCTCCGGATTTCCCATAATCGAGGTGCCGCTGCGTGACCCGGCCGACGTCGGACCGGTCGGCGAGCACCTGTTCCGGCGCGGCGTCTACGTCACGCTGGCACCTTATCCGGTCGTCGCCCGGGACGAGGCCGGCTTCCGGATCCAGGTGACCGCGGCGAACACCGACGAGGAAATCGCTCTGCTGCTCGAGGCGGTGGCCGAGATCGCGCACCGTTGCGCGCGCCACGAGCCGCCGGTCTGACGCCCGGCCCGGGCTTCAGCCGGCGCGGGGGAAAGCCCGCAGACGGTCCACTGGCAGCCGGTCGACCACCCAGCGCACCGCCCCCTGGACCCGCCCGTCGGCGGCGGGCGGGTCCAGGACCTCGAGAAACCGGGCTCGGGGCAGTTCCCGCGCTCCCATCGAGAGCAGGTGCGCCGACGGCAGCTGGACGTCGATGAGCCGCCCGCCGGCCGCGCCGAACCGGTCGGCCAGATCGATCATCGCGGCCTTGGACGCATCCGTGACCCGGTGGAACATCGACTCGATGGCGAAGACCGCGCCGACGCCGATGCCGAACAGGCCACCGGCCAGCACCTGTCCGGCCCATACCTCGACGCTGTGGGCCCAGCCCAGCGCGTGCAGCCGGCGATAGGCGGCGCGCAGCTCGGGGGTGATCCAGGCCAGGGGGCCCTCGCGTCGGCACGACCGGACCACGTCATCGAACGCCGCATCGACGGTCGTCGTCCAGCCGCTGGTCCGCAGCCGGCCGCGTAACGTCCGCGACACGTGCGCGTGTTCGGGCCACAGCGCGCACCGCGGGTCCGGGTTCCACCAGGTCAGCGTGGCGTCGGGCGGCGAGCCGTCCACCGTGCGCAGCAGGCCGGGACGATTGGCGGCCAGACCGGCCGCGATCGCCTGGCCCTCCTCGCTGGCCGGGTCGATCGCGCTCGCCGGTACCGGGAAGAACCCGCCCCGGTAGGCGCCGACCAAGCTGGCCGGGCTCAGGTCCGCGCCGATCGCCACCGGGCCGTCGGCGGGCAGTCCCGCCGGGTCGAGGCCGGCGAAGGGGCCGGGTTGCGCGGGGTCCACCGGGGGGCGGGTCAGTGCCACCCGTTGATTGTCAGGTCTTGCCTGGTGATATGCGCAGATTCCGGCCGGAGCTGGTTCTGAGCTGCTCCGCCGGTGCTGGTTCGGCTCGGTGCTCGGCTCGGTGTTCGGCTCGGTGCTCGGTCTCGTGTTCGGTCTCTTGCTCGGCCCGCTGCCCGGTCGAGGGCCCGGGGTCGGCGCACGCTGCCTGGGCCCCCGGCGCGTCGTCGGCGCGGTCCGCCGCGGCGCCCTGGCGGCGCAGGGGCTCGGCGAGCTCGGCGGCCGGCGCCGGGCGGCCCAGGTGGAAGCCCTGGCCCAGGTTCGCGCCGTAGGCGCGCAGGGTCCGCGCGATCGCCTCGTTCTCGACGCCTTCGATGACCAGGCCCAGGTTCAACGAGTGCGCGAGGCTGATCGTGTGGCGCACGATCTCGGCCGACCGCCAGTCGTGTTCCATCTCCTGGACGATCGACATGTCGAGCTTCAGCAGGTCGACGGGCAGCTTGTGCAGGTAGGCCAGCGAGCAGTAGCCGGTGCCGTAGTCGTCGATCGCGATCGTCACCCCGATCGCGCGCAGCGCCCCCAGCACGGCGGCCGAGCGGACCCAGTCGAGCATGATCGTCGTCTCGGTGATCTCCAGCTCGAGCGCGGACGGCGGCAGCCCATGCGCCTTCAGCATGCCGGTGACGTGCTCGGGGAAGTTGGCGTCGAGCAGGTTGGACGCGCTGACGTTGACCGCGACCCGGATCGCCAGGCCCTCGTCGTGCCAGCGCCGGCACTGCTCGAGCGCGATCCGCATGACCTCGAGCGTGAGGGAGTTCATGAGCCCGGCCTGCTCGGCCAGCGGGACGAACACGTCCGGCGCGATCACCCCGCGGGTGGGGTGGCGCCACCGGGTGAGCGCCTCGACCGAGTCGCACCGGCCGGTCCGCAGGTCGACCTTTGGCTGGTAGTAGACGAGGAGCTGGCCGGCCCCGCCGGCCTCCCGCAGCGCCTCGATCATGCCGAGCCGGTCGATGGTGAGCGGGTCGTCGTCGGCGCGGTAGAGCTCGATGTGCGAGCGGCGGCCCTTCGCGGCGTACATCGCGACGTCGGCCCGGCGCAGCAGTTCGTCGGTGGGCGAGCGGTCATCGCTCGCCCGGCCCGAGCCGGGCCCCTCGGCCCGGCCGCCCACCGCCCGCATGCCCGGACCGGTTGGGCCCCCCGTGCTGGCGGGAGCCTCCAGGGCCGCCGCCACCCCGATGCTCGCGGCCACGTGGACGGTCATGCCGCTGACCGGGAAGGGCCTCCTCAGCTCGGCCCAGACCCGTCGGGCCACCCGTTCGGCGTCGTCAGTGCGGGTGCCCTCCAGAAGGACCGCGAACTCGTCACCACCCAGGCGGGCCAGGGTGTCACCCGGTCGCAGCGCGGACTGGATCCGTTCACCCACGGCGGCGAGCAGCCGGTCGCCGGCCGGGTGCCCGATCGAGTTGTTGATCTCCTTGAACCGGTCCAGGTCGAGGAGCAGGACGGCGCTCGGCCGCCGCCACCCGCCCCGGGCGACCTCCTCCAGGCGCTCGGTGAACCGCCGCCGGTTGGGCAGGCCGGTGAGATCGTCCGTGCGGGCCTGGGCCCGCGACGTGGCCAGCTGCTGCATCTCCCCGAAGGTCAGCACCGCCCGGATCAGCGCGGCCAGGACGGTCGCGGCGGCCAGCACGACCGCGACCAGCGGGAGCCGGACCGTGGCGCCGATCACCAGCAGGCAGAACGACGCGAACGACAGCGCGATCGGCAGGGCGAGCACGGCCAGGCCCGGTCCGCTGGAGCGGGCGCGTGAGCGCCGGGAGGGCCGGTCGATCTTCCAGGCGGCGAACGCCGGGAGTACCACGGCCACCGGATAGCAGACGTCCGTGATGCCGCCGGGCGCGAAAACGCCGCCGGACGCGCGTACCAGCACGGCGATGTCCCCGACGACCAGGCCGACGACCGACAGGCCGAGCAGCCACCAGCGCCGGCCCGGCCGCCAGCCGCACAGGCCGAACACACTCACGATCGTGATGAGCAGCACGATGTCGGCCACCGGATAGGCCAGATTGATCAGTGATCCGGCCGCGTCGGAGTCGCCCACCCCGGGGTTCGCCGTGATCGTCAGCGCCGCCGCGAGCGCGGACGCCCCCAGCCCCCCGACCAGCGCGTCCAGCCACATGGCGGAGTGGAAGTCGCGCAGCTGCTCCCGGAGCAGCAGGATGATCGTGATGAACATCGCCGGGTAGAGGGCGAGGAAGCCGATGTCGGCCATCGAGTTGGCCGGCTGCGGCACTCGGTGGACGATCACCGTGTAGTAGTAGAGGGTCCCGGCGCCATAGCCGAGCTGGCCGAGCGCCAGCACGGCCCAGGCCGTGCGCTGCCCGCGGATCAGCGCGGCCCGCAGCAGGCACAGGACGCCGGCAGCGAGGCTGAGAGACGCGCGCAGCCAGTCGTTCACCGCGTGAACGGATGCGTGGTGACTGGCTGTTCCGGTCGCGGAGGTCGTGGCGAGAAACCCGACCCCGAGGCTCAGGATGAGCAGCGCCACCGAGACCAGCCGGAATCGGCGTGGAGTCCGAGTCTTCGTGGTCAACCGTCATCTCCTCGGCGCAGGTGGCTCGGCTCGCGCATTCTAGGACGCGCGCCGCAATCCGCCTTCGCCGGCCGGGCCTTCGCGAGGATCGCCCAGATAATCCGGACAGAATCCCACCGTGTCCGCGCGCTGTTCGCGCACGCTCGTATCCGGGTGGTGATCGAGTGGGCGTTTCGGGGCCTACGGTTGTTGTCCGTCATGACAATCCGGGCCGTTGCTTCCCGTCCGGCGCTCCCGTCCGCTCTGGGAGTCAGATGCCCTGCTGGGCGCCCCTTGGGAGTGCCAGCTGAACCGTCGGGCCCAGAATCGTCACTCGTCGTCGACCATTTGGCAGCTTCGGGTAACCTTACCCTACCCGTCGCAACTGGATTACGCCAGGACTGTTCGCGTAAACCCTCGCCATGGCGATGGCTGAGCGGCTAATCGGGCTACATTCCGGTATTGCTTGACGACTCGTCGTATATCGCGCATCTCGCGTTTAACTATTCGCGATGCCGGCGACACAGAATCTGTACGGACAATGCTGGGACGTGCGAAAGCGCGTGCAAGTGCCTGTTCGTCTGCGCGTGCAGACGCCTCGCGCGGGCGAGATGTCAAACGCGGCAGCGCGCTGGATGTCTCGCTCGTCATCCGACCTGTCGAGTGTGAGACGCGTTGTCAGCTGTGAGTTGCGCCGATACCCGCGGTCCGGGTGAAGGCCGTGGGAGGAGGCGCCGACGGGAGGCCCGGGAGGAGGCCCCGGGAAGAGGCCCCAGGAGGAGGCCCCGGGAGGATCAGGCCGCGCTGACCACGTCGGCGGCGACCAGCCCGAGAACTCCGGTGCCGAGCAGCACCCGGTAGATGATGAAGCTGGTGTAGCTGTGGTGGCCGACGAAACGCAGGAGCCAGGAGATCGCGCCGTAGGCCACGGCGAAGCTGACCGCGGTGGCCAGGATCGTCGCGGGCCAGCCGACGCCGCCCGAGATGTCGCCGGCCGAGGTCAGGACCTCCAGCGCGCCCGCCGCGAACAGCGCCGGCACCGACAGGAAGAACGACAGCCGGGTGACGGTGACCCGGTCCAGATCACGCATCAGACCGGCCGACATGGTCGCTCCCGAGCGCGACACGCCGGGGATGAGAGCCAGGCACTGGGTCAGGCCGATCGCCAGCGTGTCCCGCCAGGTGACGTCCTCCTCATGCCGCTTCTGGGTGGCGTTGCCGTCCGCGTAGGCCATGACCAGGCTCCACACGATGAGGGCCGTCCCGACGAACCAGAGGTTGCGCAGCGTGCCCTCGACCACGTCCTTGAAGGCAAGCCCGACCAGGCCGATCGGGATGGACCCGATCACGACGGCCCAGCCGAACCGGTAGTCGGGATGGTCACGCCACTGGGGCCGGGCCAGGCCGCGTACCCAGCCGCGCAGCAGCCGGGCGAAGTCCGCGCGGAAGTAGAGCAGGGTGGCGAACACCGCGCCCACCTGGATGATCGCGGTGAACGCCGTGACGTCGGCGTCGTCGATGGAGTAGCCGAGCAGCTTCTCCAGGATCGTCAGGTGCCCAGTGCTCGAGACCGGCAGGAACTCGGTGAGCCCCTCGACGGCGCCGAGCAGGCTCGCCTCCACCACGTTCACCTGCGTCCAGCCTCCACCCTCGTCATCCGGCGCCGAAGCGCCAAGCCAAGGGCCACATCGTGTCAGGCGTCCCAACGGACCGATACACGCCCCGGCAGCACCGGCTCGCGGAGGACGTCAAGGCACGGAGGTGGACGACGCTCTCCCGCTGGCGGTCGGCGGTGAGTAAGAGCACCGCGCACGTGCTCGTCGCCGAGACGGAGGTCGACATGAGCCGCTTCGCACGGCGGGCCAGCGCGCTTCGTGGCGGGGCCTGCCCCGCGGAACTACGCCTCCGGTGGGAGAAGCCCTTCCGCCCATACCAGGCACGGCACCACCTGGTTACGGACCGCGCTCACTGGGCCGCGCCTGCCGCCACCCACGTGCCTCCCGCTCATCCGTCGTCAACTCCACCCAGCCATTCTATGCGACCTGATGAGTAAAAGAAGCAGAATCACGAAACACTAGGACGTTCTCTGCCAGAGCTGCTGATAGCGTTGCGCGGAAGCCGCGTTCCTGATGACGCAGCTCGGCGAGACCGCTCTGAAGAGGTTGGACTCCACATTGCCGGGATCACAGTTGTTGAAATAGAACTCGTAGGCCAGGCCCTTGCCGGCGTGTTGCTGGAACCAGTTGTACATGAACTGGATGAAGTTGGGATTGTCGCCGCCGCCGTTGCCTCCGCTGCCGCTGACCACGCCCCATTCCCCAACGCCCAGGAACTTGTTGTGGGCCACCGCGAAGTTGTAGATGGTGTTCAGACCGTCCGGACCGTTGGCCTGGGCGTCGAAGGCAGCCTGGGTGGGCGACGGCGGATAGTGGTCGTAGGAGTCGACGCCGACCCCGTCCACCCAGTTGTCGCCGGGGTAGAGATCCTGCCAGCGGTGGCTCGGTGGGTTCTGGGAGCCGTGGGCGTTGACGCACCAGCACATCACCGGGTTGGGCTGGGCGGTCGAGCGGATCGCGTCCACGATGTGGCGGTAGCAGTTGATGTAGTCGGTCGGGTTGGTGCCGGACCAGGGGAACCAGTTCCCGTTGGGCTCCCAGGCGATCCGCAGGAACGAGCTCTGCCGCCCGTAGGAACTCAGCGTGCGCCCGAGCGCCTTGAAATGACTGTCGTAGGCGCCGGTCGCGCAGGTCGCGTTGCTGCCGTTCACGCCGACCGGGAATGGCGGCACACCGATGATCATGCGGCCGGGCCAGCCGACGAACGGGCTCAGGATGTAGGACGGGTTCTCGATGGCCCCCCAGTTGTTCTGCGCTATGTACGCCAGGGCGAAGTCGCACGGGGTGCCGCGCCAGTTGCAGAAGGCGTCGACGTCGGCCGGTCTCTGGACGGGGTCGCCGTTGACCCCTGACAGCCACGGCTTGCCGGAGCGGTCGCCGCTGAAGGGCGGTGGCGTGGTGGTGGGAGCGACGACCTCGGCCCGATCGAACCCGACCACGAACGCGCTGGCGGAGACGTTCTTCTGCTGGCTGTTGGTGATCGTCGCGGTGTGGGCGCCGCTGGCGAGGGTCGGCGAGCTGTAGAACAGGGTGGTGATGGGGACGGAGGCATAGGTGTCGACCGGGTTGCTCATGCCACCGTCGATCCTGATGTTGGCGAATCCGCCCGTGGGCTCCTTGATGCCGTAGATGTTGATCTGGGTTCCGGTGAATCGGATTGTGGCCACCGCGCCGGCGGCGACGGAGTAATGGAAGCTGTTGTTCGGACTGTTCGGTACGCAGCCACCACACGCGGTCCAGGTGCCGGTGTAGGCAACCTGGCTGTTCCCGGTGCCGATTGAGGTGTCCTCGATGACCGTGGCGGTCGGCGTCGGCGTCGGCGGCGGCGGTGGCGCCGGGCTCGTGCTGACCTCGGCGCGGTCGAACCCGACGACGTATGCCTTGGACGCCATGTTGTGCATCTGCGGGTTGGTGATAGTCAGGGTGTGTGGGCCGTCGGTGAGGGTGGCCGAGGTGAACAGGGCACTGACGACTGACATCGTCGCGTACGTGTCCACGGTCGTGGCAGGGCCGCCGTCGACAGAGAAGGCGGCGAAGCCGCCCGCTGGCTCCTTGATACCGAAGGCGGTGATCTGGGTGCCGGAGAAGTGGATGGTGGCGATCGCCCCGCCCGCGGTCGAGTAGCGGAAACTCGCGTTCGGTGTGCTCGGCACGCAGCCACCGCAGGCCGTCCAGGTACCGGTGTAGGAGACCTGGTTGTTCCCGGTGCCGATCGAACTGTCCTCGATGACGGTGGTCGCCGCACGTGCGGGCGCGCTGATCGCGACCAGGGTCGCCAGCGCAACCGTGGCCAGGGTGGCGAAGCTGAGCGGCCGGCGCGGTATCGCGCAGACAGTGCGATGTCGCGTCCGGCGTACTCCCGGCCGCCCGGTAAGCAGGGCTTTGGGAAAAGACGCTCTTCCCGCCCCGTCCCCGTTGTGGTCGTGGCGGGTGGCATGACTCGCTCTGATCCTGGTGATCCTGCTCCGCATTGCCCGTCTCGCTTCTGTCCTCGTCGGCCCGGCCGTTTGTCACGGTCCCCGACGATCGGTCGTCGCATCCCAGCGCGGTGACCATATACCAGGAGTAATCATAGGTGGCTTACGGTAGTCATCGCCGGTGTTTCGGAGTGGTATGCGCACATCGCCAGGGTGCGGTAGGACGATCGAGAAATGTGTTCCGTCGGAGGCGGGGCGGAAATGCGGAAACAGGGCGGTGTGCCTTCGTCCCGAAGTCCTGGCCACTCCCCGAGGCGGGCTCCCGGCTCCGGTCGACAGGAGTATCCGCCGCTGTGGAGAACACCCAGATTATCGGTTTCCGGCGTGACATCCAGGATATCCAGGCCACTGGCCGCTACCTGCCGCGGGCCGCGGTCAGGAGTATGTGCGGGACCATGGGAGCGGTGGAGTGGAGGCGGGCAGGTGACCGGATTCGGCTGCCCAGTCCCATACCCGTCCGGCTTCCTCAGCCCATTCGTGGCCCGGCGCCAGCTCGCCTTCCTCCAGGTGGGTCGCCAGATCCGGGCACGAGGCGATGAGAGTGCGCCGGTCTTTCTCGGACCGGGCCAGTGCCGCGACGTTGAGCGCTCCCCGGGTGAGGGGCAACAGCAACCGGCGGGCGCGCGCTCGCGGCGACCGTCTCCCCGCGCCCGGGGGATCCCCGCCCGCGAGTTCTCTGATCGCGAACGGCCGATATCCCTGGTATGCCAGGCATGTCGAGTGATCCCAGGCGCCGCCGGTGAAGGGCGCCGCCCGCAGCAGGCGTTCGTCATCGACTACCGCGCCGATCCGGGCGCCGAAGGTGCTGGTGGTACTCGCGGCCGGCGACCAGGTAACGCTGGTGGTGGCGGCGTTCCCGTCCTGGTCCTTGGGGCGGACGCGCGGCGACTGCCGGGTGGCCGTCTGCTCGAAACACAGGGTGCTGTATACAGCGAAGTAGTCCGCGCCGGACATCTGACTGGCCGCGGAAACCACAGCGGCCAGGGCTCGCGGAGTGTAGAGATAGTCGTCCTCGGAGAACCAGACCAGATCATGCCGGAGCCAGCCCCGCTCCCGAGGCAGTCGCAGCGCCCGGCGGTAGGAGGAGCGGTTACTCCCGCAGGTCACCGGAATGATCTCGCCCGCCGTTTTCATCCGCCTGACTCGCTCAGCGGGGACCGGCCCGTCGTTGAGGAATATCAGCTCATAAGGGACATCGAGAACATCAACTGCCCGCAGGAGCGATTCCAGCGCCAGCAGCTTGTCGTAGAAGGCCGGCCTACGTTTGCTGTTCTCTGAGCCCGTCGAGCGATAGACCACATGTAGCTTCATATCCCTATGCCGTGCATACCGGACTTGGCGGCCAGCGGACTGGTCGCGATCACTCGCCGACCCGGTCGCGGACCCGGTACGAGGGCGACGGCCCGAGCTCGGCCCACAGGAAACATACGCCAATCTTATGGCCGTCTAAGAATATGCCCAGGAGCCCGGGCGGCACGGCGATTCCGCATCCGATACCAGCCGACGACTTCGGCGTAATGGTGGATTAGCCAGGACTGGGGAGATTGCGAGTGACGGCCCGTCATGGCCGTTTCCTCGGCTCGGGGGGCGGGGTAGTGGGCCGGAGCGGCCGTAGAATCGCCGACGATCTGACAGAAGCCGGGCGGGGACGACGGCAGGGGGACAGCGCGGTGAGTCGCATCCTGTTCGTCGAGGACGAGCCACGGCTGCTGCGCGCGATGCGGATCACGCTGCGGGCACGGGGACACGAGGTCCGGGTGGCGGCTGACGGCCGCCACGCCCTGTCCGAGGCGGCCGCCGTCCCACCCGAGCTCGTCATCCTCGACCTGGGCCTGCCCGACATGGACGGCGTCGAGGTGATCACCAGGCTGCGCTCCTGGACGAACGTGCCGATCATAGTTCTCTCGGGCCGGGCCACCGGTGGTGACAAGATCGCCGCACTGGACGCCGGGGCGGATGACTACGTCACCAAGCCGTTCTCGGTCGACGAACTCCTGGCCCGGATGCGGGCGGTCACCCGGCGGGCGGCCGGCCCGTCGAGCCAGCCCACAGTGGAGATTGGGAACTATCTGGTCGATTTCGGTGCCAAGCGGGTCACGGCCCGCTCCGGTCCGCCCGGCGATGACCGGCGGGCGACCGAGGACGCGGCGCCGGAGGCGGCCGGGGAAGCGGCGGCGGAGGCGGCCGGGGAAGCGGCGGCGGGGGAAGGGACGGCTGGGGAAGCGGCGGCGGAGGCGGCCGGGGAAGCGGCGGCGGGGGAAGGGACGGCTGGGGAAGCGGCGGCCGGAGCTCCCGGTGGCGGCGAGGTGCACCTGACACCGACCGAGTGGCGAGTGCTGGAGGCGCTGGCCCGTCACCCGGGCCGGCTGGTCAGCCAGCGTGAGCTGATCCGCGGGGTGTGGGGGCCGGGGTACCCAGAGGACAGCTCGTCGGCCCGGCTTTACCTCAACCGGCTGCGGCGCAAGCTCGAGCCCGAGCCGGCCCGGCCGCGCTACCTGCGGACCGAGCCCGGGCTGGGTTATCGCTTCCAGCCCTGAGCCCGGGCCCGCGGCCGGTATGGGACAGGGACCCAGGCCGGGACGCGGCGACGGCCGTCAGCTCAGCCGGGGACGTCCACCAGGACCTTCCCGACCACGGACGCCTCGACGGCGTCGTGGGCCGCGCTGGTGCGCGCCAGCGGGAACCGGTGCAGGGGGAGCCCGGCCTTCGCTCCGACGTCGAGCGCGCCGTCGGCCACCGCCGCCCGCAGGTCGGCGATCGCCTGGGTCTTCGCCGCCGGCGGCATCGTGTAGACGAGGACGAACTGGAGGCGCAGGTTGGCCGACATGGCTGGTCCGATCGGGACGGTCAGTTTGGACCCGCCCGCGTCGGCGTAGACCGAGATGACGCCGCCGGTGGCCAGCACATGCTGGTCCAGGCGCAGGTTTGCGCTCGGGTTGACCTCGACGATGATGTCGACCCCGCGCCCGGCCGCCTTCCGGATGACCTCCGCCGCGTCCGGCTTGCGGTAGTTGACGACGTGATGGGCGCCGGCGGCAGCCGCCAGCTCGGCCTTCGCCGGGGAACTGACGGTGGTCACCACCCGGGCCCCGCTCCACCGGGCCAGCTCGATCGCCGCATGCCCCACGGCCCCCGCCCCGCCGGCCACCAGCACCGTCCGGCCCGCCAGCGCACCCGGGCCCAGGCAGTTGGGACCGGACGGGTGGACGGTGAGCGCGCGATGGGCGGTCATCCCCGGGATGCCCAGGCTCGCGCCCAGGTCGAACGAGGCCGCGCCCGGCAGCTCGACGGCGTGGTCCTCGGGCAGAACCACAGCTTCCTGAGCGGTGCCGTCCGCCCGCTGCCAGGCCGCCTCCCAGATCCAGACCCGCTGGCCGATCCGCCCGGTGTCCACGCCCGGTCCGACCGCGTCGACGGTGCCCGCGCCGTCCTGGTGGGGGACCTGACCGCCCGGCGGCACGGTGGTGGCCAGGCCGCCGCGGTGGCGGGCCTTCCAGTCGGTCGGGTTCACGCCCGAGACGGCGACCCGGACCCGGACCTCGCCCGGACCGGGTTCGGGAACCCGCCGCTCGACCAGCCGCAGGACGTCGGACGCCCCGCCCCGCTCGTACACGACAGCCCTCACGACGCCTGCGCCTCCACCCGATGCCGGTCCCCGCCCGCACGACTATGCCGGGATTGCGCGCCTGGGCAAAGCCATCGGCGATCTGGTCATCCGCGCTGGCTAGGCCCGCCCCGGTCCGGCCGGCTCGGGTCCGGCGGGGTCGGGTCCAGCCGGCTCGGGTCCGGCGAGGTCGGGTCCAGCCGGGTCGGGTCCAGCCGGGTCGGGTCCGGTCGCTTCGGGTCCGGCGGGGTCGGGTCCGGCGGTCCCGCCGGCCCGGTGCCACCGGTCCGCGTAGGCCCGCGCGCCGGGCGCCGGTCCCGGCAGCATGGTCAGGCCGGGGCGGGCGCGTAGCCCGTCGAGGGCGATCGCCAGCAGACGGGCCCGCACCACGCGCTCCTGGGCGGGGTCGTCCCGAGCGGGTGAGCGCCGGCTGAACTGCTCGACGAGCCAGGCCACGTCGACGGGCGTCACGTCGGCCCGTAGCGTCCCGGCCGCCTGAGCCCGCCCGACGAGGTCGGCGGCCAGCCGCTGGCCATGCACCGCGACCTGGTCCATCTCCTCGGTCACCGGGATCTGGCCGGCCAGCCCGGCCAAGGCCCCGGCCCGCAGTTCCACACACTCGCGCACGTAACTGGCCAGGCCGATCCAGGGATCCTCGGCGGCAAGGCCGCGGGCCGCGGCCGCCGCCGACTGCCGCATTGCCAGCACGCACAGCCGCTGGAGCAGCGCCGTCTTGCTGCCGTAGCGCCGGTAGAGCGTGCCCATGCCGACACCGGCTGTCCGTGCGACCGCCGAGACCGGCGCGTCGAAGCCCTCCCGGGCGAACACGTCGCGCGCGGCCTCAAGGACGGCGAGGTCGTTGCGGCGGGCCTCGGCCTGGCGGCCCCGGGCCGGGGTCGGTTCGGACGGGATCGGTTCGGACGGGGTCCGTTCAGGCCGGGACACGGGCGGAAGCATAGGCCCAGGCGCGGAGCGAATCGTTCCGCTATCCTTCCTCTTATCGGAGCGAATCGCTCCGATAAAGGGGGGCTGGGTAGTGCGGGCAGCGGTGATCCGTGAGTTCGGTGGTCCGAAGGTGCTGGCCGAGGCGGACTGGCCCGAACCAGCCCCAGCCGACGGCGAGGTACTGGTCGACGTCGAGCTGGCCAACATCACCTTTGTCGAGACCCAGATCCGGGCGGGCCGCCCGCCGTCGCCGGCGATGCTGCCCCGGCTGCCCGCCATCCTGGGCAACGGTGTCGGCGGCGTCGTCAGCGCGGTCGGGCCGGGCGTCGCGCCCGGGCTTGTCGGCCAGCGGGTGGTGTCCGGCCTGGGCGGGACGGGCGGCTACGCGCAGCGGGCCGTCGCGCCGGCCGACCGGCTGGTCACCGTGCCCGACGTCCTCGACCTGGCCGCCGCCGTCGCGCTACTGGCCGACGGGCGTACGGCGCTCTCCCTGATCCGTCGGGCCGGTCCGCTGGCCGGCCGCACCGTGATCGTCGAAGCGGCGGCCGGCGGTGTCGGCGGCCTGCTCGTCCAGCTCGCGCGGGCCGAGGGCGCCTTGGTGGTCGGCCTCGCCGGTGGTCCGCGCAAGCTGGCCGCCGCCCGGGAGGCGGGTGCCGAGGTCACCGTCGACTACCGCGCCGCGGACTGGGCTGACGCCGTCCGGCGGGCCGTCGGAGGAGTCGACATCGTCTTCGACGGTGTGGGCGGAACCATCGGCCGGGATGCGTTCGGCCTGCTCGGGGCCGGTGGTCGGTTCGTCCCGTTTGGCATGGCCAGCGGCGCCTTCGCCGGGGTCGACACGGCCGAGGCCGCCACGCGGGCCGTGGAGATCGTTGCCGGTGGTCCGCCCGACCCCCGGGCCCTGGTCGAGCTCAGCAGGGAGATCATCGAACGGGCGGCCGCCGGGTTCCCCCGCCCAGTGATCGGCCAGCGGTTCGACCTGGCGGAGGCGGCGGCCGCGCACGAGGCCATCGAGGCACGCCGCGTGATCGGCAAGACCCTGCTCGCCGTCGGCTGACGGCCCCGTGCCCCGTGCCCCGTGCCCGGCATCACGCATCCGCTGAGTCGGAGCCGCTGCCGGCTCTGGGCGGCCGGGCGGCCCGCCGCCCGGCCGGCGTCGGCGGCTGTGCTCATGTAAGGGACTTCGGGGCTTGATCCGCCCGGGGGTCCCAGGGTTGCATGAGCATCCCGGCTGGTCCGGTGGGTGGCGATGAGTAGTGCTCTGAGGGTGAGCCTCGTCCGTCTGATTGCCACCG